>Ga0316226_1000033_pt1 | contig 235812 bp, 356 predicted proteins | sample TBH18017metaG_FD_206009 | JGI IMG/M metagenome (GOLD analysis project Ga0316226, IMG submission 206009) | Freshwater microbial communities from Trout Bog Lake, Wisconsin, USA - TBH18017 | ecosystem: Environmental > Aquatic > Freshwater > Lake > Hypolimnion/Profundal zone | place: USA...
GCCTCCTTAGCCCACCTAATATGGTCATCGCACTGCCACTTAATCTTGTCATGGCTAAGCTCAACGTGCTCGTTGGCAATAGACTGTAGTACCTGTTTCAATGCTTCTATTTTAGCTTGTTGCTGGCGTAGCATTTCAATAGCTTGTTTAACTGCTGGTAAATACCCAACAGAAAGCATCTTTTCAAACTCCTTTAAATCAGCTAGTTCATTTGCGTTCATTTATGTCCCCACGTTCTAAAAAAATATTTATAGCGTTATTTGTTATTATTGATTCCTTTTCGTTACCGTCTAAGTCTACATAAATAATATTTTTACCGTCAAACTTTATATGCCCTTCGTGGAGGATTAAATCGTATTGGTCTTGGGCTAAAAAGCTAAGCATAATTGGTTTCACTACGTCATAAGTTGTCATTTCTCTTGTGCCTCTTTAATTTGCTCACTATGTTTACATTTGTTCCTATATGCAAATCCAATACAATTGCAAGTATATCTACCGCTCTCCAAAGTAACCGTATAGGTCTTGCCTGAATCGCTTTTGACTGACCAATGAGGCGTATTCTCAAGGTTAGGCACATCAAGCACCACCGTTGCACCATACGAGTCCAATGCTTCATGTTTGACCTTGATAAACTTACGCCTACGGGTATCTATGGCCAATGGTTTTTTAAAGATAAAAATCTCACCGTTACTCTCTTTTGCATAAGCTAAGGCATTCGATTTTCCATCAAAAAGATATACATTTTGAGGTACGGTGAATTCCACATCCGACCACTCGGTTACTTCTTTATATGCACTAATACCCATTGATAATATCCGCCACTATTAAAATAATTAAACCAATAACAAAAGTTACACCAAAAGCAATCCAAAATTCACTCATTCATATTCTCCATTAATTCTACCATTATACAGGTGTTGGTACCAATGTCAATGGTGCTGTTGTTTTGGTACAACATTTCTATTCACACTTCCGTTGACAAAACCAGTCAAAATATACACTTTTGTTGACATTCCGAGCAATTATAGGTGGTTATTAACACTTTTGTTGACACACACTCATTTTGTCCAATCTCTGGTTGTAACCAATCCAATATCCCTGGCCTTTGGTGATTGCATTTGGTCAATCATTCCCATCATGAGGCGGATTGTATTTCTCTCTGCCATTGGAATATCCACACAATAAATGGCCTCTTCAATCGCCAATTGTGCAAAGTCAATCAAATCTTCTTTGGTATACATCATGTAATCATCCATTTTGGATTTTTCAAGCAACTTCTCTAAATTTTCGTAATCATTCATTTTAATCCCTCGTCATTATCCAATAAGTAAATATTGAACCAAATATGTAACCAATGGCATATGCCAAATAACACCAATATAATATAAAATCACTCATCATTAACCTTTACATTAATATTCATCAACTGCTTAATAGTGGGTGACCATGTATCACGCCAGTCCTCTAAAAATGCCACCTGTTGTTTCAATTCTTTTATTTCGGCTTGTTGCTGGCTAATGGTTAGGTTTAGAAAATCAATATCTACATCTCTCGATACAGCTTTTTGAATATCTACCAATTCCATTAAGTTAGTTATTTCAGCTTGTTGCTGGCGTAGCGTGGTGGCGGCTTGTTGCATGGTGTCATAATGCTTTTGTTCCATCCCAACGTTTTCTAATTCATCAGCTAGTTCATTTGCGTTCATGTTAATCTCCCCGATTCAAATCGTTCTTGCCATTGTTTACTACGATATTGCTCTTGCTCATATGCCACTTTTAATTGTGTAATTTGTAATTCATATTGCTTCATATAACTCAATGCAATATCTAAATCAGTTTGCACTTTATCATGCTCATCCTGTAAACCACGCAACATTACTACTGCCTTCTTAACATGGTGATACCGAAACCCATGAGTGTCCATGGCATCTGCCAATAACCGTGGAGTCCATTCTATTGCTTTTCCTTCACATTCACCAATAATTACCATTGTTCTACCTTTTCTAATGCTCTAATCAATTCAGATACCACTCGTTTATCAATATTAATAAACATTGTTTTATTCACTTGGTTGGGATACAATTGAATTCTCACCTTATCTCCCATATCAATTATGGAAGCGTATTGAAGGCCTTGTGATTCAATCGTGGTTGTTGGATAAATTGTGTTCATTTTCTATATTCCGTAACTGATTCAGCATCTATCCAAGTTTGATTTTCTTCGTACCAATACTGTAATATAGGACCAACCTTGTCCTCTAACTTTTCTTTAACCGCTCTCCAGCCTATTTGGTGCTCACGGCCATAAAAATCTATATCCTCTTGGGTCACATGATTCTGTCGTGTTACATATCTTACTTTCATTCTTCAACTCCAAAATGTTTAAGCAATTCATCTTCAATATCACCGCATCCAATATTCAACGCTACCGCACCACATTCTCGCACAATCAACTCAGCGAACTTGGTTACACCGACATCACCTAAAACCCAACTTGGCCAATCGTTTTGATTACCAGAACTGTACTGACCACCTGCATCTAACAGTAATTGTTTAATCTTCTCATTCATAATATACTTTCAATTCATTACCTTGATAATCTTTAACTTTAATATGGCCTTTACCCATATACTTTATAAACTGTGTAATAAACCATCGTGGTACATAATCATTAAACTCCACACTAGGTGTTTTGGTTACAATTACAGTATCACTAGAATTAAAGAACAGGTTGTTCATATCTTTGCACTCGCATATCTTCATTCAAAATCAAATCAATTTCTTCTAATGTTTGTGTTACCAAAATATCATCAAACGATAAAGTTACTATGCGAGTAACCGGAATATCCGGCTCACAAGGTATTTGTAATATATCTTCATGGTAATACTGAATGTGATTGGAGTTAATGCGAATTGATTGTTGGTGATAACCCCCCGACATCAATTCACGAATCTGTTTTAATTTAATAATCATCATATCCTTCCGCCCAAGTTATTTTTGGATTTTCTCTTTCATACAATTCAACAATATCTTTGAATTTCCACATTGCATCAGTTTCAAAAGTATTCAACCAATTACTAAATCTACCCCAATCTTGGTCAGTCATTGGTGGTATACCAATCTCTGCACCATATGGTCCTAAATCATTACCATTGCAATCAATACGACCACACGAATACGATTGAGTAATCTCATTATACTCAAATGATTCACCAGCTTTTCTGCCAGTTAATTTAGAATCTTCTGTTAGTGTTCGTGTTACTCTTTTAGTTAATCCACGGTCAATATACCATTGCATATTGATAACACCCATCCAATTGGTAGAATATCTTACTGGCATTTATTTACTTTCATCAATAGGTGGATAATCAAGGTAATTACCAAACTCACTACGATACAAAACCGCATCGTCTAAAATTTGTATTTCCAAATCATGGTGCAATATATCATAATCAAGAAAAGTATAATCTTCACGATATACACGAAACACATGGCGGTCGCCAACACGAATAAGAATGCCCTTCATACCTTTGGCTGATTCGGTGCCTCGTAATCTATTCATTTTCTTGCTCTCATCATTGCATCTGCCATTTTATAACAATGTTCTGCTGTGAAATCCGTATCATCAACTGGCTTTATATGAAAATTCATTGTTGTTAATGCTTTAGCGGCAAAGTAATCACGCAAGTCCATGCCTTCACCACTTTGTTTACCATCAGAACTTATCCATTCTAAACTAGGAAATGCTTTCATTTTAACCCCCATAATAATCAATCAATATATCCAATGCAGCAATATACTTACCATATAATACCACATCTTCAGGATGAATCCAATACTTTGGATCTTTCTTTTTCTTCTTCAATTCTTCTTTATGATACTCTCTGGCATTTTGCATAGTGGCTAATGTAATACCATCAGCAACTTCATAACTAATTTCAAGCTTCTTCATTATTCAGCCTCTGCAAAATTACAATAAACTTCTTTATAAATTGTTTTGATAGTATCATTAGGATAATTATCTCCACAATATTCTTTAACTTCTTCAACATCAAAGAATTGCACATGAATGGTTCTGCCGGATTCAAACTCGACCATATAAACACTTTCATAATCTGAATCGTAACTCATGCTACTTCCTTTTCTTTACAGAATTCAGTAAACTCTTTTAAATTACCTTTGAAGATAATATCATGCGTATCACCACTCATGCCAAACATATTGCAACCACAATTATACACTTCAATACGGAATACTTCACCACTCAATAAACCATTCTCACTAAAGATATGATATTCATAATCTTGGCCGCAATCGGTAATATCAACAGGATGAATATAGAAACCACCAGGCGTTTGCTTAAAATGAGCAACCATCGATGCCGCTAAACAACCCATACCATTATAAACTGCTTCATCAACTGTTTTGGTTGCAATCAAGCCATTCACTAAACGACCACCATTCAAAAACTCTGCCAACTCTGCACCATGGCCTTCAGGATAGCCATCGAATTGCCGATACATATTCACAACTGGTTTTTGTATTTGACCGTATTTTTCATATACAAATGTAAGGGATCTTGTTCCCATAATCAATACCTCGCTAAATGTGTTTCAAATTTTTCTTCATACATCTCTACAATAGATTCATCATGCAGCTCACGCATATTATCTACCATCAATACTTTGGTTAATTCTACCAATTCGGATTTTTTCATCTTCTTTACTACAAGCATATCTTCTGCAACTAATTCACTAATCAATCTGTCGATTTGTTTACTCATTTAATAATTTTATAACCTTTTAATAAAATTTGTTCAACATATAATTCCACAATCGGTTGTGAATCTTCAAAACCTTGTTGTAACGATTTCAATTCTTTAATCACAAAATCCCATGTGTTCATGCGCCACACCACCTTATATTTTTATAATCACCAGTTAATACATTACCACGCTTAAAGTTACGAGCAGGAGCATTCCAACTTGCCGACTTTAGAATATCACCACGCTTAAACTTTTTATCATCTTTCAACATAATCCAAGAATGTGAACTTTTTTGGTTATCACTCATAATCACATGGACATACTTACGACCAACTTCATATGAAAACTCTTTATTAACATAACCATTAGAACCATAATCTTTTCGTAGATGGCCAACATACAACGCCAAACCAAATTCTAAATCTGCATTACCTAATTTCATAAAAGCTCCTAAACATCGTAGCGGTGATGAACCACTAAAATATATTCAAATGGTAGTTCCTCGAAAGGAGCATCCTTATCATACAATGTGTTAATATACACAGATACAGATTTACAAAAATAACTACCTGCCTCGGCTGTCGTATCTTGCCAGAAATACTCTCTTGCTAGATTATGTAAATCATTATGATTTAAACCATCTGTATGATTATGGACATTGTAATAACTATCCCAGCCATCAATACCAAAGTTTAATGAACCAACCTCAGTTAATATAAAATCATCAAGGTTAATTGTTCCATTTTCCTTCATTGCACACATAATCAATGACTCCTATTATTTGCCCATTGAACGCCACGCTGAAATGCTTCACGCTCAATTCTCAACTCATTGGTGGTACGAGCATCACGCATATACACATCAAATGCTTTAGCATTACGCTTACGGGTAGAACCTTTGAAACCTGGTTGAGGACGAGGACCTCTAAACATTACAAAATACTTGGTGAAATCAATAAACGGCAATACTTCAGCATAACGACCAAACGGCACACCTTTATAACTTGAACGAAAACCAATCGGTGTAACATAATCAGTCAAGGCATTTTGCATTGCTATTTCTTTTAAACGATATTCCATATTAACTCCAAAAAGATGTGGTCTTATATCCGACAGAATGCCACATTCAAACATTATACTTTACTTAAATTTACCACTCTAAAATCAAATTCCATAAAACCTGTTTCATGTGGTACATACATTAAAGCACCAACACGATTAGTTTTCTTTGCTTTTGTTTCGTATTTTTTAAACTTATCTGATGTAACTTCAATTTTAAATGCTTTGTAACCACCTTCCATATTGTTGGCATCAATTACAATACCTTCAATAAATGCATCATCACGACCTGCCATTGGTTTAAAATCATAGGCACGGATAATATCACCAACTTTTGCAACTCCAGTAAATTTCAACATAAATCCTCTTTTTTGTGTTTTACTTTGAAAACTCTTTATAATCAATAATGTACCATTATAAAGGATGCCTGAAAAAACCACAAGCATTCTTTATAAAAGTGTTGTACCGAAACAACACCATTATATTTTACTACCAACTGCGTACCGTAAAACATTCAATTTCCACAGATTCAGTTTCATCCAAATCTTCTGGTTTTATTTGACTTTCAGCATTACGAGCAAAAGCTACTGCCGCATCATTATTATCAAATACTGCCAGATTTGTCCAATCCCAACCAATCAATTCTTCAAAATGACCAGATTTTACCAAATATACTTCCATTATGCTCTCCATGAAGCGTCATCAATTAATTGCTCTTCGATTTGGTCAAAGGCATCCAATGCATCAATAATACAAGAGTCGGCGCAGCTCATCTGACTCTCAACATCTTCCAAACCATTTTCACAAGCATAATGATAAACATCAGATAATAATGCCTGTGCTGTTTTCAGCTTTTCAACCATTTCTTGATTAATCATCGTTTTCTCCAAATACTGTTGAAATATCACGCTCTACCAATTCTGTTTCCAATTCTTCATCGGTATAAGCATTATAACCTTTAAAACCACCAGTTAGTATTTCTGATAAAAAGAATTCATCATTATATTCACCTTTGGCGGTTAAAATAGTATTAATATCATCATTTACCAATGTTTCAATGGCATTATCCCGCCATTTAGGTCTAAAACTTGTTACCATATTATACCTCATCTATCATATTTAAATATTGTTCTAAATGGTCACGGACTCTATTATCTTCTGCTGAATAGAATACATAATCACCCATTTCGTGCCGATATTCAGAATCAACATATTCAAAACCACCATAATACTGTAATGTGCGGTCATTACCTTTATAAACACCAATACAATCTGGCGTTACAAACAGTTTACCGCAACGATTATCGAGACCTAACTGCTTAGCATTAGCTTTACTCATATTAACCACATAATTCTCAGTTAATTCTGTTACCTCATCAATCAATTCAAATAAATCCATACTATACCTCAATTCTATCTACTTTAGACTGCAAATCAGAAAACTCAGAAGCGTCCTGCTCATCATAATAAGGAGAATCCTCATCATAGATATTGTCCTGATAATCACATAATGCCAAATGGATTAACTCCAATTGGTTCTCATTTACTTCCAATATAATCTTACTCATAATCTAATTCCTCAATTTCAATAGTTTCAGGTGAATTATCTGCCTTTGCCTGCTCTTTTAATACTTTGGCAAACTCCCAAGCATTTTCAAAGTTATTAAATGCTTTAATTGCTTCGGTAGACCAATTATTAGTTTCTACCTCTAAATGAGATAATACTACAAATACTTTACTCATACTAAATCCTCAATGTAAGGTTGTTCGATAATCTGATAATCATAATCGGTAATATCTTCACCATTTTCAAGATTATCAGTAATTGCATTAAATACCCATTTATCTGCTCGAGTATCATCTTCTACCAGTAAATCCATTGTTATTCTAACTAATTTCATTTATCATTATCTTTCATTGCTTGTTGGATTGTCATAATCTGAATGGTATCTCTTAAAGCATCCGCAATACGCATCAATTCATCATCATTATTACCAAACTCATGTAAAGCATTAACTAATACTTCCAATTGTTTATCATTTAAATCTAATACTAATTTCATATTATCTTTCTTTTTTAATCATAATTGCTTCGTATTAAAAATATTCATTAACTTTTCATAATCATTAACATTCAATTGAAATGGTTTATCTTTACGACCACTACCACCACCAATTTGTTTAAAATGATTGTAACCGTTCACTATCGAATTATATTCTTTAATAAAATAAGGTTCCATTTCATTTAAACAATGATTTTTATCTTTGGATTGATAGATAATATCAAAATCAAAATTCTCTATGCCACAATCTTTCATTGCTTGATTAACCAAACTCCATTTAATTGTATGTTCAAACATTCTACGCTCAAATGACCGACCTGTATAACCGATGTAAACTTTATTATTGATTTTGTTTGTGATTTTGTATATTGAATATATACTCATGCTGGCATCCTTCCTGATGTTAGAGTAGGTGGGATCCCCCGATCCGTGACCTACACCTATTTATACCAAACGCTCACTAACAAACACAATCTTACTAATAACCACTCATAGAATGGTTACTATAAAATCACGCTGCCAATTTTAATTCAATTGTTGGATACTTAACGAAACCACTTGTATCCTTCTTTGCTTTACCTTTAGCATATAATCCAACAATAACACCTTTTGGATCTAAAAAGCGTAAATCACTTTCATCGCCATTATATACTGGCAAACCAAGGTAAGTATCGGGCATTGGTAATGTTTTCTTAATACCAAATACTACAGCAATATTATAACCTTGCTTAATCGCTTCACGCACATCATTATCATTACCATCAGCGGCCGAGAAGGTTAAACTATAATTACTAATATGATTAACTTTACGACCTAATACTTTTGAATAATCATAGAAGGTAACAAAACCAAACGCCGCAAAGATATTAGAGTAAGTAACATTACCCATAGTAACTGGATATTTCTCCCATGAAATATCGCTAGTACCATTTAAACGAATAACTGGAACTAAACCTGCTTTGGCAGATTGCTTAATCGCCAAGTTAATATCTTTCACCAATAACTCCATAAACAGGTCACGATTATCAAAGAATAGATTAGTTTTACGAATCCGTGCTTTTTGAATAGTATTAGTATTCTCGCCTTTTTTAAACATACCGCCACGACCAGCAGTATTCAAACACGCAGAAATGCAACCTGGTGTTGCTTTAGGACAGGTATTATGACCTGATAATGATGCTGGTGCTAAATGAAGAATATAGGTATTATAACCTTGCTTCATTCCCTTTAAAGTCTTGGGATTACCGACTGATAATAAATTCATAATATAAACTTTCTCAAAAATTACAATCGAGCGCAACTCTCTCACTTAAAAAACCATTATACAGGCATTAGAATGAACCACAATCAAATTGGCACATTCCAATACGGTTTCTCTGTCGAAAAACCAGTATGTGTTGTATCGGAACAACGACTTAATCTTTAATACATTCAACCAAGTAACCATTACCTTCCATTTTGGATAATAATGCTTTAATCGTTTTATCCATCATATTAGATAATGGATAATACTCCGTTCTAAATCCAACCTTACTGCAAACAAATGTATAACCTTTCATAATACCCTTTCTACTTTAATATTACCAGACATTACCTTAAACTGATTATCAATATCACTAAAATGATAAGATAATAGTATAATCAAACAAACGATAATAACTTTATCCATTATCTAATGCCATTTCAATATCTAACCAGTTATTAAACTCCTCATTATAGGCAATGGGATCCATTTCCTTCAATATATCAGAAGGAGAAAATGATATACCAGCAATAACTACATCACCATGCTGATTATCAAAATAATAGTTAAAATCTTCAACCAAACGCTTCATACTGCTCATAATACTCCTTTAATCAATTTAGATAATGACCTCTTAACCTTATAAGAGAATCCAATAATGAAATACTTAACTAACTGAAAATTGCTCATATAATACCTTTTTATAATAAACCACTAATAATACTGCCTGCTGAATTATTCATAATGCTACGATATAATTCACCTTTAATTCTTTTTACCAATTCCGAACGATTATTCCATGACCTCATAAAGGATAATGGTGATGCATCATGATTATTACCATAATAAATCCATTCTCTACCATGATTATAGTTTACTTTATATTCTTTACCTTTTAAGTTAATTATAGTGGGATTAAATAAACTCTTAATATCTGCCTCCACTTTAGTAACCATTGGAATATATTCAGAATGGATTATAGTATAATCTAATGGTGTAGATTGACTTAATCCCGCCATTCTATTATTCGGTGTCTTTTTAGTAATACCGATTTTAATCCAACCTGGCATACTCTTATTAAAAGCAATATAAAAATAACCATTATTCCTTTTAGATAATAGATTATGCTTTGAATTTCTCATAATCAATGACCACAAGCAGATAGAAAACGGTTAATATCAAATAACCGATTATCATTTTTAAACTGAACCGCCATATCAGAACATAATTGAAATGGTGCTTTATTCTCAAATAATACTCTTGCCAACATAATATAATGCTTTTTACTCATAATCTCTCCGTATCAAATAATTTACTTTTAATAACTCTATAATACTGACCATTCATCCATACCATTTTCTCATATGATAATGCACGGATAATAGTCCTTATTGACCTATTGTATATCTGAATAATACGAGAACCAGATATACCATAATCTTTACCTAAATCTTTATTAGTACCATTATCAAGAATATAGTGCAATACAATACTATAATCTCTCTCAGATAATACTTCCTGAGCTATATCTAATACCTCATGGCATAATACGATATTATCCAAATCGTTATCTTCCACTATATTGCTCATAATGATGCTCCGTATATTACTTTAAAATCTATTCTATATTACTTTTGGTTATATGTCGCTATAATGGTCGGGATATAGGTGCTCTTGAATGGTCTTAATTTCTATTTCTGATTATCCTAGAGAATCCTAGTTAATCCACAAAGATTTTCCGAGCATATTCACAATATCATAATACCATAATAACTAATATAATCAATAACTTAATACTAATAACCACTATGCGTATCAGAATACCACAATGGTTATTATATTACTACTGATTATCTCTATACTATTATGAAGCTAATCTAGCATTCAATTTAGCCAGTTTATCTTGAGCAGCTTTAATCTGCGCTTCGATTTTTGCCTTCTTTTCTGCTTCTTTATTAGCCTTAATGATTAACTTGGTGGATTTACTCATTACTACATCCTGCTTAATGGATTCTCTTAACTCTTTTAATAGAGCACGCTTATCCTTAATAGAAACCATGGAGAGGTCGGTAGCACAAAATGATTTAAACATATAATATTCCTTTTAATAATTGGTAAATGTAAATGGTACAGCTTGATAATTAAGCAAATCTGCGATATAATCTAATACCAGCTTTTGCGCCTCTTACTGCTTTACTGGTTAATCGGTCGCTTTTAGTGGTAATAATACGACCACCATTATTGAGATAATCCAGAATATCGTGCTGGATGGCAATATCTTGGATAATACGCTTATTGGTTACTGGTTTATCATATTGCTTACCAGTAAAGGCCTTAGCGATATTATTAGCCACGATATACTCATTATCCATAATGGCAGCTTTTTTGGCAGCAGCTTTTTCCTTACGCTTAATAGAGGATATATCCTGATTAACTCGGGATAATAACTGCTTTAATTCAATAATCGATAAATTTTTAATATCCATATAATCCTAATAATAATATAATCGATAAAAACACCAAAGCGGTGCGCAGAACCGATTTTATAAGTATACAGGAACCATGGAAAAGGTCAAGCGGTATTTTTGCGGATGGCAGGTAGGATGATGGTTTTTTGGTGCGTTGCCGGATGAGTGTTGTTTTGGAGCAACGACTGTGGCAGATTGGAGAGCAGCTTTGAGGCGCTCAGAGGTAAAAGTGTTGTTTTGGAGCAACGCCGGAGAGCAGTATGGAAAAAAGCTCAGGATAGGTCAAATCAATGATTCAGTAACTCCTTTTCCAGGAAATTTTTTCAGGATCCGACTTTTTTGGATTCTAAATTTTTTTCCTGTTCCCGGTTCTTAATCCAGACTAATGCATCATCCAGATTCATCCACGGAGAATACTCTTTGGTCTTTTCGTCAGTCCATTGGTATTCGTGTGATTCTCCGATCCACCAGTTATTCGCTGAGTGGTCCCATCGAGCAGAAGGGTTACTTTGTTTCTTTAATATCACAGTTACACTCTAAGCGGCCTTGATTACAGTCACCATTACATCCTTTAGATGGTTTAGGAAACTGGCAAGGAGCATCATAGTTACCAGTAAGGCATCGTTGGTCACAGGTAACTCTAATAGAAAACCACTTATCGATTAATCGTACCCACCAGGAATTAGGTCTACAGTTCTTCATTATTTTTTCCAGTTAAATCCTAATAGTTTGTATAATAGCTTACTGTACCATTTCGGTTCGTTCTCTAGTACTACGGAGATTCCACCAATGTTGAGTTGGCCAACTGAATTTTGAGGATGAACAGAAAGTGTAGGAGAAATGTTTGTGGACCAGGTACCTAGAACTACTTTAAATTCGTGTATAGAACCTTGAATCGGCATAGAATGTACTCCAGCGATTCCTTGAGCTCTATAGTGAAGGTGTGTCGGACCATAATCTAAATCTAATTCGGTTTGCTCAGTTAGTGGCCAGAACCAAACGATATCGGCCTGATTGTTCCAATCTTTTCGTATTGCGTCTACCCATTTTTTACCCCAGCGTTCTTCCCAAGTCGGCTCAGAGGGTTTTTCGAATTGTATTCTATCTTCTGTGGTGAACGTGGTCATTGTAATATTCCTGAAATATATTTCTTAACTATATAAGTATAAACACTAATACCATTAGTGCAACTCTAAAACTTCTCAAAAGGAAAATCATGAACTTCTTAAAACAAATTTCGGACGCTTTGAAGTCCTTCTTTAATACTTATGGTCCTATGACTTTAGACGAGTATATCTCTCTAAAGCGTCCTCAGAATAATGCCGACTTGGATCGCATTGTTCGTGAGTTTAACGAACTTCGTTACTGGTAAGCCCCGGAAGCGAAGCCCCGGAAGCGCTTGAAAAACTTCTTGTTCTTTGAGCGCTTATAATGATTGTTGTTCGGTTAGGCCACGCCACTCGATAATTTTAAGTTTCGTTCCGCCAATATCATCCTCTGGCCCAAAATATTCCCGCCATTCGGTGCCGTTCCAATATGCTTTATGTGGAAACGGCCACGACCTTACTTTGACCTCGTAGATACCTTCGTAAACTGGTTTGATTTCTTTACTGAACCAGTCGGTCGTTTCGTATTGAACTTCTGACATATTACTCGCCTTCGAACACCAGAACCAAATCTTCTTCGTCAACAATCCAATATTCAATATTCTCATATTTTACTTTCTTTGCTTTTTGCCAGTTAGGTAGAATCACCTGACCAACTTCAACAATCGTAACATCAGGACCAATTGCAACGATTTTACCACGGGAAGCTTCTTCTCTATCAGCAGAAGCTAAAACAATACCACCTTTAGATACTGTATCTTTTTTAACTGCTTCAAGGATAATATTTGCTCTGATTGGTTTGATACCGATACCAGCTGGTGTTGCTTTAGATTTTTTGGTTGCCATAAATTTTCTTTCTACATTCTTCAATTACTTTGGTGGGAACATCGGGGTGCCAACCACCGATTAACATATCACAATTATACTTGATAGGCGTTATCTTGGCAACGATTTTATGGTAATCATCATCAGAAACGAAACCATAGACCACAAAGAATGCCAGTATTGTGGCAAACATTTTGATTGTGGTTATAGTATCATACCTATCTTTAAACATTTATTTTAAGCATTTCTTCATAAGAATAATTTTGTATCATATACTTGGACGGTTTCTCTAGATAACAAGCTTCTAGGTCACCAGGTCGTCTTGGTAGAACATTCACTTTAAATTTCTTATTGTTTACTTTCTTGTAAATCTCAATAATTTCTTTGACTGTTCTGGTATCACCATAAGCAAGGTTTTCAATATCTCTGGAAGGTTCATCGATTGCTTTAATAATGGCAGAACAAATATCATTCACATGGACATATTCACGAACACATGTTCCATCTTTGGTGTTGTAATCATCTCCATACAGATTAAATCCATCTTTACTGGCCTTCACTAGATTCAATAAAATGCCTTCTGGATTGGTTGGAGGAAATCCGTCTGTACCAATTACATTATAGAATCGGAAGATAGTATAATCGTAAGCCTTCTCTTTTACAATATCTTCGGCAACACGTTTAGAGAATCCATAAGGAGAATCTGGATTAGATGCGGCGCCCGTAGAGGCAAAGATGAAATTGTGGTGTCTTACTTTTTCTAAAAGATTGATTGTACCACCAACATTCGTTTCATAATAATCGGTAGGATTTTTAACAGATTCACCAACACGAACCAAAGCAGCCAAATGAATTACGGTATGAAATTCCATATCACAAGTAAACATATTACGGATATCTAAATTTTCCATACCTGTGCCGGCAATATCAAAACCGTACAAATCAATATCAGGTCTAGTTTCAAAAATCATTTGCCATAGATGGCGACCAATGTAACCTTTATGACCTGTAATCAATACTCTTTTTTTCATTTTGTTTTCTTTTTCTTACATTCACACCAAGATTCTTTTTTACCACAAACATTGCAGTAACCTTTTAGAATTGGTCTATCACCAAAAATTGTATTCCACTTCTCTGCAAATTCTTCCTTTGGAATCACAAAAGGTCTTGGAGAACTTCCTTTTCCACCGTCACTCATTATCTTCCTAACTGTTGTTTTAATTGGTCCATGATTTGTTTCACTTCATTTCTCATATAATTATTTTTTGGCAACCAAACATATATTCGATTTAATAATTGTAGTAATTGCTCAGGGTTCATTATTATCTTTTAAGAATTTAATTACTGGTAATTTGTTTGCTACCAACACATAAGCTTCTTTTAATGTTGGTGTAATAACTTTGCAATGAAATATACCATCTTTAATCATGATATCGAAAGGTGCTAATCCGACAAAGCTTTCATCAACAATACAACGAATATGCCAAGATTTGGCAGTCTTGCATCTTTTAATTAAATCATCATAGATTTTTTTAGGATCAAAGGGATCAAATAAAGCAACTTCAGACATTTTCATTCAATAAACTAGGACCATTATTACTTTCACTCAAGGTAAAACTTTCAGCAAGTTGTTCCGCTTTACTAAAGTCAGATACAACTTCTTTATTAATGATTCTACCTTTTAGGTAATAATTAACGGTATATGAAAAATCTTTTCTTTCGACAATAGCTTTTTTATCACCATTGGTAAACTTAGACAGTTCCATGAATTTCTCCCCATACAAATTGTTCAGCATAAGATTGTGCTTCGGATTCTTCTTTAAAGAATTTGGTTTCCATTAATACTAGACCATCATCGTCAGCACAATCAACTTCAAACATATCAAATATATTTCTCCAAATAATAGTGGCAGTTTTTCTACCACTATTACCTACAAAAGTAACGATTCGTTTTTCGCCATCCATCATGATATCATTCCTACAAAACGATTTAATACAACACGGTTATTCAAACGATTACCTGCATATTTACTGAAAGCAGAAACCAAACCACGAGTAGTTGCATTTTCTTTAACAGTAAATTCTACATCATCATCAGTATCTAGGCCTTCTGCACGGAGAAGATAATACTCATCGTAACCAGCAGATGTAACAACCATAGATTTGTTTTTACGAAATTCATATTTAATTTTATCGTGTAGGTTGTAAGAAAGATTAGGATAGAACCAATGTAATTCACGACCAAGTTCACGACCACTTAAAACATAAAAACCAACAATGTTACATTCTGTACGAGCCTTCAACATTTTAATATATTGAGCAGTTAATTCACGACCATGTGGATTATCTACTTTAACTTCAGATTTAGTTTTAGGATCACGAATCACCATTTTCTTATGTTTACCATAAACATATTCACTACTTGTACCTGAAGTTTTATAACCATCAGCATTAGTATAATATACATCACGCAAAGTATGGCCATCACCATCGGTTAAGAATACAGTATTTACAATCTGTAATTTATATTGTTTCTGAAATTCAGGAACAATTTTCATGGCAGAAATAACTGTTTCATTTAATGGTGTACCACCCATTTGGAACCAATATGGTTTGAATGAACGATGGTGTGATAAGCTTACCAAAGCAGCACCAGCATAAGAAAATTCAGAAGCAGACATTTTGCTCGATAATAAATTCAACAATTTAAAATTGCGCAAAACAATATCGCCTTCTTTAAATTCACCAGAATAACAATCGTTATGTTCAGATGTAAAAGCATAAACATCATAAGGAATGTTTACCTTCTTACAGAACATTACTAAGTTAATTAACTGCTTGATTGTATTCTCTAAATGGTTGTGCATACTACCTGACCAGTCTAAGAACATTACAAGACCGTGAGATTTACCATTAGGCAATACGGTAATTTTCTTAAACAAATCTTCAGCAAACTGGTATGAATAGATTTTGCTCATATTCAATTCACCAGTTTTAGCAATAGATGCACGTTTCAATTGGTCGGCATTTTTACGCAACTCAAATTCTTTGGCCAAATAACCAACAACTTTCTTGGCATCATTACGGAGTTTTTGAAATCCTTCTTTATCCTGACCTGTAGGACGATAATATCTATCGTTTTCAAATTTAATTAATTCTGCACGATAATCATTCCACAATTTTTTATGTGTAACAATGGCTTTATTTAAATCAATATCAGGAATATTTCCATAATATAGAATATCACTAGAGGTATCAAATAATTTACTTTCATTCTTACGATAGTTTTCATCGGTGAAAGATTTTATTTGATCTTTCGAATCGAATTCAGGATTATTACCACCAGCACGGGTTGCCTCGGCATTTATATCTTCCGTTTCTTCACCGTCATCAGAATCTTCTGTATCGGAATTAGATTCACGGGTTTCGGTCTCATCGTCCCATTCATCAGAATCATCATATCCTTCGGAATCAAAGCTTTCATAATCACCATCTTCATCTTCTTCAAACATTTCGGGATTATTCTTCTTGCGTTCTTCGGCTTCATGCTTCATGAAGTCCATTACTAAACGAGCAACTTCAATTACATCTTCATAAGTTTCGGTATTTTCGATACGATTGACCAAGTATTGCTCAGCATCATTAAATTTAATTCCTTGTGTTGCACCACCTTTAGTGTAAAGGTTAACACGGTCAATAAAATTCAATTCATTCAAATCAACGTCTTTAGTACCAAAGAAATCTTTTTCAATCAATTCTTTGTACGCACGAATAAACGAGGAACGAATTCCTGGATATTTGTTTTTGATTTTACGCTCAATACGAGAATCTTCCAATACGTTCATAATGGACATTGGAAGTTTTTCTTCATGTGCTTGAATCAAACCATCTAGAGGAGTATAAAGTGCATGGCCGACCTCATGACCCATAAACAAGTCATAGAGATAGCCAGAGATATTTTTATCTAAAATGGGTACAGTTAATACACGTTGTTTAACATCAAAAGATGCAGTTTGCACATTTCTTTGCTCAATAGTGAGATTTTCTGTTGCCATTAACTTGGCAAGTAACGATTTTGACTGAATGAGTTCCATGAATTCTCCGATTTAAAAGACCATTATACTCTAATTATCGCTTACCGTCAAATGTTTTCTGAAAATGCGTTGTTTTTTAGCAACACCATCAATCTTGATAAATTACCTTGCGTTTTTGGTAGTCGGAAAGGTCTTTTTCCATGCCGGATAACGTTGCCCATTTTCGGATTACGATATCCAACTTTTTCCAATAAGGAATTTCTTCATCATCCGCTTTTGCATCGAGCCAAATGTAGTGTCCGTTGTTACTCATGTTTATTTCCTTCGTTTTTTTCAAAAAAATTCTGCTCAATTGCAGATGCCAAGCGATCCGCAAGCTTTGGATCGAACTTTACTAAAAAATACGCAACATCTTCTGTTGGTACATGACGCAAATTGAACATAATTTCATCAATTCCACGCAAAATTTGCGATTCTTCTTGCTGTCTTAGCATAATTTCCTCATTGTAAAGTGTCGGTTTGCACAGAAGTCACTACACTGCCTCTTTCCTTCGCAATTCCGACTGATTTTAACCATTCAATCTCAATTTGTAACTCTTCCTCTGTCAAGGTTTCCAAATATTCTTCATATTCGGCCCAATCTTCTGCTGAAATGCTCATCTTCTCATACTCGATATGTCTTTGGCTTCATTATCTGTGAATACCGGCACAGCATTTGATTTATGCATGGTACCGATGCCTTTAATTTTGTCTCCTGTGTAGGAATTTTGCAATCTTTTTGTGCAAGGAATAAATCCTGTGTCTAAAGATTTAAAGTCAGGGGTTTCCCTGTGGAAAGGTACCATCTTTTTCAGAGGTAGTTTAGTTTTAATGACGGGAGAATGTGAATATCTTTTTGAAGATATTTTATTGATAGCCTCTAACCATTGATGCTTTTGCTCTTGTTGAGCTTTAGTTAGTTTTTTTGGCTTTGATTTGGGAATATAACCGTATATCATATAATCAATTTCTCCATGTGAAGAAACAATTATATAACAGGAGGTGCTGGATGTCAAGCGCTGGTGTTGTATGGAAGCAACAATACCTTTATTTCAAAAGCGGACATACCTACTTATAAGAAAAAATTAGAAATTTCTATTTTCTTCTGGTAAACTTGTATCTTCTAATTCACTTAATAATTCTTCAACAGTTCTATTTTTGAGTTTTTTGATTTCTGCATGCTCATTTTTGCTTCTTTTTGGTACATAAGCATAATCATCATTATACTCTTTATTCTTGCGGAATTTTGCCACAAATTTTGTCACTTATTTCTCCTATTTCATCGTTTCAAAAGTTATGCCTCTAATTTTAGTTTCGGGCATGTTGTGCATATCCATATTCGACACATAAGTGATGTCGGCATTTGGATAACAAATTTGTACAAGTTTGAGTAATTGGCAGACTGTGCCATCTGAATCATTAAACGAAAATATTTCATCAACACAATTGATATTTTTTAATATTTCACGGCGAGTGTCATAATTTTGAACAAATCCACCTTGTGACCACATCATATACCAATCAGAATGAACACCGACAACTAACCAATCACCTTTTGACTTACATTTCATTAAGTATCTTAATTCTTCAATCGTAAGTGGATCAAAAGTGCCGGATGTTATTATTATTCTATCTTTTTGTGGCATTACGGTAATAGATTTGGAAAAGCCTCTTTTACGAATTTATAGTTTAAACCTTTTACACCTTGGTCTTTTTGGAAAATACCAATCAATACTTCTGCATCACGGGGTTCCAAAGATTCCAAAATTTGTAACAATAATTGATTTCTTTTCTCTGGTGTCAAACTTTCTGCTGTAGCATCACCTTTTTTGAAAAGATATAATTTACGCAATTGTGCAGCTAAAGAATTTGAAGTAATACCAGGTAAAATATCATCAGGTATTTTGTAATTATCTGGCATTCCAGTAACTAACCATTGGCAATTTGGATGAAATGTTAATTGCAACACATCGACCAAAGTTTGAGAAAGATTCTTCTCTATTACTGCCATTTTTTCTTTTTTATCTTTAGCTTCTTCAAATTCATCAAATACTTCAAATATATTCTTCATTAAAATTCCTCGATTATTTCCATTAAGTTTTTCAGTTTATGTTCAATAAAATAATTCAACAACTTATTCCGTTTTGCTGGAACTGTTTCATCATAAGTATTTATAATCTTTTCTTTTATTTCTTGTGGAATGAAAGACAAGTCAATTAACGTTTGATTTCTACCAAAATTTACAGTTTCATCGTATGAGAAATTTTTAACATCTTCATTCAGATATTTTTCTAATGTTTTTTGTGTAATTGGTTTTTGTCTTAAATCACGGACAAAACAATCTGATGGTGAAAACATATTTGGTATGCCATCACCTTTATCACCACGAATAATTTTTTCTTTAAGTTCTAATACCGGATTTTCTGATTTTACAAACTTCTTTTGTGAAGGATTATATTGCTTCACATTTGGATAGTTTTGCAACTGTAGGAAGTCACCATCACTCGATAGGATCAAAATCTTTTCGTGTGCTGAGTGCCGTGGTACTAGTGTGCCAATGATGTCATCCGCTTCGGCGCCCTCAACGTCAATTACTTTATATGGGAAGTTTTCTTTGAGTTCGGCTTTGAATTTTGCAAGCATGTCAAAAATTAAATGCCAATCTAAGTTAGATTTGTCACGGTTCTTTTTACGATTTGCTTTGTAAAATGGGAAATACTCTTTACGCCAGTATTTACGATTATCACAACACAATACCACTTCACCATATTCATTTTTAAAATTCTTAATATGGTTACGAATGATATTCAAAATCATGTGACGAATTAGACTTTCATCTAATGCACCTTTATGGTTTGAAATTTGTGCCATAAGTCCGGCAAGTAATACTTGATTTAAATCAACGAGAATCATAATAAACTTTCAATAGTTTCCAATAGGTACTATTGTATCACAGTTCTTTCAGTTTGTCAAATGTTTTTTGGATAAAAGTGGTAGAAGTGGTAGTTTTGCGAGCCATGACACCATACCAATTTTGTGGTATTAATCCAGAAATATATTCTAAAGGTTCTACAAAAACGGCATCAAAGCGGTCAACATCATATATGCCATCATGTGTATTATCTTCTTTGAATAATATAACATGATATGTATTACCCATTGTAGAATTGTTTAGGCTTTCACCTGGATTTTTGTATAAAGCTGATTCAATATGTATTTCGTCTTTTTTATCGCCAGGTAGAAAAAAGATTGCGTCATGTGTCTCATTCTTGAGGTGTTTGAGAAATTCTAACATTATAGTCCTTGATATGTGATTTGCGTACTCTTACCATTATCCATGTGTTATAGTAATCTTCTGATTCCATAACTCCACGGACAAATTGCTCTTTTGCTTCGAGATAACCACATTCGCCTTTACTTCGGCATAGATGTAATATTTCACGGGAAAAGTTTTCATGGCCTAATTGTAACACATCTCGCTTCAACATGTCACTGCTTCCATAGTAAGTTTGCCAATCACTTGGAACTTTAATCTTTTTCTTTTTACCTTTGACTTGTTTGGTTTTGGCAGAATAAAAGAATTTCTTGCCTATGTATTTTTTACCATTCGTCAGATTAGTTATCTGATACACGAACCCGTAATTATCACCAATCAAATCTTCAGTAAAATCTTTACCATTATACTGCCAATCTATTCGTCCCATTCCTCATTGTCCAAATCGTCATCATCCTCTATATAGTCCTCGGATAATTCTTCGATTTGTTCACCACAGAATGGGCAATGTTCAGGTAATTCTTGAGAAACCATTTCTTCCATAAATGCTATGCTATAAGTCGATTCACAACTTAAGCATTCTCCAGATAATTGTTTTTGAGTCATTAAAAATCCTTAATGTGCCCAAACATCACTCCAATCTCCAGACAAAGCACCTTTTGCATAGTCGGTTGCTCTATTCTCAAAGAAGTTTGTGTGAGTTGGTGCGTTAATCATTTCCTCTACCCAAGGTAAAGGATTTCTTTTCACTTTAAACAGACCTTTGAGTCCTAAAGAAATCAAACGGCGGTCGGCAATATAACGAATATACTTCTTAACATCTTCAGCAGATAAATCTTCCATGGCGCCCATCTTAAATGCCAAATCAATAAATTTATCTTCAAGTTCTACCATGCGTTCAGCAATAGTATATAACTTACCTTTCAATTCATCGTTCCAAATTTCACGATTTTCTTCTATATATGTTCTAAACAGTTTAACCATGTTTTCTGTATGTTGAGTTTCATCAACAATAGACCAAGTTACAATCTGTCCCATGCCTTTCATTTTGCCATGTCGTGGAAAATTAAGTAACATAATAAAAGAGCTAAACAACTGCATACCTTCGGTAAATGCCGAGAATACAGCAATGTGAGTTGCAGTGTTCTCTTTAGTAGTATTCTTTGCAGAGATGTCCATAACATAGTCGTGTTTCTCTTTCATTTCAGCATAAGCCATAAATTCGTTATAAGTTGTATCTGGAAGACCGAGAGTTTCAATCAAATGTGAATAAGCAGCAATGTGTAAGGCTTCACGAGCAGCAAATCCTAATAACATCATGCGTATTTCGGGTTGTGGGAAATAAGGTAGATAATTATTAACATAACCACCAGCAACGTCAATATCTCCTTGGGTGAAGAATCTAAAAATGTGGGTGAGAAATTGCTTTTCTTCTTTGGTGAGTTTTTTCTTCCAATCTTTAACATCTTCCAACATTGGAACTTCGGTATGTAACCAATGAGATTGCTCATGCTTAAGCCATGCATCATAAGCCCAAGCATAATTAAAAGGTTTAAAATATGTACGCTCATCGGTGAGCCTCGTTTCTGTTTTTTTAATCATTATTCTCTCTATACATTAAATGAGGAACCACAACCGCAGGTACCTTTGACTTCAGGATTTGTTATAACAAATTGTGAATTAAATTTTTCTTCTTTATAATCTAAAGTAGCTTCCATTAAGTATTGTGCCGACATTGAATCGACAAACACTTTAACATCATCCTTCATAATCACAAAATCATCTTCTTCTTGATTTTCATCGAAACTAAATTCATATTGGAATCCCGAACATCCGCCACCCTTTACGGACATCCTCAATGCCATATTAGGATTCTTTTCTTCCACAATCAAATCTTTTATTTTATTAAATGCATTATCGGTTACTTTAACCATTTTATACCTTACATGAACATTTAAGTTCGTAATCTTTTATTGCAGCTTTAATAGCATCTTCCGCAAGGATCGAACAATGAATCTTAACCGGCGGGAGTGCGAGTTCCTCTGCAATTTCAGCATTCTTAATTGATCCAGCTTGTTCCAGCGTTTTACCCTTGACCCACTCCGTGACGAGTGAACTTGAAGCAATCGCCGACCCACAACCATATGTTTTAAATTTAGCATCTACAATTATTCCGTCTTCCACTTTAATTTGTAGTTTCATTACATCACCACACGCTGGTGCACCAACCATTCCCGTTCCAACAGAATCGTCATTTGAATCCATTTTGCCTACGTTTCTAGGATTCTCATAGTGGTCAATTACTTTATCTGAATATGCCATTTAACCCTCACAAGCAATACAATCGTTACCTTGAGCAATCTGAGTCATATCTAGCTCTTTGATAACTTCTCTTTCTATCTTTTTGGCAACCTTATCAGCTTTACCAATTTTTTCTGAACGGCAATAATATAAAGTTTTCAATCCTTTTTTCCATGCCATAAAATGAATAGCGTGAATATATTTAATATGCGCATCGGGTCTAAAGAATAGATTTAATGATTGCGCTTGGTCAATATACGCTTGACGATCTGCAGCAAGGTCGATAACCCACCTTTGGTCAATTTCCATTGAGGTTTTGAAAATATCACGTTCTGCTTCAGAGAGTATATCAAGATGCTGGCAGGAACCATCATTAGCAATAATAGAACTCCAAGCATCAGCGTAAGCTTGTTCATCTGTTATTTTCTCCTTTAAAATTTTATCTAACCATTTATTTTTATTTAAGTGAGAACCCGAAAGAGTATCCTGCCGATAAGCGTTGGCACGATAAGGTTCAATAGAAGGAGAAGTATTCCCCATGATAATGGAAGAAGAAGCATTGGGAGCAATAGCCATAAGGTGACTAAACCTACGACCAGTACCAGTTGCATCAGGAGCTTCACCTCTTTCGGAACCAAGTTGAATATTTGCTTCATCTAGTCCTCGTCTGATTGATTTAAAAATTCTGTTATTTGCAACTTTCGCCATAACACCCTCAAAAGCAATTCCGTTGCGTTGTAAGTAAGCATGAAAACCAAGAGCACCAATACCAATGCTTCGTTCACGCTGAGCGGAGTACTTTGCTCTTGCAATAGCGTCAGGAGCATTTTCAATAAAGTATTGGAGTACATTATCAAGCATTTCTGCTACATCTTTAAGAAACTGTTTATTATTTTTCCACTCATCATAAGTTTCTAGATTTAAACTTGATAAACAACATACTGCTGTTCTTTCTTCGTTTGTAGGTAAAATAATTTCAGAACACAAATTTGATTGATGTACTTTTAGACCTTTATCTTTTAACCATTTTGGTAATTGGCGATTGCTCGTATCAATATAATGAATGTATGGTTCACCTGTATGCATACGCAATTCTAAAATTTGTTGCCATAGGTGTCTTGCTGATACCATTTCACGAATTTCGCCTGAATGTGGGTCTTTTAGTTCCCAATCATCTTTAGCTTCAGGATCCAACATGCAATTTTCAATGAGTTGCATGAAGTCATCCGTAATATTGATACCATGGTGTAGATTCAGGCAACGCACATTTGGATCGCCTGTTGGTTTTCTCATCTCAAGGAAGGGAATAATATCAGGATGAGATATATCAAGATAAGCAGCGTAACTGCCCCTACGGGTACGACCTTGACGATAAGCCAAGCTAGAGGCATCATAGATTTTGAGATGCGGCATAACGCCAGTCGATTTATCGTCTGCCGAACGAATACCAAAGCCAATGCCAACACCGCCACCAAGCATACTAAGCCAATTAGTTTCTGAAAGATTATCAACTAGACCCTCCGCAGTATCTTCAATATAATTAAGGAAACATGATATAGGCATGCCACGCTTAGAACGGCCAAAACTGAGAATGGGAGTAGAATAAGATAACCAATGTTTACTGCTGTACTCATATAGTCTTTGTGCATGTTCTAAATTACTTCCAAATGATTTTGATACAAAGGCAAATCTGTGTTGTGGCGATGTTTCATCTTCTTTCATGTACGATTCTTGTAATCGTTTTATTCCTAGTTCGTCAAAAAGTTTATCTCGTTGTAAATCAATAGTTAATCCTAGATATTGCATATTCACCTTGTTATTGTTATTGTTATTTAAAAAATATAATATTAAATGCTAAACTTTTTTCCAGTTCACAAACTCCATTTTTGCTCTTAAATTTACAGCTGTATGTTTATCTATAATGTCTTGAATTTCGTCAGGTGAGAACCCATTCAATATCATATCATTAACATCTTTTTCTTCAATAAATTCTGGCCAAATAACCACATTAAAATGATTGTCTATCGCATGTTCCATCTTCTTAACAATTTCTTTGTTACGAGGCTCATTGTCGAACACCAACACCACCTTGGACTTGTCCAATACATCGGTGATTGATTCCAAATTAGAGTCTGCTGTTGCTACTGCATTCTCAATGAACATGGAATCAATTGGACCTTCAAACACATATACTAATTTATCCTCGTCTATCCGGTCAAGCCCAAAAACTTTTTTATTATCTTCGTGTGTTTTTATCGTAATGTAACGGAGCGAGGATTCACCCAAAGCCCGTGCTTGAACGGCAACAAGGTTCTTTTGTTTATCATAGAATGGTATAACGAGCCGTTTATCGTCCTTATGAAGTCCTTCTTTTTCAATCCCCAAATCTTCAACGAACTTCCTGAAATCTTCCGCATAGTATAATTGCGATGAAAAGGCCTCAGGAATCCGTCTCTGCTGAACATAGACCTTAGCAAAATGCGCTTCTGGTAAAGAGTCGATTGTTGGAAGTTCAAGGGATTTCTTGAAGGTCGGCTTCTCCGTTTTAAATTCTTCAAACTCCGGTTTCGGGTAGTTGCCATTGTCAGTTCCATTCTTATATCGTTCAAGTTGGTATTCCTGTACGAGATTGGGATCAACTTGTTTTAGGAAATTATAGAAAGTTGTGGATATGCCACAATTATGGCACATATAAAAGTAGTCATTCTTTTTACGAAAGATATAACCACGAGATTTTACTTTATTCTTTTGGGAATCACCACAGATTGGACACCTGAAGTTATAGAGATCATCCTTCTTCTTGGCAAATCTCTGTAACTTTGGTGCCACTTGTAACAGGAAAGACCTGTCGATAAAAACGCTCATAATATATTATTTCAAAAATGGTACTAATTAATGTAATGTGTGTAGTATTGTATCAACATTTGCGTGTGAAATCAACCACGAAAGAACAAGAATACCACCGGCAATCATCCACTTCCATTGAAGTAATTTGTCTAGTTGGTCTTTTTCTTCTTTATTGTGTTTCAACATACATTCACGGAGACCTCTAATCTCATTCATAATACGTAATTCGGTATCTGAAACTTTTTCTAAAACAGTATCGATTCGTTCATGTATTTCGGAGATATCCTTATCCGTATCTTTTCTTCTTTGTTCCATATCGGTATACACTTTGGCTATGTGACGGTCGTGTTGGTCGACCAACTTTTCAATCACAATATCCATTTTATTACATAACGCAGATAAAGTCAATACTTGTGTCTTTAAAACACCAATGTCGACCTTGATTTCTGTTTCGTCTGACATTTTACTTCTTCTTTACTGGAATGGCAACAGCATCAGCGATTGCTTGATGAATCTTAACATTCTTACATACAGAAACAGTTTTACCTTTTACCACTTTATCGTGGCAAATCTTTTTAGTTTCAGCATGAGCAACTAATGATAAAGTGGCTAATATAATGAATAGTGATTTTTTCATTTTTATCTTTCTGGCATTGACATAGAAGGACCTAGTGGTTTTAACGTAGGTGATGGGGTTGTGGTAACAGTTTCAGATACAGTTGTTGTAGTTGATTGTGGCATTGGTGCTCTAGACATTGTATTTCCACCCAATGGCATATTATTCATTGGCATTGGAGAACCACCCATCATAGGTGTATGTAATCCACCGGCCTCAGCACCATTTAATTTCTCTTGTGTTCTACCATAAGCAGCAATACCAAGAACAGCACCCATGGCAAGGTGAAATAATCCGGCACCTTGAAGTGTTAAAGGTTGCCATTGACTAGTTACTTGGCCATGGTTAAGTGCCTGAAGTAAACTCCAAAGGACAGGTGCTAATAAGAAGTCGAACATACAAATACTCATGTACATCCAACCCATCATTGGACGCCACTTGGAGTTCATCCAATCTTCTTTTTTCTTCTCGCTGTCTGAGAGTTGTTTGTATTCTTTTTGTGTATCTGGCATTAGGCACCTAAAACTTGGCAAGCATGTTGATAATGTGCTCTGCGTTCTGGCTCACCTAAAGAACCTCCATTGATAATGTGTGAAATTTGGTCAATATCACCATTGTCAGCGTGGGCATTTAAATTGGCATTTTCCCAAAAATAACAAGCAGATTGTACGGCACCATCAAAAGTTGCCATATAAGCAGGAACATCTTCAACGTTCATCTGTAAAGAATCAGCAAACGCTTGATAATTATCTTTACCGGTCAATTGAATTAATCCACGACCACAATATCTCCAACCATCACCACTTTCCTCATCACCGTTACCCATACGTCCAGCATAAGCACGATTGGCGATTGCTTCTGGATTATGTTGATATTGTTCGGCAATTTCCATTGTTTGGAAGTGTGATGGCCAAGTTCTATGTAGAGATTCTGCTTTGTAATTTAGATTCTCTTGAATTGCAGTGAAATTAGCAGACTCAACGCAACATTCACCCATGAAGGCAGCAACACGTAAAGGTGTGGTGATGTCATATTGTGGCAATATTTTATTTAATGCCTCAACCCATTGTTCAGCATATGGGTTATTAGGTACAATTGCGTGAAATTCTTCTAAAGTCATTTTAAATCCTTACGATGGTTTGGCCAAAGATACTGGCGTTGCTTCTGGTGTTACTACAATCTGACTAGACTGTGTAACTGCTAAATCTGCATGTTTCTTTGCTTCGTCTGTTAAATCGGCAACATCTTTTGCTGCTTTTGCGGCCGCAGCGATTGCTGCATCACTTGCTTTTTGTGATAATTCTGCTGCTTGATGAATTGCTAAGGCTAATTCTGCTTTTAGTGTATCAACTTTTGCATTTGCTTTGGCTGCTTCGGCTTTTGCTGCAGTAAACACTTGATGTAAATCACCTTCAATAATACCTTCAATTTTTTCAACGGTTTCTTCTACCGTAAACAATTTCAAAATACTCATTTCAATCTCCTTAATATATTGCACTCACAATTTGAATAACACCCATTAATACTTCTCTTGCTTCTTGATCCATCTGGTATTCATCGGCATTAGCATCGATTTGACCAGCAATATTTAAATCTTCGACCAATTCTTTAAAGTCAGCAGCCGAAAGGTTACCAGCATTATATTGGTTTTGATACTCTTGTGCCTGCATGGCAAGGTCTCTAATTATACTCATCTTGGTTTACTCCCAGTCACTTGTTGAATTCGTTCTGCCGACTTCGCTATTATATTTAGTTTTGCGGTACAATAGAAAGCCGCAGGATTCTCTTTTTTGTGCAATTCATCTACCAATGTAAACAGTTCACCAGTTAATTTAATCTCAGCATCATTATTTGGTAAATATTGACTGTAATTCTTCAACTGATAAGCACTCCAATACATTCTTTCAATATTTTCAGCACTATTTAAAGGATTACTACAATTTGTAGTTAAAGCAATGGTTCTAACCTGAGTTACCAAATAGTATTCGTTGGCATCGTAAGGTCCAATCATTAAAGAACAACCAGATAATAAAATCATACAACTTAATATTAATTTTTTCATGGATTCAAGTCTTTCTGTTGTTTAACCCAATTCTGTAATGCTTTCAATTGGTCTGCTGTCAAATGATATGTGCCGTAATTCTCTGCAATTACTTTTTCCGCATCAGATAATTGTACGTTATCTTCCGGTAGTACTTGTAACTCCGGTGGTGGTTCCATTAACTGGTCCGGTGGAGTTGGGAACGGTATTCGTAGCGGCGTAGTTGTGCAAGCGGATAAAAGAAAGAGGAAGCTTACACAAGCTATCGTCTTTAGTTGTAATATATTTAATAATCGTTTCATTCTTGGCTTTCGTTGCCTCATGGCTTTTTATATAATCATCGAGCACTTGCTTTGTAATATTCTTTTGATCGGTTACTACTTGGTTGATCTTCGTTTCTTCATTAACCAAAACATCTCGTCTTCCATCTATATAGAATCCCGAAGCAAACAAGAAAACACCAATTAGTTCAACAACAATCACCACAAAATATCGGTATACTATGGGTATTAATCCTTGAACAAATTGAACCAGAATAAAAAGGGCAACACCGAAACCGATAATTGCCCAAGGTACCCAACTAGGAATCAAACCTAATAACCAATTTATTGAGAACATTTTAAATATTTGGAGGCTTTCTATGACTCATACCCATCATCACAGGATTGTGTGCCTTCTTCCTCTTTCTTAAATCAACACCAGGTTCACCACCTTTGCCACCAGAACCAGCGATTGCACCACCGCCAACCACATTAGTTGGACCCGCAGACATTGCGCCACCACCCATACCATCTTCTTTTACACAAGAATCTTTTGAATATTCTTTTGTGCCAACGGCAGTATATCCAGTCCTGCAGGCTTTCTTTAAATCGCCTGTGGGTTTCTTAACTGCTTCTGAAAATTGTTTAAATGTTTTCATATTTGTCTCAATATCTCTGCGATATTCATATCTACGGGAATATCATCCGTAATTAGTGTTTTACCTCTGATACCTTTAACTATTTTTGGTAGTATATTTAAATACAACAAAAATGTTTTTAATATATCATAATCTCTCTCGTCAATTCTATAGAATAAAATTCTTGCCGTTACTTCGGGACCAAAAACATTATTCAATAGAATGATATGATTTAATATCAATCGTTCTTTTACTACTTTAGTAACCTTGTATCTGCGAAATAGACGCTTCAGATATTTGGTTCTTTTAATATCGCCTTCAAATTCCGACATTACGCAATGTGGTGAAGTGTATGACTTCATTGCATATATCATAAAATTATCTTCATTCAACTCATCAAACATTATTATTATTCTTTTTACATGATGAAAAAACGGAGACAGCCTAGGCCATCTCCGTTAATTAAGCATTAAATACCAGCGAAATATGTGCCAGAGTTACTTGTGTTACCGGACAATGTGTTAGCTGCAGTTGGATTAGCAAGAGCAACCAAAACTTCATTTTGAACACGACCAGCACGACCGCCAGTAAATGTTCTTGTACGAACCCAACCGGCATGTGGAACAGAACCTATATTAAACTGGTTTGTACCATTGGCTACACCAGCATATACTGCATTGGCCAAACGAGTTGGAGTCACCAATACTGTATCATTGTTATATGTGGTATCATAAGTTTTGTTTGTATTGTAGGTGATAGCGGTATCGAATGTAGCAACTGCACCAGCGGGTGTAGTATTAAAGGAACCATTTGTCAATACAACGTTGTTACCACTAACAGAAGCAACTTGTGTGTTAGAAGCAAAGAATCCTGGATATCCGTTACCTGCTGTTCCAGTAACAAAATACACATATTGTCCTGCTGTAATACCTACGTTGGCAGCACTATTTGGTCCACCATCATAAACTGTTAAAGTAATAACGGTATTACCAATAGCAGTGGTATTGGCAGTAGTTGCGGTTACGGTTTGTCTTACTTCACGCTCACGATCCCATTTAGGTTTCTGATTGTGATTATCTGTATTTCCCCATGTTGGCATTATTTTCTCCTTGATGAGCCTTTGGTTATAGTACTATTTATCTTATTTGTTTTCTACTTTTTTGTTGACCGTACCATCATCTTTTTTGTTGCCATTCAAATCTGGTCTTGATTTCATTTGTGGATCAATCTCCACGGTATCACGCTTCTCACCAGTCATAGTAGTTCCACCAGACATTACTGCTCTGGCTTTTGGTTCACCATCAGGTAAAGCATTTGGATCTTCTTTACTTAGTTTTGGATTTTTTCCATTAGGTTTACCAGGAGATGTTTGATTCTTATCATCCTTTTCGTGGTCATACATTTCTTCTTTGACTGGTTTACATACAGATTTTATTGTCTTTAATGTTTTTGACATACCACGTTTTCTTGGTAGAATATCATGGGTATCATCTGTATTATTGGCACCATCAAAACAAGACTGTGTGGCTGCCTGTGGGTCACCAAAGTTATCTTCGGATACCGGTTTCATACCGACTTTACGTTGCAAGTAACCTTTGAGTCCTTTAACACGCTTCTTAGCAATTTCATCAGATTTCTTATGTAGGTCGGCAAAACCCTTGGACATATGTTTACCATGTTCAGCAGCATCACGGTTTGCCTGAGCATTTTTAAGACTGGCTGTAGATTTATCTTTATAAGAAGCTAGTGTAGATTTTGAGATTTCATCAATCTGTTCAACTTCTTCTTTGGCTAATTGTTTCTTTTTTAACTCAATTTGACCCATATGTTGAATTGGTTTTTTCTGTTTTGGCATACGTTTAGACCAATCGTATTTTGCAGCTTTCTTGGCCAATTCATTTTCTTCTTTGTTCAAATGTTTCTGTAAACGGTCAATAGCGGAAGTCATGCCTTCACCAGTCTTAGATTGTTTCTTTTGAATCTCATCATGTTTCTTGGCACGTTCTGCTGCATCTTGACGGAACTTATCTAAAGCAATAGGTTTCTTAACCTCTTCAGGAAAGATTTCTCGGTTTTTGGCTTTGTCGTGAGCAATTTTACTCTGTCTAACATGAGTTGGTGTAGTACCAGGCATTGGAGTTTTACTCAATGTTTTACTAACAGTTTGTTCTGGTTTTGCATCTTCTTGTATATGATGCTGTTTCCAAATCAAAAATTGCTTAGATTTGGAATGAGAAATCTTAACATCTTTAGTAGCAAACTTAGGATTGATGCCATGTGCTGACAGATAACGATCCAAAAGAGCATCTTCACTTACATATTCAACTTCCTCAAACTTGTGATCCATGCGCCATTTCTTGAATGTGTTGGATTTAGCATGAGAAATTTTTGTAGCTTTAGATACAAAGTTAGGATTGATACCTTTGGCTTTTAAATATTGAGATAAAGAACCATCTTCAGCAACTTGATTTGTGGCTGAATACTGACCTAACTGGCCAGGGTTTACATAATTTGTGCCTCTGGCCGGTTCAGGATTCTGTTTAACTACATCCTTTAATTTCTTTGCCATATTATTCTCTTAGTTAGAAATTTTGCCCATCATGGTTTCATTCTTCAACTTTTTGAAAGCGGAACGAGCCAAATCTTTAGCACGGGACATTGGTGTATGTTTAGCACCAGATTTGTCTGTTACAGTAGCAGGAGATTTCTTCCATGGTGTTTCTTTATGCCATGAACGCTCGTCAGCTTCTTCATTCTTTTTACCATAATAAGCACCTAAAGCCATTTTCTTACGTTCAGCTTTAGATTTACCAGCAAACTTAGGATTTTTAGAATGTATGAAATCATGAATCCAATCACCAGCATCAGCATCTTTAGAAAGAACTTCGTTAATCATTGCATCAAGTTCAACATCAGTTGCTGATTCCATTTTAAGATTTGGAAGATTAACATGGGGTTCTTTTGCTTTGATAGACTTACGAGCAGTAGTTTCTTCAGCATCTTTTACGGCAGGAGCTTTCATCTCACCATCAGTTTTCAACTGTAATTTATAAGATTTAAATTCATTTGCATTTCCACCTTTTACACGACCACGAATCATATCTGTGGTAACTTCATTTGGTTGTGCTGCTGGTGTAGTAACTTCTGATTCAGATAATTCAACTCCTTCTTTTAATGTGGACAAATGTTTATCCAAACTAGAAAAATTACTTGTGCTATCACCATGAGCCTTAGATGATTTTGAACCTGCAGGATAGTGGTGCCATTCACCATAACGGTTAATAGAAACTTCACCTTTGGTTGGATGTTTCATTCCTGCACCATAAGTGGTTCTTTTAAATTCCATACCATGATTTTTAGCAATAGTATCAAGGTTATCTTCATTCAATTCGACTTCTTCATTGCGTGCTTTAGCAAGATTCTCTGGATGTGAAATTGTATCTTTCTTAGGACCTTTAACATCAGTCATGGTCAAAGGTTTTTCACCTTTTGCTTTACGGAGAAAAGCAGGAACATCGGACTTACGAACTTCTTCACCCATGTTATTGTCGGTGAAAGTCTCTTGTGGACCACTACCCTTGTTTTCTTTAATCTTTGCTTTTGCTTTTTCTTTCCACTTATGTGCCAAAGTCATTTCTTCTGCATGGTGCATACTTTTCTCATGACCTTTTACTTCTTTTTTAGCAATATTCTTTGCTTCAGGTTCAGTAACACATGAACCATCTTCTTCCTTCATTTCTTTAGCTTTAGGACCTTTGAGTTTATCCACATCATGTGATGTTTGGTCTTTATGTGCCTTAGCAGAATTACCATAACGGTGACCAAGTACCTTTGTACCTGTAGGAGTAGCAATCTTGGTAGATTTCTTTTCAGGTTCTAACAATAATTTTTTATCTTCTTCAGCAATAACACTATTAACAGCATCAATCATGGATTGGGTAATTTTACTTTTTGTGAACATTTTTAGTCTCCGTTATTTGTTCTTTTTCTTCTTTTTAACTATTTCAATACCAATATTTCTGTTGGGGTCTTTATAGGTATCCATGCCCTCTTTGTTGTCGGCACCACCTAGTGTACCACCTAGACCGGATTCAACATCATTTTGAAAGCCGTTATATTCTTTAATGGTCTTTCTAAATTTCTTAAATTCTTTCTTTGGAGCAGTATAAGCACTATCTCCTAATGGATTTGGTGTGATACCTGCCGGCATTGCTGTGCTAGCAGGATTTGCGTTACTATATTCTTCACCTTCACTATATGTCTGATTGCCTAATCCAGCACCGCCAGTTAAACCACTACCGTTTGTTCTTGTATTCCAAGTATTGCCTAGGCCGTCAGGACGACCAAGAGCTGATTCTTTACCAGACTTGTCGATACCACGTTTCTTTAGTTTGATTTTGTCTTTGTCTTGCTGGAAGTTGCTTTCTTTGGCTTTGTTGTAGACTTTCGTGATTGGCTGGCTTTCTTCGTAGGCTGCGTGCCACGCACCGCCGGAGTGGCCTTTGTTGAAGTTGTCTTTTCTGGCGCCCGTGTTGCCTTTAACTTGGTCTTGTCCAGGGGGAACAATGGATCCTTGGTTGTCGGGTTTGATGTCGGCTGGACCTTTTGCTCTTGGACTGGAGTAATTGGTTTTAACTTTAAGAAATCGATTATTCGTTTTAACATTATTTTCTTCCTCAATTTTAAATTTACGATTCAGCCAATCTTCAGCCGTTTCGTTTACGGTATTTGAATCAAGAAAAACTTTAGTGTTTTCATATACTTCATGAATATCATATTCTTTAGTACGGATATCACCCGTATTATCGAAAACAATAAAATTTTTAAATGATTCGGTGAAATATTTAGTATTTCTCTGTGATTTAGACCATTTGTCCTGTCTGACGGATTCTACCATCATTCTGGACAACAGAGAATTACGCTCTTTACTTACTTCATCGGTGGTATTCACAAAAATCATCATAGTATCATATCCAAGACTTTCCAATTCTTCTTTGATATGTGAAATTCTATCTTTATCATCAGCTGGACCATTAATAATCAATGGACCACGGTTACGAATAGCTTCTCTACGGAAATCATTGGTTTTTTCAGATAGTTTTTGTTTATCACCCAAATACTCTTGTGCTTGAATAAAGTTTAATTCTACAATCTTGGATTCAGCAATAGCTTCACGAATAATAATATCTTTACCTGAACCTGGACCACCAGTTACAAAGATTGCTTTGAATTGCCCGTGGTTATATGATTCGTGTAATCCCATACCTTTGCGAGTATCATTCATCAACTCTTTAGCGTGTGTATCGGATACATGAGCAGGAACACCTTTACGAAACTCATCAAAGTTTTTATTCTTTGCGTGTTCTCTCATCTTGGTGCCAGATACACCTTCGGATCCCTCAGCATCAGGATCACGGTGGCCAGCGGAATGTACTGTTATCTTTTTAAAATGATAAGGTACTTTACCTTCTTTATTGGGTTTACCGTTATATTTGTTTAATGAATCTTTAAATTCTTTGACACGGTCCAAACCAACAACAACATGAAGGTGAGTTACACCTTGTTTATGTAACTTTTCAGCGTGACTAAAAATGGAAGGATGTTCTTTTGAAGATTTCTCGATATTAGTATCCGGAGAATACCGCTTCAGAGCTTTAACCTTCTGTGCGCCGGATAAAGGATTCTTCTTAGCATCTTGTGTATGAGATACAATAACATGATGTGAACCACCAACATCCTTAGCAATTTCTTTAACCTTATCGATTACTTTTAAATGTCCTGTGGTTGGAGGATTCATCCGACCATAAGTCATCACGGCATGTTTACCTGTATCTTTTTCTTCAGATAATTCTAAGAATGATTTCATGCAGGTTTATGTTCCATATGTTCTGATTTATCGGTATAATGTATATCTTTATGATCTTCACTTGGAAGTGTTACCGTTCCTTTGGGAGATTTATTTGCCGGACGGCCACCAGCAGAAATTGATATTCTAGCAACCGCCATTTTCTTTTTTGTTACTTTATGGTGTCCATGTATAGTAACAGAATTTCCTTTAGCTGTAGGATCCACATGTAAATTTTCAAAATGATGTAAATATTCAGCAACATGGCCATGAGCATCATATGTGTGATGGCCACGTTCCTGGCCTGCTTTAGAATGACTTTTTGGATAAGTTATTTGTCTAGAAACGATATGTTTCAAATGTGTTTCTGGAGATACAGCATCCGATACGGTTTTGTGTAATTCATTATGTGATTTTTGTGAAAGACCATGTCTTATATCATGAGCAATACTAGTATTCATTTCAAAAGAAGATTTTTTAATATTGGATGCTTTTTCTTGATCTTCTTTATTTGAAGAATCTCTTAATGCTTTATATTTGTCATGTGAATCTTCATGCAAATTTGTCTTTATTGTTTCTCCGTGTTTTTCTGTGTGGTGACTCAAACTTTTACCACTCATTTTACTTAACGAATCTAAACCCAAGTTTGAATAATTTACACTACCACTACCCGTTTTAACAGAAATTGCTACTTTATTTTCATTTCTATTTTTTCTTTTATGTGATTTGCTTGTTGTAACAATTAAATCAGCTTTTGAATTTTTATCAGCTACACCGGTCTCACTTTGATGGTCTGATGGTTGTGAGGTCCATACAGTTTTTTTAACTTTACCGTGGCCATGTTTCTCTAAATGAGATTCTATATTTTTAGCGGCTCTGGCAGCATTTTTTTGAGAAGTTTTGTGTCCTTCAGCCTTCTCATAATTTTCTCCATGAGCTTTCTTTGAAAGCTTATCATGTGTTTGTTCTGGAGTTTTACCTTCAGCACGATAACTCTCCATATGTTTTCCACCATTAAGATGTTGGCCAACTTGTAATTCTCTTAATTTTCCTACTGTGTCGGCACCTTCACCCGTGGAAGCTTCTAATAATAATTCTTCTTCTAGATATTCTTCATTTAGCCAAGTTTTAAATCTTTTCATTTTCTTACCTTTAACAAATTTTGTTTAGCAAATTCAGCACGATTAACCAATTTAGTAGGTTCTTCTTTACCACCTTCTGGTTTATGGTTTACCACAAAACCTTCAGGTTTGGATTTCTTACCATCAATGTGATGTTGATAGTGTCCTTCGTGTGTTTCTAAAGACTTCACCAAAGTATTTTTGGCTTGGTGTAAATGATGGTGCATTGAGAATAGGTTACCATAGTGTTCTTTGTGTTTTTCAACATGAGCAATTTGGTGTTTACCTTCGTTACGTTTTTCTTCTTTACTTTTATCTGTTTTGACCTTGGCAGCCATCTTTTCATGTTCACCGTGTAAATGTTCTTTAAAACCTTTAACACTTGGAACTTCATCGTGTCTTACTGTCTTGTTTATGTATGTGGCAAGGTGGCCATGTTCTCCACTATGTTTTGGATGAACGGCATTATACATCTTATGACCATGAGTATCATGAATATCTTTAGCGGCATTCATGTGTTTATGGAACTCTTTTTCACGTTCAGCAGTATGTTTTACCTTGCTGGTATCGTGTTCAGCGCCATGAATATGGACATCTGGATGTTCTTTGAATTTACTTACATCAACATGGGGTGAAGCGTGTTTCATTTCATGGTCGTATTCGTGGTGTACTACCACACCAACTTTAGACTTTTTAATCTTTTCTGCTTCTTTACCTTTGGCAGTATAGGTAATAGTGTTTGGAGTAAAAGAAACATCACCTTTAGCCTCAACGATATAACTTTCGTGTAGGTGTTTGGTATCAGCATGGTGCATTAAGTCACCTTGAAATACGCCATGTTTAGGTGTTACTTTAGGTAGATGTTTGAGTGCGTGTTTAAGTGTGTGTGCTAGACCTGGAGCGTGGCCATGATTTCTATCGATGTCCGCTTCAGTATGATTGATTTTTGGATTCTTATTGAAGGCAGATTTGGTTGCCACAAAGAATTTACCATTCTTAGGATGATGACCAAAAACAATCGATGGTGAACCGTCATATTTCATGGTCAGATTTGTATTTTTATGACCACCAGTCATATGTGCATGAGCTTTCATCAAAGCTGCATGAGCATGTTCAAAACCTTCGTGACCATGCATCAACGGTCTATCTTCAGCATGATGAATATGTTTCAACTCCGAACTCTGTTCGGCCTCTTCTTTTAAGAATGATTTAAATGATAACATGAATTTCTTTCTAGACTTGCAACACACTTTGGTTGCCGGACACCTTATTTATACAACTTTTAAGTTAATATGGTGAAACTGTGGAAAGATTGGCTTAGATACATAGTGCCAAAATTGTTGGATTTAAAACTTGGTTCCTTCAAAATCCATCCAATAAGTGGCCATTTTACCTTTACCTTCAAGTAAGTAAAAAGGTAGAGTATGGATTAAACCCCGACTGGAGTTATAGTATATCAGGTCTTTAGGTCCACGGTCAAGCGAAAATGCAAAATGTGTTGTTCCTGTATCACCCCCGATAAAGATTTCGGCAGTCTGGATATGGTTGATATTTTCCATGAAGCCAAAACTATATTTGAAATGTATTGGAATCAATTCTTCATGGCCAAATGGATATTTACCAACACAGATAAGTTTTTCGTAATCATCATATTCTGGCGCACTATACTTATTACAAATGGTTTCAAGTAATTTTGGTGGCCAATTTCTGTAGGTATTATAAGGCGCATCAAACAATGGAAAAATAACAATCTTCTTTTCCATTTCTAATTTGTTTGGAACTGTTACTAAATCTCCAGAGATATCTCTAAAGTCCCAAACATTCACTCTACGCCATGGCAGAGTTTCTTGTCCTTCGAAATCAGAAAAGTAATTAGTTACCAATAAAAGAAATGTATAAAATTCCTGTACATATTTCTCAGAACTTATTGCTTCCGGCTTTAAATGAAATCGAATCTGTGGATTATTATTAGTTTTTCTAATATGTTCCAATACATTACAGACACCAAGTAAATCACCATTGCGTAATGGTCCACCAAAAGTACCAGGTTCAATATTAATAATCAAAGTAGTGCCTCCAAATCTTTAGCGTGAACTAGTTTTGCTTTACGGTTCAAATAGAAATGTTTTTCAAATACTTTATTGATATCCTTACCATCGTCCCAAGATACATTATCACCTACACGGAACTCAGGTTTCCAATCTTCTGCTTTCCATACACAATAAAGTGGAACATTACAGAGGTCTGCCAACATACCGACACCAGTAAAATTGGTGATAAATGGTTTCTTTAGATTCTTAATGATGTAAGCATTGGTCAACATATCATTATCAAAATTAATAAACTCACAATCTTTTAAATAAGATAATACATGAGTTTCTCTACGATTATCAATCTCACCAACCGCCCATCTATCACCAACATAATAGGCATCTTTAATTTCAATATCCATCTCTGGTGTTAATACAACAAATTTATCATTTACTTCAAACATCAAATCATATTTGTCCCTTAACCAATTCTCATATCGACAGGTTTCAATCGGTCTATCAGGATCACCTTTAGTTTCACGGCTTGGCCACGAACTTAATTGAATCATATCGCCATAAGGAATGATATCATCATCAAATTCAACATCAGAAAACAAATCTTGGTACATTAAGAATTCTTTAATGCCTTTAAATTTCTTCGTTGAACCTTTGAGTATCAAAGAATATTTACCATATGATTTAGTAAGACCTGACAACACAGGCATTGTGTTTAAAAAATCACCAAGGTTAGCAGTTCCAGTTACATAAATTTTCATTTACTAAATTCCTTAAAAGCAACAAACCAGTCCTGTTCGGAAACTGGATGTAATTCAAACAATTCGGGTTTCAACAAATAGGACATTAACAATAAAGTTTGGTCATCATCAACCAATCCATTCTTGACCAATTCATCCATACTATGAGCAACCAACTTCTGTAATGTTGGCCAATTCTCTTTGCTAGCAACAATCATTGGTCCTGTAATATGTACATCGTTGTTGGCAATAACATCTTGAATGATAGTGCCTTCTTGCCAATCTTTAATATTGAATAAATGAATTTTATCTTTATCAAATGGATAACTCCAAACTTGAACATCATTTAAGGTTACTTCATCACGACAATAACCAAAATCGAGCCACGCAATTAAATCATTATTAATTGTGTTTCGTCTAATAGCCTCAACAACAAAACTAGATTTTAGTGCGTTTACGATAACATAATCAGCATTCCAATATTCTGGATTGCGTACTTGCATGGGATTTATTTTTGCTTGATATTCTGGATCCTGTTGAACTTTGGAAACCATTTCACGGAAAACACTAAAAGATTCTTTAAAGTCCATCGTGATAATATCTGTTGGTCTATCTTCTCTTAACTCTTTAATTTTATCGACCATATCGGCTGATGTAAATATGGTCATTTCATTTTCGAGTTTGGCCATGTGACCAAATCTTTGCAAATAAGTTTCTGTTGTTCGTTGTAGATAGTGTGGAAGATTTTTATCTGGTGTCCATTCACCACGACCAATATCAAAGAAGGCCGTTACGATGCTAATTTCACTCATACCCAATAATACCTTTTATAATTATTAACAATTTCAATGTGGATTGGCTGACTCATAACAAAATCATCATAATCATATCCATCATTCTTATGGTGGTGTGTATCCGTCAAATAAGGATTAACACTATAATCTTTTCCACACAACATATAATAAACTACCATATAACAATCCATGAATCCTAATGGCTGATAGTGAATCTGAAACCAATCATGATTCTTTTTAAACCATTCGGTTACTTTATCATAGTTCTCTAAGAATGTTGATACTTTAAATATTGAACCTCCACCACAACCATATTGATTTGTGATTGGTTTCTTTCCAGAGAAATCTGTTATACTACCTATGATATCATCAGGAATTATATTACCAATTTTGATATCATGTCCTGCCATTTCCCAAGTAGAATCAACTGTGATTGGTTTTTTAATCCAAACATCGTCTTCCATCATCATTATATGTGATGTTGGTGCTTGTTGGCAAGCAGCTCTAAATCTATCCAACCATTGTAATGTTTTGTCGGCATCATAACTTGGATAACCTAATTTAGAAACTGAACGAATGTAATCACAGTTATATTTTTCAGCAATATCAGATAAATCATCTGCTGCATCCGACAATAACATATAATAGGAATCAGGATGGTGTTTACGGACTTGTTCTACAACTTTTTCAGTAGAAACTTTTTTGCCTGCTGAGGCAAGATGGCAAAAAGAAATATCAGGCATATTTTACCCAAAAGATAATACTATCGGTCATATTTGAAGGTTCTCTGAGGTCAACAACACCACAAACCATATTAGGTGGAACTAAAGTTCTATAATCTTCTGTCCATTCCATTTGACCAATATCTTCAATAATAAACATACCACCACGGTTTAACTTTGGTAAATATAAACTAAGTGATTGTAAATGACTTTTTTTGGTGTGAGGACCATCATCAATGATAATATCAAAATTAGGCAAAGAATCGGCAAACTCTTTTTTATATCCGTCAGCGTAAATTATTTTAACTCGTGGATAAGGTTCACAATTTGTTTTTGCACCAAAATCATATGGGTCTACACCATAGAGGTCAGCATTAGGAAAGTAATGATGCCAAAGTGCCATACTTCCGCCACGATGAATTCCTAATTCTAATAAACGAATATTTTTATCTTGATATGGCAAAAGAGCTTCATCATAGAAACCACTACAATATTTGTGGTTAAATTCTTTATCTGTACCAAATTCATAATGTGTATCATTACGAATATTATACTTAATCATAATATCAACTAAACTCATTACATTAACCTATCTTTCCATGTTTTAGGTGTTTTATCTGATACAATTTCCAATGGATATGTATAGTCGAAAGGTTTAGGTCCTTTCTTCTTAACATACGCCACGGTTTCTTGAATGGCTTTTCTTAAATCTGTTTTAGTTTCATAATTTAATAATTTACGAGCTTTATCTGCTGAACAAGAAGCGTGTTTAACTTCTCTTGGTCGGTCTGGCATATGAATTGGTGGCCATGTGTTATCTTTTCTCATATCACACTCTTTATTCACCAAAGCAGCCAACTCAGCAATAGTAATTGTACCTTCATCAGGTCCAATGTTAATAATCTCACTCTTAATTTTTGGATCTAATGCCATTTTTTCTAAACAATTAATACAGTCACTAACATAAGAAAAACAACGAGTTTGTTTACCATCGCCATAAATGATTGCAGGTTTACTTTGCAAATTACGATTAATCATAATACTCATAACATTACGGAACGGATCATCATAACGCTGACGAGGACCAACAATATTATGTGGCACAGCAATATTCCATTCCATACCATGAGTTTCACAAAGAGCTTTTAATACTTCTTCACCAGCAACTTTAGCTATGCCATACGGATCTACAGGTCTAGGAGTCATTTTTTCATGGAATGGTGCCTTTTGGTCACCATATCGTGCCATAGATGTGCAATAAACAAATCTTTTTACTTTATTTTGGATTGCTGCAGAAATAGTAGATACACTTGCTTCAAAAATATTTCGTGTAATGAAACTAGGAGAGAATACAGACAGTCCTTCATGTGCCGTTGCGGCAGTATGAATAACGATATCACAACCTTCCATAGCATAGGTCATCTTTTCATTATCACAACAATCAATGATAAAAAGTTTTGCTTTTTTTGGAACATTATCACGATAACCACCAATCAAGTTATCATTACCAATAACTTCATGTCCAAGTTCAATCATTCTATCAGCAAGATGGCTACCTAGAAATCCTGCTAGTCCAGTAATAAAAATTTTCATTATACTCTCTTAATCAAAGTCATTCCATTGCAATTTGTTCTTCGTTCAACTAATTGCCATTGTGGATTAGTATCCAAGAATTCTTGAATCGCTTTCCATACACCTCCTTCACCACCTTGGCCACGTGCACCAAATAATTCTGTATCATGGAATAATATATATTTGCTCACCTTATCAGCATGTAAATCTAATTCACCTTTTACTTGTTCATATGAATGATAACTATCCACAAGCATAATATCTGTTGGTGCAATTTCAGTTTCTAATGTAGAACAAACATGAAGTGTAACATTTCTACCAGCGGCTCTCGCTTCGTTAAAGAATTGAGTAGTAACCTCATAAGGTGAAATTTCGTAACTATGAAGTTCTACATCTTGCCTTAAAAATCCTCTGGTACTTTGTGCATATCCAACACCAAGTTCAGTCGCATGTTTACACTCAGAAGTTAGTTCTGAAATCCATGGTAAATGCTCGTGCATATCGGTTGGTCTGGCACAAGCATCTAAGTATTCTTGTTCAAAGTTCATTTTATGTACTGTATATAAATAATTGTGATTCATCTTCTTGTCCATATTTTTCTTGGACAAACTTCTTTAAAACTGGTACCCTATCGTATTGGTGTACAATTGGAAAAACTTTATCGGTATAATCTTTTAAAATACCATCTTCAAAAAATGGTTCAACGATAAGTAGATTTGGCCTAAACTGTTCAATCTTGGATGGATCCATGATTGTTCCTAACTCAGCAGCCCATTGTGTTGTTTTAGTTACAACATCTTTAAACGGTTGTGTGTTGATTAGAACATTGAATACTGCTTGGTCTACGATAGGAATTGGTCGGTTGATTCCGTTTGTGAAAATATGAAACACCATATCTTTTACATATTCTGATTTACCACCAAAGGTTCCTACATTAAAGATTTCATTGTTTTTAAATTTATCATACACATATGGACCATAAGCTTGATATAAATTCTCATTACCCCAAGGTTCGTCTTTATATTTCAAACCTTCAGATGCAATAACCAATTTACGGTCAACTAAGAATTTAAATGGATCTGTTTGAAAATAAACATCTTTAACATCAGTAGTAACAACATATTGATAATCAAACCAATGATTTTCTAGATATTCATAGATTGATAAAAATCGTAACACATGGATCGGTATGTTTTGTACTTGTAACATGGGAACAACAACTACTCCTTGTTCTACCAACCAATCTAGTGTTTCATCTGAAGCGTTACCATAAACCAAAACAACATCATTATCACCAGCAACTTCTTTTGCTGAGATAACCCAAGGTTTTAATTGGTTAATGTTATAGTTTGTGAACCCGCCGATGATGAGATTTTTTTGCGCCATGGGAATTCTCCATTATATTTTTGATTCATTACATTATTTCCATTGATAAAGAAATCGGCAGTAACCGAACCTTTACCGCCATCAACACGATAGTTTACGGTATACTCACCTGTACAATCGAATTTCTTAAAGTGCTGAGCAACGACACTCAGGAACACTCTATCTTGTCCCCAACCACCATGCCAACAACTTGCTATTTTAACAGCAATCTCTGTCTTGAGGCAATATGAATTGGTATCCACATGGTTCACTCCATGGTAAGTTTGCCATTTACCTAAAGATTCACAATCATCATGGCAAACAAATGTACCATCCTTATTGTATACGTCACGCAAAGAATAACACCAATCAAGATTCTTTTCTTTGATTGTGTTGATACAAGTTTCAACGTGATTTGGTTTTAACCAATTATCTTGGTCGAGATATAATACATATTCTGTATTAATTAAATGAGTGAAAGCGGCATAGACACGGTGTCCGTAGAATCCATTGGCGCCCACATTGGTTGGTAAACTACATAGAGTAATGTTCTTGTATTTCGGATGCTTTTCAAATTGTTTAATATGGTTCTTGATAGCGTAAACAAATTCAGGACCATCACAAACAATATAACATTTAGTTTCGTATGTTTGGTCTAATACCGATTTAATAGCTTCATGTACTGGTGCAGCGACAGTAGTTGGTATAATCACAGTTGCGGACATAATTAATCTCTAGTCAGTTTTAAAATCTTTTCTATTTGTGCTTCGATGGCAGGTTTACGGTTAGGCCAATATATGTATTCTTTATCTCCAGTTGAATGGAGTTTAGTTAAGAATGGAACAATCATCTTTTCTAATTCTTGTAATCGTGTCTTATAATCATCCGCTGTTGCAGCAGTTTTATTAATTACTGAATTATATTCTTCTTCAGAAACAGCAGAGAAACCAAAATCATTATCAGTTTCATATTGCTTAGCTAGTTTATCAAAATCAATTAATGCCATATTCTATCCTATTTTGAATTTGCTCTTGATGAAAGAGCTTTTAAATAATCCTTATCATCCAAATCACTATCAGACTTTTTTAACGAATTTGGAATTGCTTGTATAGCGGTTGTAAATCTATAATTATAAATTGGAATACTTCCACCTCGTTTGATTCGAATTCTCAATTTCAATTTTAAATTGAATTCTGGTAATCCTAATTTTGCAGGATCTTTACCCATGTAATAAAATCCACTTTTACCAATTTGAATATAATAAGTATCTTTACTATTGTAATACTTAGATACCGCATTACTTGGTATATCTATAAACTCATCTTTAAAAGTTTCATAATCATATTCAACATCTTGTTTTTTGTATAGTTTATATGGTACTGTATATTTTCTTGGTGCACCTTTTGGGCCCCATTTCTTATTTACTATTTTCACAACACCAATAGATTCTAAAAATTGCCTCATCTGTTCCGCAGCAACTGTTTTTGCTCCACCTAAACTCCATAAACCACTATCAACATTATAATCTAAACTGCCTTGGCCAAAATCAACTTTAGTATCTAATTTAATTTCTATCTTATAATCTCGGCCTTGATATCGAATTTTGGCATCAGGTGCATTAGAATCTGCACCAGCAGCAACAAATCCTGGAGTTAAAAGTTTTGCCTTTTTTAGATTGGCGTTTACTTTAGATTCGTAAACAAAGCCTTTGTTAGACATAATATATCCATTTAAAAGGAACTATTTATCTGATGATTTGAATGTCTTTGCCTGAAGTCCAGATTTCTAATTCATTTCTCAATCGACCATCCAACTTGAGTGATTCATAACGATTGGTTGCTTTTTGCTTCCACCATGAAATGATGTTACTCAATTCATGTTTCTCATAGTTTTCACCAGGTAAAAGTTCATCAGTCTTACAGTTCATGTAATCCACAGCATTCTTAAATCCATAATCTGAAGTATAATATCTTTTCTTTTCGGTCAACTTTTTAGCGTTCTCAATCGTTAAAGAGAATGCCTCTCCTTCCGCAGTACCTTTTAAAGCAGCTTTAGTAAGAGCAATAATCTTTGTAAAAGTTCTTAGTTTTCTACTGGTGGTCGATGTATCACCTGCCAATAAATCTCCAGTAATATTTTCCACATAGTTTTTCAAATCGTGATATCGTTGACCGTGCATCATTGGTACAATATCAGATTCGGTCAGACCACGAAAACGAATGTAAGGTTTCATACCATCATATTGTGATACTGTCTTGGTACTACCATACAAACTGGTAGTTTCAAATAGGCATAAATTCATACCATATTTTTTATTACAGATTTCTCTTACTTCATGACTGGTACAGATGGCAGATAGAAGTTTACCACCTAGATAATTATAACCAAAAGGTTGAGCTGGTACAATTACGAATCCCATTACAGTAGAAGCATTGAATCTTTTTGCAGTATCTTCCTGTTGAATCCAGACCTGTCCTAAGAGTTCATTACGAGGTTTCATATAGATGACTGGTGAACCTAACCGAATGAAACCTAGAACCTTTCCTGACTTCTTTTCCATAACCGCCAACTGAATATTTTTACCAACTGGTGATTTATTAATATGAGAACTGGTAATGGCAAGTAATGTTTCCCAAGTGGTACCATCAATCTCACAAACATCAATTTCCATATCATTTGGGTGCATAGAGAAATCAGAGAACAAATCGTCCTCTGGTGGAAACAATGAAGAAGGTAAATTTTCAAGGTTCTTTAATTTCTCATCACGCATGTATTCTTCGGTACTTCCAATATTACTGAAATAATCATCGAATACTTTAGAGCAATGTAAGGCTTGTTCTCTAGTTAGAATCATACTTTAAAGCCTTCAAATTTCTTATGTTGAATTTTGTTTTGTGAACCAATCGCTGGTTGTCCTGAATCAGCCAAGCCGACTTGTGCTGATTGTTCAATATCATATAATCTCATTTTGGATCGGTCAACACCAATTGTAAATCGTTTGTAATATGTTGGGTCATTATATCGATTCTTTAATTGTTTTACCATAATTTGACCAAGTTCTTCTAAATCTTCACTTGTGATTAAAGCAAACATCAAGTCTGCTGTGGCGGGAAGTCCGAACGATTCACTCGTATCTTCAAGTCCTGGATCACTCGATGTAAATCCGGATCTTGTAGTCTGTGTCGCAGATACAATAGGAACATTATACTCAACAGCCAGACCCCTAAGCTCCTCTGCAATAGACTTAACGTATGTGTAGGAATTAATATTCGCACCAGCCTTAATACGAGAGCTACAACAGATGTTAAGATAATCAACAAAGATAATATCAGGTACAAAAGACCTTTTGAGATTAAGTTCATTTAATAATGTCCTAAAGTGAGTAGTAGACGCTGAAGCAGTTGGATATTCTTTGATGATGAGTTTACCAGTTACTTTTTCTTTAACTTTGGCAACCTTCTTATCATACATATCTTTTGGTAAGTCCATCAAATCATCAAGTGTAACATTCAATAAGTTTGCATCTATTCTTTCTGCAATTTTTTCTTCAGCCATTTCCATAGTGATGTACAAAGCATTTTTGCCTTGGACCATAGCTGCCGCTGCAACATGGCACATGAACAAAGATTTGCCAACACCTGTACCAGCAAGAGCAATATTGAGAGTTTTAGTTGGAAGACCACCTTTTGTAATCTTGTTGAAGTATTCGAGGTCAAAAGGAATTCGCTCCTCTTTTCTATGATAGAAATCATAGCGAGCATCAGAGTTTTCAAGATAATCATGTCCTACGGTTGTATCGAATGAAACGGCCAAGGCGGCCGATAATATAGAGGGAATCGCACCTTTGTCGTGACCTTTGTCCTTACCATCGAGAATTGAAATAGCCCGTAATACGCCATTGTAAATCGCTTTCTCCTGGCAAAACTTTTCGGTCTTATCAACAAGCCATTGAATCTCGGTTTCTGATGTACGATTAGATTTAATTTCTTCGAGATATGATTCGCATCCCTTAACTTCATCATCTGTAATAGTGGTCTTTTCTTTGACGGCAATACTAAGTGCTTCAACCGTTGGTGGAGTATTGTAAGTCTCCGTGAATGATGTAATTTCATCGAATAATGTCCTCTCCGTTCTGTCGGAGAAATAGTCAGATTTTAAAAATGGTAATACTTTTCTTAAATAGTCCTCGTTATAGACTAGGTTTTTTAATATGGCTTGCTCTAATTTCATATCTTTCCATTATAAATAAAGGTGTAGGTCACGGTACTGGAATACCCACCTACTCTATGTCATAACAGTTTAACATAAGGACACAGCTCATGTCAAGTATATATTCAATCTATAAAGCCACAAATACCATTAATGGTAAAGTTTATATTGGCTTTGATTCCAAATGGCCAAAAAGGCAAATAGTCCATAAATCCAACCATAAAAAGGTTAATTATAAATTCTATAATGCCATTCGCAAATATGGTTGGGATAATTTTGAATGGACACTAATATATCAGTCAAAAGACCGAGAACATACCTTAAAAATAATGGAACCACATTTTATTCAAGAATATGATACTTTTGTTAATGGATACAATTCAACTCTTGGAGGTGAAGGTGTTTTTGGTTTGACCAGAAAACAGTCTGATGAAGAAAAGAAACAACGAAGCATTATAATGAAAGGTAATCAATTAGGTAAAGCACTTAAAGGTAAATTGCTTAGTGAAGAAAGAAAACAATTGTTAAGAAAACCTAGAATTAATCCTGTTTCACCTTTAACTGAAGAACACAAACAAAATATATCAAAATCTAAAATTGGAAAACCAAAACAAAAAATTAAATGTCCTCATTGTAGTAAAATGGGTGGCTTACCACAAATGAAACAATGGCACTTTGATAATTGTAAACTTATCCTTCAATCTTGTAGGACACATCATGACATTCCGGACAAACTACTGTTCGTTTTGGGGGAATAGAAGCGAGAACCATGTTAGGATTTTGATAATAAAGTTCTACTTTACATTTATTACATAAAACTCCAGCCATTACTTTGCCTGTTCCGAAACCATAAGTGTCAGGCCGAAAAATGGATTCATTATATTCAGTTAATGTTTTCATCAATTATTTCCTGCTCAATGTTAGATGACATAAGCTCAACGAGCAAGTCACCAATGTAATTTTTAAATTTATCATCTTTTTCCATCTTCTTTGGCTTCATGACTGGTGATTCTATCACATCATAAGCAAAAAGTAAATACATCAAACCATCTTTTTCTTCAAACTTAACTTTACCATATTTGAAGATAGTGTCCTTATAAGGACCATCTAATAGTTTGATATGTACCGCAGTGCCATCATCTTTTGGATAAATGAAACAGTAATCAATACCTTCAATCATCTTCTACTCCGTTAGTAGTCTCCACTTCAAACACTTCTTCAAAATCTTCTTGCATAATACTACCTGAAGCAATTTGATAAGTATTTTGTACATATTCTTGAAAAGACTTTTGTTTTAGAATTGGTAACCAGAAATCGGAAGTATCGGTTTCTTTAATGCGATATTTCTTATCTTCTATAACGCCGTCTGAATCCACCTTAGAGTACCAACCGTTGGATGGTTTAACAACATGGCCTGAATCAATCGCAATATCAAGTAAGCCAGACCACTTGCTAATGCCACCATCGTGACGAACTGTAACAGGAATTTTAGACTTTTCTCTAACATATCTACTCTTTTCTACATTGATAATGAAGTTGTAACCGACAACCTCAGTACCTTCTTTTTCTTGTTGGCGGCCAATAACAAAAATGTTATCAGCTGAATAATATGAACCTGTACCACCACCAACGATTGCTTTAGGGAACATTCCAATTTCCATGTAAGTGTGATTAACTACAATCATTGGAATATCTTTGATTGAAAGATGAGGTGTAACCATTCTGAATAATGATTTAACAGATTTAGCTCTGGTCATATCAGCAACAGTTTTACCATCTAAGGCATCATTGACTTCTTTGATAGAGGCCAAGTTACCAATTGAATCAACAACAATAATTAACCTATCACCACGTTCAACAACACTTAATTGTTGCATAATATCGGATTTTAATTGCTCAATATCAGTAAGAGGGGTGTGAAGAACACGATTAGTATCAATACCAAAGGAATCAAAATAGGATTGCGGCGTTCCAAACTCCGAATCATAGAATAGTAAGGCTGCATCAGGATATTTGTCCAAGTAAGATTTTGCCATCAACAAAGAGAAGGCAGTTTTAAAATGTTTAGAAGGACCTGCCCACATAGTAAGACCGGGAGTTAAACCACCATCCAAACGACCAGAAAGTGCCACATTGATAATTGGCACCGATGTTGGAATCATATCTTTATCTGTAAAGAATTTTGATTTGGATAGAATAGCTGAATCTTTAATACTACTGTTCTTTTTAATTTTATCAAGAATACTCATTTATTTTCCTTTTTCACGAAACGAATATGGTGCCTCATAATCATACTTAGGCTCTAATGTTTTAGTTTTAATTCCTGCTGAAATAGGTGGCATAGTTTCACCCGAAACAGGGTCAATAATAATAGAATCTGCTGTTTTAAACTCGGTGATGTTTTCTTTTTCAACTTCAACCTTATCAGTAAATACTGGAATATCACTAGATTTTACTCCAACAATTTCATCTTTTTTAATAATCAAATCACCTGGCTGTCCAGTTTCAGGTTTTAAATTCATGGATATATTTGCTGATATCAATAATAACACAGCTAAAGGGTCAAATACAACCATAATTATCATTATTACCAATCTAACCGCTTTATCAATACCATCTTCTGTATTACCATAAATCAATTGTGCCACATATTTTATCGGTCCAACATCGGCAGATAATTTAATATCTTCTTTCATTAATGGTAATTTTTTCTTGCTAATTTCGGTAAGGTCTTTTTGCGTATCTTGAATTTGCTTATCTAACTTACCACTTGCTGTAGATGGATCTTTGGCACGAGCCAACAAATAATCTAATCGTTCTTTGGTAATCTTTTCTTGCTGATTTATTGTTTTTAATTCAACAGTATTGGCACCAGAGTTAAGTGTGGAATCGATATGTGCTTTAGATAGAAAACCAAAAATGCCCATCGAGGTGATGAGCATGAGTAATACCACAGCAGCGGTCAAATATGATTTTATTAAAATTGGTGCTATCTTCCAATTACGATATAACCAAGATGCTGTTACCAGTTTACTAACTTCTAATACTGAACCCATAAACACAACTGGCCAAAAAGCACCAACGAAAATGGCAGCTAATCCAATAATTGAATAATAGGCTGCAATACCGGACAATGATATTGCGGTTAGAAATGTAATGTAAATCATGAGAAGAAGTCCTAAATTTTATAAATAGTATATATAATGTTCATAAAAAGGTAAAAGTAATGTATTGTGGAATATTAGCTATGAAAACCAACATTACACGATGGCACAATACCAATTGTAAATTAGCTAAAGAAGTCCTCTAGTGTGCTAGTTTTTTCGGTTGTCCATTTCATACATTCCAGAATTACTTTGATTGGTTCCAAGAATGCCTTTTCAAATTGTACATCATAATCAATAAATTTTTCAAGTCCAAACTCTTTTGGCAATCTACCTGGGAAAGAGATAACAGTATCTTTAAATGGATTTGGCATTTTTAGATAACTATATTTCAACTTTTCACCTTCTTGAATCAATGGATACTTCTTAGTAAGGTTCATCTGTTTTAAATAATGATTATATAGAATGGCACCTTTAACGTGCATTGGTGTTCCTAATTTATATAATTGTAATGAATCTGCATACTTACTTAGTCCATTACATCCACGAGGTGAGGAGATTTCTTCCACAGGCAAATTCATAAAATCTTCTTTAGCTTTCTTGATAAAATTATGAATATCATTTTCAGTACCATTCATCATGATAGTGATTGCTTCTTTCATCTTCTCACGAATTGCAGCAGGTGTGGAAGATTTAATCATCTCTAGACCCATCACTTTCATCTGTGGTTCATTATACTGAACGCCTTCATTATTATATACATTTAGAATATAACGCTTCTTGGCAGTCCAGATACCTTTATCAGAAAGACCTTCACGTTTCATTTGCATCTTTTGGTCGTATGCGTGAACATAATCGGCCAACTCTTTATAAGAAGCATCAATGTAAGGTTCAATCTTATCTTTACAGATTTTATCCATCAAAGAGATTACTTTTTGTTTGTCTGAAGTATCTTTAATAAATTTATTAACCAATTCTCCCATTCGCAGGTAAATTGAATCAGTATCAGAAGCAATAACATAATCAACATCTTTGGTCTCCAGTATTTTGTTCATCCATTGGTTAATCTTGCCTTCAATCCAACGAATACTTAATTGCCCAGCAGTAGTGACCCCAAGTGCCATCCTAAGGTCATAGAACCTAAAATACTGAGAACCCAAAGCACCATAAGCACTATTGAGAGATACTTTTTTGGCGAGTTGTATGTTGTTGTATTTGGCAATTCGTTTTTCGATTTCATATTTTTTTGATTCTTCTTGTTCATGTTCATATTCCTGTTTTGCTTTCAACATCAACTTCTTAAACTTACTTCTATCAGTATACATTTCTTCCATCACCTTAGGTAAGAAACCTTGATGGTCGGTACGAAAGAATTGACCGTTGGGAGTTATTGTTGCACCTTTGAGTTTAGATGTGTCTACCGATTTGCTCAATAGTTTATCAACAGAAACACCATTAGAAAGAATCTCACGCATTTCATCTGTATAGTTTTCTGGTTCAATCAATGTTTCAGGACTTATATTGAATTGCATCATAAGGTGAGGGTAAAGTGAATTTAGGTCAAAGCTGGCGACATAATGGTGCATACCCACTTGAACCTCTTTAACATATGCACCTTCAAACATACCATCTTTTTCTTTGATGATACGAGGCGGAACAATGATACCTTTTTCAAATAAATAAGAATTGGTCAAAGAATCCCACATACGAGTTTGAGCAAAAATATCTTCAAAGTTTGTTTTGGTATCATATGCCAAGGTTACTCCTAATTCAAGTAACTTTAACTTATCTTCCAGTTTAATAATCAACTCAACGTCTTTGATGTTATACTCAATAAACTTCTGATAGTTCAAACGATACAATGAGTGTAGATTATCATATTCATCATACGAAATCTTGCCTTCACCGAGTTCAACTTGAGCAATGGCATCCAAACGATAGGACTCTTGTGACTTACCGCCAGGAGCATACCATTTGTATAGTTCGATATAATCAAGTGATTCGACACCCATAATATTATAGGCAATCATAGGTCGACCATTGATAACAGTCTTACGTTCACCAATATAATTCCATGGTGATAACTTCTTGGTCAAATCTTCACCAAGAATTTTACGGAAACGATTGATAATATAAGGTTCATCAAAGAACTTGGTGTTCCAACCAGTTAGAATGTCTGGTGTCTTTTCTGTCCACAAAGACAAAAACTGTTTACATAAAGAATATTCATCTTTACATTTTACATATATTTCAGAACCTTGCTTTTCATAATCACCACAACCAAACACATAGATTGGTCCATTTAGATATTTGATAGCAATGGCAGTAATTGGTTCATTTGCTTGATATGGATCAGGGAATCCATTCTCGGAACCAACCTCGATATCGACTACACCGATTAGGACTTTATCAAAATCATAATCAACCATACCTTTGTGTTGGTCGGCAATAAAAGCATATTCAAAACGAGTTTGACCATAGATTTTAGGTCCACCAGATACATCTTCAAACTGTTTGATGTATTCTTTGGCGGACCTCATATCTGTAAAGATTTTCTGGTCTAGATAATTACCTTCGAGTGAGGTAAAGTTGGTGACTCTCTTTGATGGTATAAAAAGTGAAGGAGAGTATTCCACTCTCTGTTTCACTCTCTTACCATTTAGAATACCTCGGTAAAGTATGTTATTACCAAAAGACTGAACATTTGTATAAAAATTACTCAATTTAACCTGTAATGATTTTTGGGGTTGGAGGAACAATCAAACCAGCACCAAAGAGTTGCTCATAGTGTTTGGTGAACTCTTCCGCTGGTGTATAGGAGTATACTACATTCCGCTTAGAAATTACAAGCGTGGCACCAGAAACTTGTTCGGCATGAATAGGAAATGGTGAAAAACCAACGTTTGGTTGACCATCTTTACCACGAATTACTGTGATACCTACTGTATTTAGGAGTACAAATTCAGTTTCCGATTCAGATTCGATTTCGGCAACTACATCTTCTCCAGTAATTAATTTAAGACCTTTGATATTCATATTCTCTCCTTGGATAAATAACTTAGTATTGATACTTATACTAATGATTAATTGATTATATAACAATAACCAATTAAAGTCAATAGTAAAATGGATTTTTTTAAGATAGTTGCCGAATTAGGATTCCCTATGGCTGCCGCTTTTGCAGCTGGGTATTTCGTATTCCTAACTCTTAAATTCATTCTGGCTGGTGTTACTGGCCAAGTCAAAAGTCTGAGCGGTATTATTACCGCCTTGGACAATCGTGTTAAAACAATGAACCATGATGTTATCAGAATTGATACCCTAATGTCGAGCGCTATGGGTGTTAAACCTGATGTTGACCGTATTGCTCGTGCTGATGGTAAAAACGATGCTCGGAGAGATTAATGGATTTAGTTGAATTAGTAAACAAATATGGTTTTCCAATTGTTGCAGCTGGCGGCATGGGTTATTTTATATATTATGTTTGGACTTGGGTAACCAAAGAAATTAAGCCAGTTTTGAGTGAAGCAAGTACAGTATTAATTGCTTTGATTGACCGTGTTAGAATGTTAGATAATGATTTGATTAGATTGAATCAGAAAATTAACATTGTATTAATGATGCGAGAAATTAAAGAAGATGAAAAGACTAAAAAGACTAATACTGATACTGCTAACACTTACCGTTAATTCAGCATATTCTGCACCACTTAACGATTTTACATTCAAATCTCCATCATTCAATGGTAATGGTTATGGCACTTATGTTCTAACCATTCAAAATGAGGAGTATACACGAGCTCAAGCAATTCAGCAAGCCCTATTGGCGGCACAACAACAGGCAAAGACTGATGCAGCCAACACACCACTTAATCAATTTCTGGTTAATTTAGAATCTCGTATTTACGCACAAATTTCACAAAATCTTGCTACAGCAATGTTTGGTTCAGGTTCTTCCACACAAGGTACAATGAACTTCCAAGGCAACACAATCAGTTATGTTAATCAAGGAAGTAACATTCAATTAACTGTTACCGATAATCTTGGTAACCAAACAGTCATTAATGTACCAATTGGGCAATTTAATATTACAGGACAACCATGAAAAAAGTATTGTTAATTGTTTTGGTTGCAATGTTGTCTGGTTGTGCTATGTTACAAAAAAGTGGACAATTAACGGGAATTGAACATGAACCAAAAGTAGCGGAAAACAAACTTCAAAAAGAGTTTGATAGAGTTCCACCACCTAAAGGTGCTCATATTACTGTTGCCGTGTATTCATTTCAAGATAAAACCGGCCAACGTAAAGCAGTATCAACATATGCTAGTTTTAGTACCGCAGTTACGCAAGGCGCTGAACCATTTTTAATTAAAGCATTACAAGATGTTGGTAGTGGTACATGGTTTGATGTTGTTGAACGTGTTAATGTGGAAAATTTAATTAAAGAAAGAACCATCATTAAGCAAATGCGTGATGCTTATGAAGGTCCTAAAGCACAACAATTAGCACCATTACAGTTCGCTGGTATCATCATGGAAGGTGGTATCATTGGTTATGATTCTAGTACTGAATCTGGTGGACTTGCATATCGTTGGTTAGGCATTGGACCACAGACACAATATAGTAAAGATATAGTTACAATCAGTTTACGAGCAGTTAGTGTGAGCTCAGGTAAGGTATTGGCAACGGTAACTGTTACAAAAACAGTTTACTCAACTGCCGATAGTTTTGCTATGTTAAAGTTCTTTAATGACGGAACTCAGGCCTTTGAGGCTGAATCAGGTTTAACAATCAATGAACCTGGAACATTAGCGGTGAAAGCAACCGTGGAAGCCGCAGTAGTTGAATTAATTAAAGAGGGACAAAGACGAGGTATTTGGGAATTTAGATATCCAATGCCTGAGGACAAACCTTGGTGGAAATTTGGAAATGTTCAAACAACACAAAAGGAAGAAAAAAATGAAAAGTAAATTAACAAGCTTTGTTATGGGTTTGTTGGTTGCGTTCAACGTAGCAGCTGCAGACAATAGTATCTATATTGACCAATCCGGAAATAGTTCTACGGTTAGCATTACACAAGATGGTGCAGGTAATATAGTTCAAGGTATTCAAGGCACCGGAACAAGTAGCACAACACCAGCAACAATCTATGGTGATAGTAATCAAGTTACTATCAACCAAGTGGGCACAGGAGATACTGTTAGTTTTGGTATCAAAACATCTGTGGCTAATGGTGTGAGTGGTGGAAACAATTTTAGTTATTCGATTAATGGTAACAACTCTAACGCTGTTATCGATTCAAATAACGATGGTCAAGGAGTATCAGCAAGTAATACTGTTACAGTCAATCAAACCGGCAACAATTCCAATGCTAATATTAATGTGTTGGGTTCACAAAATACTGTTACCGCTACAACAACAGGTGGTGCTAGCAATAGTGTGGTTTCAACCATAGATGGAAATAGCAACTCACAAACTATTAATGTGTCTGGTGGTGGTTCTAACTCTATTACTGTTGAACAAGGTATTGGGGGTTCAGCTCTAACCGGTAATGCAACAACGCAAAATAATAGTAATGGTTCTGTAAATTTAACTGTTGTTGGTGCAAGTAATACTGTGGCAATTGGTCAAACCAGTTCAGGTTCTTATCAAAATACCACAGTTGTTTCTTTAACTGGTTCTAGTGATAATGTAAACATATTACAAAATGCATCTGCAGGTAACACTACTGTAAACTTGCAATCTGTTGGTAGTAGTAATACATTTACCATACACAGCAACGCACACTAATGAAACATGTTTTATTATGTGTTCTATTGATATCGTTTAATTGTTATGCTGGAATTGGGACAGTCACCGAACAGGTGAATGCTCCCGGTTCTATTGTTCGTTCTAACAAATCAATGCCAGCTGCCAAAGGTACTGGTGTTGAAATGAACGATACCGTCAATACAACCAAAGGTAAAGTTGAAATAACTTTTGCCGATGATACTAAAGTTGAGGTTAACGAAAACTCAAAATTGGTTATTGACGATTTCGTTTATGATGCTAAATCTTCTAAGAATAGTAAATTGGCCATGAAGTTTGCTTCAGGTACAGTTCGTTATGCCTCTGGTGCAATCGCACATAACAATCCCAATGCAGTAGCACTCAATACACCATCAACAACTATTGCTGTTCGTGGTACCGATTTCACAGCAACCGTGGATGAAGGAGGTGCTTCTACTGTTATTCTTTTACCTTCTTGTCCAAAAGTATGGGTTGATATTGAAAGAGATTGTAAAACAGGAGTAATTGATGTTATTAATGATGCTGGTATGGTAACACTCAACAAACCATTTCAAGGCACTAAAGTTGAAAGTCGTAATGTGGCACCAATGAAACCTGTTGTTCTTTCTTTGACTGCTGATACAATTAACAATCTTCTTATTGTTGCTCCACCAAAAGAATTAAATAAAGATAAACTTGAAAATAAAAGTACTATAGTTATTAATTCTGCCAACATGTTAGCAGTTAATTTTTTAAAACAAGATTTTTTAAAGAATGAATTGGCAGACCAAACTCCTTATGGTGATAATCCATTAACCAAACCATTACTTGAACAATACTTCTTGGCCAACATTTTTGATATTTTAGCGCAGCAGTTACAAGAGGAACAAATGGGTTTATTGGCCAATTTATTAACCCCACAAAATACGTTGTTACCGGATTATAAAAAAGAAACTGGTGTAGTAACTTCTATTGGCGTATCTACTGTTGGTTTATGTCGTAATGACGGAAGTAATATGCAATGTGTTACTGTACCAAAGTCAGAAAATGCCACTATATATCAACAACAAGGTTCGGTTGATATTCGTAACAGAGTAAATAGTGGCGGTAACACAATCATAACATTAAAGCAAAATTAATGAAATTTTTAATTATCCTTTTTTTAATATCAGGCCTTGGACAATGTTCATACATCAAAGCCGCAGATAATACCATTGCAATAGACCAAGTTGGTAGTAATAATCAATACACAATTTCACAAGATTATACAGGAAATTCTGTTGATATTTCGATTGGAAAATCATCAGCAAGCGATAATAATGTTATCGGAATTACACAAGGTGGATTTGGTCAACAAACATCAAGTATTAAAATACCTGGTGGCATTAATAATACCGTTTCAATTACTCAAAACGGAGTAGGTAATATGGTTGCAACAGTAGATAATATGAATGGTTCTGCAAACAATATTACTATTAATCAGGGTGGGGCAAGTAACAATACAATGAACATTATTGGTGGTACAGGAACAACAAACAATGCAAATACGATTAATACAACTCAATTCGGAAATGCAGGTGCAGATAAATCCTTCACACTAAATATGAATGGTACAAATGGTGCCAATGTTACAGTACAACAAACGAATCCAACTCAATCAAATACCGGTTCAATGAGTATTCAATGTTACACCAATTGTGGTAGTTATAGTTACATAAGAAACTAATATGAAAATACTGAAGAAATTATTACTCTCTCCATGGACAGCAATATTAACACTCATATTATTGGTATGTATTCGTGTATCAGATCCTTCATTTGTTGAGTCGGTAAGACTTCGTTATTTTGATACTGTTATATCTTCAAAATCTATTACCACATCACAAATAAGTGTTGTGAATATTGATGATTTTACAATAGAAAAAAAAGGTCAATTTCCTTTTCCTAGAGGACAATATGCAAAAATTATTCAAGATTTGTATCAACGTAATGCTGGTCTTGTTGTGTTTAATGTTTTCATGCCTGATAGCGATAGGTTTTTTCAGGATAGTATATTGGCTAACACACTCAGGAAATATCCAGTAGTTTTACCACAAATTGGTTCTACCGATAAACCCAATAAAATAATTCCTTTTAGACCAGGTGTTTCAGTAATCGGAGAAGGCAGTGCAGGCGTTATATATAATTCTATCCAACCTAATGTGAAAGAATTAAATGAGACGGCTGCTGGCATTGGCATTGTTAATACTCTCCCCGAAATTGATGGCGTCACCAGACGAGTGCCTATGGTGGTACAATCCGGTAACGGCTTGCTTTACCCTGCAATCTCTCTTGAATCCCTTCGAGTTGCCTCTGGAGACCCAAGTTTTCAAATCAAACTCGGAGAAACAGGAATACAAGCCCTCAGAATTCCTAAATTTGGAAAAATCACAACCGACCCAATTGGAAGGATATGGGTCGATTGGTCCAGTAAACCCACAGAATATTCCTTCTCCAACTTACCAAAGGATTTTGGAGGTTCCATCGTCATCGTTGGACTCACAGCAAAAGGCCTCAACAATCCGGTTGCAACTTCAGTCGGTGCCGTCTATCCTCATTACCTACAAGCAGCAGTTCTAGACACCTTAATCTCAGGTACAAACATCTCCAGACCAGACTGGTCAGACGGAGCAGAGTTATTATACACAATTGCACTTTGTATAATAGCAATTTTCTTTACAAGGTATACACATGGTTACATCGCAATCATCATTATGGGAATTGCATCCTATGTACTTGGCCATGAATCATTCAATCGATATAATTACTTACTTGATGTTACTTTCCCACTTCTCACCATTACTCTTGTTTTCGCACATGGCTACGTTATCAAATTCCTGTCGGAATTAAAACAAAAACTCCAAATTAAAAAACAATTTGGAACATATTTAAGTCCCGCTTTAGTAGAAAAACTCCAAAAAAATCCAGAATTGTTGGTTCTTGGTGGAGAATCCAGAGAACTTTCTATTATGTTTACTGATGTTCGTGGTTTCACAACAATTTCAGAACATTATGGTAAAGATGTGCAAGGTTTAACTAAGATTATGAATCGTTATATGACTGCAATGACCGCAAAGATTATTGAAAATAACGGCACTCTGGATAAGTACATTGGAGATGCTCAGATGGCATTTTGGAACGCACCTCTAGATGAACCTAATCATGCTAAGATGGCTGTGAAAACTGCAATACAAATGATGGAGAATTTAGATGAATTCAATAATGAAATTACTAAAGAGGGCATCCCAGCTTTTGGCATGGGTCTTGGCATTAATACTGGTACCGTTGTTGTTGGCAATATGGGTAGTAGCCAGCGTTTCGATTATACTTGTCTTGGAGATTCTGTTAATCTTGCATCCCGGCTTGAAGGTCAAAGTAAACCGTATGGTGTCAGAATGGTCCTCGGACCTGATACAGCTCTTCAAGTAAAAGATGAATATCCTGTTATTGAGTTAGATTGTATTGCTGTTAAAGGTAAAAAAGAAGGTGTGAAAATATTTACACTAGGCAAATCTAACTGGAAACATGAAGATTACCTTGATGCTTATTACACAGGTGATTGGGATAAAGCGATAGGTCATTGTAAGACCTTGATTGAAGAAGGTGGAGAGTTAAAACAATACTACGAAAATATGTTGGAAAGACTACAAGAAGGAGTTCCATCCGATTGGGATGGAACCTATAGAGCAACTTCTAAGTAATTAAGCGTAAGTATCAGCTTCTACGGCACCAGCAGAATGAATTATTTCACCATCAAGGTCATAAACCTTAACAGTATGTGAATTTAAACTGTTGGCAAAACCAATAGCATCTAATGAAGATGTAAAGATATTTTCTAGTGTTAATAGTTCGCCATTATACCAATGTTGGCTAACTACTTTGTGGTGGTGATGCTTGCTCATTTTTTCTCCTAAAGAAAGTATTTTGTCCAGATTTTTCTGGTATTATTTGTATATTTTTTCAAATTTCGTTGATTCAAAAAAACACTTAATCTAGGGTATTTATAAGCCCTCAAAAGTGCCTCACAAATATCTTCACTATCTGTACAATCCGCATTGATAAATGAGGTTGACCATGGAATTTCAGTACTTCCAATCAAAGGAACACCTTGAGAAGTTAGGTCAGCACCCACAATGTTAAAAGTTTCTGAGAAATTACATTGCATACCAATGTCCATTTGAGAACACAACTGTAAAAATTCTTCTCTAGGAGTCCATTGATGATTGATTAATGTATGGCCTCTTCCATAGATTTGCTGAAATAATCCTTTGAGATTATTGATATTGGCATTACCATTCATTTCAATACGACCAGCATTTACATGGAATCGTAATTTCTTTCCAACTCTTTCAGCAAATTCAATAGCAGCAAATGCTTGCACTAAATGATTTTTTAATGGACGAATTGCACCAAAACAAGATACATCAACCCATTCTTTATCTTTGTTGAATTGTTTTGTTTTGTATTCTTGTGGATAAAAATTAGGTAAATAAATTACTTTATCTGTACCCAAATAGAGTTGAATTTCTCTCAACATTCTAGGTGCATTACAAGCAATCTTAACATTCTTAAATGTTCTATAATCGCCTAGCCAATCCATGGCCATTCCTTCTCCTGCCATAAAAGGCATTTCAGAATGTAAACGAACAATCCATTGAACACTTGGATGTAACTTTTGAAGAATGGAGAATTTAGTAGGAACAACCCATAGTGCCTCAATGATTACATGAGTGGGTTTGTGTTTAGATACAAGTCTATCGATACAATTGTTATCAACAGCAACTTCAAGAACAGAATTAAATCCTGCTTCAACCAACATATCATTCATAAATTTGGCAGAGTTATATAAACCTGTACTCAAACCAATGTGTGAATGTACTTTAGCGTTGTAATCTTCTCTGCGTTTTAGTATGAATAATATTTTGGACATAACGAACCATTATAAGTTTTTTGGATTAAAATTTTATTTATGCCATCATATTATTTCGGTTTTGTTACCGACCACGACCTGCTTTACGCATTACAGTATTTTTGGGAACAAATTTTTGAGTTTGTTTTGGTGCTGGCTTTTGTGTTTGTGGCTTAATTGGTGTTGCAGGCTTTTTAGTTTCACTCATAATATCTCCTTGTTGGTTGCGGATCCTGGAGTTGCACCAAGAACTAAAGATTATGAGTCTTTTGTGATTCTATTTCACCAATCCGCTGTTATATTTTACTAAATGGATTATGAAGTTAATCATAATACTATAAAGGACTTTAAATGTTAAATTGTGTCATATGTTCAAATAAACTTAAAGGTAAACAAACAAAATTTTGTAGTTTGCCTTGTAAAAATACTTCTACAAACTTGAAAAATCAATCCTATACAAACCAAAGAGAAAGAGGATTAGATGTTAAAACCAAATTAATTAAATTAAAAGGATCTTGTTGTTCAGTATGTGGTTACAATAAAAATTATGCTGGTCTTTGTTTCCATCACCTAAAAGATAAAAATTTTCAAATAGATATGAGAAGATGTTCCAATACAAAATGGGAAATTTTGGTCGAAGAAGTTGAAAAGTGTATGCTACTTTGTCACAACTGCCACATGGAAATTCACTATCCTGTATATTCCATTATATAGACATTATTGAGAATACTGTTTCGTGTTTAAGATAATTCAACCGACCCTTTACAGGATTATTTCGGTATTATAGGTCTCTCCTGTGTTCGTCTTGCTGCGTCAGCATACAGCGTTCTCAGATACCTGAGGATTACTACCAGGATGATGTCCTTCCCTAACAGTTGGGATTGCTTACTCTTTTGCCCACATTCTCAATAATGGAGCGGGATATTGGAATTGAACCAATGACGAAAGGTTGGAAACCTTTAGTTTTACCACTAAACTAATCCCGCAAAAACTGGAGCGGTGGTCTGCTTTGCTCAGATAATCTAAGAGGGTATCTCAAATCGTGCTATCACACACCGCATATTCAATACTATAACATTACTTATACACAAAGTCAATAACTTTATGTGGTAAATTTGGTGCATCAGGAAAGATTCGAACTTTCGTAGCCAGAGGCGATTGATTTACAGTCAATTGGTTTTAACCACTCACCCACCGATGCATTTTTGGCTCCCCGAGCTGGGCTCGAACCAGCGACCTACGGATTAACAGTCCGGCGCTCTACCAACTGAGCTATCAGGGAATAAAACATTTATTATACTACACAAAAGAATTCCTGTCTAGTAACTTTTTGGTATACTTGGCATCCCGGTACGGATTCGAACCGCATCTTTTGGTTTTGGAGACCAATGTGCTACCGTTAACACTACCGAGAACTCGAAAAAAAACCCTAGAGATTAGTCTAGGGTTTTATTATAACAGACTTAATTTATTTTATCAAGTCCAAACCCTAAAGTTTTCAAATTTACATGGATTATTTTTACTTAATTCACGGTAAAATAATGAATTGGTATCTTGTGATGGTGTCCAATTAGACATTACCGACACCAAAGGTTCCCAATACATATCACCAATTGCCAAAATTTCTTCAAATGGTAACATTTCAGGTTCAATATATCCTTCTCTTGGGTGATTAATCATCCAAACAATAGCACCTAACATGGAGCCTGCAACTTGTATTGATGTAGCATTTTCACCTTCAACAAGTTTACGAGCACCATGAATATCTAATTGTGATCCGTGCCAAAAGCAGAATCCATCACCAATCAATAGCACACCTAACTCATCCATACCCGAAACAATTTCATCTTTTAAAATACGATGGTCTCTTTGTAAGTCTAATTCGTTACCACGCATCTCATGTAAAGAAGCAAGAGCTGCATCACATGGTTGATAAACATAATAAACGGATGGTCTAAATGATTTGTCTTTTGTTTCAAAATATTGGCTTAGTGTAACAGACTCAGAGTGCTGAATACAATAACCATTATATTGTCCACCATCAGGTACCCATGAACGCATTAGTGTTGTACAACCAGGTTGCATTAAGTATGCTACATTACCCTGTGAACGACCACCTTCTGGATGTTTATCTTCGTGTGTACCCCAACCCATCTCTGTAGGTGCACGACCTTCTGCCCAAAAACCTTCACATGACCAAGTATTAGTAAATTCATTTTTGGTTTTTGGCTCATCAATAACTTGTTGGTCACGTTCAGCAATATGAATCACTTTAACACCAAGTGATTTCATCAACTGAGCCCATTCTTCTTTTGTTTTTGGTGTTGTAACTTTTTTGCCTTGTTTCTTGGCAAGTTGAAGTAAAGCACGTTTGGTCAAATGAGTAACATAACCAGGATTTGCACCATGAGTTACACAGCAAGTAGGTGCATCATGTAAATATTTGTCCATTGCTTCACGAACAACTTTATGTGTGTGAAACAAAGTTCTATCAGCAGTATTAGGAATGGTTTCATCAGGATCATGTTCCCAACGCTCAAGTGATGTATCAATTTCCATCACTCCGTTTTCCATACACCATTCTAAAAGTGTTTGTGCTTCGATGTTTAATGAAGCATTGATAATCATATCACCTTCACCAACATATTTGGCTAACTCTTTTTTGTAATTACTTGGTTTGATTTCTTGGCGCACATAGTTTACACCAGAACCAGCATGACGGCGCAAGAACAATGCTCTATGGTCATCACGTTCCAATACTGTAATGTTCTTTGGTTCTACAACTAGGTGGCGGAGAATGATAGGAAGAATTGACTGTCCGACAGAACCATATCCAATGATAAGAATCTTACCATCAAATTGTGCATACTTTTCATATTTGGTTTTATCGAATTCTTTAAATGGTTGTATAGGCATAGTAACTCGTCTAAAAAATTAATTTATAGAGTTATTTATGCTATCCTATTTCCATCCTAAAGGTTTTGGAATAATTGGATCTTCAGGATTGCTTACTCCTTCAAATACTTCCCAAAGTTTTTCTTTGATGGCGAATTGAGCAAATAACCCTATTTCTGTGCCAAAGGCTTCTATTTCCCACGGCTGAACCCAATAATCAATATTATCAGAATCAACTCTCAGGCCTTTCCAACGAGTTAATGTTTCATTAGTTTCATTGTAGGCAAATTGTTTGATGTGGGTCATTTCGTGGGCAAGAGCTTTTAATATTTCTTTTGCTGAAATGTTTGGATTTAACTCAATCTCAAATTCTCTTGCTTTACGACTTTCATTATACTCCAGAATGGAAGCATAACCATAAACATCTATTTTTGAATAAAATTTAATTTTAATATAGATGTTTTCTAACATCTTAGGCGTCATGAGTTGTTCGGCATAGAATACTGCCGCTCTTTTGACGTAAGGTCGGAATAGTTTTTTATCGGGACAACCAACTATACTCAGCTGCATTTGGGTTTCTCCTTAGTAAATTGACCCAATACAACACTATTTATGACCTTACTTCATTTCACCTGGTGAAACGACTTCAACTTCAATACCACATTTCTCAAGAAAATCAATACCTTGTGTATCTCGGTATGAGTTTCGGTAATAAACTTTTTTTACTCCAACGGTATATACTTGTTTGGCACAATCTATACAAGGAGCATGGGTCAGGAACATCGTGGAACCATCTCCAGACTCACTACTTTTGGCCAGCTTGGCGATGGCATTGGCCTCTGCATGAATCACCTCAGGTTTGGTTTTAGATTTAAACCAGTCTCCTTTATCAGTTTTGGTATATCCTAAACCAATCATGTCGGTACCTAGAACATCATCACCCAAAACAAAAAAGGTATTTTCACACTCATTTGTCCAACCGGATGGCATACCATTGTAACCAATACTGATAATTCGGTCATCTTTTACCACGATGGCGCCTACTTGAAGTCTTTTGGCTGATGATAGTTTTGCAAATCTTTCAGCCACATCCATGTAGGCAAGAATAAACTTATTCTTCATTATAAAACGTAATAATCTTCTTTACCTACACCACAATCAGGACATTGAAAATCTTCTGATAAAGTTTCCCATTTACCTTCTACTTCTTCATTATGGACATGACCACAAACTACACAAATATGTTGTTGATTTTCCATTATAGATTCTCCATATTTTTTGCATATTCAAGAATAGCTTCAGCAAACATAACAGGAAAATCTGCTCTTCCCCCAGCCATTGTTATACCTTCGGCTCGACCTGTAATCTGTAGATAGATATTGTGGATTACTTCTTTACTCATTATAGATTCTCCAAAACTTGTTTATAGGCATTAGCATGACGCTCTTCAACTTTAGCAAGAGCAGCAAATCGTTTTTCGGCTTTGAGAAGAACTTTTTTAAATTCTTCTGCGTGTTGTTTAGATTCTTCAATCTGTTCTGTAAATTCTTTACTTGCAATTGAAAGACCTTCACCAAAAGCCTGATTTCTAAATTGTGGATACATTGTGGTGAATTCATATGTTTCACCCTCAATTGCTTTTTCTAAACATTCTTTTGTTGATGGTTTACCAATCAACAATTCAAGATGTCCCCAAGCATGAAGAATTTCTTGGTCTGCTGTGTGTTCAAAATGTTTAGCAACATCTTCAAATCCTTCTCCACGAGCAATCTTGGCAAAGTAACGGTACTTAATGTGTGCCATTGATTCGCCAGCTAAAGCACTCTCAAGATTTTTTAGTGTAATACTCATAATTTCTCCATAAAAGTTAATCGTATAATTATCTAGTACGAAAAACTGTAAAATTAGTTATTTAATATATGATATATTCTAATGATTGTTATTGATAAAATCGATTACCATTGGCCATCATCAAACCATACACGAATAGTGATAGGCAACAACTCCAAAATGAAAGCATCTTGTTCCCAAACTTCTTGATTACGATACATTTGGCAGGCAATTCTCCAATGAAATGGATTTAACTTAATGATGATATTACAACCAGAATATTTTAACCAGTTCATGATATTTTTAAAAAGTGTTTTGCAAGTTTATCTTTTAACATAGAAGGCATATCAACATAAGGCCACTCCAAATGAAAAGGACATGGAACACCACCCCATTTATATTCACTTAAAAAAGTTTTCACAATTTTAATATCATCTTTATTACTAGGATCAAACTGACGTTTTTGGTACATACCAAACATTTCCAAACGATTACTCATTTCACAAACTCCAAATTTTCTTTACGCATATAAAAAGTCTGTTGTAGTTTTGATCCATCAGGACGAATACGCACAACAGGAATGAAAGTAACACCGTCAATCTCTTTGGTTTCCCAATTTGACCAGGTGTAATAGATTTCGGAGTTCGTTTTGGAACGAACTTTTTTTATAATGGCTTTTCCGCCAGTATAACCGGGTCTTAGATTTTTTTTCATGATATAATTATAACTCAAAGAAAGGGACCAGTCAAGGCCCCTTATATTATTTACCGTTTGGGTAGTTCAACTGTTCCCATTCTTCATCTGTAACAGGCCACCAGTTCATTTTTTACCCGAACCAGTATTTACAAATGCATACATCTTTTCTGCGGCAGATAGTACCTCATCAAGACCTGGGAATGTTGGCATACCAACTGTGGTAACGATTTGACCAGTTTTTTCATCACGTTTAGCACTCATTTCCCAACCGGCAAACTTAGAGTGATATTCCTCGGTAATAAGACCTCTGGCCATATCGAGGACTTCTGTACGGATTTCATAACCGTTTTTGTTGAATTTAACTTCTGGAAGTTGCGGTTTGATATCTTTCATCATTTTATTTCCTTTGTGTGTGTGTGTTTAAAATGTGACACCTACGGCATCACAAGTATATTTATAACATATTTCTACTACTTTGTCAATAGGCCCCTGGTTTTTTACCAATTGAATATTTGGCAACTAATCCCCAATCATCTTTTTCCTTGTGGGAAAGTATCTTAATCTGTGATAGGAAAATAGGTGGTGGAGTTTCAATCTGCTTAATGTTTACCACTTTTACTAAGCCCCAATCTTGTAATAACTTCACAATAGCATTCCTACGAGATAAATCGTTTTCGGAGATGTCCGTTGGTTTTCCATCCAAAGCAAATAATTCTTTAAAGTGGACAATTGCGTAATGTCCACGTTTATGTAAAATATGACATGATTGGTACAGTATTCTGTCTTTTTTGGATGCCACTCCAATACGGGTAAGAGTTTCACGAACCTTTAAAAAATCATCTTTTTCATCGATTGTCACTTCAACACCATGACCTAAAAAAATATCAAATTCACTCATTTTTTATCCTTATTATTTTTGTGAAATATTCTTTTGTTCAAATTATTTTTCCATGGCAACATTTGTAGATTATTTTTAGAAGCACAATCTTCAACGGATACACCAGAACAAAAACATTCCGAAACACCTTTTATGTGGTCTAATTGATAGCCACCATCAGCACCACATAAAGTCCTTGGGAACTTTTCAGGATTGATTTCATTACTATATTTAGAATATTCCATTTCTGTCAAATAACGGACTTTCCTACAATATTTTTTATACTCATTGGTATTGTAGTTTCGTTTAATATTGAATTTTTTCAACCATCGATTCAATGAAGATATAGTTTTAATCTGTAAGTCTTGAATGATATCTCGGTTACTATAACCCTTATCGATCATTTCTTGTAACTTTTCTTCTTTCAAATCATATTTTCTATTATTACCACCACCTTGTGTTCGCCTCATTAATCCAAAATGGTCTATCCATTTTCTAACTCTTAATTTATTACAACCATAATAATCGCCTAATTCTTGTTGGCTCAAGGTTTCATAAAGTTTAGAAAATTCTTCTTTGTCTGGATATTGATTATATTTAATTTTGTTCGTCATATTTGAGCCTTTAAAGTATACCTATATTTATAATAATTATACTTTATAAAGAACTATTTTTTAACTCCACCCTTCTCTACCTTATTCTTTATTTCCTCCAGTTGTTCAATAGTAAGAATACGAAGTGATTCTTTAGCTTTTTCGTTGGAAAAACCAAAATAAACTTTTACACATTCCAAATCTTTATTAGAATCTATTTTTTGCCATGGCTGAAATTTTCTTTTCATTGACCGAATCGTACCAAGAAGATACTGGTATTGCATATCCGGATCTAATGAGGAGTTGATGTTCAATTCATTCACATAAAGCACGCAATCCATGTGATAGGACAAGGCTCGGTTGATTATGAAAGGCTTGTATTCCTTATAATCAATCTCGTCACGGAAGACAGATTTTTTAGTTTGTAGTATAGATGGCAGAATTTCTTTAAATAAATCTGGCATCTTAGAACTCCGAAACAGTATATTTTTGAAGCTCTCTGATTTCTTCATCCGTGATTTTTTTAACTGGTCGTAAAGCAAGTTGTTCTCGGTCTATCAACAACATAACTCTACCATCTTTTGTAGTATAATTTCTGGTTACAAATTCGGTTGGATCAACTTCAAAAATCCAACCACCCCACTTATCTTTATTTCTCAAAGGAGGTACTGAAACAAAATAAACAATATCAACCGAGCGACATTTTCGTAGTTGATTTGGTTTAAAAGTAAAAGCATTCTGCATAACAAAAGGAACTTGAGTTTTCACTTCTACCTTTTTATCTTCAACCAGTAAATCTTTTTCAGAATCAAATTTATCAATGGATGACTTAACACGATAACCGGCTTCACTTAACATATTGATGACTATTTTTTCGCCAGCTAATCCTAGCTCATTCATCATTTCTTCTTTGGTCATCTTTTTCATTTGAACTCACAATCTACCATGATTTCGGTTAAACAAGCAATCATATTAATTTCATGGTCAGCAACGAAAGCGGATTGATATTGATACTTAGCTAAATGAAGAACCAATTGTGGTACTGAATTTGGTTTTAATGATTCATAAAGAGTATCATAAAGTTTACGATAAATCTTGGCTGGGTCATTATCTAGATTATTAGAAACCCATTTACGAGTTGATGCAAAGTCTTTTGATTTTAAGGATGTAACCAAAGCGCCAAGTTGTACATCAGCAATATTGGTAAGAATACCTTTATCGATAACTCCAGAAACGGCATATCTCTGCAATTCATTAAGAACTCTACGATTGTCTGGAAAGTGTTTGGTGATAACTGCCGCAACGACCTCTTTATCATACTTTACTCCTTCTTGTTCGAGAATCCATTCAACACGTTTAAAGAAAGCCGCAGCCATCTTTTGTTTAGAACCATTAATCTTAAAGTCAATAACTGAACACCGAGAATGAATCGGATCAATGATACGATTTTTAAAATTACATGTAAAGATAAATGAACAGTTTGAGGAGAACTCCTCGATGGCACCACGCAACGCTGGTTGAGTTGAATTAGGATTTAGATAGTCTGCTTCGTCAATGATAACAACTTTGCGGCCACCAGCGAGTGAAACCGATGAGGCATAGTTCTTAATTTTATTACGAAGAACATCAATACCAGACTCATCAGAACCATTAATAACAATGTAATCACAACCAACTTCTTGACAGAGAGCTTTTGCGATTGTAGTTTTACCAACGCCGGCACTACCCGAAAGTAAAAGGTTCGGTATTTCTTTTCTAGAGACATAATCCATAAATGTGGATTTGATTGCATCCGGTAGGATACAATCTTCCACTTTGCTTGGTCGATACCTTTCGACCCACAATAAATGTTCCATCACAAACTCCCATAATATATTAAACTACTTATTTTACTTCCGTAATACCTTCAAATAATGCTTCAAATTCTTTGAACTCATCAACCTCAGTTTGTAAAGATTGATTGAATTGAACTTTAGCCATTCTTTTAATAATCTTTTTAGGAATTTTTAGATTATCAAAAGTAACATCAACGATTTCTTTGACTTGCTTTTGCTTCATCTGAATACTCATTTGGTGTTCATTGATTTCGTTAATTGCACCTTTAAGTTGTTTCAGTTGTTTATCATCAAAGGTTCCGTAAAGTGTTTGAACTACTGGCATTATTTTGCTGCCTGTAATTGACCAACAACCTCAACATACGATTCTTCAGCAACTAAGTTGCCGTTTACTAAACCGATAATTGTACGACCAGCATGTTCACCTTCAACGGCTTCAAATACTGCCACAACAAACTCAGGGTTAACAGCAATACTATTTTTAGTAACTGCATCTGTAAAAGTTAACATCATTTTTTATTCTCCAATTTTAGTTTCTTTAGCCTCAAATGCAATCCAGTATTGAATATCATCTTTGGTATTTTTAAAATGTCCGATGCCTTTGAATGAAATCTTGACATCATACGATCCAGAAATTAACTTAATATTTTCTGTTTTGAATACAATGGAATATTTTTTTCCATTACCTTCACCAACTTCAACGGTGTTTGTGTGTGCTGCATTATTGCTAGCATCAAACGAAACAATGCTAATAGTTTCACCATCAGAATTAACAGCAATATGAGGTGAAGATAAGATGCTTGATGCTTTCATAATTGCATCATAATCTTCAGCAGTTAAAGTAAATTCACAATCAACTGATGGAAGTGTGATTTCTTTTTCTGGTGGAGTAACAATCATTTCTTTAGCCGTCATACGATAATTACTTGAACGCTTACCGTTCTTGAAGATTACATCAGAATCGGTAAAATCAATTTCAGAATCTTTATAAAGACCATGTACAGACAAAAACTCATTCAAATCATAGATGCAAAATTCTTTTGGAAAATCATCTTTTAATTGAGCTTGTGCCAATACAGTCTTACTAGAAGATACTGTGCTAAGTTTCTTGCCTTTTTTGAATTGAATACCTTGGTTGATGCTTGAAAAGTTCTTCAATACGGTTAGTGTTTCATTTGACAACTTCATTTGCTTCTCCATTATTTAAAAAATCAATTGTATCATGTTCATACAAAAACATCAAGCAGCACATTGCGTGTGCTAAGTGATTCTTACCAGTTTCTTGGTCATTTTGTTCACCAGATTTCCAAGCCCATAGATGCCGTTGTGCGGCATCAAAGTATCTGCGCTTAGAATCTGGTACCCATTTCCAATTATCTGGTTCATACTTCTGTGCACCAAAAGTTAAAATCTCTACTGTTGCTTTTAATGCGTTTGGTGGTACTAGACCATACTGCAATTTACCGCCATCGAATTTACGACCACCTGTGGAAGCCGTCTGTGATAATGTTACTGCATTGAGTTTATTTTCTGTATCAGTTTTATCAACAGCTGCTGTTACAGTATCATCACTATGATATTCCCAAGGATAAGCAGACATTACATTTCACCTACAAAATTAGCAACTGCTGGCATATCTCCTTGGAAATGGTATGTGCCAATGTGTGATGTTTTCATCCAAGGACAAAGATGGATTTTACCACCAATTTTACGCCACATTTGGCAGAACATATAATCTTCTGAAAGATAACGGTCAGAACCGCCACCAGTAATTGAATCTTTAGAATCAATAACAGTATCAAAGAAAGCATGAATGTAACGAGAGCCATCAAAGTGTGCTTGACCTACATGGTCAGGTTTATAACGAATTGATGGATACGCTTCTTCCATTTTCTTAAACACTTCACGTTTAATCATCATGAATCCAGTACCAATCTCTAGCACTTCAAGTGGTTCTGTTACAGAGAATTGTGCAGTACCTTTAACTGGATTAAAAACATAATCACCAGTAACTTTTTCCAACATTTGTGGATCAATATCGGGATTCTTTTCTACTGCTTTCTTAACTGAACGCCACTTGATGGCTTTCTTAGGATAAGGACCACCAGATACATCTTTGTCCATCGCCAATAATGCGATAACATCTTGTGGATTAAAATGAATATCCGAATCAATGAACAACATGTGTGAACATTCGGAACGATGGATATATTCGTCAACAAGATAATTTCTTGCTCGTGTAATTAGGGACTCATTAAACAAAAATGAGAATTTGATTTGTATGCCATATTGCATACAGAGACCTTGTAAATCAAGGCAAGCTTTCATATACAATCCGTGATTCATACCGCCATACATTGGTGTTGCTACAAACAGACTCTTAGTTTGTAAATCTTCTTTTTTGATTGAAATTTCCATTTGTGTTCCAAAAATATAAAAAAAGGGGAATCACCTTTCGGTGAAACCCCACATCAAACTACATTAGGCAGTTAGTGAATAACCAGACTTCAAAGCAGCTTTAACGAGGCCTTTAGTTGGTGTACCCAAACGGTAGAAAGAAACTTTCTGACCATCAACAGTTTTAGAGTTAGTGTAGATAACGTTGCCTTCTTGACGGAGTTCGTCAATACGAGCAGCAACATTAGTAATACCGAAACGGCGTTGAGCTTGTTTGGTTGTAAAAGTGTTGTAGCCAGAGGTTTGTTTCAAAGCGGCCAACATCTTTTGTTTAGCGGATAATTTCATTGTAATACTCCATAGTAAGTTAAAATAAATCCTTGCCTTAAGCAAGTTCACACAGTATATCATTTATATATGTGTGGTGTCAAGTATATTTGTGGTATACTTAAATTAGTACCGAATTTCCATATACATCAACGATACCCTGTTCTTTCGGTTTTCCTCCATCAAAAGGATTTGGAGATATATCTTGTGGTAAAAATCCAATAAATTTTACCGGATGGTTTTTAATCACATCTTCCAAACTAACTTTAAAACCTAATTTTTCCATTTCATATTTTAAAGTTTCACAATCTTCCAATAAAAATTTATCAAAAGATTCTTTATATTTCAATCTCTGTTTGTGTAATTTTGGTGCTTCCAATGGTGAAGAAATCCAAGCATAAAATTCAACAGGAACACCACCATACTCTCTCGATAGAATCTTACCCTCATACAAAGAACCTCTTGGGGTTTCTTGACTGGAAATATATCCAAGCTTTTTTGATTGACTAAAACGCAAATCACCTTTAATAGGTAAATTAAATTTTTGAGCTACTTCAGAAGTACTATTTTCACCTTTACCTGCATGATAACACAATAAGGTGGATGAAATTGAAACATGTCTGCGAACTCTATTAAAAATAGTATTTTGATTTTTTTCTGTTTTGTCTGCTGCTACAACTTTAATGAAAGATTTTATATCAGAATCTTCATTAGTAATTTCTTTATTGGTAATAGCTTCTTTGATTTGTTTAACTAAATCATCTAAAGTATTGGGTATTGCAGGAGTAAAAACGTGGTTTGTTGTTAATCTGTGGATCCTTTCATCTTTAGGAGAATCAAATTCAACAACATCGTATATCATTGATTCCCATCCGGCTTGTTCTGCTGCAGCATTACGATGATAACCAGACAATCCAATAAAACGATTTTTATTGTTTGGATCAACCTTTACTGTGGGTGGTGTACAAGTATGAATGAATCCGTTGACAATGAATGAATCACGAATTTCTGGAATTTTTTCTGCTACAATATTTAATAATCGTGGATTATTTTCTTTTGGATATGTAACATCCTCTCCACGTTTTAAAACAATTCGTTTAACGTGTTTAACGCCATTTTGAAATTTTGGAGGACACAACTCTAAAGACTTTCTTACATCAAATAATGCTTTCATTTACTTCTCCTTTAATTAATTAGAACATCTAAATTAATACTACCAGACACAACTCTACTGAGAATATGTCCTTACTGCTTACCGACCAACCTGACCCAAGTATTTCGCTTTGGTATCTTCCCACGATAGATAAATCAAATCATCATAGAAAAGAGATTCATAAGAAACGGTATTCTTCTTTTGTAATTGCCGAATACGACCTTTGGCATACTTTGTTTTCCAAATATCAGATAATGCTTCTTCACTGGTATCAAAGGACTTTACCAAATTAGTATCTGTAATTTCTTTACGAAGAAACTCATTTGTATTATTATACAACGGACTAAAATAAATGCCACGTTGATGTTCGGTACGAATCAGTTGTTTTGGTATCTGTAATTTAGAGTACGCAAAGTTCAATGAACGATTCTTATGGTCACGTTTAAGTGGAAGACCTTGTTGATTCTTTGCTTCCCACCATTCAAAATATTTACGAGTATGATTCTCTTTAATCCAATCAAACACTAATTTCTTAGTTGCTCTTGATGGTTCAAATGCAACTGAACCTGATGAAAATCCCATTGGATTCCAATGTTCCAGTCCATCGTATTGAGATAGACCACCTGATTTTGTTTTGCCGTAAAGAGAAGTTGTGGTAACTCCAGCAAGAACATCTCCATATTGTCGTTTCCAATCTTTCTGTACTGTGTCTGATAAACACATTAGTGCCAACAATTTACCACCCATGTAATTAAAACCAAGTGGTTGTAAAGGAACGATGGTGGATCCAATCGCAGTATGATTAATCATATGTTGTTGTGTCTTAATATCTCTCGACCATCCGATTGCATTATCTCTTGGAGTCAAGTCCAGGAAGTCTGAGGAGATACAGATAACACCAAGATATTTACCTGTTACTTCATCGGTAAGAATGTAGAATAGATTACGACCAATGTTAGAATTGTTCTTCATGGTTGATGAGAATGTTCTAATGGCATTCCAAGTTTCGGCATCAGGACCATTTGAAAGAACCATAACAGGTTTTAATTTCTCATAATCATCAGGTGATTCTGGCATCCAAAAGTTTGCTTTAACTTTATCGACCAGTTTCCTTTGCTCAGGATCAACCATCATTACTTCTGAACCCCACAATGTAGAAACATCATGTACAGGATATCTTTCTTTTACTTCACACCATTTTTGGTATAGAGTATATTCACGAACATCCATTTGAGAAGCATAAGTTAAATCTTTGATGAGAACTTCTTTCATCGCTTCTTCATCAATGTGTTCAAATGTGGTGTTCTTTTCAGACCACTCTTTCCATTGCTTTTCTACATATTCAATAGGTGTTGCCATTATTTTTTTAGACCAATTTTCTTCAATATTTTGTTTCGCTTCTTCATGCCTTGTTGCAAGGCCAAAGGTTTTACTCTTTGAGTATACACGATACCATTCAAATGGTCAAGCTCATGTTGGAAAACTCGAGCAGATATGCCAGTAAGTGGTGTTGTTTGTACGTTACCTCTATAATCTTGGTATTCAACCACAATAGATGCTGGTCTGGTAATATTAAAACCTAAAAGTGGAAACGATAAACAACCTTCTACCATGTGTGCTTCACCTTCGGATGAAATTATTTTTGGATTAAAAAATGCCACATAGTTATCTTCAGCACCACATACAAATACACGATGCCTAAAACCACATTGATTGGCAGATAATCCATAACCTTTATAATGTTTACAGGTTTCTACCAAAGAAGAAGCAAACTCACCAGGATTAACAGGCGGATTATTAAAATCAAATTCTGGTAATGCTTCTTTGAGAATTGGATGATTCTCTGGCACTAAAGGAAACAAAGGAACTTTAACAGTTTCCGTTTTTTTGGTTTCTAAGGCTTGTTCTGTATTATACTTAAAGATTTCATCATTCTCTTTTGAAAATATTACGGTATCTTGATGTTTCTCACTCATTTTGTCCATCCTTTATAAACATTTCTTTTACCATTCCAAACTTCAGACATGGCTCCTTTATTCAAATCATTATTTTTGCAAAATTCGGTTAACCCAAAAACCGAAACTTTTTCACCCAACGGAGAAATAAACGTATATTGTTTTTTTAATTTGCTTTTATGTTCTTCCGTTTTTGGTTTTTTTAATTTATTAATGGTCTCTTCGGAATAGACTCCAGTTTTATTTTTATTCCAAGGTATATTTCCTAATTTTTTTTTACTTAAAACCTTTTTAACTTCATCAGTATGGGTTTTATTAAACATAGGATTATTTTTACCTAACATACTTTCACTTTTATTTTTTATCCATTCATTAGTATGCTTTTTGCCATACATACCATTCATGGTTCCATACATAGGACCTCCGGTACCACCACGATGTACATTATAATCTGGTTTTAATTCTTCAATCAATTGTATTTCACAATTAATGGCGTCATTTTTATTATCAAAATCGTATAATAATTCAATTTTAAAATTATCAACTCCATATTTTTTGATGGCTGATACGACTGGCATTTTAGTTGTTGTTGCTTTAATGTGTAATTTAAATCTTTTTTCTAAGGTTAATTTAGTATATCCAACATAAAAATGTCCATTAATTTTGTTAGTAATTTTGTATATTTTATAAGTTTTCATATAATTATTGAAATTGAGTTATCGCTACTATTTATTTAGTAATCTTCACTTTTCAATAACGGAAAAATTGTTCTTTTTGGTAAAACGAATAACGCTTCTGAATTTATCAAACATTTGGTCGGACTTATGGCTAATAACAAAAACATTGGTGTCTGGCGATAAATCTTTCAATAAACCCATCAGAAGTTCAACGGAAGCTGTATCCAAACTACTATCAAAAACTTCATCTAAAATTAACAAGTTGGTATTTGTTGAATTTTTTAACTTGGCTATTTGCCTCCATGTGAATAAAAGTGCCAAATCAATTTTTTGTTTTTCACCTTCTGAGAAGTTGGCATAACCAAAATCATCACGGTGTCTTGATTTAATTGTTTCTTCAAAGTTCTCATTGATATTAAAGTTCACAAAGAAATCCATGGCACTCAAATACTTGTTAATCAATTTATTCATAATTGGTAAGTATTGACGGATAATCTTTGTTTTAATACCAGTATCTTTTAATAAAGAACCAGCAAAATCGTAGTATTGTTTTTCTGTTGCCAATTCTTCTTGCTTTTTAACTAAAACTCCAAGTTCAGTTTTCAGTTCTTTTAGTTTAGCATTATCTTCAACAAGCGAGTCTTTCTGTGCAGACAAAGATTCAATCTCTTTTTGGATTTTAGTAATGTAAGCATTGACCGCTGATATGGTTGAATTGTGTTTAACGATTTCATTATTGTGTTCCTGAATATGCTTAACTATTTTTTGGATTTCTTGGATCCTTTCATTTGCCTTTTGGATTTGAGTTTCGATGTCTTTAACTGCAACTCCAATTTCTCCTTTTGTTTTATGGATTCCACTAAGCTGGCTACGTCTGAAGGAGTCAGCGATACCTTGCTTACAGGTTGGACAGTCGTGGTTTTCTTCATAGAATTTCTCCTCTTTTTCTAATTTCTTTAGTTTGGATTCTAATTTGGTTTCTAACTGTAACAACTTGGAACTTTTCTTTTCTGTTGCCAATCTATCGGCAATCTTTTTATTCAACACATCAATGTGTTTTTGGATTAGTTCCACATCTCTCTGTAAAGTAAATGTTTGGTGTATGCTTTCTTCAACTTCTTTTTTCTTCTTGGCAATTTCTTCTTCAGAACGATTCTTGTGTTCTTCGATACTTTGTTTTTGGAAGTTAATTCTTTCTGAAGTTAAATCCATTTCATACTTGGTCTTTGTAGAAGCATCTTTAATCTCCGACATCTTCTCTTTTACTAATCCATTCATTGAGGAAAAAATACCAATGTCCAACAAATCTTCAATAATGTTTCGTCTATCAGCAGGAGATAATTGCATGAACGGAACAAATGATGCTGAACCTAATATGACTACTTGAGTAAAGGATTTAAAGCTAAGTTTAAGAATATTCTTTTCTAATACTTCTTGGTAATCTCTAGCTGCTGCATCCTGATTCATCAATACATCATCACAATAGATTTCAAACACATTAGGTTTAATACCACGGATAACTTTGTAATATTTCTTACCAATGGAAAACTCTATCTCAACCACAGCAGCTTGCTGATTGATAGAATTTAATAATTGTGGTTTGTTAATTTTACGAAATGGTTTACCAAAAAGACCAAAACACAAGGCATCCAAAATAGTGGATTTACCTGCACCATTATTACCAATGATGAGTGTGTTTGATGATTTAGTAAAGTTAATTTCGGTAAAACTTGCTCCGGTGGATAAGAAATTCTTCCATCGGACCTTTTGGAATATAATCATTCAACACCCATTCTATTTTTTCGCTTTGTTTCTTTTATTTTATCAATAACTTCTTGTGGTCTTTTTACGCCTTTTAATGCAAGGCTCATTTTTAATTTAGTTTCATTTGACGGTTTTTTACCCAAATGTGAATCTCTCAACTTTTGTCTAGTTTCCTCAGAAGGTTTCTTTCCTGTGGCCAAAATAGACATTTTTATTTTTGCTTCATCGGTATGTAAACGTCCGGCCGAAGATAATCCAATTTTTTTCTTGGTTTCATTGGATAATTTTTTACCTATGTTACCCAATTTGATTTTTTCTCTTATAATTTCTTCTTTGTTCATTCTACCCGATAATCCCTGCCAAGCAATATAATCTTGCCATTTACCATAATTTTCATATAATATACGATGTGCTGTCGCATGTTCTTCTACCGACAATTCAATTAAATTGGATATATCATTGGTACCGCCCATATGTTTAGGTATAATATGATGTTTGTGTTTCATGCTTGTTCTTGATTTAACGCCTCAATATATAACTCTTTCATTACAGTTTTGAGTTTATTATTATCAATATAATCTTCTTTGATGCCTTCCACAAAATTATTAATTATAGTCAAAGTGTCCTGCGCTTGGTCAAGTATATCATCTTCTACACCTTCCGTCAAGTCTGTAAAGTCCTCGGCAATGGTAACATCGATTGGATTGACCTCATATAACTTTGCCATAAACTTATCAAACAGATAGGGATTGGTTTTGTTAATTACCACAACTTTAACATAGGTATTGGTAAACTTAGTTAAGTCTTTATTATTAATTTCGGTAATAGATTCTTCTTTATCATCATAAATGATACGGTGGAACATTACATTTGGGTTTTGAATAAACTCCAAATTGCGAGTGGACAAATCAAACAAGTGAAATCCTCTAGGATCATTATAATCTTGCCAAGTAAGTTCGTAGGGGTTTCCGAGATACTTGATATTATCTTGAGAAGAACGGTGATGGTAATGGCCAGAGAATACACAATCAAAGCGATTAAAAATTCCACGGTTTAATCCTTCCTGTGATGGCATGCCACGATGCATGGCAAAGCCTGAAATTTCAAAATGTCCCATACAAATATCAGCATCGGTCTCTTTAATAGTTTGGATGGAGTCGCTGTAATTTTCAGGACAAATCCAAGGCATCATACAGATGGCAGTATCTTTCACATCAATTGTAGTGGGTTCATCAATGACTTGAATATTGGTATACTCTCTGAGTAATAGGTCCGGAGAATTTATTTTATTCGTATTTTTATATGAGGTATCATGGTTACCCACTAAAATATATGTTTGTATATTTCGTTTGGCTAGTTGATCAAAATATATACTTTTAGCTTTATTCCAAGTAACAAAGTTGATATATTTTCTTCTATCAAAAGTATCACCAAGCATCAATACTGTATCAATGCCTTCTTTATCCAATGTTGGAAAAAAAGTATCCCGATAAAACTTTTCATAATAATCTATAAAATTTAAACTGTCGTTTCTTGCACCCCAATGTGTATCAGTTATTATTGCTACCTTCACTTAAATATCTCCAATCATTATAATTTAACCTACACTTTCTTCTAATGTTTACAGGATCAATTCCAAAATGCTTAGAAGCTTCTATTGCACTATTAAAAACCAAACCTTCTGCATATATTTTTTTAATGGGTTTTTGTTTTCTTTGTTTTAAATCTACCGAACCTTTAGGTCTACCAGAAATTTTTCTGTTTTTCATTGCTTCGGTGGGATTTTTCCATTTTATTTTCATTAATGTTGATTGTTTTTCTTTATTTCTTTCAATCAATCTTTGTTTCTTTTTCTGTCCTTCTTTAGTATTCCAATATTCTTTTGTTTTTTCTGATTTTATTTTTTTAGTTGCTTCACTATTTTTAATGGAACAATATCCTTTTGTTGCTATACTATGATTAAAGTATTCATCACTTAAAACATTTAATTTAATATGTAAATCGTGTTCCTTTTCAACCAAATCTTGTGGTGTTAATTCTTCAAATAATTCAAGAATTTCAAACAAAAAGTTTTTAGTGTTCTTTTTTTCTTTTTTCCACCAGTCTTTTAACGTTAATCCTTCGGTATATTCATATATTTGTTTAGAATCTACAGAACCAAAGTAATTACCCTTATAGTTATATTTTGATCCAACATAATATTTTGGCCAATTAGTGTTTAAATGTGGTAAATAAGTTACTTTATAAAGTATATTCATAATGCCTCCTTATAACTTATTTAGTAACTTATGTTTTTATAATAAGTATCATGACTAGTTCCTGTCTGGTTTTTTGTGGTTAACATCGTCATAATATTTAATTTCTAATACCGAATCAATTGGTTGTTTGTTGGCAAATAATGTTGCTTCATGTAGTGATTCAAAGGCTTTAAATCTGAGCGATCCACCACTTAAATAATAAGATACTTTATACATTATATCACTCTCCTAGAAACTTTTCAATACCTTTGGGCTTCTTTACCGCTTTCTTTGCTTCTTTGGCCAATTCATACGTCTCAATAAACTCCGAAATGTTATCATAGAGTTCAAATTGTTTAGAAGTACCATCTTCAAATTCCATCATTTCAAACTCATCCAAAATACCCATCTGTTCTGTGGCTTTGTATTTTACATAAGTCTGTTTCTTTTCCTTTTGGATTCTTCGTAGAAAGGCATAGTAAATGATTTGAGTAAAATAGGCAAAAGGATTCTTAGACTTGGTAGGATCAAAATTACTAAAATACATTAAACAGTTTTCAATACCATCTGCCATCATTTCATCACGATAGGTATAATTAATGAAGTTTGGTTTATGTGATAAACCTTCTGCAATCTTCATGAAACACTCTCCAATGTAGTTTGGAATAGGTGGAGGAGGAGTTTTATTCTTCTTCGCTAGTTTGGATGCTTCTTTGTAATCAATTAATGCCTTGAGAAAGTCGGCATTATTAACGTATTCTTTTTTCTTAGTCGCCATGATTTGCATACTCACCGTGTAAGTGGTTTCTCATTTTGTTTGCCATAATAATTGCCTCATCTTTATTTTTAAATCTACCATAATATTTTTTAATTTTATTAACTTGAAAAGATACCATCCAACTAGTGGTTCTTTTATCCCAATAAATGTTTTTAACGCCAGAGGAATTATCTTTTCTTTTTTTGGTATTCCATCCGTTTTGTGATTTAGTAACACATCTTAAATTTTCTATTTTATTATTACTTTTATCTCCATCTATATGGTCAATTTCTTTTGGAAAATAACCATTAAACATAAAGTATACCAACCTGTGAGCATAGAATCTTTTATTAAATATTTTTATTTGTATATAACCTCGTGCATTAACATTACCGGCTTCAGATCCTACAGGAATAACAGAACTTGGTTGTTTTTTCCAAAACAATTTTCCTTCTTTATAATAGAGATATTCTTTTAAATTATCTTGTGTTATCATGTTTACCAGATTTATCTATTGACAATCGCTTGACAGACCGTTAGTATCGAGTATGTTCCAGAATGAAAGTATTAATGTATTGTATTTCCATGATTTCCTAAATCTTCAAATTGATTCATAATATCTTGTAATTCTTCGTCAGACAAATCACTAATTTCATCCACGAGGTTCTTTGCTTTTAACAAATCTTTAATTTTTTCCACAGTATTAATATAATATTCACAGAACTCATTTTCGGGTTCCATAACAGAAAGAACATCTTTAGTATGAATTTCAATAGAATTCTTTTTAAGTAATTGAACTGGCAAGTAATGTTTCATAATTAAACCACCTTCTCTACCACGAAAATCAATACCAAACTCCATTGGTTCTTCTAAAATATAGTGGTCATTACTCAAAGAAACATTGGCAATCAAATCTGTCCCATTCTGTAACTTGATTATTTGTGTTTTTTGTTCAAGCATTTTTTAGTCCTATTTTATATATTTTAAATGGGAACTTCTCCTCATTATATATACGAACTCTTTCCACCATATGTTTTAAAGTATAGTTCATGTGTTTGCCGACTCTGAGGTCGTCTGAGATGTCGTAGAGAGTTGCAAGTTCTTTTCCTTCACTCTGTCGTAATCCTCGTCCAATACTTTGGAGAGTGCGTATGCTCGATTTAGTTGGCATTGCAAAAATAATGTTATGCAAATTCCTGATATTAATACCAGTACTAAAAGTACCAAAACTAGCCACAACAATAGCATCTTGTTCAATCTCCATAATTCTTCTAATTTCTTCACGGTCGGTTGTATCTGTGCCACCATGGACAAAAAATACTTTTCTATCACCTATTCGTTCCGTGTTCTTAATCATATTGTACAGTATTTTACCATGTCGGTCAACCATTTGATATAAAACAAGTGTATTTTTACCTAAACTAACCGCAAGATTTTTAATGAATTTATTACGAGAATCGTTTGATATTAGATAATCAATTTCTTCTGCATAAGTTTTACCTTTCATTAACTTTGATATATCATCGGAATGCTTTAACACTAAACACTTAATTTCAAATTGAGAAACCAACTGTTGATTAATTAATTCATTTGTGGTAATAACCTTACGAACAGGACCAAAAAGTCCTTCTAATACAAGTTTGTGTGTTTTTGTACCATCAAGAGTGCCTGTTAGACCAATACGATACTTGGCATTAACACAATTGGTTAATATGGTGGTAAGAGATTGTGCTTTAAAGTTATGTGCCTCGTCACCAATTACATAATCAAACTGTTCAAAGTATTCTTTTGGCATCTTATATAAAGATTGCCATGTAGAAATGGTGAGAGGTTTATCGGTTTCTTTTTCTTTACCTTGGTAGATTCGATGAATTAATGTTTCCATTGTACCATCATTGTAATCACCAAAGTCAGAGAATAGTTGTTCAACCAAAGATGTGGTTGGAACAATAATAAGACCTTTTAATTTTTGGTATTGATGGAGTTGTCGAAACAACAAGTAGATGATGAGTGATTTGCCTGAGGCGGTTGGAGATAAGAGTAGAGCTCGCCTGTTCTGCATTGCATGAACGTATGCAGTGATTTGGTGTTCTCTGACTTCGATTGGTTCTCCACGAGAATGTGGATTAATCTGTTCGATAAATTTCTTCGCATGATATTCTGAATATTCGTCTTGTATGCCAGTTACCGAATCATATTCAATGGTATAATTTCTTGATTCAGCAAACTGCTCTATGTAATTTAATAATCCTATGTATATTTGATTGTTTCTTAAATCGAACAATCTTATTTTTCCATCCCAAATTCGATTACGATATGCTGGTACAAATTGATAACCAGGAACAAAGAATTCAAAAAATTGAGAAAGTTCTTGAGCTATGTGTCTTTCACATTTAACTTTTAAGTATACCTCGTTTACTTTAGAGATGTATATATTTTCGTTATTGTCCACCAATAAACTTTTCATAATCAATGAATGACCTAAGTTGCCATGTTCTTTGTTTTAATTCATTCATAATAGATTCTAAGACAGATACCGTTTCTTCGTGGTAAACTTTCTTTTCTAACATCTTAATTAAATCGTCATCGCCTTCCAAGTAGGCATTGATATCTGATTTTAATACAAATTGAAAAGGTTGCCATCCACGAGAATACAATTCTTCTTGGTCCATACGACCACTATAATATTCAATCTTTACCTTACGCATACGGAGATAATCAAAATGTGCCTTTTTAGATGCAATCTTGTGTTTCGTTAAAATCGAAAGGTATTTGTTGTGTAGTTTAGGAATCTTCAGCAGTTCTTTACCAGGTTCTGTCTGGTCCATGTCTGCGTCCGTTTCCCAATACTTTAAAATTTGTTCTAGATTTTCCATAATGTAATCAAAAATATAATGCTTAAATCTGTATATTATCACAGACTATAATAAAAGTCAAGCAGAAACGTCCACAAAATCAAAATAATCAAACATAAAAGTGGAATCTGCCGAAATAATATCATCAGCCGATTGACTGGAATCAAATATGATATCTGATAGTGTGATAGGAAACATGTTATAAAAATTAACCCGTAATAGTGGATTATTCAATGAAGATAAAACAGTCAAGGTACCATCTGAATAATAAGATGGTTTATTGCCCCTTTGTGCATAACCCGCCTGCAACCTTTTTCTTTCTTCGTAACTGTCTGGAGACGCAATGGAACGGAACCAAGTGTGTAATTCTTGCCACGATGCCAGTTTCTCGTCAACTAAGAAATGAATATTGAAAGGATTGTAAGTAATCTTATTACCAGGCGCAAAAATATCTAACATTGGAGTTTGTAGTGGTGCTTGACCTAGATTGATACCTGGTATATTTACAGACTGACAAAAGAAAGTTGTGTTTGGTAACCGATCAAAAGTTAATAAAAACTTTGTCGGTTGTAATAGATTTGTATTCTGAGGTGATCTAGTAAGTGCTGTCATACAATTATTTAGGCCATAAAAAAAGAGACTCCCGAAGAAGTCTCTCTAAACTATCACTCTGTGGTGATTTTGTTTTGTTTAAATTACATGAGGTTCTTAACTTGGAAAATACGATAGTATACGTTAGAACGTGGTGTAATTTGGCTAGTAGCAGCACCGTTTGCCAAGACACCTTTAGCAAATGGGTTTGGTACCATACCGTAACGTGTTTTGAAACCAATTTTTGGTTGGAATGTAAATTGGTCAACTGCACGAACCATTTGTAATGGAACGTATGGGCAATAGAACAAACCAGCGTCATAAGGTGAAGAACCTTTGTAACCGATTGTAACCAATTCTTGGTTAGAAGTATAACCACCAAAGTATGGGTCAATGTACACTTTGATACGGCCATGTAACATACCAGCGAATGTATTGCCAGTATCATCTACTTGCAAATCAGCAGACAAAGCAGGTGTGTAAGAAAGAACACCAGCCATAGCCATTGCTGAAGCAACGTCAGAAGAAACGATTAATACGTTACCTTTACCTCTACGAGTCTGCTTGGCAATAACGTTAGCGTCACGTTCAATTTGGAAAATCAAACCTTTGAAACGCTCAACTGACCAACGGCCGTTAGAGTCTGTATCTAAGTCAAATGTACCAGCATTTGTTGTGCCATATTGAGCACCTGGAACAGCGGACAAATAGATTGTACGGATAACTTCACGGTTGATTTCTGAGAGGATCTCAGTAGACAGAATGTTAGACAGTTCTGTTTCAGCATCAAGACCATGAATTGCTTTCAAGTCTTGTGCGAGTTCTAATGAGTACTCAGCTTTCAAGGCACGGCTTTGAGCAGTTACAGTAACTTTCTCAATTGTAAACGCCATTTGTTGGAATGGGTTTGTGTCGCTTGTACCTAATTGTTCAGCAGTAGCTGTTGGGATACCAACACCAGTTGTGAATGCGTTAGCAGTCAAAGAAGCAACAGGGTTTGTTGTAACGTCAGCTGCTTGTGTACCTTGGAAACCGTATGGGTTAGCAGAAGAATTAGCACCAGAGAACTCTGTGTTAGCTTCGTTGAAGAATGCTTCAGCAGTGCTTGATTGGTTGTTGTACAATGCACGCATTGCAAAAATCAAACCAGTAGGACCAGTCATTGGTTGAACACCAGCAACGTCATAAGCGATTAGATTTGGCAATGAACGGCGTACCAAAGAAATCAAGATTGGGTCAAAGTTAGAAACACCACCACCAATGTTGGTTGGACCAGCAGAGTAAGTAGTTTCGTTCAACTGAGCAGCATCTTGATTCATTGCTTGTTGTTGATTTTCCAAAACAAGAGCTGTAACAGCCTTCTTGTATGGGTCTTTAATAGAATCGAGTTCTGGATGTTCCAAAACTGGAGCCCATTTCTTTTGTAGTTCTTCAGTCATATACATGTTAGTTTTTCCTTATAGTTGTATATTTTTACTTGAGTGATTTAGAAATAGTCTTGGAATAAGCTTCCATCAAAGGATCAGCAGACTTAGCTACAGTCTCGCCATCTTCTTCCACGAGCACTTCGTCTAGTGATGAACTGTCGGCAACTTTAATATCTGCTTTGAAATATGATTCTTTCAAAGTATCAATTTTGCCAACAAATTCGTCCTCAGTAGTGAATTCTACGTTCTCTGCGAGCGATTTTAACTTCTCTACTTGGGTTTGAGTCAGGCCTTCACACGCTGTGTAGATAGCCTCAATTTTCTTTTGTTCGTTTAGTTCTTTATTTAATTCGACACCACGTTGAATTTGTTCATTCAAAGCAGATTCAAGTTCCTCAACTTTAGCAGCCAAACCTTCAACAATGTCTACCTTTTCAGATGGAACATCAATGTAATGTTCTACGAATAGGTTACGCAAACCATCGATGAATTCTTCGGTGATTTCGGCACGGAGACCAGATTCGATAGCGATTTCGTTATCTTTAATCCATTCTTCTACCATGTAGTTGAGATAGTCATCAACTTTAGCGGCCAAATCTTCTTTGATTTCTTCAACGGCAGATTCAAACTGTTCCATCAATTCTGCTTCAGCAATGGCAACAACTTCTTCAGCACGAGCAATAACTGCGGCTTCAAAAATTGTAGAAGCTTTGGCAACGAATTCTTCAGAAAGATTTTCACCAGACAACAAAGCATCCATATCTTCTTTAATTTTGGCTTTGTTAATCATTTTCTTGATGAGTTTTTTATCTTGAGCCTCATCATCATGATTCTCATCTTCTTCAGCAACCAAATCACCTTCAACTTCGGTAGATTCAGCATACTTGGAAGCAACGTGCTCACCATCATAGTGTTGGAAAGTAGCGCCTGCATTTTTTTGCATTGTTTGTGTTGCCAATTTACCAGCAATACGGTCACGAATAGCATCCATGTGTGTAGCTGGTTCTTGATGAGCGTGTACTAAATCGGAACGACCCATAGTTTCTTGTGGTTGACCTTCGAGTTTACGGATACCTACGCCGTCTTTTTCGGAACCAACTGGAGGGGTAGCACCAGGAGGAGTTGCTGATGGTGTGCCTTTTGTGTAATCAGGCAAAGCATCTGTTTCTTCTTCAGGTGAGTGACCAATATCACCAGCATCGTTAGTGCCGTAAGCAGTCTTAGACTGGATACGATCTTCACCAACTTCACCTTTTGTATGATGGTCTTGACCACGCTGGCCACGCTTCTTGGCAATGTTTGCGTCAAATGTTTCTTTTGAACCTTCAGCCAAGATTGCTTTAGCGGCTTCGGACAGATTAAATTTTCCCATTTTGAAAATCTCCTTGATTTATTGGATATATTTATATTTAAAGTTTTTTCATGAAGTTCTCAAAAATGTGTAGACTAACTTCCTCAATCTCTTTGCGTGAAGCATGGCGAATCTGTTTGATTGCCCGAGAGTGATCCTGTTCTGTCCAAACACCATTGACTAACATCCATTCTTTACCTTCCATAATGCCCTGCACAAAAGCACCTGGTGCGGAAGGGTCTGCTACAATATCTGCCGCTGTGGCTAGATAAAAATCGTTCTGAACAACATTAACACCATTAACGTTTTTCAATGAACCCATACCTCTTGATGAAACACCTAATTGAGCGCCACCTTCAATAAGGCTTCTGGCGATTTGACCCATAGGAGTATCAAGAATTTTTGCTTTACCGATCCATTGTGTACCATCTTCTCTCAAACCAACAATCATATGTGATACACGGTCTAAGTTAATGGTTGGTGTTTCAGGATGTCCCAATTCACCAAAGGCACGGTTTTTGTTAATATATTCTTCAGTATAACGATGAACTTCTTTTTTCATCGTGTTGTATTCATACAAACGGCCATTCTTGTTTTTCTTTTCGGAAACGAGAAAAGGACCTTCAATAAAGAGTTCCTTTTTACCATCGGTACCTTCGGTAATATAATTTACCGTTTCGTTAATTTCTTTAATAAGTTTCATAATCCTATTGCCCTTCGTTTTCTTAACGATATTTTTCTTTTTCTTATTGACGTTCTCAATTTAGCACGTCTTTTAAACTTTGACCTTCTGGACCCTATCTTACGATGCCTACGTTCTGCCGGCATCATTCGTACTAATTTACCAGCACGAATTGTATAACCTTTAACTGCCGAAAACTTCTTACGGCGTTGTATCTTACCTTTACGGACACGAACACGAATTACTTTGGTTCGTCCCATCTTTAATACATTTGACTTCTTGTTACCTTCAAATACCAATTCTGGTATTGCATCACCAAACATTTGAGAAGCAATCTCTTGCTTCTTTTCATCTAACTTATCGTAGATGATAGTTTCTAATATCTCGTCTAAATCCTTTTTCGCCTCTAATAACCTGTCGGATAAAAGATTTGAAATAAAAACATTCATTACGGTACCAAATTGTATGGCTTGTAGTTGAACGCTGCTGGTTCGTTGAACTGACCACGTTGGTACATAGCGTTGTTCTTACGCAAAGTAATAATTAAAGTGTATGCACTATTTGCAGTACCACCTGTTGTTTGAATACCAATATCTCCAACACCAACAGTATTAGCATGAATACCGTCACCAGAATTATTTAAAATAGATGGTAACTGCTCGCCTAGTCCAAACTCACCTTGTAAGTTTAGATGAAAAATGGTTGATGAGTTGGCATATGCTGATGCAGCTGTGCCTGTGTTGTTGCCTGACCAAAACAATTCGACACCACCAACATTTGATGTTGGAAAGTTAACGTAATATTTTACGCCAGTTAACTGTAAATCGTAGTATGACAATGTTGTATTAGCAGAACCACCTTGTGAGTTTGCTACCAAATAGTTATTGGTTGCCAAAGCACCATACAAAGTATTAGCTTGAATACGAGCAACGTTTAATTCTGATCCTGATACGCCATCAAATACGCCAGTTAACTTAATAATAGCATCGGTCTGTGTGTCTCTTAGGACTTGGTATGTAAATTTATTTGACATATTATGGGTTCAAGTTATAAGGTGGAGCATTAAATGCAGCAGGATCATTAAATTGACCACGCTGATACATTGCGTTATCTTTACGAAGCTCTACAATTAATGTGTAAGCACAATTTGCAACCAAACCAAAAGTTTGTACACCAATATCACCTGTAGCACCTACGGCATTGTTTCTAATCGTAACCATGCCTTGTTCTTCTGAATATTGACCACACAAATCCATGTTAAAGATTGGAACAGTATTGGCAGTATTTGCTGCATTCCAAAACAACTCAACGTAACCTTTTTGTTGAGAAGCAATATTGTAACCAATTCTTGAAATGGTTATATTATAAAATGGCTTTGCTGTGTTGCCTGTTACTAATAAATTATTGTTAGCATCTAAAGCACCATACAAAGTATTAGCTTGAATACGAGCAACATTATACTCTTGACCAGAACCGTCAAAATTAGCAGTTAATTTAATAACGGCTTTTTGTGTTGTATCTTTTAATACTTCGTATGTATAAATGTTGGACATTCTTTATCCTATTTAAATTCTTCTGGTACAGATGTGGACCATTGCATTGCTTCATATGGTACTGTTACATATTTATCGATCTTATCCACATAGTACAAAGCGACTCTTTGTCCGTTAGGAAATTGCCTAACAGACTTACGTTTCATAATCAAAACGGCAGGAGGATCCATAGTCTTTTGACTGGATCTTTTTGCTTCAGCAATTACTTGTTTAAGCGTTTTCATCCGAATCAGATTCTTCTTCACTACGGAAGAAATTTTGTGCTACCGCTTGTTTAGCTGCTTCAATATGAGCAGTTACTTTATCGTGAATGGAAGCATAGAGTGCATTTCTAAATTCTACACCATTATCATCCATTGCATAGTCTATGATTTGTCTTGTATCCATTTGTTTCTCCTCAAAATATTTATAATAAACGCTTAATCATTCGTTTTTTTGGCTGCTCGCTGAGCCATTTCAGCTTCGTGTTCTTGATCCAATGGATTACCAGGTTGGCTTGGTACTTGTGACATCATCTGTTGTTGTGCCACATCATTCATTACTCCAACTGGTAAACCAAGGCCAGCTTCTTTTTCTTCATCCATCTCAGTTTGCATCTCTTTAATTTCATCGTCTGTTAAACGGAGAACATTGCGTTGAATCCAAGATTGTGAGAAATAACGACCAGTATAAGCATCAACGGCACCTAATAACTGTAGGCGGTTGGTCATTAATTCTGCTTCTTTTAATTCGGTAAAGTTATTATCACGAATAAAATCGTAATGAATATCATCTTGAAAATACTTCCATTCTTCATTAGTACAAATACCTTTAAGAACACATTGCACACGAAGTGCTTGGTCAAACATATCGGTAAATTTACTACGGAGTTTTTCAACAAAACGTGAGAACTTAATTTCATCACGGGTAATTTCTGTTGAACGACCTAATGAGAAACCTGAAGATTCTGGATTTAATCGTGAGATAGGAACATTTAATGCTTTGTACAATTTCTTTTCAAAGTACTTAACATCTTCCAACTCACCTAAGTTTTGACCACCCGGTAATGTTGCAATTTCTGTACCTTTTCCACCTTCACGGCGTGGCAACCAGAAATCTTCAAGCATAGAAAGGTGTTTACGGTCATCACGAACTTCACCGGTATTTGAATCGTATACCAGTTTGTTCTTATATTTGACCATGATATCACGGAGGTATTGTTCTGCCTTTAACTTTGGAAGATTACCCACGTCAATATAAAAAATACGGCGTTCAGGAGCACGACTGATACGATAAATGACTGTGGCATCTTCAATCATCCTTAACTGGTTAAGTGGTTTGATTGCTTTGTGTAAGTAAGACAACACTACTGCACGGCGACTGTCCATCAGTCCAGAAACCACGGAGATGATGGAATCTGTTGTGATTCGTACACCTACTGGTCCAAAGTTTTGTGACGATCCTGTAGTCACCTTGTCGTTATAAATGTAATATTCATTTACCACATTCATTACATCCACACCAGTGCGCTCATCCTTTTGTTTCTTGATTTCACGGATTTTACGGAGTTTGCGTGGATCGATATAACGGAGTTCTTTGATACCAGAATTTGGTGATTCGTGGTCGATGATAATGTGGAAGAATAAACGACCATCAACATAGTATCTACGGAACAAATCTTGTGCCATACTCTTGTAATTTAATAACCGAATAATGGTATCAAATTCTTTTTTAATGGCGTTTTTAATTTTTTCTGGTTGTTCTAGATTGTCTAATACCAGTTTGATTGTGTTACCATCATCATCTTCACAGATTGCTTCACCAACGATATCATCAATGGCTGATTCAATTTCGGGTTGCATTGCCATTTCACGATAACGAGAAATAAGTTCTACGTCATTTTTGGCGGTACCATCAAGATCAACATAAGTGCCATAATAGGCCGCAGAGGTAATGGTAAGAGCACCATCGTCATTTGATGGTGGTGAGAATGATTGTTGTGCTACCTGTTCTTCTTCGTCTTTAGCACGAGCAATCGTAAAACCGAAAAGAGAGAATTTATTTGCCATCGTATTTTATTCCAATTCAAAAAAACATAATGAAAGGAACCGTAGTCCCTTTCGTATAATAGTATATATTAAGCGTCTGTAGAGGCAGCATTCGTCCAGTATTGGTATGCGAATGTTACACCGTATTCTTCGATGGTATCGTTTGAACCCCAATCTAAATCAATTGCAGCCATATCTAACGGGAACATACCAACAAATTTGTATGTGTTAATTGCTTCGCCTGTTTTACCATACTGAATAACAGAAGCGTCAACTGAATAACTTGAAGGAGTACCAGCAGCGGCACTTCTTACGTTTCCTGCGTGACTATTAATAGAATTCATCCAAGACTCAACTGAATTACGGATTAAGAAATCTTCATCATTAATAATCTGCAATGTCCAGTCAGTAAATGTACGGTTACCAGCAAACTTTAATTCACGACCATAATAATAAACTGGAACTGTACCAACTGTTGAACCAGGTAACTGTGCTGATTTGGCCATAAACGTGAGTTTTTGACCAGCAGCAACGGAGTTATTAGCAAATGTTGGAAGGGTTAATGTTACTTGAAATAGATTAGGACGGGCACCGTCTCCAATCAGATTCGCTCTAAATTCTGCTACGTTGAAAGCCATTGTTTTCTCCTATATCGTTGTATTATTTATCTGATTAAACACCAGCTTGTCCAACGACTTCACTAAATGCAACACCAGTTCTTACTGCAACAAAGTTCAATTGGATAAAGTTAATGGAACGGGCAGGTTTAATGTAAATATCACCAACAAATTGGTTAGCATCAACAACTTCTGGAGTATTGTTTGTAGAATCACAAACCACTTGGAAGTCATAGATACCACGGCGACCTTGTACATCTCTTAGGAATGGAGTTACCAAAGATACAAATTGTGCTTGTGTAAAGGCATCATTAAATTCAAACAATGAATATTGTGAAGCCGTAGCAATTGTTTTCTCAAGCACAATGAATAGTCTGCGAACATTGATACGGTCAAAAGCGGAAGGTTTGGATTGTAAAGTTTTGTCTCCGTACAATACTGTACCATTGCCAGGGAAAGTAACTACTGGATTAATACCTGCTGCATAAAGTGTATCACGTTGAGATTTAGTAGGATTCCATGCCAACTTAACAACATTCTTCAAGTTACCACGGTTGAATCCAGCTGGTGAATACCATGGATCACGAATCGAATCGGTGTATACACACAGACCAGCAGTATCACCATTTAATGGTATCCAACGATATACGTTGTTATACTTATCAAACATATACTTCCAACCTGAGTCAGCAACTGCATATGATGTTGAACGAGCTAATGAAGTGTTCCATGTAGTAATATTTGCAACTTCGTTACCTGTTTGGTTAACAACAGCAGAAGAAGGAGGCGATACAAATGCCACACAATCTTTACGAGAATTGGCAATATTATCAATTACATATTGTTGAACAGTAGTATCAGCACCACCTGTAATTACCAACGAAATATCAACAGCATCAGCATTTTGGAATAATGAATAGGCATTTTCCAAATCAGCATCGGTTGGTTGTACATCAGTACCATTGGCCAAAGTAACATAGTTAGGACCAGTAGAAGCATTATTACCTAAAACGGCAAAACTGGTATTGGCTAAGTTGCGACCCCAATAATTTGTAGACTGAGTATTTGCAGTATTTGCATACTGTGGAGGATCCATTACATAAATGTATTTGGAATTATTATAGATGTAGTTCTTATAGTAATTTGAGTTACCCAATGAATCTTTGGCATCAGCACCTTTGGACATGAATGGGAATACTTCAAGAACGGTATTTTTGGCACCAGTGAATAAACCACCAGTATCAACCACAACCATGTGAATTTCATCGTTTGCGGCACCAGCTGCAGCAGCTTGTGCTGAAGTACCAGGAGCAGCATTAAAGTAAGAAGAAACTCCAACACCGTTTACGTTCCAAGAAGCAAACTGACTAGCAAGACCAGCATCAAGAACAGAAACAGTTAATGAATTACCTAAAACTCCAGGGTAACGAGCAACAACAGGACCATAAGCATTAGCATTGGTCAAGTTTTGTAAATATTGTGCTTGAAAAACATCTTTGTTAGGTACTTGAACAGTACTTGTTACCAAACCGGTAATAGGACTTACGTTTGAAGATGCGTTGTAAGCACTTGTATTAGCAGCACGAACTACTTGTAAATTATTACCATAAGCTAAGAAAGAAGCTGCGGTAAAAAATGAAGTATATGTGTTGGAGTCTGGATTACCAAAGTATTTTGCTAGAGTAATTTCGCTATCAACACTAACGATTTTGTTTACTGGACCCCATACGAAGCTTCCAGCAAAAGCACCGGCCGTAGTTAGAACCGATGGAACGACTGTAGTTAAGTCGACTTCGGAAACATTTACGCCTGGAGAGATTTGAAATGCCATTTGTTATCTCCTTGATATTATGATTTATTTGGCAGTTAAGATACCATACAGATATTTATGATAGGTCATATTTAGAGATTTTTTATCATATCTTTAATAAAACCAGAATAAACTTCACCGCCATCTGCAAATTCCCACACATCACCATCAATAACTTCTAGTCCCGGTCTTTCCAAACCAGTTTCAATGATAGGTGCAGGTAGTGTTTCTTCATCCAACTGGTTCAAATTCTCCAGCTGAATTTGTTTACGAATGTCGTGGTTAACAATGTCTTTGAAATACTTTTGACCTGTTGCCCACGCAAACATAACTAAACCCATTACTAAGTCATCATTGTGGCCATCGTCTGCCTTAAATGATGTTTTGTCGGCCACAAAAGTGGTCAATTCAGAAATGGTATCAAAATCATTAACTATTAATTTATTACCTTCAATTAAAGTTTTAAGATTTGAACAACCAATTCGTTTTACAGCAACCGACATTTTGAGTCCTAATTGGACTCCTCTACCAAAACCACCTGATAATTGTTGTGGTTTTTTATTGCCCGTAAAGATTTTCATTAGATTTTCATACTCTAAATCTTGATGAATAATATCTGCTACGGTTGGATTAGTATTAATTTCTATTAAAATGTAAGCATCATTATATAACCTAGCGGCATTATAAATGACCGTTGGGAACAACATTGCAGACATAGAAGTACTACGATAACTAGCCACCTGCTTATAAGGAGTGGTAGATATATCTATTACAGAGAAAGCTTGAGCGTCCAGATTTCGACCTTCGGACACATCAACCACAAGCATATACATGTGGTCTTTGGTTGTTTCATCGTTACCTTTGATTGGTTGTTCATAAATTTTCATCATATCAAAATCAGCAATTGGTTCTTGATAAACCAACTGTTGCAATTTGGTACCAGAAATCAAAGTATTCGTAGAACCTAAAAACTCAGTTTCAAATTCTTGACGGAACTGATGTTCTGATGTGTTACGGATTGTTTCTTCTTTCCATGCCTCATCACGACCTGGTACCATAGACCAATGAACTTCAAATGGTACATAGTTGTTTTTCTTATTGATTGCGTCCGTCCAAATCTTATAGAACAGATTCATACCATTAGGAGTAGAAACAATAATAATCTTAGTTTTAGTACCAGCAGTAATAACTGGATAAACTGAGGTAAAGAAGTCTGTGGCTATGTTTGCTGGTACGAAAGCAAACTCGTCTAAAAATACAATGTTATACGAACCAGAACGAGCCGCTGAACTTGATGTGGAAGAAGCAACGATTACAGAACCGTTTTCTAATTCTACACGACCTTTGTTCCACTCAATCACACCTTGTTGTAACCACATAGGTAGATTTTCATAGGCCAACTGAAGTTTACCAAGAATGGCTCGAGCAGTTTCGCCTCGGTTAGCAAGAACGGCAACAGTCTGTGAATCTTGAAATAGAATAGTCCAAAGTAAATATGCCACCGTAGTGGTGGTTTTACCAACCTGACGAGGACATTTCATGATTGTAAAACGATTATTATTAAACGTTCTAATCATGTCTTCTTGAAAGTCATACATTTTAAAATCAGTTACACCTTCATCGAGTGTAATAATCTTAATGTATTTGGCAAAATAAATTGGATCTTTTGCGCACTTAATGTATTCTTGGACTTGTTCTTCCGTAAATTCAACCTGAACACCTACTCGTTTTAGTAGAGGGTTATCTCGGTAACTTTGTTTATTTTTTGTTGCCATCTTTAATTAATTTTGCCAATTCTGTGGTTGAGCCAACAAAAATGGCTTTATCGATATTGGTACTAGAAGATGATTTTTCTTTCATACCAGACATTTCACGCATTTGCTTTTGTATATTTAGGAGTTCTTTATTGGCATCAACCACGTTTTTCAGTAGAGTACCATAAACTTCAAATGCTCTTGGGTGTTGTCCGGCTTTAGCAATGGTTAGAATTTCTTCCATTGCTTCTGTGCCTTGTTCAATTAGACCTTGAAGATTTTCTTTTGATTGTTGATAAGCATCAGTTAAATCTTGTTGTAGTTCTTCTTCAACATTTTCAGATTTAATTACTGGTAACACAGGATGTTTGTTTGTATTGGTATCATTAATACCAGAATCATTTAGAAATTCTTTTGGTGTTACATCAAAAATTTCTTCCATGGATTTTTCAAATTTGTTCATATTAAATTCCGTATGTGCCTTTTACTTTAAGTATTTGGATAATAAGATGATATATTAGGTGTTTCTTCAATAATTGTGGTAACAGCATATGAAGTGTTTGCATTGGCAGTAGTTGGATTAGGCTCAATTATTATTTGAGCATAATTAATTGGATTTACTTGATAAGAACCAAACACATAGTTAGCATTAGATGCTCGACCAATTACTGGCAAATCAGATACAAAATTACCTGAAACATCTGTTAATGTTAATTGATTATTATTCCAGTAAATAACTTTACCTGATGCGGTAGAAGTACCAGCAGAATAACCTTGATATACTACTTCACCAATCTGATATGTTCCAATTCCTGGTGAGGTCATATTGAACACAATATTATCAGTTGATGAAATTGTATTAAGAATATTGGTGATAGAAGTTTTAATTAATCCTGTAGAACTAATATTACCATAAATGAAACCTTTAACAGTAAAGTTAAGTGTCCAAATAATCATACGAGTTTCTACTGTATGTGCATCACCTTCATATTCAATTTCTTGATTTGCAGAATTTAAAATAATAGGAACTTCTTTAACTATTCCCATTTCAGGAATTAAATTTAATTTGATTGTATAATCTGGTGCAAAAAATGGAATAATATGTTCTACAATTTGAGTACCATCTTCAATGTTACGAACATAAATGTATAAATTAAAATCAAAATTGTATGGTACTGGATTATATTGAGAAACTATACCTTCTGATGTTGAAGCAAAATTTTTAATGTTTGTGTTTTGTTTTCTGGTAGCATCATAAGTCATACCAGTCATTTCAAAAGACATTCTTGGTAATGTAGTTTGAATCTTTTTATCTAAATTTGGATCATCTTCAAGTCGCTTAACATACATCTCTTTGGCCGCATAAACAATTGGCACAAGCATACGTTGTGCTTCTGAATTATCAGGATTGTAACGCACTAAAGTAATGTTATCAAATAGGTTACCAAAACCTACAACTAACTTACGAATCACTCTATTGTATGTTGTATTTGCCATTAGATACTACCAAAAGGATTAGATTCAGATAAATCCAAAATTGAATTTGCTGAAGTTGCCAAATAAGAGTTATCATAGTTCTCTTTCTTGGCAGGATTATTTAAAGGATCAAAACTAATCAATGTGTATTGTGCATTAGAAGAAGAACCATATACAAACTGGCCATCAATAAATTCACCAGCAATATTGTTTAATGATAATACATCTGTACTTTGTACCCACGATTGAACAAAACCAAGTGCTGTAGCATTGGATTGTGTGGTATCTGGTGATTGATAGACCAATTCACCAACATTGTAATCGAGACCATTAGAACCTGATAATGGTGCAGAGAATGTAGTTACTGTACCTGATGTGGTGTTAGCAGTTTTAATTTGATATAAAGAACCAGAAATGATAACTTGTGTAATTGGTTGTTGAATGTATGTGGTGTTATTCATCACATAACTAAATGTATCTCCAACTTTCAAACTTTGTAAAATAGGAATTAATGTGGAGTCGGTAGTATTAATATTTAAATAACCATTATTATATACTGCAGCAGACCAGTTAATAGGTTTATAAATGTGAAACAAACGACCATCCATATTCAAATGTGTGGTGTAACCAGAATCAGAAACAACAATATCAATATCAGCAACACCAGTTTGAATAATTTCTTGTGAGTATTTGTATTTCTCTAGAACCAATTCATAAAAATATGGGTATTTTTTACCCAACATATTGAAGTCTTTATTGTGTTCTACAAATTTAATCTCAAATAATTCACCAACACCATTGGTAACTGGTACATATACTAAATCACCTTCTCGTGGTCTAGTAAAAGTATTCTGTGGAACTCTCTGTTGAAATGACCTGCGAGAACAGATTACATTCAAATCATCTTTAATTTCTAAACCAAATTTGGTAAATATATCACGCTGACCGATGTAATCAGTTGGGTCAGAAGAAATATACATCTCCAATGGAAAAGCATCTTGAAATTTCTTGACTGGATCTTCACCATACAATAAATCACGAGCGGCATCATTGGAGTTAGGAAGGTAAAACGCATTAAATCCCATAATCTTAATGGATTCAACGATTAAATCTTCGATAACTCTTTGTTCTGGTTGTGCCGATTTACCGTAATTGTTAAAGTATTGGTTAATTCCCATATTAGTTCATCATAAATTCTACCGGGAGACTGTACATATCTTGCATCTGGCCTTCCAACATTTTAATTTCTTCAACGGCTTCATCATATGTTTCTTTACCATTCAATGTCACGCCACCTGGAAGTTGTAACCCACCAAACTTCTTCATATTGTTTCCCCATGTTCTCTTGATAAGTGCTGTGGTGTATTGTTGAAGCCAACGGTCTTCCCAAACTTTAGTATAAACATCGGGGTTCACAGAAGCATAACATTCGGCAATAACTGTGGTACCTACCGGTGCTTCTTCGGCACCCCACGCCCAATCGATATACAACCGTTGCATGTGGCGGTTAAAACGAATAGGAACCTCTCCAGTGAACAATAGTTCTAGTGAACGTAAGTGTTGCATCGTCAAGGTATAATTGATGTATGATGCGGAGGTGAAGTCGTAGAGTTCGTTTAGACGTAATTGATATCTAAGGTCGAACATATTAACGGTTGCCTGAGAATCTGAAAGTGGAAATATACGAGTAACACCAATAATATCTAAAGCATTGTTGGCATTATCTTCAGCATCCGTCAGGTCCAGGTACATATTGTCTATGTCCTGTTGCTGAATTTGTTTGATATAGTAGAACTTTTGTGTACCATCAAAATGATAATCCTGCCAAATTTTTATGGCGTCATCAACTCTATCTGAAATTTGGTCGGAGTCAACATTTATATCTATTACCGGAGCACCTAATCTGCGTAAGCAATAATCGATAAATTCTTGTCTTGTTGTTATAGCTGCCATATTATCCTCTACCTAAAACAAAGCCATGTGGCTCTTGTCCTTGAATAAAATATTTTTGTTGTTTTGTTAATGGGTTATGATACCATTTTTTACCTAAAGAATTTTTTGGAGAGTTTAAAGACATTTTTTTACGTCTTTCTTCTGTGTGTTTTATTCCAGATAAAGATTGTTTAATTTTTTCTTTATGTTCTTTTGATTTTGATTTTCCATAGTGTGGACATAATTCACCTTTTTTACCATACATAGGATTGTTTTGTCCTGATGAATCCCAATGTGAATCGGTTGCTATTTTAACCATATGGTTTCTATATTCTTCCGTTTTCCATTGTTGTTTTTTATAATCACTATATTCTTTTTTGGCCAAATCATAAAGTTTAGAGTTGATATATCTGAATTGTGTTCTTTCGGTCTTTCTTTTCATACCAACTAAAGCAGTCAACATCTTATACTTATATTGTCCCGTAACAAATTTAGGCAATAAAGCATGGCAAAGAAAGTGTTCCCGTGCAGTCAATAGTACGGTATCATTGTTTTTAGAGATACTTTGGGGAACGATATGGTGAGATTCCACATATACCGGAGCGGTCTTTTTGGTCCAACCACGAGACAAAGCATTGTTTACAATAGAAAAATACCATTTATTGTATTTGTTCTGTAAGCAATAATCTTTAAATTGTTGTCTGGAAGTAACTGCCGCCATTGTAATCTCCTATGATGGAGGTATTTATACTTTGTGTGGAAACAAAAAACAGGAGTCTAAGCTCCTGTTTTAATTAAAAAATTGTTTTAAATTAACAATCGGTGGCGCCAGCGTAATCACTAAATGTTTTCAATACTGCATAGATTGCTGGAAGCAAATCACCTTTGCCAGCCAAATCTGCTGTGCTGATATAATGAGCATTTTCTTTAACAGTTGCCATATTGGCCTGACGTGCTGCTTCATTATAATAAATAGCTACTTGAACTTGTAATTGGTCTTTAGAACCAAAAAAGTTAGTAACACGAGCATATGCTTCAGGTGCTGGTTGACCAAATTGTGTTGTTGGTAAATTTAATTGTAATGCCATGGTAAATCTCCTTTGTTGTTGACTGCTTATTTATACTACTATTTTATGCTACTTCTACGGTTTGAACTCTTGCCACCCAATGAATAGTTGTGGCGGCCACGCCTATTCCGTTAATACTAAGAGCACCATTGGTGGTATCTGCTGTTGCGGTACAATTTCCAACAGTTCCCCAACCTTGAGATATTGCACCAGAAGTGGCTCCAAGTAAAGTTACTGTAGGTGATCCTACTAAAGTGGTTGATGCTGCTGAAGATCCTCTTGTTATTAATCCTTCAAGTTTCCATGAAGCCGCATCGCCTGTCGAAGTATTACGACCTACAACATAAGCAACATAATTATATGCCCAATTATTTGGTAGTGTTACAAGAGAATTTGTGGCTGGAGAAAATAATCCTGCTGTTAATTGAGTGGTTGAAGAAGTTGTAGTGGTTGCCAATAACATATATGTGCCAGATTGTGCATCACCTTGAGCCGCAAAACCTCCAGCACTATGGGCATATGCGCCAGCAATACTTCTTGTTGTAGAGTTCCATCCAGCAAGAATGCCACTACAATAGCTATTACTCATGTTTCCATAACCACCACCAATAAATGTAGCGGTGTTTGTTGATCCGTTAGAAACTCCCGAGACCACTGCAGCTCCGGTACCTGATGCGGTGTTAAAGTTTCCTGCTGCAGCACTTGTTCCAATAAATGATCCATAACCAGAGGCAAGATTTCCGTAACCGCCACCAATAAATGAATAATTTCCTGTTGCTTTATTTCCTTGTCCGCCAGTTACAGTACTCCAGTCACCTGATGCTAAGTTTCCGTTTGCTGCAGTGCCGGCATCACCGCCACCACCAACAAAACTGTATGCTCCGTTGGCAGAATTATTACCCCCACCAACCACAACGCCATGAGGAGTGTAGAAAGATAACGTTGGTGTTCCGTTTGCACTAGCATTTTGAGAAAGTGTAAGAGATGTTCCGCTAATGGCGGTTACATAAGTATCATTTGGATAACTTACAATACCTGTACCACTTACTAATTGACCAACTTTGATCGCAGAATTTGAACCAGCAAGAGTTACAGATGTATTTCCAGATGTTACTCCATTTGCTGCGGCCGCTTGAGTTGTTACTGCAACTTGCGCTGTACCCGCATTGGTAAACCCACCACCAATAAAATTGTAATATCCTTTGGATGAATTTAAAAAACCGCCAACTGAAATTGCATATTGGCCTGATGCGCTATTTTGCAATCCACCAGAAATTATTCCATATCCACCATTGGATATATTTCCAGAACCTCCAGATACTACAGCTGCATATCCAGTAGAAGTATTATATGTTCCGCCACCTAAAAAACAAAGAGTTCCACCGGCTACTTGAGAAGCCGTACTTCTAACAGTTTGCCAATCAACAGCATTAGGACCTCTAGCATTACCACCAGTAGCTGTAGAAGTAGTTGCTTGTGCTTGTAGTGCGCCTGTTCCTGCTGGAGAAACATAAAGAGAACCATCTGATTGAAGTCCTAGTCCTGCTACTCCACTAAAGGATAGGGTAGGAGTTCCGTAGATTGCTGTGGTTGTTGTTGGGATGTAGGTGTTGGTTACAGAACCAATTTCAAGCTGTGCGCCCCAAATATAAATTCCATAACCAACAGTTCCAGCATAAGTATTTGTTCCTCCAACCGCAGGACCAAAATCCAGATACAAAGGATTTATGCCAGAAATTCCAGTAATAGTAACACTACATCTATACCAACCATTACCTGCATTAGTTATGTTTGTTGAATATAAATTTGAACCTGTTGAAGAAACTATTGTTCCATTTGATAAATTTATATAAACAAATATATTGCCATTTTGAAAATAAAACTGTGTTCTTTCTGCGGCTTTTACATATAATGAAAAGGTATATTGCATTCCAACAGAAACACCACTACTTAGTGGATTAACAGTTAAACCAAAAAAAGTAGTTGTTGCAGTTTCTTGGATTTTTGTAGCGGTGCTACCGCCTATTGGGTCTGATTGTCCAGTAGAAAGCGTAGTTCCTGTTGTTGTTCCCCACGGAGAAACAGTAAAAGTTTGTGACTGAGTAAATAAATTTGTACCAGTACCTTTTAATACTTCTGTCTGTCCTGTAATAATTCCGTTAAATACTCCGTTTGAAGCATAAACATCACCACCAACTCCTAATCCACCAGAAATAACTACAGAACCAGTTGTGTTACTTGTACTTGGGGTTGTATTAGAAAATGTTGTTTGATTATTTGTTGTATATGTACTACCAAGATTCTGTAAGAATATTCCATTACCAGAATTTTGATATGACGTTACTTCAATTACCGCATTTGCATATGGCGGAGATGAAAGAGTAATTATGTTACCGGTAAGTGTGTAAGCTGTTTTTAATTGTGTGACACCATTTAAGTTAACTGATGTATAGTTAATATTTTGTGGTGTTTGTGATAATGTAAATGTATTACCGGTACCATTAGCAGTAAATCTATCAACAGCAAGAATAATTCCTGTAGTGTTAGCAAAGAAAGAAATACCATTTGAATTTAAAATATTGCTTGCGTAAATATTTCCTGAAAAAAATGTATTTGCAGCGTAAATGTTAACGTTACCTGTACCTTTAGGTGTAATATTAATATCAATGTTTGTATTGGCACCTTGAGATGATAATACAGGACCACTATTTGATGTGTTACCAGAAACTTGTAAGAAGTTTACAGAAGATGTTGGTGCAGTAATGAATAAAGCATTGGCCGTATTTGCTAAAAATCCAATAGAACCTGTGGTTGGAAAATACATTCCAATGCCTGAGGTACCTACAAGTCCGTAAGAAGGATTTGTAGTTGTTCCAGCACCTGCTTGAACTTGTGTTGTTCCATATAATGTTGTTGTTGAAACGCCGGCACTAAATGTAAAAAGTGATCCACTAGTTTTAGTAAATGAGCCATCACCTAAGAAAATTGTTCCTGAATTTCCTGTTGTGGCCAATCCATTATTAATTGTGAGTGAACCACCAGTAGAGTAAATTGGACCAGCAACACCAATACCACCAGAAACTACAAGAGCACCAGTAGTATTACTGGTTGATGTTGTGGCACTCATCACAGTAAGATTGCTGGTTACGTTAGTTGAAGATGTGCCTGCTGGTGAAACATATAAAGAACCATTCGAAGCTAAACTTAATCCTGCTACTCCACTAAAGGATAGGGTAGGAGTTCCGTAGATTGCTGTGGTTGTTGTTGGGACATAAGTGTTGGCTACTGTACCAAATTCAAGCTGTGCGCCCCATAATAATATGCCACTTGTACCATCACCAGCAAATGATTGGTCACCCAACGCATAAGTGCTTTGAATTTGCCAATATAATGGTGGAACTGTTGAAATTGTGGCATTTCCAGTAATTACTAATCTATACCAGCCTGTAGCACCACTTACAGCAGTAATAGTTGCTGATGTTGCAGTTCCATTTGTTACTGTTCCAGCTTGAACATCAAAAACAGCAGTTCCTGCCGTATTTCCACAGTTTAAAAACAAATACCTATAACCATTTGCTTTAGCATATACACTCATTGTATATGTGGCACCGCTACTAACAGAAGCAGTTATTGGACTATAAGTTCTATGAAGTCCATTAGTTGTGTTTGGTACTATATTTGTAGCTGTTGTTGTTCCATCTGGTGCAGTAGAAGCATTATCTGTTCCTGTCACATTTGCTGAACCGCCACCACACCAATAACTAAATGCTTGCGACCTGTTAAATAAATTTTCCCCAGTACCTTTTAATACTTCTGTCTGTCCTGTAATAGTAGTAAATGTACCAGTAGAAGCGTATAAATTTCCACCTACTCCTAAACCGCCATTAACAATTAAAGCTCCAGTAGTATTTGATGTGCTTGGTGTTGTATTGGAAACATATACTGTTGCAGCGGAGTTTGTTGTAATTATAGGACCAAGATTTGCTACAGCATTATTGGCAGTTAAAAATGCAACGTTGGCATATTGATTAGACGCATTAGCTTGAGCATAAGCCGAAGTTGCATATGTGTTAGTTGCGTTTGCTTGGTTGTATGCTGATGTGGCATAATTATTTGTTGCGTTAGCCTGAGCATAAGAAGATGAAGCTAAACTGTTTGCTGAATTAGCTTGGTTATATCCAGATTGTGCTAAATTATTGGCAGCATTGGCTTGGTTATAACCAGATTGCGCTAAACTATTTGCTGCGTTAGCTTGACCATAAGCAGAAGTTGCATAAGTATTTGTTGCGTTTGCTTGGTTATAAGCCGATGTAGCATAGTTATTGGTAGCATTAGCTTGTGTATATGCAGAAGAAGCTAAATTATTTGCCGCATTAGCTTGAGCATATGCAGAAGAAGCTAAATTGTTTGCTGCATTAGCTTGATTATAACCAGATTGCGCTAAACTATTGGCAGCATTAGCCTGTATATAAGATGAACCCGCTAAACTGTTGGCCGCATTAGCTTGACCATAAGCAGAAGTGGCGTAATTATTAGTAACATTAGCTTGAGCATACGCTGAAGTTGCGTACTGATTGGTAGCATTTGCCTGAGCATAAGCTGCCTGAGAGTATATTTGATTGGCAGATATCCAAGAATTTTGTGTTGCATTAACGCCTGACATAATAGTAATGCTTGAATTGGCGTAAGAACTAATAGCATTAGCTTGGTTATATGCTAATTGTGTATAATTACCTAATTCAATATTATTAATTGTTGCTGTGGGAGATATAATACCTCCCGTTTGAATTGAATCATATACTAAATTAGCTTCAGCCCAATTAACAACTGTACTAGGTTCTGTAGAAACGTTACTAAAGAATGTCCATGTACCATTATTATGATTACGAACAACACCAGTATGTTGATATTTGTTTGCAGAACCACCAACAAAATGACCTACAATTCCAAGGTCTAATGTGTTTGAATTGTTATTTGCCGCCAAGTAAATAATTGAATCATTTACTGATAATGTATTAGAGGCAACAAGTGTTGAGTTTCCACTTAAATAAATGTTACCTGAAACATTGATGTCACCAGTAAATATAACAGAACCGCCAACAGTACCACCAGTTTTAACAAAAGTATTACCTACGTTTGCAGTATTATAAGCATTTTGAATAATTGTATTTTGTGCTAAATCAACTCCTTCAATAACAGTCATTCTGTTATTTTGAGAAATGTCAACACCTTGAATTACAACAATGTTTGCTTGAGCAGAATTTGCTTGAGCATATGCTGATGTTGCATATGTATTGGTCGCATTTGCTTGGTTGTATGCTGATGTCGCATAATTATTGGTAGCGTTAGCCTGACCATATGCTGAAGTGGCATAGGTATTGGTAGCATTTGCTTGATTGTATGCTGAAGTTGCATAATTATTAGTAGCATTAGCTTGAGCATAAGAAGATGAAGCTAAACTGTTTGCTGAATTAGCTTGGTTGTAACCAGACTGTGCCAAACTATTTGCTGCATTAGCTTGGCCATAAGCCGATGTGGCATAGGTATTAGTAGCATTGGCTTGACCATAAGCTGAAGCTGCATAGGTATTGGTAGCATTTGCTTGATTGTAAGCCGAGTTAGCAAAAGTATTAACTGCCAATAAACTAGCATTTTGTGTTAAATCAATTGCAAACAATGATACAATATTGGCATTAGCAGATGCCATGGCACTTTGTAATAAACCAATGTTAGTATTTTGAGTTACATCTACACCTTGAGTATAGACTGTATTAGATTGTGCAGAGTTTGCTGTATTATAAGCCGAAGTAGCATAATTGTTTGTTGCATTGGCTTGACCATAGGCTGACGTAGCATAGTTATTGGTGGCATTGGCTTGGTTATAACCAGATTGAGCTAAACTGTTAGACGCATTTGCCTGATTAAAACTAGATTGAGCCAGATTATTTGCTGAATTAGCTTGACCATAAGCAGAAGTTGCATAGGTATTAGTAGCATTGGCTTGATTATATGCCGATGATGCGTAAGTATTGGTAGCATTTGCTTGATTGTAACCAGATTGAGCTAAACTATTTGTTGCATTAGCCTGACCATACGCTGATGTGGCATAGGTATTGGTAGCATTTGCTTGATTGTATGCTGAAGTTGCATAGGTATTGACAGCAGTAATATTAGTATTCTGTGTATTCTCAATGCCTTGAAAATAATTTACATTAGAACTTAGATTATTAATTACAGAACCAATATTGGTGTTTTGTGTTAAATCAACACCAAGAATATAAGCAATATTAGCGTTAGCAGTATTCAAACCACCTTGTAGATATACTGAATTTGTTGTAGCAGTATTTGCTTGGTTGTAACCAGACTGAGCAAAAGTATTTACCGCTGTAATGTTTGTGTTTTGTGTGTTTTCAATGCCTTGGAAATAAAGAACATTAGAACCTAAATTATTGGTTAAAATACCAATATTAGTATTCTGTGTATTATCTACACCTTGTGTATAGACTGTATTAGAAGCTGCTGAATTTGCCTGTAAAAATGCCGCATTAGCTGTGTTAAAAGCAGGTTGTACTTGTGGTGCTACATTATTGGCCGCATTAAAAGCAGATTGTGCCAAACTTGTGGCATATGTAATATTAGTATTTTGAGTTACATCTACACCTTGTGTATAGACTGTATTGGATTGAGCAGACCTTGCAATATTGGCAGTTTGCTGATCCGTAACAGATAACACACCATAAGTATTGGAACCAATATAGAGCGTATTGGAAACAAATGAGTATGCTAATTGACCATCTAATAATGTACTTGGTACTGTATTACTGTATGACCGTAATATTTGAATATTTGCTGTATTGGCCATCAAAAGAATCCGTTGTCAAAATTTAAAGGGACAATAAAATTAATTGGTTCCACAACAAAAGAATTAGTTGCCTGCTTATACACAATAACATCATTATCAGCGGCTATTGACATATTTAAATCACTAGAAGCTTTTAATGTGTTTTGACTACCATATTGAATAGCCGCTGCGGTAGGTGCCGAAGCAGGACCTACTTGGACTTTGATTGTTGCTGGTGGAGTAATTGTAACATTTGGCATTAACTACTCCTAGTGAGAAGAGGATGGAGAAACGTCAACAATACCTTCTAATATTCTAGTCACATTATTGTTTTGGTCAATAATTTTTGTATCATAAACGTAACGACCACCAGGAATATTGGCTGTCGTAGGAGCATCTAAAGAAAGAGTAATAGTACCATTATTGGCATTAATACTACAAGTAAAGATTGCTGTGGCATTGGCTGTGGTGTATGAACGTCTCATCATACTGTTAGCCGAGTAACTGCAGAGATTATAGATGTTACCATACACGTCATCCAGAGTGATGGTAGTATTGAATGTCGTACCTTGTTCCAAGTATAGATTTTGATATGCAGCTGGCATTTTAGATTCCTGAATTCATTATTCTAGTGGATATTTATGTAATTTCCACTTCAGCCTAAAAGTAAAATCGCTTTTTGGATTCTTGGATTTCATCTCCGGAATTTGGAGGCCGGAACGCAAAAATTCGAAATTTTACTTTTTCTTTAATTCATCAATTTCTGACTTGAGTTCTTTAATTGCCTCAATCAGAAGTGGTACTAATCTTTCATAGTTAATTGTTAAGTATTGGCTATCAATTGGTGCTGGAGAAACAATTTCAGGTAATACGGATTGAACGTCTTGAGCAGAAACACCAACTTCACGCTTGGCAGTATATCCAAGAGCTTGTGCAGTTTCATTAGCCTCATAATAGAAACCATTTAATGCCATTACTTTATCCAAAGGATTCTGTATTGGACCTAAATTAGTTTTTAATCTCATATCAGAGTAATAGGCAGTAATATTACCTGTGGCATTTAAATTACCACCGCCTGGAGCAGAAGTTCCTAAACCTAATGAGTTATGCTGAACATCATTTCCTGTACCAACAGATTGATTAATGGTGTAAGAAGTGATATTACTTGCGTTACCTGGAATATTACCTGAAACATTAGAACCAGATACAGAACTTGCTACGGCTGCAGTACCAGAAATACTAATTGGCCATGTTCCAGAAGCACCAGTACCAGTTAATGTTGGAGAATACGAATTGTAGTTTCCAGCATACAATACTTGTGAAGAACCAATAGTTAAGTTACTAAAATTGGTCTGTGAAGTTGTTGCAGCATTACCAGAGATACTAATTGCGTAAGTTCCAGTAATATTTGTTTGAGTGATACTTGTTACACGACCTGTGGCATCAACAGTTAACACAGGAATAGCACTTACGCTACCATATGTACCAGCAGAAGCACCAGAAGTAGGGAATCTGGCTGCAGGTATAGTACCTTGAGTTAAATATGTAGCATTTGCTGCATTTGTATTGGCAGCATTCACCCAACCAGTTAAAACAGCAACATTTGAAGAAATGCTGTTATTTAATGTTGCAACATTTGAACTAATACTTGAATTTAATGTTGATACATTTGAACTTACACTAGCATTTAATGTTGCCACGTTGGCAATCAAATAATTGTTGAGTGTATTGAAATTAGAGGTTGCGGTAGCATTAATAGCTGCTGTATTTGCGGCTAATAATGAATTAACAGCAATAATTGAGTTATTTAATGTATTTGCCGCAGTTTGTGATGCCAATCCATTAGAATTTACAGTAATTACCGAATCACTAATCAGGTTAGCAGTAAGAATCTTAGAATAACTTGATGGATTATTAACATCACGAATATCCCAATATTGTGAAGATTCATTCCAACGAATATAAGCGTTTGCTGAAGCTCCACGATAAACACCAAAAGTACTAATTACACCAGAACCACTATTGGCATTAAGAGTGAAATTATTAGAACTATTGACTGTTGAACCTGTAATAACAAAGTTACCTGCTACTTGAAGTTGTCCTAAAATTGTAGCATTGTTATTAATATTTAAAGAAGAACCAGTAATACTTTGTGTGGCAATAAAGTCGGTAGCATTAACATCATTGGTTACGTTAATATATCTGGCAGCGTTAATATTTGCTGAGAATGATGCGTTTTGTGCAACAGTTAATGTATTTTGTAATGAAGTGGCACCAACTACATTCAATGTGTTGCCTACGTTTGATGAACCAACCAATGTACTAGATTGATAAACAATAAGATTGGCACCAACAGAAGCAGAGTTAGCTACTTGTAGACCTGTATTAGCACCTAATGCCAATAGAGGACCACCAATATTTGCCTGACCTGAATTGGTCAAACCAATTGTTGTATTTGTAAAGTATACTTGAGTATCAACACGAAGATTGTTTTGAATATAAGCAGAAGAACCAGTACCTTGTACTTGTAATTGACCTGCAACAACAGCATTATTGGCAACTTGCAAACCTAATGTGGGATCATTTAGATAAAGAGTTCCTGTTGGCTTAATATAATTATTAGCCGCCATATTGTTATTTTCTTGAGCCAAAGCATTAATGGTAACCAATTGGTCACCAAAAGTATTGGCGTAACTTAATAGGGTAACTGTATTAGCCATGGATTAATTGCTCTTTTCTAATAGTTTCATCAATAATACTTTTAGTTCACCTAATTCTTCTTTTATATTATTGATATCGGATTTCATAGTATTTATTTCAGATGCTTGGCTGGCCAATCTGTTTCTTTTACGATAATATTCTTGTAATCCGTTCTTATCATTATTAATAAGAGCCATAGAATTAGTATCACGAACCAATGTGGTGTTAGGTATTTGTATTAACATGATTAGTTGGTAGTATTAACGTTAGCAGGAAGAGCAATGGCACGCAAATCACTCAAATAAGGCACAGCAGTTTTATCTGTTGTTGTCAAAATAACTTTAATAACAAATTGATTGAATGATGTGTATGTTTGGCCATTAGAACTTGTATAAGAAACATATCCTTGGTCAACACCAGCAGTACCAGGAGCAAAAGTATACTCATTTACATCTGTTCTATATTGTGAATACAATGTGTCTGAGCTATTTGTCTTGGTCATTAACTGCCAATTACCACTTTCAAATGTTTGTGTGTCGTTACGATTTAAAATCTTATAATAAACGGTGATATCAGTATTAACCGGTCTGTAAGCAGTAATGTAAACATTTAAATCGCCAGAATCATTTCCTGCTGCTAGCACAACTTTCTTAGTAACATATTTTGCAAGAGCAGGACCACCAGAAGCAGATGTTTCACCAGTAACGGTTGCTGTTGCTTGAGCAGTATTAGAACCAGTAATTGTGATGGTTGGTGTTGTGATATAACCTTGTCCACCAGAAGTAATAGCAATCGATATTACATTACCACTAGAATTCAAATTAGCAACAGCACTAGCTTGAACACCATTTTTACCTGTAGGTGCAGAAATTGTAACGGCTACGTTTGCATTACTATAACCTGTACCTGCATTAGTAATATTAATTAAATTATTAGACAAAGAACAATTATTAATATTCCAATTAATTGCAAATGTGGACAATCCAGCATCAGAAAGAATTGGACTTACATATTGGTCATTAGATGATAATGTAGCATTCAAAATAAATGAAGTATTTGAATTTGCTAAAAGAATACGTTCACCATTACCGTCATTCAAATAAATGTTGTCAGGTTGTGATGTACCATATTTACCTGGAGTAATATTAGTAAATCCTGATGTTAAACCAGAAGCTAATGTGGCGTTATACTGATAGGTAATTCCAGTTGTTGTAGGAACAAAATCAGTTGTTGTTACGTTGAAAGCATCAACCAAAACATTATTTGCCGTAATTGTTGTTACTGTATTAGAAACATTATTGGCATTTTTAAAATATGTTAATGCTTGGTCAATCAATGTACGTCTTGGTAATTTGTTAGGAACAACAAACTCAATAGATGGGGTAACACTTGTGTTAAAGATACAAGCATCAGCAACAAACATTAAATCTTGATTCTGATCGGCCGTCCAAGTTTGCGAATTTTGTGATAAAAATAAAGAACCAATATATGGTGCAGAACCAATCTTAGTTACAACGGAAGGTGTTGCATCTGTTGGTAAATTTTTGACAGATGATGATACTGCAATATCTCCACTTGAAGCACTCCATAAAGTATATTCATCAGAGTTTGATTTAACAATAAACGCATACAATACACCAGGTTGAATATAAACTGGAGCGTTAAATTCAAATTCTGTATATGCTGTTGGATCCAAATATTGTGGAGTAGAAGATACATTGATCATATCTGGTGTTAATGTTACAATAGAATGATCTAATGTTGCACCATTTGGATAACCATTTAATGTTCCAACAATTGATAATGTTATTGGTGAATTATCATTAGGTTTAGTTGCAAAGAATAATTTGATAGAATTTAAGAACAACCCATTTGGATAATTATCAACAGAAATTTCAAATGTTTGAGCCACAGGATCATAAGGACTGTAAGACTTAACAGTATTAGATATTGTTTGTTGATTTACTTGTGTAAATGTATTCTTGGCACCAGCAGGAGAAGCACCAAAATCAATACCTTGTGAAGTTGTTTGTAGACCTTCAGCGTAGAATGATGCCTGTGCATAGGTTGAATAACTATTGGCATTGAAATTGGAACCATTATCTAATTGTAATACTCTCTGACCTGTATGGAATGTACCAGCAGGAATATTAAAGATGCCATAGAATGAACCATGTTTATCTGTTTTGAGTGATCCAATAGAATAAACATCTCCAACGGCAGCCGTTACTGGAGTTGCCAACACCAATGTATTATTAGCAGCATAGTAATTTGAAATTACTGCTGATTGACCAATTGCACCACCAGTACAGAAATAAACAGTATTACCTGTATAATAACCATTTGCAGAAGATGCCAATGAAGAAATTTGAACTGTATTATTACTGTTATTGGCAGAAACTACACGGCCGCCATTATGATTTTGTTTTACAAAAGATCCACTTGCTGTTGTTGAAACATAATTACCGTTTTGGTCAAAGTAAGCATTTTGAATTATTTCGCCAGCAGTACCGGTAGCAGAGTAACTTGTCGTGTAAGGATCAGAAGCAACATACAATCTTGTATTAGATGTTCCTGTGTAATTTTGTACACCAATAACTCTTGCTGTACCTGTAAATACACCTGCATTGTAATAACCAATAACATCATTAACATTAAATGTACCAGATACGCTAGTTAATTCAACTACGTTAGTTTTACGGATGTAATTTTGAATATTTTGATTATCAAATGAAGCTTCTAGTTGTGTTTCAAACAACATGTTGCCGGCAGAAATAATAACTTCTTGTGCTTGAATATATGGTAATACAGAAATATCAGTAATATAACCATTGTTTAGAGCATAAGTGTTACCAATATTGTCATACTGACCAACAATACTTGTTTGTTGTTGTACTTGACTTGTATATGTGGTTGTTGCAGTATAACCTACAACAGAACCATAAGGACTATTTACATTTGGATTACCATGATTTACAACAGATACACTTGAAGAATAAGATGTGCCTGAAACTGTTTGCCAATCGCCAGCAGACAACACATTGATAGCGGCTGAATTTGACTGGAATACTTGTAAATTTGGATCAGTAATTAATAATGAAGGTGCTTGATTTGTATCGACCCAATTATCTACGTTTGGTGTCAATGACAATGTGCCTTGTTGTGTAGCAAATGCAAATGGGTTTACATTAACAGTTCTAGAAGCAAATTGTTGAACGATTGCATTAGCAGTTGTAAATGGTAAAGAGAAATAATTTACAAGACCATCATTACCAATGTTATAACCTAATGTGCCGGAAGTAGCAGCCGATGATAATCCCATATTGTAAGCAAGTGCAAGAGCTTTTAATGGATAGTTATTAACAGTCTGCATTGCAGTCAATTGTTTGCTACGTTTATTAATTGTTGCTGCATAATCTGGATTGGCAGTATCAGCAGTTGCGTAACTGGAGAAGTCATCAACCATAATACCATTTTTGAATCGATTTAATCCATAAGCATCAGAAATTTGCAACGACTGAGCATTTTGCTCTAACATACTTAATGCTGTATAGTATTCAACATTATTAATACGAGTTTCTAAATTACCAATGTCTTGCATTGTGTAACGCTTGTGCGGTACAGAAACAACAGATAAGTCAGAAACATAACCTGTTGGTGCTTCTGATGGAATATAACCAGTATATGGATTCAATGTCAATTGAGCAAGAACTAAAGAACCATCTGGTACAGAAGGCAAAATGGGATTAAGTGAAGGGGCACCTTCAATAATCTTAAAGCTTCTATCTTTGCTCAATACCAAATAGTCTTGGCGACCAAGATAGTAAGAATAGTTACCTTCAAATAATGTAGAATCTACAGGCAAAAATAAACCATAATTAGATGCTGCATTAGAATAACGGAATACAAATGCTGATTGTGCATTTAGACGAGCGGGCCTAAAGTCAATACAATCTCTTAATGAATAGAGATTACCATTTTTGCTGGTGTATTTACCAATCTGTGAATATTGTTCTGGACTAGCAGACACACCAGAAGAAATATAAGATTGTACAGAGAAGTATCCGTCACCACCAGTGTGTTGATAGTAATTTACAAGAACTAACAAATTACCTGATGGTTGTGGAAAACCAGGTAACAATGTAATGCCAGCGTGGTCATAGTAACCATCTCGTTGGCCATTATCAAGAACATAATGTGAAGTTACATCGTATGGTGATCCTGCACCCAACATAGCGGCAGTTGGTGTAACGCTTGGATTTTTTGTATCAATAATTTGAACAATATTTTTAACATCGGACAAATACAAACTTTGTTTTGTACCTGGAGTTACCAAACCTGCATTTTGAATGTATACTTGACCGGTTGAAGATAAAGATGGCGTAGGATTATATGTTGTATTATCAACAAATGTGTAAGTGTTGACCTGTGTACCACTTATATTAACGGCAGTTGTATTGGCATTAATTAAATTTTTACCTTTGAGTAAATAACCAGTACTATCAGCATTTTGAGCATTTACTGTAGCAATAACTGTTGCTGTAAATGCACTCAAATCAGGGAAAGCAAGAGTAGCAATGGTTGCTGTGCTATCTAAAGAAATTGAACGTGAATTTGTTGTAAATGAAAGAATATCACCAACATTGATTGTTGAATTTGAACCTTTATTTGTAACAACAACAGTATAGTTTTGTTTAGCTAATGTTGAAGATAATGTTGTACTTGGTGTTCCAAAATGGCGAATTGTATTGCCAAAACCAGAATAACTTAACTGTGCAGACACACCACTACCAGAAGCGGTGAAAGATACATTTCTCCACTCTTGTTGTGTTGTATAGTTTGTTCCTGTCAAAGAAGCAACATAAGGATTACCAACTTGGAACAATAATTCTGGTGACAACGGATTTTCGAGAATTGTATTTCCAAAAGAATCTTTACCACTTGCTGCATTAATATTCGCAGAACCGTTGATAGTTGCTGGATATGAAGATTTGGCCGCAGTAACAATAGAATTTGCTTGAGCAATTGCATAGTTAATTGAGAACACAGAAGTTGTGTCTGGAATTGTTGTCCAGTTTTGATTAACGGTTGCAGTATGAGTTACGCCATTATAAGCAGCAATTGTTCTAAAATCGCCAGCATCTGTACCAGAATTGATTGAAATGGATGCGCCAACATAAGCAGAGTTGGATTGTGAAAAATAATTTGGGAAAGTAATTGTGTTTGATGTTGCAGAAACAGCAGTATTACTTGGCGCATTTAACTGTAGATTGTTTACAAAAAACTTATAAACATAGGTGTTTGATAAAGCATCACTTATATTGTGGTCGTAAGATAAACTACGAACATTACCACTTGCTACAACAGTAGCAGAATAAGCCAAAGCGGAAGATACGTTTACGTTTGCAAGAGGTACGCCATGTAAATCAATTTGTTGTTGTGTGGTAGTATCAAAGAATGAACCATTAGCACCACGAACAGTATCAACATAAAAATAGTTACCGTAAGACAAATAGACTGGATTATTATTTTGTGAAGCAGTTGTTCTGGCACGATCAGTAATCAAATCTATACTTGCAGAATTTTCAACACGATAACCATGAACATATGCCAAACCTTTACCAATACTCATAATGTAAGTATTATTTGAAGAATCTGCAGTATTTGTTTTTGGTGTTAGTTTAAAGTTATTAACAACATAATCACCATTGGTTTCATAATCACGTTTTGCAAAATAATCATCAATTACAGAGTAAACAGAGCCGTCAACTAATTTGGCAATAGAACCATTGGTAATACGAAGAAGTTCAATAAAACCATCATCATCGCCAAACAATAATGGTCGTGTTTCAAGTGTTAAACTGATTTGATAGCGATCCGCACCAGGAGCTTGATAGTTAGAAGCACCAACGGCAGGGTCTAATAAAGAAGCATCAGAAATATAATCAACAATAGTTTCTGTGGCATTTAAACCAACTCGTAAACTTGGGACATTATCATATTTGTCAAGAATTATAGTTTGCGGATTAACCTGTACAAAAGTACCAGAAGAAATAGTTTCGCCTGAAGCATTAACATAACTTCCCGCAATATAAAATACGCCTTGTGCAATAGAAGCAACAGAAGATGAGCCTGTTGCTGAAGTTAATTGAGCTTGAGCAGCTAAATTAGACGTAGTTGCGTAGATTACAGAACCATTGGTAAATTGATTACCAGATTTATATGTAACAATTAAGGTTGGAGGATCACCCACACCGGTAACACCTGTTGCAGCTGCCACAGCAATAACTTTAGCTAAAACTGTACCTGTGGCGTCTTGAATTAATAAACCATTAAACTGATTGACATCTATAGATGCATTGTTATATGTTGGTTGTAATTTAATATAATAACAATTTAGATTTGTCGTTACTTGACCGCCAGTAACAGGAGAATTTGCTGCAAAAATATTATCAGCAAAAGAGCTAATTTGATTCTGGAGAATTGTCTGAGATTGAGTTAACTCACGAGCTTGTACGGCAAAACCAGGTTTAAAAAGAACTCGGTGATAATTTTTTGCCGGATCAAAATCATCATAATATGGTGAAATGTTAAAATTCTGAGACATTTTTTATTTTACCTTAGTTAGCATTTGTTTTCCGTCCACACTTTTATATTTCCAAGAATAAACAGTTTTGTATTTAATCTTATTTATTCGACTATATTCCATTAAATCATCAATCAATGTTGTTTGTTTCGTTTGTGGATCATACAAAGCCCACTTATTCATTCTTTTTAATTTCATCTTTTGTTTGGTTTCATCATTATGTTTTTTACCAAACATTCCAACTTTATTATCTTTTAAATATTCTTTTCGAGACTCGCTCTGTTTTTTCTTGGTATCAACTGAATGATTTTTACCCACCATTGAAGTCTTTGCTGCTTGTAAAAACTTTTCATTTGCTTTGGTGCCATACATTGGATGGTTTTTTCCACTCAAAGCATTTCTTTTTGTTCCAACACTAATATTATGTCTTTGTTCTTTGGTGAGGGGTTCTCTTTTAATGCCGAGCATACCTTTTCTACCACCAACACAACTATTATAACCATTTGGAACTAAAGTATTATGTTCTTGTATAAAAAATGGTTCCATTATAGTTAAACAATGTTCTACGTCCCAACTTTCATATATTACTTCCCACTTAAAATTGTCCCAACCATGTTTTCTGATTGATTTATGAAAAACAAAAGGACTATTATGTTTTGCTTTCTGTTTATGTTGATATTTTCTCTTTTTCAACGCATTAATAGTAAAACCAACATACTTTTTACCTGTTACCACATTTGTTACTGTATAAATTATAGCCATTTTATATCTCCTAATAGATTATAGGAGTATATATGCAAAAAGTCTTTTAGAACCCGAGCACAAATCTAAATTGTTCAATTCCATCAGAACTTCTTGTAACGCCGCTTCGGTTTTCAATAACTGACAAATATCCTGAAAATGGTACAAAGTCTGGTGTGCTAACGGCTAATAATGTTCTTGCTGTTCCAGAATTATTTCCGTAAAGTGTTGCGTTAAGTGTTGGAGTTCCTGATATATTTATGATGCTAACCACATTGGTTGCTTGATTAAAACTTAAAACTGTTCCAACATAAGATGCTGTTTCTAAAGAAGTGCCCTGATAAACTAACTCATCAGAAACATAAGAACCAAATCCTGGGGCAACAATTAAATCGGTAGAAACTTTATAAATTGAGCCGTTTGCTGGAAGTGGATAGAGACTATTTGTGGTAGGATTGGCAAGAACACCAACTTGTCGGTAATCAATATCAGTTGGAATAATACCACCTTCAGAGCCATTGAACTCACAGGTAAGCATTACACGTGAACATCCTAATTCTGAAACAGGATCAAATCCATGACCACCAATCGGAGAGCTGTCGGCGTCAAGTATGGCGCCTGATCCAAGCGCACTGCTTACTGAGATACTATAATAAGTATAATTTGATCCTGGATTGGTTACAGAGACATCGGTAATAATACCATTTGCCACTTGTGGAGTACCAGCTGCACCAATACCATCGCCAGAAATTGTAATGGTAATTGCCGCATTGGATGTATCATAACCAGAACCACCATTGAGAACATTAATTACTTCAATATCACCACGACCAGCAGCAGAACCTAATGGATTTGGTGTATTTTGTCCTACTGGAACAGGAATCCAGTTGGCATCCATAAAATTCTTTTTGTTGCCGGCATCAATCGTATACATGTATTTCCATTTGTATCCGTCTGTGCCAATGTAGATGTTATCTGTTCCGTAACTTCCTGGTTGAAAGAATGGTTCATTTACAGAAGTACCGCCATTGGCATTCCATAGACACTTGAATACTTGGTCATAACGATTTCTAACATAAAAACGTAAATTTAAATAACCATTTTGGTCAAGTGAAAACATATCAATACTATCTTGATAATAATCATAAACAGTACCAGATACCCAATCAATTCTTTGGATTACGGGAGAAATATTATTTGAATTGACCAATTTTGCAACAAACATATTGTTGAAAACGGCCTTAATGTATTGTTGGTCTTGTGTTGGTGTTGGTGGAGCTGAATCACTACTCCACGGATCAACACGGGATAAAAACACATAAAGTGTTCCAATAGGAGTTCCTGTTACTGGTAAAACAGCCACAGGTGCGTAATAAGTTTGCTCTACTTGAGAAACTTTTGCGCCATAAGTTAAAAGGTCTATATTTGCCATGATTTATTTATTCGTTAATTTCCAGCTTCATCTGTTAATTTGAATGTTTCCGTCTAATGAAGCATACATATTTCTTCTAGCAGACATCAATCCTGTTGCATTATTAGCTAAATTTGAACCAAGAGTAATTGTATTAGCAGTAACTCCAATAACTACTTTCTCTACATTATTGGCCACCAGTACATAATCACCAACATTTACAATATCTAATAATGGGGCTGCGGTATTACTGTAATTGCCATTGTTGACAATATTATATGAACCAGTCAAACTTGATATATTTATGACGCTACCACCTGCATTTGCTGTCACATAAGCAACATTTGCATAAGTCAACCAAACATTATCTTTAAGTGTTACTGTGTTTGCTGCACCATCCAAAACAGAAACAACTTCTGAATGAATTTTAAATCCGTAATTTGTTACTAATGTTAAACTGTCACCAGGAATAATAATGGTTTGTAAATTAGCACCAGAAAGACCACCAAAAGTGACAATATTATTACTTTGATTGGTGTAATTTGATGTCATGTTGGCATAAGAACCTGGATTACCTGTATAGTATCCTAATGTATGACCTTCTTCTAAAAGACCGGCACCAGTAAAATTAACATGAGCATTAGCTTTCATAACATAACGACCAATGACCTGCATGCCTGTTGGATGTAACAAATCTAATAATGTTTTTCTATACTTGGCAATTTCTTTTTCTAATGTAATTTCGTAAGTATAATTATTGTATTTGTCACTTTGAATAACATCATAAGAACTTAATTGACCAGAAGTATCAAGATATTGACCTTGGCTAATTGTTAAACCATTTAAGAATGAAGCGGCCGCTTTGGCGGTACCGTCACCATAAGTAATCACACCGCTTGAATTGTATCGTGATGATGGATTTAATGTGTTGTATTGATTAGTTAAATTTAAAACAGCAGAAATATAAGCATTTTGGCCAATTGATCCTGGGGATTGAACATACAAAGGTAAATTATAATTTGGTATATTATTGTAGTTGTAAACACGAATATTGTATATTGTTTGATTAGAATTAGCAAAAGCATAAAGAGTTTGTATAGAATCTACCGTAGCCAAATAACTATTATTTGCAACATTGGTGCCTTGATAAACAATATCACCTTTAACTGGTAAATTACTTACGGATACATTAGAAACACAAATATCTTGAACTTTTAAAGAAACATTAGGTGGAGCAATATAGTCTGTGCCATAATCAGTAATATTAATTGTGGAGATTGATCCAACACGGTTCACAATTGATGAAAGTACAGCCCCTGCACCTAAAATGCCTGGCACATAAATTGAAGCTCCGTTTGCTTGAGTATTTGCAGAATGAACTGTAACTGTTGGTAAATAATTTAACTTATAACCTAATCCACCCAAAGGTGTATGGTGTGGCGTATCAACAACAGGATACACATAACTAATGCCTGTAATCATACCGTTAGCCGCTACAGAGGTTACATTAGCCCGAGCACCATAACCAGATCCGCCAGTAAATACAATAGTATCATTTGCTTGATAACCTAATCCACCAGAAACAATTTGTATCGGTGCCAAAATTCCCAAACTTCCTAGATTGCCGGTTAAAGAATTTTCAGCAGGAAATAAAGATTGTGGTGTAATTGTTGGAGCTTGCGTTAAACCTCCACCGCCACTTTGAACAAGAACAGAAGATAAAGTATATGTTGTAAATGAAAGGAATGTAAGTGCATTGGCTAAAGAAGTGTTGGCGTTGGCCGCTGCATTATTTGCAAAATTATATCTTGTATTACCTAATGTTATATTTCTTTTAACACCAATAATATCTGTAGGAACATAAGTTGCATTTGCAGAATTTAAAGGATTCAAAGAACCGACAACAGCTACAGGTGATTGTGAACCAGAATTTAAATTTGAAAATGAAATAACTGTATTTGGAGCATTGGTATAACCATAACCACCATTATCTACAGTAATACGTTGCAATGATCCTGAAGTTGTTGAACTCACTGTGGCAGTAGCACCATGACCAGTATTTGAATTTAAACCACCATAAAATACAATAGGATCACCAACTTGGTAAGTCAATCCTCTATTATTTGGATCAATAGTAACTTGACTAATTTGACCAACAATTTTTGCTCTTAAATTACTTCCATTAATAATCACATCTTGATTATTTGAATCTACCACACGAACATATTCACCCGATTGAAACAATCGTTCAATGTTAGAAATAAATACTTCAGTTTTTACACCATCAAAAGTAGTTGCTTCAATCGTAGCAATTGTTTTTGTGGTTTCACCAAAAATTCTATAATTAGCAATATTTAAAAATCTAGTATCAGTAGTTGCTAAATTAAGACTTCTTGCAACATACCAAGTTCCTGCAGAAGCTTTTAGAACGGCATCTTTTGTGTAGAAAAAATCTACATCAGTACCATATAAAACTCTAAACAAAAATTGATAAGAAGCTGGTGTACCTTTAGATTGATATAAATCTTTTGCTATTTTAATAACTTTTGTTTTATCTGCCAATATATCTGTAGGAAAATATGGCAAAAACTCATTAGTAAAATAATTAATAAAAGTATTAGATGTTTCATCAACATCTTTATATGTCAGAATATTCTTTGCGCCATCAGTTACACCACCATTTTGTTCCATCCATTCATAGTAAGCTTGAAGGAATAAAACAAAATTTTCATAATTGGGATCTTCCCGCACAAAGGCAGGAAGTTGTGATGGTACTAGTAACGAAGTTTTTTGATTACTTTGAATCATTTATTGGTTTTGGCCGTAACATTAACAGTAATTGCCGTAGGATCATACGGATCAATCGTAATAATACCATTATATGTTGATGAAACAATGGTTGATGATGGTGTTGCTGTAAGAGCTAATTGACCTAAAGCAGAATTGATACCTGAAGGATTAAAATTATTTAATGTAATAATCCCTTTTGTATAATCAACGGTACCAATATTGGAATTCAAAACTGTTTTTACTTGATTTGAATTATAATAGTAAGTTCTCAATGTACCATAACGACCTTGAAGATTTACAACTGCGGCACCATTTTGACCTGTAGTATCCCCAGCTTGCGGTGTAATAGTCACAATAGCCGATGTATAGTTGTTGCCAGAAGTTAATACATTGATAGCGGTAATTGCTCCGTTTACAATAACTGCTTGTGCTGTAGCACCAGAACCATCGCCTGAAATTGTAACAGTTGGTGTAGATTGATAATTAAATCCTGGATTAATAACAGAGATTGTGTCTACACCATATGTTGAAGATGGTACTTCTTCAATGTATACACCAGAAATTGTATTTGCCAAATTTGCTGGATCTAAAAACTCCAAATCTGGAGAATTGGTAATACCACTTAACAATACGCCTTTTTCTAAAAGTGTGTTGTAATAAAGATTATAAGTCTGTGTTGTGGTTAAATTAGGAAAGAACTTTTTCTGTAATTTAAGTGTAAAATCACTAGAAACAATTGAATTACTATAATTCTGTATAGCAGTTAAAAGTTCATACGAATTAAATGTAGAGTTAAATGTGTTTAATGTAGTTGTGCCAAAATTTTGAATGGCTGTGGTAACGCCTGCTTGAATTTGTGACGATGTTAAAGTTGTTTGGGTAGAATCATAAACCACATCAACAACCAATTGAACGTAAGTATAATCTGGATCAACAATAGTTGGAGTTACAGTTAAAACAGAAATAGGTTTAATTACTTCTGATATTAATCTTTGTTTTTGTGTTGAGGTTAACAAATAAGAACCTGTAGGTTTTAAACAAATAAATGTTTGGCCATATACTGGAGGACTATTTTCTTCGCCACCCCACACATTAACTGCATCAAATGAAATACCTAAATTATTTTGTTGAATTGCCGTAATGTAATCACTTTTGGTAACAGCACGACCTTGAGCGGCATATGATTTAGGTGCTTGAAATTTAATTGAATCAATAGATTCTTTGTCGCCACCTTGAGAAGCAGGAGTTATTGAAAGTACGGCAGATGGTGAATAACCTGAAACGGTATTCAATAATACAAACGAGTTTGCGCCAGCACCTGCAGTTCCTTCGGTCGAAAGATAATTAACAATTACAATGTTGCCATCTGTTAATTTTTGACCTAATATGCCGTCACCAAAATATATCTGATAATTACCATTTAGTGCTTCTTGTATAAAATAAACTTGTGAGGTTCCAGTTAGTTCTAAGTAATTTGAAGCCGGATTATAAATTGTATAAGCTGAATTAGAAGAAGATTGTTGTACAATTACTTGCAATGTTGTAGTATCAATTGCATTATCTGGAATTTCAAAAACATAATTAGGATTTGTAGAAGAATCTACTGTGAATGAATATGTTGCAACAACCGCCTGTTTAATTTCAACTTCCGGAAATATAGCAGTATTGTTTACGACATTAACGGTATAAGAATCTGGATTGGTAAATGTGTAATTCACTCCGTTGATTGGTGCTGAACCAAAACTCTGATAAGCAGGTAAAGTCAACGAATTGGTATTTACATTCGTAAACACTACATTAACTGTTGCGGTAGGCGCAATAGCAGACTTCGGAACATATCCTAATACTTTTGCTTGAGATACAACAGAACTTCTTTGCACGGCAGAATCCAAAAACATTTCATTGGCAACTTGATTCAAATAATAAGCATTATATTGTGTATTATAAGCCAACACATCTAAAAGAACATTTAAGCCAGAACCTTCAAAATTATAATCTTGAAAAGTACTTTGTCCTTGAAGATAGTTGATAAAGTTAGATTTAATAGAATCAAAATCTAAATTTGTGATTTGAATATTAGAATTAGCGCCAGCCATTATCTGGTCCTTTGTAATATAAGATTAATTGCCGTAGGTGATGTTTGGTTACCTATAAAAACCGATAAAGATACATTAAATTGATTATTGTCTGGATTAGCACTTACTACAAGAGTATTAATTGTGGCTCTTGGTTCATAATTTATTAATGTTCTTGTTATTTCATTTTGAATAAGAGTTGCAGTCAAAGGTGAAACTGGTTCAAACAATAATTGATTTAATGTACTTCCTACGTCTGGTTGAAACAATCGGTCATATAAATTGGTATTCAAAAGATTACGAACCGAACGAATTACCGCCTGTTCGTCATATTTCATAGAAACATCACCTGTCGCCGGTGAAGGTAGAAAGGTTAAATCTAAGTCTGAGTATATATGATTTGTTGCCATTCTTTATTTATTACAGTTGTATGGTTAAGTTAAATTTATTATTTTCCATCCCAAATACCATTGTCCGTCTATTTGTATTGGTGTATCTGGAATTGCATTTTGATTCTCTCCAATCGAAGGAGGGTCCGAAGAAAAAACTTTAACATAACCTTCTGGCATATGTGTATCTAATATTTCTAATGGAAAACTAACATTAGGAAATTCATCGCAAAGATTCATAATTGGAAATTTTTCAACCTGATTATTTGATATTTTAGCAAACATTTTATTTTAAACTATAATAACTTCTAGTTTGATTAAAAGGACTTTGAAAATACCCACAGGTAACCAATTGATTATTTGTTTGATTGTATGCCATTGAATAAAAATTATAACCAACACCCAAATATAATGAAGAATTTGATGATGTCCAATTGATACCATCAAAGCTGGTAAATATGTCTCCATACAATCCCATAACAACATATTGAGTTCCTGTCCATAAACAATTTTGAAAATAAATGGATTTTCTCAATGAATTTAAATTTCCAGCTGATGTCCAATTAATACCATCTGAACTCACTGCGGCCGATTGGCCAACAACCAAAAATTTTGTTCCGCCATATACAATTGAATAAGCTGTATTTGCACCAAAAACTGTTCTAAAATTTGATTGTGGAGTCCAATTTACTAAATCTGTGCTTGTAACACAATTTGATGTGGCGGTTCCAACAACTACAGTTAATGTACCATTATTTGCAATAGCAGTGGCTGAATTTGCAGCACCTGAACCAAAAGCTGTTGTAAAGTTTGCTTGATTGTTCCAATTAATTGCATCAGAACTGGTAGCACATTTTCCATAAGTGCCTACTGCAATATATTGATTTCCTGTATATATTAATTTATTAACAGTATTTGTAGTGGCTGATCCAAAAACAGTTGGTAGTGTTGTTGTTTGATTTGTCCAAGTTACGCCATCCGAACTTGTCAATATCTTTGCATAAATTCCACTAACGACATATTGAGATCCTGTCCAGGCAATTGTTTTTGGATCATTAAGTCCAAACCAAGATAATGTAAATCCATTTTGTTTTGTCCAATTAATGCCATCTGGACTAGTCGCACAATCTCCAGACGAACCAATAACAAGATATTGCGATTTATTATAATTAACGTCCCAAGGAATATTATTTACGGCAGTAAAAGGCGTATTAAAATTTCCATTTGATAAAGACCATGAAGTTCCATTAGAGCTTATTGCCAATTTTGCCACTTGAGCAATAGTATCCTTTCCAAAAATTGCAACAGCGTTTGGACTTGCAACAAGAGTGGATGTACTAACGCCAGGAAAAGTGCCTGGAGGATTAAGGCCATTATAAGCTGTCCATTGATTTATCAAATTTGATGATGGTTGTTTTGTCCAAGTTGATCCGGTTGTGCTGGTAATGATATTGCCTGTATTTGTTACCGCCACATATTGTGAGTTTGACCATACAATTTTTGGAGCATATTCAGTACTATTTCCTATAGCGGTTCTAAATGACGATTGATATGTCCAATTAACTCCATCAGTACTGGTTGCACAAGAAGTACCAACCGCACACATATTTGAAGCACCATTTGTAGCTATACCGTATGCGGTATTTCCAATTCCAAAAGAACTAGCAAAATTTGATTGTAGTGTCCAAGTTCTGCCATTAGAACTAGTAACTGCCGCATTCGCACCAACTCCAATCCATAAACTATTTTGTGGTAACCAAATAATTTGTTGCAAAGGATACGTGCTGGTAAAACCTATAGTAGTTAAATTTGTGGAAGGAGGATACAATTTTCCTTCATACCAATATGCACCATTTGCTGTTGCAAAAGCGGTATAACCTGTACTAGATGCCGCCAAAAATGTATTATTATTTGATGCTAATGTGATGGGATAAGTTGAGCCAGTAAAAATAGTATTAGAGGTATATGATGAAGTTTGGTTTGTCCAACTATTTCCTAAATTATTACTAGTAATAGCAAAATTTCCCCCAGCAATCAATATGGTGTCATTACAAGTAGCTATTTGTGTTGAAGTTGATACAATAAAAGAAGAAAAAGCAGGTTTAATTGACCAAGTTATTAAATCATTGCTGACAGCAAACCTGTTAGGATATGAACTAATATTATAAACAATAAAATTATTACTATTAGCGTTCCATGTTGAATTAATTGCTGAAGTTCCTACGGCCCAAGTGTTTTGTAAATCTGAATATGTCCAAGTATTGCCTATAGATATAGTTGAAGCTCCGGCCGCAGAAAAAATAATATCTTGAACTGACATTATCTGATATCCTTTGATAACAATAATCCATTCCAAGTTGTTCCAGAATCATATGTAAAAAACGCTAATATATCTCTACCTGAAGCGGTTAATGTTGGTGCGGTTTGTGCTGACCATTTGGTATTTGCCATCCAAAAAATTGTATTTGAGCCTCCGTTAGTCAAGTCAAGAATAAAGCTTCCAACAATTCCTGCAGGTGGAACATTTGCAACAACAAAAGACGTATTTGAATTTATAGTTTTTGAAAAATAATTTCCTAATGAAATATCAATAGTATTTGCTGAAACTGTAGATTTAACTTCTTTTAAAGATGTTACTGTAATTGAGCTTGCAACAATATTTGCAGAAGTTGTAATATTATTAGCTAAAGTAAATGCTGCATTTGAAAATGTAAATAATTCTGTTCCATTAACATACACTCCTGCGGCAGTTACATTTCCTGTTGTTATAATACTTTCAGTAGTATTAACAGAAATGTTAGTAATATTTACATTCTCAATAGTGGTGTTACCTGTAACAATTAATGTACCATTAATACGAACATTACCTGAAACTGTGCCGCCAGTATAAACAAATGTATTTCCTACATTAGCGGTATTATATGCCGCATTGGCTTGATTGAAAGCTGCATTGGCTTGATTGAAAGCTGCACCAGAAATTGTATTGGCAAAATTGTATGCCGCTTGAGCCGTTGTTAATGCCGATTGTGCAACATTAAGAGAAGTATTGGCTTGAGCAAAAGCCAGATTAGCCTGTATAAATTCTGGATCTAAAATAGGCACAGAAACATATAACGTTCCCGCAACATTAGAACTACCAACCACACCGCCAGTTTGACCGGCCACGGAAGATATTACTGCTGGATCTAAAGGTAAATTAAAATTAATCATTAATATCCTAACTCAGAATGTAGTTTGCTGGTTCCAATTAGTTGAATGAGTGAGTTTTGTGTACCACCCATATTACTAAATTGTAAAAGTGTTTGGTAGTCTTGTAAAACAGACAAAGAGTTTTGGTAAAATGCCCAATCTTGTGTTCTTTGATTATCAACCAAAGTTTGTAATGTTTGTACATCAGATACAATTACATTCATTGCTGCATTTGATATATTACTTGTATTTGCTGTAATTGAATTATTTAATGTATTATAATCAATGGTAATATTATTACTTGAATTTGATAACTGTGGTCCAATATATAAACTGGTAAAATTACCAAGTATAGGTGTATTATTTTGTACACCATCTGTTGTACTGGTTATGTTTAACATCTGGCGACCAACAGCCAAAGCAGAAGTTAAATCTGGATACAAAGCAGTATTGGCAGAACGAGAAACACCAGATAAATTATTAGTATGAGTTGTAAAATTAATTAAAGATGAAGATAATGTTGCCAAACTACTAGATAACGTATTTGCTGTGTCTGGAGCATTAGTAAAAATGGTTGTATTTGAATTGGCCAATGTTGCCAAACCGTTCAAATAGATTGATAGTGTTGCCAATACATATTGATGTGGATTTTGATAATAACCACCAACGTTACTATTGGCAAGGTCATTAATCTGCCATTGAGATAATTGTATGTTTGTGTTACTAATATAATTAATAACATTTTGTGAAAGTACATCCGCACCATTAAATAATGATGTGTTGAAATTGTATCCTAATCGACCATATACACTCATGATTATATTTCCATCGGACTAGTTGGTGGTGATGTTGGGAAACCTTTGTTACCAATATGAACGTGTTGGTCTACCTTCAATCTAAACATTTCCATAGCACCAAACATATCAGATACAGTAGGTGCAAACATTGATATACCAGCATTTATAAAACCTACTGCTGTAATTGACCCTGGTGTAGCAGGACCAGGAAGTCCAACATTGATACCTCCAAGTGTTGAGATACCTGCGGTTGGATTTTCTGAACCAGGAATACCAGCATGAATACCTGTGCCTGCGGTTACTGAACCTGAAGAATGTAAAGAATCAGCAAGTACTTCACCATGAACCGTAACATCAGTATCAACAATTAATCTATCACCAGCAATCATGTGAATCGATCCGGTTTGACCGAGATTATTAATATTTAAGTCTCCACCTGCACTCAAGGTCATATTACCTTTGGCTAATACATTATAATTACCATCAACAACTTTATTAAAATCACCTTTAATGTGTTCGTAGGCATCGCCTTGAACATCCAATACCGCATCACCTTGAATCGTAATATTACAAATACCTTGAATTAATACATTGTTATCTTTAGCAACAATAGTATAATTTGTACCAAGTATTTTGTGAACTACTGAACCATCAGGTTGAATTTCAGTAAATGTTCCGGCTTTATGTTGTGTTCTAATACGTTCAGCACCAGGAGTATCATCAAACTCTTGAAAATGACCAGATTCGGTCTGCATTACATTGTTGTATGGATACTGTGTCTGAGATGCCGATACCGGTTCTGTCCATGAGTAATCTACTGTACCTGCGCCACTTGAATTAGCCATAATATGTCCTAAGGTTTAGCAGAACTTGGTGCATTAAATCCAGCGGCAGAAAATACTGCTGCTGTTGCTGCTTGTTGTGCTTGTGTATTTGCCACAGGAGTTAGACCTGGTGTTAAAGCAGAAATTGCTAAATTTGCCGGAGCAGCAGCTAAAGCAACCGAAGCGGAAATTAATTGTGATGTTTGATTTATTACATCTTTAGCTGCCGAAATAATACTATCGGATGAACTTGTATCAATACTATCAGTTGAATCTGCCACGACAGACAAATATCCTGCTTGTAATTGTGCATATGCTTTTTGTAAACAATCTTTAAAGAAAACAATCAGTTCAGAAGGTAAAGCAAGAATATAAGCAATTAACTGTTTAATAGCATTAACATAAACAATTAAACCATTAATTTGAGCGGTTAAATCTTTTACCCATTTAGTAGCATCAGCAATATCATGTGCTAATTTTTTTAATTGTGAACTTAATCCATTGGAAGTTGGCGTTACACCTAAAAAAGCTAATAGAGCTTTAATACCATTACGAATTGCAAGAATAATTTGTCTGCCTACTGAACCTGCTTTAAATAATGCGGTACTAACAGATGCCGGTAAATTACAGACGTGAGCAATATTTTGATTTGATTTTCGTAATGCTGTGTCTGCGCTAGGAGCATTACCTGAAGCATAGATTGGAATATTAGATGGTGCACCAGGTTGTGGTGTATCACCAGAGGTGACTGTTGTTGGTGAATTGTTGGCCGTAGTAACAACAGGCAGTGTTGCGCTCGTTGATGTTGGTTTAGAATTTAATAATGCAACAAAAGCTGCTGCACTTACGCCAGCAATTTTAACAGTAGGACTTAAATTTGATAATAAATTTGCCATTTTATTTTGGTTTTATTCCTGGAAGAATACCCATCATAATTGGAAATTGACCTGATTCTCCGTCCATGAAGAATCCTACGATCCAATCTCCAACTCTTGGTTTACTGAATGTGTTAGGTGAATTTAATGGTAACATTGGGTGAGCCCAAGGTAAATCTTTTGTGGGTAATGCAGTAGTATCATCTGTGTGCCAACCAAATATACGAACTTGGCAACGACCAATACCTAATGGATCTTTTCGAGCTTCTTCATTTTCAATTACACCAATCCACCAAATAAACCCACTTAATCCAGCAAAATTATTACGTTCCATTATATCTGTACACCATTAATATATTGTGTTAAAGAAGTACTTGTACCTGAATAAGAAGTGTTTACACTTTCTTTACACATTTCTAGTACCGTTATATATCCGTTGTTTTTAACGATATGTCTGCATGCAGTCACAAGGTATCTACCTGAATAAAATGGATCAGGTTCTCTTGTAACATTAGAACCACTTTGTGTAAAATTTACTGGATTAATTCCATAAGTGTTAAAATTAACAACCGTACCAGCAGCCAATAAAGGATCACCAGGTACAGAAATTTTAATTCTCATATAATTAGCTATAGCTAATTGAGCAACTCGATTAGGAATGTATTTTTCAATTTGTACATCATTAGCAACGGCATCAGGTCCTTGTGATATATATGCATTTTTCTTTTGATTGGCATTACCAGAACTCATTCGAAGTGTACCAATTTCAAGACCAACTACTGTTTTTGGTGGTGTTTCATACATCGTACCACCCAATCTATTCTTATAGTTGTTGGTCAAAGGAAACTTATTCATCGTTTTGGTGTTTGGATTTGAAAGATATTCATCGTAATTAAAAATACCAGTATTTGCCGTTCTTTGTAATGGATCCAAAGTAATAACTTTATTTGACCACATACCATTAGATACAGCACCTAAAGTATCAAAGAAATTCAACATTTCGAAATCACTAGCATTAGTTAATTGTTGCTGAATATTAATTTGACCTTGTACTGCCAATAAGTTTTTGGGATCATACTTATATGTTTGATATGAATTTGATTTATATAAGTTCTGTAATGAATGAAAATGATATCCGTTACTATTTTCATAGAACAACATATCAGCACCTGTATTGTTTACTGGCAAAGCATATGTTGATAACCAATTGATTGTTTCAAATATTTTTTTATTAGGTAAAATAAAATCGTAAACACCTTGAGTGGCATCGATGTATAAACGTTTATTACCTTTGCCTGCCAATACATAAGTGTTTAGAATGTTGGTAATAATATCCGATATCATCGTACCTTTAACGGACTTAGAGATACGGTATTGTTCAGATAAAAAGAATTCTTCAGAAATAAAATTAATTACATATACTTCATAGTTATTACTATCAGCAGTAACTCGCTTACTAATTTTGTATACTCGATAATTTCTAGAAAGAAATAGATTATCTGCTGTAGTTTTCTGTAATTGAACCTGAAGAAATTCAGTACCATTTAAAAGATAGTTAGCAATAATACCCAAAGCATCTTGTATGACCACTTCACCTGAAATGGTCGAACTGTAAATGTCCTCATATAGATTTAATTCAATCATCAAAGGACTTAAATCAATTGCACCATTGTTCAATGGTGTGTATAAAGCTAATGTTTTAAGATTATAATCGGTAGGATAACGTATATACTGTGTACCAGTATTTGTACCGTTGGTTGCCATACTAAGCCTTCACTAGGGTTTGATAACGAGATTCAATTTGATTGGCGTATGCCGAATTGATGATGTTTATATTTCTTTTTGATTCGTTTAATTTATTTTCGTAATCATAAATTGAAACGGCATTGGTTGAAATAGTATATGTTATTTTTGTTCCATTAGAAAAAGATTTGGTTACTGTTGATGGTATAATCAAATTATATGTAGGTTCATCAATCTCAACAGTTTTAATTGCTGTTGTTCCTGAATCCCCGTCAACAGAAGTAACTGTCTTTTCATAATGATGAATAGTACCTTGAGTGTACGATAATACATTACCATTGGCCACAGCACCATACTTATCATTTAAATAAATCAAAAATTGTTGTGAACTCATTGGCCAATCTGCCTGAGGATCCAATATGGTTGGATTACCATACAATGTAATCCAAAATCTAAATGGATCACCATAATATTTGTTGGCAATAATTTCTGGTGTATCACCATCTTGTACAGAATAAGCATAGAACAACAAAGGGTTCTTGGCTAATTGTGGTATCAACTGTGTACGAATCAATAGATTTTTTAATGCAACAATGTTTCCATTGTTATCATTGGCGGTAAGATAAGGTAAAGAATTAAAGTATCTCATTTTTTAAAATTGTTGAGCTTGTAACATAGCTGTTTGTTGAGAACCAGGAGTTGTATTAAATTGTGTGGCGGTGGCAATATTTTGCTGTTGATTATTATAATTAGCTGCCACAGCACTACCTTTAAAGTTATTTTTAGTGTAGATAGTAGTTTCTTTAAATTGTAATACGATTCTAGTTTGTACTGGATAACCATCATCATATGTTGCCCAACCGTTAGGGGCATAATCAATTGAAACATTTGTTAAAACGCAATCATTAACTGTAAATGTTTTAGATGGTGTGCCACCCGTAATATTATTGGTTTGTGTTAAGAATCCAAGGCCACTTGCTGCCAATGCTGAGGAAATAGTATTGGTAATTTGACCAACAATACCTGAAGCACCTAAAAATTGAAATTGGACCTTGAATACTTGTGGTGGTGTTAAAAATTGTCCTGATGTACCAGTCATAGCACCAGCAATACCAGGTAATGAAAAATAAGCAAATGAATCGCAGATGTTTTGAATTGTTTGTGCTTCGGCTGCTGACTTTGGTGTTAATACAAATTCCAATTGAAACTCTCTTAAATCAACACCTTTGTATAATAATTGCATTTGTGGGTTGGTAACTACTCCTAATGCTTGTGCAGCTAAACCACCTAATGCGGTGCCGTCCATTCCAAATGGACCACCAAGTTTATTAATTGTTGAACCAAATACTTTAGCGCCAATAGCCGTAGCCCATGGAGTAATAGCAGTTTGTAAATCTCTACCTTTTTGGTCAGAATAAGCATTAGCAATCATACCAGGAAGTCCTAGTGCATCAGTCAAACTAACTTCACCATAGTTTGAAGTATAATTGATTGCCATGGTTTCTGGCATGAATAGTGAAATTGTTGCTAGTGGTGTACCTTGTGTTAATGGTTGATACTGAGATGCTGAAAACATGGTAGAGGCAACACTTTTTCCTGCATTAATAAAATTTTGAGCATCTGCCAGACTAGCATTACCTTCAATTAAATTCTTGCCACCAGCAATTACTGAATTACCTAAATCGGCTAAATTGTTACCAACGCCTGATTTATAATCATAAGCCTGAAAAATTACAGCATGACCTAATGTAGTATTAGTTCCTAAATCGGCTGGAAATACCATGTTTTGTGCTGAAGGTGTTCCGCCTAAGAGACTAGCTAATGGACTGGCAATTGAATTTAAACTAACGCCGCCAATATTTGTTGGTATAACTTGTAATCCCATGGTACTCTCTGGTTAATTGAATATATATTATTTATGTCTAGAAATTCAGCTTATTCCGGAAAGTTCAAACCTAAAAATCCCCACAAGTATGTTGGTGATCCAACCAATATTATTTACCGATCTTCGTGGGAATGTCGTTTTATGCACCATTTTGATGTATCGGATTGGTGTATAAACTGGTCAAGTGAAGAACTCGTGGTACCTTATATTTCTCCTGTTGATAATCAATGGCACCGATATTTTGTTGATTTTGTTATAAAAGTTAAAAATGAAAAAGGTGAAATAAAAACTTGGATGATAGAAGTTAAACCTAAAAAACAAACAAAAGAACCGGAAATAAAAAAAAGGGTTACCAAACAATATATCACAGAAGTTGTGACTTGGGGTGTAAATCAAGCCAAATGGAAGGCGGCCGAAGAATATTGTTTAGACCGTGGATGGAAATTTGTTATATTCACAGAGGATCAATTACCTAAGTTTTGACGCTTCAAAGCTTCTCTTTTTAACGCCATTTCTCTCATTCTTTGTATAGTTTCTTCACTAAATTTTCTATTTTTATTTCTTTGTTTTAAAGCTTCAAGTCGTTGTTCTTTGCCTTCTTCTGGCCATTTTGAACCTTTTTTTGATTGACTTATTTTTTGTTTTGTTTCTTCAGAATGTGTTTTGCCTGTCCAATGATTAGTTTTACCTTTTAAACTATCACTAATATTTTTTCGCTGCTCTTGTGTGTATTTGTAACCTGTGGTACCTTTTGTTTTTCCGCCACGGCCAACATTATCAACCTCAAAAATGGAAGATTCATAATCAATATAACGGTATTCAATTCCCAAGGCTTCGGAAAGAGATTTATTAATTTTTTCAAATTGTTTTGGTGTTATTGTAAAGGTATTCATACGTCTATTTATGTGAACTAAATAACTAAATGGCATCTAAATTTACCACACTCGCAGAAGAACATTCACAGGCAGATTTTGACCGACTGTCGAAAGATTCTTTATCTTGGATGAAAAAGAAAATCCAAGAGATTCGTTCACCAGCATCCATGGCATTAGGTATGGCTCGTGAGAAATCTAGGCAAACAAATACTTTTAAATTGGGTCAATTATATTGTTTTTATTATGATCCAAAAGGTAAAGATGATTTACCATATTACGATATATTCCCAATGGTATTGGTATTGGATCGTTATGAAGATGGCTTTTTAGGTTTGAACCTACATTATTTACCATACCGATACCGAGTGGCATTCCTGAAGAAACTCATGGATTACGCAGTCCTAAACAAAGATGATGAAATTAAAAGGTTGAGAGTCACTTACGACATTTTAACGACCTCCAGACGCCTCCGTGAGTTTCAACCTTGTCTCAAACGCTATCTTTTTGGTCATATTAAGTCAAGGTTACTTACCATTCAACCGTCCGAGTGGGAAGTTGCTACATTATTGCCACTACAACAGTTTAGAAAAGCCAAACCTAATAAAGTCTGGCAAGATTCGATAGAAGAAATAAGGAAAAACTAAATGGCCGGTACCATTAATGATTTTTTAGCCAGTTTTACCACAGATATTGCCAGACCGAATAGGTTTGATGTAACTATTCCTGTACCACTTTCTCTGGCAAACTATATCACTAGTGCCAGAAATTTAACTTTCCGTTGTGATACAGCGGTATTACCTGGTCGTTCATTTGAAACGGCAGATAAAAAAATGGGTTCGGCACCAATCGAAAAGTTTCCATACCATACAAATTATCAAGAAGCAACACTTACATTCATTCTATCTGATGATATGAATGAAAAGATTTTCTTTGATGCTTGGATGGAATTAATGAATCCATCAACAACATATAACTTTCAGTATAAATCAAATTATGCTGTTGATATTAGTATTAATCAGTATGATGTGAAGAACAATTTAACTTATGCTGGTTTATTACAAGAAGCATTTCCAATTGATGTGAACCAATTGGACTTAGATTGGGCGGCCGATGGTCACCATAAACTGGCGGTAGTATTTGCTTATCGTCAATGGAGCAATAATTCTGTTAGTTCACTTATTGAGAATCTTAAAACAGGTCTTATTTCTGGTTTGATTAATTCGATTTAATTGAATTTCTTTTGTAATTTCTATATGTGGATGCACAAGACCTACCACAACATATACGATTTAAGTATTTTGGACTAGTAAAATCTTTATTACAGATTAAACAATTTTTAACTAAACTACTACCATTTTCAATAAACCTTTGCTTGTGTTGTTTTTTTGTTTCTTCAGACCAAATACATTTTATTCCGGTATGAGATTTCGACATTTTTAATATAGTTTCATCTTTATGCTTTTTGTTTTTCATACCATGTTGCCGGCCATGTTTATACTTTACACCCAAAAGAGATTTTCTTATTTTATCTTTATGTTCTTGAGATTTTGGCTTATTGTTACCTGGAGCACCATCACCACCGTCAGTTTTATTTCTTAATATTCCAGTACCTAAATCTATTCTTCCATACCATTTAATCATTTTTCGTTCTAAAGCCAAAGCACCAATTTCTGTTAATTTTGATTCTATAATAACCACTCTATTTTTGTTTTTGGGTGGATAAACTTCACCTTTACCTTTACAGTAAGCTCTATTATTTTTTCCTTTGCCAAAATAATAAGGCGATCCGTCTGGTCGTAGATAAGCATAGACATAAAAGACCAATTGGGGTATATAAATAGACATAAGCTGGCATTCCTTTACAATGTTAGAGTGTGTGCGGAGGCCAATCCGGCGACATACACTTATTTATAATAATTTAATAGTTGAGGACATAATGTTACCAAAGATTGATGCACCAGTATATGAATTAGATTTACCTTTATCGAAGAAACATATTCGTTTTCGTCCTTTTTTAGTAAAAGAACAGAAGAATTTGATGATGGCATTAGAATCTGATGATAGAGAAACAATTGAAAGAAATATCCGTCAGGTTCTAACTAACTGTACCTTGACCGACAATATTGATGTTGATAAGTTACCAGTAATTGATGTTGAGTTTTACTTTATTAACTTACGAGCAAGGTCTGTAGGTGAGGTAGTAGAAAACGAATACATCTGTACCAATGAAGTTGATGGTAAAGCCTGTAATAATAAAATGAAAGGCACATTAAACTTATTGGACATTAAAGTTGATGTTGATCCTGATAGAAAAGATACGATTAAAGTAACCGATAAGATTTCTATCAAGATGAAATATCCAGAGTTCTCTTTGGTTGATAAGTTAAGTAAGAAAGAATCGGCTGTTGATATTGCTTTTGAAGTAATGGCAGAAAGTGTTGAATGGATTTTTGATGGTGAACAATATTACTATGCTAATGAAACACCTAAAGAAGAACTCATGCAGTTTATTGAATCTTTGAATCAAGAACAGTTTGGCAAGTTGGAAGAATTCTTTAGTAATCTTCCAACAATGCACAGAACAATGGAAATGAAATGCGGTAAATGTGGTTTTGAGCATCGTATTGATATGGAAGGCCTCGAAAGTTTTTTCGGGTAATATTTTGTTATGACAATTTGAGAAATTACTATAAAACTAATTTCTCCTTGATGCAACACCATAAGTATTCTCTCACGGAACTTGAAAATATGTTACCGTGGGAGAGGGACATTTACGTGGCTATGCTGATTCAGTATATTGAAGAAGAAAACGAAAAAATAAAACAACAACAGGCTGCAGCAAGACGATAGATGGATGATAAAAATAATTCGGATTGGAAAAAGGAATGGAAGGATTCAGGATTAGATCCTGATAAACCTGAAGATTTTAAAAAAATCCAAAGCATTTACGCCAAGAAAATGGAAACAAAAATTCTTGGAGGGTTGGAAAATAGCCCAGCACAAACCGTTTCAAACATAATCAACAAACTTCATGGAATTGATAAACAAAAACCATTGGTTGAAGGTAAAGATTATACTATTGCACCTGGTGGTGAAGATGTTGAATTGAGTCAAGAATTTATTGATTCGATGAGAAAAAGGTCAAAAGAACTCACTAAGACCAAAGGTATGGAAAATATGTTGGGTAACCCAATTATGTCTTCCGTATTTAAAAAGAATCCAAAAAGAAATCAAAAAAATTCAAAACCGGAAGTAGCAGCTGATACTTCAGTAAATGAAGATAAAGAAAAACTTGCTCCTAAAAAAGATCCATTAATTAACCATGTTGCACCTGCTTCTGAATCCAAACTAAAGGCAGGAGATTCTGAAGGTGATATTCTAGGTAAAATCTTTAATTTGATGGTAGAAAAATACCACAGAGATGATGCTAATTTTAAAGAAGAAACCAAATATAAAGAAAAACTCAAAGAAAAAAAAGAAACTCGTTCAAAAGAGTTAATTGATTTATTTACACCAGGTAAAAAGAAACCAGGTAAAAGAAAGAAAAAAGAAAAAGAAGGTACTGCCGAAAAAGTAGAACCTAAAACTACTGGTACAACTAAAGGTGGAACAACATCAGCAGTAAGAGATACCACCAATTCAGTTGTTTCGACTGGAACTAAAGCTGTAGTGGGTGTTGCAGCTGCAGGTGCTGCGGTAGTTGGTGTTGATGCTTTGGCCGCCAAGATAACTAAAAATGAAGGCGGTGGAAATCCAAATCAAGCAAACATTGTAAAGGGACATTCAGCAAAAGAAGCACAAATTATCAAAGGTAATATAGATGTTACTACAGGTAAAACTTTTGATAAATCATTAGAAGAAATGACCTTAGGTGAAGCTTATGATTTGGGAACTAGAAGAGGTAAATATTATAATGCTAAAGGTGCTGGTGCCGCATTAGGTAAGTATGGTTTTATGCCTATTGCGATTGAAGATAGAGGTAGAGCACTTTATGGAAAAGATTGGAGAAATGTTCCGTTTGATTCAAAAACTCAGGATGAATTAAACAAGTCACTAATTATAACCAATTTACAAAAATTACAAAAAGCAGGAATACCACCATCTGAAAGAAATTTATATTTGATGCACTTTTTTGGTAATACTGCACAAACTTCAGCATTTTTAAATTCTTCAGATGAAAGTAGTATGGCGCCCATTCTAGATATGTACAATCATGGCGCTACTGCAAATCCGGATGTTGCCAAGTTAACTGTTGGCCAATATAAAAAAAGGTTTTTGGCTAAATTTGATGATACTCCCGCTGACTTACAAGTAAAATCAGTAGCACAACCAGTATCAAATCCACCTACAACAATTCCAAGTAAAATTCCAGATGGACAATCTTCAAGTGCACCATCTACAACAATAATAAGTAAAACTACCAATGTAATTAAAGGTGGTACTACATATAGTATAACGGAAGATAATTCTCCTGATACTTCTCCATTAATCGACAGACAATATAATTTAAGATAAACATGGACTATCAAAAAGCCAGACAGGTCAGAAAAAAGAGCCTATTATCACTCATCACACAACAAAAGTTTGGTGAGGGTAAAAGTCTTGGTGCATCCGTTAGAGGTGCAGTTTCACAAAAGTTTCAAGCCAAAGCCAAAGGTATTAAAGAAAGCCTTGATCCATTAAATTGGGTTAGAAAAGCCACAGGTAAAGGTGCTTTCGGTGACTTTGCTGTTACTGGTTTAGGTAGAATGTTTGGTCGTTCTGATAAAGATATCAAAGCTTTTGGTGGTATTGGTAGAAAAAAATTAAGAGGCAAAAAAGATCCACAGTTTACTACTATTGCTGCAGGTCCACTTAAACCATTAAAACGTGGTGATGGTGTTGCTGATGTTTTGGCCAAGATGTATAACTTCATGATGCAAAATGAAGAAATGCACAAACTGAACTTAGAGATTGATAAAGCTTTCAAACAAGAAGAAATGGATGAGGACGACCGCAGACATGAAGAATTAGTCAAAACAATTAAGAAGTATATGAAAGTGTCAAAATCTTCTACAGGTAAAGTAAGAGATGTTGGTGGTGGAGGTTTCTTTGATGGTATAATTGATATGGTTAAAGGATTAATTGGGAAAGCAATTGACGCACTGAAATTTTTAATTGCTCCATTATTAACATTTGTTTCTTCGATAGGCGCAATGGCACTTGAGGCGTTAGGAACTTTAGCTGCATTTCTTATTACTCCAGCAGGCGTTGCATTTTTAGGACTTATTGCTGCTGGTACAATTGCTGCATGGATTGCTAAAATGATTGCTGCTGATCCCCAGGCAGCATTAGCAGGTAAAGGTCCTGTAGGTACAGCTGTTGCAGGACCTGGTGCTGAAACTCAATTGCCTTCTTCGGAAGAAGAACAAGCAAATAAATCTTTGGCCAACAAAGCAAAAGCAGTGGACAAAAAAGGCATCAAAAAGGCATCATTAGAAGAATTGGAGGCCAAACAACAATTGCTAATTGAAACTGGCGATCCAAGATACAGAGTAAAAAAAGGTCAAGGTGATGAATCTGATAAACTCAAAGCAAAACAACTTGATGATATAGAATCAGAAATTACTGCAAGAAAATCAAAACAAACTTCACAAGCACCAAACAATAAAACAGAAACACCTACTGCTGTTCCAGTAAAATCAGCTTCATCTGAACCCACGCCAGAAAAAACGGATGTGTCTGTGCCTACGGCCGCAACCGAAACACCTAAAGTACAACCCGTACAACAGTCAGCCAATCCTCCTGTGCCTGTAGCTGCACCAAGCCAAGCATCAACAGGTGGTGATACTCAACCAATCGTTTCTGTAAACAGTAGTACTAATACTATTGGTGATAAATCTCCACCTAAGATTGTACAAACAAATACGGCAAGAGCAAGAAATGGCGACCTTAACCGATACTTAATGAATATTGCGGGTGTTGTTTAACCAATAAAAAACCCACCTTTCGGTGGGTCTAAACCAAGGGGTTAAGGTTTAATCTTCTTCTGCTAGTTTAGCAAAATAACTCAAGTCATCTTCATCAGATGTATCATCTTTAAATGGTGAATCTTCTGCTACTGCTTTAGGTGCAGAAAACTCTTTTGCTTTAACTTGTTCTACGGTTGTCTTTGGTGCTTCACCATTGAGACCAAGAACTTTATCAAGGCGTTTCTTCAACTCATCATAAGACTTGAATTCTTTATCAGCAATCAAATCACTTAGAGCGAATTCACGCTTATAAACATCTTCCATCTGACCATCATCTTCAAATAATGCTGATGGTGATTCAAATTCAGACTTATCATAATTCTGATAACCTTCTACTTTACGAATCTTCAACTTAAAGTTAGCACCTTTCCACATATCAAATGGATTGATTGCTTGTTCATCTTCAAACTGAGGGTTCATTGCTTCGGAGATTTTATCAAAAATCTTTTTACCAAAACGGAACAACTTCACTTTACCTTCATTCTCAGGATGTTTTGGATCAGAAATGATGTATACGTTGGCAATATAATCCAACTTACGTTTCTGTTTACGAACTACATCTTTGTTAGCTTCAATACCTGATTGCCATAATGTAGAATTGTGTTCACAAACAGGACATTGCTTGTTAAGTGTGGTTAAACAATTATCAATTAACCAACCACCAGGTCCTTGAAAACCATGTTTATGAATCTTGACCCATGGCAGAGCATCATCGCCATCTTTTTCGGATGCTGGTAGGAAACGAATAACGGCCATGCCATTACCTGCTTTATCTACTTCTGGCTTCCAAAAGTTTTCTGATTTATCTGAACCTGCTTCGGGGTTTTGATTGAGTGCCTCAACTGCTTGTTGTAATTTGCTGAGGTTGCCTGATTGGCGTTTGAGATTAGCGAAACTCATTGTACTTCTCCTTATTAACGGTGTATAAACGGAATATAAAAAACGACTTATCCAAAAACTACTCATAATCAACTACTAGTATATCATAATATTTATCCAAAGTCAAACGTACATGGCCAATATTGCCAATGTGGATGGCCAATCTTTATGAAGTATACCAATACCTCCTTTGGCCTTCCATTGTTCGATAACGGATTCAGTATCATCAATGATAATCTTATCAGGTGCTGCATAATCTTGTTTCAGTCTTTTACCTGGAACAAAGTTTGGTGTGAATGTAATACCGTGTGTCTGTAACCATATCAACTTCTGTTTAGAAATTGCATCGTATCTTGCCTCATTTGCTGTTGAGGATAGAATTTGAGTAGGTGCAGATGCCTTACGGAGAAATTCAATTCCATCCATAGTTCCTGGCATTAACTCTAGTGTTGCAAATTGACCTGTAGCAATAAACTCATCAAAGAATTTATCAAACTGTTTATTCTTTTCTGCCTCCCTTGGCATCATTTTATATAACTCTCGATATCTTTTGGTGAAGTCAGCAATAACTCCATCCATATCAAGGTATATACAACTAATTTGTGGCTTACGCATATTCTTTAATTTTTTCTTTCAAATTCTTTAAAAACTTTTCTTTATCATATTGTATAAATGGTGTGTATTTCTTAATTAATCGGTGCCAGATTGGCCAAATAATATCTTCGGTGACTTCTTTTTCCCATCTTGGCATACAACCTACCAAATCAACCAAAATACAAACCGATTCTAATGTTACTTCATTCTTCATGAACTTAGTGATAATCATTGGCCAACCACCACCGTGGCACCACAATATATCATCTCTCGTCCAAGACTCGGCACCATCTACCAAATCAAACAAGTATATTATATCATTATTAAAGGTATAAGTCAAGGCCTGTTGGGTCTTTTGCCACTTTAGGTAATTTTCCTCACCTTCAGTACCAGTCATATCACCTACCCACTTATCACCTTGTAGAAAGTTTGCCACATAAAAGTTTTTTAATTCATCTAAACTATATTTACGGGACAACTTATAGAATTGGTACTTGTCTTTGCGTACCATAAAGGACTGCTTTGATACATTCGTCTTGCCATTATATTTAAAGTAATCGTAAGAATCGGATGTAAAATGTAATTTTATAGCATTATATAAAGCAAAGGCCGCAAATCCTGTGTTTTCACTCATATTGGTAGTTTACTAGATTTCTTAATTAAATTTAAACTCTGTGCTTCTTCTTTAATCTTGGCTTTGAGTGCTGAACTAATTAAACTGGCAGCAACTTCTATTTCTAATTCTGTTTCTTTACAATGATGGCAGATGGCATCCATTAAACCTAAATGTTCATCTGCCGCCAATTGTTCAATCATCATACTAAATTGTTTAATCTCATCTCTTGTAGGCATCTCAAATATTCTTCGCTTTATAAAATATGTGGTGACCAATTTGTGTAACTCGTTGTAAGTTCCAACCTGGATTCACCTGTGTGTTATGATAGTATAACGCATTTGTTCTCGCTATTGTATCATGAACATCTGGTTCCGTCAAGGCCTTTCTTGCAACCATTTCAGATTCATCGTAGGCATATTTGTTTCTTACCAACATATTTTTCATACAAGTCCATGAAAACTGGCATACCACCAACTTATTAACATAACTACGTTGGTATACCACTTCACATACTGTACCACCAAACTTTGGATCGTTTGCACGATTGATTGTTACCTGTGCTACTGCCAATTTACCTTCATAAGATTCTGTTGCAGCTTCAAAATAAACATTATCTGCGAGGCATTTTAATTGTTTATTGAAATCTTCACTCACTTGTTGTTCTACTACCATTTGAGTAACCTCTTGTGAAATAGATGGGAATGAATATGCCAATAAAGCACAACTTAACAACAATAATATAGCTTTTGATTTTGATGCGAACATCATATCTCCTTTTGTTTACGGTCGTTACTCTGACCTTGGACCCAAGTACTTCTGACTTTGTGATAGGGTTTGTGGAACGATTGTTTCTGTTGCCAAGTACAATCGCTGGAAAACTCCGACAGGTGTTTAGGCTGCCAGTGCGTAACTTTCATCGTTAGCGTTTAATTTAATTTGCTTCTTCGACCGAGTGTCCTCAATCCTAACGGCTTTCGCTTTGCCGATTCTCCATTGTTCTAATTATTGCCATGTCGAAACCGGTCGCCCACATCAAAAACATATTAGCTGGTAATACTCACTCCATTAAAAACCTGCCGTTGTGACTGGTTCACTAATATGCTTATGGTGTAGGCGGGGAGAATCGAACTCCCGTCCACAACAACTTTCAAACAACTTCAACGAATGTGTATCAATAATGGTCCTAATCTATAACTAGTATAAACATCGCCATTATTAAATCTAACTTGGCCCCAATGAAAAATTCCACCACGGTACCAATGTGTCTTATATACTCTAATCTTCATGTCCGACCCACCACCTATTTTATTCGAAATAGGAAACCATTATATCATTATATTTATGCTTTGGCAACATTTTTTTGGTAATAATCAATCGCTTTCACCAATCCAGGTATGTGGTCATCGGTTTTCTGCTGAAATACCAATGGTGCTTCATTCTCTACCGCCATGATAATTACCAGATTATCAATTGGTGTACCAATCATTTCTTCATACATCAAAGCATATGCGGATGTTTGCCAAAAGTAATCTTCAATGTGTGCCATTTCTTTTATTTTCTTTGATGTTTTAAAGTCAATAACAGATAATACACCATCAAATTCACCAATACAATCCACACGACCTGCCATGCCTAATTGTTTAGACCATAATGCACATTCTTGATAATGAATATTGTTGATACGATTTAATTCTGGCTTAATTGATTGGAACATCTCCAACGCATCAGGCATGATTGTGCCTAACTTCTCATTGTTTAGATATCTCTCGCACAAGGTGTGTACATTGGTGCCACGACCTGTTGCTTGTTTAGAGATTCTATTGGCTTCTGCTTCACCAACTCTCTTACGCCATTTCATGATACCCTCTTTCTTTTGGGCGCCAATCACAGTAGTAACAGACGGCAATTTAGAACCATCAGGTAGAGTATAGTACCTCATACCATCAGGAAAGGTTTCAGATTTTAAATCAATGAGGTCTTTTGGTGGGCAAAAAGTAAACATTATTTTTTATTTCTATAATTATCTAATTCAGCTTCAAACTTAGCTGCTTGTTCAGGAGTAATAACAGTAGCATCAATTCGTTTTCTCAACTCATCAGCATAATTCTGTAATTGTGTAATATCACCCTCATAGTGAAAATTCTTTGTAACATGTTTTGTATCATAGGCATCAATTAATAGATTATATCTATCAGTATCTCCATCATTTCTAATTTGATGCCATTTATTTACCCATAAGATGTAAGCAGAACCATCAGCAGGCATATGTAGATTTTCACCTTCACAAATGAATACACATTTTGGATTTGTCCATAACGGAATATGAATTCGTGCCATGTATTCTTGTTCAGGTCCATCAGAATGTACCACAGATTTTGAACCAGCTTTTAGATTAGTAATTCTAGCACGCCTGGTGTAGAAACCCAATTCATCCAATTGGTCTAATACTTTCTTAATTTCACCGACACAACCTTGTGTTGGGTTTTTATATTCTAATGAATGTGCAATATCCAAATATTTTAGTGTTTCATAGTTATTGGCACCTTTGGGAAAGAATACTTCTTCTAATGTAGTACCTTCTTCATTCTGAAAGAAAGCAAACCCATCACGCCAATCACCAGTACGACTTTGTAAACTGTAACCACCAAATCCATTATATTGTGGGGTTTCATATTCTTTACCTTGAATACATTCTCCACCCAATGTAAATACACTACGTTTAACTTCTTCTCTTAACTTTTCAATGTCGACTTTGAAATCTAATTTTTCATAGAACATTATAATACACCTTTCAACATTTCAATGGTACTCTTATCAAATGTACCCAAATTGGAAGTTAATGATATTCTTGGTTGATTAGACCTGTTTTGTTCTACACTATGTAATACAAAACCTGGAAAGAATACTAACTTACTTTCTTTAGCTTTAATACGATTAAACTTAGAACCATTCACACCATCGTTACCTGAATCCCAATCACAACCATTTCTAGGATCAATTAATAACAGGTCACCACAATTCTCAGGTGCTTGTATATAATAAGTCATAGCAATCTTTGGTCCACCGTGTCCGTGTATGGCCATAGATTCACCTGGATTATTATAATTTACCCAACCTCTGTTGTGCCAATATTCAAAACCATCAACATAGTTGTGTGCCACATAATCATAAGTTTGTTCTTTGATTACCTTTAATGTATATTCTCTAAGTTCATTTAACCTTTTAGAATCGTTTGTCCAAACATTTGATGTTGGTTTGAATGATGTAATTTCATTCCACAATTCAATATTAAATTGTCTATCAAAATCAGTTTGTATCTCCCAAACAGGAGTAACCCACATATCAGTTTTGTTTATAATCATAAATGACCAGTTTCTTTCAACATATCACACACAGCAGCATAATCATAAGTTGCTGTAGCCAGAGTAATTGCTACTCTATTTTTAATTCCTGATAATGGTGTAACTGAATGAGGTTTTGTTACATCTAAAATGTATACATCACCTGGTTCAGCAATGTAGTTACCATTAATCAATAAATCTTCTTTATCATAAATGAAACCGTGTCCTGTTTGGTTCTCGATTCTGTGTTTCTTTGGGTCATCATTCTTAAATGTAAAGAACTCTGTTACACAATTATCCGTTTCGACATAAAAGTTAATTGTTACCAAATCACAATCAGTATGTGGTGGTATTACTGTATTAATCTCCATCAATGATACACAGAACATATTACGATATCGTTCAGGAATATATTCTATCACAGATTTATAATCTTGGCAATCCACATTAAGATATTTGATACCTTTGAACTCACCATCTACCACTTCACCGAATGTTACTTGTTCAGTCAATGGTTTGTAACCAGTAATTGTGAATGGTTTATTTAATTTTTGGAACATATTCTTTAATCTTCACTAAATCATTTACCCAACTCTTTAACACCACAGCATTAGGACTATCTTTCTCAATTTTCAATTTCATATCGGTAGATAATGAGATTCTTAAATCATTAGACTTGTTCTCTTGTACCTCATGCATCAGATAGGCAGGAAAGAATACCAATTGGCCTGCCTTTGGTGTTATTGTTTTAATCTTTGCTGTTGGATTCTCCGTGGTGTATTCACCATCAACAATAACAAGTTCACTAGTATCAATGAATGATATATCACCAGAGCTCTCTGGCACTTTAATATAATAAGTTGCCGCAAGTGCTGCATCAGAGTGTGCATGCATCTCAATACGTTGACCAGGTTCTTTTACATTGACCCAACCAAATAGAAATTCAAATTGAATCTCCAATCCTTCTACTTCTCTTGCCTCACGAACATAATCGTTAGCATTCTCTACTACTAATTTGTGTATTGTTCTTTTGAGTTTTTGTATGTGTGGTAAATCGTAGTCCCATAAATCATCTTTGGGACTACTATCTACACCAGTTTGAATATTTTTTGCTATTAGATAGATTTCATCCAGTAGTCTGTCGTTAAACTCTGAATCTAAATCTGTTGTTACTTCCCATATTGGTGATTTCCACCATGTATTCACTTGAACCATTTTGTAAGGTTTACAGTCCTTTTTTTAACTTCCATGCTTCATATTGTTGTACAATTTCACACTTATGATTCCAATCAATACCATCATGTGAGTTTAATTTGGCTGTATGGTACTCATCACCATATACAATATGTTCTAAAATAGGAATGCCATCATGAAAGATTGCTTCTAAGATATCAGCATAATCATGTAACATCTGAAACATTCTATCTTTTTTATCTTCAGGCAGGTTCAACATATCTGCACCCATCTGATTATCAAAATAATAGATTACATGCTGACGATATAGTTCAGTATCTTCTATTGTGATTTGATTGGTACCAGGCATTTTAATTTTCCTTTAAAACTATTTAATTTTGTAATTGTAGATGCTGTGTAATAACTAAAGAACAAGAAGAACCAAATAGTATATACTGTTGGTAATCCATGTTTACGTTTTGATTTAGCGATTCTTGGAATCATATCAACAACACGGCAGATAGGACGGCCAATATTCATTAGAATACGACCCATGAAATTATCACGTTCAACAGCACCCATTAAGTATGCCATGTGTTGTGACCATGGTTGACCAATCTTGTTAGCCATATCAATCATGGCTTTCTGTTGTGCCTTCTGGCGTTCTTCTTTATTCTTAATCCACACCATGAAATCAGGACCTTTGCCTTCCATCCATGCTGTTACGATACGAGCCCAACGAATATAACCACGATATACCGATTTATCTGTTTTGCGTAACATCTGACCATAGGCTTGGTCGGCTGCCCATATATTGTGGCTCATCATACCAAGGTCAAACAGTTTAGCACAAACAATCTTAGAACAGTTACAAGCACAGTTACAATTATATGATGTTTGGCCTGTGGTACAGTTATAGGTACAAGCACAGTTGCAATTATTTTGTAACCAAGATTGTGAATCACAGTTGGTACAATTTACTGTACCTGAAATATAGCAGTTGTTGCATTGGATGTTACCACAGTTACAATTGGATGTACAGTTACTATTGTTACAATTTCCTTGAGTGGTATTTTGAAAATAAGTCAAACCTTTAAACGAATTCATGTTTGGTGATGATGGACTAATTGATGGCAAAACATAACCATTGAGAAAATTCAATGAAGAACTATACGTTGTGCCAATACCCAATTCGTTATTAACATCACTAACTGCAATTTGTCCTGTAGGTGTGGTCATTTATTTACTCTTTAAACGTTGATTTCAGTATTTATATCGTCAGCCAACCGTGATTTACCATATACTTCCACACCATCCAATTCGCCAATTTTTTCACTAACCACCTTGATTGGAATAATCTTTTTGACTGGTTTCTCTTTATGTTCAAAGATAGTACCAAAGATATCTTGGCGTTCCAATGGTAACTCATCATTTTTAATGAGTGTTGGAATATAACCAGTCATTCGTTCTAATGCCACAGCAAACAATGCCACATTATCTGAATAAGAATTGGCACAGGAGATGTCCCAAAACTTCTTATCCAAGAACATACAGGCACCTTTACAGAGGTGTAATACTGGACAAGAACCACATTCTTTACGATTACTCCAATGCGTGGAGGTCTTAATCTCTACATTGTCCATATCAGTCATGTGGCCACCAAGATGAGACTCTCCATTCTTGGAGATTTCAAGGGAACTGACATTCTGGCAGGTCATTACATTACCTCGTAAATCAACCGCCAATACATGTTCGTCATCCATACCACATTTCTGACCTAGGTACTTAGAATTGGCATGAGATAATACTGCTTGAGTAAATCCATCAATCTTACCTAATTGGCCAACAAAACCAATTTGACCACCTGTGCTAAAGAAGTCAGCAAAGGCCGTTCTGCGATACTCAAAATGTTCTTGTAGTGTCTGTAATGAATTGGTAATACCTTCCTCATCATACGCATCAACAATACCACCTTCACCTAATTTAACATTAGGATCACCAGTCATATTAACAAACCATTCATAAATTTCTTTACGAGATTTATTTTTACTATTCATCATTGGATTGAATGAGATACCTTTTTTCAACCTACTCATCATACGATAGAAGCCAAGAATAACTTTCTTCTTTTCTGGATCATCAAAAGGATCAGGACCACGAACAGATTGTCCAGGTCCATCGTGTGAGATTGATACAGAAAAATTATACTTCATCAACCAATCACAAATTTCATCTGTAAGAATAGAACCATTGGTGATGATAGAAAATTGTGGTAGACGATTCCAATGTTGGAACTTATCTACGATTGCCTCAGTCAAAGGCTTTAATGTTTTCCAATAAACGAGTGGTTCACCACCCCACAATTCAATCTTCAAACCTTTTTGTTCATCAAATTCTAGAGTATCAAACATCTCCATAAAAGCATCAATATCTTTTTTGGAAGTTTCTGGCGCTCGTTCAACAAACTTCTGTGAACAGTAATCGCAAGAGTAATTACAACTCAAACCTAATTGAATTTTAAGTAATTGTACTTCTTTGGATTTTTTTAGTGGACGGTCTTTGTCGAATGATTTATATTCAGTCAACTGTTGATTGTGAATTGTGCCTTCAGGAAATTCATACACGATTCCATCTTCACTTTTGAGTGTGTTGGTTTCATTATCATAGTAGAAGATTTTTTTATCATCAGCACTACGTTCAGCATGTATTTCAAATAGCATTTATATTCCTAATTATAATATGAATTTCTGTGTGGATCAAATGTTGATAGTATTGTTTTTGTTTTTTCTATTTCTCTGTGTTGCTTGGCCATTTCTGCCAATTCTTGCTGTATTCTTTCTTTGTTGTTCTGTTCGTAATAAAGACGTTGTTGTTTGGACATCATTCTTTTCTTCGACATTCACACCCCTCTTAATTAAAAGTATAGGCAATTTCTTCACAGTTACCATTCTCTAGGTGCCTTGGTTTTGTGACCAGATTTGATCGTGTTATTCGGAATACGTTCTTTCATTGGATTAATAACATACTTCTCAAATGATGAGTCGGCTCGACCCATTCCAGGAACAGATAAACGAGAACCATCCGACATAACGGGTAGGTTCTCCGCAAAAATGTGCATTTCTAAATGGGGATTGTCTAGCTTGAACTGTTCTAAAACAGTATAAGACATACGGTGTTCTTCTACTTCACCTGTATTTTTGTTTAAAAAATCATAACTAGGCATTAAACCACTCCGGTTGATTACGAGAATTCACTTTACCTTTCCAGCTGGCTAAGTGTGTCTTATTATTTATATAGTAGTTACGATAGGAAGCCAATGAATTACCAGTAATTTTAACGTCATCCGGCATGGCTGGAGTAGGCGCAGTAAAAGGTTTATTGGAAATGTTAGTTGGTGGTTGAGATAGAATATTTAATAATCTGGAACAAGCGTGGGACTTACCATAACGATATGTATATTCTTTCAATAAATCTTTCCACAAATTATACAACCACACATAGTTTTCTTTAGATTCTCTACACCACAAAGCACTCGGATGGCTTGGGTGTGTGGATTTCATTAATAATGATTCTCTTTCGTCTAGTAACAACCATCTTTTTATTTTTCTACCGTTGGAGGTTTTATCATAATATTCTGTGCCATCTAATAATCTGTGTGTGGTGGATAATAACTGAGCATATTCGATACACATTTTTGTTACATGACGGTCTACATGATATTCAGCACATTTTGTTGTGGAATTAGAAAGGTAAAATATATTCATAACATTCTAATCAAACCAATACTATCAATAGAGGTTAACAAAATATAGTTAGCCAACATGCCAAAAGATTTGCGAGTGTAAGCAGCCCAAGCATATAAAGCACAACCAGTAATCCAAACAGGATACATGAGACGTAAAGGGGGATTTGGAACGGTAAGTGCCATAGTAAGAGAGCAACCAATACTAATAGCCCAAGCAAGCAACTCAACCACAAACCTAAGTTTATGAGATTGCCAATCATCACGAATCCACCCAAATGTTGTTCCCAACAAATCGTTCATTATTTCTTAATACCAAGAACAGGAATTTCCAATGGTTCTTTTTCACCAGCAGTTTTCTTTAAAGATTTAACACGTTTAGCAATATCATCAGCGGATACTGTTTCCATAGCAAATTGTTTAAAAGCATCATAAGAATCTTTTACTTTGTATGCTGTTTTACCATTAACTGCAGCTGCATCAGCCATAAACAATGCACAACCACCTTCAACAAGTGGAGCAATTTCAATAATAGAATCTAGATTGATAATTACTTTACAATTTTTTTCAACTGATTCAACTTCAATAAAAATACTCATTATTCTTCTCCTTGGTTAGTTTTGGTACTTAATTTGGCCAACTTGGCACGTTTCTCAGCAACTTCAGCATCAATCATCATTTTCTTCCAATGGCCACGCTTTTCACTTGACAATCCAGAAAGAATACGTTTTGATTCTTTACTTAAATTAAAATCTTTAGTAGTTTTCACTTGTTTCCTTTAATTTAATTAGTTCTAAGATTGATTTGGTAAATTCAACCGGAAAATCCGATTCTTGGCCAGATTCCATTCTACCTCTAGAACGGCCTTCTTCATACAACCAAATATTATGAATTTCTTCTTTGTTGGGCATCATTTTTTATCACAATCTTCTAAATTATAAATAGGTGTAGGTCACGATGCGCTAACATCTACCTACTCTATGTTTAACACTTTAACACGAAACACAGCTCATGTCAAGTATATATCAACCAAATCTACCATATTGTGTATATCTTACCACATATTTTGGTAACAAACTTCCTATGTTTTATCTTGGATCTTCATCGGTTAAGAAGGTACAAAATGGTTATAAAGGTTCAGTATCTTCTAAAAAATACAAACAAATATGGAAAGAAGAACTAAAACAAAATCCACAATTATTCAAAACACAAATTATATCGTATTATACAACAAGAATTGAAGCTACTGAAAAAGAAAATCAATTTCAACTTAAATTGAATGTAGTTAAATCTCCATTGTATATGAACACATCAAATGCAATACCAAATGGCATTTATGGTGTATCAATGAAAGGTGAAAATAATCCTATGTTTGGTAAAACCAGAAGTATGGCCACCGAAACCAAAATCAAAATAAGCCAAACCAAAAAAGGTGTTGTAAAATCGGAACAAACAAAACAAAAAATGAGAAAACCTAAACCGATCGGTTTTAGTGAAAAACTAAAGGGCAATCAAAATGCAAAAGGTGCAAAATCTTGGTTAGGTAAAACTCATAGTGAAGAAACCAAAAAGAAAATCTCAGATAAAATCAAAGAATTAAACCGGTTAAAAAATCAAGGCTTATCACAATCAGGAACTCTAATTAAATAGGTTGTATTGTTGGTATGTGGCCGAACAAAGAAACATTCTTTTTGAATATTCCAAACTAAATGGTTTTGAATCCCACCTTTAAACTGTTGCAACTCCGGTGGATTGGTCAATGAAATGAATTGATTGTAACCAACAAAACCAATCAAAAGTAAACCAATAATAATAACAATGTGCTTCTTCAAAAATTCAGTTAGTTTTTTAAACATTCAAAACTCCATAACGATATAGAACTGCTATTATAACACAAATAATACCACCAAGCAACATACCTAGATTAAATCTACCATTAACCTGACGGAAGTATTCCACTTCCAACTCAAGATAATCTCGTTGACCTAATACCATATCAGGACATTCCGATTCACCACCCATTAACTCAATGGTTTCTTTAGCATTGGCCAATCGTTGTTTGGCTTCACGGTAATCTAAGTATGGTATCATTAGTCCCAAAGTCCCTCGTAGTACTTTCCTAGAAGCCGGAAACCATTGGTCTTTCTTGCTTGGTGTGCTCTCAGTCCATCCCAATCTACCTTAGGTCCAACATAATCTTTATCCCAAGGTGCTGTATCACGACAACCCGTGTGGTCAAAGAATTGTGATTCATCATCATCTGTGACTTTTTGTGTAAAAGCCCAAATCATTTCATTGAGAACCCAATCCCATTTAAGGTGAACGGTGGATTCGCCATCATCTTCACCCATATCAACTGCATGAACCTGTATTGTATTACGAACATCATTTTTCTTGCGTTTTAGTTTTGGTTTCTTAACTGCTCTTAATTCTTCTGGTACATCTTCATCATCTACCATTGGTGAACCATGTTTATCATTACGCAACTGTATTAACATTGGTAGAATAATCTCAGCCAATGTATGATCCATTGACCAAGTATCCCATCGGTCAATCTTAATATAAGTCCATCTTGGATGAATAAAGTCTAAAAACTTTTGCCATGCAATACAAATAGGATTCAAAAAGTTAACCACTTTTACATATTTGCCTGTGCCTGTATCTTCAAGATCATAGAATACATCATCATTCTTTTCCCAAAAACAAACTTTTTTGAGAATAGTATATGGAGAAATCCAATGATTACGATATTTACTAATCCAAACTTTCATTTTTATCCTTTAATGGCACAATATAATATTATAATCACAATTAATATGATTGGCAACCAGGCACGCAAGGTCATTGGTTCATTACTTGGTAATTTTGGTGGTGTAGGTCTTAGCATTACACCACCACATATTGTAATTCAAATTGATCTGCACGTGCTTCGTAACCATCATAACCACGAGGATTACAAATCACTCTAGTACCTTTAATCATGTAATCAAAAGGATGATGAGTGTGTCCATGAGTCCACAATTTAATCTGTGGACGATCCATAATAAAATCAATCAAATCACTAGTGTAAGCACCATTCATTGTCCTATCATTGGCATACATTTTGTGTATGCTGAATGGACTTGGTGTATGATGGCCAACAACCACATATTTTCTATCATGATTACCTTCAACAACATGCCGGATAAAGTCCAACATCTTCTTATGGTCCTCTACCGAATCTTCAGGACAGAATTTGCTTGGTTCATCTTTATGTTTATAACCAATTGGGAACATATTTCCCTTTTCGTCTTTTATATAACGACCACCATTCTTACCATCTTCTGTGTACAATAGATTTTCTTCATAGATTGGCACCTGGCGACTAACCATTCTATTACTATTCTTTACACAATTAAAATCATTCATGGCACTACGGACATGGAACAAAGTCATTGGATCTTCCTTGTTCATATCAGTCCATAATGTACCACCAATAAAGGTAACATCATTCAATTCAAATACTTCTTTATCTAAAATGTGTAGATTAGGTAAGTAACTCAACATTTTCTTTAGATGGTCAATAGTATATTTGAAATCATAATGATAATGCTCATGATTACCCATAACATAGATTACATGTGGAAACATGGCACAGCAATTACTGAAGAAATCATGGATTCTTCGGCTTTTATTAGTGCCAAGAGCGGCATGGCCATATTTAAAATCAGGACTAGTTTGTTCCAACAAATCGGCCGCAACACAAATATCACCACTCAGGATCAATACATCAGCCTGTTGGTCATTCTTTAAAAGGATATCTCCGAATTCCAAATGAATGTCGGAAGCTAAAGCAATTTTCATTTTAATTCCATATTCTATGTTTTTCTGCGACCCATTCTAGGCCATCATATTCTTCAAGCTGCCATTCTACTTCATCGGGAATATTTACTACTTTTAACTCTGAAAATCTACCATTGGCCTCATCGCCTAATTCTTCTATCACACGAACCAAATATTGGTCATTACGTTCAATATCATAATAAGACCAATCTTCTTGCCAATCTTTCCATTCAATCATAGAATATTGGCAAAATAGTTTTTGTGCCTTTTCAGATAAACTAAATCCGCCATGGCAAGAGTTAATTACAATTTTCAATGTAATATATCCTTATTTTCTTCTTGTGATAATATCTGTTCGGGAGCTTTTAGTAGTTCAATAAAATCATCCTGATATTGACCTTGTTTGGACAACCATGTTAATCGTGCCAATATAACGGCAGTCAAATTTAATGCTGGCACCTCATATGTATTCATCCATTTTAACAAGGCCATATCAATATCTTCCGATAGGTCTGCCAGCATTTTATCTTCTTCAATTGTTGCCATTACCATCTTCTTTCCACATTTTCTCACAACTTGATTTGGTTGCATTATCATTCAAACGAATACAATCTTCAATAAACTCAGATGGCGCTACCTCAGCTGAACTTACAGCTTTTACCTCAGGTGAATCCACGGTCTTGGCAGATGGCATAGAGAATACAAATAAACAACCAGCAACACCAATGCCCAATAGAATTTGTTTCCAATAGGTCAATAGAATCAATCCAACAATAAGTGTGAAAAAGATTCCAACAATTAATAATTGTAATACTGTTGGAGTAATACCAACAGAGGACAACATATCAATAATATTCATGATTAGTAAGCATCGCAACGAACATCAACAGGCACCAATACCTTGCCACCAGTATCAACCTTTTGTGCCACATATTCGGTAGTAGGTCTCATCTTGGCACGGAGACATTCACGACCTGCATTGATTACTTCATTGCGACTCATGACCTCAGGACCATCATAACCTTTTACTTTATAAACAGGTGCAGATGAACAGGCTGGCATCATTAATACACATGCCACGACCAACAGTTTAACTTTCACTTTTTTTCTCCATAATATACTTAATTACTTCTTTTGCATCTTTCATATCAGACTTTTCTACTGCCTCATCAATCATATCCAATTGAACGCTATGCAAATGATTTAAATGTATTGTAATCATAATATCTCTTAGATTACGAACATTAAGAGGTAATGGTTTATAATTCATTTACCCGTATCCACTTTAACTGAAACATTCTTAACAGTTTCAATACCATTATCTAATGCCTTGGCAATACCAGTAAAACCTACTGTAGCCACAATAAATCCCAAAATACAACCAATAATAAAATTAAACATAATCTTCCGCCAATACAATATATTCAATATACAAATTGTCCAATTCTTCATCAGACTTTTTAATCAATGCATCAGTAGTAAAACCTTTAAATGATAACATTGTAATAATTTCTTCACGACTAATATGATCCATAAAAAACTCCTCGCCAATTAAGATACCATTATAACACATAGGTGGATGGTGTCAATACCAATGTTGTACCTAAGCAACACAAATCAACTTACCAATGCCAGTATACTCCTCAATGGCATGCTTTAACTGCTTAGGAGACGCCTTAGGTGCAATAAACACATAATCCAACTCAGGATTCACATCATTGTCCGACAGCACCTTATTCAAGTATAGGACAGCTTCACGAGCATCATCAAACTCTTTCATGCCAATATTATTAAACAACTTTGGTTTTGCAATATATTTCATTTCTTATCTTTCTTGTTTGGTTTAATTGCTGCAATACCATATCCTTGGCCATCATAGGCATCTGATAACTGTTCACGCATTGCGGCACATTCATCTTCAAGCATTTGAATTTTAATGGCTGCATCAAGATTTTCATTCAACAATTTTTTGTGTTGGCGAACTAAATCCATATGGACATCTTCAAATAAATCCCACAATTTGTTAAACTTCAATTCATACATTTCTTTCATACCAAATAACACATTGGTAGTCTGGTCTGTAGTGAGTCCATGTTCAAGTATAGCTTCAGCTAAATCATAGATATCATCCGTTACTGTCCAACATTTTTGAATCTGTTGTTCAAAATCAAATCTATCACTCATTTTTTTACTTTCTTTTTCTTTGGATTATACAAATCGTTATTAACAGCTTCTTTCAACATAGCAACCATACCCCATTGAATTAATAAAGCAAGAGCTTCTCGGTCAAAATTAATGGTTGCTTCAGCAGAACCATCTTCATTTTCTTCGATTACCTCAATTTCGAGTTTCATAATTTACCTTTCACCTTATTGAAATACATCAACCCTAGAAGTTTCGAACCTTCTAAGTAACCCATCGGAATCTGTGTCGACCATAGTCCGCATATATGTATTGATTGGCGATGTATTTCAATAAGGTGTCACCGACTTACTGGCGTTTCACAACGAGCATGCGGTGACCTAGATTAAACTGTTACGGATTGTGTAAATGATTCGTCAGATGACTGTTTTGCAACACCACTTGGTGATTTTACTGTGGCGCCTTTGAATCGGCCATTTTGGTCAAATTGATCCGGATTGACTAATTGGTATCCGGTCACAGCACGGCCAGATTTAATGACCTTAATAACCGCACCATCTAAACGGCAATTATATATGTTCGTGGAAAGTCGGTACATTACCTTTTCTTGGTCTGTACCTTTAAAGCAATCAGCAATCTCCTGTGGAGATACCGGTTTGCCTGATAGAAGGCATTGCAACACTTTTTCATGACGATTAGGTTTACCCTTGCGTACCATTTGTTTCATAATATATTTCCTTACTCAATTAAATTAATAAATTAATACTTCTCACATACAACATAAACCATTATACTACACTTGAGGTTGGTTGGCAACCTCGGAAGTGGTAGCAATGGTACTCGTATTCGCTGGTGATTCTACTGATGCATCCACTTTTGAATACAAATCTAAAAATGCCATTTTGGTTTCTTCGTCAAAACGATTCACACACAATGTAATGGCCTTCATTCTATCTTTAAAGATACCAAATGCTTTGGCAATATGTACCAATCGGCGAGTAGAGATAATCTCGTCAGTAGCACCTTCTTGGTATGATTTACGAACCACATCAGCCCATTGGCAAAGATTCTCAACAAAATCTTTATCATCAAGCAATGGTCCTAAAATCTTTTTCTCGGTCTTAGCATCAGGGAATTCCTGCTCTACCGTAATCGGGAATCTTTCCAAAAATGCATCATCTAATATCTGTGATAGATATTTGCCTTCATCACTACCACGACCTTTGGTATTTGCCGTTGCAATGATATTAAATCCATCTTTTGGATAAACCATTTCACCAGATTTCTTATTGTAATGTGGTTTGCCTTCCATGATGCCTTGCAAACACATCAACTTATTAGAACCACGGTCTACTTCGTCAATCAACAATACTGCGCCACGCTTCATAGCAATAAGCACAGGACCATCACGATTGACCACATTACCATTCACCAATGTAGGACCGCCAAGTAGGTCACTCTCATCAGTTTCGACAGAGATATTCACACGGATACATTCACGATTCAACTCCGCACACACCTGTTCGACCATCAAGGTCTTGCCGTTGCCTGATAGACCAGTAACAAATATCGGATAGAATGATTTGCTACCAATGATATTCTTCATATCTTTATAGAAACCAAATGGCACATAATCAGGCCATTTCTGTGGTACAGCAGGTTCAGAATCATCTACCAGTTTTGGTTGACGGAACTCCAACACTTGTGCTGGTTGTGCATATGCCATTTCAGTTTCGGGTTCAATAACTTTACAATCAGCATCGTTTAACTTTACAATACTTTCTTTTAACTTTACAATCTTTTCACCTGATGGTGGCACTTTGTATTGACCACGGTCATAACGATATTGTGATTTTGTAACCAGCCAATATGGGTATGGTGCATCTGATTCATTACACACTTTGGTAATATCATCACGATTCAAAATTGGTTCTGAACCAAAGATTGATTCAGCTGCTACAATAAATTGCTTTGCATTTTTATTCATAATATCCTTAATCTAATAAAACCATATACGCTTCTGCGTTGTTATTCATAAACCAGTTAATGCCTTTTCTTAAACCATCATAATCACCAAAGATTTCACAACCTTTTAATGTATCATATACAGCAACTTCTTCAGGTGATAACATAATGCCTTCACCTGAAAATGGATTGGTGATATACTCACTCATTTCACCAATAAAAATATCTTTGTAAGGCAATTTCATAATATTCCTTTTAAATTAACCAACGATGGCATATTCTGCCAATTCTTTCCATTTACCATTAGGATTCGATTTACGAATCTTGGTAACCTGTATCAAAGTTCTTAACGATAACTCTTTAACAGAATCGGCCAATTTACTAATCAAATTCATGGCATCATTCTTACTAACTAAATCATACTCAGGCATAAAATCTTTCTGCGTCAATAAATGTTTCATTCTTTCAATCTTCTGCTCTGTGGTCATATTCAAATCAACTGCCAAGCTACGGGTAACGATTGCTTGGTCTAGTGCTACATTGCTCATATTAGAGATAAACACCACACCACCTTTGAACTCAAAGGCATTAGGTAAATCTTCATCACGAATGTCCGCATTATATGAAATGATACGGCGTGAATATGAATCAAGTGCAGCTTTTAATATATTCAATGATGTTGCATCTTTTAATACTGAATCACAATCATCAAACACCACAATACTATTACGATTCTCATACAAGGTACGATACAAACCCTTGGCAGTAGAATAACCTTTGACTACACGATACGCATTGGCAGGCACATCATCACCAATATCCAAACCTGTTACATCCATCAAACCAGTATTGGCTAATGTAGTGGTAACAGTATGTGATTTACCTAAACCACCAGGTCCTGTTACTACAACGGATGCTTGGTCTTTCTTGGCCAACATTGTAACCATATCAGAAAGAAAACCAAATCGCTCATTGATTGTAAATTTGGATTCCATCACTGCGCCAGTAACTTTGGTTCCTGCCTTACGCAATACATATTGTAAATGTTCAATTTTGGTACGCTTCACGGTTTTGCCATTAATCACGGCAGTATATTTTCCATTTACGAATTTAATATCGGACATAATTTCTCACAATTAAAACAACCATTATACAGGTACCACACCACAAGTCAAGAATTATTTGCGCTGCTGTTGTTTTGGTACAACACCATCAGGTATAGAAGGTCTGGACAACAATTGGTGCTGGATCACCAGTCAATCCAAAGCGCCTGGAATTGGCGACCATATCAGCAATATTATCATCATAATGGTCATCTTTCATTTGTGTTTTCATTCTTCAACTCCAAAATGTTCTTCAATCATTCTGTTTGACCACTTACCCCAATCTTCACTATATTGATTTTTTACTACTTCAGCACATTCCTTGACAATCAACTCGGCGAATTTCATTCTACTAAATGAATAGTATTCTTCGCCGGTGATAGGGTCAATTAGTTTTTCTTGTGCTAATGCAGAGAGTTCGTTAAATTTCTCGTTCATTATTCAACTCCGAAAACTGAAATTTTCTTAACCATATCACCTAACCGCAGTTCTACAGCCAGGCGCCGTTCGTTTCCGTTAAACATGCCGTCGCTAACTACAGTAGTATTAGCGATTTCATTAAACAATAACTCGGCCAGCTTATTAGCACGGCCTGCTAACTCTGGAGCCGCATAGCCTGCCTCTAGCATAAGTTCTTTAAGACGTTCGTTCATATCAATATCCTTCGTATTGTTCCAGTGTTCTTATTAGATCAGGTAGTGCTCGCTTGTCTATGGTCAGGTAATATGGACCAATATCATCGTAGGCGTGTAATTGGATTCGAACGGCGTCTTTATTGTCTGATACTGATAGATACGGCAGACCTGTTGGGCCATTGATCGTGATCATTTCTTTACTGCCTCCAGGTAGCATTCTTTACAAGCACTATCATTTCCATGTTTACATACATCTAATAACGGATTATCAAAATCATATACCCGATCTGCTTGTGCTAATTTAGCTTTTAATAATTCATTCTCAACTGCCAATTCATCTGCTCGAACCATTTCGTGTGAGTGTGTCGAGAACAGCAGGTCTCGTTCCTTTTGTAGCTGGCGTAGCTTTGCCTCAGCTTTTATTAAATATGCTTCAGCATTTCCATAGTAGGATTCTGCGCCGGCAAGCATGGTTTTTATTTCATCAGCTAGTTCATTTGCGTTCATTACCATTGTTCTGTTCCAAATTTTAGTCTAAACCATACAGCATCTGCAGGATCTCTAAAATAGACCACGGTGTAATCTTCGGACCGGTCAGCCACAGGACTGCGGCGGTGCCGGGTCCTGCCCCAGCTCTTGTCGTGATATGCTTCTATTGTAACCGGGGTGATCAATCTAGCAAACCAACGGCGGCCTTTTTGAACTCCAGCCGGTCCAAAGTTCTCTTCACAAAATGCGTATGTATAATACCAGGCGGCTGAATTACCTGCTCGAATTCGTGTAGTTGCTGTGCCCATTATTCTACCCACCATTCAATTTTAGGATTTGTTTTTTCATACTGTTCAACCAATTGGTCCATAGTCCACAAGTCATCAGTTTCAATAGTTTCTAACCATTTACCAAATTGAGCCCACGATGAATCTTTCATAGGATCAACACCAATTTCCGCACCCCACGGACCTAACCCTGTGCCACAACAATCAATACGACCACATGAATAACTTTGTAGTATCTCATCATACTCAAATGATTCACCAGCTTTTCTGCCAGTGAGTTTGGAATCTTCTGTTAGTGTTCGGGTGACCCGTTTGGTCAATCCGCGATCTATATACCATTGCAAGTTAATAACACCCATCCAATTTGTAGAATACCTAATCATCGTTAACTCCAGGCCAAACGGAAAAAGGTTGCCAACTGCTCGGAAGCAAATCTATAGCCCAATTCGGTCTGCTGATAATCGGTTCCACACTGATAGCCATGATCAACTAACCACTGACTCATGCCTTCGCATCGTTGAGCGATTTCTTTACGGATCTCAAGTCTGTCCTGATTCTTACCTGTGCCTAGACTAGTATAGCGACGCACCAAATCCGCATAAAACGGTTCGGTATCTACAGCAATACAAAGATGTGGGTATAGTAGTTGACTCATGCTACTATTATACTATCTTCAGTATTAAGAGTCAAGTCGTAAAAACCCACTAAAGTGTGCTTCTGTGAGAGGCAGGGTGGGTATGTGGCTTTTTGGCTACAGTTTTATTGTTTGGTGGCCAATCTTTCCACGGCTTGTTGAGCCATGGCCCGGAATGGACCCGAGGAAGGACTACATTACGGGTCCATTCCCATTCTTAAATCCGACTTCCCCTCCCTGCTCTTTAATCCTCTTTAATACATCTTCAAATAAGATTGGAGCAAAGTCGGGTAGTTGTTCAACGGACACATTGAAATATCGTGGATCAATCTCGTCGCTATATAGAATTTTGCCGGTCTTGGCATCAACTCCGCGTGGCTTCATTACACGATTGGCGTGGAGGTGGCCGTGGATTGAGCAACCAAATCTACCTAGCGATTCTTCATGAATAGGAATATGGCTAAGAATCATTCCATTCATCACATGATATGCACGAAGTTCACGGAAGTATTTCCGGTAGTCCTCATCTTTAAAAATGTCGTGATTACCACGAATAAGAACCTTGTCTCCGTTAAGTCTATCCATAATAGGCAATGCTTTTCGATTCATAACAACATCACCTAAGTGGTAAACTTTGTCGTTAGGTCGTACTCTTTCGTTCCATGCTGTAATCATGGCCTCATCCATCTCCTCAGCAGAGTCCCACGGGCGAAGTTTTGTAACCCCATCACTACGAGTGAAGCGACATACACCGGCATGACCAAAGTGTGTATCGCTAACTAAAAATACTGCTGGCATATTATGCTCCTTTCTCTAAGTTAATAAAACATTATACTATAAAAGTATTTTTTTGTCAATTCTGGTGGAAATGGAGGGATTCGAACCCCCGACCTTGTCCGTATGAAGGACCTGCTCTACCAACTAAGCTACATTTCCGTAAATGAAAAAAGGCGTAGAGTATTATCCCCAAACCTCTTTATATTTTTCTAAAGCCTTTTTTCTTGCTAACACAAGTCTAATTTTCATTTCATCCGAAATGTCTTGTACATCAGCTGTTTGGTCGACTAGCTCTGGACGACGATATCCAATTTGAAACTCTGGAGTTTCATCGTAATAGTCATCATCGTTATCATTTAAAAATACACGAGCTAACGGTCGCTTAGGTAGATGTAGTTTTGCCTTCGTTCTTGTGATGATAGCACGGACCCGACCGTTTGCTGTCGCAGTTGGGGCAACCCATTCTAAGCGATTGGAATCCAAAGACTGTGCCAACTCGGCTGAGCTTTTCTGGCTTATTATTACTAAAGTCGCGAGTGTTAATACTTGTAACAGGGTGGGTATACATGAGTTTCTCCTAAGCATACTATATTAACGCTTAAGAGTTACACTAAGTTGACAATAATATTGCCAAAATTATATCTTTTGGTCCGGCGTACAGGAATCGAACCCATATTCATCGGGTAGAAGCCGATTGTACTATCCATTGTACTAACGCCAGCTTATATTGAAACACACTAGAAGAACCGTGACGAGCGGATTCATTTACCTTCCTCCAACAAGCGGAAGCCCATACCGGTCAGATATGGTGCCACTACTAAGGATTAATGTGCTTCAATATAAACTGGTCCAGGCGCAGAGATTTGAACTCTGAAAGTTCGGGTAAAAGCCGAATATGATAGCCAGTTTCATCACACCTGGATTGTTTTTCTTGCTTGCGTAGAGCTTTATTGCTCTTGCGGTGCGAGCCCGCTTTCCGTTTATTTGCTAGTACAGCAAATATATTTCTTGCTTTCATTTTACTTCTCCTTTAAAAATCTGTTAGTGGAACTAGTTCCTCTAAATTTACAACATCGGTCCAATCTTCAATATGGCCCGAGTAGTAACCGTTGTGTTCGTTGCGTACTTCAAAATCAATATATCCACGGTTAGTGCGAATAGTAAAGAAGCCATCTTCGACTACTTCTGCGTATTCGTCATCTGTCTCAACATTGACCCACTCTTTTTCTTCTACAGCAGTAACTAACGCACCACGTAGCAAATCAAAAGTGTTACCTTCTCCAATTACATCTCTACCTTGAAAGTGATTAATGTAAACAGTATTACAACAATCGCCACATACATAAAATCCTAATACTTCTCCTTCGATGGTACGAAATGCAACTCTATCATGGTCTTCGTTTAGGAAAATACCATTAATGCGTTTTCCAACTAGCTTGTTTAAAACCATGCCATTCTCCTTTTAAAATTTAAAACATATTAGGGGTGACCTGTGGAATTCGAATCCACCCTATCGGAATCACAATCCGAGGTGCTAACCGCTAACACTAAGGCCACACCTAATATGTCTATGGTGCACCCTCTTGGTTACGCTCCAAGCCATCCAGCTCTTAGAGCTGGCGCTTCCACTAGGTTAGCTTAGGGTGCTCTACCTCTTGATATCCAACCATCATAGTTGTCGACATCTTTTACTTCGTCTACTCCTAGTTTACTCGTGCAGTTAGGATTTTCACTACACATCGTAACAAAGGTATGTCCAAGGCTACGATGGAATTGAGACGCAGATAATGCCATACTTAAATCATCAAACACTTCTGCGTGTGGTTTATTATCCACAGTATAATAAACTTTAAACATATTCACTTTCTAAAATTGGTACCTCGTGATGGTGTCGAACCACCGAGACCCACTTGTAAGGAGGGCAGTATACCGTTTACTTAACGAGGCATTTGGTAGAGGTACTAAGATTTGAACTTAGACTAATGCCTTCAAAGGGCACGGTGCTGCCGTTACACTATACCTCAACAGTTTGGTTGCGGGTTCTGGAATCGCACCAGAGACTAGGGCTTATGAGACCCTCGAGATACTCCTTCTCCAACCCGCGATAGATTGGTGGACCGTGGGAGAGTCGAACTCCCTACTCCTGCGTGCAAGGCAGGTGTGTTCCCAATTATACCAACAGCCCTAAATTCTTTTGCCATTCATTAATAAATGGCAATACTTCGTGTTTCCATTTGCTATGAACCATCTCGTGATGATTTGGGCATAGCGGTATTAAATTACTGGGCTTGTTATTTTTTCTATTCTCATCAATATGATGGATAGCAACAATCTTGTCAAACCCGCAAATAATACACTTGTGTTCGTGATGCTGTTTTGCTATAGTCGCATAATGTGTGGCATTGTCTTTCCACCAAGAGCTTCTGTTATTAGCACAACTTCTACTACAAAATCTAGCTGTTTCAAATTGTTTGGTATTTTGTCTACCAGTCCAAACAAATTCTTTATTACAGCATCCGCAAATTTTAGTATGATCTTTTACTGGACCATACTTTCTATTTACTTTTGCTATTTGACCAGCTTTATAAGATTCTGTATAATATTTTCCGTTATTCATAATTTTTAATTACTTTGGAGCGGGTAGAGAGAATCGAACTCTCAACTAAACCTTGGCAAGGTCTCGGGTTACCATTACACCATACCCGCAAATTTATAAAATACTTTCTAATAACTTCCTAACATCTAATGTAATAGGTTGTAAGTTATTTACTACTGTAGAATCTTTACATATCCAATTAGCAACAGGCAGTCCTGGTTTTAAATTAAACTGCCCGCTTTTTGTTTCAAGATTCCTATTACATTCGTCCCACGATAATTGCGATATAGCAAACTTATGCGGGGCTGACTGAATACATAACAAATAATCAAATGATTGATTAAATTTAGACTTATTAGTATTTTGAAGTGAAACTCGTCCTGTAATTGTATTCTTCGGTGAAAACATATCAGCTACTGATTTAAATTCATATTTTGTATTAGTTTCTAAATCAATGCTATCATATCCTTCCTGGTCAACATACTTTAATCTTCCGTCTGTTGCTTTCTCTAATGCTAATGCTAGAACTTCGCCTTTGAGAAATCTATAAGATGGCTTATTAAGTTGCTTGCCAAGTTTAACTAAACAATCAACTACGGGTTGATAATCTACATCCTTCAAAAAACTCATAAGTTCCTTTAATTTGGAGCGGGATAAGAGAATCGAACTCTTGACCGAAGATTGGAAATCTGCTGTTTTACCATTAAACTAATCCCGCATTGGTGTCGTAACGGCAGGGCCCTTCAGGATGAGTTACGACGTTACTACATTGAGGCATTGCACCGTAGCTTACGCTACCCCCATCAACTGCCTCAAATTTTGTGTAGGGCTTCCACCTACTCCCACCTCGCTTTAAAGTCTGCGTGTCCAAGACTTAGTTCTATTGCTAGAACTGAAAATGTTACTTTCTAATACTTTGGTACCTCGGGCCGGAATCGAACCGTTCGCGTTATATTGGTGCCCGGAGCCGGACTCGAACCGGCATGCCTTTTAAAGCGGAAGATTTTAAGTCTTCTATGTATACCATTTCATCACCCGGGCGTTTGATCTATCTTGCGCCAACCTTTAGGTTTACCACCTTTTCTGTTAGCGGCAATTTTTGCCTTATGTTCTTCCGACTTTGGTTTTCCTTTATTTCCAGATCCATTAGTATTACCTAACATTACTTTGCTATTCATAGCAGATGCTTTTTCTAAACCATATTTTTCAACACGGCGTTCAAAAGGATTTTTATGTGTCCCAAACTCTTTACCATCAATGATGATATTATCGTAATCAGTGCCCCAATACAAATGTTTTGGATTACTACATTTACTATTATTACAAGCATGACACAACAGTATGCGCCCGCTTGGAATAGTTGTATCTAAATATTGTGCTAATACACCTTTATGATTAGTAGAGTTACCGCCGCGTTCACAACAAGGCTCGGATAAGTCTAAGTGAGCCCTGCGTTCTTCGCGAGATTTTTTAATAAATTCTTCTACTATAATCATAACAGTATTATATAGTAATAATTTATTACTGTCAAATATTTTGGTGGGCAAGGAGAGACTCGAACTCTCACGCCTTGCGGCACTGGCTTCTAAGACCAGCATGGCTACCAATTACATCACTCACCCATTTACTACTTTTAAACCTTTTAATCTATCTGCGGCATAACTAGCCGCAAACGCTTGTGGCTTAACTAGTGGCTCTACATTACATACGCCACGGATATAACCAATAGCTTGACTTACAACATTAGAACTAGCATGAATTTCGTTAGGATTAATATCTAAATGTACTTCTACAGCACGACCTTCTAATACTTCTGCTAATTTTAAATACAATTCACTAACCTTAAACACTTCAGTCATTAATCTAGTATTAGGTTTATCACAACGGTCATAATCTCGTTCTCTAGTCACTTCACCAAATAACTTACAACCGTGATTACCGTCAATATGTACAACAATAGCGGCTGTATAGTCAGCATACCATTCTTTGCCACGCTTAATTCGTTCAGAGTCCACACCAATATAAATCTTAGTGTCTGGACCTTGAGCATCTATAAACTTTTTGATTTGTGGTATGTTAAACTTCATTATTCTCTTTCTTAAGTTATTTGGCGTCCCGGCAGGGATTCGAACCCCGACCAACAGTTTTGGAGACTGCGATGCTACCGTTACACTACCAAGACGTTGTACTACTATTTAATGTTGGTGCCTCAACCTAGACTCGAACTAGGGACCCTTGCGTTATCAACACAATGCTCTAACCAACTGAGCTATTGAGGCATGGTGGGTCTTGAGAGACTCGAACTCCCAACCGCTAGTTTCGAAGACTAGAACTCTAATCCATTGAGCTAAAGACCCATGTTTGGTAGTAGATATAGGTTATGATCCTATCCGTTGCAGCCCATCTGACCACTCTCCCAGGTTTATAAAACCCGGCCGCACACCAGTGCTATCTACCATATTGTTATTGGCGGAAAGTATTGGAGTCGAACCAATCCACCCATTGCTGAATGACAGATTAGCAATCTGTTGCCTTGCCGCTCGGCCAACTTTCCTTAATTGTTTGGCGGAAGACAGAGGAGTCGAACCCCACCCGGCTCTTCACCAGGACCTGGTTTTCAAGGCCAGTCGCAGGACCATCCCCGCTGCATTATCTTCCATATTGTGGCTCCCCGAGCTGGGCTCGAACCAGCGACACCGTGATTAACAGTCACGTACTCTACCAACTGAGCTATCAGGGAATTGTTTTTGGTCTGTGAGGTAGGATTCGAACCTACAGCCTCCTGACTCCAGATCAGGCCGTCTACCAGATTGACATTACACACAGATTGTTACTGGTGCCCCAGAATGGAATCGAACCACCGAACCCGGCTTACAAGACCGGACCTTTACCACTAAGGATACAAGGGCTATTTTCTGTCTCTACCATTTCCTTTATTTTTAGCCTTATATGTAGGCGTCTGACTATGGCAGTTTGGGCATATTGCCCTTAAATTTTCTTCTTTGTTATTTTTATAATTCCCGTCGATATGATCTAATTCTAGATATAGCGGAAGACCATTATGTTCTTCGATACCACAAATAAGACATTTATTATTTTGTTTTGCCCTTATATAACGATGTATATACATACTAGTTTGATGTTTGCCTCGAAGGCCATCTTCTAAACCAGACTTCCACCGTTCTATGTAACTTTGATGCATTCCTTCTAAGTAATGCTTGCCACAATAGATTCTTTTTTCTTTATGTGTAAATACCGTAGAACATATTTTACAGCTATATTTTTGTAACATATAATCTTTCTTTAACTGGCACTCTGTAGGGGTGACGATCCCCTCTTACCAACGTGAAAGGCTGGGGTCCTAACCAACATAGACGAACAGAGTATAACTTGGCGTCCTCACCGGGTGTCGATCCCGGTCCTACACCTTGAAAGGGTGTTGATCTAGCCAATCGTAATCTATGAGGACATAACTTGGCGACTCCAGGGAGTAACGATCTCCCTCTTCCTCTTAGACAGAGAGGTGTGCGTCCATGAACACTTTGGAGCCTTTGTTGGTTGCGGGCTAGGGTAACGCTCCCTATTCCATCCTGGCTTATGAGACCGGAGTGTGGCTATCACAACCCGCAATAGTTGTTGGAGGAACGGGTCGGATTCGAACCGACGACTTTACAGTTTTGCAGACTGTTGCTTTGGGCCACTCAGCCACCGTTCCGTTATTGTTTGGTGGGTGGTCATGGAGTCGAACCAAGTATGCCAGAGGCGTCTGATTTACAGTCAGGTGCGGTCGCCAGTGCCGCTCACCACCCATATAACGCTCTCTTTAGAAAGCGTGTAATAAAGCATACTAAGGCAATCATTTTTGCGCTGTGGAAAAGCGCCATGTCTTCGATCCGCGATGCCATTGACGGACCAGGTCTTTTAGTATGCTTTATTACGCTGTAGTTTTTTGCTCCACAAAAGGAGTTTCATCGTACAGGCCGCCCGTTTACTAGATGTTTTAAGTGCCTAGCGTGGACCTCGTTCCCACATAACACACTATACTACCTTACTGTTTATTTGTCAATCTTCTATTTGAAAATAAACAGCTTCTTTACGCTGCGAAGCAAGTAATACCTTTGCTCGCTCGATCTTATTCTGAATCAACTTCTGCTTTTGCTCATCACTGAGTGAATAACTATAAGCCTGTTCCACAATACGATCATTTAATTTACTATAATCTATTGTCATCTTTCTTTCCTTTTAAAAACAAAAAACCCGGAGTGTTTAGTTCCGGGTCCTTAAAGTTTGTGATATTAAAATATTACTTAATCATCATATCCTTCTTGGACCCTACTATAATCTTTCCCTGCCTCAATCATATTAAAGCCACTATTATGAATTGTTGAGCGTAAAGAGGCTACCGGGCTCCAGCAGAGTGCTGAACCTTGTGCTATTTGATACGTTACGGACAATCTTGTATTTTTCATAATATGTTTATTATAATGCTTAATTAATTCTTTGTCAACCTTCTTTTTTACTTCTCTGAACTTTTATTTACCTAATGTTGCAATTATACGCATATTTCCATTGAAAGTCAACCACTTTTGGTAAAATTAGTTGCCCCATCTTAAAAGGAAGAGTGATGAGTCGGTATCGCGAACAAAACTTACACCACATAAGTGTGGTTGATCCAATGTCCACATGGTCCAAGTCCAGTGTATGTAATGTCTACCTACTGTTGTTTCAAGCCAATATTCCATAGTATCCACTGCGGCGATCCAATCTAAATTTCCATTGGTTTCTATTATTGGCCAAGGCGCTACAGCTCTATAAGGAAGTTCAGGATGTTTGTCCCAAAGTGCTCGCATAGAAGTATTTACGAGCCCAGAACTTTCATTATATGCTATTAATTGATTAGATCTTCTATAGATTTTTCGAACCCCACTGTAATTACTAATCTCGGTCCTGGGCTCAAATGTACGGTATGCACATAGTCTGTGCGTACAAATGCGCTAGGAGTTAGTAAATTTGATTCTGCAGCCGTAGCAGGGCCTAAATATTCCATTTTTTCTGCTACTGTTGTTCCTGGCATAGTTAGCCCAGTAAAAGGTAATCCAGTTCGAGTACTTACTTGAGTAATCGAGTATAGTCTTTTATCAGTATGATGAAAATCGGTCCACCAATGCATAGGATCTTCTGGATTACCTTTTATTAATATATTAAATCTACTTTTTAAAATTTTATGGTTTTCGTTATCCACATGGGGTCTTCCATAACCTTGATTTTCTAAATTAGCTAAATGTGCGGTTATGATTAGATTGGATGTATCACAATTATATTGCGACAAATAATTTAATAATTCTTGTCCAGCACTTACTTCACGCCATTCGTGCTGTAACTTTCTTTGATCCCAATCTAAATTATGATAAAAATTTTCATTAAAATGATTTTTATATCGATTAAGTATCCAATCTTTAGCTTCCTGCGAAAAATCAAAATCTGTTTTATGGAATAGTAACATTGATTAACTCTTCTATACTTTTATCGAAAGGCACAGTAATTACCAATCTTGGTCCAGGACTTAATTTTATAGTATGAATATAATCTGTGCGTACAAATGCGCTAGGAGTTAGTAAATTTGATGCTGTATCTGTAGCAGGACCTAGATACTCCATTTTTTCTTCATTAGTGTGTCCTGGCATAGATAAACTACTAAATTCTTGATTAGTACGTGTATTTAAAACATTACTATAGTACAAGCGTTTATCTGTATGGTGAAAGTTAGTCCACCAAAGCATAGGATCTTCTGGATTACCAAGCACTATTATATTAAATTTTGAAGTTACTGTTATTTTACCTTTAGCAGGTCCGTATAATTGTTCGGCGTCAACGTGCGGGCGACTATAATATGGTATTGTTAAATTTGCCAGATGAGCAGTTATGATCAGATTAGATGTATCGCAATTATATTGAGAAAGGTAAGACAATAATTCTTCTCCAGCAATAGATGCTCGCCATTCATGTTGTAGTTGATTTTGAATCCAATCATAATTATGATAGAAATTTAATTTGAAGTGATCTTTATATCGGTTAAGTAACCAATCTTTAGCTTCTTGTGAGAAATCAAAATTTGTTTTATGATATAACAGCATTATAATTTCCTACTAGTATTATCAAATTCTATCATAGTGACTCTTTTATTATCTAAAAAATATTTAATACCGTTAATAACTTGATTAACATCAATGACTGTACGACCTAATTCAACGCACCTAGCATTATTTTCAAGAAAACCTGGTATCAACAATAAACATCTTTCTGGATAAAATGGTTTATGATATTGATATGTTTCGTGTATTATTTTTTTATTAACTTGATATGGATTGGTGCTATAGTATCCAGCAATACTTCCAATAGTAATTAAAGTTACTTTTGAATCTTTTAAATCTTTTATGATATTTGCTTGTATAGTACCTGAATAGGCATTATTGAATACTATGTCCGCTGATTTCATTATAGACAAGCACTCGTCGTACTTTGTAGTTAAATCGTATCCGTTACTACGACTTAACCCGATAACTTCTTCATTGGGGAATAATTCAACTATTTTGCTTCCTACTAAACCAGTATGTCCAGTGATTACTATCTTCATTCTATATTTACCAACAAAAAAAGGACCCGAAGGCCCTTTTAGTTTAACTCGTAAAAATTAGAACGAGTACTTAACACCTGCGGTTACGATGTTGCCATTGTAAGCCTTAGTAATGTTATTACCTTTTTGGTAGGCATAATCAGCTACCAAATTTACATTCTTAACTACAGGATAGGCAATCCCTGCGCCAATAAATCCAGCACCACCATTACCTACGCCAGGTTTTTGTGTGTCAATAAATGCAGCTCCAGCACGAACATTAGTTTGTACGGGACCTAGTTTGATAACGTCATAACTCACAGATGCTGTGTAACGATTAACATCAACAGCATTGGTAGTACTACGATCAAAAGTTCCTTGAACGCCAATTGCGCCAAATGATTGACCAACAGAAACGCCTGCGGTATCTTGTTTAGAGCCCATGTTGCGGCCACCAAAAACACCAACGTCAGTTGCGAAAGCAAAAGTAGTTGATGCTAATAATGCTACTGCTAAAATTACTTTTTTCATACTAATAGTTCCTTTATGTTTATACTACTGAACAAATATTTATTGTTTTTTTGCGTTGGCCTGCAAAAATTGCTAGGTTTTGGCATATTTTTAAGTTTAATATACGCATATAATGAAGTCAAAAGAATAGGGGTCGAAGCCCCTATCTGTTATTTTCTGTTTCGACGGATAACTCCGCAAAGCAGTGATTAAACTGCTAATGTTTGGCGTTGTGCTGTACGAGCAGAGAAACGAATTCCCTTACCTGAAACAGTTACTTCGCCTTTAGATGCGTTTGCATTTAAGTTTTTCGCTTGATTTACAGTCATCGCCTACTGTGTTGCCTCTTTCATTATCTCACCATGTCGAAACCTTGTCATCCCCACTGAAACATACTACAGCTTTTGGCCTCGCTACCGATAACTCGGTTCGGTAATATGCTTCGGTGGAGATGCCGGGAATCGAACCCGGGTCCACAGCGCCTTCACTACGAAGGAATTACAACAATTCTTTACAGCGGAAGAATATTTGATGCTTGCTTGCCTTTAGGGCCTGCCACTACATCGAATGTTACCGCTTGATTCTCTTTTAAACTCTTAAAACCATTTGTGCTAATTGCGGAAAAATGTGCAAACAATTCCTCACCACCAGCATCGGGGGTAATAAATCCAAACCCTTTTGCATCATTAAACCACTTTACTTTACCTGTTGCCATGTTACTTTACTTCCTTTATTAAAAACTATTATACTACTATTTTACCTATTTTGTCAACCAATTTGATATAAACAAGCGTAGCGTGATACTTAATATATCTAACCACTCTAAAACTCAAATGAGCATTAGTAGGTATATTTAGTATTGATCGGTTCCGAATTGCTGGCAATGGACCACAACCTAATCTGCTCCACTCTTCTTCAGAGTAATAATACTGTTCAACTGGTTTTTTGTTCTGTTCCATAAATCTATTTAGTACTGGTAGGCCTTGTTACTTAAAGACATTTGGTGGTCCGGGTAGGACTTGCACCCACACTCCCCGAATTATGAGTTCGACGCTTTACTTTTTAAGCTACCGGGCCATCTTTACTACATTGTAAGTATAACATCGTTAGCTATAATTGTCAAGAAATTTTTCTAGACTACCATACAAATTAGCTAATACTGCTTCTTTACTACCAAAAAAAACAATAGACTTTGGTACACCTTTAGTAGTTATAATATAGTAAGGCATTTGAAGTTTTCTATCAAGGTCTAGTATTGTATGCTGATTAAACTTCATAGGATCATCAATGCGATATTCATAAAATTCAAGGTCTAATGTATCGGCTAAAGCAAACCAACCTAATTGAGTTAATCTAAGTCCGCCAGTTGGACGCAAATTATACCACCATGATACTCTAGCTGATTCTACGCTAATGCGTTGTTCTTCCGGGAGTTGATTTACTAATTGTTCTGTAAGTTTGAGTTTGTTACGCACAGTAATATCAAGGATATACTTTTTCGCCTTGCTTGAGTAACACTACGCTAAACTTATCAGTTTTGAATTGTGTGTTGAGTTTTTTGGCAAGATTGATTGCGTGACCTGGATTACTAAAACTTACTTTTTTATATTTAGGTCCAGGGTACTGAACTAATAAATTAGAAGTTTTAAGATTAACTGGTTTATTATCAAAGTAAACGGCCCATACTCCTTCCGAAGCAAGTACTTGCTCGGTTTTGTATGTTTGCTTGTTTGTAAGCTCAGCTAAAATGGTTGGCTTGGGGCGACTCACTTAGAATTCCTTTTGAATAGTTCTTTTCGTGCTTCAGATATTTTTTTACAAGTTTCTGGAGAACGCTTTTTACCTTTGTGGAGCAACGATATTTTTTGTTTGAATTCCTCACTTCGTGGAACCATTATTTGTTTAGCTCTAGCATCTTTTATTTTTTGTTTTGTTTCGTCACTATGCTTTTTTCCTAACATAGTAGGCGCTTGTTTTGCTCTAGCAGTTCGAATCTTTTCTTTACTAGACTCTGTATGTCTATAGTTTTTACTATTTTCTCTAATTTTTTGTCTAGTGGACTCTTTTACAGTACCGTAACTACCTCCCATTAATCCATCTTCGGGTTTAATGTTAGCCCATTCTGCTGACTCGACAATTTTGTTTTCTGTAGAAAATTTTAAAGCGTATTCGACTAATGTTTCTTTATTATCGAATAGCTGACACCAAACGGTAGTAACATCTAGACCGTGTTTATTAAGATGTGCCCGCCAGTGTACGCCAGATCCTAAATATTTGTTAGGATCCCGTATAGTTTTTCCAAAGTATTTTAGACCGGTAGTATTATGTTGCTTAATGTACAACCAGGTAGGTTTAAACGGTTTCGACATAGTATATTATTTAGTCATAATATACCTACTTATTTCATTTATTTGAACCCACCGCCATCAATTTTAAGTTCAATAACCTGGTCCTGCTGGGGCTTTAATGCGGCTGTTTGTAGGGTTCTAAGTTCAAGTAATAGCTCGGTTAAGTCCGCGGCCATGCCTTTAGCATCTTTCATTGGCATAACAAAGTCTTTACTACCCCGAGCATCATTACCTCGAACCCGCTCAATAAATTTTTGTAAGTGTAAGCTCAATGTTCTCTCTTTAAAAAGTTAGCTAGCTTAGGTGGTTCCCATCCCAATGGTTTAAGAATTTTACCATCTTCACGACGGCGTACTTTGCCCAGTTGACGGTCAATTTTGGCAAAGTTAGTAGCCATTACCTCACGCCAAGCACCTTCACCATCTGCGCCCATCGAATTGATTGCTCCGATAGTAACGACAATAATATCGATTAAAGCATCAAGAGTTTCAACTTGATTTTTATTAGCAATAGCTACTTGTAGCTCGTCGTATTCTTCTGTAATCAATTTGGAGTAAAGTCTAAACTGATCATCATTCATGCCTGAGATAGTCTGCTCGCAAGCTGTCATAAATTTTGCTGAATCCTTAAACGGGTTTGTCATACTTTTTCCTTTTTCTTTAATTGTGCGTTGCGTCTTGCTTCGGACCAAGGCTTACCTTTATGCTGTGATCCATAAATCTTTTTTCTCTCTTCTTCTGTAAGAGAACTTCTATGTTGTAATGCCTTTTCTTGCATCACTACTTTTGTATCTTCTGAATGTTCTTTATCTCTAAACGGATTATTTTCCTTCATCCATTCTCTGTGTTTTTCTTTTCTTCTCTTTGCTTCTTCTTTATCCTGTTGTATCTCTTCGTAAGTCTTGCCTTTGTTTTTACCTGGCTTACCTCTGCTGGCATTGCCTATTTTAGTTTTTGCTTCTTCGGTATGACTAAACGGACCACCATCGCCTGCTTCTGGTTTTAAGTTAGCCCACTCTGGACTATCTACTACCTGCCATAAGTCACTGTAGTACAGGCCCCAGGCTCTTATTTCTTCATTATCTTTACACTCTTTTAATATTTCTGTATCAACATCATTGCCGTGTTTCTCGATATGAGCTGACCAACGCTTACCAGAACCTTTGTAAGTGTACGGATCTTGATTAGTCTTACCTAAATATTTTAATCCGGTTTTACGATGAGTTTTAATGTACAAGTAAATCATATTGTACTTAGTCATCGTAAAGGGTTAGTCATTTATTTCTCTTGTATCTTTTTCACTTCTATACAAGCCCATCCCGATGCTGATTTAACAAGTACTCCATCATTCATTTCGCATTGGTTAGCTCTTTGTATTTGCTGATAAATCAAAAAAGGAACGGATAACAATATCAATAAAAGTATTGGCGGCCAAATTTTTTCAATTAAATTCATTTAGGTAGTGCCTCTTCTTTAGTTTGAAATGGACCCTCGTAAGGGTAGCGTTGTAATACAATTAATTTAGGATCTTGCATAGCCGCCCAATGACGACCTTTCTTGACTGTGTACCAACCAGCCGCATACCAAGATTTACTTTTCTTTGTTTTAGTGTAAACTGGTAGCTTTTGTGGAACGTCCCACATAGGATTATATACACGACCTGCTGCCGGAAAGCCATGTACTATATTGGTTGTTTTCTTTTTCTCAGGTTTAATAATAGCTTCAAAAGTAACATTGATATTTCGTTCAACTAATTTAATACTTTTGTATTGTGCTACTACTTGATTATTAATCTTAACTTGATAGCCGCCATCGCAGGCTTCAATGTTCCCTACTTTATTATTATTTTCTTGTAAAATCCAAAACTGTTTATCTATTACGGGTTTAGCTACTAGACTCATTTAGTCATCCTTTTTCTACATTGTTCTTTTACTGCTACAGGATAGTCGGGACTAATCTCTGCGATACCACAATCATACTTTACTGTTACATGGCGTACATCTGCGGGCCAAAATGCTAAGGCTAATATAGTTAACAATACAGCAAATGTTACCGTAGTCCAAAACATATCTTTAGCCATATTATTCTTCAACTCCAAAATGTTCTTTAATTACTCTGCCTACACCTAGAGTAATACCTTCGGCTTCTGAATTATGGTCATTGGCAACTTCGGCACATTCCTGAACAATCAACTCGGCGAACTTGGCTAAATCGTCGTGCGACATATTGCCATCGCTTAGATTATTATCAGTGATACCAGCCTGTTCAGCAAGTTGTTTAATCTTCTCGTTCATTGCTTTAATTCCCAAATTTAATTGTATGCTACTATTGTAACAGAATTTAACCATACGGTCAACTATTTTGGTAACCTAATAAAATTAACGAAAGATAAATATGAACTAAATAAGTGTAGTTCGCGATCCTGGCAGATCCAACTACTCTAACAGTTAAAAAGGAACTATTAGCAATGACTATTTACACGCTTTACATTAAGACGCATAAGAAAACAGGACTAAAATATTTAGGTCAAACTCATTACGATCCCTATGAATACAAAGGTTCGGGGATTGATTGGAAAAAACATATTAAACAGTATGGAGACGATATTACTACTCAAGTTATTTATTCCGGAAAAAATCGTAATGAAATGTCGTCCTTGGGCAGATATTACAGCAACCTATACCGCATTACAACTTCTGTGGATGATTTTGGCAACAGAATTTGGGCTAACAGAACTATAGAAAACGGTGGAGGCGGATGGAACATAGGTAAAACATACTCTACAGAAGAACGAAAAAAGTTTGGGCATACTAAGCATAAGGGTTCTAAACGAACAGATAAACAAAAACAAAAAATGAAGGATAATCACGCAGATTTTTCTGGTAGCAATAATCCTAACTATGGCAAAAAAGCAAAAGATTCAACACTTACAAAAATGAGAGTCTCAAAAGTAAGAGTATGTCGCATAGTTGATCGCAAAGAAATGTCTGTAAACGAACTTACTGGCTGGATTAAGCGAGGCTGTAATCTAAAAGACAACTATCGACATGATCCTACTATCTATTCATTTACTAACCTAATAACTAACGAAACTATTACTGCTACTAAACGAGAAATGATTGAACGATACAATCTAGATCAAAGTGCTATGAGTAGAGTATTAACCAGAAAGTTAAAATCTACTAAGGGATGGTCTTTAACTTTGTAGTGATCCAGTGTAGTGCTTATTAAGCCAATCACCAAATGTTGCTGCGTTTTCGCTTACCTTTGTAAGTTCGTAACGCCCACAAAATTTAAGGAAGTGACTACCAACTTGTCCTACATCCTTGTGACTAATTTGTTCCTTAATAGTATCATCTACTACTTCTTTAACATCATCTGGTTGCGCTGTTAAATCTACTAATGCTACATTACGCTGATAATCGTCCAACACACGATGTTCTACACCATCTGGATCCGTCCAGCGTTGTAGCATCATATTGTTCCAATTATATCCCTTTTTGTCCTTGTCAGCGAATGCCTCCACAAGGCCAACCTTGTTTTTAGTGCCCTTTGTTCTGACACCGGGAAATGCCGAAAAGACATTGTCGCTCGAATCGCCGCGCATACATTTCTCAAAAAGTAACCACTGTGGATCCGGTATTGTTTTTGGTTCTTTAGTTTTCTTGTCGATGACTGGTCTACCTTTGGCATCAAAGATTCCTTCTATAGTATGTAATTCGTCGGTAATTCCGTTATACTGCTTGACATTTTGTGCTAATAATTGAACAAAGTCAGTATCACTGCTGATAATAACGTGTTCATCTTGTGGATGTAATGCGATCCAACGAGCTATAATATCATCCCCTTCTGCTGTTGGGCAACGGATAACACTACAGTTTGTTTTCTCTGACAAGTATTTAGTCAAGGAATCATAGGTTTCCCAGAACATCTTATCTTCTTCTTGTTCTGCTTCTGTAAGCGCAGCTCTAGATACAGCACGATTAGCCTTATATGGTTTGTAGAAGTCTTTGCGCCAACTGCGCCCTTCTAAAGCAAATACCACATGATCCGCCTCAAATCGACGAGCCATTTTGTTAGCGGCCATTAATGTTACATGGAGGGCAAATCCTACCTTTTCCCAAGTATCACTAGCACGAAAGGCTCCATGTCTAGCACGAAAGAAAAGATTAGCGGTATCTATAAGAACATATTTCATACAAACAGTATAGCAGAACTTATATTAAAAGTCAAACGAAATTGTTGGTAATAATGTAATTTAGGAGTAAACGGTTCCAAAAAGAATGCCCGTCTTTACCAAAATGCTTAGAATTTGGGGATACCGTTTCGATATTGGCATTACGAATTTTATCTTCGTAAGTATCTGATATAAAGCTATTGTTCCAATCGTGTTGGATGTTAAAAGATTGGCTACTGTTAAAAAATATATGTTTAATATTTTGGTTGGCTAATTCCAAATGAAATTGCCAAATTTTTCCTTCATCTTCAGCAGTAGCAGGCCATTGGATAATAACTAAAACATCCTGCTTTTTCTCGTCTAACCATTTTTTTGTTGCGGCTATAATATCATCGGTGGTATTATCAACATACGCTTCGCAATGAAAACTATAACGAAGGGCTAGACTTAACATCTTGCCCCAACTGATTGCTATATTATCAGGATGCGGTAGTTGGCCTAAATGAGCTATTCTTGCGTCATCGCCGGCAACAATATATTGATTTACAGCTTCGGCGGCTGTGGTGTGACTATCACCGTTTACATATAATATCATTGTTGTTTTAAGAGTTTAAAAGTTTCAGCTTCGACTACACGTCTGCGTAAACTACTACTTGAAAACGAATGGTCACGATCGTTAAAAATACATTCGATACCTCGTCGATAACATTCACTCTTTCCAGTAAATTCTTTATCCTCATACTCAATACCCAATACACGAACATCCAAAGGCAGTATTAGAAGCAAATCAACTAAGTCTTGTTCTGTTTGATAAACAACAACTTCGTCTACATAGCGACAAGCGGCTAATTGTATTTGCCGTTCAACAATACTTTGTACAGGTTTGTTTTTAGTATCTCGGTCAATAGTAGGATCTGTTTGCAATCCAGCAATTAAGTAATCACAATGGTTCTTAGCTTCGGATAGCATAGCAATATGCCCAGCGTGTAGCATATCAAAAGTACTAAAGGTAATACCAATCTTTTTACCTTCTTCTGTAAGTCTGCGAATGTGATTAAAAATCAACTTACTTCACTCCTGCCATCGCCAACATCGCGACTTTTAACTACTCGCGGCGACATTGCTTCGTATTGTTCTGCTGTTTCTAATACTACATTACGACATACTGCGGTAAACCAACGATCAATAATATCTGCGTCTGTATCTTTAGGATCCATCATATAGCCATGGCGAACCAAATCGGCAATCATTTTGTCATTCCAATCAAATTCAAATGCGCCTGAATTAATATCGTTAGGATCTATGTCCATACTTAATACTTCAAAGTATGCTTCGCCTTTTTCAGTAGCAACTTGTTTAGCTGACTTAGCTTGTTGTTGCGCTACAGCCGCAATTGGCTTCTTTTTAAAAAAATCAAATATTCCCATTACTGATCCTTAAACAAATTTATTTCTTCCCATGGCAAATCTTTTTTGCCAAAGTGACCATAGTTAGTAGTCTTACTGTATATAGGTCTAAACAGCTTAAAGCGATTAATAATACCTAACGGAGTTAAATCTACATTATTATAAATCCACTCTGTTAACGCACGACTATCACCGTCTGACTCTATATAAAAACTCATAGGTTGTGCTACCCCAATAGCATAACTAATTTGTACAGTAGCCCAGTTAGCACGACCAGCGGCAACAATATTCTTAGCCAAATAGCGAGCCATGTAAGCGGCGCTACGGTCTACCTTAGTAGGATCCTTGCCACTAAACGCACCACCGCCGTGTGGGCTATATCCACCGTATGTGTCTACAATAATCTTACGACCTGTTAATCCTGTGTCACCATCAGGACCACCTACTACAAAACGCCCTGTTGGGTTAATATAAAATTCTGTCTTTTCATCTACAAATTCTGTAGGTAATATATTACGAATAATATTGCCAACGTCTTTACGAACAGTTTCGATATCAACATCGGCATTATGTTGTGTAGAACAAACTACTTTAGCAATACGAATAGGTTTGGCATCATCGCTGTATTCAAAAGTAACTTGACTCTTAGCATCTGGTCCAAGATAGTTAAGTACACCTTGTTTACGAACTTGTGTTAACCCTTCTACAATTCTATGACTCCAGTAAATTGCCGAAGGCATAAAGTTTTCTGTTTCGTTACAAGCATATCCAAACATTAATCCTTGGTCGCCTGCGCCAAAGTTGTCTGTGCCTAACGCAATATCTGCGGACTGGCCATGTAGCAAGTTAATAATTTTAACAGTACGCCAATCAAATCCTGACTGCTCGTAACCAATATCTTTGATGACTCGACGAATAGCTGATTCTACTTCTTCTGAATGTAATACACCTTTATATTCTCCAGCAACAATTACTGTATCTGTAGTTACCAATGTTTCACAAGCACAACGAAGACTAGTGTCTTCTTTACTCATTACTAAATCTAAAATAGCATCACTAATAGCATCTGCTACTTTGTCTGGATGTCCTTCTGATACTGATTCGCTTGTGAATAGATAGCTCATTAATTTCCTTTTAATTTCCATATAAGATGTTCGGTACTGCTATGCCATTTGTATTGATACGCTGGTTCGCCTGGCCCGGACCATCCAGCTACGCCACGATAGGCATATTCTAGCCAGATTAACTTATTACTTAGCGCACATTTATGGGGTAGCCAAGAAAATTTGAGTTCCCAAAATGCCTTTCTATAAAAAGGATCGATTAAATCAGGTATAGGCATACCATGAAATCCTTGTGGATACAATCAAGTACCCCAGTCGTTTTTCCAAAGAACCACTTGAAGTCTATCACTATAGCGTAAGCCATTTGCCATAGCTAGTTCTGCTACTCGACGATTATTCAAAGTATAAACACTTTCAACCCCGCCAACTGGCATTAAGTAAATTGGGCCTTTAAACCCAGCCGCTTGATAAATTTGCGATACTGCTAGTGCTTCTTCGGCATCTTCTTCTGTAGAGATTACAAATTTTAAATAAGTGTATCCAACTTCTTGATATTCGCAAACTACTTCAGGCTTAATAGCATCTTCACGCAATTCACCAGAGCAACTTAATTTAGCACTAACACTAAATGTAACTTGTTTAGGCTTGCCAACTCCATCTAATGACCAGTTAATCAAAAACTCTTTAAACTCTGGACTTAGCTTTTGAGTGCCATTCGTTTCAAAAGTAATTTCTCGTAAATTGGCCATCTTAGGATTGTTCAGCAAGTCTGGATAAGCACGTTGCCAACCTAACAAAGGTTCTCCGCCTGTGATAACCAAGTGCTCAGTGCCCCACTGACCAAATGGCAGAATCTCCATAATGCGATTAGCAATAGCATCTGACTCCATTAAAGGACTTAAATCTTTAAAGCGCGGATCCCAACTAGCATAGCTATCACATCCTGTACTTACTAATGGCAAGTCTTCATATTTGGTAAACATATGAGCAACTTCTGCTATTTCTTCTACTTCTGTGCTAAGTTGACCTTTGGGCATACCAAATCCAGCACAGCGGAAATTACAGCCGAAAGTTCTAAGGAATATACTGGGCACTCCCATATAGCGACCTTCGCCTTGAATACTATAAAATAGTTCTGCTACTTTTAATTTACTCACCGAATTCCTCTCTCATCATTTGATCATGTTCATTTTCTTCTTTAGCACCTTTCCGTGCTTTTTGTTCTTGATAGCCGCGACTACCGTCTCCTTTGCCTTTTACTCTGCGCCCACACTCCGTACATTCGTGAAATCCTTGTACAAACTCTTTTCCACTATCAAATGTTATTACTTCTGTGCCTTCGATTGTGAATTTTTTGTAACACTGGTTAAAGGTACAAACCACTTTCATAGTTTCAGGATCTATAAAAGATACGTCTACTTTTTTCTTTGACAATTTACTCATTTCTTCCACCACCCTTCATAAGGAAAATTAACCCATCGAGGGTCTTCGTTTTTATTAATCTCCATACCAGCATAGTTAATAGTTAATTCACTCTTACTTGGTAAGTTATCGATTAGTACTGCTACTCGTACATTGTTGCCCCAAACTTGTTCCCAAACTTCTGTAGCCTGCGGTAAGCAACTTGATTGCCAATCTTGTTTAATCCAGTTTAGAGTAGCACCTGTATCATTAATATCATCAACGATAAGAATATTTTTGCGTAGCTTTTTCTTAGAATATGATTCGTGATCTTTGCGGATTTCTAAGTTGACATACCCAAAGGCATCACTTGCCATTCCGCAATCACTTACACAATCTTGATCATCCCGTAATGATACTTTAAGTGTTTGCATTGGCACGTCTAGATATTGGGATATAAGAACAGCTGGAAGTAACCCGCCACGAGTAAGTCCTACAACATAATCGGGTTTCCAGCCGTCTTTCGTAATTTGACGTAGAATGTCTTGAGTTAAACATTCTACGTCTTTGTAAGTTAAATTAGTATGGTCCATACAAGTATTATACACACTTGTATTTAGGTCGTCAAGCTATTACGATAAAATTTGGCGAATACCTTCTTCAAACGACATAGGATTATAGTCAGGCATAATCGAACGAAGTTTGGTAATATCAGGACGGCGATTAGCAACAGAACCTGGCATACTTGGTAACTGTTCAAATACTGCGTCTGGATGACCTAATTCGGTAGCAATAACTTTAACAGCATCACCAATTGAAATCTCGCGGTCATTGCCCACATTAACCAATTCACGAGTAGTGTTTTCGGCAACATAGATACTAGCACGGATAGCATCTGATACATGACAGAAGCTACGAGTTTCTTGTGCGCCGATTACAGAGAAAATACCGTTTTTAATCTTGTTAATTTGGTCACCTAAGAAATGACCTTGTTTACTGTTTTCACCATATACATTAAAGTAACGGATCATAACATAAGGTAAGTCCGAATTAGCCAAATAGTTTTCACTAGTAATCTTAGCCAAACGATAACTCCAACGAGCATTGTGTATATCTTTAATAAACACATCTGAATTCTCTGGAACTGGACTCGTAGGATCATCTGCTACAATTTCACTGCTCGAAGCATATACTAAGCTCTTAAGATTAGTACATTTACGAGCAAAATTGAAAATGTTTAAATCGCAAACAAAGTTATTTTCTAATACCTTGTTAGGCATTTTGTAAAAGTTAGTTGTACCGTTAATAGCACCATAGTGATAAATGTAATCAAAATCAGTTGGCAATAATTCATCAAACAATACTGTGTTATTTAAGTCAGCGGCAACAAACTTATCACAATCAGGAATACTTGAACTACGACTATGATTATCTAGTGCCCATACTTCATTGCCAGCGGCTTTAAGTTGTTTACAAAATTCTGTGCCTAGCAATCCGCTAGCGCCTGTAATTAAAATTTTAGCCATTTACAATTTTCTCATTATCTTTAATAGTTGCTTCAATCATAGCGAAGTCAAGTCCTAAGTTCTTAACTAAGTTAGCCCACGCACTTGTATCTTTTGGCAAGCAATGTCCGCCAAAGCCACGCAAGTTTTCATTACACATCAAATATGCTGGATTAATACAATCACGCTTGGTAATAGCATTGTAAACATTATTATAATCTGCGCCTAATGCTTTACATACTTCATAAGCAATATTAGCAAAAATAATTTGTACAGAATGATTTACATTGTTGAAGTATTTGATAACTTCTGCTTCTGCTGGCTTAACACAAGCAACATTTTGTGGCAAGTTACCATGGATAGCTTTAACAATAATATAATCTTCTTCGCGATTACTGCCAATTACTAATAAATCATGATTGTACATAAAATCAGCTAACGCTGTTTTAGCACGAAGAAATTCTGGAACGGAGCAAATACGCAAGTTAGGGTATTGGGCAGATAGCTTATCGCAAGTACCAGGAACACAAGTACTTTTAAGTCCTACTAAACCTTTGTAGCCAGCGTCGTTTAATTCGCCAACTACCTTTTCTACAATACTTGTATCGCAATCACCATTTGGCGCTTGGTTAGTAGGAACACAAATGAATACACATTCTGTATCTAATACATCATTAAGTGTTGATCCTTCGTATGCTGGATCAAAGAAACTCATTTGGTGACCCAAATGATTTAATCCTTCATAAACTGCTTTGCCTACTGTGCCTTTTCCTATTAAACCAATCTTCATTCAATTCTCCTCTGGATATTTCATATCAACTAGTTGATTACTCTGAGCTGACGCCATGCTTAATATTTCTTGTGCCACATCTTCGGGTTCTAAACATATAGCCGAAGTTTTCATATCTATCATTTTAGTGCGTGTGCGTACTGGATTAATTAATCCTAATGTAACTTCACTGCCTTTAAAATACTCACAGGCACCTTGCCATACATTATATAGTGCTGCTTTACTGGCGGCGTATAAAATGTAGTCTTTGCGTCCTGACTTATACGCACTAGATCCAACCATAATAATCTTTACAGGTTTCTTAGTACCGTTACTAATGTAATGACGAATAATGGACCAATTCGATCCAATGTTTATATCAAATGTATTTGAATGTGTTTCGTTATTAGTTTTATCGAAATGACCTACACAATTTACAATAACATCTGGATCATTACTTGATAACATTTCTTGTATTTTAATATCGCTATCTAAATAAACAAAATTTACTTGATTTTTGCTAATAGGTTTGACAATATAGCCGGCTCGAGTGAAGGCTTCACAGGTAGCTTGACCGATGCCGCCATTAGATCCAAATATAACTGCTCGTTTAATCATGTTTTGGTAAAATAGAATCTACACGGAATGTATCATTCTCGTAATCTTCGCCACCGCGTGGGCCTTCAGCAAAAGCAATAAACACACAGCCATCGCTACCAGCTTCCATACCGTGGATCTCATTAGGTTCGCTAATAACCATATCCCCAGGACCGGCAGTGATTCCAACGGCTGGCTCATCACTATCAACAGGCTTAGAGTAATAGTGTAAAGTACCAGCTAACACATAGGTATACTGCGTAGTAAGTTTGTGATAATGATTAGCACGAATAGCACCAGGAGCGTTAGTAATAATACAAGCATGATTCATATTTGCTTTGTAAAAAATATCGGTAATCGAACCACGGTCGTCTGCGTGTTTGCCTAAACCTTCTTCTGTATTGTTATAAATGTTGTAATGTCTCATTGTGATATAAACCTTGTGTTAGGGTTGATGCTTAATAGAGCTTTCTTTAGTGGCTCTCCGATATTCCAGCTTAGTACTAATGCGTATGGTTTTTCGTGTTTAGCAAACTCGTCATCGCTACGAATAGGAATACGAGTTAATGGTGTGTATTTGCCTTGTTTAAATTGACTAGCATCTGTAATACAAGTTAATACTGTTTTATCTAGTTTGTGCCAGTTTAACCAAGTATTAGCTTTGGCTGCCGCCCCAACACCAATAATAACAGCATCAGGTTCATCTGCTAAAATTTGATAAAAGTTAAGTAGCCACGCATTGCGTTGCTTTTCAAACTTGTCTTGTAATTTGGTATAGAAAGTAGTATCAAACAAACCCATAGCAGTTTCGTTTTCGATAGCACCACGAACCAAGAATGGCATTCCGTTGTTAGTAGTATGTTTAGCAATAACTCTAATACTGCCGCCATGATAATCAACTATATCAAAATCTACAATATCTAAACCAACTTGCTGTAGCAAGTTCCAAGCACTCTTAATAGTAAAGTAAGAAATGTGTTCGTGATAAACCATATCTACGAATCGACCACTTTCAATCATACTTGCCCAGTACGGTAACTCAAATACAAATATACCATCTTTATCTAATAACTGTGAAACTCCCGAAGCAAAGTTAACAGGATCGTTAGCATGATTGAATACATTGTTAGCTATAATTACCGAAGCCTTGCCATGTTCTTCGGCAACTTCAACTGCTGTATCAATATTGAATAAAGCAGCTAATGAGTCGACTCCTTTTTCTTTGGCAATATCGCACATAGTTTGGGAAGAATCGATCCCAAGTACTTTGGTATCTGTATCTTGAAATTGTTTAATTAAGTAAGCATCGTTACTACCAATCTCTACAACCAATCCCTCAGTGTTGTATTTGCTTTTGATAGTAGAAGCATATTCATCCCAGTGATCTCTGGCAGTTTTTGAATTTGACGATGTATAGCTATAACTGTATAAGTTATAACGATCTTCGGCATCGCTAACGAATCCTAATTGGATTTGCCCTGAACTAGAATTTAAATGTAGTTGTAGTGGAAATACTGGTTCAGACATATGAAGCTGATCTTCAGCAATGAATGTATCAGCATAAGCGTGTTGCCCGAAGTCTAAAATTTTTGTAACAAACTCGCCTGTAATTAAACAGCGATCTAAGTGGGTGCTTTCAGTTATTTTACTCATTATCTTTTTACCGGAGTTTGTATCATTTGTTTATTAATATCATTCTTTTTAAGTTTTTCCCAAGGATCCTGTTGACCTAGTTTTACATTTTGCCAGAAAGAAAGGTCTTTACCTTTTGACACTAGATAAGAAGCAATCTTTTCAGCGTCAACTAATCTGCCATTGCCATATGAAGGATGATGGAAATCTTTTGGACTACTAGGATTACCTTCTAATACCTCACGATTTTTAAATGTAAGGTCTGCGTTGCTACCAGTTAAGTCATGTCTATCGTGTGTAGCGTAAATTTCTACAATTTCCATAATGTCAAGCATATAAGCAATTTGACTTAACTCAGCATCAATCATTTGATGACGTGAGAAGAATCCAAATAAGTCATACCATTCTTTAGGAACAATAGGGAAAATAGAATATGGATGTTCGCGATGAACATGGATTTTAAGTAGTTTGAATTCACCAGTATGATCAGTGATAATTTTATCCCAACCTGTAGTTTCCATCAAAGCATCGTCATTCCAAACAAACAACCAATCAGCTGATGCTTGTGCGGCTAAGCCATTATAGTAACGATTTAATCCAACATAACCCATTGGTTCAAATACCATTACAGTATAATGAATTCCTTTTTGTTCCATCCAAGGCTGGATTGATTCGGAAAAATATTTTAATCCAACTTCATCATCATTATCAAATGCTAATAATAATTGGACCCCGTCAATATCAAGTACTCTGTTAAAAACACTAATAATACTTAATTTTAATGCTGTAGTTCTGCCTCTTGTAGGAAGCATTACCGCTATTTTATAATCGTTTTTGGACTGGGCCATTGTTATCCTTTGTACAGTTTGTACTATTTACTGGATAATATAGGTACTTAATAATTTTCTTAATCTTTGTAGATAGTGGACCATGTAACTAACTTAGCTGACTTTTTTAAGGTAGCATCGTGTAGTTCTTTCTCAGTAAATAGTTCGTGAGCTTTGAGTAATTCAATTAATAAAGTGACATCGCCTAATTCTTGTATCAATTCTTCGCGTTGAGTGCGCCCAGATTTGAGATTTTCTCCTTCTATCCCAAATCTGCGGCACTTGCTTATAGCTTGAATAACTTCAGCACACTCTTCTTGTAGAATGTCTAAAATTTCGTTAATTTTAGGCGAAGAGGTCTTCATTCCATTCCCTGTGTCCTTCGCGATACGCCATGTTAGACATTGTTTCGCGAACTTCTACACGATAGCACCATAAGCGGTCAGCTTCGGATTGTCCCCACATATCAGGTATGTAAACTCCGTTAACATATTTGTAAAGTTGATCAGCTAGGCCTTCACAACCTAATTTAGGAAGAATGGTTAGTTTAGCAAGATTGCGTTTTTCCATTTCTTTATAAAAGTCAAGTTCCGGATCATCTTCTGCTACTAACAATGTATGGTCAAACTGTGACTCTAATACCGATTTCAATTCTTTAAGTCCACCGTAATCGGCTGCCCAGTTGCGTACATCTAAATCATTTGTACCAAAATAAAACTTCATACTAAATGAATAGCCATGAATTAAATTACAATGACTATCAGCTCTCCATTGACGATAAGCGCAAGGAAATGCGTCATGATATTCTTTAGTACTTGTGTATTTGTATTGTATTGCTTGGTTTGCCATTTATTTCTCCTATGTTAGATTATAGCATAGGCAGCAGAATTTGTATACCGGGATGATGCTCAAAAGACCGGTTGAAACTATTTATTATCAGATTCTGGTGTAGCAGCAGGAGCTACTGGCTTTTCGGTAGTACCCATCTTTTTAGCAAGGTATGGATCAACATATGGTTTGTTAACTGTTTCGTCGGCCACATTCCAACCAATGGCACTAAAGAATCCTACAATTAACCAAGTTCCTATAAGTTCAATGATCATATTTTTATTATTACGAAAAAAGATATTGTATAAATGCGACAAACATAATCCAATATATATAAATTTCGTGTAGTATCTGTTCAATCATCTCGGGGCAAAGTCCTGTTGTAGTTTGATATTGTCCATAAACTCTTTCTTAGTGCCAGCATCTTCATTAAATGCTCCACGCAATACAGTAGTCTGTGTCAGACTAGAGTGTGCCATAATACCTCTATTTTCGCAACAACCGTGAACAGCCTGTATATATACACCTACGTCTTTACTATCAGTTGCTTTCATTATTTCTTTAGCGATGTCATTACATAGTTCCTCTTGTAAAGTCCCACGGCGAGCACACCATTGAGCAATCCTTGTATACTTAGAAAGACCAATGAGCTTGTTGGCAGCGATGATCCCGATATAGGCAACCCCACTAACTGGCTGATGATGATGACTACACATACTACGCAATTCACTGCGAACAACCAACATACCTTCATATCTATCCTCTGAATTATTTGGAAACGCTGTACAATCTGGAGCCGGCTCATATCGCCCTGCCATAATTTCGTTAAAATACATCTTAGCTAATCTTTTAGCTGTGCCTTTACTGTTGGGATCATTTTCGCGATCAATAAGCAATGCGTCTAGTACACCTTCAAATGCTATAGTGGCATTAGCAATTAATTCATCTCTGTGCCCGACTACATACTCACTAATGTTATCCCCAGCCCAGAAGCGTTTCTTATCGCGTTTCATATTAAAACGGATAGCATCGGCTAAGGTTGCTTCTTCGTACCCTTTGTCGCTCATCATCATTGCGGCATCTTCGTAGCCAGGATGATACGGTGCTTCTTCTACTAATTTCTTAGCGTTTTCTCTATCTTCTGTTGTAAATGATGTCATTCGTTTTCCTCTGATAATCTGTCAATAATTTCTTGTTGCTCTTGTTCTTTCATTTGATTTATGTCTAACTTTTCAAATCTATAGCCATATCTCATTGATGGCATAAGCGCAATCTTTTCAAACATATCCATTTGGTCAGTTGTAACGCCATAGATATAGCCTCTAACTTCTTCACTTTCTGTTTCCGCGTTAGCAAGTTTAGAACCTCTTTTGGAAGCGCCATGTAGTGTAGAACGCCAAGCATAGTATTCTTCATCGATTGAATCAACAAACCCTTTTAATTTAGGATCATCCTTTTTAGCAACCCATACAATGTATAAGTTGTCAGATTCATATAACAAAGTATGCTCAGTTTCGTTAGAAGTTATACGCTCAAATTGTTCTGTTAGTATCATATATGCTTTTATTATAAAGGTTATTTAGGTTTAAGTCAATTACTATGTAATATTTTTTAACAGATTTGTAGCCGAAAAGAAGTTTTCAGAAAGATCCTTGGCTTGTTTTTCGATATATGGAATTCGAACATCATATGATTCCATATCTTCTATAATAACCTTACATAAGTCTGGACGATAAACATTATACGCTTCATAACTTTCAGTCCATATACTAGGATATTTGAAATGATTATAATACATTTCAGTATAACTTAATCGATCCGGAACTAGGGGAATGGCTCCTAGTAATGCGCCTTCGTAACAGCTAATGCCAAGTGTTTCTTGTAAGTTAGCAGAGAACACAATCTTAGCTTCGCCCAACAATGTGTGATATTCATGTTTAGTAAGTTCTTGTTCTTGACAAACAACGAATTCATATTGTGGTAAGTGTGTAGCCAAATCTTTAAAAATGTCTACTTGTTTTTCTGGAGCAATACGATGTGGAAATAAGATTAAGTCACGCTTTTTTAAATTCTTATAAGGAGCCAGTTCAGCTTCCATATACTCCATGGGCCATCCTGTTTGTGTTACATAAGGATTGGTACCATTATCTTCTACATCAAATAAGTTTTTAGCAAACATTTTGATATGAAAATCTGTAGCAAAGTAGTTGTGGTCGTATGAAAAGAAATAACTCTTTTCAGCGTGACGCACCCATGGCTTATCTCCAACTAAGCGTCCAAGAAAGTCTTGAGGATCATAACTGCCAGCATGCCATAAGCCATGTGTGGTTACAGGAATCTGTAACAACTCGCTCATGTATTTTAAGTTTATGATGCCAGGATGCCAAGCATCAGTAAAAATGAAATGATCACCAGGATTAACTGCTCCGGAGCAAAATAAACGGCCCATCTGCTCAACTTGATTAGCCTTGTATATATTGGTGCCACCAAAATTAAGAAAAGCACCAGGAGTAGTGGCTTTAGGAATATCCTCAGGGCCAGCGATAATTTGAACATCGTGTCCTCTCTTTCTAAGAAGGTTAGGTAAGTGAGTTTTCCACTCGCAGGTATAACGAGTGGAAACACTTTCTAGATCGACTAAAAAAACGGTCAAATCGGTCTTCCTAAACGACGTGCGTCTTCAACCCACATATTCTTAGCATTTTTGCCTTGAATAAATTTGTTGTACTGTTGCCAAGCATAGCTCTTAAAGTTATACAAGTCTCCTTCGTTGAAACGATATCCGTAGTCAACGCAGAAGTCTAGAAACTTACCAAGGTCATCTTGGACTGATAGTGCGCGAGCACTGGGTTTATATTGTTGCTTACCCATTGTGTTTCCTTAAAATTTAATACTATTTGTTGGGCGAGAAAGTTCATACTTTATGAGGCAACCGTTCTCACCATCTTCGGCTACTTCAATCCATACAGCACGTTCAGGATACCTGGCGGCTATTTGTACATACAAGTCATCGGCTATCATTTCACATGACTTAAAATCGAGTTCTAAAATATCTTTACTGTACAAACTTTCTAACCAGCGTTTAAATTGTATGAACTCCAAATCTCTATTCGAATGCCAAACATCAATCCAAACTTTAAACCAGAACACGTGCCTGTGTGGACTAGCTAAAAAGCTAACATCATATTCGCCGGCTGTACATAAATTAGGATCTGTGGCTGCCGCTGGATAACGATGGATACCTTCTCTACGGAAAGTACACCAAATTTTACGCTCGGCATTTTCTTTAATGCGGTTAGCTTTTTCTAATAATGCTTGTTGTCGTTGTTGATCCATTTTAATGTTTCCAAAGTTCCATTGCTACAATTTTTCCGATTGTTTCTGCTACATCTGTCCCATCCGGAATAATATGGGTTGAATAATTGGTACGACTGTTTTTATCATCGTACTTGCGGAGTTGTACAATAGTGCCACCTTGTGCTGGCATTACATTAAATGATAGTCCGTTAACATCAATCGATGGGTCGTTACCGTCTAAACAAACTTCAGTAGGATAGCAGTCATCTCTTTCAACAGTCATATAACCAGCACCTAGCCAGTTTAATATAGCAAGTCGCCATTTTCTTGGTAACATATTATTCCTTATTTCCGTAATCAAAAATTGATCCAAATGTAGATTTAGACATAGTTTTAAGTTTATCCATGTTGCTATCGGAAATTCGCCAATCTAAAGATCTTGTTTTGGTTGGATTTGTATTTTCAAAATAACCATAAAATCCTCCTTTTTGGGAAGTGTATGCAATTTGAGGATTTTTGATTATTTGATTTCTTGCGTGTTTATAGGCTTGCTCGCATATATCTTGTACATGAGGCTGATCAAAATCAATAAGGTCAATATCAACTATAATACTATTTTTGTCTAATGTAGCTCTTAATTGTTTTTTAATTTTTTTATGAATAGGTGTATCATACCAATTAACAATACTGATAACATCTTCTGGCAACATTGTGCCTACAGTTTGAGCACTGGTAGCATTTTCATGTCGAGTCTTGAACTCCCAGTCAAATTCTTTACAATCTACACCATTACCACGATTTATGTTAATGCCCATAGATTCAATTTTATTTTCAAAATCTCTGCCAGCATCTCCATGTTTTTCATTAGTTAGGACTGTGCCTATTAATGATTTTTTAATCATATCTAGAATGAATTTTTCTTGTGCGGTAATCATTTGATTTCTTCATCTTGAGTATACTGATCCCAGTATGTATATTTGTCTTTGGCCATTAAATCATGTAGCTGGTGCGTCCATACTCCAGGATTACTATGACCCCATGTTGTGTCATCTAATTTAAGTGTAGCGTTATAATTAAATTGTTTAATGTAAGGCAATTTACAACTAATCATAGGAATAAATCTTGGATATTCAGAATAACCAGATTCGATAACACCTTCTGCGTGTTTAATATCAAAATCCAATGTAATCCAATACCCAGTTTCTAGCAATGGCATAATAACTTCATCCCAGGGCCGATATTCTGCCTGCGTTACTGCTTTAGGATTGAAACTTTGACTTGTGCCAAAATAGATATGTTTACAATCAGCTTCGATTGCTTTTTCGAGAATTTCTCTTACTGGCGGGGTACCGACTACAAATAATGTTTTCATACCATACGCAATAGTATGCTCGACTTCGTAGCCTGTAAAGTAAACTACATCTTGTCTTTGTTCAGTGTTTAATCCCACTTGATATAACCTCTACTGTAGCCGCTTGGACGGTCCTTACCATCCGCAAACGCCTGATCCCACTCTATGTTACGATTATAACACTTAGTCCAGAACTTGTCAACATCAAGTTGTCCAGATTGAATCCAATATACTGCTTTCTTCATATGCCAAATAAATTCTGGATTACGAGGACTAGGGAATACCATTGTACAGGCTTTCCATAATAAATTGGCAAAGTCTGTAGTTACTTTCTTTTGTGCTCCAAAAATAATTAAGGCTTGGTTAGCTAAAAAGTCTTCATCAAATACAGCAGAGCCAGAACTTAAATCGATAACAATTTCGTATTTCTTTTCTGGAATAGTAGGAACCATAATATCGCCCCATAAGTCTTTATTACTACGACCTACTACAGTAATATCATTTTGTACCTTGTCAATCTTAAGTGTGTTATACGCTACCCATGCTAAGAATCCGCTACCAAGAATTAGTATGTTACCGTTGCGCTTGTCAATTTCGTGTTGTGCTTGACGAATCAAATTGATACCACAAGCTACAGGTTCTATAATATATTTAGGATCAGCTTGGGGAATAACTACAAATTCATCTTTACGAACATTGTAGTAATCAGCATAAGCAGGTTCGCCGCGAGTAGCAACATAATCGCCTACTTGAACATCAACAACATTACCACCTACTTGGGTAACTTGACCAACACCTTCGTGTCCGCTCATTTCAATAGGCAATGGACCAAATCCACCTGTCATCATATCAATGTCCGAACGGCATACTCCAGTCATTACAGCCTTGACTTCGATTTCGTTTTCGGTGTTATCTGGCTTGTCCCACGCTAGCTCACTGAACGAACCTTTGCCGTCAGTAGCTAATAATCTTACTTTCATGCTAACTCGTAAATGTCAATGTTTTCAATAGTCTTGTGAATCCATACATCTAATTCTAGTTGTAGGTCCCAAAACGCCGGTGTGTCTTTCATTTCTATAGCAGTACTAATCATACGCTTATATGCATCTTCTGGACATAATCCAAGTTCGAAGTAGTAATGGCTACCATCTTCAAATGTCATTAAAATACTACGGTCATCACCAGTTAATGTGCGCCAGTTAGATTCAATAATCCAATGGCAGCCATGTGTATCCACATAACTTAATTCCACTTGATCTTCTACATCATAGATACCGTTAACATCTACACGGCCATAATCTGTTTGTGTAAGTTCAGGTAATGTCCAAAAGCGTTCAGCCGATTCTGTAAGCATATTTGCTTGGTCGTAACTAAATCCAGATAATGATTGGAATAAACTTAACAAATGCGGAAGTAAATCTCTACTGACTCCACCGTATGCTAAACTCTTAGTAGTAAACCATGTACCCGGATTAGGAACACGGTCATTGTTGTTCCAAGTTAAGTTAATGATTTTTGCTTTGTGTGCTAGTTGTGTTAGTGTAGCAATATTTTCACGATACTGATTATTCTTAACCATCATGAAGCGTGTATCAGGATAATCGTCTACAAGATTATACCACGCTACTGCTGACTCTAGTCCTGGCTTCTCGATAAACACAATACGAGTATGATTTGCTATAGCACGAGCAATATCTTCGTGTGTAAAATTAGGAGTACAAATATGAGCAGTATCAAAACAAGCATGATCCTTGAATACTTCTTCCAATTCATAATAATCGGCGTCTTTACTTAAATCAGGATCGACTGTAACAATCTCATGACCAAGTTCAGTTAATACTTGTTTGTATAACTGCCCAATGCCCATTCCTACAATAAGACTTTTCATGCTTCACTTTCAAGTGCGTCAAGTTTAGTTTCATCCAATCCAGAATCATCCATATGGTGTTCTTCTGGTTCCTCTGCTTCAAATAAATTACTAAACATAGTACTAGCATTAACTGTTTTCTTACCAGTAGCGCCACGAGTACCGATAATGCTTTGCCAAAACTTATCATACAAATCAATAATAGCAATAGCTGTTTCACGATCCGGAGCAGCAAATATTGCTTCTACTACATCCTTAAAGTATACAGTATCAAAGCGTTCATCTACAAGCATATTGGGACATTTGCCCGCATCATACTCGCGATTAGCTCGTTGTACTGATTCTAAGTGTGTCCAAACATTATGTCCCATGAGTAATGCGTAAGAGAATGAATCCCAACTTGTTTTACCTTCTTTGCCTACTTTATTTTTGTCGCCTGGTTTATATATGCAAATATCTTTAATCTGTAAGTTATTACTAACAGGACTATCGTCGAAGTGATGAATTAGTTTATCTTGTAATACAGCATCGCTAAATTTGCGTGTATCTGTGGCATACTTTTTATCGTCAACGATAGCACTCATACGATAACACCACTTCTTACGATCTTCGATATCTATTTGATGGTAGACTTGTCCATTAGCGGTTGCTAAGAATGGACTAGCACAATCAAAACTAATAGTGAAAGCAGGATTAACATACTTACGAACAGCCCGTTGAATATCAGTCAACAATAATGCCCATTCTAGTTTACTTGTACCCAAGAAGTGCATCCAATCTTGTTTACCTTCTTGTAGTAATCCATCGAACTTCAGTGCTACTAGTCTACGCAATACTAAGTCAACGTCACACATATTCTGGCCACCCATAGCCCAACCATTAAATGCCTTATTGCCGTAAATGTTTGGATCGCAGAAGTCTTTCATCTGAGCATACCAGTCATCGGCCTGTGCGTGATTTTCACCTTGTAGTACATTTAAGAACTTACAAGCACCTGTGCGGTGTTTGATAAAATATTCGTTATTGTACTTGGTTGCTTCGACGGCCTGCTGATAAGATTCAATACCGGTAGCGGCACGACCAGCTGGACTACGCTCTACCCACGCTGGAATATCAAGTACCATACCATAGTCCATAATACCGTCCATCCAAGCTAATACTTGGCTACGCTTTTTCTGTGCCGCATCTAATTTAGCTTGATATTCTTTTACATGGTCAATCTTAGTATATTTGGTGTTGCCGTTCTTATCATGTTTAGGTGTACCATCTGGCTTTAACGCAGGAACTTGTTCTATGCCTTTAGCTATAGCCTCAGCCATTTTAGCGGCTACTTCCGGGCCGTTAGGATCACGCCATTCACCTTCCCACACACCTTTACCAATTTGGAATCCGCCCGAATCGCCTAGAATGAAAGTGTTAGCACGATCCCTGTTACGAATCATGTCTTCATTCCAGTCTTGTTTGTTAAGATCCAAGTTGGCGTGTCCTGCTGAATACAAACTCCACTTATATGTAAACAAACCTTTTTGACTATTAAGCCAATTAAGCATTTCCATATCTTGGATATTAGTAGGCATACGGGCTTGGTCAACATATTGACTGCCTCGTTGTTTTCCTATGTAAGTACCGTAGAACCCCGACAATGCTGGCAAAAAGATAGCATAGTCGGATTGTTTGGCAGTTAAATTATCTTGCGCCATTATTTAAGACCCATTTGTTTTCTTATTTCAGTCGCTGAAATAGAGTGCGTATCCTCGTCGAATACTTCGTTTTCAATTTTATAACCAACATTACGACCATAGGTAATGTTTGTAATATTAGGAACGAATACAATAATATACTGTCCTTCATACTTTTCCTTTAAATCCGCATGGATGAAGTTTTCTACTTCTTCTTTTTTAAATGGATTAGAATCATTCCAACCTTCGCAATCACGGATCATAATACAAACTTGACCTGTTTTAGCAATAGCACGGTCAAACAATGCTCTATGTCCGGCGTGCCATGGCTGCCAACGCCCTAGCATTTGAACAGTAGGCTTACGCCAATCAAATCCATCTGGATGTGCGGTTGGCTTAGTATGTCTGCCCCATTTAATTTTATTCCAAACTCTTTCATGAAACCAAAATAAACATATTTTAGTTAACACTTCGATAGAAGCGATACTACCAGCAACTACTAGTTCTCCTGTAACAAGAAAACTAACAATAAATGTGTCGATAGTACCAGTAAGGCGCCATGATAGCGCCTTAACTAAACTTCTAATATTAGTGTCAAACATTATTTAGATTGAGCTGGTAGAATATAAGAATAAACAGCAAGTCCGGAATCAACAATAATCTGCATTGCGCCTTCATCACTAATACGCATTACTTTATCGCCATACAAGTCAAGAATGCCAATAACAGCTTTGACTGGCCAACTCCATGCTCGCTTGAGATCACCTTGTACATCTGGTTGGAATACAAAGTTACCAGCGTGTGTTGAATGATCTCCAAAGAAGAACTTCAAATCACCGCCGTCTACTTTAACTTGGAAATTGTTTTCTTCGCTATTAGCTGTAGCTTGCATTTTCAAACGCTGAATAGCCGCTGCGCTTGGTTCAACCTCTAAGTTCCATTTAACACCTTTGAACTTAATAGTCTTAATCTTTTCATTAGCAACTTCGGCTGCCATAAAACGATATGAATTCTTAAAGTCGCCTGCTTTGTTCACAAAGTTTAACTGATCCGGCGCATTGTCGGCTCTGCGATTAATAGCAAGTGTAGCATCTTCTTTGTACTCTTGTAAGTTCAAAAGAATTTTAAGTTTGGCTAAATTTGGCATACCAAATGTACCAATAAATTCTGCTACTGGATTGATTGTTTTACCTTCTACAACAATCGAATTATCTTCAGCTTTGCCAAAGATATTTGTTTCAGTGTCAGTTCCAACTACACGAACTTGTTCAATACTGCCCAAGTCAAAAGTATGTGAAACTAAGTCTAAAAGATGATCACGCATTTAATATTTCCTTTAAGTAATGTTGATAGTATAACAGGTTTATTTAGGTTTTACAACTATTTTGAAACTATTTTCGCCAAAGGTTGTCCACCTTTAATCGAATCTAAAACGCCTGGCTTACGCAACTCTAGCCAAGTACTTGCTTCGTACGTATTATAAGAATACGCAATTTCATATCCTATATTAATGGCTAAATTTTTGATAAATGAACCAGGGGTATAGGATCTATGATTTTTTTCAGCTAATCGAACAGCACTAACTCGGTCGCAATCATTAAATGTCATAATGAAAGTTCCTCCTGGTTTGAGCTTTTCGAAAACTTCTTTTAAATATTTTTGAATCATTTCAAAAGGACGATAATCCAAATAATCATAGGCCAAGCACAATCCAATTTGATTATTAGGTATTTTACTTAAAATTTCTCGATCAAAATCTTCGACAATAGTATAAGAGCGTAGTCGATTTTGATATTGAGTACTAAAAGTGCTTAATGCTGGTAATAATAAATCATGTTTTAAATCCACAATGTATAATGGATCATGCCCTACCATATCTTCAATAAAAGGTCCTGCGCTAGGTCTGATAATTAGTGCGGGCATACGCCAATCAGCATATAGCTTTACTCTACTACGGTATAGGTCCATGCTTATACGATTATTTGTACGGATCTTTAAGACTGTTGCGCTATCCTCGTATAATTCCCATTCAAGTACATCGGTATAAGATTTATAACTTTCTTGAAATAGTGGTGGTTCAGCATCACTAATATCTTTATCTAACTGAGTTTTTAAATTATTAAAATCGCGTTCAAACATATCAAACGCATCGTTGATATCCTGTTGTCGTTTATTAAGACTAGCGGCTAGATATGTAATTTCATTTAATGACTGATTAGCAATATCTCTGGCAGGTACCGCAGATAATTTATCTAACTGATTTTTTAAGAATACGAGATCACTCAACATAATTAGAACTCAAATAAATTTTGAAATGTATTTTCAGTATTAGTAGCACTAGCTAAGTCCCAATCTAATACACTTAATAAGTTATCAATCTTTTGGTCTACAATAGTAGCTTCCATTAAGGCATCATCAAATGGAAGTTCTTTAAACCAATCAGGCAAACGTTGCTCATCTGTAGGGTAACCAATACTAGTCCAACCCAATGGATTTGGCTTTAACTTACATACAATAGTTTTCATGCCGTCGACTACCGCAATAGAATAATTGTCGCTATTCATACGACGTAGATTGTTCCAGTTTAGTGCCGCACGAACGTGTCCTGGCATATTAGCTTTGCCTGCTTTTTCTTCAGCCGCACCATATTTGGTCAAGTTGTTTACACGTTTAGGTGTACCCTTTTCCCAAGCTGGACGCTCAGCAAACGCATACTTAAATTCTCTAATGCGCTCAACAATTTCTTCACGACCTGTACCAGTTAATACCTTTTCCAAAATCTCACTTAAAAACTCTTGAATTATTTTAGGAGTATCCGAACGCTTTAAGTCTAAGCCCATAGCTTTAATCTTGCCTGGCTTACCGTCTACGTCAAGGCGCTTGCCTTCTAAGTCATAAATTAATACAGCATAACGCTTCTTAGTAATAAACAAACTATTAGATGCTACTAGTTCGCGACCCGCTTTAATAAGTTCGCCAGCTTCACGAGGACAGTGGAAAGCCTGTTCCATAAATGCCGGAAATGAATCATTAACTTGATCCGCAATGCTATCATAGAGTTGAATACAACTTTCTTTACTCCAAGACATCTTTCCAGCCGCCACATCATCTTTGATAGCTGGCCACGCTGTAAAATAGCATGAGTCAGTGTCACCATAGATAATTGCTTGTCCTAAATGGTCTTTAACCCCAAAGATACATTCGTTAATATAACTAGCCATGTGTCGAGCAATACTACGACCCGATAGTGTAGTTGACTGTCCAATACGCTTGTCAAAGAAACGACAATGTGGATTTAAAATAGCACCGTATAACGAATTTAAGTTAATCTTCTTAACTAACTGTCGCTTATCCCAGAACGCAATCATCTTAGGATCAGTAGCTTCTTTTTTCTTAGCTTGAAGTTCTTTACGTTCAGCATACCAACGCTCTAACAATCCTGGCACAACACCTTTACGCTCATATGTAACAATAGTGCCATTAGCGGTTAGCATCCAAGGTTTGTTAGAATTAAATACCATCTCCCAAATCTCAGCCGCACTATGTACAGTACTATCGCCATCTTGCCAGTCGATTGTAATTTCAGTACCACGCTGTTGATCCATGACCGCTGTATATTCTAATGTAGCAAACATACCTTCCCACGCTGCCGCAAATGATTTGCCTTTACCAACAATTTCATTAATGTAACGATCAGTCATAATAGGACGAAGTTGTCCTACTACAGTTTCCATTCCCATGTTCAACGCACGAATAGCAGATGGATAAAGTGAGTTAATATCCACAGCGCCGATCCATTCATGAATACCCTTTTTAGGATACGCAACATAAGCACCTGCGGCCGCTGTATCTTCTTCGTCTGTTAATCTTTGTTTACGATTAGGTACAACAAGTCCACGCTCATGTGCTTCGTTAATAATAGCTTGTTCAGTAACAGCTACGGCACCCATTGTAGTTGCTAACAATACAGTATTGGCGTGTGCGAGTTCGTTAGCTAAGTCCAAGAAGCGTAACTTCTTATCTAACTTGTCTAACAACAATGTATCTTGCCTGTTATACACAATAAACTGTTTAAAGTCTTGATTGTATAATTGATCCAATGTGCCTTCGTATTGTGTTTTACTTTCGCCTAGTTCATATTCAGAAATAGCATCCAATGAATAACTGTGTCGTTCTTCATAGGTGTACTTACGATATAATTGCATATAGTCCATGTGTACACGACCTACGATATCATAAGTTGTGCTAGTAGCACCATATCGCTCAAATTCACGCTCTTTAGGGAATTGACCCCACAAGCAGAATCTGCGTGTATCATCTTTAGACAATACTCGCTTGATACGATTTACTGTGTATGGTATATCATAGCCTTCTGAGTTCCAACCTGAAATAACATCTGCGTCATCGATTAAGTCCAGGAATGTTTTTAACATATCCTCTTCTTTTTCAAACACAATACAGTTTTCAAAGTCTTTAGCAATATCATTAGCTGTTTCGATACTCATATGCTTGGGTGGCACAACCAATGTAACTAGTTGCTCCATCCATTGTAAGTAAACAGAAATAGCTGTAATGCCGTTGAATGGATCAGTGGTAGGAGAGAATCCTTTCTCCTTGTGAAAGTCTACTTCAATGTCGAAGAATGCCGCATGGAGTTCTGGAGCATCTTTATTTTTGTAATTTTCTTCTAAACAACGGAAGATAGGATTGATATCAGATTCATAAAGTTGTTTGCCTTTTTGAATGGCTACTTCCTTACGAAACTCTTTACTATTACGACTAGAAAAGCGGGCAACTGGTGTGCCATAGATAGAAGTAAATTTACCTCTAGGATCGTTGTAGTAAAAGATATAATCAGCGGGGTATTCTTTATAAATTCTTTCCCCGTTGATTCGTTCTACAACATGAATTCGATCGTGTTCACGATCATATAGACAATCTACATAACTCAAATTAATCTCCGTTTATGGCCGGTAAGCCTTGTTTCATGTTCGTTAAGCGAACGACTCTTACTGCTAACTATAATATTTATAGTGTTTTGCCCACTTGAGTTAAAATTTGTTCTAGCAAGCTATGGTCATCTTGTGTACGGCCAAATTCAGCTTTGTGAGCAATCTTAATAGCTTTTTTAAGGATAGCTGGTTTAATTTCTAATTCTTCAGCAATAGCTTTAACTGTGTCATTCAATCCACCTTGTAGTGTTTCGATTTCCATAGTAACAGCCATACCTTCATTGATAATTTGCTCTAATTTTTTAGTTTGTTCTGCTGTGAATACGCGGTCTGACATTTAGTTCTCCTGTTAATAATGTTACAAGTATACAGGATATTTTGGATGAAGTCAAATGATAAAAGACACTTTTGGCTAAACGGTAGCGAATCGCTTTACCAAGGCAGGCTCCGCCTACACCGGCCGTTTTACAACGGTCCTAAGGGTGTTCTTTACATATAAGTATTTACCGAAGTACAGTTTTCAAAATGCCAACGATTCATAGCATTAGAGTAGTTGGATATCCCCATATCGCGAACTACACTTTTATTTATCTATAGATAACAGGTGCGTAAGGATTAAGTTTATAATCCTCATCACCGTGTTGTTCTGGATAAACTGGATATTCGTTCATATTAATATTTATTTAAAATCGTTATCGGACAAATAATAGTCTTCAATATTAAATTTATGGATAATATTGAAATCAGTATCGATACCTTCAAACATCATACGCTGTAAGAAAACAGTTCGTAAGCTAGGCTTTTTGAGTTTATTATCGAGATAGTCTTGATTTTTATCAAATTCAAATATTTCTAATTTTGCTTGTTTTTTATACTCAACCCATTTTGTGATATTCCTAGCATCTTGCGAGTTAATACTCCAAAGTTGGAAATCAGTTGAATCATAAAAATGGTGTAAGTATGTATTCATAAATTCTTCAGAAAAGTTATGCCATAGTTTCGGAGAGCATAACACTAATAATCTAAATCTTACTGATTGCCACTTAAAGCAAAAGTTCCACCACCAAAACCAATCAGCATTTTTTTCTATTGTTATACCGTATGTGTCAGCTGAACGACATACTGCGTCTATTAATAATGTAGAAACTTTAGGAACTTGTATTTTGCTGTTTAAGTACGAAAATATAATATCTTTAGAAAAGCTATTATTAAAAACATCAGCTCTTTCTAACATAAAGTTTTTTAACATATCGCTACCAAATAATTGGTCGTTATGCTCACCTGTTACTAATATAATACTTTTATCAAATAACCAAGGAATAGTTTCACTATTGATTATTTGTAATTTGCCAGCAATATAATTTCTAAAGAATTCCTGATTTTCAATTACTGCGTCATAGCTTGTTAATACTCTAATTCTATCTTTAACTTCAGCTAACGGATAATTTTCTAAAAAACTAATCAACATTCTTGTACTGTCGATGCCGCCGCTCCACATAATGCCTAATGGCTTTTGTAGTCGAATGCTAAGTTCCCATAGTTCAGCAGCTCGTTTGTTACAACAATCTCTATAAGATAAAAAATTTGATGTTAATAGCGGTAACTCGCTACCTGGATATACTTTAGTGTTGATTGGTTGTTTAAACTGGTTAGTTCTATCTACTAACCCAACAGCATTACTAATAGTTTTGTACATTGCTTTCCAGTCAGCAACTTCTGAATATAATGGTGTCGGTAATACAGCATTAGAATTAAAATAATAAACGGATTTCATGTTTCGGCATTGCCCCAAAATTCTGTATATATTTGCATTCTTACAATATCTAATTCTTCTTGCGTAATTGCTTGGTTAATCATATCTTTGAATTTTTCTGCTAGGGCAGTAATTCTAAATTTAGTTATATTTTCAGTCTCAATTTTCAAACTTAACTCAGCAAATACTTGTTCAACCGGACGCTCAACAATGCGAGCATACTCTTCTATCATAAGAGTATAAAATCCTTTACTAGGATCGCATTTTGTTATTTCTATATCGGCGACGGCACTAAACGCTGTCCATTTTGTTGTATCGACTCTTAATAAAGCATTTCCAGTATGGGTTTCCCATATACCAAATAAAATATGTCTGCGCTTTATAATTTCACGATTAATTAACCAAGATTCACTAACTTGAGTTGGATCAATAGGAACTAACTGTCCTGATCGCTTGTCATTTTTCCAAACATTATCATAAAATTCTGTTCGGTTTTTAAACTTTTCATAGTTATTTACAAATGGTGTAATACCACGCACAAAGCAATCAATAGAACTTGACGCTAATGCGTTAGCTGTAACTAATCGATTGGTAGAAGTGTAAACACAAAAATTTTCGTGACTTACTACAAGGTAGTGCATATCGTACATATGATATACTTATACTGCTAGATTTTGTTTAAATTATTATTGACCTTGGATAGACCAGTCGTAGTCTACATTAACGACAACTTTGCCTTGCTTACCATAATATGCGTATGGATCAAACTCGTCACTAGTAACTTTGATACGCTTACTACTGCCATCATCAAAATATACTGTCCAAACAAAGTATTCGCCTGGGCGCAAACTTTCATTAACTTCGTCTTTAATCAAACGCAATGCTTCTTTGCGTACTTGAATATGACCGCCGTTATCTAAGTCTACTGTATAATATCCAGGAGCGCCTTTAAATGCGCCTGGACGGATTTCTCCAATAGTGCCCATTTGTCCAGCTTCAGGACCTTTAACAATCTTAACACGATTGCCTAAGTTCTTAGCTTCACTGATAGCTTCAGCTAACATAACATCTAGGTTTTCGATACTTTCACAATGCCATTTTCTAAGTGATAATGCTTTACGAGTTGGCTCTCCGTTGGGCTTTTTCATAGGACCCTTCATGCCACTCATACGAGCGCAAAATGATTTGCGGCGCTTATCATCTTTACTGCCTTTTTTAATTTTACTAGGCTTTTTAGTAACAGCGGTTTGTAGTTTAGATCCAGGATGTTCTTTGCGATAAGAGTCAACACCTTTCTTGTTTAAGCCGCCGTTTTTATTCTTGCCTGATTTCTTTTGCCAAGCGGCTGTTTCGTCTACAGCTTTCTTTTTAGCAATAGCAATAGCAGCTTGTTGTGCTGGGTTAGCGGCTTCTTCAACAGATTCATTAGGCACACAGTTACGCACTCGGCCACCATTTTTGCCCTTCTTAGTTCCTTCTTCGTGTTTGCCAGGCCAACATTTGGAAAAACCATTTGAATCTTTTTGACCTTTTTTGATTTCTGTAAATGTTTTACGAGCTGATTCATAGATAGCAGGTTTAGTAATATTGTATCCATTACGAACAGCCCACGATAAGAAATTATCTGATTCTTCAAGTTGACCAGTTAATCCTTTGTAAGCACCTTTAACCATGTCAATTTGTTTTTGTCCAACTTGTTGCATAAATGATTTTTTAGGTTCAGCTTTCTTAGGTGCCTTAGGAGCTGTCATTTGCTTAATAGCATATTCTTCAGCATCCTTGCGTAACTTAGCACCTTCTTCATCAGTCATTTCACCTAATCTAGCGGCAGCCGCTTTTTTCAATTGATTAGCGTGTTTGCCGGCACCACTTTGCATTACTGACTTAGGAGCATGGGTACTTTTTCTAAGAGGTTGCGATAAAGGATTAGAGCGAACGGTCATGTTGCCATCAATGCCCTCATCTACTTCTTGATCATCGCCGTTAATTTCGTGTTCGTCACCTTTGTGTAAATCTGGATCAGGTTGACTCTTCATACCTTTAGCTTTAGCAATTAAATATGCTAATTCTTTATCACCCATTGGATTGTCTAACTCTTCCAAGCCGCCAAAACCTTGCCCTGGCTTAGGAGGATTTGGATCTGTACCTTTCCAGTATCCGCCAAACTTAGGACCATCTGGATGATGTGCGGCTGCAGCCATTGATCCTTCCTTCATGATAGGATTTAATGTAATCTTATCTGCTTTTTCTTTTTCGCCTTGGTTGTATAATTTCTTCTTCCAGTTATCGTGAAAGCGGCGAGCATCTTCATAGTAATCAAACTGTTTAACGGACTTGCCGGCTAAACAAACTTCATATGGCTCTACTTTGTTAAAGTCTTGCCAACCTTCTACTTTAATTAATTCATCCTGGTCAGGCTCGCCTGGGGCAGAATCTTTCCATTCTTCGACTGTAGCAGGAGCTTTAGTAATACCATGTTCTTTGTTAGCTTTTTTACGCCAAGCGATATAACTACCATTATTGTTTACACCACCACCATGCTCATCTAAGTCTGCTTTGCGAGCTCGCATAGCATTATGGCCTTTGGACCACAATAAATGTTCTGGCGATCCTTTTGGATGCGGATTGCTATCATATGATTTACCTTTAATAGCGGCATGCATGCCAGCATCGTGCGGGCTTACTTTTAAACTTTCGTCTACATCGCGATTTTTGTTATTGTAGAATTTTTTAATACTACGAGCACTTGTGCGTGGCTTTGGAGCAATACGATAATCTCTGCCTGGGGCTTGTTCTTTTTTGCGACGAACTACAGCTTTAGCTTCTTCCTTGCTACCGTAAGTTCCTTCTTTAGTGCCGTCAATAAAAACTGTATATGTATAATTTGTATCTGCGTAGTCTTCTTCTAAATCAAACGCATCTAAATTACTTTGTGCTGTTCTTTCATTATGGGCCAATGTTTCTGCGCCCGGAGCTTCATCTACTTTTAGTTTGTAATAACTGTCGCGCTCTGCTTTAGCTTTAGCGTATGCGTGACGCATAGCTTCTTTATATTTAGGATCGTTTGATTCTTTAGCACGAGCTAAAAAGTCATCCATTTTAGCATTTAAGTCTTCAATACGACGTGCTTCAAGGTCGTCGATAGCCCCTTCAAATATATCAAATAAATTCATTCTATTTTTCTTCTATGTAATCAGCCGATTGCTCAGCGTCATGTTTGGCTTTACGACGAGCCATATACATTTCTAATGCTATTTCACATTCTTCTAAACTGCTAAAACGACTTGGTAATTCTTTGCCAGCACGTTTGATACAAAAGCCATTGCGCTCATCGCCGTGGATCTCAACTAATACAGAGCCGCCGCCACCTGAGCCAATGCCAACATCCTCGACTGGAACATTAACTGTTTTAACTGGAGCTGTTGCGCTTTCTGCGTATGTAGGATCAGTTAACCCAGCAGGCGCTTCGCCTTGTGCCGGAGTTTGATTTGGATCTTCGTCCAACTCATTTTCGTGTTCGCCGTATTCGTCGGCATCTTCATCATCGGCGTATTGATTGTATTCAACATTAGCAGCATTAAAACTGTGTGTTCCGTGATTGTATAAATTTACAATTATAAAATTACTGCGTTGTCCAAAATCAACAATTTCGCCAGTAGCGCCGCTAAACTGTACATCGCCAATAATTTCAACTGGGTCACCAATTCGTAATTCTTGACCTTCTTCTAAACTATCAGGGATAGCTTCTTCTACATCTTGTTCTTTTTTCTTTGCTAACTCAGCACGAGTTTGTTGTGCTAACTTGTTGCCTACGCCTGTGCCTTGTTTGTTGAAGCCCGGAGGATTGCGAAACGGTTTAGCCGGAGCCGGTGTGTATGGTGCGTCGGGATCTTGATCAGCTTCGTCGACTGATTCTTTAGACTGTAGTTCTAAATCTTTTAATTCTTTTTTCTTTAAGTCTAAGTCTTGTTTTTTCTTAGTAATTAAATCTTTGTCTTGTTTGAGTGAATCTTCTGCTGATTTTAAATAATCAACTAAACTTGCTTTAACTTTTGATAGTACATCGTCTGACTTCTCTTCGGCAAACTCAACACCACCGACACCAGGAGTAAAATCCTCTTCGGCTTTTTTTAAATTATTAAAGAGTGCTGGTTTCTTCTGTTTAGATTCAGCAATATGCTCATGCTTAGGAGCTATGCGCCCCTCAAGTATGGCTAATTTTTCTACAATACTATAAAAGTTATGGTCCATTATGCTCTAGCTTCTTTCAAAAAACTTTGTAGCATCCAGATAAACTTGTTTGTGGCAGTTAATCTTTCAGCGATAAAATTTGCGATATCTTGCTTGTTCTCTGCTGTAGCAGCCGCAAAACATTCATTAAGAAGGTTGATCATAACATGGGAATCAGCTAGTAATTCCTCAAGCATGAGTTGTGCTCTAGGCACTTTAGTTTGGTCTTGAATACGGGATAACTCGTTATAACGAGTAAGGCTAGCAGGAGTGTATTCTCCCAGGGTGCGGATAAACTCCCCGAGCGGGTCAACGGCAGAATATGCGTCCTCATACACTTTTTGTAGGAATTTATGATATTGATAGAAGTCTTTGCCTTCTACATTAAAATGAAAGAAATGGGCTTTTAAGTAATAAGCGAAGTCACTCGCGAGTAAAATTTTCATCAATTCAGCCAGCATTTTAAATCCTTTAAATTATATATTATTTAGTTAAAACTAAATAGAAGTGTAGTTCGCGGATCTCGACAATCCCAACTACTCTAACGCTTATAAGGAGCAATCAGCATGAGTATTTACAGAAAAGATAGCTACCATCGTAAAATATACGAGGATCACTATGGGCCAATTCCAAAAGATTCAGAAGGTCGTAGCTACGAAATACATCATATAGACGGAAATCACGAAAATAACAACATTGATAATCTTCTCTGTGTAAGCATACAGGAACATTATAATATACACTATTCTCAAGGAGATTTCAAGGCTTGCCTTATAATGTCTAAAAGAATGGACATTTCTCCGGAAGAAAAATCGAGGCTAGCAAAAATAACTAACGCAGGCAAAAACAATCCAAGTTATGGGATTTATTGGTGGACTAATGGAGTTGAAGAAAAGAAATCAAAAACTCAACCGGGACCAGAATGGACTCGCGGAAGATCTGCTATATTAAAAACTCGTGTATCGTCTACTATAGTTAAAAAGGATATTCGAGCAGGGGCAAAAAATACAAGTTATGGAAAATATTGGTGGACTAACGGAATAGATAGCATTAAATCAGATAAGTGCCCAGAGGGATATTACAGAGGGGTAGGAGAAATACAGAGAATGAAGTCAAGAAATAAGTTGGCTAAATCTTGGATTTTTTAGTTGATTTGTATGCTTTATATTCTTTAGGAGTATTAGGAGTAAGATCGTTAGTTTCGACACCTGTAAAGAATGAGCCCTGGGGTATTCTTCGCTGTACGGCTCCTAGAGGAGTAGCCACGGGCGCAATACTTCCTGCGCTAGTACTAGCTACACTGGCGTCTTCTTTTAACCCTATAATTTCAAATAGTTTCATTCTAAAATCCTAAATTTTAAGTTATCTATAACTGCTCCGGGCCCGTATTCTACTTTTAAACTTTTAACATTTAGTTGGGCTAAATGCGGGGCAACTAACTCATAGCGTAACGTGTATTCACCCGGTTCGGCACTAATTTGTAAATCTTCTTCCAAAGCACTATCAGTCCAAATCCATGTACGTTCTGCAAATAATTCGTCATTAACATACAAACGATAGATAGGACTTAATCCTTCCCAATCGCAGTCAATATTACTCAGTATACGCACAAATTTTTTGCTCATACTGTATTTAGCGGAATTTTATTTAGGTGCGGCAACTAATCGAACATTCTGTGCGATATCGCCTCTGTAGCCGTGTGTTGATTCAGGGTCATCTGCCCCGGTATTGATAGGTTTGTTAGTTTTCATATTAAATGCGTAAACATTTAATGAACGCCCATAACGTTGTTCTAAATCTTGCCATACTCTTTGGCCGCCTGGGGATTGATATTTGTCACTAACTAGCGTAAGCCCTTGGTTTTTAACCAACCAAGCATACAAATCTGCGGCACGAATAGGAGCTTTAGGACCTCCATATATACCAAATATTTCAAATGAATGTGGTTTGTTTGTTCCGCTAATGGTCATTTGACTAACGCGAGTTTTAGGATCAAAAACGGAGTAAGCAGAATCGTTACCCTTGTCCCACTTATATACTTCTAACTGTCCTAAGTTCCCTACTAAGTTACCAAGTAAACGTTTTTCTTTACCTGGAGGCACTGGTTCGCCTTTGTTTACTAAACCTGACTTGTCTTGATTTTTAGTTTTGATATTGTTATGATAAATCACTTCACTTAACTCTCGTTCTTTATTTACGCGAGCCATATGCTGATCATATGTTTCTTCATCATCGTCTGACTCTAAGGGAACATAAGCTGGCATAGAAGTCATACCCATATCTCTAGCAGCCACAGCTCTGTGGTTGCCGTCAATAATCCAGCCTTCATTATCTACTACAATAGGTTTATTTTTAATGTCTTGTGCTGTAATATCTTTAACATAATTGTAGTCAACTAAGTTGATTTGATCGTACGGACTAACTTCATCTGAATCTATATGTAAACTAGTTAGAGGTACCGTAGTGAGTTCCCATTTAGCATGATTCATTACAGCATGGTCTATAGTAAATTCATCTTTAGGATGTATTTTTTTAACATAAGACAATATTTCTTTGTTACTTTCTTCGCTGACTGGTTCCCATGACATTGGTTTAGCACCTTTAGCGACGGGTTTAAAACCATGACGCTTATATAACTTAGTTAATGAGGCTTGACTTACATTACCCTTAGCCCAAGGATACAATGTTAACTTAATACCCGCTTCTTGTGCTTGACGCTGTAGCTCTTTAATAGCACGACTACCAACACCTTTGCGTTGTTCGGGCCCGGCCATGATCCAATCTATTTCTACTGTATCAGGTTTCATACTAGGTTTGAGTTTGAACGCGGCAAATTGCTGATCTTCGCCTTCTCCCCATACCATAACTTTATCTGCTTGACCATACGGCCAATCAGGATACTGACTATATACCCTGTCAATAAATTCTTGTGCTTTATTTGATTCTACAGCTTCATTTAAATTTTTTTTTAAAAAAGTATCGGCTAACTTTTTACACAGTAATTTAATCTTGCTATTTTCTGTAATAATGATTGTAAACTTTTCTTGGGTATTATCTTGTGATGGATCACTATACCCGCAATAAGCTAATTTGATATGTTTTTCATTTAATAAATCTGTACAGCTAACGCCATAGCGATTATCGCCAGTATCTTCACAGCATGGGCTCAGTGTAGTAATTACAATACTGCCCTTTGGCAATTCTCCGTACTCTTCTTCATACTTGTCTATGGCTGCTCGTTCCGCATGGATTCTTGAATTTCCATATAGATAATTTACACCAGTGACTAATCTACCCCGAGTATCTAATACCGCGGCGGCTACCATACCATAAAAGTCTGGATTATCTTGTTGTCCTTCGATGACCATATCGCAAAGCTCAACAAGAACTGCGTCTAGTTTTTCACGACTAAACTTTAGTTTAGGTTGGATAAAATCGTTTAAAATCATTTTAGTGGAACATTAGGAAACTGTTGATTACATCCAATCTGTTGGCAGCACGGTCTCCGTGTCCTGCTGGAAATATAACCACATTCCACTTAGGTTTAGGGCCTTCAGGGATGGTTAACATCTGATCGTATGTGATAATTGATGCTGGATCAATTTTATATCTAGTGGCCAACATTTTTTTAAATTCTTCCCATGCTTCGGGACTTTTAACCTGTGTACGACCTTTGGCATCTTTAACATATTTCCCTTTAGCATCCGTAACAAACAATGTGCGGAACAAGTCTTTGGGTAATGTTACAGCATCTTTAACTGCATTTCCTTGAGCTTTGTGTAGTTCAATTTGCTTTTCTTCACCGCGCTTACTTCCCGAACTAAAGTTAACAATAAAATTATCTGGTTTGTTGGCAGTTGCAGCCGCGGCTATTTTTGTATAAGCATAAAATTTTACATCTGGATTAGTACGAGCAACGTTAAATGCTAGATCTAAATATTCTTTACTAAAGAAATCTCCAGCATCATGCCAGCGTACAACTAATCTAATACCATGCTTGTCTGCTTTGCCTTTAAGACCTTGTATTTCTTTGTTAACCATGGCCATATATCCAGCAGGGTCATTGACTAAAAAGTTTAATGCTTGTGCGGCTGACATGCTACTAGCAGGGAACATTACATATCCACCTTTACGAGCGTAGCAAAATAATTGACATCCGCCAGCACCAGGGCAAGTAGTAATTTCTACAAAATCGCCTGTTTCCTCGTCCACAACAACACCGCTTAATGCTGGCAATGTTAAGTCATAAACAATTTCGCCTTCTGTAGCACTCTTACTCATTTTAGCATTAGTGCCTAATAATGAACGAGGACGGGTAGTGATTTGACGGGCCAAATCATCTAAATCCCATTCGGTACCTTCGTCATCTTTAGTAATTGCTTTGATATTGCTACCGTGTATGATTGGAGCAAATCTATCTTTCTTTGTCTTAGTACCAGTTTTAATACGATCGGCATAGCCTTGTAACTCATCGCGACTCATTCGGCGATGTGGAGCATTTAACCCAATAGCTTCATTTGTAATTTCTTCTACATTTAAAATTTTAGCCCCGGGGTGGTGAATCTCAACTTTATGTTGTGCGATTCGTGCGCTCTGAGCTTTGACCTTAAAATGTTTTGTGACACCGTATATATTTGCTGTAATTCTAAATTGTTTATTAAATTGGCCGGCTGCTAATAACCCACTAATGTCAGATTCTTCAACACCTTGATCTTCAATATGTAACGGAGTGACTTTAAATCCACCTAGTGTTGTTTGTGCAGATTCAAAGATAAATTCATGGGCTTTCATTAATACGTCCTTTTAAATAATTCTAATTCTTCCATCATCCGATGGACGATGCCATCTGGACGAAGTTCTTGTGGTTTACCTTGTGCGTCGGTGTCTAATAAAAATGCATTAGCACAACGACCAATTTCTCCTGGACGCACATCAACAGTTAGCGCCATTAAGAAGCGTGGATCTTTTGCTTCTGCGGCTGTTGGAATATAGCCCGTAGCTTCATTTAATTCGATAGCCATAAACAATTCAGGATGTAGTTGAGCATACTTACGCATCAATACACCAGCTTTGGCATTAGCTTCATTTTCATATGGACTGCCATCTTCTCCAGCGTCTGCTGGAACTGGTCCTATTTCATTTTGTTTTTGATGTACAAGTTCGTGTGCTACAGTTCTTAATACATCCATAATATGACGGCCGCCTACACCAACTTCAAGTTCATTGGTTCCATCATTGTAGCGTCCAAAAGTTTTGTTTCTTACGGACCATTGTGGGTCACGACGAATTCTTAAGTTAATTTCTTTTTTTAATTTTAAATGGGAAACACAAAAATTAATAAAATCTTCAATAATGTCTTTGTCATTATGTTTGTCTTCGTTAGCAAACATACAAGTACTAGGATTGGTTCCGTCTGGAGTAACACCAACTTCATCTAATTGTGCTTCGTTGGTAAACTCGGAAGTAGTAGGATTAGTACCGTCTGGTGTAATGCCAACTTCTTCGATATAGTCAGGACCAAAACCATATTTTACAGGAGCTTGTGGCTTACGCTCTTTTAAACTTAACTCTTGGCTTCTTGCTTCTTTACGAGCATTATGTAACTTTTTCAATTCACCACTATTGCGTAGTAATTTGAAGGCTAAATTTTCTGGGCCAAACTCGCCGTGATTAGCTAGTCCTGTACCACGCATATTTTTAATTTTATCTAATAGAGCATTCATTTGGTCTATAGATTTAGATTTAATTGCTTGTTTAATACGCTTACTTAAATCCTTGTATTTGCTCTTAACGCTCATATCATCGATATCAGCGTGTTTGCGTCTAGGAATTTGTATCCATTCGTTATCTACAATACTGTAAATTCCTTGACTATGATGTTCTTCGCTTATGTCCTGTACATACAATTCAACAGGAATACCTTTAATAGTAATTTTATGTTCGTTGTTATAGATAAACTTTTTAGCATCAAAAAGTTCACGATATATTTCTTTGTTTTCGTCATTGCCTAAATCTACAATTAAATGTAAATCTATATCAGAATGTGGAGTATAAGAAAATGCGGCATTACTACCCGAACTTGTTATATCTTTTAAATTTAAGTTGTCGACGCCAAGTGATTCAGCAAAGTCTGAAGCAATAGCTAATAACTGCTCACGGATTTCAGGATGTAAATGTTCGCTTTTATCCCATAATAAAGGATTAAGTTTATCGTGAAATTTAACTGCGTCTGCTAAATTGAAGGATTCTAATTGTTCAATGTTCATTAATATATTTAGCGTAAAAAACAAAAGCCGTTACAGACTTAACTGTAACGGCCTTTGCCCGTTTATAAACTACCCAGTTTATTTTTTCTTTTTGCCTTTGCTTGAAGCAACTACAGTAGCTTTAGGAGCTTCTGGTGCTGCTACAGGAGCGTCAGATACAGCGGCTGCCTGTGCTTGGGCTGGTAATGACTGTGCTGGTTGCTGATTACTAATAGCCAAAGAATGTAAGTCTTTGTATAGTTGATCTTGTGTAGCATAGTCAAATACATAGGTGCCTGTGTGCTTGAGCAATACACGCTTGTCTACCCAAACTTTACCACCTAAATCACGCCAGTTTTCGCAGAATGTCCAGTCTTCACTGTAATAACGATTCTCGCGAACTGCTGTGTCAAAATATGTTTTCATATAAACATTTAACTCTGGTGGCAAACCAATATCAGAGTTGAAAGGCTTAACTGCTGGGTGGGCATTTAACTTCTCAAATACGCCACGCTTCATTAAGAGGAATCCTGTGCCAGTTTTAGTAACTTCTTGTAAGCCATCTGGGCCTTCTTCGGCACCGTCAAATCCATTAACACACCACTTAACTGGTAAGGATTTCATTGGATACAAACCGCCAATAACATCTACGTCACGATTTAACATAACGAGCAAGTGCCATGGCTCCCAACCGATGTCAGCATCGATAAACATTAAGTGTGTTGAATCTGGGTTAGAAAGGAACTTAGCAGTAAGAGTATTACGAGCACGACTAATCAATGACTCATTGGTCATAGTTTCCATAGTCCAATCAATGCCTAATTGACGGGCTGTATTTGCCCATTTAATGTAGCTCATAAATGTAGATTCAGTAAGCATACCACCATAACAAGGCATACAAATATGTACACGGGTAGTTTTTAAGTAATCAATGTTGATTTGCACTTGGCCTGCTTGTGGAGCTGACGGTGCTTGTGCTGTTGGGGTAGCTGCTTCTGTGGTTGCATCTAGGTTAGTTTGTTGGGTTGATACCATGGGTTCCTCTTATAAATGTGTAACATATTTACACGAGTAAGGAGACCTAGTAAAATTTTCTGTCGTCTAATTGAATATAAACTTCGTTAATAGGAATAGCTATTTGATTGTTTTTTATTATAGATTTAAATCGCTTATTTGTTACATCAGGATCTAGTCCAAAATACCTAGCCATATCTTGTTGGGTAGCTATTCTAAGATCCATAATCTTTTCAAATCCATGATATTTAATTCGCGGAGTTGTGTGTGGAAAATGTGATCTCATCATAATTGTTTTAGCAGGCACATCGATTGACCCTGATTTTAATATGTAAGGATTGTTTATTAACATCTGATTAACAGGATCTTGAAGATATGCGCTATGTATTTCTGATGTTGTTTGATAGAAAAATACGCTGTGATTTAAACTATTTTTCCTACACCATTCTAACGGAGCAAGTGAGCCGATATCGTAGGTATCGCATACAGGATCATTATTTGGATCAACTTCATTATATATTTTTTGTTCTAACCCTAGCCCAGCACTTTTGCCACCAAAAATACCAAATCCATTCATATCTTCTATGTGCTGTAATAGTTCAATTGTATAGTATCTAAAAACATTATTCGACACAAGATTTTGATTAAGATATTTCTTGTAGCCTTCTTTTAAAAAAGACAGCATATCAAATTCAAAAAATTTGTACTCAACCTTATTTGCTTCGCACCAACTAATAGCGTAACTTATATCGTGTGTGTTTAAATCGTCTGGAAATTTGGCAATCAATGCCTTGAAAGGAATATTTGCGTTTTTAAATGTGCTAGCAACAACTTCACTATCAATCCCGCCAGACATACATACCCAAATATCTTTAGTGGTCGATTCTGCTATAGTGGTAGCAGCAATTTTAATTTCTTCAATCCAAGATAATGGTTTTCTAACACAAGGTGAGTACCAAATTTTGAAGGCAATAGGATCGTAATTTATACCAAAACTTTTATACATTATTTGTTTTTAATAAAATTTTCGACCAGTTTTTTCGTCGATGAAATTAGGAATTAAATCTTCTTCAAAACTTCTATAGCAATGTGCGGCGGTGCGTTCTGCTAGAATTGTTGACTCTAATAATTTTGCTAACTTGGCTCTATGTTGTTTACTTTCATTGCGTACTACTGGCATAGGTTGATCAATTACATCGCCGTCAAGGTCAGGCTGTTGAATTACTATGTCGCGAGCTTTTTGTGCTACGCCTAATTTCTTATCAAATAATTGTTGTAGGGCAGTATCATCAGTACCATATAAGTCATGTAAGATTTGTTTACGATCCGCTTCGCTACCATTAGAATACATATTGCGTATTGCTGAAGCAGAGTCAGCATCTTTGCCTCTAACTTTAAATGTAACAGTTGGAGTAACCATTACATAAGCGTGTTTGGTCAACGGTTGAAGTTTGCCATCTTTAGGATAAGGTTGCATATAACTTGGCTCACCGTTCTTTTTAACACCAAACTTGAAGCGTGGATTTTCGCCCATGTCTTTTTCTGATACAGCAAACACTAACGCAGTATTTTCTGGATCTGGAATATCTTTTGTAATTTCTTGTGCTTGATAAGGATTGCGTACTTGTACAATGTGACTAGCAGGTATTCCTATTTTTGTAAGCATCTCTACTTTGTCAGCAAAACTAAAGGGATTTGTCACAGGAGCAGTTACATCAGAAGTAGCTACATACACATTTTCAGCACCAAATTTCTTAGCTAGATAATCGTAGCTAGACTTATGACCTTTGTGGCCAGGCTGAAATCTTCCGGGATATATTACAACTGTACGCATTCTAATATTTAGCTATATTAGAATATTACGTTTGCTGAATTAATAGTTCCGCCAGTAAAGGATGATACATTGGCTCGCAACCATACGAAATTGCCAATCATATTAATAGCTTGGGTATCTGTAGTAGCTACATTGGCATTACCGTAAGTTTCAATTCTGAACCATTCAGCTTGCTGAGTCCAATCGTTCAAACTACCTTCTATAGTAAGAACACCAACAAAATCTGTTGTTTGAATCATAGCTGTTTGAGCAGATCCTTGTCCGCCATAGTAATTTGCGGCTGGAATAGCATTACCATAAAATTGTGTATTAGCCCCATTATAATTACCAGATGGGATTCTGTATGTAGTTGGAGGCAATAAACCTTCATTAGTAAAAGTCGTCATAGTATATTATTTATGCTGGGATGATTTCCAGCGTTTTTCTAATTATACCAGGGGATATAAGCTCTAGCATAACTAGCCAGCCTTCCCCATCGTGATCTATAAAGAAATAATCTTGGGTCCGCAAATAAGGGGACTTTGATAGCCATTTAGCAAAAGCCGGAGCAACTCTTATAGTATCTTGTTGATTATTAAAAAAGTTAATTAAACTGTCTTTATTAGCTTGTGTTAGTTTTACGCTTTTAAAATAACTTCTGTGGGTAAACTTAGGAACTTTTAATTTAACAGTATTTTTAGGTCTCGATATTATAGCTTCTGTATATTCCTTATTGTCAAGGAAACTCATAGCATTAAGTCTTTTAAGTAAAGACATATTGTTACTGTATATCCAACCCAAGTTAACCGATGTAACTAATTTAAAATCAGCGGTTGTTGTAAGTAGTAACTCAGCTAATTCGTGAAGATCCTCAGAAGTTTTATCAGTAATATCTTTCCAACGCCTTGTTAATATAGTTTGAGCTAGTTGAGGTTGGCCGCCGGGACGAACTAAAGTCCAACGCTGTTGTGCGACTTCTCGCCACAACTTTCTACGATCAATAATAGCATCGATATAGTTGTGGTCGAGAGTCTTCATAGCACTTACTTCATCTAAAGCAAATGCTACGCAGTATCGATATTTGTCGTAAAAGTATCTATCTTTATCGACAGGCTTAAACGTTAGGAGATTCGCCATCAAGAACAATAATACCAGAATTGTCTACAATCGCCAATGGAGCAGTTTGGATAATTGTAAAATCAATCTTATCATCGATTATGATAGCATTGACGGTGCAGTCAGATAAGCGTTCAAACAAAATCTTCTTAGACAAAGGTACACGAATCAATTCGTCAATCTTACGATTAAGTGGACGAGCACCCATCTTAGGATCATAACCTTTATCAGCTAGCATATCAATAACTGCTTCGGATAAATTAAGTCTAATATTTTTATTGTTCAAACTAACTTGTAACTGTTCAACAAATTTAAGTACAACTTTCTTAATAGCAAGGGTATCAAGTTTCTTAAACTTACAAATTTGATCGATACGATTACGCAACTCAGGTTTGAAGAAGTCCTTCATTGCTTTATCTTCTGATCCTGTTTTTTGTAGTGCTTGACCAAATCCAATGTTATTGTTTTCGTTATCGCGAGCACCTAAGTTACTTGTCATAATGATAATAGTATTCTTAAGGTTAACAGTTTTGCCGTTAGCACTAGTAATACGAGCTTCGTCTAACATCTGTAACATAATGTTAATAACATCAGGGTGAGCTTTTTCAATTTCATCAAACAGGATGATTGAATACGGATTCTTACTAATATCACTGATTAACTTGCCGCCACCTACATTGCCATCTTCAAATCCTACATATCCTGGAGGCGCACCAATCAACGAACTTACAGTATGCTTTTCTTGATATTCTGACATATCATACTTTAATAATTGCATATCTAAGTTTGTAGCTAGTAACTTAGCAAGTTCTGTTTTACCAGTACCAGTTGGTCCTAAGAATAAGAAACTAGCAATAGGACGATTGTCGTTGCCAATACCAGAAAAGTTAATATAAACTCGCTCAAGTACGCTGTCTACTGCTTCGTCCTGACCATATAATTTTTCTTTAATATTCGATTCAAGTTCTACAATATTAGCTGAACGCTCGTTTTGTAATCGATCCATAGGAACTTCAGTAACACGACTTAATTGTTCCATAATCATTTCTTTAGTAATAGTTACATTACCTTGATCCTTAACTCGTTCCTTAGCGCAAGCGCCGTCTAACAAGTCAATACTCTTATCTGGATTCTTACGGTCGTGTATATAACGACCTGATAAATCTACAGCGGCCGTGATAGCATCTGTATCAATTAATACATTGTGGAATGATTCTAAGCGTGGGCTAAGTCCAATAAGGATTTGTTCTGTAACTTCGTTAGTTGGTTCATCGATACTTACACGATGGAAACGACGCATTAACGCACGATCCTTTTCAAAGGACTCGTAGTATTCTTCCCATGTTGTACTTGCGATTACCTTAAGTTTACCTTTAGTAATAGCAGGTTTTAACATATTAGCAAAGTCAAGTGTAGATTGTGAGCTAGCGCCAGCACCTTTCATAGTGTGTGCTTCGTCTACAAACAAAATACAATTACCTTTAGTTTCTAATGCGCCAATAACTTGTTTGAACTTTTCTTCAAATTCGCCGCGATATTTAGAACCAGCTAACAATGATCCAATCTCTAATGCCCATACTTCATGAGCAATTAAGAACTTAGGAACACGATTATTAATAATCTCTTGAGCTAGGCCTTCTGCGATAGCAGTTTTACCTACCCCGGGATCTCCAACCATCAATACATTAGCTTTAAATTTACGAGCTAATACTGTAATCATTTCATCAAGTTCAGCACCGCGGCCAATCATTGGCTCAAGGCGATCTTCTACCGCCATCTTAGTTAAGTTAACACAGTATTCAGTTAAAATTTCATCTGCTTGCGTAGTTGTAAGAACTACATCATCATGTTTGTAGTGTGCTTGCCAGTATTCCATGAACTCTTGTTTCTTAACACCATACTTTAATAAAAAGTAATGTGCGTGTGAATTATTTTCAGCCATCATAGCAAGATACAAGTCGCCAGTATTCATTGAACGGCGCCCTGTGAACAATACTTGTGTCATTGCTCTGTTGAAGCAACGCTCGAGAGCATTTGTTTTCTTAGGCTGATTGTCTTTTTTAGTAGTAACCAAACTAGTTAAACTTTGTAAGTAAGCATCTAACTCCATATCTAATAAATCTACACTAGTCCCAAAAGATTCTAGTACTTTATAAAATGGAGCATGGCGTATTAATACCAATAAGACGTGCTCAGTTAAAACATATTCGTGTTGACGCTCTTTAGCCAATTTAACAGCTTGGGCGACGATTTGTTCGATTTCTTTATTGTTTTGCATGTTTTCCTTTGCTTGGTACTAGTTAAGTATATAGCATTACTAAACAAAATACAATGATTATGGTTACTTCTTTTGTGCTTCTTTGATAAGATTGGTTAGTTCGTCACTTAGGCTAGATGGCATTTTGGCATGAATTCTAACTAATAAATCGCCAACAGGTCCTTGGCGTGAAGCTAGTCCTCTACCTTTCAGACGCAATAGTCCGCCTGGCTGTGTTAACGGTGGAATGGTTAAAGTTAATTGGTTACCCAAAATATCTTTTACTTCTGTTTCTCCGCCAACTAAACAATCCCAAATAGATACTTGCTGGTCCATTGTTAAGTTTAATCCTTGGCGATGCCATTTTGGATGTTGATGTATTCTAAAATTAACAATTAAATCTGTGTTACCAGGACCTATGCCAGGATATTGAATATTATCGCCATCGTTAAGTCCCAATGGGATTTCTATTTCAATTGTCATTGAGCCTTGCTGTGTACCTACAGTAACAGGCCGCTTGCCGCCTTGTGCTACATCTTGTAATGTTACCCATAAGCTCATTCTGGTATGGGTTTGTCGTTGCTGTCCTGGATGTTGATGCCCTGGATGAAACTGTGCGCCAAACATACTAAAGATATTGTTAAAATCGAACCCGCCACCATTAAATTCAAAATGTATATTTTGATTAGGATTATCGTATTGGGCTCGTTTACTAGGATCGCTTAATGTTTCATAAGCCGACTGAACCGATTGAAATTTAGCTTTATCGCCACCTTCGCGGTCTGGATGATACTTTGCCGCCATACGGCGATATGCTTTTTTAATATCGTCAGCAGACGCATTACGGTCTACTCCTAAGGTTTGATAGTGATCTGTCATATTGTAATAAATGTGCAATTTTTTCGTATTAGATAGGGAGATAAATTTGTAGCCGCCATTGCTTCTCTAATAGAAGCATATTCAATACCATTAAGTAATAACGGTTTTGAGGCGGCGTTCTCTTTACCTGTCCTGTTGCCTTTTTGTTTTTGACTGCTCTTACGTTTTCTATCATTGGAACAAGGTATTCCATATAATGGATGATTACTACCTTTCATTCGTTCGCTTTGTGCTGGATTCTTCTTACCGCCCCAGACACTTAGCTCACCGACGTATACACCTTTTAATGCTTTACTTCGTTTGGCTCGAACTTCTGGAGATATATTACTTCCGCCTTCGCCGCCATCTGTTTGATTTGCTAATATGCCAGTACCGATGTCTTTGCGCCCAAACTTTTTAATAAGTTTTTTTTCGAGGTCAAACGCTTCCTCCTCAAATAAAGATTTGGCAATTATTATAATTCGATTTTTATCTGATGGTGGTTTATAAGTGCGTTTTTTTGACCATGCTCGATCACCGGACCCCTTACCTATGTAGTAAGGGGATTGCCCGTCTTTACGAAGATAAGCATAAACATAGAATTTTGGGTCAGTCATAATATTAATTATACTACAAACAACCTGCGGTGTAAATTATTTCTTCTTTTTGGATTTAGGAGTAGGTTCTGGAACTACTGTGCCTTCTACTTTTTTGTGTACTTTGACATTTTTACATACTTGTTTGCCTTTTTGTTCATGACAAACTTTTTCCATAACGCCACCTGCGTGTGCTACTGTAAATCCTAATGTTAATGCGATTACTAATATAGATTTCATTTTATTATCCTTATCCTTATAGTGCTGGGAATGACTGTGTTGGGCCACTTGGCTTACCGCTAGCTGTTATTGGCGGTGTTGAATTAAAGGTTGGAGGAGTGGCTGTTGAGCCAAATCCGCCTGACGCAGGAGCGCCGAATCCGCCCGCTGTACTACCCCCGAAACCTCCTGCTGCCGGAGCGCCAAATGTTGAAGCCCCGCTTGATGATGAACCGAATCCGCCACTTTGTTGTCCTCCAAAACCGCCCCCTGCTGGAGCGCCAAAACCGCCACTTTGTTGACCACCAAAGCCTCCGCCCATTCCGGAGTTCATACCGTTATTCATACCGTTATTCATCATGCCAGGTTGCATACCTGGTGGAATATATGTGGTTCCAGCTCCAGGACCAAAGCCTTCGGCTAACCCGCCTTGCTCTGCGCCGGCCATCTTTTCTTTAGTGCGACCATAAGCGGCAATGCCTAATACCGCACCCATAGCAATATGAAATAGCCCAGCACCTTGTAGTGTAAGTGGCTGCCATTGACTTAAAGGTCCAACTCTTTGCATAGTTTGAACCAACGCCCACAATACAGGAAATAACATAAAGTCACAACAACATACAGCCATATACATCCAGCCCATCATTGGACGCCATTTGGCATTCATCCAATCTTCTTTTTTCTTCTCACTTGCGCTTAGTTGATTCTCGCAGTTAGACATATTAGCTCCTTGTTATTGTTATTATTTTGTATTTATATTATTGCGGTGCTACTAAAGGTGGAGCTTCTGGATCTGTTACTTGTTCTAACTGTGCCGGTGTAAGAGCTGTAGGATCTATAGCAACAGGAGCTGTAACTACTACAGGTGCTACAGGAGCAGCACGATTCATAATTTCTTCGGCTTTTCGAGCGGCAGCTTCTGCTTCGGTTGCTAATGCTTCTGCGGCAGCTTGTGCCTTAGCTACATCAGCTCGGGCACGTGCGGCGGCAGCTTGTGCGGCTTGACTAGCAGTTTGCGCGGCTTTAGCAGCTTTAACTTTAGCGGCTTGTAATGCTTGTTCAGCATGAGCAATATCTGCTTCTGCGTGTTCTGCTATTTGTTTAGCATCAATAAATGCGGCTTTTAATTTTTCTGCGGCCGCTTTTTCAATTTTTGTAAACCATCCCATGTTATTCTCCTTAATATACTGCGCCAATAATAGTTAATAATCCACTAATAACTGTGTTTAGTGTTTCTTTAAACTGTAACTGACTCATTTCTTGTACAACGGCTAATTGTCGTTGTGTATCTTTTAATAGCTCTGCTAAATCTTGTGTACTAAACTGTCCAGCTTGTGCGGCTTGGGTAGCTTGTTGAATATTCTGTGCCGCTTGAGCAAACGCAGGATCTCCACAGTTAGCTAAGTCCGATAATGCTTGATTGATTTGATCCATATTCATCGAGGTCTACTCCCTATAACGTGTTGAATTATTTCTGCTGTATTCTCAACATTAGACATTTTGAGTTTACAGAATAACGGCGACACTGGTGTGCTTTCTGTGTATCTAGTTGCTAACCCTTGTGCTATTTCGTTTAATGACTTTGCGGCTTTATAGCCGTTGTCATTGTGTGGTAATTCTTGACTATACTTTTCATACAATTCTGTTTTATATGCTAATGCTGTAGCATTGGATTGCGCTAGTAAAGGATTACTACATTGATTTTTATACATACTAGCATCTACACGAATTTCTGTAATTTGATGATATTCAATGTTATCAAACTTAGTCATTAACACAGCATCTACTACTGTACAACTAACTAATACAGGTAATAATAGTGCTATAAGGCGTTTCATTTAGATTCACCGTAAATGTTTTTGTTTGTGTTATACCATTGTATCCAAGTTTCAACTCGTTCCTTTAACAAATAGTATTGAGCAAAATTATCATTTGCGTTTTCAATCATATCTGTTAGTGTGCGCTTGTCTTCTGGCAATGGAGTTAAATCTGGTGGCGGTGCTAACATTTCATCACTAGCAGTAGGCCACTTTAATGTAACTGGAACAGTATTATTAGCACAACCGGCAATAGTAACCACAAATAATAGTATTAATAATTTTTTCATTTTGTTGGCCCTACGGTAACAAATCCATTAGTAGCTTGATTTTTAACAGCGCGATTATAAGTATCAAAAGCTATATCATTTATAGTACATTCTTTGTTTATTACTACACGATTTTGTTCAGCTTGTTGTTTAACTCCATAAGTATGACCTTTAATTAAATTTTCATTAGCTTTAAGAGCTTGAGTAAGTTGTGCGTTGGCAGCATCACTTTTTTGTTCTAGTAATTGCATTTGCTGTTGTGCGTCTTTTAAATCTTGTTGATATATAGCTACTACACCAGAGCCACCATACATAAAAATACTAACCAACATTACTATACCACTAACTGGTTTAAGGAATATAGCATAAGGTTTACATTCAGGAATATGTGTTAATATTCCAGATAAAAAATAAATTGCGGCGGCACCACCTGCGGCAGCTGGCCATACCCAGACTGGTATGTTACCTAACAAGTAGTGGACAGCAAAAGCATACATTATGAACTCAATATCTGATAAGCACGACTACAATGTTGTTCGCGTTCAGGAAGACCTAATTCGCCGCCATTGATTTTAATACTTAACTCACGAATATTGCCAGCATCGGCATATTGATTAAGATTATTATTTTCCCAGAACCAGCAAGCTGATTGAATAGCGCCTTCGAATGTAGTAAGGAACGCAGGAACATCGTCGATATTCATTTGTAGACTGTCAGCAAATGCTTGATAGTTACTACGACCAGTAACTTGAATCAAACCGCGGCCACAAAACTTCCAACCATCGCCTGATGCTTCGTCGCCATTGCCCATACGACCAGCATAAGCACGATTAGCAATCTTTTCTGGATTGTGTGCGTATTGGTCAGCAATGTCTGGTGTAAAGTGACTAGGCCAAACACGACATAAGCTAGCCGCCTGATAATTTAAATTTTCATGTAATGCTGTATAGCCAGCAGACTCAACATAAGTTTCACCTAAAAAGGCAGCTACCCGATTGATTGTTGTGATATCGTAATCAGGAAGAATTTTGTTTAATGCGTTACACCAGTGTTCAACATATTCGTTGCCTGGTAATATTTGTGCTAATTGATCTTGTCTTATTTCCATAGTAGATGTGCTCCGTGTCTACTAATATTTAGTTAGATTTAAGGTAAAATGTTGCTGGCTATTATACTAGCCCAACGCTCAGCATCTTGTTCTGTTACACGATAATCGTATGTTTTAGGGCTTTTAAATAAGGCATTAGTATCAGCAAATCTGCCCTCTTTAATAGTATCTACCCATATTGTAATCTCCGGGGCAAATATTTCACGCATTTCTAGTAATGGGCATACGAAATCAGCAATAGCATATTCTGATTCACTTGCGTCACATAGTTCACGCATACGACGACTTTGACGAATTCTTCCTTCTTCGCTAAAGTCCCAATCGTTAAATTGTGCTCTAATTTCGTCAGCATTAAAATGCTGTGCGTTAATTTTTTCTACTAAGGATTTTGCTAAGGTAGTTTTTCCTGAGCCAGGAAGGCCCAGGATTAAAATACGATGTGCCATTATTATTATAATCTTTCAATAGTTACATAACTACCGTACGGCGTTGTGTTTGTGGTAAGCATCCAGGTGCTCATTTAGCTTGTCCTGTTTTTATTCTTCTTTGACCCAACGGCAAGTTGTTTCGTCAAATGTGTAGCCATCGCCCGGTGTAGGTGCTATGAATGCGTCACGACCTGAGTCATATGTAAATCCAACGCCGGCTCTATCACTGCTACAGGCTCTTGTACAACTTTCTCGGCTCCTGTACCATGTTGTTCTATTGTGTCAGCTAATGCTCTTAATATTTCTTCAAATCTCATTTTATAATATCCCCGCGGCGGCTTGTAGAGCTTTGATAGATTCATCTTGCTCGTAATATGCTTTTGTAGGCAACCCAGCTGCCACTCGCATTTCGTTTAATCCTTCATCGTGTGTTTCACGATATGCTTTTGGCGATAGTGGAACTATGCGCTCAAATTCTTCTTGAGTGTAAGGATATTCCTTACCTTCATAAACCATTGTCCAATCTTTTGGCTCAAATTCTGTTAAGGTAGACAAATCATCTAATAACTGTTGTACATGGGAACCTGCTGTACTGCGTCTACGAATTTCAACATATACTAAGTAACGATTTGGTTTAATTTCGCCTGGACTACGGTCAGCATCAATAATAAAATCATAACCTTTTTCGAACCAATTCATTAAATCTTTCGAAGCATTAGGGTCGCGAACAAAGAAAGAGATAACAATAATGTCATCATCCTCGCCCATCTTGCTAGTAAACTCGTCAATATGAATAACTGGCTTTAATAAGCCTTCCATGTCTTTATATTCTAAAGTTTCAAATATAAAATTAGAGTTGAGGTTCTTGTTGTCCATTGTCTGTATAGTTAGGTTGTGTTTGTTCTTTGTCTAAATCTTTACTGTACGCATTGTCTAAGTCTTCCAAGTCCATTTCTTCCTCTTCCAACGCAATACTTCCAGTACGGATATCACTCATTAAATTCTTAGGCATAGTAATTTCTACTAGCCAAATCTTTTTCTCGATAATTCTAGCAATTTTAGTGCCAGGACGATAATCGGATGGATCCTCAATTTTAAGAGGAATCTTCATGTTAGTTTTTTTAAATTTTACTTCACAATCAAAAGGAAGTAATCTGCGAGCCCCGCGTGGGTCTGGCATTAAATTCTCAGGCCACATAAAAATACAAGAAACTTTGTATTTGGAAATAGTAGGGCCTTGTACTAATTCACCAATTCCCCAGTTCTTAAATGCGTATAAATCCAAAGAATCCAACACACGCTCGTAGTCAAGTAAAGTTAATAAACTACCTTCACTAAGGTAGATATCTTTAATGTTGGCGGCGACCTGCCAATAGTCGGCATGATCTTTAAAGATTTCAGAGTCAAAAGGTTTATTTGCCATAGTAATGTATTTAGTTAAATGGAAAGGTTAAGGTTATTTTGAAATTTAAGCGCAGAACAGCACTTTGGACTATTACTTATGCTTGAAATATAAGATATTAACACCCATAGAATATAAAAATCATGGGTCGTAAATACTCTTGACAGCAAGGTGCTGTCGGAAGTAACTCAACTACAAACGGAGTCTAAATTGAGTAGACAAAGAGCAGCAAAATCTCAAAAACGTCAAATGACACATCAAGAAAATACGATAAGGTTCGATCAGGCAAAACCAGTAAAACAGCGCCCAATTGATATAGTTCCTAGAACTAGAAATCAAGAGCGTTTAGTGCTGGCTTTACAAAGTGACGAGCAACATATCGTTGTAACAGCAGGCCCTGCGGGCACAGGCAAGACATATCTTGCCGTCCTGGCGGCAATAAAAGCCTTTAGAGAAGGAGAAGTAGATCGCATAGTACTAACTAGACCAGCAGTTTCTGTTGAAAACGAAAATCACGGATTTTTACCGGGTGACTTAAATCAAAAAATGGACCCGTGGATTAAACCAATTACAGACATACTGAGAGAGTATTATCGTCCGCAAGACATTGCAGCGATGATCGAAGATCAGAAAATTGAAATTGCTCCGTTGTCGTTTATGCGTGGACGCACATTCAAAGACAGTTTTATTATTGCCGATGAAATGCAAAATGCCACGCCTAATCAAGTAAAAATGCTAATGACCCGTATTGGCGAAGGCAGTAAAATTGTAATCACGGGCGACGTAGAACAAGCCGATCGTAATCGCGGCAACAATGGTTTGATGGACCTTTGTTTAAGATTATCGAAAGGGGGTGTAAAGGGTATTGCTGTTTGCGATTTAGATTGTCGCGATATACAGCGGCACAAGATCATTGATAGTGTGCTAAACCTTTACGCTGATTGACCAGTAATTAGCTCGTAAATGTGCTTCCAGTTCTTTACGAGCGTTACTCCAGGATGGTAGTGATGCATGTTGTGGCCGTGCTCTATTAGTAGGGAATTTAATCCATACTTGTATCCGGCCTCAGCATTCTCGATTTTGTCTTCAATCCAAACTAGGCCAGTGCCTTCATATTCTTCTAAGGCCTCATCTTTGTGTGCGCCAGTATCCAGACACACGATGCGTTCAAAAGTATGCTCACCAAACAATTTACTTAGATTCATCTCACGAAGTCTCTGAGCATTAGGATCTAGACTTAGTGAAGTAATACAGTGGAATTTATAACCGTGTTCCTCGACTAAGCGTTTTACATAGTACATGGCATCGCGCTGGGCGGGAAGGAATCCAATGGCCGCACTTTCATTAAAAATGCGTATCAGCTTGACTACTTGTTCACGAGGTATGCCATAACGGATAGACATATCGTAATTGAGCTTGCTACCTGGAACTTCTTCGAATCCGTGTTCTTGCATCCAGACATTAAAGGCCCATTCCCAATCTAACAAACAACCGTCAGCATCGGTTAGGATAAGTTTTTTTCTGTTTCTATATTTCGATTTCATATTACTATTATAGTATAATATGAATTGTTTGTCAAGTTAGTGCGTACTAACTTAGACTTTGTGAGTCCCATTATACATAGGGTGATCAAACTCGGCTGACGAAATAGTGCTAAAAATATGAATTGGAAGTACTATAAGTTCAGAATCATTAGTTTTGAAATGATGGGGAGTCATTTTTCCAAGCAAAATAACATCACCACAATTTAATTGGTACTCTTGTTGAGAATCAGCTGTACCAACAATAGATATACCTTGTCCCTGTACAACATAAACTACTCTTGGCGTAGCATGAATGTGATGAGCTTGTTCAGATGTATAAGGGGGAATACATAACATTTGGAATGTTGGGTCGCCTGGCCGAACTGGATTAATTAATTGTTTTGTGCTACATCCGTTGATGTAAGGTAAATCAGTTCCGCGATTAAATGTACTAGTTCTTGTTTCTGGTGTATAGCCAAAAATTTCCACACACATTTTTGTAGATAATAATGTTGTACCGTCACCTGTTTTTGATACAGCGGTATCATTGTCCAAATACCAGTAACTCGATAGTTGATTAGTTAAAATAGTTTGCTCACCGATATACACTTTATATTGATATAAATCGCTACTCACTGATTCGTATGTAGATGGTGTGTTTGAATTAAGTATTTGGAACATTTTTGCTTTCAGTAGGTAATGCGTGGCCATTTTCTTGTAACAATCTTTCCATAATAGCAGGATAAAATGGATAATAGTAGCCAACTATACGCTCCCAATCTTTTGGAATAGTGCTATCACGCAACGATGCTTTAAGTACTTTGCATTCTTTAAAGTCCAAAATAACACTAGCAGTTTGCCAATCTTTAGTACGAACCCTAGTAGTTACAGTCATACCTTCGTCAATTTTACCGTTGGCTTGGTAAAAATAAGTTAACATTAAATATCTCATAGTTGGCACAATTCAGTTAATGTAGCGGACAAGTTAATTTCTTGGTCAGCTACCATAGGAACATTTACAAGCCCATTGCGAATAATAATAATTGCTTGATCCTGTTTGTGTGTATCAGTACTCCATAAGTCTAAGTTATCATACATCCAGCGGAACATACTGTCCATATCTTCAGTACTTGCTTGACTACAAATAATCTTACGGGCTTCGTTAGTCTTGCCAGCTTTAAATAATGCTACAGCGTCTAGCTTCCAATCTTTAACTGACTGATCATTGTCGCCTGGTTTAACTAAAGTGCCGGTCATGCTATTGGGTTGTACTAAATTTAAACATTTGCGCAAGTCTGGGTAAGTGGCACGCACATAAGAATCTAGTGTGTCTAAATCAAATTCAACTTCCTCAGTCACTAATACAGTTGCTACACGAGCAGTAAACTCTGTAATATCTGTTTTTTCAATATGAAAGCCTTGGCAACGACTATGAATCGCTGGCATAATTTTATTAGGATAGTTACAAGTTAAAATAAAACGCACAGATTCTGCGTAGTCTTCCATTAAGTTACGAAGTGCTGGTTGAACAGAGTTAATGTTCATATAATCAGCTTCGTCAATCAATACTACTTTAAATTTGCCAAATGGCATAGTACTACAAAAGCCAATTAGCTTATCAATCCACTCAACTTTTCTGGCATCTTTAGAACCGTTAGCTGACATTACATCATATTCATCTACACCTAGCTCGTTAATTAATAACTTAGCTAATGTAGTCTTGCCTGTGCCAGGGCTACCGCTTAATAATAAATGCGGAATACTGCCTTGTTTAATCCAAGTTGTAACTTGTTGTTTTTGACTTTCGTCGGTAAACACATACCCTTCAGTAGTGTTGGGCCTAAATTTTTCTGTCCAAAGAGCCTGCATCTATTTCTTCCTTATCCAATATTAATTTTACATCATATCCTGCTAATTTTACAGCCGCCAAAGTTGTTTCATCTGTGCCTTTAATGTTTTCTTTATCGTACTTAGATACTAGTCTTTCTTCATTATACACATTTAAAGGGTCGTCGTCAACTGGTTTGGCTGGTTGTGTTTTGCCAAAGATTGAATCCCAATTATTTTGAACTGTTTCGTTTGATACTAGATTCGGCCTGCGGCCATAGCCTTTGCCACCGTCTCCGGATAATGCCATTATACCAACTCTTCAGCAATACCTAATAATTCAGCAAACACCAATAGGTATCCAGCTGACTGAATGTAAGGATTCATTTCTAACCAACCACCACCAGCAAGTGCTAGTCCAGCTATAATTCGTAATGCGCTTTTAGCTAAACTAATTCTTAAATGTTTGGCGGCATTTGGATGTTTTTCTATTTGTGTTGCGTTAGGTCTAGTTAATCCCATATTATTTTCCTTTAAAAAAATGAAGTATATTATAAAATCTAGTTTTATAATGGGTGAACAGGGGTTTTAATATTGCTGGATGGTACGGACAGCGTCCTTGCCGATAATCACACTCAGGAGTGTATTCGTGTCCGCAAGTTGAACAATCTATCTTTTTAGTAGTTGAATTAATCTTTCTTGATCCCATATTTCTTCTCCAGCAAATTTTGGTAATGAAACAAACGCATCATCTAAATATCGTTTGAGCATATATAAATCTCTTTTACAATTCATTTGAGTAAATCCATCATTCATTGGAGAACTGATTTCACTAATCGATTCTCTTATTGCTTGATAAGCTGGATTTAAGTTGGGCTGTTTAAAACCCATTAGCTTGGCATTTCTTGTTTTTCAATATGTACAGCAGTTGAAATACCTTCCAATGTTGGGCACTCAACATCGTCGGATACAAGTAGTATATCCTTAGGATCAATCTTACGAACAGTTTGTTCGCCGTTTTCATCTTCTATTTCTAAACCGCGAGTCCAACGACCGTGTGCTACAAGAATCCACTGTCCTACTTTGACTGTAGTTTGTTTTGGTCCTACCGCATATACCTTACCCCAGCGTGGACGAATGCCATGGCCCTTACCATTGTCGTTTGGAATCCAAATACCACCTTGAGTAATACGCACATCAAAAGCCATGTCATGTACAATCACATGATCTTTCACAGCTTTAAACTGTTCTCTTTTTATTTTATGCGGTTCAAACTGATGTTTCATTTAAATCTTTCTTACAGGTTTATCTTGTTGTTGTTGACGAGCTGTTTTTTCTAACTCTTGCTTAACTGTTTTAGCACGAGCGATAGCTCCTGCCAACCCACCTTGATCGTCTGTTGTGGTTTCTGTAATACTTGCTGGTGTCGAATCTGCTACCGGCAATGGATCAGCTTGTGGGGCTATAGGAGCTGATGCTACAACTGGCTGGCCTGTTGCCATAGCTGGCGCTTGTACTGGAGCTTCTGTTGAATGTTGATGGTTAGTTTGTACTGGGCCATCTGATACATTAGTTTGGCGCTGAATGCGTCTTTGTAATTGTTGATTTCTAGAATCGATAATATTACCTTGAGCATCGATTCTGTCGCCGCGAGCATTTACGCCCATATTGCCAACAGCTCTAACATTTTCATTTTGTAAACGCATAGATCCAATGTCTACTTGTTTGCCTCTCGCTGTTTTATATACTTTAGTTGTCATAATATTCTCCTGAATTCTTACTGTATTTAACGCAAAAATTCGCCGATGTTTAATTTATAGTGCATAGAATCTATTTTATGTACTCCCATTTTATATAATATAAAACTGGATACTGAACTTCCACGCCCTACACCCCAAATTACACGATTTTCTTTCATAATATCCACGAGGTACTTTAAAAATTTGAGCAAATCAAATAAATTACGCTCTTGATATAATAATAGTTCTTCCCCGCATCGTTGTAATTCGGCTTCATTGTTACATAAATCTAGGATATACTGAGCTATATCCATATCTTTATATGCTTGTGGCACGTGCCAATTTTGTTGTTTTTCGTAATCCCATGCTGGGACAGTTTTATTGCCTTCGATAGTCCAAGGTAAAAAAGTATTTGGAAATCTTTCAACGAATTTAATTATCTTTTCAATATCAACTGTATTATCTACAATCATACCTTTGAATGAATCTAGTTTACGGCCTTGCATTAACAGATCAACTACATCTGTTTCATTAAAAATCATTTCGCCGTAATTATTCTGTTTCATCTAATCTTTTAAAATCAGCATAAACTACTGTGTTACCATATTCATCGTCTTCTTCTGGCTTTTCAGTTATATCTTCTATATCTGGCCATTGTAAGTCTAAATCACGCCAAACACTTCCTTGATGTATTGTAACAACTTTATCAACATCAATCAAGTCTCCTTCGCAATGTACTAAATCAGCAGAGTCCCACCAAGTAGGAGATTCCAAACTGTCGATGTTTTCATTATCGCCATGTATATAAATTACACCATCGCCAATTACACTACTAATTTCAACTTCGCCTAGTACAATACGGTCTTCCATAATAGCTGATAACTTTTGGAATAACATTATTCCCACTAATTGATCTACTGGATCGCCCGGAAATGTAACAACACGCAAGCCAGCATCCGCATACTTTTTACATTGTTCTTCGTGCTCGGCACTAATAAACATTGAGCTATCTAGTATATTATACACGAAATACTTAATACGGTCAAATGCTACATTATTAGCAGCACCGTCTGGTGTATTAGTCATCATGTATAACTTGGCCACATAGTTGTTCATTTGCATTTGACCATTATAATAAATGCCGGCGGTAAAATTAAGGGGGTATTGTATTCTTACGTTCATGAGATGTCAATCATTCCATCAAAGTCTGTGCCTGATTGTGCGGCCTTCATTTTACTTTGATATTTGTTTTGATAAGTTTCTAGTGCCATACGAATTTGGTTACACAAATCGTGATTCCCTAAACGATAAGCAATACTAAGTTTTTTGTTTAATTCGGCAATCTTACCAGAGAGTTCGTCAGTAGTAAGATTATCAATACTAGGTAATAGTGGATGTTCCATATACTAATTGTATAGGAAAAATATGGTTATGTCAATAGCTTTTTAGCTAAATGAAACGCCGTTGTTACCAATACAATACCAACTGCCATTGCCAAATTGTAATGTACAAGCTGAGCCTGTAGAACTTAATGTAACATTACCAGTATTGCCTAAATTCCATCCAGCACTAGTAACAGCTACAACCATAGAGCCTGCCGCTACATTGGCTGCCACTAAAGTTTTAATTTGTCCAGAAACTCCATTTGGAAGTGTAGCTGTTTCAGCTGAACCTGTAGTAATATAACTTGTAGTTACTGCTAAATTAGATACCGCACTAGCTGCTAATGATTCACTGGAATTATTAAATGGCTGTAATTCTTGATTAGTTTGATTAATCGAAATAGTAGCACCGTTAGATGATGTACTAAATGTAAATGAGTATACACCAGATGCCGCAAAAGTTATTACATTGGTACTAGGATTTAATCCTTGAATACCAGTAGTGTTAACACTAACTGCTGTAGGTAATGTTACAGTATGTGCCGCACTAGCTACAGTAATTTGAACTGTAACAACACCTTGTTGTCCTGCTATAGGCCAATTACTAAATCCTAAACTTACTGATCCACTAGTAGTAAAAGATTGGAAATGTCCTGCGGAGTAATCAATAGTAACTACATTTGATACTGGGACTAACCCAGAAACTGCTACAAATGCAAAGTCAGATACAAGAGCATTAGTTAATGGGGAATTCAACATATTGTTTTGAACAGAAAGATTTGCTCCGCCTGTTAACTGAGAATTTACAATGGATTTATTTTGTAAATCGGTAATTTCTTGTGCCGCATAGTTAAAATTCGTAGAAGTATTCGTGAAGTTATCACGAAAACCTTGCGAGTTGTTATCTTGACCGGCTACTGGGTAAGCGCCGTTAATGTTATTTGGGTTAATCTGACTTGTCATTCTTAGTATCCTTGAATATGCTATTATTTAGCTAATTTGATAACTGTTTAAAATTAGTAATTAAAACTTGCTCTAGGGTAAGTTTGTCCCGTTACGGGCCTTGGACCTACTACATACCCTGGAAAAACAGGGCCTTGAGTTGATTGGCTAAACAACGCGGCAATAGCTGTTCCAATTGGGCTACCTAATCCAGTACATGCATCCCAGCCAGGAGTTGCGCTATATCCAGTAGATAAATTAGATGCGTTATCGCCTACAGTTATATCGTTAAATGCTTGGTGATTATTATAAAATAATGTATTCAATAATCCACCTTGTCTTCCGTAAAGTTGTATTAATCTAGCAATCATGCCAGCATATAATGGACAACAAGCACTGGTTCCACCATACTGACTAAATGTATTGCCAGTGCCCCAATAAAATTGATATCCTGTATTTGGATCAGAATTGCCGGCAACATCAGGTACTCCGCGTACTGTTAAAGGAGATACTGTTCCAGCCGGATATAATTTTGTTGTTAACCCCACTTGAAACGCTGGCTTGGCGTTATAAACACTTTTGCCACCGCCCGAAGGAGTCCAAGTTACTTCGCTAGTAATTGTAGTTCCGCTTATTTGAAGTGTTGTTCCGCCGCAACCTAATACATAAGGACTGGACGCTGGAAATAGTACTTCGGGAGACGAACTTGCCCAAGTTGAACCTTCGTCACCTGATGCTACACATACTGGGATACCAATAACTACTGCTTGAGCTAGTACTGCATTCATAGAAGCTATAGAGCCCGAAGACCAATAAGTTGTTTCGCCTGCGCCCCAACTTATAGTAAGAACACAAGGGTTATTAACAGTATCGTGTATTGCTGTATTAATTGGGTCGTACCAATCAGGTCCTGGTACAGGACTACTATCACCGCCACCATATCCAAAATACATGGCTATTGTAGCATTTGGAGCTACTCC
>Ga0316226_1000035_pt1 | contig 224346 bp, 231 predicted proteins | sample TBH18017metaG_FD_206009 | JGI IMG/M metagenome (GOLD analysis project Ga0316226, IMG submission 206009) | Freshwater microbial communities from Trout Bog Lake, Wisconsin, USA - TBH18017 | ecosystem: Environmental > Aquatic > Freshwater > Lake > Hypolimnion/Profundal zone | place: USA...
CCCCATTCATCGCTGGGATATCGGCCGCCCGCGCCGCAGGCTTTTGTGCCTCAGCCACCCCATCTAGATGGAACGCCAGCTATGCAGTAGTCTCACTCACGCTGGTACAAAATATCCGGCAGGCCAGCCAGAATCGCGGCCTCGTCCTGTCCGCTGGTAAATGAAAGCATGGCAGCCTCGAATACGCCCAGCCCTCCAGGTGCGTGACTGACAACCCCAATCAGCACTGCGGCGATATAAGCCGCTGCAAAGCCTGCAAAGGAACCGGGCATCGCTGGCATCAATATATAGAGGGCACCGATTGCGGCCGACATTTCGGCCGCGCCGATTGCCAGTTGCAGCGCGGCGACGCGGGCTGACGGTAGCGCCAGCGATAGGCGCGCGACCGAAAAATGCCTGCCGCGCGGTCCCAGCCAGACTAGCAGTGCCATAAGCGCCAAAACCAGGCTGGCGCCCACGAATGATTCAAACCGGCTTGAATGCCGGGCCAGCAGGGCCAAGGCGAACACGGTGAGAAATCCCAGCCCCAGCGCGGACCATGTGGAAGCGACCAGCGCGGCAACCTCCTTCGCGTTCAGTCCAGCCTGTCGATAGAGGCGGTAGCGCACAAGCGAGCCGGTGATGGCATGGAAGCCCAGTGTATTGGAGATCGCGTTTCCCGCGGCGCCGGCCAACCATGCCAGTCCTGTAGGTACCCTTCCAAAAAACAGGGTGCGCGTTGCCAGCACGTCGTAGAGGCCAAGGGCGCAGAAACTTGCTGCCGTCAGTAGAAGGCTCATGCCGACCTTGGAGCGCGGGATCGATCGCCATGCGTGCGCGATGTCGGCTAGCGTAAGGGTGAGGACCGCGCGGGCGAGGAGGGAGGCGGCAATGATGCAAACAGCAATCGCGATCACGAAGTAAACCAATCCAGCCGCGCGGGGTTTCATAAATATTCCAACCGCGCGGCTGTTTTTTCCAGATTGGCCGCCGTCGCCGCCAGCATTTCGGCCAAGGTTTTTTCCGTCGTGTTGATCGGATAAGCGGCCTGGAGGCCGATGGCCCTGATCTGGTCGGAATCAGCGGACAATTTCCCGCACAGCGCGATCACCGGCACCTCGCCGGCGCGGGTGCAGACGCCCTGCACCAATTTTCCCTGGCCGCTCTGACCGTCAATATGGCCTTCGCCGGTGATGATGAGATCGGCCCGTGCCGCCGCGGTGTCAAACCCCACCATGTCGAGCACCACATCGATGCCGCGCTTGAGGGTGGCGTTCATGAAGGCGAGTGCGCCGAAGCCCAGGCCGCCGGCGGCACCCGCGCCCTGAATTTGCGCCAGACCTTTGCGGCCGGTCTGTTGTTCCACCAGCGCGGCGATATGGCGGGCGCCCTCATCCAGCTCTGCCAGGCCTTCGTCATCGCCGCCTTTCTGGCGGCCATAAATCCAGGATGCACCTGTTGGGCCGTAGAGCGGATTGGTGACGTCGCACAGCACGTCCATCGAGACGAACGGCATCTGCGCCGGGGGCACCAGACGCGCAATGGCATTGAGGTTGCCGCCGTTGGGTTTCACGGGCGCGCCTGTCTTGTCGAGAAACTGCCAGCCCAGTGCCGCGGCGGCGCCGATACCGGCATCATTGGTGGCGCTGCCGCCGATCGCCAGCAGCATATGCTTTGCGCCGCGCGCCCTGGCATCGGCCAGAAGCTGGCCGGTGCCGAAGGTAGACGTCAGAAGCGGATTGCGCTCGGCCAAGGTAAGGCGCTGCAGGCCGGAAGCCTCGGCCATTTCCACCAGCGCGGTGCTGCCGTCGGCGGAAATGCCATAGCTGGCGTTGATGGGGCGGCCCAGCGCATCGCTGACCTCGCGTGACACCGGCTGCAGGCGCAAGGTCTGGCGTAGAATATCCAGCACGCCTTCGCCGCCATCAGATAGCGGCATTTCGGTAATCTGCGCGCCGGGATGGCGCTTGCGAAAACCTTTGGCGATGGCGCGGCAAACCTGCGGCGCCGGGAGGGCGTCCTTGAAGGAATCGCACGCGATCAGAACGTGCATTGTTCAGGTGAGGCCCTGGCCGATGGTGATGCGGATCAGATCGGCGGTGTGTGACACGCCCAATTTGTCCTTGATGCGGCTGAGCGTGTTGGCCACGGTCTTGTAAGCCACGCCCAGCGCGTCGGCGATCTGGGCCAGGCTTTTGCCATCGGCCAGCAGACGCAATATTTCCATGTCGCGCCGGGTCAGCGGCCGCAGATAGGCTTCTTCTTCGGCGCCGCGCGTGCCCAGTTCCTGGGCGATGTCGCGCTCGATGGCGGTGCCGCCGGCCAGCACGCTTTCAATCGCTTCCAGCAATTCCTCGGGCGCGGCGTTCTTGCTGATATAGCCGCGCGCGCCGGCCTCCATGGCGCGGGCGGCATAAACCGCCTCGGTGTGCAGCGAGAAGACCAGCACTTTGACACCAGGATGGGCCGCCAGAATCCGGCGCAGCAATTCCAACCCGCCCAGGCCGGGCAGATTAAGGTCCAGGATCACCAGATCAAATTGCGCGCCGCGCAGCTCCAGCAGCGCTGCTTCGCCGGTGGCGACTTCCTTCAGGTCAATCTCCGGCAAGCCCGCCAGCAATTTGCGAATGCCCGAACGCACGATGGCGTGATCGTCAATCAGTAATATGGCCGTCATGCGTCTTCCATTTCCCGTGCATCGGTGCGCGGCAGTGTGGCGCAAATGCGCACGCCGCGGTCCTTGTTCTCGATGATGAATTGGCCGTTCAAAGCCTGTACCCGTTCGGTCATGCCTTTCAGGCCCATGCCGCTTTGTTCCCTGGCCGTGTCAAAGCCTTCGCCGTCATCCTCGACCGTCAGGCGAACACCGCCTGCGGTTTCCGTCAGCGCAATGGCGATGTGGTGCGGATGGCCATGGCGCACGGCGTTGCTGACGCTTTCCTGTACGATGCGATAGATGGTTTCCTCGCCGCGCCGGTCCAGCCGGATGCCGGGTGCGATGCTGCGCTCGAAAGCAATGTCGGGATGGCGCTTTTTCCAGAAGGCGATCATGTCGTCAATCGCGGTTTCCAGTCCAAAATCCAGCCCGGCCACAGGGCGCAGCTGGCGCAGAAGATACTTTACATGCTGCTGGATATGCAGCGCCGCTTCGCGGATGGCGCCGGCGCGTTCGCGGGCCTGGACATTGCCGGCCTTGGCGACGGCATCGGCATCCACCTGGATGGCGAAGAGATAAGGTCCGACCTCGTCATGCAGGTCGCGGGCGATTTCGGCGCGCTCTTCTTCCTGCAGGCCCAGAATCTGTTTTTGCAGACGCTGGTTGCTGCTGCGGTAACCAGACAGCCGCGCCGCCATGTGATTGAAGCCGTTCGCCAGGGCGGCGAATTCCGGTGGGCCGCTGGCGGTGAGGCGGGCGCCGTAATCGCCTTCGGAAATTGTGCCCAGCCCGCCCTGGAAACGGCGGAAGAAACTCATCGCCCGATCTACGATCAGCCAGACGAACAGCAGGGTAACGGCCGAGAACAGTGTCATGGCGGCAAAGGCGGCGCGCACCAATTGCCAGATTTCCGCGATCTCATTCTGCGCGTCGCTTTTCAGCAGCAGGACGCAGGGGAAACCCCGTATCGGAATCGCCACACGCGCCGTCAATTGGGGCGGGGCAATCAGGCTGGCGAACCAGGCGGGCGCCGGTTCATTCGGGGCCGCGGTGCCGGACGAGGCGACGACATTGTTCTTTTCGTTCAGCAGGAAGCCGCGAACATTGCGGTCGCCATTCAGGGCAGCGATCACCTGGCGCATGGTCAAAGTGTGCTGGACATCGCCGGCCAGGGTGGCGTCCACTTCCTTGCCGGCGCCGGTGAAGGTGGTGCGGATTTCATCGCGAACCGAGGTGCGCGCCTGCCAGCACAGCGCCGTGCCACCCAGCAGGAGCGCGAACACCAGCAGGGCAGCGACAGAGGCCAACAGGCGAAGCTTGAGCGACATGGCCCGCAGATTATCGCTTAAAGCGGCAAAAGTCTTGCACAGACACCGCGGGCATTTTTCCCGATTTTTTTTAAAGCTTCATTTCCAGGCGGCAGATCACGCCTTCGGGGCGGAATTCAAAGCAGGAATTGCCTTGTTCCTGTTGCAGGGCCCGCTCGATCAGGGTCGAACCAAAGCCCTTATGTGCCGGCATCCCCACAGGCGGCCCGCCATTTTCGCGCCATTCCAGCGCCAGCTTACGGGCATCGCCCGTGCCTTCGATCGTCCAGGTCACCGCCACGGTGCCGGTCTCGTTGGATAACGCACCATATTTAACGGCGTTGGTCGCCAGTTCGTGCAGCGCCATGGCCAGCAGCAGCGCCGGGTTGGCGCTCAGGATGGCGTCCTGGCCGGAGATCGAAAAGCGCGCGGTGCGATTTTCCTGAAAGGGCGCCAAGGCGCGCTCAATCATGCCGCGCATCGAGACCTGGTCCCAATCCTGCTGGGTCAGCAGGTCATGGGCGTTGGACAAAGCGCGCAGCCGTCCGGTGAAGGCATCGCGTTCCTGCCTCGGACCTTCGCGGAAGGTCTGGGCAGCGATGGCCTGTACCGTGCCCAGCGTGTTCTTCACCCGGTGCTTGATTTCGTGCAGCAGCAAATCCTTGGCCTCATCGGCCCGCTTTCGTTCGGAATTGTCGCGGGCAATCTTGGAAGCGCCGATCACCAGCCCTTTGGCATTTCTCACCGGCGAAACGGTGAGAGAAATTTCCACCTGGGTGCCGTCCTTGCGTTGGCGCAGGGTTTCATAATGGTCAATACGCTCGCCGCGGCGGATGCGTTCAATGATGCCGGGCTCTTCATTCTGGCGATCCTGCGGGATCAGAAGCGAGACATGCTGGCCCACTGCTTCCTCGGCGGTATAGCCGAACAGGCGCTCAGCGCCCTTGTTCCAGGACTGGATGATGCCCGACAGGTTCTTGGAAATGATGGCATCGTCGGAGGATTCCACAATGGCGCCCAAATGTCCGTTGGTGCGGTCAGCATTGATGCGGTCGGTGATATCCACCAGGACATTGATGCCGCCGGTGATGCGCCCCTGCGCGTCCTTGAAGGCAGTGGGATAGGGCGTGAAATGAATCAGGCTGCCGTCGGGCCGCTCCAGGATCGCTTCAATGCCGCGCACCGCCTGGCCGGTCTTGAGCGTCTTGGCCATCGGACATTCGTCATGCGTCATCGTCCGTCCGTCGGACCAATAGAGTTTGTGCGAGCCGCTCCAATAGTCCTCGCCCAGATGTGGCCGGCGTCCCCATAAGATGGCTGCCGCATCATTGAATGCGGTGAGGCGCCCGCTGGGGTCGGTGGTGTAGGCGGCGAAGGGCAGGGCATGGATCATCTCCGCCGCGCCGGAAAAATCGAGCAGGTCTGGCGCCTTCGTCAAATGCAAGGACACAGGCAGCGCCTCCGGCTTTTGGTCGAAGCCATAGATAGGGCTTGCCAGCCACAAGCCTCGTCGGCAAACTGCCGGGAATGCTGCGTTGACAATGACTTAAGGGAATTTTGGCCGCGAAGCCCCATAGTATTTCTCTACCCCACCCCAATGCCCGAACGCCTGATTTTCATAAAGGTTCCGGGAGATGGGAAATGCGTTCAGACCGGAACAAAATGATGCGGGACATGTTCGGACTTTGCATAGCTTATGGCCGGATTTGATGCAGCGCACGGGACTGGTGGTTGAGGATGAGTGGCTGATCCGGCTGGAGCTGGTGGAAGAGCTGACCGCTGCCGGCTGGACAGTGCGCGAAGCCGGCAATGGCGAGGACGCCCTGAAGCTGATCGCCACGGCGCAAGCGGCATCTGACAAGATTGATTTCCTCGTCACCGATATCCGGCTGGGCGGCGCGGTGGATGGCTGGGATGTCGCCGAGGCTTGCCGCAAGGCGTGGCCCGGCTTGCCCGTGATATACGTTTCCGCCAATCCGGTGGTGGAAAGCCGGCGCGTAACAGGTGGTGCGATGCTCTCCAAGCCCGTCGAAGTGGAAGTCCTGATTTCGGTTTGCCGCAAACTGATCGCGGACGCGCCCTAGCATGCGCCATGCCCTGATGGTGTGCCCGATGCTTGCCGTGATGGCGCTTGTCGTGGTGGTGCTGGCGGCGGGCAATGCCAAAGCCGAAACATTTCGCGAATGTCCCGGCTGCCCGCAGATGGTCAGCGTGCCGCCGGGAAAATTCCTGATGGGCAGTCCCGCGCACGAGGCCGGGCGGTTCGACTCCGAAGGGCCGCAACATGTCGTGACGGTCAAGGCCTTCGCGCTGGGACAGTTCGATGTCACCAGCGAAGAATTTCTCGCCTTTCTGCGCGCCAGCCGCTACCAGCCGGCACCCTGCAATCCGCTTCTGGGATTGGGCTGGAAAGTTGCGGGGCGCGATCTGGCCTATCCGCCGTCGCAGGACGAGCCGCCGCGCTGGCCGGCGGTGTGCCTGTCCTGGAAAGACGCCCAGGCTTATATCGGCTGGCTGAACACGCAGGTGAAGGCGGCGCATCCGGTATTGGCAAGCCGCAATGGGCCTTACCGGCTACCCACGGAAGCGGAATGGGAATATGCCGCCCGCGCAGGAAGCAACACGGCGCGCTGGTGGGGCGAAGACATCGGCGCCGCCAATGCCAACTGCAACGGCTGCGGCAGCGAATGGGACAATCGCGTGCTCGCGCCGGTGGATGCCTTTGCGCCCAATCCGTTCGGCTTTTACGGCATGCTGGGCAATGCCTGGCAATGGACACAGGATTGCTGGCATCCCAGCTATGCCGGCGCGCCCCCGGACGGCAGTGCATGGCTGGAACAGAATTGCGCTAAGCATATGCTGCGCGGCGGCGCCTGGAACAATGTGCCGATCTTTGTTCGTGCCGCTTCGCGCAATGGCGGCGACGGCGACTATGATTATTCCAGCCTGGCGGGCTTTCGCGTCGCGCGCGATCTTCCTTAGTGAAGCACCGCTTGCGGGTCCAACGTGATGGCGATGTCCATCACCGCGTCATATCTTCCCGGCGGCAATGCGATCGGTGACGCCAGGGTCGCAGCGTTGCGGGCGCTGAGCGCCATGCTGTGAAACAGCTTGTCATTGTTGAAACGCTGCTGGTCCACAATGCGGACATCCGAAATCACCCCGGCGCGGGTCATTTTCAATTGCAGCGCCACTGGCATGCCGCGCGCCGCGCCGCTGTCCAGCTGCGGCCACCAGCGGCGCAGAATCTGCGCCCGGACAAAATCGGCCAGTGCGTAGCCACCGCCATTGCCTGGGCCGCCGGACGTGCCGTCATTGTCCGGCGCAGGCAGGGTGCTGGCGGGGGCGCTGAGATTGGCCAGGGATGCGATGCGCGCTTCCAGCATGTCGGGCGGCGGCACGGCACCTTGCGGCTTGACGCCGATGACTTTGGGCGCGTTCGCCACGCGCGGCGGGGCGATCTGCGGCGCACCGCCTGCGAGGCCCGGGGCCACCACCGGCAAATTCACCAGATCGACCAGCATCGCCTTGAGCGGCTCAGCTTTGCGCACCGGGTGTTGCAGCGACCAGGACAGCCACAGCGCCAAGGCCGCAATATGCAGCAGCACCGAGCCGGTGACGCCAGCCCTGTTCTCCCGCCATGCCGCTAGGGTTCGCATGGCGGCATTTTACAGCAGGATGCACCGCATGGCCTGAACTTTCCGTCAGGAATGATCGGGAATCTGCTCAATGGGGGGCGGGGTCCGCCAGACCCATCCGTCTTGCGATGCGCAGGGCGGGAGGTTAGGACTGGCCGCATGAAGATTCATCTCCACAAGGGCGATTTGCCGGACGGGCTCGATCTGGGACCGCTGGTTGCCATTGATACCGAAACCCTGGGGCTTAATCCCAATCGCGACCGGCTTTGCCTGGCGCAATTGTCGGCGGGCGACGGCGTTTGTCATGCGGTGCAATTTGCCGGGGGGCAATACGCCGCCCCCAATCTGAAAAAACTTCTGACTGATCCCAAAGTCACCAAGCTGTTTCATTTTGCCCGCTTCGACATCGCCATGTTCCGGCGCTATCTCGGCGTAGACTGCAAGCCGGTTTATTGCACCAAGATCGCCTCCAAGCTGGTACGCACCTATACCGACCGGCATGGCCTGAAAGATCTGGTGCGCGAATTGCTGGGCATCGAGATCAGCAAGGAACAGCAAAGCTCGGATTGGGGCGCCGCTACGCTCAGCGAAAAACAACTGGCCTATGCCGCCAGCGATGTGGCGCATCTCCACCAGCTCAAGACCATCCTCGACACGATGCTGGCGCGCGAAAGCCGTACCCACCTGGCCAAGGCCTGTTTCGACTTCCTTCCCACCCGCGCGGAACTGGATCTGGGCGGCTGGGAAGAGACCGACATTTTCGCCCACTGACTTTCTTGTCATGTTTGCGTAAGCGGGGATTTCGGTGCGCCCAGGCTGGGTAGCGGCAGAAATCGCCCCATTTTTCCAGCCAGCCCCATCATCTTGGGGCTCTCGGAGGTCCGCTGGACCTCCTCGCTGGCAGGCCTTAGCCTGCCAGCCGCCCAAGATGGCACGTTTTTCGCGTGTGGCGTTGCAGCATTTGGTACGCTAGGCTGGGTCCGGAAGATTCCGAGAGCAAAATCAAGGCAATGGCGCCAAGCAAATCCTCTCTTACGTCCCTCAAGCCCGCCCGTGACGGCGACCTGGGTGCTGCTGACAGAGTGCTGGCTTATGCCGCCGATGCCCTGGGCGCTCTGGCCGCCGCGCTGGACGGCGAATTCGTCCGCGCGGTGGATGTGCTGCTGGAAGCAAAGGGCCGGGTCATCGTCAGCGGCATGGGCAAGTCGGGCCATATCGCCCGCAAGATCGCCGCCACTTTGTCGTCCACCGGCACGCCCGCCTATTTCGTCCATCCTGCCGAAGCCAGCCATGGCGATTTGGGCGCCGTGGCGCGCCAGGATGTTTTGCTGATGCTGTCCTGGGGCGGCGAGACCGCCGAACTGGGCGACCTGATTTCCTATGCCAAGCGTTTTCGCATTCCGGTGATCGGCATTGCCAGCAATCCCGACTCCACCCTGATGCAGGCGGCGGATGTGAAACTGCTGCTGCCGCGCGCGCCTGAAGCCTGCCCCAATGGGCTGGCGCCCACCACCTCCACCACCATGATGCTGGCGCTGGGCGATGCCCTGGCGGTGGCCTTGATGGAGCGCAAGGGCTTTTCGCCCGACCAGTATCGCGACATTCATCCCGGCGGCTCGCTGGGCCGCGCCTTGATCCGTGTTGCCGACCTGATGCACCGGGAAGGCGAAATTCCGCTGGCTCGTGAAGACGCCAGCATGCGCGAAGTGCTGCTCACCATGGCCTCGGGCCGGCTGGGCTGCGTCGGCGTGGTGGACGGCGCAGGGGCGTTGATCGGCATCGTCACCGATGGCGATGTCCGGCGTCACGCCGGCAACGACCTGGAAAGCCGCACCGCCGCCACGGTGATGACGCGTAGTCCCAAGATCGCCCATCCCGGCCAGCTTGCCGTCGAGGCGCTGGCGCAGATGACGGATAACAAGATCACCCAGCTTTTCGTGCTGGAGGCCGGCAGCGGCCCCAAAAAGCCTGTCGGCGTTTTGCATATCCATGATTGCCTGCGCGCGGGGCTGGGATGACCCCATTGCTCGACCGGGAAGCGGCAAACCTGCCGCGCCACGACTGGTCGGCACGGGCCCGTTCCAGCGCCCTGGACGCGCTGCGCTACACAAAATTCGTCGGCGTGGCGAAGCGGGCCTTGCAGGTGGCGGCTTTCGCGGTGATCGCGGCGGTGCTGGGATTTTTCTTTGTCCAGCGCCAGCCGGCGCGGGTGACGATGGGGTTTGAGCGGCTGGGCCATCTCGACAATGACCTGGCGATGGTCAAGCCGCGCCTGAGCGGACAGGACGGCGAGGGCAATCCGTTTGTCATCACCGCCGATGCCGCGATCCAGGACGCCAAGAATCCCAAGCGCGCCCGTCTTACCAAGGTGGAGGCCGACCTGTCGCTCGCCAAGGGCAGCTGGATGAACGCCAATGCCGCGCGCGGCCTGGTCGACATGCAAGCCGGTTCGCTGCAACTGGAGGGCGGCATCGCCGTCTTTTCCGACCAGGGCTATGAATTGCACACCGAGCGCGCCCAGGTGGATATCAACAAAGGCGTGGTGCATGGCCCCGTGGAAGTCACCGGCCATGGGCCGCATGGCGCGCTGCGCGCCGACCAATTTCAGATCGACCGCAACAATAGGCTGCTCACCCTGATCGGCCATGTACAGATGACAATCGTCGGGAAGAACGCATGAAACTTTCGTCCTCCATACTGCTGCTGTGCGTGAGCGCCGGTCTTGCTGTGACCTTTGATGGGGGGCTGGCGCTGGCGGCTGATGCGCCGGCCGCCAAGCCTGCGCTGATGGGCAAGCGTGACAGCGATGCGCCGATCAACATCGCCGCCGACAAATTTGTCGCCGATGAAAGCGCCAAGACCGGCACTTGGTCCGGCAATGTCGTGATCGTCCAGGGCGACATGCGCATGCGCGCCAATACGGTGCGGATGAATGTGGTGGGCAAAGACAACAAGCCGGACAAGATTTTCGCCCAGGGCAATGTGGTGGTGGATTCCCCCAGCAGCGGCACGGTGACGGGTGACAATGGCGTCTATGACGTGGTGCAGCGCTCGATAAACCTCACTGGCCATGTCGTGTTGACCAAGCAGAAAAATTCCATGCGCGGGGCGCAGATGACGGTCAATCTGGTCACCGGCATCGCCACCTTGGGCGGCGGCGGCGCGCCCGCGGCGCCCGGCGCGGCCACCGCCTCGGGGCGGGTGCAGGGCATCTTTACGCCAGCAAACAAGGCCTCCACCGGCAATTAGGGTTTCCTTAAACACGAACAGGCATGATTTTCGCATGACGCAGAATGACAATCAGGATGGTCCGGAAAATATCGCCGAAATCGGCTCGCGTCCGCGCGTGGTCGAAGGTGGCCGCGGCCTGGTCGTGACCCGCATCGGCAAAAGCTACAAACAGCGCCCGGTGGTGCGATCCGTCAGCCTGTCGGTCAAGCGCGGCGAGGTTGTCGGCCTGCTGGGCCCCAACGGCGCCGGCAAGACCACCTGCTTCTACATGATCTCGGGCCTGATCCCGGCCGATACCGGCAGCATCGAAGTGGACGGCCATGACGTCACCAAGCTGCCCATGTATCGCCGCGCCCGGCTGGGCATCGGCTACCTGCCGCAGGAAGCCTCGATCTTTCGCGGTCTCACTGCCGAACAGAATATCCGCGCCACCGCCGAATTGATCGAGCCCGATCCCATGCGGCTGGAAGCGGCGGTCGAAGCCCTGCTGGCCGAATTCGGCATCACCCATATCCGCAACACCCCCGCCATCGCTTTGTCGGGCGGCGAGCGCCGCCGCGTGGAAATCGCCCGCTGCCTGTCGACGCACCCTTCGTACATCCTGCTCGACGAACCACTGGCCGGCATCGACCCCATCGCGGTGGGCGAAATCCGCGACCTGGTGCGGCATTTGAAGGATCGTGGCATCGGCGTGCTGATCACCGATCACAATGTGCGCGACGCGCTGGAGATCATTGACCGCGGCTATATCCTGCATGAAGGCCGCGTGCTGAAGGAAGGCACGCCGTCCGAAATCGTCAGCGATCGCGATGTGCGCCGCGTCTATCTGGGCGAGAAATTCTCGCTCTAGGATGGATTGAACATGGCGGGCGTCGGGCAAAGATTGGAAATTCGGCAGGGTCAGTCCCTGGTGATGACGCCCCAATTGCAGCAGGCAATCAAGCTGCTGCAATTGTCCAATATCGAACTCATCGAATATTACGAAACCGAACTGGAAAAGAACCCGCTGCTGGAGCGCGACGATGCCGCCGCGCCCGACGTTGAGCGCGAGCGTGTCGAAGCGGCGTCGGAGCGCGCGGATGAATCGCTGGCGCGCGAGGATTTTTCCAAGGTCTCGGACATGGACCAGGCCGCGCATGACAATATGTATGACGGCGGTGAAGCGCCGGCGCCATCCTCGGGCCCGACGCAAAATTCCCTGACCGACTGGACCACGGCGAAATCCGGGGGCAGCTTCGACGGCGACGAAGAAGGTTTCGAATCCAACATCGCCGAAGGCGGCACGCTCAAGGATCATCTGGAATCCCAGGTCTCCATCGCCGCCCTCACGCCCGACGACCGCCTGATCCTGATGGGGTTGATCGATGCGGTGGACGAAACCGGCTATCTGCGCGCCGACCTCAAGGAAATCGCTGACCGCCTGGGCACCGACATCGAGGATGTCGAGGCCGTGCTGGGCGTGCTGCAAGGCTTTGATCCGGTGGGTGTGGGCGCGCGCGACTTGGCCGAATGCCTGACATTGCAACTCAAGGCCAATGACCGCTTCGATCCCGCCATGCAGGCGCTGGTGGGGCGGCTCGACCTTCTGGCCCGCCGCGACATGGCGCAATTGTCCAGCCTGTGCGGCGTGGACGCCGAAGATATTGCCGACATGATCGCGGAAATCCGCAGGCTCAATCCCCGTCCGGGCATGGCCTTTGGCAGCGAGCCGGTAACGCCGGTGGTGCCCGATGTATTTGTGCGCGTCGGCAACGATGGCGCCTGGCTGGTGGAACTGAATTCCGACACCTTGCCGCGCCTTCTGGTCAACAACCAGTATTACGCCAAAGTGGTCAAGGGCGCCCGCGACAAGGATTCCAAGAATTACCTGGCTGATTGCCTCAACACCGCAAACTGGCTGGTCAAGAGCCTGGACCAGCGTGCCCGCACCATTCTGAAAGTCTCCAGCGAGATCGTACGCCAGCAGGATAACTTCCTCACCCATGGCGTGCGCCATTTGCGGCCGCTCAATCTGCGCACCATCGCCGACGCCATTCAGATGCACGAATCGACGGTCAGCCGCGTCACTTCCAACAAGTATATTTCCACACCGCGCGGCGTGTTCGAGCTGAAATATTTTTTCACCGCCTCGATCCAGGCCGTGAATGGTGCCGAATCGCACAGTGCCGAAGCGGTGCGCGACCGCATCCGCGAAATGATAGACAAGGAGGAAGGGGCGGAAATCCTGTCCGACGACCGCATTGTTTCCATGCTGACAGCGGATGGCGTTAATATTGCGCGCCGCACCGTGGCGAAATACCGGGAAGCCTTGCGCATTCCCTCATCCGTGGAACGCCGCCGCCAGAAGGGCAGTTCCGAAGCCGCCTTCCGTTAACAGCGGCGGTTTTGAGCGGCTTTCCAGCTCCGTTGACTTTCATGGGGCGCGGGCCTATTCAACCGCCGCTTTTGGGAGGCCAACGCCTCCCGCGCAGGACTGGGAACCAGGCGAACCCTTATCGGCAATACCGGCCCGTGCGCGGCCTTCATGGATGTGCAATGAATATTTCCGACCTGCTCACACCCGAAGCGGTGATGCCGGCACTGAAGGCCCAGAACAAAAAACAATTGCTGCAGGAACTGGCCGCGCGCGCGTCGCTGCAGATCCGTCTGCCGGAAAAACGCATTTTTGAAACCCTGATCGAGCGTGAGCGCCTGGGCACCACCGGCGTGGGCCAGGGCATCGCCATTCCGCATGGCCGCATGGCCGGCGTCAGCAAGATCACCGGCGTGTTCGCGCGGCTGGAAAGCGGCATTGATTACGAAGCGGTGGACAGCCAGCCTGTGGATCTGGTCTTCATGCTGCTGGCCCCGGAAAATGCCGGCGCCGATCACCTCAAGGCGCTGGCGCGGGTCTCGCGCCTGCTGCGCAACCAGGTGGCCTGCGAAAAGCTGCGCACCGCCAGCACGGCGGAAGCGATCTATGCGGTCCTGACGGATCGCGGCTCGTCGTCCCAGGCGGCCTAAACTACTTTTTCTTCTTCGGCGCTGCCGCCGGCTTGGCAGGCGTGGGATCGGTGTAGGTCCCCGGCACAATCGTCACTTTCGAAATCAGGATCGGCACCATGGGCGCCTGGCCTTCCATCGGGCCCACGCCGCCGGTCTTCACATGGTCTATGGCATCCACCACGCTGAGGCCGCCGATCACCTTGCCGAACACGGCATAGCCGGTGGTATTGCCGGGAACATCCTTGGCCGCATCGAGCGGCGATTCATCGCCGACATTGATGAAGAAATCCGCGCCGGCGCTGTCAGGCTCCTCACCGCGCGCCAGGCCAACCGTGCCGCGCACATTGGAAAGACCGTTCTTCACTTCCAGCGGCACGCGCTTGATGCCGATAATGTCGGAGCGGCCTTTGCCCTGTGCGTCCCAGCTTCCCATCTGGATCAGGGCGCCGGGGATCACGCGATAAAACACCGTGCCGTCATAATGCTTGGCCTTCACATAGGTCAGGACATGCTCCACGCTTTTGGGCGCCCGCACGGCATCCAGTTGCAAGGTGATGTCGCCCATCGAGGTCGATATCAGAATCTGCGGCCCGGTCATCTCGGGAATGGAGGGATCAATCGGCCCAGGCCCCGGCGGCGGGGCAGGGGGAGCGCTGTCCGGCGGCGGGGATGCTGCCTGTGCGGGTGCAGCCGTGCCAGGTGTCTGGTCCTGGGCAAAAGCGCTGCCCGTCACAGACAGGATTGCGGCCAGCATGAAAATCGTCGCGCGCATGAAATTCTCCCTTGCGCCCATACTAGCCGCGAAACAAAAAAGCCGGAAGCGGTGCTTCCGGCTTTTTGATTTGAGGATGATCGTTGCCTTAATGGAGGCCAACAGGAGTCAGTTCATTTTCAACGGCTGCGCCATAGGCCGAGGCATAGGCATCGGTAAAGCCCAGCACGCTGCCATCCTCGGCATGCAAGACATAAAGCTTCATGCCCTTGGGCAGCTCGATGTTGGCCGGAATGAGGCCCAGACGATGCGCTTCATCGCTGCCCGTGGGCTTGATGTACGCAATGCGGCCCTGGGCCTGGCTCAGGGCGTCGGTTTCAAAATTGTTCATCATCACTGGCCTCCATTCTGAATTTCTACGACCCGCACGCCTGGCTGGATTTGCGGGCGCACCAAATCAATTTTCAGCAATCCATTTTGCAACGCGGCAGATTTGACTTCGATGCCTTCCGCCAGCACGAAAGCCCGCAAAAATTGCCGTGCCGCGATGCCGCGGTGAAGGAACGTTTTGTCGGCAGGGTCCTGCTGGCGGCCCCGGATCACCAATTGATGCTCTTCCACCGTGACGCCAAGCTCTTCCTTGGCGAAGCCCGCGACCGCCAAAGTGATGGCAATGCCGCCGTCCGGTGCGGTTTCGATGTTGTAGGGCGGATAGCCTTCGCCCGCGTTGCGCGCGGTGCGTTCCAGCAGCTTTTCCAGATTCTCGAAGCCCAGCAGGAACGGGCTGTTAAAGAAACGCGTCATATCCGGCCCTCCTTTCGAGCGGCCCCCTCATCTGAGGGATCGGGCCGGCCCCCTCCGGGCACCGGCCTATAGCTTAGGTGGGGTCTTTTGTTGCGGCTTCAAGAGTGGGCAGTACAATCACAGGTTGCAGTTCCCTTGGGCCGGGAAGGCGGGCAAAAAGTGGCCATGCTGGTGATCTTGGACGGCAAGGACGGGCGGCTGGCATTCCAAAAGCCGCAGGCGGTGATCCGCGCTGACAGCGCGGCAGCGGTACCCGCAGCGCTGGCCGCCATGGAGGCGGCACGCGCGGCCGGGCGCTGGCTGGCAGGCGCCTTTGCCTATGAACTGGGTTATGCGCTGGAACCCCGGCTTACCGCCTTGATGCCGTCCTCATCCCAGCCCCTGATCTGCTTCGGGGTCTATGATGCGCCTGCGGCCGACGGGCCAAAGCCGGCAGGCCGGGCCTATGCGGGGCCGCTGCGGCCCGAATGGGATGCGGCGGAGTACGGTTCCCGCTTCCGGGCCGTGAAAGAGGCCCTGGCGGCAGGCGATATCTACCAGGCCAATCTGAGTTTCCGCGCCGCTTTTGCTTTCGCGGGCAATCCGCGTGCTTTGTACGAGCAGTTGCGCGCCGCCAGCGCCGCCCCGCATTGCGCTTTCATGGACTCCTCTGAAGATGGGGGAACACGGCAAATACTGAGCCTGTCACCGGAACTGTTTTTTGAAATGGACCATGGCCGGATTAGCGCCCGTCCCATGAAAGGCACGGCGGCACGCCAAGGAAACAATGAGCGCGATGATATTTTGGGCCGCGCCGCGCTGGCGAGATCGGCAAAGGACCGCGCCGAAAATCTGATGATCGTGGATCTCATCCGCAACGATCTGGGCCGTATCGCCGAAATTGGCAGCGTAGGGGTGGAAGATCTGTTCGCCATCGAGACCTACCCGTCCCTGCACACCATGGTGTCCACCGTCACGGCACGGCTGCGGCCCGGTACCGGCATTGCCGCAATCGTCCAGGCGCTGTTTCCCTGCGGCTCGATCACCGGCGCTCCCAAGATCCGGGCGATGGAAATCCTGCGGCAACTGGAAAGCAGCCCGCGCGGCGCCTATTGCGGCGCCATTGGCTATTTTGCCCCGGATCAATCGGCCCGCTTCAATGTCGCGATCCGTACACTGACTATAACGGGACAGTCCGGCACCCTGGGTATCGGCGGCGGCGTGGTGCAGGATTCGCGCGAAGCGTCGGAATATGCCGAATGTCTGCTCAAGGCGCGGTTTTTCGAAGCGGCGCGCCGTCCGTTGGAACTGATCGAGACCCTGAAATGGCAGGGGGATTTTATCCGGCTGGAGCGCCATCTGGCGCGCATGGCGGCTTCGGCCAAATTGTTCGGGTTGGCGTTTGACGATAGCTTGGCGCGCCAGGCACTGACCGATGCAATAGCGGGCAGGGCGGGAGTGCTGCGGGTGCGGCTGGCATCGAATGAAGCCGGAATGTTTCAGGCCGTTGCCGCGCCGCTGGCGGAAAATCCGCCGAACTGGACTTATGATATCTCGCCAGTGCGACTGGACAGCACCGACCTGCTGCTGCGCCACAAAACCAGCTGGCGCGAGCTTTACGATGCCCCGCATGCCGGCGACGAAGTGGTTTTCCGCAACGAGCGCGGTGAAGTGGCCGAAGGCGCTCGCAGCAACATCTTTGTCCGCCGCAAGGGAAAATTTCTCACCCCGCCGCTGGCGTCAGGTCTGCTGCCCGGCATATTGCGCGCCGAACTGCTGGAGGGCGGCAGCTGCGAGGAAGCGGTGCTGATGCCGGGCGATCTGGACGGGGAAATGTTCTTCGGCAATTCTCTGCGTGGGCTAATACCGGCAAAGCGCCTTTAGGCAAATTGCGCCGCCAGCGCCGCATACTGCGCCACGCTTTCCGGCACCACCCAACCGCTCACTTCCGTCACCCGCCCGGCGGCGGCGTCGCCGCGCGCCCGCTCCGCCAGCGCGAAGCCGGGCCGGCGCAGGCGCGCCGCCAGGGTCGCGGCGTCACTGTGCGGCAGGGTACGAACTACCGTCTGGCCCAAGGTTGCGGCCGGCCGCCGATCCACGATCTGTCCCAGCAGATCGTCATACGGCGTCGGCGGATACCACGGCCCGATGATGCGGCGATAATTGACAGCAAAACCGCCGCCCAGCAGCGCCAGCGCCCCGGCGCCCACGGCAAAACGCCGCCGCGAAACCGTCATGCCATCACCTTTTTCAGATGGTCGCCCAGCCGCAAAGTCAGCGCCACCAGATTCAAGGTGGGATTGGAAGCGCCATAGGTGGGGAAAACCGAACTGCCCGCGACATAGAGATTGGCCACACCATGAACTTGGCCTTGTGCGTCCACCACGCCGCTCTTGGGATCGATGCTCATGCGGGTGGTGCCCAGGTGATGATTGCCCCAATCCATATTGGCCAACCATTCTTCCCGCTTGTCATAGGTCAGCCGGATCATGCCCGTGCGGCTGGCCAGCAATTGACGACCCAGTTCGGCCATGGTGCGGCGGTAATGCGTGAAATCGCTGTCGGCGACGGTCATGGCGAGCTTGAGGCGCGGCATGCCCAGGGCGTCGCGCGCATCGGCCAATGTCAGGCGCCGGTCGGGATCCGGTGCCAGCTCGATGCCGCAGCCCAGCGAATAAGCCTTGGCATTGGAGGCATCGACGCCCAGCGCCTGCGCCGTTGCGACCACCGCCGCCACGCCCAGCGGATCCAGCACCGCGGGCGATTCCACCGTGGTGAGCGAGCCCATCAGACCACCCTTGCGGGCAAAGTCCGGTGTGGGGGCAAAGGCCGCGCGCAAGATGACGCCGTTCGGCAATGTCAGCGCATTGTTGTAAAAACCCGCGATGCTGCCGGCGAACAGCACCAAGGTTGCGGTATCCCGGGGAATGGGATTGTCGGCGAAAAACCGCCCGACCATGTCGTTCTGGTTGCCGATGCCAGGCTTCATCACATCATTGGACGCCAGCAGCAGCCGCGCATTCTCCATGCCGCCGCAGGCCAGCACGATATAGCGCGGCTTGACCGTGAAGCGCGTTCCGACGGCGCCGCTGTCGGTCAGGGTGGCGACGTCGAGATGGTCCACATGTCCGCCATCCTTCGCCAGACGAATACCCGTGACATTGGCGTGGAAGAGCGGCGTCACACCGGTGGCGCGCTTCAGATCGTCCTGGTAGCGCAGACCGAAATGGGTGGGCAGGATATCGCCGCGCGTGCGCGAGAACTGGAACCAGGTGGTATAGACCCCGCCCTTATCCAGGGGCAGCATCGGACCATTGTCGGTCACCATGCCGTCAGCGCCGTCATAGATCCAGGTGCCCGCCTCGACCAGCGATTGAGCACGGGCGAAATAGGGTTCGATTTCCCGGCGGCCGAACGGCCAGCCGGAATAGGGCACCCAATCACGCGTCTCGAAATCAATCGGATCCAGCGGCCGGCACCAGCCGCCCCAATGGTTGGTGCCGCCGCCCAGAAAGCGCAGACGCCCGCCATCCAGCGCGGTATAGGCGACGCCGCTCTGGCTGCCGGCGTAAAGCGCCTGATCTTTGGCGTTGAACTGCGTGCCGCCGGATTCCAGCAACAGGACTTTGAGACCGCTGCCCTCCAACGCCAAAGCCAGCGAAATGCCCGCCGGCCCGCCGCCGATAATGGCGAGGTCGGGGGTCAGGACCGTTCCGGCGGGAAGCGTGCGGGCGTCAATAATGGCGGTCAAAACAGGGGTCCGGAAATAGGCCGGGAAAATTCTAGGCCCGCGGGTAGTGGCTTGTCTTGTCGGAAATATGGCGGGTCGGGCGCGCCGGAAAATGCCGCAAGTGCGCGCTTGCATCGGCTTTGCGCGGCGCGCCATGCTGGGCCGGGGAGGCAAACACGATGGATAGCGGGGAGAATGTCGCGGGTTCCGCCGATGGGGGCAGCCTCATCCTTGTCAGCCATTATCTCAAGGACCAGTCCTTCAAGAATGCCAGCGGCCCCAGTGGCCTGGCGCCACGGCGCCAGGTGGATCTGGGTTGCGATCTTGCCACGCGCGGCACCGATGCCGGGCATTTCGAGGTCGCGCTGAAATTGCGCGCCCAGTCCAACGATGCCGGGACGCCGGTATTTGCCCTGGAGCTGACTTATGCGGGGCTGTTCCGGCTGCAGAATATTCCCGCGGCAGCGGTGCAATCGGCACTGCTGGTCGAGGCCCCGTCTGTGCTGTTTGGTTATGCGCGCGAGATCGTGGACGGCATCATTCAAAAAGGCGGCATGCCGCCCCTGAAGCTGGCCGCGATGGATTTCGGGGCGCTGTACCAGGCCGATACCGGCATCGCGCCGGCCAAAAATATCACGGTGGTGACCACGCCCTGCTGGTGGCGCAAAAGCCGGAAATCCGTCAACTCTTCCCCACCAGCGTCTATAGCACGCCGCTCGGCATTGCGCTGCACAGCGAACTGGAAGCGGCCTGCCTGAAGCTGGCGGCGCAAGACCAAGCGGGCCAGAGCTCGTCCAAATCCGAGCTGCGCAAGGGTTACACCTCATTCAGCTCGATCCATGATCTGCCCAAGCGTGACCCGGCTTTTGCCGCACTGGTGGCAAACCTCGACCGCCACGTCGCCACCTTCACCCAGGCGGTCGAGTTCGACATGCAGGGGCGGCGGCTGGTCTTGGATAGCATCTGGGTCAATTTCCTGCAGGAAGAGGGCACGCACCCGGCGCATATCCACCCCAACGCTGCTGTCAGCGGCACGTATTATGTCAGCGTGCCGCCGGGCGGGGCGCCCATCCATTTCGAGGATCCGCGCATCGGCCTGATGATGGCGGCGCCGCCGCGCACCAACACAGCCCGGCTGGAAAACCGCAGCCTCGTCGCCGTGCATCCCAAGGCGGGAAACCTGCTGCTATGGGAAAGCTGGCTGCGCCATGGCGTGGAATCCCATGGCAACACGAGCCCGCGCATTTCCATCAGCTTCAATTACAAGATCGAGGCGGTGGGGAAGAGCGGGTTGGCGGACGCCTAGCGCCGGAAAGCACGGAAGATCGCAGCTTGTTGGCCGCCTGGGCGCGGGCGGCGATCGCCCGGAAATGCCCGGGTCATACCCGGCACCCCGAAGTTGCTTAATCAAATCGTCAGCATCCTTACGATACAATCATGCTTGTGCAGCGGTTTAGCCATGTCTAGACGGTCACAAAGCGCTCGCCCCCTGATAGATATTTCGAGGGCACCAGTGCCAAAAGATCATCGCATCCAATCTTTGGACGCACTGCGCGGGCTGGCCGCAGTTTCCGTGGTGTTTTTACATATCCTGTCCGTCTATGGGACGAAGGATGCTTGGGCCGTTTCGTCCACGCACGGCGATTTCCTCGCCTTCTTACTGGCGAGAACGCCGGCAGGAATTTTTTATGCTGGCGGGGAGGCGGTCGTTCTTTTTTTCGTCTTGAGCGGCTTCGTTCTTTCTCTGCCTTTTCTATCAGATCATCCGCAGGGCTACCGCACGTTTATCATTCGCCGTTTTTGTCGTATCTATCTGCCCTACGCCGCCGCGCTCTTCATCGCGGTGGGCGTACGAAGCGCAGTCGGTGTCGCGCCGCTCCATGGCGTGGCGCCTTGGTTCACAGCATTTTGGTCAGCGCCGCCGACTTTGGGGACCGTCGCCGGTTACCTGGCCATGACGGGGTTTCCCCACCATACCAATATCGACTTTGTCGTGTGGTCGCTGATCCATGAAATGCGCATATCTCTGATTTTCCCGCTGCTGTTTGCGGCAACGTCCCGCAGCCGGCTTTGGCTCAGGCTTCCGGTGTTTTTCGCATTCTCTTTTTTGTGCGGATGGTGGGCAGTCCGAATAGGACAAGGATCAATCGCACAACTCAGCATGCAGACAATGCTGCAGACCGGTAGCTATGTCTGGTTTTTCGTGGTCGGAATTGAACTGGCGCGTCACCGGCGTACTATAGCTACCTGGGTTGCATCGCGCCGCCACATTTCGGTTGGCGTCCTCTTTTTTCTTGCGGCAAGCCTCTATTGCATCCGGTATTTGTTTCCCGCACTGGGTCCCACGCCGGAATCGGACTTCATCATCGGGATCGGCGCGGCCGGCTTTATTGTTCTTGCCCTAGGGCGCGCACGTTTCGACCGTTGGCTGACGTGGGCACCTTTTCTGTGTCTCGGAGAGATTTCATACAGCCTGTACCTTTTCCACCCCATTGTGCTCCTTGCCCTGGTCTATGCACTTCATGACATGCTCAGCCCGGCACTCATTTTAATTGCCGTTGCGCCAGCTTCTGTATTAACCGCATGGATCGCTCGGCGACGGATTGAAGAAACCTCCATGCAACTCGGTCAATCTCTGACAGAGTCTGTTGGCCGCCTGCGCGCCGCGCGCGCCTCAAGTCGCTAACGCGCGGGGCGCTTGGCCGCTTGGCTCCGCCATTTCCCGCCCCGTGAGGGCGGCGATTATTTGGTGAGATTTGCGATGGGCGGGAATGGTGGAGCCAAGCGGGATCGAACCGCTGACCTCCTGCATGCCATGCAGGCGCTCTCCCAGCTGAGCTATGGCCCCGTACCATGTTCGGGCCGTCTGGTGTCGGCCCGTGACAGACTAATTAGGCTTCGTCTTTGGCAATGCCCGGATCAATGATGCCGGCGACATCGTCTTCTTCGTCTTCGACTTCGGCCAGAAGCCCATCATCGGCTTCTTCTTCGTCATCGTCTTCAACTTCGATGTTCTCGATGGCGACTTCCTCATCGCCTTCGACAACGCTCATGCCCGATTCCGCTTCGGCTTCTTCTTCCTCGGCGGTTTCGTCTTCATCTTCTCCGGTGGCGGCGATGACCAGCGGCGCCTCTACGACAGCCGCTTCTTCTTCCTCTTCTTCGCCATCGGCTTCGCCGTCTTCATTCTCGTCGTCTTCGTCCTCGTCTTCGCTGTCCTCGGCGCGCACCACGGTGGCGGCGACGGCGGGCTCAGGCTGGCGGCCGCGGCGCTGCTTGTAGAGCGCCTCCGGCTCGAACGAGAAGCCGCATTTGGGGCATTCGATGGGCCGCTTCGTAAGGTCGTAGAAACGCGTGCCGCAGCTGGGGCAGCCCCGTTTCGTTCCAAGATCTGCCTTGACCAAACTGCGTGTTCCCATGAAGAAGGGGTTATCGGAGGGGCGCGTTTGCCACGGGTGCAGTCCCTTGTCAAAGGTAATAAAAAGGCCGCCATGCACCCCGACAGCCCCCGCCCCCTTACAGCCCGCAAGTCCCCGCCCTTGAAGGGGATTGCCCAGGTGCCGGGCGACAAATCCATCTCCCAGCGAGCCCTGATCCTGGGCGCGCTGGCCAATGGGGAAACCCGCATTTCCGGCCTGCTGGAATCGGGCGATGTCCATTCCACCGCCGCCGCCCTGCGCGGCTTCGGGGCACAGCTGACCCAAGACGCGCCCGGCCGCTGGCGGGTGACGGGAACCGGTGTAGGCAATTGGAAGAGCCCTGCCGCACCGCTGGACTTCGGCAATTCCGGCACCGGCTCGCGCCTGGTGATGGGCGCGATGGCGACGACGCCGATCACGGCAGTCTTCACTGGCGATGCCAGCCTGCGTTCGCGCCCCATGGCGCGGGTGGTCGAACCCTTGCTGGCTTTCGGCGTGCGCTATGAAGGCCAGGGCCCCAAGGCGCTGATGCCGCTGACCTTGCACGGGTCGAAAGACGCAGGGGCACAAACGCTGACAGTGGCCACCGCATCCGCTCAAGTGAAATCGGCGCTGTTGCTGGCGGCGCTGAATGCACGGGGTCGCAGCGTGATCACGCAAGCCTCGCTGACGCGCGACCACTCGGAAAAAATGTTGGCAGCCTTCGGCGCCAGAATTTCGGTCGCATCCCAGCCCGGCGACGGGGAGGCAATCACGCTGGAAGGTCCAGCCACGCTGACAGGTTGTCCGGTCGAAGTGCCGCGCGATCCATCTTCCGCCGCCTTCGCCCTTGTCGCAGCCTTGATCGTGCCGGGCTCTGGCATCACGTTGCCGGGAATTTTGCTCAACCCCCGCCGCATCGGGTTGATCGAAACCTTGCTGGAAATGGGCGCTGACATCCAGATTGAAAACAAACGCAAAAGCGGCGGTGAAGAGATTGGCGATCTGGTGGTGCGCCACTGCGCTTTGAAGGGCGTCACTGTTCCCGCCGAACGCGCACCCTCGATGATTGACGAATATCCCATCCTGGCCGTGGCCGCTGCGTTCGCGCAGGGCCAAACCATCATGATGGGGCTTGAGGAATTGCGAGTGAAGGAAAGCGACCGGCTCGCCGCCATCCTGGCGGGCCTCGCCGCCAATGGCGTGAGCGCCAGGATTGATGGCGACGATCTTGCCGTCACCGGCATGGCGCAGGTTCCGGGCGGCGGCACCGTGACGACTCACATGGATCACCGCATCGCCATGAGCTTTCTCACCATGGGGCTGGCCAGCCAGAAGCCTGTCACGGTGGATGATGCCGGCATGATCGCCACCAGCTTTCCGGAATATCAGAATTTGATGCAGGCGCTCGGCGCGGTTATGGAAGCGCCATGAGCCATCCCATTTCCTCTGTCGTCATCGCCGTGGACGGCACCGCCGCGTCGGGCAAGGGCACTCTTGCCAAGAAACTGGCGCAGCATTTCGGCTTCGCACATCTGGATTCCGGCGCGCTCTATCGCCTGGCGGCTTACAGCGTTCTGGAATCCAAAGGCGACCCGAAATCCGAAGCCGATGCCTTGCGCGGGGCACAGACGATTGATTTCAACCAGGCCGGCAATCCCGCCATCCGCACCGATATTGTGGGGCAGGCCGCATCTTATGTCGCCGCCATCCCCGCGGTGCGGGCGGCGCTGCTCGACTTCCAGCGCAACTTTCTCGCCCAGCCTCCCGGCGGCGGCCCCGGCGCGGTGATGGACGGGCGCGATATCGGCACCGTGATCTGCCCCGGTGCCACGGCCAAATTGTATGTGGATGCCCGCCCGGATGTGCGGGCCCGGCGCCGCTGGCAGGAACTGAAAACCATGGGGATCCGCCGCAGCGAGGCCGATTTGCTGGCGGAACTCAACGCCCGCGACGCCGCCGACAAATCCCGCCCGGTTTCGCCCCTGGTTCAGGCCCCGGACGCCGCCTTGCTCGATACCTCCGATTTGGGTATAGACGCGGCGTTCGCGGCAGCTCTTGCCCTGGTTTCGGCCAAGGTCCAGAGCGCGCTCAAAGACCGCCACAGGGGCTAAGGAGGCCCGGCGGCTTTCGAGCATCCCGCTTACTTACTTCCAACAACCCACCGCCCGGCGGCCGGACTTCCATTTGTGAAGTCAACCATCGGGAAGACCAGCAGCCATCAGCGCTGTTCGGCATGCACGAAACTGTCAGGAACAATCATGGTTCGCGTCGCCACTCTTTCCCGTCCGCCCTCTGCCAACTCCATCGCCTCGCCCAGCCGCGATGATTTCACCGCCATGCTCGAACAGAGCTTCGTGACCCAGTCGCCCCAGGAGGGCCAGGTCATCAAGGGCATCATCGTCTCCATCGAAAATGACTTCGCCATGGTGGATGTGGGCCTGAAGACGGAAGGCCGTATCAGCCTCAAGGAATTTTCCATGCCGGGCATCCCGGCGACCGTGGCTGTCGGCGACACCGTCGAAGTCTATCTTGAGCGCGTCGAGAACGCGCTGGGCGAAGCCGTACTGAGCCGCGACAAGGCCCGCCGCGAAGAAAGCTGGATCAAGCTCGAAAAGGCCTTCAACGATCAAAGCCGCGTGCAGGGCGTGATCTTCGGCCGCGTCAAGGGCGGCTTCACGGTTGACCTGGACGGCGCCGTGGCCTTCCTGCCGGGCAGCCAGGTTGACGTGCGTCCGACCCGCGATGTCGGGCCGCTGATGAACCAGCCCCAGCCTTTCCAGATCCTGAAAATGGATCGCCGCCGCGGCAATATCGTGGTGTCGCGCCGTGCCGTTCTGGAAGAACGCCGCGCCGAGGAACGCACTTCGCTGGTTGCGAGCCTGCAGGAAAAGCAGATCGTCGAAGGTGTGGTCAAGAACATCACCGATTACGGCGCCTTTGTGGATCTGGGCGGCGTGGACGGCCTGTTGCATGTGACCGACATCGCCTGGCGCCGCGTCAGCCACCCGACGGAAGTGCTGTCGGTCGGCCAGACCGTCACGGTCCAGATCATCAAGATCAACCACGAAACCCAGCGCATCTCGCTGGGCATGAAGCAGCTGCAGACCGATCCCTGGGAAGGTGTCGCCGCCAAGTATCCGGTGGGCGTGCAGTTCAAGGGCAAGGTTACCAACGTCACCGATTACGGCGCCTTTGTGGAGCTGGAGCCGGGTGTCGAAGGCCTCGTCCATGTCAGCGAAATGTCCTGGGTGAAAAAGAACCTCGCCCCCTCCAAGCTGGTGACCCCCGGTACGGAAGTGGACGTTGCGGTGCTGGAAGTGGATTCCAACAAGCGCCGCATCAGCCTTGGCCTGAAGCAGACCCAGGAAAATCCCTGGAACAACTTCACCGCCAACCATCCGGCCGGCACGATCATCGAAGGCGAGGTCAAGTCCATCACCGAGTTCGGCCTGTTCATCGGCCTGGATTCGGATATTGACGGCATGGTCCATCTCTCCGACCTGTCCTGGTCGGTCCCCGGCGAAGAAGCCATCAAGGCCTATGAAAAGGGCCAGATGGTCAAGGCGCAGGTGCTCGACATCGATGTCGAAAAAGAGCGCGTTTCGCTGGGCATCAAGCAGCTGGAAGAAGGCGGCAAGGCCGAAAAGAAGGCCGGCGGCGCTTCGTCGTCTGCCGCTGCTTCGTCGGGCGGCGCCACCAAGAAGAACCAGATCGTCACCGGCACGGTTACCGAGGTCAATGACGGCGGTATCGAAGTGGAACTGGAGGGCGGCATGCGCTCCTTCATCCGCCGCGCCGACCTGGCCCGCGACCGCAACGACCAGCGCCCCGACCGTTTCGGCAAGGGCGACAAGGTGGACGCCATGGTCACCAGTGTGGACAAGGCCAGCCGCAAGGTCTCGCTTTCCATCAAGGCCAAGGAAGTCGCTGAAGAGAAGGAAGCCGTTGCCCAGTTCGGTTCGTCGGACTCCGGTGCGTCCTTGGGCGACATTCTCGGCGCCGCATTGAAAAAGAAGACCAAGAAGGGCGACGAGTAGTTCTCTCGTCATCGTAACAATGCGAAAAGGCGGGAACGAAAGTTCCCGCCTTTTTTGCTGTGCGCTTTGTTCCTGTCACAGAATCACATAGCTTCCGCTACCATCAATGTTGATGCTTGAGGGAGTTGAATTCATGGCTGCGAAGAAGAAGAGCAAACTGGCCCAGCGGGCGAGTGAATTGGAAGAAGCCGTTACCCGCCTGTTCACTGGCGCGGCCCCGGCCAAGAAGAAGCGTAAAAAGGCCAAGAAGGCCAAGGTTGTGAAGAAGGCGAATTCCGCCGCGAAGAAGGCCGTCAAGGCCGTGAAGAAAGTCGCCAAGAAGGCGAAGCGCAAGGCGAAGAAGAAGTAGTCTTCTGGCTTGATTTGAAAGGGCGCGGCCGCTTTGCGGGCGCGCCCTTTTCTTTTGGCCACGGTGCTTCAGGCAGGAACAAATGCCCTGCGCCGCCAAAACAGATTGATCGCCAAACCGGCCATCACCAGCGCAGTGGCGGCCAGTTTCCAGCTCTCCAGCGGTTCCCCCAGCAGCAGGGCCGAGGCGCCAAAGCCGAACACCGGCACCAGCAGCGACATGGGTGAGATGGTGGCCGCGGGATAGCGCGAGAGCAGCCACGCCCAGCAGCCATAGCCGAACATGGTGTTGCCAATGCTCTGCCACAGCACCACGGCCCAGGTCTCCCAGGTGGTATGGGATAAACCGTTCTCGATGGCTGGCAGGCCTTCGCGCAGCAGCGACAACAGATACAGCGGCGGCAAGGCAAACAGGCTGGCCCACACCACATAGGCCAAAAAATTTAAGTCAGGGCTGGCCCTGACCGCTTCGCGGCCCGTCTGGTTGGCAATCGCCCAGCTCGCGCTCGCCGCCAGGGTTAGCCCCAACCCCATGATGGTGGTGCCATGGCCATTATGGGCCGCGATGATCCCCATTCCGGCCAAGGCCAGTATAAAAGCGGCGATCTGATGCATGCCAAGCCGTTCGCCGCTGCGTGCCATGGCAATGCCGATTGTGAAAAAGACCTGCATCTGAACCACCAGCGACGCCAGGCCCGGCGAGATAAGACCGTTCATCGCCAGGAACAGCAGCCCGAACTGGCCAAAGCCCACCGCCACGCCATAGATCGCCAGATTGGACCAGGCGACCTTGGGCCGGGGCAGGAAAAACACCGCCGGCAGCAGCACGAATGTAAAGCGCAGCGAAGCGAACAGCAGTGGCGGCAGTGTGTCGAGGCCGACGCGGATGACGACGAAATTTGTCCCCCAGACGAACACAACCGCCACCGCAAGAAGGGCGTCGCGCAGGGACAAAGACGGGGAATTCACGCTGCTTCCTCCCGGATCAGGTCCGCATTATAGCCGCGCCGCACAGGCGTGGGTCCGTCATCCGCGCATAACGCCTGTGCTTCAGCTTAGATAGGCCAGCGCGAACAGCACCATTCCCACCGTGCCCAGCCCCATGGCGCCGAACCAGAAGGGCGCCCGCTTGGTTACGATCGCCATGGTGGAGAGGGCGATGCCGATTTCGATCAGGACGGCCGCTGCGGTCAGCCAGTGGTGACGGCTTTCATGCTGATTGCTGTCCTGCAACCGCAAATCGCGATCTTTCTCAGCCTTGAGCGCTTCCGCCTTGGCCTTGTCCTGGTCGCCACGCTGATCCTCAATGTCTTTCTTGTAGCCCTCGGCATGGCTACCACCGCCATCGGCTGCGATTTCATACATATGCCGCTTCAGGCTATCGGCTTGATATTCGTTCCAGGCATCGGTGGCCTTGTCCTGTTCCAGCACCGCGTCACTGGCCAGGGTGATGGCGCGGCCGCCTTCCACGGTCTCCAGGCTGCTGGCCAGGGCAGCCATCACCGCCAGCACGGCAACCGTGATCGAGACCTTGGAAATAAAAGGATTGCCTTCATGGGCGGCATGTTCCGCGTGTTCGGCATGCTCATGCGCTTCCAGAGCCGGGTCGTTTTCCATGGGCACTCCGATTCGATTGCCAGAGGAGCCTAATCGGCCCAGGCCAGCCGGTGGAATGGCGCCGGGTGCCGCCTTGGAAACGGGCAAGGCCGGGCCCAACTGCCCCAGAACGATGCTTCAAAGCCGCAATAGGGGCACAAAATCTCGAAAAAAGGCTGAGTTTTCAGCGGGTTCCCGTTGACGGGGCTCAGGGTGTCTGACAATTTAATAGCGTTGGACGGCGTTACACGTTCGATTGTGTCCCTTCAGGGGCTGGGATGATTAAGTCTGAATTGGTTGCGCGACTTACTGCGCGGTATCCGCATCTGTACCACCGTGACGTGGAACGTATCGTCACGACGGTGCTGGACAGCATCACCAAGGCGCTGGCCGACGGCCACCGCGTGGAGTTGCGCGGCTTTGGCGCTTTCTCGGTCAAAGTGCGGCCCTCGCGCATGGGCCGCAATCCGCGCACCGGCGAGCCTGTGGCGGTGGGTGAGAAGCGGGCGCCCTTTTTCCGCACCGGCAAGGAATTGCGCGAGAGGCTGAATGGCGGAACGTCCGAATCCTGATAGAGGATTTTCGATGACTTCCGCCCCGTCTTCCAATCCCATCTTTGTCGCCATTGACACCACCGACCTCGATTATGCGCGCCAGCTTGCCGAGCGCCTGCGCGGCCATGTCGGGGGCGTGAAGCTGGGGCTGGAGTTTTTCTCCGCCCATGGCCCTGACGGCGTTCGCGCCTTCCAGGATCTGGGCTTGCCGATTTTCCTGGACCTCAAATTCCACGATATTCCCAACACCGTGGCGGGCGCGGTGCGCGCCGCCGCTCATCTGGGCGTCGATATTCTCAATGTGCATGCCGCCGGCGGCCCGGCCATGCTGAAAGCGGCGGTGGAAGCAGCGCGCAGCGTCAATCCCAAAACCAAGGTGATTGCGGTGACGGTGCTTACCAGCCTGTCCGATCATGACCTGGCGGCAGTGGGGCAGACGCCTTCTGCCGGCGAGCAGGTGTTGCGCCTGGCGCAACTGACCAAAGCCAGCGGGTTGGACGGTGTGGTCTGTTCGGCCCTGGAGATCGCACCCTTGCGCGCCGCACTGGGTCCCGACTTCCTGCTGGTGGTGCCGGGCATCCGCCCGGCCGGCAGCGATCTGGGCGATCAGCAGCGCGTCATGGGCCCGGCCCAGGCACAGAAGGCGGGCGCCAGCATTCTGGTGATCGGACGCCCCATCACGGCGGCGCCAGACCCTGCCCAGGCAGCGGCAGAAATCGCCCAAAGCTTAGGGCATTAATCGAACGGAAGCGTTCTAATCCAGTTCGCTAACCGTTCGGCTTCCTTCGCAGTAAAATCTGCAGGTAATTCAAACTCCACCGGCATATCCCTTCTCAGCATGTAGGGATGCTGGAGCATATCGACTGAAGCTGTCGATAGCGCGTTCTCGCTTCCAACGTCTTCCGTTTCCTCTGATGCACGTTTGTCCCTCTCAATTTTCAGGGCTGCTTGTAGCGGTAAATAAGAGCGGAACCATATAAACCTAGTCGGGTAACCGTGGCGTCCTGGGACGATTCCACCAACACTGATTTTTTCTAACCTTTTAAAGGCCTCCATGACTTCTTTGTATTCCCTCCCGACCGCATTTGCTGCGCTTTTTATTGTTGTATAGTTGAACTTAGGGGGTTCCGTTGAGGTGCCGAGCCATTCCATTAACTTCCTTGCAACGTAGCTTTCATCGCACAAATCTGCTATACGGCGAATCTGGTTTTGGTCCGCGAGTGTGTTCTCAGTCATTACACGTGACTCTTAGATTTTATACCTTAGATATCATATTCAATTTAAAAATCAAATTTTATTCCGCCTTTCGGCTTGCATTGATGTTTTCCGGCGTTCCATAAGGCCCGCGATGGATACGTCTGTGAAAATCTGCGGGATCAATTCAGCCGAAGCTGCCGATGCGGTTATGCGCGCGAGCGCCGATTTCGGGGGCTTGGTTTTTTTTAGCAAAAGTCCCCGCAATCTCACTCGCGAGGTCGGTGCGGCGCTGGCCCAGCGTATGCGCGGCAAGGTGAAATTGGTGGCGCTGGTGGTGGATGCCGATGATGAAACATTGGGCGGCATTGCCGCCGCAGTGAAACCGGATTTCTTCCAGTTACATGGACAAGAGACCCCGGCACGCGCAGCTGACATTCTGTCGCGCTTTCATGTTCCGCTGATCAAGGCGCTGTCCGTGAGCGAAGCTGCCGATCTGGCGCGCGCCAGCGCCTATGACATGGCGGAGATGTTGCTGTTCGATGCGCCGCCGCGGGAAAATGCCACGCGCCCCGGCGGTCATGGCGTCGCCTTTGACTGGCAGATTTTGAAGGGCGCCAATGTGAACAAGCCCTGGTTCCTGGCTGGCGGCCTCAATCCCGAAAATGTCGGGCGTGCGCTTACCGCCAGCGGTGCGAAGATGGTAGATGTATCCTCTGGCGTGGAAAGCGCGCCCGGCGTGAAAAGCGCGGCCTTGATCACAGACTTTGTCACCGCGGCGCGGCAGAAAAAGGCAGCATGAGCGCGACTCCCAATTCCTATCGCACCGGTCCCGACAGTGCCGGCCATTTCGGCGCCTATGGCGGCCGCTTTGTCGCCGAAACCCTGATGCCGCTGGTGCTGTCCTTGGAGGCTGCCTATGAGGCCGCCAAAAAAGACCCCACGTTTCAGGCCGAACTGGACGGATTGCTCAAGCATTATGTCGGGCGTGAAAGCCCGCTTTATTTCGCCGAGCGCCTGACGCAGCATTTCGGGGGCGGCAAAATCTATCTCAAGCGCGAAGACCTCAATCACACCGGCGCGCACAAGATCAACAATTGCCTGGGCCAAATCCTGCTGGCCCGCCGCATGGGCAAGACCCGCATCATCGCCGAGACTGGCGCCGGCCAGCATGGCGTCGCCACCGCCACGGTCTGCGCCCGCTTCGGCCTGCCTTGCATCATCTATATGGGCGAAGTGGATATCGAGCGCCAGAAGCCCAATGTTTTCCGCATGCGATTGCTGGGCGCCGAAGTGCGCCCTGTCATTTCCGGCTCGCGCACCTTGAAGGACGCCATGAACGAGGCGATCCGTGACTGGGTCGCCAATGTCGAGGACACGTTTTACATCATCGGTTCGGCGGCGGGGATGCACCCCTATCCCATGATGGTGCGCGATTTCCAGACCGTGATCGGCAATGAAACCCGTGCCCAGATGCAACATCGTGAAGGCCGCTTGCCCGATCTGGTGGTGGCCTGTGTCGGCGGCGGCTCCAACGCCATCGGCATGTTTCATCCCTTCGTGGATGATCCGTCCGTGGAAATTCACGGTGTTGAGGCTGCGGGCGACGGCGTCAACACGCCGCGCCATGCCGCCACCCTGACCAAGGGTTCGCCGGGTGTGCTGCACGGTTCGCGCTCTTATCTGCTGCAGGATCCGGACGGCCAGATCATTGAAGCCCATTCCATTTCCGCCGGTCTGGATTATCCCGGCGTTGGCCCTGAACATTCCTGGTTGAAAGACAGTGGCCGGGTGAAATATTTCTCCGCCACCGACAAGGAAGCGCTGGAAGCCTTCATGCTGCTCTCCAAGCTGGAGGGCATCATCCCGGCGCTGGAATCGGCCCATGCCCTGGCGCATGTCGGGCGCATCGCGGGCGGCATGAAGCCGGACCAGCTTATCGCGGTCTGCCTGTCGGGCCGCGGTGACAAGGATGTCTTCTCGGTCGCCCATGCGCTGGGAGAAAAGTTATGAGCCGTATCGCTGGACGGTTCGCAGAGTTGAAAGCAGTGGGTCGCAAGGCGTTTGTGCCCTTTCTCAGTGCGGGCGATCCTGACTTCGAAACCAGTTTCGCCATCATGGAAAAACTGCCGGGCGCTGGCGCCGATCTGATCGAACTCGGCATGCCCTTTTCCGATCCCATGGCCGATGGTCCGGCGGTGCAGGCCTCCAGCCTGCGCGCCCTCAAATCCGGCGCCGATATGGGCCGCACGCTGGAACTGGTAAAGAAATTCCGCAAAACCGATGGCAAGACCCCCATCATCCTGATGGGTTATTTCAATCCCATTCATGCCTATGGCGCGGCGCGCTTTACGCGTGATGCCGCAGCGGCGGGCGCGGACGGATTGATCGTGGTAGACTTGCCGCCGGAAGAAGATGAAGTGTTGCGCCTGCCCGCCCAGGCCCAAGGGCTCGACATTATCCGCCTGGCCACGCCCACCTCGGATGCGGCGCGGCTGACCACAATTCTCGATGGCGCCAGCGGCTTTCTTTATTATGTCTCGATCACCGGCGTTACCGGCACCAAGAATTTCGATTCTACGGCAGTGTCGGCGGCTGTGGGCCGCATCCGCATGGCCACCAGCCTGCCGGTCGCGGTCGGTTTCGGGGTCAAGACGCCGGAGCATGCCGCGCAAATCGCCAAAATCGCCGACGCCGTGGTTGTGGGCTCCGCCATCGTCAGCCAGATCGCGGAAAAAATGGACGCACCCCGGGCGGATTTGATCGCCTCGGTTGTGGAACTATGCCGGGTTCTGGCCACTTCTACCCATAATGCTTCAAGTGGGGCTGTCCAAGGTGATAAGGTCCGCGCATGAACTGGATCACCAATATCGTCCGCCCGCGCATCAAGAAGCTGATGGCCAAAAGCGGCGGCGATACCCCCGAAAATCTCTGGAAGAAATGCCCCGCTTGCGGCGAGATGATTTTCCACCGCGACCTGGCGGCCAATCTGCAGGTCTGCCCCAAATGCGGCTATCACATGCGCATCGGGCCGGCGGAGCGTTTCGCCTACACTTTCGATGCCCATTCCTTTTCGGAATTGCCGCCGGTTAGCGTCAAGCTCGACCCGCTGAATTTCCGCGCCGAGAAGAAATATGCCGATGAGATGAAGGCTGCCAAGGCCAAGACTTCGCGGCCTGAGGCGTTCACCGTGGCGCGCGGCACCCTGGATGGGTTGCCGGTGATCGTGGCCGTGCAGCCATTCGATTTCCTGGCCGGTTCGCTGGGCATGGCGGTGGGCGAGGGCTTTGTCCGCGCCGCCGAGGCCGCCGTATCCGAGAAGCGCCCTTTTATCCTTTATGTCGCTTCGGGCGGCGCCCGCATGCAGGAAAGCATGCTGTCCCTGATGCAGATGCCGCGCACCATCATCGCGGTACAGATGCTGCGCGAGGCCGGGCTGCCCTATCTGGTGGTGCTGACCGATCCCACTTTCGGCGGCGTCAGCGCCTCTTATGCCATGCTGGGCGATATCCAGATTGCCGAGCCGAGCGCGCAGATCGGCTTTGCCGGTGCCCGCGTCATTGCCCAGACCATCCGCGAAAAATTGCCGGAAGGCTTCCAGCGCGCCGAATATCTGCTGGCGCATGGCATGCTGGACATGGTGGTGCATCGCGCCGAAATGCGCGCCACCCTGTCGCGCCTGGTTCATATGCTGATGAAAAAGCCGCGTTCTCGCAAAGCGCCGGCTTCATCGCCGCACAGCAATGGCAAAGCAGCTCTTGTATAGGAAGATTGGGGCGGAATGATCGAGCAGCCCCGCAGCACCGCCATCCTGGAGCGGATGCTGCAGCTTCACCCCAAGAAAATAGATCTGGTGCTGGACCGCATCCTGCGGCTGCTGCACGATCTGGGCGACCCGCAACTGAAACTGCCGCCGGTGATCCATGTCGCGGGCACCAACGGCAAAGGATCCGTCTGCGCCTTCAGCCGCGCCATGCTGGAAGCGCAGGGGCTCAAGGTCCACACCCATATCTCGCCGCATCTGGTGCGCTTTCACGAGCGTATCCGCATCGCGGGCGAACTGATTTCCGAAGGCGAACTCTGTGCTACCCTGGAAGAGGTGGAGCGGGTCAATGACGGCCATCCCATCACCTTTTTCGAGATCACGGGCGCGGCCATGTTTCTGGCTTTCTCACGCCATCCCGCCGATGCGCTGGTGCTGGAAGTGGGGCTGGGGGGCCGGTATGACGCCACCAATGTGGTGCCGAAGCCGGCCATGACCATCATTCAGCCGGTGGGACTGGATCATCAGGAATTTCTCGGCAGCGACGTCGCCGCCATCGCCGCCGAAAAGGCGGGCATCATCAAGCCCGGCGTGCCGCTGGTGGTGGGGCCGCAGGACGATATTCCCCGCGAGGTGATCCTGCGCCAGGCGGATCGGCTGTCTGTGCCGGTGTTCGTGTTCGGCCAGGATTTCCACGCCCGCCAGGAGCATGGCCGCATGGTCTATGAGGATGAGATGGGTCTGCTCGACCTGCCGCTGCCCAGATTGATCGGTCGCCACCAGATCGAAAATGCCGGCGTCGCCATCGCAGCGCTGCGCCATGCCAATAGGGGTTGGGGTGAAGACGCCGCCATAGAGAAAGGGCTGCGCACCGTGGAATGGCCCGCACGGCTGCAACATCTCACCCATGGCCCGCTGGTGGTGGATGCGCCTGACGATGCCGAAATCTGGCTGGATGGCGGCCACAATCCCCATGGCGCGGCGGCGGTGTCGCGCGCCATTGCCGATCTGGAAGAAAAGATCGAGCGTCCGCTTTACCTGATCTGCGGCATGCTGCGGAACAAGGATGCGGTGGGTTTTCTCAGCGCCTTTCGCGGTCTCGCCCGCCATGTGGTGACGGTGGCGATCCCCGGCGAGCCCGCCAGCATGGGCGCCGGCGCCTTATATGATGCCGCCCGTGCTGCTGGGCTGGACGCCGCGCCAGCGGAGGATCTGGAAGATGCCATGCTGCAGCTCAACGCCTGGGCGCGCGCCCATGGCCGCGAAACTCCGCCGCGCATTTTGATTTGCGGATCGCTCTATCTTGCTGGAAAAGTGCTGGCTGAGAACGGCTGAAGCGCGATTAGATCGAGGCTTCGATCCACTCTTTGATTTTCGACTTGGGCAGCGCGCCAACCTTGGTCGCGGCCACTTGGCCCTGGGCGAAGATCATCATGGTGGGAATGCCGCGCACGCCATACTTGGTCGGCACGTGCGGATTCTCGTCAATATTGATCTTGGCGATGGTCACCTTGTCGCCCAGCTCGGCGGACAATTCGTCCAGCGCCGGCGCGATCATGCGGCAGGGGCCGCACCACTCTGCCCAGAAATCCACCAAAACCGGCTTTTTGGAATCCAGAACATCGGCCTGGAACGAGGCATCGGAGACTTTGATGGGCATGGCGTGGATCCCTGAAATAAGCTGGCACTATATCTAGGAACGCCCCTCTTAAGGGTCAAGTGGCCGGGTCAAGACGCGCCGAAAGCGCCGCGATCTGGCGGTCCAGAAGCTGGTCGGACAGCCGCAGCAGGCTGGGGCCGTCGGTCCAGACCAGACCGCAGACGATTCGCCGCCCCGGAAAAATCTCCGCCGCCCCGTCACGGTACAGCGCCATCTGGGTGAGATAGACTGGGTCCACATCGTCCTCCCGCGCCGGGGGCGGCCGATTGGTTTTGTAGTCCAGAATCAGGACTTCATCCGCCGTCACCGCCAGCCGGTCTATGCGGCCGGTCACCTGCGCCTGCTCGCCGAACTGGGGCAGCGCCGCCTGGAACGCCACTTCGGCCTGGCTGTCCGGCCCGAACGCGGCGGAAAATTCGGGATGTCTGATCACTGCCAGAACTTCTTCCGCCAGCGCCTCATCGAATCCGCTTTGCCGCGCAAAGGTGATGGCCACCGCGTGCCGCTCATCCGGCGGCAATTGCGGCAAGCGGGCAAGTAGCGTATGCGCCACCTGGCCACGCCGGAAGCGGCGCGCCCCTTCCAGCGGCGACAGCACCGGACCTTCCCTGGCCTCCGCTGCATCCGAGGGGCGGATCAGGCGCGGCAACAGCGTTTCGCGCGGGGCGGGCCGGATCATCCATCCGGCGGGCGGCGCGGCGCTTGCGGATGTGGCGTTGTCTTGGGGCCGCGCGTCATGGCCGGCATGGCCGAAACTGCGCAACGAGGTTTCACCTCGCGTCAGGATTGTCCCCAATTCCTTTGCCGCCGCTTCGGCCAGCCGGTACCAGGTCTGCTCGCGCGGCGCGATCTTGTTCTGGAAGCCGCAGACATAGAGCCGGTCGCGGGCGCGGGTGAGGGCGACATACAGCAGGCGGCGATGTTCCTTGAGGAGTTCCGCTTCCACTTGGGCCTTGGCGGCTTTCACCACTGCGGGCGCTTCGTCATTGGCCAGCGGAAACAGCACGCCGGCTTCCGTGTAAAGCAGATGGCCCTTCATCCACGGCATTTCCGGCAGGCCGGTGGTGTCGGGCAGGATGACGATATCGGCTTCCAGCCCCTTGGCGCCATGCACCGTCATCACCCGCACTTCATCGCGGCCGCGCTCCATGTCGCGCTTTATTTCGTTGCCGCCGCGCGCGATCCAGTCGAGAAAACCTTCCAGCGACGGGGTCTGGCCCCGTTCATAGCCCAGCGACAAAGACAGAAATTCCTCAATCGTGTCGCCGGCTTCGGCGCCCAAGCGGGCAATCAGGTCGCGGCGCTTGCCCAGATGGGTGAGGGCATGGCTGAAGAATTCAAACGGCGGGGCATAATCGGCCCGCTCCAGCATCTGCGACAGGAAAATATGCGCCGTCTCGAACGCCGCGCCGCGCGCCGCCGTCAGCGCCTGCCACACGCTGCCCTGGCGCTTGTGGCAAAGTTGGAACAATTCGTCTTCGCTGAGACCGCATAGCGGCGAGCGCAACAGCGCCGCCAGATTGAGATCATCCTCGCGCTGCAGGGCGAAGCGCCCCAGTGCCACCAGATCCATCACCGCGATCTGTTCGATCAGGATGATGCGATCCGCGCCCGCCACCGGAACGTCACGCAGCTTGAGCTGGCGGATAATCTCGCCCCCGAACGGTTCGCGCCGGGGCAGCAGGATCATGATGTCACCGGGCCGGATCGGCGCGTCATGGCCGGGCAACGCAAGATTGCCACTGGTCCAGGCGCGTATTTCGTCGGCCATGCGCCCTGCCAGTTGCACGATAGGGCTGGATTTCTGTTCCACATCCACCGGCCGATAATAATCCGGCTCCGTCACGTCGGGCGGCAATTGCACCTCCCAGAATTCCACACCGCCTTTGGCCGCGGCGCGGTGAGCGCTATGTTGGATAGCCTCGCCGCGCGAGGTCAGGCTGGCGCGGGCATCTTCGCCTGCGAACAGGCGGTCCACGAACTGCAATATTTCCGGCGCCGAGCGGCGCGAGGTGGTGAGCGGCTGCTCCAGGAATGGCAATTCCGCCCGCGTCACCTGCTCTTCGAAATGACGGCGATTGATGTCGAACTGGGCGGGATCAGCGCCCTGGAAACTGAAAATGGATTGTTTTTCGTCGCCCACCACGAACAAAGTGCGCGGCACCTTGCTGCCGCGCACTTCGCGGGAAAAGAATTCCTCGGTCAACGCCTTCACAATCGCCCATTGCTCCGGGCTGGTGTCCTGCGCCTCGTCAATCAGGATATGGTCAAGCCCTTCATCCAGCTTGAACAGCACCCAGGGCGTGGCCTGGCGCTGGGTCAGAAGCTCCAAGGTCTTCACGATCAGATCGTCATAATCCACCATCCCGCGGCGCTGCTTGGCGGCGGTGTAATCGCGGCGCACGGCGCTGATCAAGGTGAGCGCGGCCTGCGCCAGCGCCGCGGCGCGGGCGGCACGGCGGCGTTCGTCCGCCGCACAGAAACGGGTCTGGAGCTTGGTCAGATAGTCCACCAGATCGGGCCGCAGCTTGGTCAGCTTGCCTGTGGCAAGCACCTTGCGCGGTTCGCCATCCGTCAGAAAAAAGCTTCGCAGCGCCGCAAAGCTGTCGGGTGAAAAATCCAGAACCAGGAATGCCGCGAGCCGGGCGCCGCTCTTGAGATCATTGGCCGAGCCCGTCGCCAGCCAGTCCCGCGCCTGTTTCAGCATATCAATGTCCTGCTTCAGGTGGGCGCAGAAATCCCCGGCGACATCTTCGCCGCGCGTAGCGCCATGCGCCTGCCACACCGCATCTTCAAAATCTTCATTGCCCGCCAGGAAACGGTCCATCTTGCGACGGTCATTGCCCAGGGCAGCACTGAGAATGCGGTTCAGGCTTTCCTCACCGCTTTCACCCACCAGCAAATCCAGTGCAGTGGACAGGCGCGTGTCGCCATTGCCGGCGCGGCCCAATACGCAATGACGTGCTTCAGCGATCAGCCCGCGCGCTGAATTGTCGTCCAGCACGTCGAAGCCGGGTGGCACGCCGGCCTCGATAGGAAAGCGCGACAGCACGATCTGGCAGAAAGCATGGATGGTGAGAACCTTCAGGCCGCCCGGCGTTTCCAGCGCCTGGGCAAACAGCCGCCGCGCCTTGGCCAGGTCATCGGCTTTGGCGCCGATGCCTTCAATGGCGGCGCGCAATTCCAAGTCCGGCAGCATGGACCACAGGCCCAGTTGCGTGAACAGGCGCCCCTGCATCTCGGCGGCGGCGGCCTTGGTGAAGGTAAGACACAAGATGCGTTCCGGCCTGGCGCCACTCAGCAGGAGGCGGGTGACGCGATTGGCAAGCGTGTAGGTCTTGCCCGAGCCGGCATTCGCCGCCACCCAGGCCGAGACTGTGGGATCGGAGGCGCGGACAGAGGCATCAAGAGTTTCGCTCATGTCTCCTCCGTCCAGCCGGAAGGCGACCATTCGCGCACCCGCGCCAGATGATCGTAATAGCCCACGCTCTTGGCGCTTTGGGGTGCGACACGGGAAAAATAGGGCGTCGTGACATCATCGAACCAGGCGATGCGCTGGGCCAATCGGTCTTTGGCGTCCGCCGCCATGGCGCCTTCATAGGACTTTATTTCGCCACCCTTGGTGCCGCCGGACAGGCGCAGATAAATCAGTTCCTCAGGCTCGGTTGCCGGCAAGCCTTCAAAGCCGCCTGCCACCAGGATTGCGCCCTCCAGCGGCAATTGCGGCGTGAGAAAACTCACCATCCATTTCTTGTCCGGCAGGCCGCCGGTCTTGTAATCCAGGATCGCCGCGCCGCCGCCCACCAGCATGTCAATGCGGTCGGCCTTGCAGGTGAGCAGGAACGGTCCGCCGGGCGCGGCAAACGTCATGCGGCCGGAAATCTCCAGCCAGGATTTGGTGATGCCGGCGCGGCGTTCCCGTTCCCGGGCGATGAACCATTGTGCGGCGCTGAGGAAGCGTGGCCGCCAGATGGCGCGCTGCGCCGCCGGAATTTTCTCCAGCGCGAAAACCTCTTCGGCAATCGCCGTCAACTTCACCAATGCGTCATCGGGCAGGGCCCCAGGATGGCGGTCAACAAAAAGCTCGAGAGCGCGGTGAAACACATTGCCGCGTTCCAGCGGGCCGATATCCTCGTCCAGGCTGTCCAACGGCCGCAGTTCCAGAATATGCCTGGCATAGATGGCATAGGGATCGCGCAGCCAGGTTTCGATTTCCGTGACGGACAGGCGGCGCGGCCGCGCTTCCACCGCCGGCGTCGGCGCCGGGCGGGCGAGGCGCTGGCCCAACGGCACATCGGACAGTGTCCGCGCCATGGCGAGATAGTCCACCTCGGGATTGAGTTTGTCCTGCAGCCCCAGCCCCCGCGTCAGTTGTGTCAGCCGTTGGAGCCAGCGTGACGCAATGGTCGGCGTGCCGTCTGCTTTCAGGGCGCGGGTGAGCAGCACCTGCGGCCCAGCGCCAAGGCTGGCGAAATCATGCGCCGCCAACCCGATGCGGCGTTCCGGCTGCTCCAGTCCCAGTACCTTGCGCATGGGACGCGAGAACCAGGGATCAGCCGGTGTCGCCGCCGGCCAGCTTCCCTCATTGAGGCCGCCCAGGATGGTGAGATCGAAACGCTGCAACCGCGCTTCCAGCGGGCCCAGAATGGCGATGGCGCGGCTGCGGCCAAAAGCGGGACGCACCGGAATTCCCATTGCCAAACTGCGCAGCAACGCCGGATAGGAACCCGGTTCAATCTCCGGCAGGCCATCGGTGGATTCCAGCAAGGCGTTGAACAATTCCGCCGCCGCTTCACCATCGGGGCCACGCCACAGCGGGCAAGTCTTGGCGTCGCCACAGGAAAGATTTTCTGCCGCTGCAACATGACTCCGCACCAACGCGTCCAATGGCAAAGCGCTTCGCGCAAAAGCCTGTTCCAGCGGCGCCAACAGCGCGGCGATGCCGTTCCACCACTGCGCCAAGGCGGCCAGCGCCTCGGCGGGATTGCGCTTTTCCAACTGGGCGGCGGCAATGGCCTTTTGAATTCCTGCAAGACCGGGATCGGGACGCGGCCCGCGCAACGCATATTTGTCCAGCAGCCGCGCCTGTGCCCGGAACGGTGCAGGGTCTTCGCCCAAGGTGGCGAAAGGGTGCTTGAGCATCGCCAGCAACGGCACCGGCGTAAAACCGGCTTCGGCGGCCTCTGCCACCAGGGACAGAAAAGCGCCGGCGCTGGTATGTGCCAAGGGGCGGCCAGCGGAATCGTCAATCGCCACATCCCAGCGCGTCAATTCGGCGGCGACGCGCCGCGCCAAGGTGCGGTCAGGCGTCACCAGCGCGGCGCTGCGGCCTTCGCTTTCCAGCGTGTGGCGCAGTGCAAGCGCGATGACCAGTGCTTCTTCCGCCGGGTCGTTGGCGGCGATCAGCGAAAGACCTTCCAGCCCGTTTGCGATCTCGCCGGTTCCGCGCTCGGCAATGGCGCGCCAGGAATCGGTGGTGGGGGCAGGGCGCAAGCTTTCGCGCAACAGCGTCTCGCGTTCGGCATTGACCACGCCGCCATCCCAGTCTGCCACTTGGGCGCGCTCGCCGCCAACCTGTTCCAGCAGTTGCCGCATCCCGAATTGGGGATGATCGGGATCTAGCGCCTCCCAGCTTTTCTCATCCAGCACCCGGTCCAGCCCCGGCAACACCACCGCGCCGTTGGGCATCCCGGCAATGGCAGCCAGCAACCGCGCCGTGGCGGGAATGGAGCCGGTCGAACCTGCCGCGATCACCATGCCGTCCACGGGATTGCGCACCAGACGTATTTCTCGGGTCAGGCGGGCGGTCAGCAGCGCCAGCGCCGCATTGCGCCGCGCCGCCGGATTCATTGTGCCTTCGTCTCGCAATATATTGGGCCATTCATCCCGCAGCAGATCGAGAAAGCCGGTGACGTCCCGCCAATGTTCCGCCAAAGCGGGCGGCGCCAATTCCTCAAGCTTGGCAAGATCAGCACCCTGGCGCTCTATCTCGTCCATCAAGGTGGCCAGACTTTCCGCCAGATGCGTGGCCTGGGCAAAATTGAGCGTGCCGCCACGGGCGCGCGCATCCCAGCGGCGGACCAAAGCCGCCAGTAAAAGCTGGCGGCGGATGGCGGTGATGGCGGGCGGCAAATCCACGCCTTCGCTGGCGGTGTCGAACAGCAGATCGTCTTCTTCACTGTCACCAATCGCGCGGAATTGCGGCAGCAGCGCCGATCCGCCCAATCGTTTTGCGAAAGCCTCGCCGAATCCGCGCGCCGCGCGCCGCGTCGGCAGATAGATAATGCAGCGCGACAGCGCCAGGGGGCCGCTGCCCACCCGCGCGATCAGGCCATCGGCCAGGCTTTGCGCAAAATTCGCCCCCGTCGCGATGGTGAAAAGATTGGGACCCATCTTGCTGCCGGAAAAAGTCACGCGTAGGTCAGGCTGGCAAGATAGGCTTCGGCTTCGTCCCGCGCCTCCGGCGTGCCGACATGAATCCACACGCCGTCCAGCCTGGTGCCAAAAAGACGGCCTTTGGCGATGGCGCGGTCCCACATCAGGTTGGTGGAAAAGGCCCCCTCCGGCGCGCCTTCGAACAGGCGCGGATGCACGATCTGGACGCCGGGATAGGCATAGGGCGATGAGGTCCGTTCCGGCACGCGGGCGATATGGCCATGGGTGTCGAGCAGGAAATCGCCGCGCCCTTCATATCCCATCGCCGTGGTCATGGATGCCAGCAGCAAAAGCCCGTCCATGCGCTGCGGCTCCCACAGGCGCTGCATGGCGGGAAGCGCGGCGCTGGCGCCTTCCACCCATATGGAATCCGAATTCAAAATAAAGAAGGGTTCACCGCGGAAAAGCGGCAGGGCCTTGGCGACGCCGCCGCCGGTGCCCAATATCTCGTCTTCCATGGAATATTGAATTTCCAGATCGCGGCGCCCGGCAAGATGGTCTTTCACCATCTGGGCGCGGTAATGCAGATTGATCACCACCATGGTGACGCCGGCCTCCACCAGCCTGTCCAGCGCATGATCCAGCAAGCTGCGGCCGCGCACCGTCACCAGCGGCTTGGGCCGGTCATCGGTCAAAGGCCGCATGCGGGTGCCGAACCCCGCCGCCATGATCATCGCGCATTTGACGGTATTCAAAGCGTTTCCTCTTCCGCCAGCGGCAAGCGCAAATGCCTGGGAATGGTGCGGTCATACCAGGCGCGCAATTGTGTCAATGCCGGGTGCATAAGGTCACGCTCCAGATGGCCCCATACGCGCGGCAACAGCGCCAGATAGCGCGGCTTGCCGTCGCGTTTGTACAGCCGCGCAAAGATGCCCACGATTTTGGCGTTGCGCTGTGCCGCCATCACCGCCATCTCGGTGCGGAAGCGGGCTTCGTCCAAAGCTGTGCCCTGGGCCTGCATCGCCGCCAGATAATGCGCCGTGGCCCGCTCGGCGATTTGGGGGGGGACATCACGGCGGGCATCTTCGATCAGCGACACCAGATCATAGGCCCGGCTTCCCGCCACCGCATCCTGGAAATCAATCAACCCCACCCGGCCGTGGCCGGGCCGCTGCGGCATCCAGATCAGATTTTGCGCATGATAGTCGCGGTGCACCAGCACCCGCTCATGACCGGCAATGCTGTCCAATGCTGTCCGCCACAAGGCGCGATGCTCGGTGCGCTCCGCAGCCGTGGCGGCGCGCCCCAATGCCAGCGGCACAAACCATTCGGGCAGCAGTTCGGTTTCCGCCAGCAGCGCCGTCTCGTCATATGCGTAAAGCGGCAAGCCTGCGATGCGCGACGGCGCGGGCTGGGCATGCAGCCGCGCCAGGACTTCCACCGCGGCCTTGTAAAGCTCTTCTTCCCCGCCGCTTTCCGCCAGGACATCGGCGAACAGCCCATCGCCGAAATCCTCCAGAATGAGATAACCCTGCGCATGATCGGCGGCGAGAATTTGCGGTGCCGCCAGGCCTTGCGTCAGCAGATGCTCGGCCACCGCCTGGAATCGGCGCGTGTCCGCGCCCGCCAGCCGCGCCACCGCATTGTAGCCCAGTGCCTGACGTTCGGCCGCGCTGGCCTGTTCCGGTGCCGCGGGTGTTTCACTGTTCTGCGGCTGGTCCATCAGCAGCGCGCCGCGTCCGCCCAATTGCAACCGGGCATAGCGACGGGTGGATGCGTCACCGGGCAGGGGCGTGACAGAGGCGTCACCCCAGCCGGACCGGCGGAGAAATTCCTGCGCGCTGCGTTCAGGCATGCGCCAGCTCCCGCCAACGGTCCGGTCCGGAAAGATCGGCGCGGCGCCCGTCCGCTGCGGCGTGCAACTGCACCGTCAAGCGTTCGGGCGGCAGGCGTTTTCCCGCCCGCTCCGGCCACTCGATCAGGGCTGCGCCCAGTTCCAACGCATCTTCCAATCCTAGTTCGTCGAGTTCGCTTTCACTTTTCAGACGGTAAAGATCGTAATGGCTGACCGTGAGGCGCGGTGTTTCGTAACTCTGCACCAAGGTGAATGTGGGACTGGGTACCACCTCGCGCACGCCCAGACTGGCAAGAATGGCACGCGCCAGGGTGGTCTTGCCCGCGCCCAGATCACCGGCCAGCGCCACAGCATCGCCGGGCGCCAGCATAGCGGCGATGCGCGCGCCCAGCGCCTTGGTCGCCTCCAGGTCGGGCAGGGCATAAACCGCCTGAAACAATGTGTGTTGCTGGGCCATCGAGCTGTTCTAACCCGTGGTTTGGCCTCGGGAAAGCCGATTGATTGCGCCCCGTTCCGGGCCGTGCTAGCCCCCGATGGAAGCCCCGAATTTGCAAGTCATGTCCGAGAAATTGATCATTATCGGCGCCGGCCAGGCAGCGGCGCAGGCCGTGCAAAGCCTGCGTGCCGAAGGCTTTGGCGGCGCCATTACCCTGGTCGGCGACGAAGCCTATCCGCCCTATCAGCGCCCGCCCTTGTCCAAGGCCTATCTGCTGGGCAGCTTCGCGCGCGAAAGGCTGTTTCTGAAATCGGACAGCTTTTATGACGAGTCGGACTGCGAACTGATTCTGGGAACACGCGCGACGGCCATCCACCGCGCCGAGAAAAGCGTGGATTTGTCGGATGGGCGCAAACTGTCTTACGACAAGCTGCTGCTGACGACCGGAACAAAAGTCCGCAAGCTCAAATGCCCCGGCGCCGATCTGCCCGGAGTCTATTACCTGCGCGACATCGCCGATGTGGACGGACTGCAAACCGCCTTCCAGCCGGGTACACGCATCGCCATCGTCGGCGGCGGCTATATCGGACTGGAAGTGGCGGCGGTCGCCGCCAAGCGCGGCTTGGACGTGACGGTGTTCGAGGCGATGGACCGCCTGATGGCCCGCGCCGTCTCAACCACCGTATCGGACTTCTATGCCGCCGAGCACGAAAAAGCGGGCGTCAAACTCAAGCTGCGCACCGGCGTCGAAGCGTTTGAAGGTGATGGCAAGGTCCAGCAGATACGGGCCGGCGGCCAACTCTATCCCGCCGACATTGTGCTGATCGGCATCGGCGTGCTGCCCAATGACGAACTTGCGACACGGGCGGGTCTGGCCTCGGAAGACGGCATTGTGGTGGATCAGAATGGCAGAACTGGCGATCCGTCCATCTTCGCCGCGGGCGACTGCACCCGACATATCGGCCGCGAAGGCACCGCCATCCGCCTGGAATGTGTGCAGAACGCCATTGACCAGGCGAAGCATTGCGCCCTGGCCATCGCCGGAAAGCCCAAAACCTACAGCGAAGTGCCGTGGTTCTGGTCGGATCAGTATGACCTCAAGATGCAGATCGCGGGCCTGGCCCGGCCGGGCGACCAGATCGTACTGCGCGGCGATCCCGCCACGCGCAAATTCGCGGCTTTCCATATGCGCGACGGCGCCGTGGTGGCGGTGGAGGCGGTCAATGCCGCGCCGGATTATCTGGCGGGGCGAAAATGGATTGCGCAAGGCGCCCGCATCGCGCCGCACAAGCTGGCCGACATCTCTGTTCCCTTGAAGGAAATGGCGTAATGGCGAAAATCACTTTCATCAGCCATGACGGCAAAGAACAGATCGTGGATGTCGCAGAAGGCTGGTCGCTGATGGAGGGCGCCGTCAAAAACAGCGTGCCCGGCATTGACGCCGATTGCGGCGGCGCCTGCGCTTGCGCTACCTGTCATGTCTATGTTGATCCGGCTTGGACCGCGGCGCTGCCGCCCAAATCCGACAGCGAAGAGGCGATGCTCGATTTTGCGCTGGTGACATCGCCCAATTCGCGCCTGTCCTGCCAGATCAAGGTGACGGCGGCGCTGGACGGACTGATTGTCCGCGTGCCGGTTTCACAGCACTAAGAGTCACGGCACTAAAGATAAGCCACCTTCTGGCCGCCTTCGGTGCGTTCATCGGGGCGCGGCGCGTCGTGGATGCGGCGGGGAATATGGCAGCGCACCAGGGTGCCGCCCGCCTTGTCATTGCTTTCGATTTCCACCCAGCCGTCATGCAGTTCCAGGAAGCGGTTGACCAGCGCCAGCCCAAGCCCGGCGCCCGCGCGCTGGCCGCCCTGGCTGCGGGCCGAGAAACGCTCGAACACATTGGCCTTCACCTCCGGCGCCAGGCCCGGGCCATTGTCGCGCACGGAAATCTGCACATCCTCGCCGACAATGCGGCCTGACAGCATGATGACGCCGCCGCGCGGTGTGAATTTGAAAGCATTGGAGAGAAGATTGAAAACGATCTGGCGCATGCGCCGCTGGTCGGCCAGGAAAACACCCGCGCCGGGCGCGCAATCCAGTTCCAGCTTCAATTCGACTTTGGAGGCCCATTCGCCCGCATGGGCCGCGACATCCGCCAGCAAGCCGTAAAGATCAATCCGCTCCAGCTCCAGCCGTAGCGCGCCGGATTCCACCAGCGCCAGGTCCAGAATATCGTTGACCAGTTCCTTCAAGGTGCCGGCGCCGCTGGCGATGGCGTTCACATATTCATTCTGGCGCGGATTGAGCGCGCCGGGCACGCCGCTGGCCAAATGCTCCGAGAAGCCCAGGATAGTGTTGAGGGGGGTGCGCAGTTCGTAACTGACATGCTTGATGAAATCCGACTTCAGCTTGTCGGCGGCTTCCAGGGCGTCGCCCCGGTCGCGCAGTGCGCTTTCGATGCGGAAACGGTCGGTGACATCGGCGAATGTGACGAGGGTGGCGCCGTCGGGCAGTGGCGACAGGGTCAGTGAAAGAATGGTGCGGTCGCTGCGCTCGACTTCGCCCATGTCGCGCTGCTGCGCCGCGCCCGAAACAATCTGCTGGATCAGCCGGTCCCACATTTCGCCATCGCCGAATTTGCGGGTGGCGCTTTGCGCGATGCTGCGGACATGCGGCTCGCCTTCCAGTTCGTCGGCGCTCATGTCCCAGATGCGCCCGAAGGCGGCATTGTGCAGCTTCATGCGCCCGTCCGGCCCGAACACCGCCACACCTTCGACCAATGTATCGAGCGTGGCAGACTGTACCTGGATCAAAGTGTTGTAGCTGGATTCCAGCGCCAGTTTTTCCGACACGTCTTCATAGAGAAAACTGAGGCCGCCGAAAGGATGCGGCTGCGCCACCACCCGCATCGTCTGGCCGCCGGGGATGTGCCAGACCTCTTCCTGGGCGCCGTCACGGCTGCCCTGGTACATTGCCAGACGCTGGCGTTTCCAGGCCTGGTAATCGCGCTGCTCCGGCAGTTTGCGCATCTCGCGCAAGCGGTCGAGGATTTCGCCATCGCTGGGATGACGGTCCAGCCAGGCTTCGGGAAAACCCCACAGCTTCACAAAGGCGCGGTTGTAGAAGGTCAGCTTCTGGTCGTTGCCGAAGATCGCCACCGCGGTCTGCAATTTGTCCAGCGTATCGGCATGGGCATCAACATGCTGCTGCAGCCGTGCTTCGGCCGCCGCCACATCGGTCACATCCGTGGCGGTGCCGATGATCCCGGCATCACCCAGCGGGATTTCGGTAAAGGTGATGGCGCGGCGCTGGCCCGCCACCACGGCGAAGCGCTTGGTCTCCACCATCAGATTCTGGCTGCGGGCGCTGGCGGCCAGATCGCGCTCGGTCTTGTCGAGGGAAACCTGATCGCGGCGCGCTGTATCCAGATCGGCGGACGATGTGGCGCTGAGAAACGCATGATTGGCCCAGGTCAGCGCCAGCGCCTTGTCGCGCAGCCAGACCGGGATCGGCAGCGCATCCAGGATGGCACGGAAGTCGGCAGTGGCCGCCGCGACAGCCGGTTCTTCCAGCCATACCGCCGCCATCGAGCCGACGGCACGGCCGCGCGCCACCAGCTTGCGGCCATGGGCGTCCTGCACATCCAGTTGGAAAGATGCGCCCTTGTCGGACAAGGCGTCGAGCGCCTGCGACAGCGCCAGCGCCTCGGGCCCCTTGAGGCAGGAATCCAGCAGCGCGTCACCGCCGCCATACGAGAAGGGCCCACTGCCGTCGCGGCCCCACACCACCAGGGCCTCGCGCCCCGCGCCCAAAAGCGCATCGCGTTCGCCCACCGCCGCCCTTGTGCGGGCGCCAGCGCCTTTCAGGGCGCGGCGCATGCGCTGGGCGCTGCGCTGTTCCGCCAGCGCCCACAGCGAGGCGGCGACGGCCAATGCCACCGCGCCCGCCGCCAGGGCCGACAGCACCAGCAGGCGGCCATTGTCGAAGCTGGTTTCGGGATTGATGGGAAGATCGGCAGCCCAAGCGGGCAAGGGAACCAGGAAAAGGACAGCGGCCAACCGGAACGCGCCGCGCTCCCGGTTCCCCGAATCCTTAACCCCGCCCCCGATGGGACCCATTCGGCCCGCCCTTGTTAACCCAGCCGCAAACGGCGAATCACTGTTGAATCAACAAGATAGCTTCAGGGGGCGAGTCCGCATAGCTATTGTGGTTAAGAAATTATGAAAATCTATATGCGGCTCACAGGCCTAAATCTAGCGGCCTGTGAATAATTAACGAGTCAAATCAGGGCGTTAAGGATTGGCCGGCGCAGTCCGCGCACGCACCCGGCAAACCGGCGGAAATTCAGGTTTGCGGCAGCCAGTTGGCGGAATAGGGCCGCGGCGCATAGCCATGACCGGTCATGCACCGGCCATAGAGGGCGTTATAGGCGCGGTTCTGGTCGTAACCGGTGCCGTCCATGCCGCGCAGGGTATAGGAGACATAATCGCGGGCCTGGCTGCTGCAGGCCTCGTCATCCTGCTGGAAGCGGCCGGGATCCGTGCCCGCTTGGAAGTAATCGCCATTCTGCCGGACAACGGCGCTGCACCCGGCCAGTACCGGCAGGGCGAGGACGCAGACAAGAATACGGGCAAGAAAAAGGGCGCGCATAGGGTTACCTAGCGCGCCCTCTCTCACAGGATCAAGCGATCCCTAGTAACGATAAGTATCGGGCTTGTAGGGGCCGGACTTCGGGATCGTGATGTAATCCGACTGCTTGGTGCTGAGCTCGGTGAGCTGCGCGCCGACCTTGCCCAGATGCAGGCGGGCGACCTTTTCGTCCAGCACCTTGGGAAGGACATAGACCTTCTTTTCGTACTTGCCGGTGTTCTGCCACAGCTCGATCTGCGCCAAGGTCTGGTTGGTGAACGAGGCGGACATCACGAAGGAGGGATGGCCCATGGCATTGCCCAGATTCACCAGGCGGCCTTCCGACAGCATGATGATGCGCTTGCCGTCGGGGAATTCGATTTCGTCCACCTGCGGCTTGATGTTGTGCCATTTGAGATTCTTGGTGGCGGCGATCTGAATTTCGCTGTCGAAATGGCCGATGTTGCAGACGATGGCGCGGTCCTTCATGGCCCGCATATGGTCCAAGGTGATGACATCAACATTGCCGGTGGCGGTGACGAAGATGTCGGCCTTGGGCGCCGCCGTTTCCATGGTGACGACTTCATAGCCTTCCATGGCAGCCTGCAGGGCGCAGATCGGATCAATCTCCGAAATCATGACGCGGCAGCCGGCATTGCGCAGCGACGCGGCCGAGCCTTTGCCGACATCGCCGAAGCCGGCGACCATGGCGACCTTGCCGGCCATCATCACGTCGGTGCCGCGGCGGATGCCGTCCACCAGCGATTCTTTGCAGCCATAGAGATTGTCGAATTTCGACTTGGTGACGCTGTCATTGACGTTGATGGCGGGGAACAGCAGCTTGCCGCCCTTTTCCATCAGATAAAGGCGATGCACGCCGGTGGTGGTTTCTTCCGACACGCCCTTGATGCTGGCGGCGATTTCGGCGAACCAGCCCTTGGGCTTTTCCTTGAGCAGCCGCTTGATCAGGGCATAGAAAACTTCTTCTTCTTCATTTTCCGGCTTTTCGAGGAAGGCGACATCGCCCTTCTCGGCGCGCAGGCCATGATGCACCAGCATGGTGGCGTCGCCGCCGTCATCCAGGATCATGTTGGGATAGCCGCCGCCATGCCATTCGAACAGCTTGGCGGTGTAGTCCCAATAATCTTTCAGGCTCTCGCCCTTGATGGCGAACACGGGGATGCCTGCGGCGGCGATGGCGGCGGCGGCATGGTCCTGGGTCGAGTAGATGTTGCACGATACCCAGCGGATATCAGCGCCCAGCGCCTTGAGGGTTTCGATCAGCACGGCGGTCTGGATCGTCATGTGCAGCGAGCCGGCGATGCGGGCGCCCTTCAGGACCTGGGCCGGGCCGTATTCGGCGCGCGTGGCCATCAGGCCCGGCATCTCGATTTCGGCGATGTTGAGTTCCTTGCGGCCCCATTCGGCCAGGCTGATGTCTTTTACGATGTAGTCGTTGAAGTCCTTGCCGGCGGCCATGTGCGGATTCCCGAAAATTGCGGGCTGGCTATAGCAGCCGTATCCGGGCCGGGCAAGAAGGATATAAAGATTTCTGCATATCCTCGGAAGGAGCAGTTTTTCGCTGGCTTTACAGCAGTTTATGGCCCTTCGACGTCATAGCCATCGGCTCTGAGCAGGGCCGGAACGCCGTCGGGGCCAGCCAGGTGCGCCGCGCCCACGGTCACGAAGAAGCTGCGAGAATCTCCCAGCATGGTTTCGATCTGGGTTGCCCATTTGCGGTTGCGGTCGGTAACCAGGATTTTCTTGGCCCTGGGATTGGCCGCGAAGCTGACATCCATCAACGCACCCAATTGCTGTTCATCGCCATGGCTCCAGGCGGTGACCACCGGATCAAGGTCAATGGGAATATGGCCAATCCGCTTCAGGCCGGATTCGAACTGGTCCAGTTGCAGGTCATTATCGGTTGGCACCAGCATCTGGAATTGCTGATCCACCGTTTCCAGGTAACGCACTTGCCGGTTATGGTGCGTGGCCCAGTCCATCATCACATAATCCACGCCCGCATCGGGAAAATAACTGCGGTTCATGCTGTCGGCCAAACTCAGTTGCAGCGACACCAGCCAGGGCTGCTCACGATCGGTGATATTGGGTGACAAGTGCGCCGTTGCGATGGCGTTGTCATAGTCGCCCTGCGCCTCGGGCGGCAGCAGGGCGCGCAGGGATTGCCCGTCCGGCAGGCGGCCATGGGCATCAATCAGCGAATTCAGCGCGGCGCGCGAGGGCGTATCGGTCGCCACTTCGAAAACGAAAATATCGGTGTGGGCGATGGCATGCCAGATATCGGGCCTCAGCCAATCCGTGTTGGCGGGCAGCATGTGCAGCGAGCCGAACAAAGTGACCTGGCCGCCATGCGGTCCCTTGACGTGCCATAGGGCGGGATGGGCCGGCGGGACATCCGGATTGGCAGGCGCCGCGTCGCCCAGCGCAGGTGATCCGGCAAAGGCCAGCGTTCCGAGCAAAGCAAACACAGCCGCAAAAATCCTGACCATTGGCGCTCCTTCCCTGGCCGATGCCGCCTTACGCGGCGGCTCTTATGCCGGGATTATAGCGCCTTTGGCCGTCGGGGCAAAAAGGCAATGTTAGGCTTATGACGTAAGCCTAAAATCAGCGGGCTGCCGCGCACGGCCAAGACGCGCGGCCACTACGCTGGCGCTAGGCCGCCGGGCCGTGCTTGGTAATGGTGATCGGCAAGTCATTGCCGATCATCATTCCTCGCCGAACTTCGCCTCGATCAAGGCGAGCATAGCGGTCATGGCGGCGTCGGCATCGGGGCCGTCCGCCTCGACACCGATCTCACTGCCGATGCTGGCGGCCAGCATCATCAGGCCCATGATGGAGCGGGCATTCACCCGCTGACCATCCTTGATGATGGTGATTTCCGATTCAAACCGGGCGGCGGCTTCCACCACCTTGGCGCTGGCCCGCGCATGCAGGCCGCGCTTGTTGGTGATCAACGCCGTGGCGCTGCGCTTGGCGTCCATTATGCCCCGGTTTTCATCAAGCGAGGTCCGCGGATCCGGCGCGCATATATTTGCGGCCCGCTTCGATGGCTTCTTTCACGGCCTGGTCCAACGGCAGCTTGGCGCGAATATCAATCAGCTTGATCAGGCTGGGCAGGTTGACACCCGCCAGCACCTCGATCTTGCCGCGCTCCAGCAAGGTCAGCGCCAGGTTGCAGGGTGTGCCGCCGAACATGTCGGTGGCGATCACCACGCCATTGCCCATATCCACCGATTTGGCGGCGGCGGCGATTTCGCGCTGGCGCCGTTCAATATCGTCTTCGGGGCCGATGCAGACCGCGCGCAAATGGGTCTGCGGGCCAACCATATGTTCCATCGCCGAGATAAACTCCTGGGCGAGGCGGCCATGCGTGACGAGTACCAAACCGATCATGGGAATTCCGTTTGAAGGCGCGGAAAATAGGGGGGACTGCCGCCGCGCGAAAGGGGTATGTGGGGTGTTGCTGGGTTATTCCAAGTTAAAAGTGTCGCGGAAGCTATTTCGGCCAAAAGCCGCCAAAGCGGCGCGAATCCGCGCTCCGGCTGCGGCATGGCGGGCATCCACCACAATCAGCGGCACCCGCCGCAGGCCGTTCAGTTGTGCGGGCGGCTTGTAAAAGGCGGGCGCCGGCAGTCTTTGCCGGTTTGGACCCAGCCGCACCGCCATCGCCACCTGGGCGCTTTTGGCATAGGGCATCGCCACAATGCCGATGCCGTACAGTTCGATCAGCCCGGCGATGCTGGCGGGCGCCGCGGCATATAATTTTCCCCCGCGTGCCGACAGATCGCAGCGATCATCCGCCACCAGCCTGGCGCCGCCGTCCATCAACTGCAGTGCCAAGGAGGATTTGCCCGCGCCACTGGGGCCCAGCAACAGCACACCCTTGCCGCGAAAAGCGACGCAGCTGGCATGAATATTCGCCTTCACGGCAACACCGGAAACTCGACGACAAAACGTGCGCCACCACTTTCCACATTTTCTGCCCAGATGCGCCCGCTGGCATTTTCGGTGATCTGGCGCGCGATGGAGAGGCCCAGGCCCGAATTGTTTCCGAAATGCATGGCGGGCCGCTCGGTATAGAAGCGCTCAAAAATGGATTCCAGATTGTCGGGCGGAATGCCGGGGCCGCGATCCTCCACCGTCACCCGCGCCACGCCATGATTGCGCTGGGCACGGATCGTGATGACGCCGCCCACGGGATTGAAGGAAATTGCGTTGTCGATCAGGTTGCGGAAAACCTGACCCAGCCTTTCGTCATTGCCCATGATGCGGATGCCGGGCGGCAATTCGTCCAGCAAGGTGACCGTCTGGCCCTTGGAGATTTCGGTGATGTCGTAAATCTCGACGATGGTCTTCAGCAGATGCGACAGTTCGATCGCGCTGTGCCGTTCGCGCGACAATTCCGCATCCAGCCGCGAGGCGTCGGAGATGTCGGTGATCAGCCGGTCAATGCGCTTGACGTCCGCGCGCACCAGCGCCATCAGCTTCTGGCGCGTGGCATAGTCCGGCGCCCGCACCAGCATTTCCATCGCGGACGCCAGCGACGTCAGCGGATTCTTCAATTCATGCGCCACATCGGCGGCAAAGCGTTCGGTGGCACCGATGCGGTCATAGAGCGTCGCGGTCATCGCCTTCAGCGAGTCCGCCAGATCGCCGATTTCGTCGCGGCGCTCCGGCAGCGCAGGGATGGCGTCGCGTCCGGCCAGGCCTTCGCGGCGCACCCGGTCCGCCGCCGCCGCCAGCCGCCGCACCGGCTCGGCGATGGTGCCGGCCAGATACAGCGATGACAGCAGCATCACCGCAAAGGCGACCAGGAAAACCTCGATCAGGGTGAAGCGTTCCTGGCGCAGGATGTCGTCAATGTCACCGCCCTCGGTTGACACGAACAGCACGCCATAGATGGCGCGGAAACGTTGTACCGGCACCGCCACCGACACGACCAGCTTGTTCTGGTCATCCACCCGCTGGGCGCTGGCGGTGACGCCGCGCAGCGCATCGTCCACTTCCTGATAGGTGCGGCCGTCTTCGCTGCTCTCGGAATAGGGCGCCAGCCGCGCGAATGGCCGCACGCCCATGATCCCGTCATAAATGCGCCGCTCCACTTCCTTGATCTGGGTCCAGCGGTCGAGCGCCGGCAGCTCTTCAATCTGCACCGAGTTGCGCGCCAGCAGCATGCGCGTGTCCGCCACCAGCCGCCCGTTGGGCAGATACAATCGCGCCCGCAGCCGCGTCGGCGTGATCAGCTGGCGCAGCAGGGGCTCAGCTTCTGCCACTTTCAACGTGTGCGTTTCCGGATCGGTGGCATATTCGGCCAGAGTGCCCGCGACGATGGCGGCTTGTTCCTGCACCCCGGTCAGTCGTTCTTCCACCAAACCGCGGCCGGACGACTGCACCAGGATCACGCCGGCGGTGAGCACGACAAGGGCGATCGCGTTGAAAGCGATGATCCGCCAGGTGAGCGTCGAGAAATACGGCAACCGCACTTTACTCCTTGTAGCGGTAGCCCACGCCGTACAACGTCTCGATCGCGTCGAAATCGTCGGCCACAACTTTGAACTTCTTGCGCAGGCGCTTGATGTGGCTGTCTATGGTGCGGTCATCCACATAGACCTGATCGTCATAGGCCGCATCCATCAAACTATCGCGGCTTTTGACAAAGCCGGGCCGCTGCGCCAGCGCCTGAAGAATAAGAAATTCGGTGACGGTCAGGCGAACCGGCTTGCCTTCCCAGGTGCATTCATGGCGCTGGGGGTCGAGCGCCAGCTTGCCGCGCACCAGCGCTTCTTTTTTCTGCTCGCCAGGCACGGGCGGGGCATTCTTGCCTTCCGCCCGGCGCAGCACGGCGCGCACCCGCTCCAGCAGCAGGCGCTGCGAGAAAGGCTTGCGGATATAATCATCGGCCCCGGCATTCAGGCCCATCAATTCATCAATCTCTTCATCCTTGGAAGTGAGAAAGATCACCGGCAGGTCGGCGGCGCCTTGGCGCAGGCGGCGCAAAAGCTCCAGCCCATCCATGCGCGGCATCTTGATGTCCAGAATCGCCAGGTCGGGCGGCGCGCCAGTCAGCGCCGTCAGCGCCGCGGCGGGGTCGGAAAAGCTTTGGACATGATAACCCTCTTGCTCCAGCAGCATGGTGACCGATGCCAGAATGTTTTTGTCATCGTCAACCAGGGCGATATTGGCCATTGAATCCTTCGCATCGCTCTTTTCGCTGGGACTCAGTATAAGGCCCCGGCCATCAAAGCAAAGCCTTCCATGAAGCCAGGACTTCCATGAGCCCAGCCCTTCCATGAATCAGGTCCGGCCCTATGACCCGCACCGTTTCCAGAGTGCTGCGGGTTTTTACCACCATCGGCTGTTCTATCCGGATCGGCTGATCCGGCGGGTGATTGCACTGACCGGGCTGGCCCCCGGCGAAGCGGTGCTGGATCTGGGCACCGGGCCGGGCCTTCTGGCAGTGCCTTTTGCCGCCGCCGGCATGGCTGTGACGGCGGCCGATCCCGAACCCCTGATGCTGGATGCGGCAGCCGCGGCGGCACAGGCGGCGAATGTCACGGTATCACTGTGGCAGGGCGGCTCCTACGAACTGACGCCCCAGATGGGGCCTTACCGGCTGGTGACCATTGGCCGGGCCTTTCACTGGATGGACCGTGCCGCCACACTGGACATGCTGGACCGCATTGTCGCGCCGGGAGGTGCGGTGGCGTTTTTTCACGACGCCCATCCCGATGTCCCGGAAAATCGCTGGTTCCGCACCTTGCGCGAGATCAGTGACCGCTATTCCCGCGATGTTGGCCATGTCGCCGATCGCAAGGTGGGCGCGCATCGCCGCTATGAACCCTACCTGTTCGCTTCGGCTTTTTCCCAGTTGGACGGCCTCAGCGTCACATGCCGCACCGAAATTACGCTGGACGAGATGGTCGGCCGCGCTTATTCCATGTCCACCTGCGCGCCAGCCCGGTTGGGGGACCGGCAGGCGGCCTTTGAAAGCGATCTGCGAGCGGCGCTGACGCCCTTCGCCACCGATGGAAAATTCATCGAGATCGCCGAGATGGTGGCCATGGTGGCGCGGCGTCCGTAACAAAGAAAAACAAGATGCCTTTTGATTTCGAAAAATTCCAGCAGACCAAGGCCTATGACCTTGTCATGGGCCTGCCGCTGATTTTCTGGTTCGGCTATGTCGAGGCCTTCCGGGCGCGTGGGTCGCTGGGATATGCCGCGCGCCAGTTGATGGCGCAACCCGACAATCTTTATCTCAATATGCGCTTTATCTCGCTGTTCGCTTCGATCGCTTTCAACCTGCTGGCGGTGTACCTGATCGTGATGCGCGGCAGTCCGGTCAAGCGCTCCAAGGGCTGGTTGCCCAATGCCTGCGGCATTATTGGCACCTTCATCAGCGTCGGCATTTCCTATTTCCCGCCGGTGACCTTGCCGTTCGGCTGGCAGGTGGTCTCCACCACGCTGCTGCTGGTGGGCAGCGTCGGCTCTTTCGTGGTGCTGGCGAAGCTGGGCCGTTCCTTTTCCATCCTGCCGGAAGCGCGCATTCTGGTGACCAGCGGTCCCTATTCCATCGCCCGCCACCCGCTCTATGCCGTGGAGATCATCACCATTCTGGGCATGGGCATGCTGTACCAGCAGCCCCAGGCCAGCCTGCTGGCGGCTTGCGTGATCGCGATGCTGGTGGTGCGCACCATGTTCGAAGAAAAAGTGCTGACCGAAGCCTACCCGGAATATGCGGCCTACAGCGCCCGGGTGAAGCGCTTCGGATTTATCTAGCGCGGGTCTTTTCGCCCCTGGCGTCATCGCGCGTGCTCACGTGCTAACGCACGCTGCGCGCGACGCTCTTAGCCAGAAACGAAAATCCCTCGCTACTGAGAAAGTTTAAACGAATTCTACTTTGAGGATTTCGTACGATCTTGCGCCGCCGGGAGCGGCGACTTCGACCGGTGAACGATTGGCGCGCGTAGCGCGTGAGCCTGTCCGGCTGACAGGCGAAAAGGAGTGCTTAGGCGAGCGGCTAAGAGCCCGTTAGACGAATTCCACCTTCAGAATCTCGTAAGAGCGAGCTCCACCCGGCGCCGCGACTTCTACAGTGTCCCCTTTTGATTTGCCGATCAGGGCACGCGCAATCGGCGATGACAGCGAGATGCGACCGCTCTTGGCGTCGGATTCCACGTCGCCCACGATCTGGTATTTGCGCTTCTGGTCCGTGTCCTCGTCCACCAGGGTCACGGTGGCGCCGAACTTGACGCTGCCGCCTGACAATTTGGAAATGTCGATCACTTCGGCGCGGCCGATCTGGTCTTCCAGTTCCATCACCCGGCCTTCGATGAAGCTCTGCTTCTCCTTGGCGGCGTGATATTCGGCATTCTCGGACAGATCGCCATGGGCGCGCGCTTCCGCGATCGCCTTGATGATCTCATGGCGCTCCACATTCTTGAGCTGGTTCAGCTCGTCTTCCAGGCCCTTGAAGCCGGAAGCGGTCATCGGAATTTTTTCCATCGCCAGTGTCCCGAAAAGGGCAAAAAAATCGCGTCCGGCCAATGGGTCCGGAGAAGTGATCCGATGCCAAAATAAACTATTGATAATGCTGGGCTTTTAAAAAGCAGCCCAGCCCGTTACCCCAAAGAGTAAGACTGCAGGGGCGGCACTTCAAGGGTTGAGAAGCGGTTCGCGTAAGCGAATGAAACGGTCCAGCGGACCGTTTCAAGCGACGAAAGCCGCGAGCTTGGGCGAGCGCCGAAGCGCTGCCTTTCTAGAGAGCGAAACTTTGCAGCGGCGCGACCTCAAGCGAACCTGCCTTGAGCGCTCCGATGGCTTCGGTCGCAGCCTTGGCGCCCGCCATGGTGGTGTAATAGGGCACTTTCAGGGTCAGGGCCGCCCGGCGGATGGACGAACTATCCGCCAGGGCCTGGGAACCGTCTGTGGTGTTGAACACCAGATGGATCTCGCCATTTTTCAGCGCGTCCACCACATGGGGGCGGCCTTCCAGCACCTTGTTGATCACACTGACCTTCAGGCCCGCCGCTTCCAGCACGCGGGCGGTGCCACTGGTGGCGATCAGCGAAAATCCCAGGGCCACGAGAGCGCGCGCCGGTTCCACCACCAGATCCTTGTCACCGTCCTTGACCGAGAAGAACACGGTGCCGCCGGTCGGCAGCCGCGTTCCCGCGCCGATCTGGCTCTTGGCAAAGGCGCGGGCGAATGTGGTGTCCAGGCCCATGACTTCGCCGGTGGAGCGCATCTCCGGGCCCAGCACGGTATCCACGCCGGGAAAGCGGGCAAAAGGCAGCACCGCTTCCTTGACCGAGATATGGCGCGGCGCCGGTTTCTTCAAGTTGAAGGATGCCAATGTTTCGCCGGCCATGACGCGGCTGGCGATGGCCGCAACCGGCAGGCCGATGGCCTTGGCGACAAACGGCACGGTGCGGCTGGCGCGGGGATTGACCTCCAGCACATAAATCTCATTGCCCTGGATGGCATATTGCACATTCATCAGGCCGCGCACTTTCAGGGCAATCGCCATCGCTTTGGTCTGGCGTTCAATCTCCGCGACGATTTCCGGCTTTAAGGTATGCGGCGGCAGCGAGCAGGCGCTGTCGCCCGAATGCACGCCGGCTTCCTCGATATGTTCCATGATGCCGGCGATGAAGACATCGCTGTTCACGTCACAGATCGCATCCACATCCACTTCGGTGGCACGGTTGAGGAAGCCGTCAATCAGCACCGGATTGTCGCCGGAAATGCGGAACAGTTCACCCGAACTCACTTCGGCCTTGAGCTGCGCCTCGTCGGACACCACCACCATGCCGCGTCCGCCCAGCACATAGGAGGGGCGCAGGATCACCGGATAGCCAACCTGGCGCGCGGCAATCACGGCTTCTTCAGCCGTCATCACGGTGGCGTTGGGCGGCTGTTTCAGGCCCAGCTCTTCCAGCAGTTTCTGGAAACGCTTGCGGTCTTCCGCCAGGTCAATGGCATCGGCGCTGGTGCCCAGGATCGGCACGCCCGCATCGCGCAACCCATTGGCCAGCTTGAGCGGCGTCTGGCCGCCGAACTGCACGATCACGCCCGCCAGGCTGCCCTTTTCCTGTTCCTTGGTGATGATCTCCAGCACATCTTCCATGGTCAGCGGCTCGAAATAGAGCCTGTCCGACGTGTCGTAATCGGTGGAGACGGTTTCGGGATTGCAATTGACCATGATGGTTTCATAGCCCTGTGCCGACAGCGAGAAGGCGGCATGGCAGCAGCAATAGTCGAACTCGATGCCCTGGCCGATGCGGTTGGGACCGCCGCCCAGAATGATGATCTTTTTCTTGTCGCTGGGATCGGCCTCGCAAACGGTCTTGCCGCCGGTCAGTGATTCATAGGTCGAATACATATAGGGGGTCAGGGCAGCGAATTCGGCGGCACAGGAATCGATGCGCTTGAAGCAGGGCCGCACATTCAGCGCATGGCGCGCTGCTCGCACATCGTTTTCCTTTATGCCTGTCAGCTTGGCCAGCCGGGCATCAGAAAAGCCCATACTCTTGAGGCGGCGCAAACCCTTTTCATCTTTCGGCAGGCCGGATTTTTTTATTTCCGCTTCGGCCAGGATGATGGTTTCGACTTCGCCCAGGAACCAGGGGTCATAGCCGGTGATCTTCTGGATTTCGTCCAGCGGAAAGCCATGCCGCATCGCCTGCGCCGCGTTCAGCAGCCGATCCGGCGTGGCGCGCGCCAGCGCCGCGCGGATCGCGGTCTTGTCCGCCGCCAACGCTGTTTCATCAAAGCCGGTGAGGCCGGTTTCCAGCGAGCGCAGCGCCTTCTGGATGGATTCGCCAAAGGTCCGGCCGATGGCCATGGCTTCGCCCACCGATTTCATGGCGGTGGTCAGCAGCGGCTCGGCGCCGGGGAATTTCTCGAACGCAAAGCGCGGAATTTTGGTGACGACATAGTCAATCGTTGGCTCAAAACTGGCCGGCGTCACCTTGGTGATGTCGTTCTTCAGTTCGTCCAGGGTGTAACCGACGGCCAGCTTGGCGGCGATCTTGGCGATGGGAAAGCCCGTGGCCTTGGAGGCCAGCGCCGAGGACCGCGAGACACGCGGGTTCATCTCGATCACCACCATGCGCCCGTCCTTGGGGTTCACGGCGAACTGCACATTCGAGCCGCCCGTCTCAACCCCGATCTCGCGCAGCACGGCAATCGAAGCCGAACGCATGCGCTGATATTCCTTGTCGGTCAGGGTCAGGGCAGGGGCGATGGTGATGGAATCGCCGGTATGCACGCCCATGGCGTCAATATTTTCGATCGAGCAGATGATGATGGCGTTGTCGGCCTTGTCGCGCACCACCTCCATCTCGAATTCCTTCCAGCCAAGTACCGACTCTTCAATCAGCACTTCGCGGGTGGGGGAAGCTTCCATCCCGCCCTCGACGATGGCGAAGAATTCCTCGCGGTTATAGGCGATGCCGCCGCCGGTACCGCCCATGGTGAAGCTGGGACGAATGACGGTGGGCAGACCGATCTGATCCAGAACCGCCAGCGCCTTGGAAAAACTTTCCGGCGCCAGTTCGGTGACGGCGTTGCCATTGCCGTCATACAGGATGTTACCCGCCTGATCGCGTTTCTCGCGCAGATCGCCTTTCAAGGTGATGCCCTTGGGTGTTTCCAGGCCGATGGCATGCATGGCCTGCTTGAAACGCTCGCGGTCCTCCGCCTTGTCGATGGCGTCGGCGGTGGCGCCGATCAATTCGACATTGTGCCGTTCCAGCGCGCCGATCTTGCGCAGGCTGAGCGCGGTGTTCAGCGCCGTCTGGCCGCCCATGGTGGGCAGCAGCGCGAAGACCATGCCCGGCGGTACATTGGGCCGCTCGCGGATGATGACCTTTTCCACAAATTCCGGCGTGATGGGTTCGATATAGGTGGCATCGGCCAGACCCGGATCGGTCATGATGGTCGCGGGGTTCGAGTTGATCAGGACGACCCGGTAGCCTTCCTCGCGCAGCGCCTTGCAGGCCTGAGCGCCGGAATAGTCAAATTCGCAGGCTTGGCCGATCACGATAGGTCCCGCGCCGATGATCAGGACCGTGTGAATATCTGTACGTTTCGGCATGACAACTCGCGCGCAAGGTCGCCCAGCGCGGTGAAGCGCTTTTGACGGCCAGGATGTAGGTTAAGGGGACCGTTTAGTGCGGCGGCAGGGGGTACGCAACCCCTTATTTCAGCTCCGCCAGCGCAGCACACGTTCCTGCACAGGATTGGCGAATTCCGTGCCATTTTCGACCGATTCCGCCCAGGCTTTCTTGACCCGGTGGTACCAGATGGCCGGCATGTCCGAATCCTGGATCAGCATCAGTTTCGGGCTGAATTTCAGCCCCTCGCGCTGCAATTCCACGATCTTGCGGTCATCGCCGATAAAGGTCGGCCCCAGCGCTGTGAAAAAGGGCCGGATGAAACCCAGCCAGCCCGGCCAGTAAAACACCTGAATGACATCGGTATGTTCCGCGTCGCGGGGCGTGCAGACCGTGAGCCCGATCACCTTGAAAGGCTTACCCAGCAAGGTGCCCGCAATGATCTCAAAGCGGGTGGAGGGTAGTTCAAAGGTGATCTCGGTGGTGACGTCGCCCAGTAGCCCGTAGACCGGCTTGCTCGGCTTGTGCGCCGTCATCACAAAGCCGGTGGGCAGGGGGGCGTAATGCTTTTCTTTTACGCGCGCCTTGGATTTCCACCACCAATGCGCATGGACATAGGGGCCATGCGCCGGGTCCATCAGCCCGATCACAGCATGGTCAATGCCGCAGGGGAAAACTTGCGTCTCCGTCCAGCGCGGCGTGGCGCCTTCCAGCGGTACGCGCGGCGGATCGGATTTCGGCGGCGTTCCCGGCTTGTCGGCGACATAAATCCAGATCAGGCCGTCCTGTTCGCGCACCGGATAATTCCGTACACGGATTTTCTCCGGGTCGAGATCCTGGCCCGGCACCAGCGACGGGATGGCGCTGCACACGCCATCCTTGCGGAAACGCCAGCCATGATAGGGACACTCGACCGTGTTGTCGGCCATCAGCTTGCCTGCCGACAGCGGCACGCCGCGATGGGGGCAGATATCGCGAATGGCAAAGGCCGCGCCATCCCGCATGCGGCCCAGCAACACGGGCTCACCCAGCAGCATCTCACGCCGCATCTCGCCGCGCTTCAGGCTCGATGACAAAGCCGGCATGTACCAGAGATCGCGGACGTAAAGGTCTTCGCTCATGTTATCGGGCGAAAGGCCCAACTTCCGGCTTGCCCTGGGTGTTGAACAGGTTGCCCAATTCATCCTTGGCGCCCTGGGCGATGGCGGCGTCCTCGCTGCCGGCCTGGAAGCAGGTGAAATCCGGCCGGTCACGCCAGGCCAGCGGTCCGCACAGCCGCACATGCGCCTTCATCGCCGCGTCATGCACGATATTGATCTCGCGCTCATAATCCGGATCGCCTTGCTTGTAGCCGCCGAAATTCCCCAGATCACCAGAGGCGGCGAAGATGGCACTGACGCCGGGCACCTTGGCGATCTTGTCGGCATCGCGCAGCCCGTCCAAAGTCTCGATCATCAGGACCAACACCAGGTTATCATTGAAGGTCTGGCGATACCCACCCGGCACATTGCCCCAGAAGGCAGGCGTAAAGGCAGGCCCACCGCCGACGCTGCGCTCACCCAGCGGCGGAAAAAAGGCCCATTTCGCGGCCGTCCTGGCTTCCTCGACGCTGCGGATCGTGGGCACCACCAGTACCAGCGCGCCATCATCCAGCGCGTGCTGCTCGTCGAATTCATTGGCATTGGGAACGCGCACACCCGGCACGGCCTTGGCGTGGGGACAGGCCGACCACATGTCTGACACTTCTTGCCAGCTATGCGGCGAATGCTGCATCTCGGTCCAGATGAAGTCGTAACCGGCATTGGCCATGCTGCAATAGGTTTGGCCATCGCGCGCATAAAATACCGTGCCGCCTGTGACTTTGCCTCCCTGCATCAATTTGACCTTGGCGGGATTCCAGATTTTGCTGCCCACCGGCGCGTCAAAGACTGGGCCGTACTTCCATTTGCTCATGTCATAAGCGCCCTGGTTGACGGCGCCCGCCGGCGCCTTTGCCAGCGCGCCGCTGTCCACGCCCTTTGCCGCGGCCAGGGGAAACTTGCCGCCCGAGGCGACACTGTCTTCGGTGCCTTGCGCCAAGGCGGCGGCGCTTATCAAGGGCAATATGGTGCACAAGGCGGCGATGCGCAAAATTGATTTCATGCAAATCCCCTATTGCTGCGGCCGGCCGTGACACTGGCAGTGCCATCCCCATAAATCAAGCAAAGCGGGATTTTACGGCGTTGCAGCGCCCGGCGGCATCATCATTCCGGCCATTCCCGGCGGCAAGCCCTGTGGTCCTTGCGGTGCGGGTGGCGGCGTCATCAGCTTGGGCAAGTCGCTCGTCAGGGCCGCGCCTTTTTCCGGCGGCAGCTTGTAAGCCCAGCCGGCAATTTTGGCATTGAGAGCAGCGGCCTCATTGGCAACCATCGGGGCCGCGCCCGGTGCGGTGGAGGCGGACAGTTTTGCCCAAACATCGCTGCCCTGCTGGACAATATCGAAATTCACCAGCAGTCCGTCAAAGCTGCGCGCCACGGCATGACTTGCCTTGGTGAAATCCATCTGCGCGACCGGCTCGACATCGACCAGGCTGAAGCTGGTCACCGCATAGGCGATGGCGTTGATCATTTGCGAATTGGGCGTGCCCACCTTGGGCGGTGCGGCCAAGGTATAAACCGGATCTGACGGACGCAGGCGGTGGACGGTGTAAGCCGCGCCCTTGGCCGGCGTCACCGCAACTTCTTCCAGCCGCGCTGCGCCCAGATCCAGCACATGCGTGGAAAGCCACGCGGCGATTTCGCCATGCGGCGTGAACACGGTGCGCGCCAGCCAGGCCTGATTATCGCCGGGCTTGCGAACAAACACGCCCGAGGTGCCGTTGGGATCGCCCAGTTCTTCCATATTGCCCAGGATCAGCGATGCCAGCACCGCGCCGTGACTGTCCTTGACAGTAATCTGTGTGCCGCCGCCTTTTGGCGGCGTGTCCAGCGCCAGATAGTGCAGCCAGTCGGCGCGATCGGTCTTGGGCGCGATGGTCTCCAGCGCCGCCAATCCGATCAATGTATGCCGCACCTCGTCGAAATCGGCGGGATAGTTGCCCTTGCCCGGAAGCACCCAGCCTTTGCCATTCTGACCCACCACATGGAACGTGCCGGCATGGCTGGTGACTTCTATCACGGCGGAATTTTTCACATTGGCGGAAAAGCCGGGCAATACTTCGGTCGGCGTGTATTGCGGCGTGCCTTCTGCCGCGCGCTGTTCCAGCGCAAAGCCGGCCAGCAAAATGCTGACCAGCGCCGCGCTGCCAAGCCCGATCAATATGCGGCGGCGCTTGTCCATCAGGCCTTCGCCTCCGTGCGTATGCCGCGCGCCCGGTTGCGCCGCCTTATGCCGAACCAGATGGCGAAGACCACGACCAGCAGCGGCATCAGCAGGATATTGATGAAGGCGAGAATGGTGCCCAGACGGTCAATATCGGCCCGCAGCTGGCGCTGCACATCGCGCAGCACGGCGCGGGTGCCAGCGATCTCGCGCCGCACCCGTTCGATTTCAGCATTCTGCGCCGGCGTCAGGGCGATGCCGCTGTCGCTGCCGCCTTGCTGCAATTGTGCTATCTCCTGCTGCGAGGCGGTGAGACGGCCCTGCAAATTGGTCACGGTCTCGCGGTATTTCAGTTCGGCATCCGCCTGCATGGCGCGCACCACAGTGAAGGGACGCTCCGTGTCTCCGCGCATGCGCAGCGAAATCAAATCGTCCGAGCCGCTGAGATTTTCCACCGCCCCCAGCACCAGTCCTTCATTGTCGGCAAAGGGCGCCGCCGCCGGCCCGTCGCTGCTCAGCCAGAAACGGTCGTCGAAAATGTCGGTGTCGGCAACGACGATGACATTGATATTGCCCTGTCCGACGCCTGGAAATACCGCTGTTCCGGTGATGCGCGCCGCGATGGTGTAGCGCGTGTTGGTCGGCATGCCCATTTGCAGACTGGCCGGTTCGTCCAGGCCAGCCATGACCGTATTGCGATCCGCCAGCGCCGCTTCGTTGCTGGAACTGATCAGCGGCTCGAAATGCGTGGTGGCGCCTTTGACCGGCGTCAGCGAACCAACGCTGGCCAGATTGAGGCTCTGCAGACTGGCGGTGACGGGATCGCGCGGCGCAAAATTTTCCGGTGTCAGATGCAGCCACAATGGATAGGCTATGGACTGGCCCTGCTCACCGGTGCGGATGCGCTGCGACAGATGACGGTCCAGCACCACTTTCTGCGGCGAATAATCCACGCCCCAGCCTTTCAGCAGCGGCGTCAGGTCGGACGATGGTGGCGCGTCGGGGTTGTTTTCGTGCCGCACCAGTTCCGACAGCGGATCAACAAAAATCAACGCCTTGCCGCCATGCAACACGAACATCTCAATCTGGCGCAACTGCACCGCCCCGACATTCTCTGGGTGGGCGATCAGCATCAAATTGGTGCCGGCGGGAATGGCGGCAAAATCGGGCTGCAGCATCGTGATGGCATAATCGCGCTGCAGCTGGGTGAAGATGGTCATGGGCTGGCCTGGTGTGGCCGGCGCATTGGTCAAAGGCAACGACGACAACACCGCCAGCTTGGGCTTTTCGGGGTGGGAAAGCTGATACAGCAGCGAGGTCAGGTCATATTCCAGATAGGCTTCCCGCTCTGCTGCCAGGTAGGGAATGGCTTCCTTCTCGTCGATGCTGCTGGTGCCCACCAGGCCGAGATAAAGCGTGTTGCCGCCGGTGGTCGGCACGGCCCTGATGCCGGCAGCGTTGGCTTCATCCTCTTCGGGGGTGAAAGGCTCGGGATCAACATCTTCCAGGACGATCTTGCCATGGCTGAGGCTGGCATATTCGCCCAGCAGATCGCGCACCCGTTTGGCATAGGCGGCGGTGCCCGGATATTTGGCGGAATTCTTCCGGGAAAAATAGAAGCGCAACGTCACCGGCTCAGGCAGCTTGGAAATTATGGCGCGGGTGCCGTCCGACAATGTGTAGGTGCCGGCATGGGTCAGATCCAGCCGCGTGTCGGTGAAGAAATTGCTGACGAAGACATTCAGGCCGACAAACAGCAGTGCCGCGAGCGTCAGGGCTATCCAGGCGAATTTGCGCTGCGACATCATCTCAGCCGCTCTTGGTCAAATCGATAATCAGCATGTTCGCATAGAGGAACAGTCCGATCACCGAGAAAAAGAAAATCGCATCGCGCAGATCAATCACTCCCGCCGTGATGGCGGTGAAATGGGTGAGGAAGCTGAAGGACGATACCACCTCCACCAGCGCGGGCGGCGCCCAGCCCTGGAACGCGTCCATCACCGCCGAGGCGCCCGCCACGGTAAACAGAAAACAAACCACCAAGGTGACGACAAAGGCAATCACCTGGTTGCTGGTGGCGGAAGAGATTGCTGCCCCGATTGACAGATAGGCGCCGGCCATCAGGAAGCTGCCAAGATAAGACGCCACGATCACGCCATTGTCGGGATGGCCCAGATAATTGACCGTGATCCAGACGGGAAAGGTCAGTGCCAGCGCCAGCCCGGCAAAGACCCAGGCGGCGAGGAACTTGCCCAGCACCGTGGCCCAGACCGGCAAGGGCAGGGTTAGCAGCAATTCAATGCTACCGCTGCGCTTTTCTTCCGCCCACAGCCGCATGGTCAGCGCCGGGATCAGGAACAGATAGAGCCAGGGATGAAAGCCGAAAAACACCGACAGGTCGGCGGCGCCGTTGCCGTAAAAATTCCCGATATAAAACGTGAAGATGCCGATCGAGAACAGGAAGATGATGAGAAAGACAAACGCGATCGGCGTCGCGAAATAGGCGCCGAACTCCCGCCGGAAAACGGCCCCCATCGCGCTCATGCCGCCACCTCTTCGGTGCTGGTCAGGCTGCGGAACAGATCGTCCAGCCTGCCGCTGGGGGCGCGGGCCGCCAAACTTGCCGGTGTCCCATCCGCCACCAGCGCGCCGCGATTGATGATCACGGCGCGGCTGCACATGGCTTCGACTTCCTCCAGCATATGGGTGGAAATCACGATGGTCTTGCGCGCCGCGATGCTGCGGATCAGTTCGCGCACCGCATGTTTCTGGTTGGGGTCCAGGCCGTCCGTTGGCTCGTCCAGGATCAGCACATCGGGATCGTGCAGAATGGCCTGCGCCAGTCCGACCCTGCGGCGAAACCCCTTGGACAATGTTTCGATCGGCCGGTCCATCACCGCGTCCAGCCCGGTATGCGCCACGGCGCTGTTCTGCGCCGCACGGGCGGCGGCGCCATGCAGGCCGCGCGCGCCGGCGATAAAGTTCAGAAATTCACGCGGCGTCATTTCGCCATAGGCGGGCGCGCCTTCGGGCAGATAACCGATCCTGACCTGGGCGCGCAGCGTGTCGCTGCCGATATCATGGCCGCAGACCCTGACGGTGCCGCTGTCCGGCGTCAAAAAGCCGGTGATCATTTTCATGGTGGTGGTCTTGCCCGCGCCATTGGGGCCGAGGAATCCCAGCACCTCTCCCTGACCCACGGACAAGGACAGGCCATCGACCGCGGTCCTGGCGTCAAAACGCTTGGTCAGTTTTTCAATTTCGAGCATAGTCCTGCGGAAAATAAGGACGAAAGTCCGTTTAAAGAAAGAGGCAGTCCTCCGCAAGCGGACCTGCCCGGAGGGAATGACGTGGTCGATCTGAAAATCCTGCGCCGTGCGCTGCTGGTTGGCTTGATTTTCGAACTGCTGCTGGTCGCGATGGGTCATTACCGCCCCCGCTTCCGGCCGACCTTCGAGCTGTTCGGCTGCATGATGATCGCCGGCGTGGCGGGGCTGCTCTATGCCCGCGACCTGGCGCGCGGCTTTGGTGCGGGCGCGCTGGGCGGCGCCGCCATCGGCGCGACGTGCGGGATCGTGGCTGTGGCTTCGGCCAGCGTGTTGGGCGACCGGCCTGATCTGTACATTCCCTATGGCGTGATCGTTTCGACTTTGACCGGCGGCATCGGCGGGCTGTTCGGCCAGATGGACGCGATGTTTAAAGCGTTCCTGAAAACGCTTCGCGATAACAATTCCGGCTGAAGAAATTGTCGGTTGGCGCGGCGAACGGCCCGGAAAGGGCTGGGGGGCTTGAGTTCCGGACCGGTCAAATCGCGGCCAACCGACGATGAGATAATTGGATCGGAAAGCGGCTCTCGCATGGTTCAATCGTGACCATTTAAAGGCAGGGATTACTTATGGGTCATATGGTCGAACCGACGCCGCAATTGCTGGAATATCTGGCGAAATTCGGTGCCCGCGAATCGCAGGAACAGGACAGGTGCCGGACAGAAACCCAAAGCCGCGCCGACGCCCAGATGCAGATTGCGCCAGAACAGGGCGCTTTTCTCGGCCTGCTGATTCGGATGATCGGCGCCCGCCGCTGCATCGAGGTTGGCAGCTTCACCGGCTATAGCGCCCTCAGTATGGCGCTGGCCCTGCCGGAGGACGGAAGCATTGTGGCGCTGGATGTCAGCAAGGACTTCACGGACATCGCCCAGGGCTATTGGAAGCGCGCCGGCGTCAGCGGCAAGATTGAACTGCGCTTGGGCCCAGCTCAGGCTTCGCTGGAAAAGATGATCGCAGCGGGTGAGGGCCCTTTCGACCTGGTTTTCATTGACGCCGACAAGCCCGGCTATGACGGCTATTATGAAGCCGCGCTGAAATTGCTGCGGCCCGGCGGGGTGATCGCGCTCGACAATATGCTGTATTCCGGCGAAGTCGCTGATGCCCGGCCCTCCGGCAACGCGGCGGCGCTGGCGCTGCTGAACGCCAAAATCCATACCGATTCACGGGTGGACATGGCGCTCACCTCCATCGGCGACGGCCTGATGCTGGCCAGAAAACGCTAGACGCGGCCAGCTTCCGCCCCCATCATTGCGTCACATGGTGGAAGAACCCATAGCGTTTCACCGCGCCCTCAAGTCAGCAGATGGCGCGCGGCAGACAGACGAAAAGCCGGTGCCCCGCATCAGCTTCGACCGGCAGGAACTCAACCGCATATTGGCGATCTACGGCCGCATGGTTGCGGCTGGCGAATGGCGTGATTACGCCTTGGATTTCTTGGAAGAGACGGCGGTGTTCTCCATCTTCCGCCGCTCCAGCGAGATGCCGCTCTTCCGCGTGGAAAAATGTCCCCGGCTGCGGAACAAGCAGGGCCAATATGCCGTGATCGCGGCTGGTGGCTTGGTGCTCAAGCGCGGTCACGAACTGGCGCAGGTGCTGCGCATCTTCGACAAGAAATTGCTGAAGGCGATGTCGGCACTATAGCAGCCAACAAAAAAGCCCGGCATCGCTGCCGGGCTTTTTGTTTCACGTTGCTTGCCGCTTAGCGGCGATTGCCCATGAAGCGCAGCAGGAACATGAACAGGTTGACGAAATCGAGATAGAGCCGCAGCGAGCCCATGATCGCCTTCTTGCCCGCCATCTCGCCGTCATCACCAACATAATACATGTTCTTGATGTTCTGGCTGTCATAGGCGGTGAGGCCCGTGAAGATCAGAACACCCAGCACCGAGATCACGAATTGCAGCTGGCTGGACTGGAAGAACATCCCGACCACCGAGGCCAGGATCAACCCGATCAGGCCCATGAACAGGAACGAGCCCATGGCGGTGAGATCACGACCGGTGGTGTAGCCATACAAGCTCATGGCGCCAAAGGTGCCGGCGGTGACGAAGAAGGTCATCGCGACGCTGGTGCCGGTATAGAGCAGCAGGATAGTGGAGAGCGAAATGCCCATCAGCGCGGCATAGGCCCAGAAGGTCAGCTGCGCCGTGGCGAAGCTCATCTTCTGAATGCGGATGGAGAGGAAGAACACCATCGCCAGCGGCGCGAACATCGCGATCCAGCCCAGAATGTTGGGCTGGGCGACCACGCCTCTGGCGGTCTCCACCTGATTGTAGAAAATCTGCTGCAGCGGTGTGTTGGCGACCAGCCAAGCGACACCGCCGGTCAGACCGAGGCCGACCAGCATGTAGTTATAGACGCGCAGCATGTAAGCGCGCAGTCCGGAATCCATCGACGCCGCCGTGGTGGCGGTGGCATAGCGGGGATCGTAATTGGCCATTGGGGAACTCCTTTGAACCCCCAGTATATCGTGATTTGCGACGCGCGTATCAAGGCCCGATTAGGCCTTTGATTTCAGATGATTAACTTATGCTCATCCGGGAGGCGGTTTTCAGCCATTGCGCAGGCGCGCCGCCGGCCGGGCCCGCAGGGCCGCCAGGGCGCCGATCAGCCCGAACAGCAACGCCGCGGTTCCGCCGCCCGCCACGGTCAAAAGGACGGCATTGCCGTCAAAGACAAAGTTGATGTTCAGGATCTGTGTGGCGGCGATGGCGGCGGCCAGGCTGCCCGCCCCCAGCGCGATGATGCCCGTGGCCACGCCCAGAAAGCCATATTCGGCGATATAGACCAAAGCGATCTGGGTGCGCGTGGCGCCCACCACTTTCAGCACCGTGGCGTCGTAGAGCCGGGTGCGCGCGCCCGCCGCGATGGTGCCGGCCAGCACCAGCAGTCCGGCTAGAATGGTGACCAGGCTGGCGGCGCTGATGCCGGTGGCCAATTGCTGCAGCAAAACATCCACCTGGGCGATGGCATCCTTCACCCGCACCGTGGAGACACCCGGATATTGATCCGTGATGCGGTTGTACATGGCGTTCTCCTCGCCGCCGTCCACCCGTACCGTGGCCATGAAGCTGTGCGGCGCCTTGTCAATCAGGCCGGGAGAGAGCACCAGCACAAAATTCTGTCCGCCCTGGGTGAAATCCACTTTGCGCAGATTGGCGATGCGGCCCGTGATCTCCCGCCCCAGCACATTCAAGGTGATGCTGTCGCCGATCTTGAGGCCAGTGCCTTTGGCGACATCCTGGTCCAATGAGATAAGCGTGGGACCGGCATAATTCTGCGGCCACCAATCGCCCTTGGTGATGACGGTGCCGGGTGGCGGCGCGGCGGAATAGGTGATGCCGCGGTCACCATTGACCACCCACTTCACGTCGCTGCTGATCTTGGCATCCGCCGACGCAACGCCATTCAGCGAAGTAATCCGTCCACGGATCATTGGCGTGCGCTGATAGGCGCTTTCGCTGGGAAAGCTGGCGATGGCCTTGTCGAAAGCCGCCGTCTGGTCCGGCTGGATATCGACGAAAAAGAAACTGGGCGCGCGGGCGGGCAGGGCTTCATTGACTTCCGAGGCGATGGACCGGTCCAGCAGGGTGACGGTGGCCAGCAACGTCAGCCCCAGTCCCAACGCCGTGATGACGCCAGCGGTAGCAGCGCCAGGCCGCACCAGATCGCCCAGCGCCAGCCGCAGCAGCGGCGAACGCGGCCGGGGCAGTTTTCGCAAGCCCCGCGTAACACCGGCGGCAAGCAGGCGCAGCAACAACAGCACCGCCGCCGCGCCGCCCAGGAATTCGGCGGCGAACAAAGGTGAGGGCGCCAGCAACAGCATCAGCGCCGCGATCAGGACAGCGGCGATGCCCGCCACGATCAGATAACCGGCTCCCGGGCGTGTGGGGGTGGGCGCCACGGTTTCGCGCAGCAGGCTGGCGGGTGGAATGGCCTGCGCCCGGCCCAGCGGCGGCACGGAAAACAGGATGGCCGACAACAGGCCGAACCCCGCCGCCAGCAGCAGCGGCCCTGGGTAGATACCCAGCTCTGGCGGCATGGGCAGGCTGTCCTTGTAGAAATAAGCGATGGCGAACGGCGCGGCGGCGCCGATCATGGCGCCCAGCAGCACGGCGGCCAAGGCAATCGCCATCACCTGCAGGAAGAACACCAGGAACACCAGTTGGCCATCGGCGCCCAGCGATTTGAGGATTGCGATGTCAAAGCGCTTGCGATCCAGAAAGGCCGACACCGCTTCGCTGGCGCCCACGCCGCCCACACCTAATGCCGTCAACCCGACCAAAGTGAGGAACATCGCCACCTGCTCGACAAAACGGCGAATGCCCGGCGCGGCATCGGTGCGGTCGCGGATTTCCCAGCCGGCATCCGGAAAGGCAGAATCTGCGTCAGCCTTGAAGGCTTCAATCGTCGTGCTGCGTGTGAAGGCGAGGCGATAGGTGTAGTCAATCAAACTGTCGGGCCGCACCAGCCCGGTGCCCGCCAGCGCCTTGGCCGCGATCAACACATGCGGTCCGAGCGAAAAGCCGGTGGAGATGCGGTCAGGCTCGCTATTCAGCACCGCCATGATCCGCAAAGTGGCATCGCCGATGCGGATCAGGTCGCCGCGCCGTACATGCAGCCGGTCCAGCAGGCTCTGCTCCGCAGCGGCGCCGCAAACACCGTCATCCTCGCAATAAAGCACAGCGGATGTTTGCTGGCTTGGCGTGAAACTGGGCGCGCCGAACATGGGCCAATTGCCGTCCACCGCTTTCAGTTCAATCAGCTGGCGTTCCGCCTGGTGGCCATCGCGCAAAGCATAGGACATGGCGCGCATCGAGACACCCGCCGAAATTTTTCCATAGCGCGACAGAAAATCATGTTCTGCTGCTGTTGCCGGACGGTGCACCAATTGCACCGCGACATCGCCGCCCAGGAATGTCTGGCCCTGGTCGCGCAAGCCATTGAGGAACGCGGTGCTGAGGGATTCCACGCCGGCGATGGCTGCGGTGCCCACCAAAAGACAAAGAAAGAAAATGCGAAAGCCGCGCATGCCGCCGCGCAATTCGCGCCGTGCAAAAACCCAGGCGCGTTTCACCGACGCCAAGCTAACCATCCGATATGATCCGGCCGCTTTGCAGCCGCACCACCCGCTGGCAGCGCTGCGCCAAACTGTCCTCATGCGTCACCAGGAACAGGGTGGCGCCGCGTTCGGCGTTCAGCGCGAACAGCAGATCGGCAACGGCGCTGCCATTGGCGCTGTCCAGATTGCCGGTGGGTTCGTCAGCGAACAGCACATCCGGGCGCGGCGCCATGGCGCGGGCGAGCGCCACGCGCTGCTGCTCGCCGCCCGACAATTGGCCGGGATAATGTGTGCCGCGCGCGGCCAACCCGACTGTCTTGAGTTCGGCGGCGGCCCGATCCCAGGCATCGGCAATCCCCGACAGTTCTAGCGGCACGGCGACATTTTCCAGCGCTGTCATGGTCGGAATCAGGTGAAAGGCCTGGAACACGATTCCCACCCGGCCGCGCCGGAAGCGCGCCGCTGCATCTTCGCCCATGCGGGTGATATCGGTCCCGGCCACAGCAATTCGCCCGCTCGAAGGCCTCTCCAGCCCCGCCGCCACCATCAAAAGCGAGGATTTGCCGGAGCCGGACGGCCCGGTGAGCGCCACGCTCTGCCCTGCCGGCACCTCCAGCGACACGCCATTGAGGATATTGACCGGCCCGGCGGCGCTGGCCAGTTGCAGGTGGACTTCTGATAAGCTGATGGCAGGCTGCGGATTCTGCATAGGACCCGTTTAGCGGAAGAGTTGGGTTTGCGGTAGTTTAAGAGAACTGGCCATCATGACATTGCGTTTCAAGCTTGTTCTCGCCGCCACTTTGTTTATGGCAGGCCCGGCCTTGGCCAAGCCCGTCCACATCCTCGCCCTCGGCAGCAGCCTGACGCAAGGCTATGGCCTGCCGCCCGGCACCGAATTTCCCGTCCAGCTCCAGGCCGCCCTGAAAGCCGCCGGCATTGACGCGGTGGTGGAAAATGCCGGTGTGTCAGGCGACACATCTTCGGGCGGACTGTCGCGGCTGGACTGGTCGCTGGCCGATCATCCGCAAGCGGCCATCATCGAGCTGGGCTCGAACGATATGCTGCGCGGTGTGCCCCCGGACGTGACGGAAAAGAATCTGCGCGCCATCCTCACCACCTTGCAAAAGGATCATGTCGCGGTGCTGCTGGTCGGCATGATGGCGCAGCGCAATCTGGGCGCCGATTACGTCAAACAGTTTGACGCCATCTATCCGCGCCTGGCCAAGGATTATAACGTGGTCTTTTATCCTTTCTGGCTGGACGGCGTGGCGATGAACCCCAAGCTCAACCAGGCTGACGGCATGCACCCCAATCCCGCCGGGGTGAAAATCATCGTCGCCCGCATGCTGCCCGATGTGAAAAAGATGCTGGCACAGGTAAAGCCCTGATGTTCAAACGCCTGCTCTCGGTCGGCGGCTTTACCCTGCTGTCGCGTATCACCGGCTTCGCGCGCGACATATTGCTGGCCTGGACCCTGGGCGGCGGGCTGATGTCGGACGCCTTCTTTGTCGCCTTTGTGTTTCCCAACAATTTTCGCGCCATCTTCGGCGAGGGGACCATCAACCCTGCCTTCCTGCCGCGCTATGCCGCCCTGCATGCGCGCGGCGAAGAGGCCAAGGCCGCGCGCTTCGCCGATGCAGTCTTTTCCTGGCAGATCGCGGCGCAAATTCTGTTGTTGGCGGCGGCCACGCTTTTCATGCCTGCCATCATCCGCCTGCTGGCGCCCGGCTTCGCGTCCAACCCCGTGCAATTCGCCCTGACCGTCAGCCTGGCGCGGGTGACCTTTCCCTATCTGATCCTCACTCTGGTGGCGGTGCAGCTTTCCGCCATGCTCAACGCCATCGAGAAATTCTGGGCCGCCGCTGCCTGGTCGAACTTGCTCAATCTTTCGATGATCGCGACCCTGGCCTGCTGGCACTGGTTTCCGAGCGCCGCCTACGCCGCCGCCTGGGGCGTGTTGCTGGGCGGTGTGGCACAACTGGTCTTTATTCTCTGGGCGGCGGCGCGCGAAGGGCTTTGGCTGCGCCTCTCCTGGCCGCGCTGGTCCCCTGAAATCAAAGAGTTCTTCATTGCCTTTGGCGCCGTGACCATCGGCGCCGGCAGTGTGGTGATCTCGCCTTTCATTGACACGATCATCGCCAGCCTGCTGCCCGCCGGCAGCCGGACGGTGCTTTATTATGCCGACCGCATCAACCAGTTGCCGCTTGGCGTGCTGGGGATCGCGCTGGGCACTGTGTTGCTGCCGGAAATGTCGCGGCGGCTGGCGCAAGGTGACAGCGCGGGGTCCGATGCGGCGCAGAACCGTTCGGCCGCAACCAGCCTGCTTCTGACGTTGCCATTCGCGGCCGTGTTCCTGGCCGTTCCCGGCACCATCATGCGGGCATTGTTCGCCCATGGCGCCTTCGACGCCGGCGCCGCAACCTTGGCCGCAACCGCTTTGGCCGCTTATGGCGTGGGCTTGCCCGCCATGGCGCTGGTGCGGATTGTCGCTTCCACTTTTTATGCCCGGCACGACACGTTGACGCCCGCGCGCGCCACCATCACCGCCATTATCATCAACATCATCCTGAAAGTGATTTTCGTCTGGGGTTTGCATTTGGGTGTTGCGGGCGTCGCTTTGGGCACGGCACTGGGCGCCTGGATCAATGTCGGCCTGTTGACCTGGTTCGGACATAGCCGCGCCCTTCTGGCCATTGAGAAGAATTTCGTGAAATCGCTGCCGCCCGTGCTGATGGCCGCCATCGCCACCGGCGTGGCGGCCTGGGCTGGCGCCAGGATCGCCGGGCCGCTGCTGTCGGGCCATTATTCCGATATTGCCGGGCTCGCAGGCGCGATGGTGCTGGGCACCATGGCGTATGGCGTGACGGTTTTGATCTTCCGCCGTGCCCTGCCGCTGGGTAAATTCGCCCGATGAGATTGTTCGTGGCGTTGCCGCTGCCGCAAAGTGTGGCGCAATCCCTGTTGCTGATTCAGGGCGGTGTGCCCGGCGCCCGCTGGCAAAGCCGCGAGCAGCTGCATCTCACCCTGCGCTTCATCGGCGAGGTGGACAATCAGACCGCCATTCTTCTGGATGAAGTGCTGGCCGGCATCCATGCCCCAGCCTTCGAGATGCAGCTGCATGCCGTCGGCCAGTTCGGCGGCAATCACATGCATGCGCTTTGGGCCGCGGTGCGCAAGAATGAAGCGCTGGAACATTTACAGCGCAAGGTGGATAGCGCCATTCGCAAGATCGGCCAACCGCAGGACGCGCACAAATTTACACCGCATGTGACCTTGGCGCGGCTACGCCATCCGGAACCCGCCAAGGCGGTGGAATGGCTGACGCAGCACGCGCTTTACACCAGTCCCGAATTCACAGTCGGCGCGTTCCAGCTTTATTCCAGCAAGCTGACCAGTGATGGCAGCATCTATAGGATTGAGCAGGATTATCCCTTGGAGGGCCTTTATGACGAAGCTGACGATTGAAGATCTGAAAGCCGCGCTGAAGCGGCTGCCTGACTGGCAGTTGGCCAAGGACCGCGAGGCTATCACGCGAAAGTTCCAGTTCGTGGATTTCGACGCCGCCTTCGCCTTTATGACCCGAGCGGCCCTGCTGGCTGCGAAAATGGACCATCATCCCGAATGGTTCAACGTCTACAACAAGGTGGACGTCACCCTGGCGACGCATGATGCCGGCGGCGTCACGCAGAAGGATATTGATCTGGCCACCGCCATGGACGGCTATGCCATCGTCGGCGCCCAGCGCTAAGTGGAACCATTGTCCACATGGGCCGTTTGCCAATGGACAACAGGGAGATTTCCATGATCATCGAAAATTCCGGCGGCGGCAACGGCGGCAGCGTCTTTCTGGCATTCCTGGTTGGCGCGGTGATGGTTGGCATCGCCATTGTCGGCTTCTTCATGTGGGACAATTACAAAAGCGGCGGCCATCCCGCGGCGCCCGCAATCAACGTCACCGTCAAGCACTGACCTTTAGCGCCGCTGGCGGTCCATCACCGCCAGCGCAGCGCACCCGACCGGCGGCGACAGCAACACGGCTATCGCGAACCACAGCGCAGCATTGCGTTTGTGGATTTTGGCCCAATAGGCCACGCCCATGGATGCCAGAACCCAGAAAAAACCAGCATCTACTTCTTTGCGTTCTTGATCAGATCGTCCACCACCGAAGGATCCGCCAAGGTTGAGGTATCGCCCAGACTGCCAATCTCGCCTTCGGCGATCTTGCGCAAAATCCGCCGCATGATCTTGCCCGAACGAGTCTTGGGCAGGCCCGGCGCGAACTGAATCACATCCGGTTTGGCGATGGGCCCGATCTCCTGCCCGACATGCCGTTTGAGCTCGTGCGCCAACGCTTCATGCGCCGTCACGCCCTGGTTCAAGGTGACGTAAGCATAAATGCCCTGGCCCTTGATGTCGTGTGGATAGCCCACCACCGCTGCTTCCGCGACATGCGGATGCGCCACCAGGGCGCTTTCCACTTCGGCAGTGCCCATCCGGTGGCCGGAAACATTGATCACATCATCCACGCGGCCAGTGATCCAGTAATAGCCGTCTTCGTCGCGGCGGCAGCCATCGCCGGTGAAATACTTGCCTTTGTAAGTCTTGAAATAGGTATCAATGAAGCGCTGGTGATCGCCATAGACGGTGCGCATCTGTCCAGGCCAGCTGCGCGCGATCACCAGATTGCCGGTCGCCGCGCCTTCCAGGACATTGCCGTCGGCGTCCATGATCTGCGGCACTACGCCGGGCAGCGGCAGGGTGGCCGAACCGGGCTTTAAAGCGGTGGCGCCGGGCAGGGGTGTGATCAGGTGTCCGCCCGTCTCGGTCTGCCACCAGGTATCCATAATCGGGCACCGCCCATCGCCGACCACGCGATGATACCAGTTCCAGGCTTCCGGATTGATCGGCTCGCCCACCGATCCCAGCAAGCGCAGGCTGGCGCGGCTGGTTTTGGTCACGGGTGCATCGCCCTCGCGCATCAGGGCGCGGATCGCCGTCGGCGCGGTGTAAAAGATATTGACCTTTTGCTTGTCTATCACCTCCCAAAAGCGCGAGCTGGTGGGATAATTCGGCACCCCCTCGAACATCAAAGTGGTGGCGCCATTGGCCAGCGGGCCATAGAGGATATAGCTGTGGCCGGTGACCCAGCCGACATCGGCGGTGCACCAATAGATATCGCCCTCGTGATAATCGAACACATAATGATGCGTCCAGGCCGCCCATAACAAATAGCCTGCGGATGTATGCAGAACGCCCTTGGGCTTGCCGGTCGAGCCGGAGGTATAAAGAATGAATAGTGGGTCTTCCGCATTCATCGCTTCGGCCGGGCAATCACCGCTCACCGATGCCATTTCGTCGTGATACCAGCGGTCGCGGCCTTCCTGCATCATCACCGGGCCGCCCGTGCGCTTGACAACAATCACGTCCGTGACGCCGGGGCATTTGGTCAGCGCTTCATCCACATTCTTCTTCAGCGGCACGGCTTTGCCGCCGCGCAAGCCTTCATCCGCGGTGATGACAATCCGGGAATCGCAATCCTGGATACGTCCCGCCACGCTGTCGGGAGAGAAGCCGCCAAACACCACCGAATGCACTGCGCCGATACGGGCGCAGGCCAACATGGCGTAAGCCGCTTCGGGGATCATCGGCATGTAAATGGTGACCCGGTCACCTTTTTTGACGCCGCGCGCTTTCAGCACATTGGCGAAGTGGCAAACCGCTTCATGCAATGCGTTGTAGGTGATGTGCTGGCTTTGCGCCGGATCGTCGCCTTCCCAGATAATTGCGATCTGCTCGCCGCGTTTCGCCAGATGCCGGTCCACGCAATTGGCCGCCACATTCAGGGCGCCATCCTCGAACCATTTGATGTGCAAATTGTCGGGATCATAGGACCAGTTGCCCACCTTGGTGAAAGGTGTCATCCAATCCAGGCGCGCTGCTTCCTTGCGCCAGAAGCCGTCCGGATCGCGCAGCGATGCCGCATAGGCATCGGCATATTGCGCGGCGGTCATGAAAGCGCGCTTTTTCCATTCTTCCGGAACCGGAATGACGGCGTCGCTCATGGCGTTCCCCTTTGTCCGCACCTGGTCTAGGCTGGCGGCGAAATTGGAGATTACGGCATGTCGCAAAATCGGCAAGCGGCGCCAAAGTCGCAAGCTTCCAAGCCCATGATGACCGACGCCGCCATCAAGGCGAAGACGGGCAGGGATTGGGCGCAGTGGTTCGCTGCGCTGGACAGGGCCGGCGCCGCCAAGCTGGACCACAAAGCCATCGCCGCCCTGGCCGCCGGCAAGCTGGGCGCGGGGAATTGGTACGGCCAGATGGTGTCAGTGAGTTATGAGCGGGCGCGGGGCATCCGCGCCGCCAACCAGAAATGCGACGGCGAATTTTCCGTCAGCGTGACGAAGGTATTGGAAGTGCCGCTGCCGCGCCTGTTCGCGGTTGCGACCAAGGGCGGCTGGTTCCCCAAGGGCAAGTTTGAGGAAACTTCCATCACCAAGGACAAGTATTGGCGCGGCAAATGGAACGGAACGGGCCGCATTTCCATCGGCTTTTATGCCAAAGGCGAAAAGGCGCAGATCGCCATAGACAGCGGCAAACTCTCCGGCGCCGAACTGGTGGAAAAAGAACGCGCCGCCTGGAAGAAAGCCCTGACCAAACTCGAGGCCGCGCTCTGATGCAGCTGCAACTTTCCACCTGGCCGGAAGTCGAAGCCTATCTGGCCAGGTCCAAGGCCATCCTCATTCCCATCGGTTCGACCGAACAGCATGGCCCCAATGGCCTGCTTGGCACCGACGCGCTGTGTCCTGAGATTATTTCCCGCCGCGCCGGCGACGAAGCGGGCATCCTGGTCGGCCCTACCTTCAATGTCGGGCAGGCGCAGCACCATATGGGCTTTTCCGGCACCATCACCTTGCGCCCTTCCACCATGATCGCGGCGATGCTGGATTGGACTCAAAGCCTCACCCGTCACGGCTTTGAGCGCATCTATTGGTTGAATGGTCATGGCGGCAACATCGCCACTATCACCGCGGCCTTTTCGGAAATCTACCACGGCGTCACTTTTGCCGGCGCTGGCGGCAACCGCCCGCCGCTCCGCTGTCACTTGCGCAACTGGTGGGAACTTCCCGGCGTGACGGATCTGTGCCGCCAGCTTTTCCCGGTGGGCGAGGGTAGCCACGCCACCCCCAGCGAAGTCTCCGTCACCTGGTTCGGTTATCCCGAACTGGTCAACCACACGGCGATGAGCCCCAAAATCGCGCCGCATGGCCCGATCCTTGACGCCGAAGATTACCGCCGCCGCTTTCCTGACGGTCGCATCGGCTCCGATCCCAGCCAGGCCAGCATCGCGGCGGGCGAGAAAATCGTCGCTTTGTCGGTCAAAGGCGTGATCGGGGAATTCCGCCAGTTCGCAAATTCATAAGTTTGCCGCCTGCCAGGCCAATTGCGCCGGGAGGCGCGGGGCCTTAAACTGGCTTTTTCCCAGGGGTGCCGCGCAAGCGGCTGAGATCGCAATTCCGCGAATCCCTTTGAACCTGATCCGGCCCCCCTTCCTTTGGAAGAAGACCGGCGTAGGGAGAGGTCTTTAAATGAACAAGCCAATTCTCAATTCCAAAAATGTTGAAATCACCCGCGGCGCCCTTCCGGGTTCGCGCAAGCTGTTGGTGGACGGCGTGCCCTTCCGTGAAGTGGCGCTGTCGGGCGGCGAGCCGCCGGTACGGCTCTACGACACCTCTGGTCCGTACACGGATGACTCTGTGGCGATTGACATCAAGCAGGGCCTGGCCGCCCGCCGCCGGGAATGGATTCTCGCCCGCGGCGATGTCGAAGAATATGAAGGCCGCGCCCGCAAGCCCGAAGATGACGGGTTGCGCAAAGGCGAGCTTCTGTCCGTGCCGCAATTCGCCCGTGAAGGCGTCAAACTTTTGCGCGCCAAGCCGGGCAAAAATGTCAGCCAGCTGCATTATGCCCGCCAGGGCATCATCACCGAGGAAATGAAATTCATCGCGGCGCGGGAAAATCTCGGACGCTCCGCCCTGGTAGATGGCAACAGCTTTGGCGCCGCCATTCCCGATTTCGTCACGCCGGAATTTGTCCGCGACGAAATCGCCCGCGGCCGCGCCATCATTCCGGCCAACATCAACCATCCCGAAACCGAGCCGATGATCATCGGCCGCAACTTCCTCACCAAGGTCAACGCCAATATCGGCAACAGCGCCGTGACGTCGGGCGTCGCGGAAGAAGTGGAAAAGCTGGTCTGGTCCATCCGCTGGGGCGCCGATACGGTGATGGACCTCTCGACCGGCCGCCACATCCACACCATCCGCGAATGGATCGTGCGCAACTCGCCGGTGCCGATCGGTACCGTGCCGATCTACCAGGCGCTGGAAAAAGTCGGCGGTGTGGCCGAAGACCTGACCTGGGACATTTACCGCGACACCCTGATCGAACAATGCGAGCAGGGCGTGGATTATTTCACCGTCCATGCCGGCCTGCGCCTGGCGCATGTCCCGCTCACGGCCGATCGGGTTACTGGCATTGTCTCTCGCGGCGGTTCGATCCTGGCCAAATGGTGCCTGGCGCACCACAAGGAGAATTTCCTCTACACGCATTTCGAGGACATCTGCGAAATCCTCAAACAGTATGACGTCTCCTTCTCTCTGGGCGACGGCCTGCGTCCCGGCTCGACCGCTGACGCCAATGATGCCGCCCAGTTCGCCGAACTTGATACCTTGGGCGAGCTCAACAAGATCGCCCAGAAGCACGATATCCAGGTGATGATCGAAGGCCCCGGCCATGTGCCGATGCACAAGATCAAGGAAAACATGGATCGCCAGCTCAAGGTTTGCGACGAGGCCCCGTTTTACACGCTTGGACCGCTGACCACCGATGTTGCGCCGGGTTATGATCACATTACTTCGGCCATCGGCGCCGCGATGATCGGCTGGTTCGGCACTGCCATGCTTTGCTATGTCACGCCCAAGGAACATCTGGGCCTGCCGGATCGCGACGATGTGAAGGCCGGCGTGATCGCCTATCGCATCGCCGCCCATGCCGCTGACCTGGCCAAGGGGCATCCGGCAGCGCGCATCTGGGACGATGCCATGTCCAAGGCCCGTTTCGAATTCCGCTGGCGCGATCAGTTCGCCTTGGCGCTCGATCCCGAAACGGCCCAACTCTATCACGACGCCACATTGCCGGCCGACGGCGCCAAGGTGGCGCATTTCTGCTCCATGTGCGGCCCGAAATTCTGCTCCATGAAAATCAGCCAGGAAGTGCGTGACGCCGCCAAGGGTACCAACGACACGCTGAGCACCGCCGAAATCCGCGCCGCCATGGCGAAGAAATCGGAAGAGTTCAAACAGGGTGGCGGCGAAATATACCTGCAGACGCCGGCGGGCAGCGTTTAAATGTCCCTTTTCACGCCCGCCAAAACTGCGCTTTTGCTGATGGATTTCCAGAACCGGATCGTCGGCATGGTTGCCGACCAGGGCCCCGCGCTGCTGGAACGGGCGCAAAAGGCGCGGGCGGCGGCGCGGGCCGCCGGGATCGCGGTGATGCATGTCCGCGTCGCCTTCACCGATGCCGATTATGCGGCGATCTCACCACGCAACAAAAGCTTTTCGGCCCTGGCCCAAAACCGCTTCATCACCGATGGCAGCCCGGACGCCGATATCCACACCGCCTTGACCCCTGCGCCGGACGAGGAGGTTTTCACCAAGACCCGCGTCGGGGCATTTTCCACCACCAACCTGCAATCCCGGCTCCAGGCGCGCGGCATCGATACGCTGGTGCTGGCCGGCATCGCCACCAGCGGCTGCGTGCTCTCGACGCTGCGCGACGCTGCCGACCGCGACTACAAGATGTTCGTGCTCAGCGACTGCTGCGCCGATGCCGACGCCGAAGTGCATCGCGTGTTGATGGAGAAAACCTTCGCGCGCCAGGCCGATATCATCACCTTGGCGCAATTCGTCTAGCGCCCCGCGGAATCATGGAAGAAAATCCCGGCGCCACCACCAAACGCGGATCGGATTTCCCGTCCTAATGATGCGCCGTGCCGCCTTCCTTCTGCTGCTGCTGGCGCCACTTCCCGCCGCGGCGCAGTTGCAATCGGATTGCCGCGCCTCGGGCACCATGGGCAATGCCTTTATGGGGGCGGACGGCACCGTGACCCTGACATTGACCGCACAGGACGGCACCCAGATCGCGCTGGCCTACCGCAAGAACGATCCCAATTATGCCCGCATCCTCTCGCACATCGGCGGCATCCGTCCTGGCGAGCACAAGCCGGTTCCAGCCTTCTGCTGAATTGCGCGGCGCCTTCCGGGAACCATTGCGGAACCTCCATGTTTACACAAGCGAGGAACATGGAGAATCCCGCATGAAAATGGCAACGCTTGGACTTCTGGCTGGTACAGCCCTGATTCTCGCCGGTTGCGGCACCGATCCCGGTGAGCGTCTTGTTACCGGGGCGGCAATCGGCGCGGCGGGTGGCGCAGTTATCGGCGCCGCCGCTGGCAATCCCGGCCTTGGTGCAGCAGCTGGCGCGGTGGCCGGCGGCGCCGTTGGTGCGACGACCAGCCCCTGCGATGTCGATCTGAATGCGCGCGAGGGCCGTCGTGATTGTGAACGCAGCCGCGACCGCGATCGTTAAGGCACAGCCATATTGTTAAACAGGGCGCGCCGCTTTGTGGCGCGCCCTTTGTTATTTCAGCGATTGAATATGCTGTGCGGCCCGGTGAGGTCGCCCATCAGCATCAGCTTCACCGCCAGATCGTCGGTTGCGCGCGTCAGCCCGAAGCCAACACCCGTCTCGATGGAAATCGGGCTGCCGGTAAAATCGGCCACCGCCCAAAGCTGATGGGACTGGTCGCGGGCGGGCATGAAACCGCGTAGCTGGCCGAAATCGTCATACTCTTCCGCCGCCACGGTCCATTTTTCATTCAGCTTGTAGTCGAGCCGCGTGGACGGGACGAATTCCAGCCCCGCGACTCCGCCCTTGTAATTGTTGTCCACGATCGGGTTGAAGGTGATGCTCCATTCCTTGTCGGCGCCGAAGCGCCAGCCCAGGATAGGGCGGATCTCGCCGGTATTGACCTGCTGATCCCATTGCCGTTGGTTCCAGCTGAATTCGAAATTGACGCCGTAATAAAAATCCTTGGTTTCATTATCGGGCTGTACGAACAAAGCGCGCAGCTTGAAACCGTTAAAGGTCCAGCCCTTGTTGCTGGAATCGGCGAACAGCGGCAGATACAGCCCCGCCTCGAACCAGGGCGTCACGCCATAGGCCCATTCCGTCACGCTGCTATAGGTGTGGTTGTCCACCAGCCCGCCGGGATAATCCGGCGTCTTCAGGCCGGTGGTGGCGTAATTGTTGTGCCACGTCAGCCCAAGTATGCCTTCGGGCTCGATGTCGCCGGTATAGACCTGGATTTCATCGGTGACCGCAAATGCCGGCGAAGATGCACCAAACAGGGCCAGTCCCGCGCCCATGCACACGATAATTCCGCTATACTTCAAGGTCCCCACCCGTTTTGTTATTCGCGAACCATACTGGAAGGCGCGTAATTTCCCAGCCTCTAATGTTGCATATGAGTTGAAGTCGCAATCTCTTTGGTAGGCGGTTTGGGCGAGGAAAGTATACGAATATGTATACAAGCGCGGTTTTGCTTCTGACGTAAAACCATTCGGCAATCCGCGACCGCATTGGCGAGATAATGACCGAGCTGACGTCCTTTTCCTCCGGCCGTGCCTATGACCCTGTCGCCAAGGCGCTCCACTGGGTCGTTTTCCTGCTTCTCGCGGCGCAATATGCCGTCGGCTCGATCATGCCGCATATCGGCCGCAAGACGCTCGATGAAGGCTGGGTCGCCTGGCACATGTCGATCGGCGCGACGATCGTGTTTTTCATTGTCGTGCGACTGGCGTGGCGATTTACGCATCCGGTGCCGTTGGCGCCTGGGATGCCGCCTTGGCAACACCGGCTGGCGTCAGCAACGCATTGGCTGCTCTATATCCTTGTGATCGTGATGCTGGTGCTTGGCTGGGCCGCGGCCAATGCCCGGGGCTGGGATGTCAAGATGTTTGGCCTGGTGACGCTACCGGCCATTGCTGCAAATGGCGCGCGCTGGGGACACCAGGCGGGCGATATCCATGACTGGCTGCTTTACGTGCTGGCCGCGGTGATCGGCCTGCACGTGGCCGGCGCGCTTTATCATCAATATGTCCTGAAGGACGACGAAATAAAGCGCATGCTTTGAGCTGCGGTGCTACCGGCTGCGGCCGGTCAGGCCGTGATACACAAACAACACCAGCACCGCGCCCAGCACGGCCACGAACATGGACGTGAAGAAGCCGTGATATTCATACCGAAATCCCGTCAATTGGCGGAAGATGAAGCCGCCCACCACCGCGCCCAACAATCCCAGCGCGGTATTGACCATACAGCCTTCGCCGCGCTTGTTGACGATCTTGCTGGCGATCCAGCCGGTGAGAGCGCCGAAAACGACCCATCCCAGAATAAGCATTGTCAAAATCCCGCTATTTGAAAATCAATGCGCCAAAAATTCAGCGCAGCGAGACATATATCATGGTGATGGTCGCCGCCGCCATGACCGCCGCCGATAGCCAGCCCAGCCCGCCCAGCACCGGGCCCACCGTGAAGCGTCCCATTTTGCGCTTGTTGCCGGCCACGACCATCATTGCCGCCATCATCGGCACCGCGATCACCCCGTTCAGCACCGCGCTCCAGTAAAGCGCCTTGATCGGATCTATCGGCGAATAATCGATTCCCAGACCCAGCAGCACCGCCGCCCCGATCACCGCATAAAAGCCGCGCGCCTGCCAGGGCATATTGTCGAGCCCCGTCTTCCAGCCCCGCGATTCCGCGATGGCATAGCCAGACGATCCCGCCAGCACCGGAATCGCCAGCAGCCCCGTGCCGATAATGCCGATGCTGAACAAGCCGAAGGCAAAGCGGCCGGCGATAGGCTCCAACGCCTTGGCGGCGTCACCGGCGGTATTGATATTGGTGATGCCGTGTTGGTGCAGGGTCGCGGCGGTCGAAATCATGATCGCCAGCGCGATCAGGTTCGAGGCCAGCATGCCGCTGATCGTATCCACCTCGATGCGCGCGATTGCTGCCGGCGCTTCTTCGGGCTGGTCCACCAGCGGATGCTCATCCGGCTTCTGGTCCACTTCTTCCACTTCCTGGGCGCTCTGCCAGAAGAAAAGATAAGGGCTGATGGTGGTGCCGAAGATCGCCACGATGGTGGTGGCGGCGCTGTCGGTGAGATTGGGGTGCAGCCCGATCAGTCCGGCGCCGATGGACGGCCAGTCCAGCTTCAGCATGAACAGCAGCGCGACATAGGCGAACAAGCTGAAAGTCAGCACGGTAAGAAACCGCGCATAGCGGCGATAGGGAATGAAAAGCTGCAATCCCAGCGAGATCACGGCAAAGGCGATGGTGAATTCATGCTCGCCAAAACCGATCACCAGCTTGGCCGCTTCGCCCATGGCGGCAAGATCAGCGCCGACATTGATGGTATTGGCCAGGAACAACAGCGCCATCAGCCCGGTCACCAGCCAGCCCGGCAGCACATCGCCCATATTCTTGGCCAAGCCATGGCCGGTGACGCGCCCAATCAAAGCGCTCACCATCTGGATCGCCACCATCAGCGGAAATGTCAGCAGCAAGGTCCATAACAGGTTGAAGCCGAATTGTGCCCCGGCTTGGCTGTAAGTGGCGATGCCGCTGGGATCGTCATCCGCTGCGCCGGTGATCAGCCCCGGGCCGAGCTGATTCAGCAAGGTCACGCCTTTCAGGCGCGCCGGCAGAGTTTTCGGGAGCTGGGCCATGGAATCCGCAGAAAAGCGTTGGTCCATGCAGTTAGACAGAGTTCGGCTGCGCCGCAAAGGCAGAATCCCTGCTTTTCCTGGGAGCGGTGCGCTATCGGACTAAAATGAATTTCAGGATCCGATTGGCGCGCAAAAGCGTATAATGGAGGTGGAGGGCCTGCTTTGGAGGTTTGCATGAAATATCTCGTTCCCGCGCTTGGCGCCCTGCTTTTGGCGGGGGCCGCGCTCGCCGCGCCCGCTGCCGCCCAGCCGCAGCAGCAATGCCTGCGCCAGAATATGGTCAATGGCTGGAAAGTCGTGAACGACCAGACCCTGATCGTGGATGACCGGGTGGGCCACAAATTTGCTGTCTCTCTGGCCAAAGGCTGCCATGACCTGAACTGGCCGATGCATCTGGGTTTCTCGGCCGACACCACCACCAGCCTCAGTTGCGTCGGGCGCCACGGCTTTGTCTATGTTCCGGCCAATGGCGGGCGTCTCAGCCAGCGTTGCCTGATCGAAAATGTCCAGCCTGTCGCGGCGCTGGACCTGCGCTAAACGCCGCCTTCATCGCGCAACACGGCCCGTCTTCGCCGACAGCGAAGGCGGGCTTTGTGTTAAGAAGGGCCGGAAGAACGATTCCGGGCGGGCAGGGCAGTGCGGGGATATTTCGGCGTCGGCGTGGACGGCATTTCCAAGCCGATGAATCTGGGAAATCTGGTGCGCATCGCCAATGCCTTCGACGCCAGTTTCTTTTTCTCCATCGCGCCGCGCCTGAAATTGTCCGACGCGCAAAGCGATACCAGCCGCGCCCAGGGCGCGATGCCTTTCTATTCCTTCGCCGAGCCGGGCGACTTTCGCCTGCCGCTCGGCTGCCGCCTTGTCGGGGTGGAAATCACTGATGACGCAGTGGAGCTGCCGCGTTTCCGCCACCCGCAGCGCGCCTGTTATGTCTTCGGGGCCGAACGCTTTTCCCTGTCGCCCCAGATTCTCAAGGTGTGCGAATTCACCGTGAAAATTCCCACCAAATTCTCCATCAATGTCGGCATGGCGGGCGCTATCGTGCTGTATGATCGGTTGCTGCAATTGGGCGGCTATCCGGCGCGGCCTATCGCGGCGGGTGGTGCGCCGCCGCTGCCACCCCTGCACAAATGGGGTGCGCCCCTGGCCAGACCAAGGGCTGAATAAAAAATTTCATACCGGCCCTGCGCTAGCCATACGGGCCGCCCACATGGTACTTGACCGGCCATGACCCCCGCCCTTTCCATCTCCCATTTGCGCAAAGTCTATCGCAGCGGCACCGTCGCGGTGGATGACCTGTCGCTGGACATCGCCGAAGGCCAGTTTTTCGGTTTTCTGGGGCCGAACGGCGCGGGAAAATCCACCACCATTCATTGCGTCACCGGCATCGCCGAGCCGTCCTCCGGCAAGATCGAGATTTTCGGCATTGATGCGGTGAAGGATTACCGCGAGGCGCGGCGCCTGGTCGGTCTGTGCCCGCAGGAATTCAACGTGGATCCCTTCGCCACACCGCTCCAGATTGTGGATTGGATGGGCGGTTATTTCGGCATGAATGCCGCCGCCCGCAAGAAGCGGGTGAATGAATTGATAGAGCGGTTCGAACTGGGGCCGCATGCCAAGAAGCAATTCCGCCAGCTTTCGGGCGGCCTCAAGCGCCGCGTGGTGCTGGCGCGCGCCCTGGTCAATGACCCGAAGCTTTTGATTCTGGATGAACCCACGGCTGGCGTGGATGTGGAATTGCGCCGGGTGCTTTGGCAGTATCTGGCCGAGATCAACCGCGACGGCAAAACCATCCTTCTCACTTCGCATTATCTGGAAGAGGTGGAAAAATTGTGCCGCGAGGTCGCCATCGTCAATAATGGCCGCATTGTGCGCCAGGGCAGCAAGGACGAGATTGCCGGCGCACCGGGCGGATTGGAAGACGCCTATCTGGCCGCCACCGGCGCCCAGGCGGCGCATGTGGCCGCCCAATGATCAACTGGATCGGTCTTTATACCATCGTGCGGCGCGAAGTGCAGCGCATGGCCCGCGTGCCCATTCAGGTCTTTGTCGGGCCCTGGATTTCCGCACTGCTTTTCATATTCGTGTTCGGCTTCGTGCTGGGCGGCACGATGCGGACCATTGGCGGCCATCCCTATATTCAATTCGTCATGCCCGGCGTGCTGATGATGAACATTATCAATGCCGCCTTCCTGCAATCCTCCTCGGCGATCTATTTCTCCCGCTTTATTAAGTTTATCGAGGAAATGCTGGTCTCGCCGCTGTCCTACCTGGAAATGGTGATCGGCAGCATCTCCACTGTGGTGCTGCGCGCCTCGATCACCGGCGTGGGAATTCTTGTCATCGGGCTGGCATTCGGCGCCACCACGATCGAGTCTTGGCCGCTTTTCATTTTCTGGATTGTCGCGGTTTCCACCGTGTTCGGCCTCGCCGGAATTCTGATCGGCCTGTGGTCCAAGAGTTTCGAGCAGCTCAACATGCCGGTGGTCTTCCTTCTGACGCCGTTGTCCATGCTGGGCGGCAGCTTTTTCACCATGAAAATGCTGCCGGGCTGGCTGCAATGGCTGCTCTGGGCCAATCCCTTTTTCTATTTCATCAACGGCATTCGCGGCGCCATGATCGGTGTTGACGAAGCGCCGCAGGGATTGAGCATCGGCCTGACCCTGCTGCTGATCGCTGTTCTGGGCGGGCTGGTGTGGCGGCTGTTCTCGCGCGGCTATGGGCTACGCGAGTGAGGAGCGATGGCCGAAGGCCATGAAATCGTCCAGTGGACGATTTCAAACGACGAACGCCCGGAGCGCAAGCGAAGGGCAGTGCGGCCCGGAGCGCGATGGAACTAGCGATAGGATTTGAGGTCTGCCTCCAGACCCGGTATCCTTTGCGTCGGCACCACAGAAACGCCTGATTTCCCTGACAAACCGCGCCATCGGCAGGTTGGAGTTTTCATGATTCGCAAAATTATCCTGGGTTCCATCGCCGCATTGCTGGTCCTGTCCCCGGCCCTTTCCGGTTCCCAGGCCATGGCCGATTCCGCCGACATGCTGGGCGCCTTCAAGAACTGGACGGCCTATACGACCGGCAGCGGAAGTTCCAGGACCTGCTATGCCTTGTCCAAGCCGCGCGCCCAGGAACCCAAGTCCCTCAAGCGCGGCGCAATATTCCTGATGGTGTCGGACTGGCCGGGCCGCAAGGTCAAAGCGGAATTGGAAGTCGTGCCGGGCTATGCCTACAAGCTGGGCGCACCGGCCACGCTTGGCATTGGCGGCGACCGCTTCAACTTCTTCTCCCGCAATGAGGGGCAGAATGGCAGCGCCTGGCTTCAGAATCTGAACGATGGCGGTCCGCTGCTGGATGCGATGAATCATGGCGTCTCCGCCGTGGCGATCGGCACCTCATCGCGTGGCACCAAGACCGTCGATACTTATTCTCTGGCAGGCTTCGGCGATGCGCTGGCCAAGATGCACGCCGCCTGCAATATGTAATGTCTTCTTCCGCAAACCAGACCAAGCATTCCCTCATCGGGCTTGATCCGGCGGCCCTGACGGCGGCGCTGGTGGCCGCCGGTTTGGCGGAAAAAAACGCTAGGATGCGGGCCCGGCAATTGTGGAACTGGGTCTATGTCCATGGCGCCCGTGACTTCGCCGCCATGACCAACTTGGCAAAAGACTTCCGCGCCGAAATGGAAAGCCATTTCACTCTGGCCCGGCCCGAAATCGTCACGGAGCAGGTTTCCAGCGACGGCACTCGCAAATGGCTGCTGCGCACGGGCCCCGGCATCGAATTTGAAAGCGTCTATATCCCGGAAAAAGACCGGGGAACCTTGTGCGTCTCCAGTCAGGTCGGCTGCACTTTGACCTGCCGCTTCTGCCACACCGGCACCCAGAAACTGGTGCGCAACCTCACCCCGGCGGAAATCCTCGGCCAGATCATGATCGCCAAGGATGCGCTGAGCGATTGGCCCAGCACGGCGCCGGGCCGCAAAGTCACCAATGTGGTGATGATGGGCATGGGCGAACCGCTCTACAATTTCGACAATGTCAAAGCCGCGCTCAAGATCGTCACCGACGGCGATGCCTTGGCCTTGTCCAAGCGCCGCGTGACCTTGTCCACTGCCGGCGTGGTGCCGATGATCGAAAAGGCCGGCAGCGAGATCGGCTCCAGCTTGGCCATCTCGCTGCACGCCGTGCGCGACGAACTGCGCGACGAGCTTGTGCCGATCAACAAGAAATACCCCATCAAGGAATTGCTCGACGCCTGCCGCACCTATCCCGGTGCCTCCAATGCCCGCCGCATCACCTTCGAATATGTGATGCTGAGGGGCCTCAATGACAGCCTGGCCGACGCCCGCGCCCTGGTGAAGCTGCTGGCCGGCATTCCCGCCAAGATCAATCTGATCCCTTTCAATGCCTGGCCCGGCGCGCCCTATGAATGCTCCGAATGGAGCCAGATCGAAAAATTTGCCGAGATCGTCAACAATGCCGGCTATGCCAGCCCCGTGCGCACCCCGCGCGGCCGGGACATCATGGCCGCCTGCGGCCAGCTCAAATCCGAAAGCGTCAAAGAGCGCGCCTCAGCCCGATTGGCCGCGGAAAAGCTGGCGGATATGCAGTCCGGCCAGCTTGCCCGGATGCCGCACTAAAAGCTGGATTCGGGCCGGTTTCTGCCTATAGTCCCGGCGATTTTTGCGGGTGCCCTATGGCCAAGAAAGACATCAAAAAAGTCGTGCTCGCCTATTCCGGCGGGCTGGATACTTCGGTCATTCTCAAATGGCTGCAGACCGAATATGGCGCCGAAGTCGTCACCTTCACCGCCGATCTGGGGCAGGGCGAGGAAATCGAGCCGGCGCGTCAGAAGGCCCTGACCTTGGGCATCAAGCCGGAAAACATCTTCATCGAGGATCTGCGCGAAGAATTCGTCCGCGACTTCGTTTTCCCCATGTTCCGCGCCAACGCGCTTTATGAAGGCGTTTATCTGCTGGGCACCTCCATCGCCCGCCCCCTGATCGCCCAGAAACAGATCGAGATCGCGGAAAAAGTCGGCGCTGACGCCGTCGCCCATGGCGCCACCGGCAAGGGCAACGACCAAGTCCGCTTTGAGCTGGGCTATTACGCCCTGAAGCCCGACATCAAGGTGATCGCCCCCTGGCGCGAATGGGACCTCACCAGCCGCACCAAGCTGCTGGAATTCGCCGAGAAGAACCAGATCCCCATCGCCAAGGACAAGCGCGGCGACGCCCCCTTTTCGGTGGACGCCAACCTGCTGCACTCTTCTTCTGAGGGCAAAGTGCTGGAAGATCCGGCGGTCGAGGCCGACAGCATCGTCTATCAGCGCACCATTTCGCCTGAAGAAGCCCCCGACAAGGCCACCTATGTCGAGGTCGGTTTTGAAAAGGGCGATGCCGTCAGCATCGACGGCGTCAAGCTCTCCCCCGCCAGCCTGCTGACCAAGCTGAACGCCCTGGGCAAAGCCAACGGCATTGGCCGCCTCGATCTGGTGGAAAACCGTTTTGTCGGCATGAAGTCGCGGGGCATCTATGAGACCCCCGGCGGCACCATCCTGCTCACCGCCCACCGGGGCATCGAAAGCCTTACCCTGGACCGGGGCGCCGCCCACCTGAAGGACGACATCATGCCCCGCTATGCGGCGCTGATTTACAATGGCTTCTGGTTCAGCCCGGAGCGCGAGATGCTCCAGGCCCTGATCGACAAGAGCCAGGAATTCGTCTCCGGCACCGTCCGGCTCAAGCTCTACAAGGGCAATGTCACCGTGGTCGGCCGGTCCTCGCCCTTCTCGCTCTACAGCGAGAGCCTGGTGACCTTCGAGGACGACAAGGGCGCCTATGACCAGAAGGACGCGGCAGGCTTCATCAAGCTCAACGCCCTGCGCCTCCGCACCCTGGCGATGCGCAAGCGCACCGCCAAGCCCTAAGCCCCACCCGTCATCCCCCAGGTATCTGACCGGGTCGGCGGCTCTCCAATTTTACTCCGGCGGGTTCACGCCCAACACGCTGGCGCGCATCCAGCCCTGGGTGCCGCCATCCGTCACCTTGGCCCAACCATCCGGCTCCAGCGCATCCAACTGCACCTTGGCGCCCTTCGACTCTTTCTTGAGAGAGTGCCCAGAAGCCTTTGCTACATCGCGCAAAACTGAATTCGCGCGACGGACATAACGCGGTCCCGGGATCGGCGCGGAATCCAGCGCCGGCTGGCGTGGCCGGGGAATGTAGGCATGTGTCTCAATTGGCTGCGCCGGTGTTGCTGGCGCTTTCACTATGGCTCCCGCGACGGCCACCGGGGCAACCATTGGGGTCTTCACAGCGGTGACATGGCCATAGCCCCAGACGGCCAGGCCGCCCAGCACAACCCCAACCGCACCGCTGACCAGATGCCGGGGAAAGGGCGCGACCGGCTCGGGCGCATCCGGGAAGCGCAGACCGACATTCTGCTCGGCCCCACGGGGTACGCCCCCGCGCTGGACAGGAAGCGGTCTGCCGCCTGGCAGGGCCCGTAAGACCCGGCGCAGGCGAAGCGCCACTACACGTCCACCGAGGCGTAGATCGCATTGTCCTGGATGAACTCGCGGCGTGGCTCGACCACATCGCCCATCAGCTTGGCGAACAGCTCGCCCGCCTCATCGGCATGCTGCACCTTCACCACCAGCAGCGAACGGGCATTCTCGTCCAGGGTGGTCTCCCACAACTGCTCCGGGTTCATCTCGCCCAGCCCCTTGTAGCGCTGCAGCGCCAGGCCCTTGCGGCCCCATTCGAAGATGGCGTCCAGCAGCTCGCTGGGGCTGCGGATTTCCCGCGTCTCGTCCTTGCGCCGCAGGCTGCCCGACTTCAGATAGGTCAGCTGCAACTCGGTGGTCATGCGGTCCAGCTTGCGGGCATCGGCGGAGGCGATCAGCGCCCCGTCAATCGCCACGGCTTCGCGCACCCCGCGCACCTCGCGCCAGAATTTCAGGCCGCCATCGGGGGTGGGCTCGCCATGCCAGCCGCGCTCGAACTCTTCGCTCAGCGTGTCCAGCCGCAGCGCGATATAGCGCGCCGCCTCGGCCGCTTTGACGGCATCAGACAGGATCTCTGGGTTCATCGCGCCCGAGATTGCCGCCTGCTCCAGCACAAAGCGGGGATAGTGGCGCGGGAAGCCGCCCACCGCCGCCACCGCCTGGCGCGCCAGGGCGACCAGCGCCGTCAGATCGGCGCCCGCCACCGTTTCGCCCGTATGCAGGGTGAGGGCCGCGCCATTGGTGCCTTCGGCGATCAGATAATCCTGCAGGCTGTCTTCGTCCTTCAGATACTGCTCCGACTTGCCGCGCGCCGCCTTATAGAGCGGCGGCTGGGCGATGAAGACATGGCCGCGCTCGATCAGCTCGGGCATCTGGCGATAGAAGAAGGTCAGCAGCAGGGTGCGAATATGGGCGCCGTCGACATCGGCGTCGGTCATGATGATGATCTTGTGATAGCGCAGCTTGTCGGGATTGAATTCCTCCCGCCCGATGCCGGTGCCCAGTGCCGTGATCAGCGAGACAATGCTGTCGCTGGACAGCATCTTGTCGAAGCGCGCCCGCTCGATGTTCAGGATCTTGCCGCGCAGCGGCAGCACCGCCTGGTTGCTCCGGTTGCGCGCCTGCTTGGCGCTGCCACCGGCGCTGTCGCCTTCGACGATGAAAATTTCGCATTTTGACGGATCGCGTTCCTGGCAGTCCGCCAGTTTGCCGGGCAGGGAAGCGCCGTCCAGCGCGCCCTTGCGCCGGGTGAGTTCACGCGCCTTACGGGCGGCCTCACGGGCGGCGGCGGCTTCCACCACCTTGCCCACCACGGCCCTGGCCTCAGCCGGATGCTGCTCGAACCAGGCGCCCAGCTGGTCAATGATCGCGCCTTCCACGATGGGGCGCACTTCCGACGACACCAGCTTGTCCTTGGTCTGGGACGAGAATTTCGGATCGGGCACCTTGACCGACAGCACACAGGTCAGGCCCTCGCGGCAGTCATCACCCGTCAGCGCGGTCTTGTCTTTCTTGGCGCTGGCCATGTCATCGGCATATTTGGTCACCACGCGCGTCAGGCCGGCACGGAAGCCCGCCAGATGGGTGCCGCCGTCGCGCTGGGGAATATTGTTGGTAAAGACCAGCGTGCTCTCGTGATAGCTGTCGTTCCAGGTCATCGCCACTTCGACGGTGATGCCGTCGCGCTCGGACACGATCATGATCGGCGCGGGAATAAGCTGGTTTTTGGCGCGGTCGAGATATTCGACAAACGCCTTCAGGCCGCCTTCATAATGCAGCGCGACTTCCTTGGTTTCCACGCCGCGCTTGTCGGCTAGAATGATCGTGACGCCGGAATTGAGGAACGCCAGCTCGCGCAAGCGATGCTCAAGCGTGGCGAAATCGAATTCCGTCTTGGTGAAGGTGGCGGTGGAGGGCAGGAAGGTGATTTCCGTGCCTTTCTTGCCGGGCGCATCGGCAACCACTTTCAGCGGCGCCACCGGATCGCCGTGGCGGAACTGCATGTAATGTTCCTTGCCGTCGCGCCAGACGCGCAGGTCCAAGAATTCCGACAGCGCATTGACCACCGACACGCCGACGCCATGCAGGCCGCCGGAAACCTTATAGGCATTCTCGTCGAACTTCCCGCCGGCATGCAGCTGGGTCATGATCACTTCGGCGGCGCTGACGCCTTCTTCCTTGTGAATGCCCGTGGGAATGCCGCGGCCATTGTCGCGTACGGTGCAGGAGCCATCGGGGTTCAGCTGCACATCGATGCGGTTGGCGTGCCCGGCCAGGGCCTCGTCCACCGCATTGTCCACCACTTCATAGACCATGTGGTGCAGGCCCGAGCCGTCATCGGTGTCACCGATATACATGCCGGGGCGCTTGCGCACCGCATCCAGGCCCTTCAGCACCTTGATGCTGTCGGCGCCATATTCGTTCATGTTGGGTTCTGACATGCTTTAATCCTGACGCGTGAATTGGCCATTTTCGACCAGAAATATTTCGGCGCGGGCGCCGTCGAACAGCGAAAGATCGGTACCGGTCATCCAGGCCTGCGCCCCCAGATCGGCAATCTCTTCAAACAAGGCAGCCCGGCGTACCACATCCAGATGCGCCGCAATCTCGTCCAGCAGCAGCAGCGGCGCCATGCCGTCCCGCACCCGGGCCAACTCGCGCGTTTCGGCCAGCATAATCGAGATCAACAGCGCCTTCTGCTCGCCGGTGGAACAGTCGCGCGCATCGGCGCGCTTGGCAGTATGGCGCGCCGCCAGGTCGCTGACATGCGGCCCGATATTGGTGCGGCCGCTTTCGGCATCGCGGATGCGGCTGGCGGCCAGCGCATCGCGCAGCGCCTGGGCGCTGTTAAAATTATCGCCGGTCAGGGTCAGGGACGCCGCAGGAAACACGCCAGCGGCCTCACGCTCGGCCAAAGCGCGGTTGAGACGCTCCACCGTGGCGTCTCGCGCCGCGCCAATCAGGACGCCAGCTTCCGCCATCTCATTCTCCAGCCCGTCCAGCCAGGCCGGATCGCGCGGACCATATTTCAACAGCCGCGCCCGTTCGCGCATCGCGGTTTCATAGCGTGTCGCCGCGCGGGCATGTCCGGCATCAAAGCCCAGCACCAGCCGGTCGAGAAAGCGCCGCCGTCCGCCCGCACTTTCGATGAACAGCCGGTCCATCGCCGGCGTCAGCCAGATCATCTGCACCACGTCGCCCAGATCGGCGGAGCCCTTGGCCTCGACGCCGTTCAGCCGCACCTGGCGGCGCTCGCCGCCACCTGGCCCCACGGTCAGGCCAGTGCCGATATCGTAATCGGTGCCAGCGCGGCTCACCGTCGCCGCCACCGCCCATAGCGCGCCGTCCTGCGCCACCGGGCCCTTGCGGACATGCTCACCCAGCTTGGCCCCGCGCAGCCCGCGTCCCGGCGACAGCAGTGAAATCGCATCCAGAATATTGGTCTTGCCAGCGCCATTGGGCCCCGCCAGCACCACCGAGCCGCCCGCAGTGGCAAGCTGCCCCGTCGCATAGGATCGGAAATTGGTCAGTTGCAGCCGCGTCACCGCAAGCCTTGTCGCCGCCATCCTGGCCGGAATGGCGGACTCCTCGCCGGACGGGCGCGGATCTGGCGCGAAGGTCAAACTCAGACCCGAAGCGGCATGAGGACGTAGAGGGTGCGCGGATCCTCGGCGTCTTCGATGATGGCCGGCGAGCCGGCATCGGACAGCAGGAAGCGTACTTCCTTGCCTTCGATCTGGCCGGTGATGTCCAGCAGGTAACGGGCGTTAAAACCGATCTCCAGCGCCGCGGCACGATAGGTGGCGCCGACATCTTCCGTCGCCGTGCCCGATTCCGGATTGACCACCGACAAGGTGACCTTGTCTTTGGCGATATTCAGCTTCACGGCGCGGGTCTTGTCGGCGCTGATGGTCGAAACGCGGTCCACCGACTGCGAGAATTCCTTGGCTTCCAGCGCCAGCGACTTGTCGTTGCCCGAGGGGATCACCCGCTCATAGGGCGGGAAATTGCCGTCAATCAGCTTGGAGGTCAGTTCCACGCCGTTAAACCCGAACTGGATCTTGGTATCCGACAACGAAATCTCGATGGCGCCTTCGGCATCGTCCAGCAGCTTGCGCAGCTCGCCCACGGTCTTGCGCGGGATGATGACGCCCGGCATCTGCTCGGCGCCCGCCGGCAGTTCCAGTTCATAGCGCGCCAGACGATGGCCGTCCGTGGCCACGGCCCGCATCACCGGCGGCTTGGCGTCGCTCGCGGCATGAACATAAATGCCGTTGAGGTAATAGCGCGTCTCCTCCGTCGAAATGGCGAAGCGGGTCTTGTCGATGATGCGCTTGAGATCGTCCGCCGCCAGCCGGAAACGATGCGGCAGGGTGCCCGCCGCCATCTGGGGGAAGTCATCCTTGGGCAGGCAGGCCAGCTCAAAACGCGAGGACCCGGCGGAAACCGCCAGCCTGCCGCCTTCGCTGGTGAGAAGCTCCACCTGCACCTGGGCGCCGTCCGGCAGCTTGCGGACAATGTCGTAGAGCATATGGGCCGGGGCGGTGGCGAAGCCGTTGCGCAGCACGTCCGACGGGATGGATTCGACAATCTCGATATCCAGGTCGGTGGCGGTGAGCTTCAGCGCGCCCTTGGCGGCCTCGATCATCACATTGGAGAGGATCGGAATGGTGTTGCGGCGCTCGACAACGCTCTGCACATGAGAAAGCGCCTTGAGGAAGGCGCCGCGTTCAACATTGATTTTCATGATCCAACCATTACCGACAAAGCTGCCCCGAGAAACCGTAACAGGCCGCGAAATCGCGCCCGCCCTTGACCCTGTTCAGGCCCCGGATTCTTGTGTTTTGGAACGGCCCCAGGCAGCAAAAAAGGGGCGCCAAGACTCAAGGGAGAGACCATACCAAAGTGCCTCCGAAAGCGCAAAAAAAACACCGGCAAAACCAGTGCTTTTTGGGGGTGTTTTTGGCGCTTTTCCGCCCCTATTCCCGGGGCAGATCCTGAGCCTGGAACAAGGCCGCCGCCACCGCCCCGCCCACTGCAATCCACAGCAGCAGAAACCCGCTTGCAGGCAGCAGTAAGGCCGGGTCGGCAAAGACCCCTGGGGCGATTTGCTGTCCAGATGCCCATGCCCGCAGCAGATAGGCGCACATGGCAGGCAGCATCGCAAAATACCGCAAGGGCGCTTCCCAGGGATGGACAATGGCCATGGCGATGCCCTGCGCGAAGGAAAAGAAAATGCCCGCCAGCAATGCGCCGGTCATGGCGCGGCCGGCCACGGCAATGGCAGCGGTGAATACGCCCACCACCAGCAATTCTGCCCAGGTCGCGAGAAACAGGCCCAGCAACTGGCCGCCAAATGCGGCTGGCGGCATTGCGATCGTCATGCCGTTCAGCATCGCGCCATAAAGTGTTTGCAGCAAAGCGCCCAGCCCCAGCCCGGCCAGGCTGGCGGCGCAGGCCAGGGCATAGACCGCGAATTTCGCGGTCAGAAGATTGATCCTGGAATTGCGCGGCGTCAGCAACCGCCAGGTTTCCCAGCGATATTCGCCCGCGAAAATCGCGGCCGCGCCTGCCACAAAGAAAATCTGGGCGAAAGACGATCCCGCCAGGCCGATGCCGTGCAGGATTTGCGGACCCACGGGGACGTCCCCGGGCCGCCCGATCCCCGAATTGTGCAGCCCCAGATAGGTTTCCAGCATCAGGTTGAAAAGCAGCACCGCCAGCGGCACGAACGCGAAGCCCCAGAACAGGACGCTGTGGTTGCGGCGAAATTTATAGCCTTCGGCGGCTATCGCATCAGTCAGCATGCGCCGCACCGGTCTGTTCCAGATAGAATTTTTCCAGGCCGCCGCCGACCCAGCGCGCCTCGACGATATCGGCGCCGCCGGCAATCAATTCGCGCAGCAGGGCCGGGGCCTCTGCACGGCTGATGGCCACCAGCACGCCATCGCCATCGGGCGTGGCGCGCGCGCCCAGTGCCGCCAGCAATGCTTGGGGCGATACCGCCAGCAGGCGCAGCTTTTCGCGCTCCGCCACCAAGGCATCAATGCGTTCTTCCGCCACCAGTTTGCCGCGATTGAAAATCGCCACCCGGTCGCAAACGCGTTGCACCTCGTCCAGCAGATGGCTGGACAGAATGATGGTGATGCCGTCGCGCGCCGCCAATTCGCGCATCAAGGCGCGCATATCCTGAATCCCCGCCGGGTCCATGCCGCTGGTCGGTTCATCCAGAATGAGAATCTGGGGCCGTGACACAAGCGCCGCGGCGATGCCCAGCCGCTGTTTCATGCCGACGGAAAAATGATGCACCTTGCGCTGCGCCGCTTCCGCCAGGCCGACACGCGCCAGCCAATAGGCCGGATCGGGCGCGGCGATGCCGCTGGCGCGCCCCAACATGGTCAAGGTTTCGGCGGCGGTGAGAAAAGGATAATAGCGCGGCGTTTCGATCATCGCGCCGATGGCGCGGCGGACTTGGGCGCTGCCGGGACGCCCGCCCAGTATGGTGAGGTCGCCGCCGCCGGGCCGCAGCAGATCAAGACACAGCCGGAAGAAAGTGCTTTTGCCCGCGCCATTGGCGCCCAGGATGCCATAGACGCCGCCCTGCGGAATCGAAAGCGACAAGCGGTCCAGCGCCGTCACAGCGCCGAACCGCTTGCTCAAATCCTGCGCTTCAATCAGCGCATTCAGAGTTCGCCCCGCCGCTGCAGCATCTGCGACAGGAAATCCACTTCCTGGCGGAACAACGGATCCTCATCAATCAAGGCTTCGATGCGGCGGCAGGCGTGCAGCACGGTGGTGTGGTCGCGGCCGCCAAAGCGCCGCCCGATCTCGGGCAGGGAGCGGCTGGTGAGCTTGCGCGACAGATACATCGCCACCTGGCGCGGACGGGCAACGCGGCGGGCGCGCTGCGGCGAATGGAAGTCCTTGACCTCCAGCTTGTAGAATTCCGCTGTCTTGCGCTGGATATCCTCGATAGAGGTCTTGGCGCCGGGGCTGGAACGCAGGCCCACCGCTTCTTCCGCCGTCTCCAGGGTCACCGGCTTCTTGGTCAGATCGGCATAGGTCGCCAGCTTGGTGAAGACGCCAATCAGCTCGCGCGGGGAGGCATCATCCAGGTCGGCGATGCGTTCCAGCACATTGTCGGGTAACACCACTTCGGGCTTGTGGCGGGTGAATTCCGCCGCCCGCGCCCGCACGATGGCCAGACGCGTTTCCCGGTCCGGCTTGTCCAGCGAGATGCAAAGCCCACCGGCCAGGCGCGATTTAACATCAGCGCCAAGCCCTTCCAGCGCCTGCGGCGCGCGGTCAGCGGCAATCACCACACGGCGGCGCAGATCGGCAAAGGCGTTGACGGTATAAAGAAACTCCGACGCCGTGGCGGTGGAGCGGCAGATATGCTGCAGATCATCAATGATCAGCACTTCGGCGGTGCGCAGCTCTTCCTTGAAGGCCAACGTGTCCTTGCGATAGAGCGCGCCCAGGAAGTGGCGCATGAAATCTTCCGCCCGCAGGAACAAAGTGCGCTTGCCGCGTTTGCGGAATTCCAGGGCGGCGGCGTTCAGCAGGTGCGTCTTGCCGAAGCCAAAGCCGCCATGGATGTAGAGCAGGGGAATATCGCTCTGCTGGCCTTCGGCAAAAGCGCGCGCCGCGCCATGGCCGAACTCGTTGGCGGGGCCCGGTATAAAGCTGTCAAAGGTCTGCTGCGGATGCAGCATCCGCGTCCACAAGCCCTTGGCGGTATCGTCTTCGCGGCTTTCGGCGCGCGGCGGCAGATAGGAAACATTGCTGGCGGGCATATCGGCCGGCGCGATATCGCGCAGCGCATTGCCGCCAATGCTGGACGGCGGCGCCGCCATCACGATGGAAAGGGACGCCGGCTCAGCGCCTTCGGCGCGAAAGGCGCGCTCGATGCGGGCGACATAATGATTGGCCACCCAGTTGCGCACGAAAGGCTTGCTGGCGCCGATCTTGAGTTCGTCCCGGTCGCAGGATTCCAGGCTCAAAGGCCCGATCCACGCTTCAAATACCGGATCACCCAATTCCCGCCGCAACCGGTCCCGAACCGCACTCCACGCCGCCGGCCAATCTGGCCGCACGGGCTTCCCCGTCAAATGTCCCATTCTCTTTACCCACACATTGCGGCCCGATAAGCGGCACCGTCTGTTTCTAAGCGGCGCGCTTTTGCGCGTCCGTCGGCGAATCCTGTCCGGCCTTCAGCCGGCAGTGTGCTTCTGTTGCATCATTGTCCCCTTCAGGATTGTTTCCAGGGAAGGCCAGCGGCCTTCCATCCATTTTCCGCGCCGCGATGACGGTATCCATTGAGGTCGCCCTCAAAGCCGCTCGCGATATTGAAAGAATTTTTATAACCCGCCTGCGCCATCGCCCGGGCGGCCGCGCGCGAACGCGCGCCAGAGCGGCAAAGAAACAGCAGCGGCACGTCCGTCCCCGCGCCCGCCGCGGTCAGTGCCCCGGATGTCTGGGCGACGAAATCAGCATTGGGCGCCATGGACGGAAACATCTGCCATTCGACGCAGTGCACTTTGCGCGCCAGCGGCGCCAGATCCGGCAAGCCGACGAAATTCCACTCCGCCACGGTGCGGACATCCACGAGCTGCGCCTTGGGATTGCTCAGGAGCATGTCCCAGGCTTCGGCGGCGCCGATATCACCTGCATAGTCGAGGGAGGAAGGGGAAGAAGACATGGCAGCGCCCAAAAGACAATTTGACAGTGCTGGGGTATCGCCCAACATTAAAACGTCACAAAAGATAGAATTTAAACGGCTTTGTATTTGTTGTAAGGATCAAAAAGCCTAAAACTTCTGCCGAATACTGTTATTTTACTGTTTCTAGTATTCGGTATTACTTCGTACCCGCCCCAACCGTTGGTTAAGATACGATCAAGCTGGCGCCCCACACAAGAGAACAAATGCTGATTCGTCAGATTTTTTCATTTTTGTTACCGGCGCTAAGCGATTGTGCAGTATACGGAAAATAAGGTTTTTCGGGCTCTCATCGTCGAATCAGTGGCTTAGCCGGGCTGCGCTGCCGCGTGCAGTGCGAAAACGTCATGAAGAATCAAATTCAGCACACGGACAATAAAAAAGGCCCGGATTTGTGCCCGGACCTGATTTACATTTGAATTCATTAAAGGATTCAGCCATTTGCTGAATTGGGGCCTATTTGGCCAATTTTGCGACCCGCTTGGTGAGGCGCGAGACTTTCCGCGATCCGGTGTTCTTGTGCAGGATGCCCTTGGACACGCCGCGCATGATTTCCGGCTCGGCGGCCTTCAAAGCGGCCAAAGCAGCGGTTTTATCGCCCTTGGTGATGGCTTCCTCGACCTTGCGGATAAAGCCGCGGACGCGGGTTTTGCGCGAGGTATTGATCGCGGTGCGCTTGGCCGTGGTACGGACGCGCTTGCGGGACGAGGCGATATTGGGCATGGGCTTCCTAGGTTTTTTGCCGAAAAGAGGCGCGCATATACCCCCCAAACCGCCCTAGGTCAACAAATCTGGGCAAAACAGCCCAGTCTTTTGCAAACAGGCGGGGCCTTTGACAGGCCCGCCGCCAATCCGCATCCTATGGCAAAGATAACAAGGGGAAGACGCCATGAAACGCTTTTTGGGACTTCTGTGCATGACCGCCGGCCTCGGCCTGATGACGGCGGATGCCGCCCCGGCTACGGACACCATTGATGCCCATGTGAAAGCAGCGCAGGACGCGGCCGGAACCGATTTCTCCGGCACCCTGGCGCGGCTCTGCATCCAGCCTGCGGGCGGCTCCGACGCCCAGGCTTCGGCGCGCTCTGCCGCCGCTGCTGCCGGCGCTGCCCCCAAGCCGCAGCCGCCGCGCGTCGTTCCGGACCGTTCCACCTGGTTCGCCGAACCGCAAAAGGTCTACGACAATGTCTATTGGGTCGGCACCAAGGTGCATTCCTCCTGGGTGCTCAAGACCAGCGCCGGTCTCATCGTCATTGATACACTCTACAATTACGCCTCCGAGCCGGAAATCGTGGACGGCATCAAGAAGCTGGGCCTCAATCCCGCCGACATCAAATACGTGCTCATCACTCACGGTCATGGCGATCATGACGAAGGCGCCAAGCTGTTGCAGGACCGTTATGGCGCGCATGTCGTGATGGGTGCGCCCGACTGGGACAGCATCCTCAAGGCCAACAATATGCCGGGGGGCACGCCGAAGAAGGATATCGTGGCCACCGACGGTCAGAAACTGACCCTGGGCGACACCACCGTTACCATCATCACCACGCCCGGCCACACACCGGGCACCCTGTCGTTTATTTTCCCGGTCAAGGATCACGGCAAGACCCTGACCGCGGCCTATGTCGGCGGCACCGCGTTCAACTTCCCCCGCGATCCGGCGCATTTCGACACCTATATCAACTCCGCGGAAAAATTCGCCAAGGCCACCAAGGCGGCTGGTGCCACCGTGTTCTTTACCAACCATTCGGAATTCGATTCCGCCTATCTCAAGGGCCTCGCGGTGCGGGCGCGCAAGTCCGGCGAGGCGAGCCCGTTTGAGATCGGCAGCGATGTCATCCAGCACTACTTCGTCGTCACCGGCGAATGCGCCAAGGCAGCGAAAATGCGCCTGAAAGGCGCCTGATCACTTATTTCTGGCAGGCCGGGCAGTAGAATGTCGAACGCCCGGCCTGCGTGATCCTTTTCACCGTGCCATGACAAGGCTTGCCCTTGCACGGTCTGCTTTCGCGGCCATAGACCAGAAAACGGTGCTGGAAATTTCCGGGATCGCCGGTGGCCTGGGCATGGTCGCGCAGGGTGGATCCGCCCGCCGCGATGGCATCCTTGAGCACGGTCTTGATGGCCTTGGTCAGCAAGGTGATCTGCTCCGGCTTGAGGTTGCCCGCCAGCCGCTTGGGGGAAATGCCACTGCGAAACAGCGCCTCGCAGACATAGATATTGCCCAGCCCCGCGATCAGCCTTTGGTCCAGCAGCGCCGATTTGATCGGGGTCTTTTTGCCGTCCAGCGCCTTGGTCAGATGGGCGGCGTTGAATTTGGCGGATAAGGGCTCCACGCCGATATCCCGGAACATCTTGTCGTCGTCCAGCTCATCGGTCGCAATCAGGGTCATCAACCCAAAGCGGCGATGATCGTTAAAGACAATGCGGGCCGGGGCATCGGTTTCGAACACGACATGGTCATGCTTGCCGTCACCCGCGCCCGCTGGCGCCTTGTCATAAACATAGTTGCCCAATTTCTGGCGATGGCCATGCGCATAGACGCTCATGCGCCCGGACATGCCCAGATGGATCACCAGGGTCTCGCCGCTATCCAGCGCCGCCAGCAGATATTTGGCGCGGCGGCTCAGGCGCACCACTTTTCGCCCCGTCAGGCGCTCGGCGAAACGCGGCGGGAAGGGGATGCGCAAATCGCCGCGTCGGACGATGGCCTGTGTGATCACATGGCCTTCCAGCGCAGGCTCCAGGCCCAGGCGGACGGTTTCGACTTCGGGTAACTCCGGCATAGCCATTAACTAGCCGATTGCGGCAGGCCCGGCTATGTTGACGTCATGAGCGACCAGAAAACCGCAAGCTTCGGCTTCCGTGACGTGCCGGAGGCTGAGAAAGAAGGCCTTGTGCGCGAGGTGTTTTCCTCGGTCGCAGCCCGCTATGACCTGATGAACGACCTGATGAGCGCCGGCGTCCACCGCATCTGGAAAGACGCGATGGTGGAATGGCTCAACCCGCGCCCCGGCTGGCGAGTGCTGGACGTGGCAGGCGGCACTGGCGACATCGCCTTCCGCATTGCCGACATGGCGCGGATGCGTGGCGGCGAAGCCGATGTCACGGTCTGCGACATCAATGCCCAGATGCTGGGCGAGGGCGTGCGCCGCGCCACGGAGAAGAACGAAAGCGCCATCCAGTGGGTGTGCGGCGACGCCGAAAAACTGCCGGTGCCCGACAATCATTTCGACGCCTATACCATCGCTTTCGGCATACGCAATGTCACCCATCTCGATGTCGCCCTGCGTGAGGCGTACCGCGTGCTCAAACCGGGCGGGCGTTTCCTGTGCCTGGAATTTTCCAAGGTCGAAGTGCCGGGTCTCGACACGCTCTATGACGCCTATTCTTTCAAACTGCTGCCCAAGATCGGCGGGTTGGTTGCGGGCGATGCAGATTCCTACCGCTATCTCGCGGAAAGCATCCGGCGCTTTCCGCCCCAGGCGGAATTCGCCCGCATGATCGGTGTGGCCGGTCTGTCCCAGGTCAAAATCCGCAACCTGTCCGGCGGTATCGCCGCCATGCACTCTGCCTTCAAGATATGACGGGCGGTTGATGCGCGGCCTTCTCAGTCTTCCCCGTCTTTGGCATGCCGCACGCGCGGTGTGGGTCGGCAATCAGGTCCGCCAGGGCCGTGCACAGCCTGCCCGGCTGGCGCAGGTGCTGGAACATCAAGGCCCGGCCTATATCAAGCTGGGTCAGATGCTGGCGACGCGGCCCGATATTGTGGGTGAGGCTGTCGCCACGGCGCTGGAACATCTGCAGGACCGCCTGCCGCCTTTCGCTGATAAAAAGGCCCGCGCCCTGGTCGAACAATCGCTGGGCAAAAAACTGGGAGAAATTTTCTCCGCCTTCGGTCCACCAGTGGCCGCCGCCTCTATCGCCCAGGTGCACAAGGCCACCACCACCGAACGGGCGCAGGCTGCGGTCAAGATTTTGCGGCCTGGCATCGAAAGTGATTTCGCGCGCGACCTGGAAGCGCTTGGCTTCTTTGCCCGCACCGCGGAATTCTTCTCGGCGGAAGCGCGCCGGTTGCGGCTGATCGCATTGGTACAGACCCTGGCCGCCTCGGTAACCTTGGAACTGGATCTGCGCATGGAGGCCGCCGCCGCGTCGGAGCTTTACGATCGCACCAGCGGCGACAGCGAATTTCGCGTGCCGCATGTGGACTGGACCCGCACCTCCGGGCGTATTCTCACCAGCGAATGGATTGACGGCACGCCCATCCGCGATGCGGCCGCGCTGCGCGCTGCCGGTCACGATCCCAAAAAGCTCGCTTTGACCCTGGTGCGCTCTTTCCTCACCCAGGCGCTGCGCGACGGTTTTTTCCATGCCGACATGCATCCCGGCAATCTCTTCGTGGATGCACAGGGCCGCCTGGTGGCAGTGGATTTCGGCATCATGGGGCGGCTCGACGCGCCGATGCGCCGCTTCATGGCGGGCACCTTGGCAGGGTTCCTGGCGCGCGATTACACCAAGGTGGCGCAGCTGCATTATGACGTGGCGTTCGTGCCGCTGAAGCATGATGTGGAAACCTTCGCCCAGGCGCTGCGGGCTATTGGGGAACCGATTTTCGGCAAAAGCGCCCGCGAAGTTTCCATGGCGCGGCTGCTGGGCCAATTGTTCGAAACCACCCGCCGCTTCGACATGCAGGCCCAACCACAATTGGTGCTTCTGCAAAAGACCATGGTGGTCGTGGAAGGCGTGGCGCGCGGCCTCGATCCGGATTTCGACATCTGGGAAGCCTCCCGTCCGGTGGCGGAACGCTGGGTGACGCAAAATCTGGGACCGGAAGCGCATCTGGCGCGCGCCGCCGAAGGCTTTACCGCCTTGGGCAAGCTGGCCCAGGACCTGCCGCAACTGGTGAAGAATGCCGAAGAACTTTCCCAGATGGTGGCGGAAGGCGGGGTGCGGCTGCATCCCGACACGGCCAGACAGATCGCCCGCGAACAGGACCGCCGCAACCGTCCGCTATTCATTGCCGTGATTACTTTGCTGGCGCTGATCGCCGGCGCTCTGTTATGGCGCTTCTATAGCTGACGCCGCGACAGCAGCAGAAAGCGTGTGCTGAGCAGGATCGCCGCCACCAGCAGCCCGAAGGCGAGGCCCAGCCAGATGCCCAACCCCTTCATTCCCAGTCCAAACCCCAGAAAAACGCACATCGGCGCACCCGCCAACCAGTAAGAGGCGCCTGCCAGCCACATGGGCCAGCGCGCATCCTTCAGCCCACGCAAACTCATCGCTGCCGTCACCTGCACGCCATCCATCAGCTGGAAGGCGGCTGCGACATGCAGGAACGTCACCGCCAGCGCCAGCACCGGCGCGTTGTCCGGCGTATTGGGCAGCCACAGACTGGCAATGGCGCGCGGATACAGCAGCAAAAGCAGCGCCGTGCCGCACATGAAACCCATCGCCATGGCGATTGCGGTCAGTCCGGCGCGCCGCGCGCCCCGCGGATCGCCCGCGCCCGTCGCCATGCCGACCCGCACCGTGGCGGCCAGTCCGATACCCAGCGGCACCATGAAGGTGAGCGAGGGGATGGAGATGGCGATCTGGTGCGCCGCGATCGCGGCAGTCCCGAAAGCGCCCATCACCAAAGTGGCGCCGTTAAAGAAGGCCACTTCAAATACCATGGTGATCCCCATCGGCACGCCAAGACGCAGCAGCTCCGCCAGGCTTTTCCAATGCGGCTGCAGCAGCCGGTGCAGGATGCGATAGTCCCGCAACTTCGGCGCCAGCAGGCAGAAGGCCAGCATCGCGCCGAAGCTGAAAAAATTGGAGCAGGCGCTGGACAGGCCCGCACCCAGCAGGCCCATCTGGGGCAGACCGAAATGCCCGAAGATCAGCGCATAGTCCCCCAGCGCATTCACCAGCACCGTCAACGCCATCACGATCAGCGGCGGCACGGCGCGCGACAAAGCGGTGGAAAAACTCCGCAGCACCTGGAATGCCAGCGCTGAAGGGAGTGCCCAGGCCAGGCTGGACATATAAATCCCGGCGCCCGCCGCCAGCCTCGGGTCTTCGCCCAAAAACAGCAACAGATCGCGCGTGAAAAACAACAGCGCCGCAAAAAACGGCAGGAACAACGCCACCGACCAAAGCCCCATGCGGACAACAGCGCGCACGCCGCGATGGTCACGCTCCGGCCCATCGCCGTTTTCGCCCTGGATATGGGCGATCACCGGCGACACCGCCATCGGCAAGCCGCAGCCCATCAGCCACGCCATGAAGAAGATGGTGTTGCCCAGCGCGGCAGAGGCCAACGCGTCCTTGCTGAAATGGCCCAGCATGGCGGTATCGGTGGACAGGATGACCATTTGCGCGATTTGGGTGGCGGCCAGCGGCACCGCCAGCTTGAGCAGCTCGCGCGCTTCCAGCACCCAACTGGCGCGGTCAGAAATTGCAGCGGGTTCAAGCCTGTCCATGCGCGCCGCGTTACGCCCGCTGGTTGCTGCGGTCAATCGCGCCCGCTGGCATATCAGCCCCGACTCCCGCTAAACACGCCCCGTGGGGAAAACGCTCAATATCGCCCATCGCGGCGGCGCGGCTCTGAGGCCGGAAAACACCATGTCGGCTTTTTCCGCCGCCATCGCGCGCGGCTGGGACGGCGCCGAACTGGATGTGCAGCTCTCCGCCGACGGCGTGGTGGTGGTGCATCATGATTATCGCCTCAATCCCGCTGTCACCCGGCATGCTGGCGGCTGGATTGCTGGCCAGCCCCCCGCGATCAAGGATTTGAGCTACGCCGCGTTACAGGCCTATGACATCGGCCGCGCCGATCCCGGCAGCGCCTATGCCCGCGCTCACCCCAAACTCGTGGCGGCGGAAGGTGAGCACATCCCCACCCTGGAAGCGGTGCTGGCGCGAGCGAAAGATGCGCGCTCGCCTTTTTTCCTGTTTGTCGAACTGAAAAGCTCAGACGATCCTGATTCCAGCGATCCCATTTCCCTGGCCGATGAGACATTGGCGGTCATGGAATCTTATCTCGACCGCACCATCTTTGTGGGCTTCGACTGGCGCGGTCTTTCCCATATCAAACATATGGCACCCGGAGCGCGCTGCTGGTTCACGACCGATAAGCTGGAAGGCGATCTCAAGCCCATCCTCGACAACATCGCCGACAACAAGGCCAATGGTTGGTTCCCCGATTATCGCAACGCCACACCCGAAAATATCGCCTATGCCCGCGATATCGGCCTCAAAGTCGGTGCCTGGACCGTCAACCAGCCTGCGGACATGAAAAAGCTGATTGCGCTCGAACTGAATGCCATCTGCACCGACCGCCCGGACCTTCTACAGTCCCTCGAATAAAGCCGTCGAAAGATAGCGCTCCGCGAAGGACGGCACGATCGCGACAATGGTCTTGCCGGCATTTTCGGGCCGCGATCCCACTTCCAGCGCCGCCGCGATTGCCGCGCCCGAGGAAATTCCCACGGGAATGCCTTCCAGCTTGGCGGCCCGCCGCGCCGTCTCCAGCGCCGTTTCATTCGAGATGGTGATGACTTCGTCAATCACCGAACGGTCCAGAATGGTGGGCACAAAGCCCGCGCCGATGCCTTGAATCTTGTGCGGCCCGGCCTGGCCCCCCGACAGCACGGGACTGTCTTCCGGCTCCAGCGCGATCATCTTCACCGAGGGCTTCTTCGCCTTCAGCACTTGGCCAACACCCGTGATGGTGCCGCCGGTGCCCACGCCCGAAATCACAATATCCACCTTGCCGTCAGTGTCGTTCCAGATTTCTTCCGCCGTGGTGCGGCGATGCACTTCGGGATTGGCCGGATTTTCAAACTGCTGTGGGATAACCGAATTGGGAATTGCCGCCACCAGCTCATGGGCGCGGGCGATGGCGCCCTTCATGCCCGACGCGGCAGGCGTTAGTTCCAGCTCCGCCCCCAGGATCAGCAGCATCTTGCGCCGTTCCATAGACATGGAGTCCGGCATCACCAAAATCAGCCGATAGCCTTTCGAGGCCGCGACAAAGGCCAGCGCGATGCCGGTATTGCCGCTGGTGGGCTCGACCAGGGTGCTTTTGCCCGGCGTGATGATGCCCTGCCGCTCCAGGGTTTCCACCATCGCCACGCCGATGCGGTCCTTGACCGACGACAAAGGATTGAAGAATTCCAGCTTGAGCAGGATATCGGCCTCGGCCCCGGCTTCCTGCGGCATGCGCTTCATGCGCACCAGCGGTGTGTCGCCGATGGTTTCGGTGATGCAGTCATAGACGCGGCCGCGTCCAGGTTTTTTGTCCGTCATGGCATCCCTCAAATGGTGAAATCGGCGCTGGCATCCTTGTCGGCGTCAACGCCCTGACTGCGGGCGCGCTGGCAAAGATCTTCAATCGTGATCGAATCCAGCCGCGCCATCACATCATCCTGCAAAGTCTGGATCAGTGGCGCGACAATCCGCAGCCCCAGGTCGGACCGCGGACGGATTTTCTCCTCCTCGGCATCCTCGATGCTTTCGGCCACCCGCACCACATCGCCCACGGAAATGCGCCGCCGCTCGCGCGCCAGCCGGTAGCCGCCGCGCGGCCCTCGCACACCTTTCAGCACGCCCGCGCGTACCAGCTGCTGCATCACCTGTTCCAGATAGCGCTGCGGCACGCCCTGGCGGGCCGTGATCTCTTTAGCCTGCACCGGTTCGGGCCGCGCATTAAAGGCGATGTCAATCACAGCCTCCAGCGCCAGCAGGGTCTTGCGGGACAGACGCAGCATCATGACTTCACCATGCCGGTCGAACCAAAACCGCCCGCACCGCGCGCACTGTCGGACAGCGTTTCGGTCTCAACCAGCTCAGCCTGTTCATGGCGCGCAATCACCATCTGGGCAATCTTGGTGCCGCGCGCAATCTTGAACGGCTTGTCGCCATGATTGATCAGGATCGCCTTGATCTCGCCGCGATAATCACTGTCGATGGTGCCGGGCGCATTGAGGCAGGTGATGCCGTGATTGAGCGCCAAGCCCGAGCGGGGCCGTATTTGCGCTTCAACGCCAAGCGGCAATTCGATGGCAATACCGCACGGCACCGCCATGCGCGCGCCGGGCAAAAGCTCGATCTCGGCTTCCACCGCCGCCAGCAGGTCCAGCCCCGCCGCGCCCGCTGTGGCGTAAAAAGGCAGCGCCAGATCCTGCGCATGCGCCAACTTCTTGATCCCGACTTTCATGCCGCGCCCTTTATCTCGGCGGCAATGCGGGCGGCCAGCCGTGTGCCAACGTCTTTCTTGCTCATCTCAGGCCAATCTTCGGTGCCGGCGGCGCTGATCAGATGCACCCGGTTGTGCTCGCCGCCCATGACATCGCCGGAAACATCATTGGCGATGATCCAGTCGGCGCCCTTGCGCACCCGCTTGGCGACGGCATTCTCCACCACATCATCGGTCTCGGCGGCAAAGCCGATCACCAGCCGCGGCCGGTTGGCGTGGTGCGCCAAGGTGGCCAGAATATCGGGATTCTCCACCAGCTTGATCAACGGCACGATACGGTCGGTGCTTTTCTTGATTTTGCTGTTGGCGGCGATGTCGGGCCGCCAGTCGGCCACCGCCGCCGCCATCACCAGCACATCGGCGGGCAGCGAGGCTTCACAGGCCGCCAGCATCTCGCGCGCCGTGGTGACGCGCATCAGTTTCACGCCGTCCGGCGGCACAATGGATACCGGCCCCGAGATCAAAGTCGTCTGCGCGCCGGCCCGCACCAGCGCTTCGGCAATGGCATAACCTTGCTTGCCCGAAGAGTGATTGGCCAGAAACCGCACCGGATCCACCGGCTCGCGCGTCGGCCCGGCGGTGACCAGGGCGCGCACACCCGCCAGCGGGCCCTCGGCGCCAAGCGCAGATTCAATAGCCGCGACAATCTCCAGCGGCTCGGCCATGCGGCCAGGCCCGAATTCGCCGCAAGCCATCTCGCCGTCATTGGGCCCGGCAAACAGCACGCCGTCCTGTTTCAAAATCTCGAAGCTGCGTTTCACCGATGGGCTCTGCCACATCCGCACATTCATGGCCGGCGCCAGCAAGATCGGCTTGTCGGTGGCCAGCAGGGTGGTCGAGGCCAGATCATTGGCCAGCCCGCCCGCGAGCTTGCCCATCAGGTCGGCGGTGGCCGGCGCCACCACCACCAGATCGGCGGCGCGCGACAATTCGATATGGCCCATCTCGGATTCATCGGTCAGGCTGAACAGGTCCTGGAAAACCTTCGATCCCGTCAGCGCTGACACGGACAGCGGCCTGACAAACTCCGCCCCCGCCTTGGTCAGGATGGCGCGCGTATGAACGCCCCGCTCCGCCAGGCGGCGGATCAATTCCAGCGATTTGTAGGCCGCGATGCCGCCGCCGATAATCAGAAGGACGCTTTTGCCGCGCATGCCTGTGAGTTCCAAAAAAATTACGCGCTCGGGGGCGGGAACATAGCAAACCACGAACACGAAGTGTAGTTATCCGCAACTATTTGAAAAGGCGTCATAATCCTGCTTTTCCAGGCTTAATCCCCCGCTAATCTTGTCATGTTCAAATGGGCTTGGCGCAAAAGGGCGTGGCCATGGCAACGACCAGAACCCATCTGACAACCGGCGATCTGTTTCGCCTGGCGACGGATTTTGCCGAAGAGCATGGCGCCAAGGCCAGTGACTATGCCTATCGCGCCGTGATCTCCTTCGAAGCGGAAGGCGCTTGTGACCGGGCCTATTTCTGGTTCCTGCTGCTGGTGATGCTGGGCGATATCGCCAGCAACCGCATCCAGCCCGGCGCGACCATCACCATTCACTAGCTGCAAATACGCAATTTGCCGCAAACTTCGCATGCGCGGTCAAATGCGTTAGCGTAAGGCCACAGTCAAAAGGACCCTTATGCCCCTCGATCCGCAGGTGAAAGCCTTTCTCGATCAGGCGTCGCTCATGCCGCGCCCGAAAATGTGGGACATGCCGCTCTCCATGAGCCGCCAGGGCTTTTCCCAGATGATGCAGATGATGGGCCCGCATGACGTGCCGGTGGGCAAGATCCAGAACATCACCATTCCCGGTCCCGCCGGTGACATCCGCGCCCGCGTTTATGCCCCCATCGCGGCGGGCGGCGAGTCTCTGCCCGCCATGGTGTATTTCCATGGCGGCGGCTTTGTGGTGGGCGACCTCGACACCCATGACGGGCTGTGCCGCCTGATCGCGCATGAAGGCGGCTTTGTCGTGGTGGCGGTGGATTACCGCTTGGCGCCGGAAAACAAATGGCCGGCGCCGCTTGATGACGCCTTGGCTGCGACGCGCTGGATTTTCACCAATGCCCCGTCGCTGGGCGTTGATGCCGGGCGCATCGCCATCGGCGGCGATTCCGCCGGCGGTCACCTCGCCGCCTGCGTCACTCAGGCGATCAAGGCCTCGGGCGGCCTCAAGCTGGCCTTTCAGTTGCTGCTGTTTCCCGGCACGGAATTCACCACCGACACCGGCTCGATGAACCGGTACGCGGTGGGCTATATGATGGAAAAGCAGACCATCGAATGGTTCTACAGCCAGGTGCTGCCGGCCGATGCCGACCGCCTCTCGCCCAAGGTCTCGCCACTGCTGGCGAGGGATTTTTCCGGCTTGCCGCCCGCCTATATCATGCTGGGCGGCTATGATCCGCTGCATGACGAGGGCCTGGCCTATGCCGACAAGCTGAAAGCGGCTGGTGTCAAAACCATAGTCGCGGATTACAGCGACATGGTGCATTGCTTTATCTATCTGCAAAGCGTGCTGCCCCAGGCGCATGATGCCATGGCCAAGGCCGCCGAAGCGGTGGCCGAGGCGCTAGACCAGGCCTAGCAACGCAGAATGATAGCCCCCGGCATGATCTCGAATGTCGCCGGCAACAGCCCGGCGCTTTCTCCATCCGTCTCCACCGTCACCGCGCCATGGGTCTCCACCGTCGGCGCCGCCATCAGGCGCGAGGCGCGCATCAATCGCACGCCGGGCTCGGACAGATGGGCGCCAGAACGGATTTTCCGCAGCGATTGGAACATCTGCCGCCGCGGCGTGCCGCCCATCACCACAATATCGAACAGCCCATCGCCCGGCTCCGCCTGGGGCGCCACCCGCAGGCCGTTGCTGAACCAGCGGCCATTGGCCACTGCAACATTGGCGATACCGGCGATCTCGTCATAACCAGCATTGGTGATCAGCCGCACACGCTGTGGCCGCCAGCCGATCAGCGCCGCCACGGCATGATACGCGCGGGTAAAGCCACCGCCGAACAATTTGGCGATGCGGGCGCGATTGATGCGTGACACCAGCCGACTGGAAAATCCGAACGAGGCGACATTGACGAAATAGCGGCTGACCGGCTCGCCGCGGTGCGACAGGCACGCCACCCGTCCCACATCCAGGCGGCGGATGCGCGATTGTTTCAGCCGCGCAATGGCCGCCTCATACCCCGTACCGATCCCGAAAGTACGGCGAAAATCGCCGCCGCTGCCGGACGAGACAAAGCCGAACACCGCATCGGGTGATATCGCCACGCCATTTTCAAAAAATCCATTGATCGCTTCGTTGATGGTGCCGTCGCCGCCCACCGCGATAATATCCAGATGCCCGTCCTTCAGCGCATCGCGCACCAGCCGCGCCGCATCGCCGCGGGCATGGCTCTGCATCACCGTCATCGACGGAAACACGCCTTCCAGCCCGGCGCGAATTTTGGGCCAGTCGCGCCCGGTGCTGCCATTGCCAGACATGGGGTTTACGACGACGAAAGCGGTCATACGGCTTCCCGCGTCTGATAAAGCGGCGCCAGACTGTCCATCTCCCGCCAGCGGCGCTGTTCATCCCAGCCCAGCAACGCGCCCATCGTGTCGGCGATCTTCGCCAGATTGCGCGCCGGCCCGAATTGTCCCAGGCCGGTGCGCCGCATCACCACATCTTCCAAGGTCAGCGCCATTTCATGCCGCACGGCATGGCTCACCTGCGCCAGCGTGTCACCGCTTTCGCCCAGCGGCTCCAATTCCTCCATGCGCGCGTCTTCCATCAGCGACGGCAACCGCGCGCCGAACATGTGGGTGAGATGGCGGATACCGGTCAGGCCGCGCCAGCGTTTCTCATACTGCTTGACCAGCTTTTCGAAGTTTTCAAACTGCCCGCCCGGCAGCGGCGTGACATCCGTGGCGCAGGGCTTGGCGGCAACGCCCAGACGTTTCACAACGGTATCGGTGATGGTCTGCGCCAGATTGCGCGAGGTCGTCCATTTGCCGCCCAGCGCGGAGAACAGGCCGTCCACGCCATCCTCCTTGCCATGATCCACCAGTTCGGAGCGGCGGCTGGCGTTATAAGTTTCGCCCGAGCCGTCATCCACCAGCGGCCGCAATCCGGCATAGAAGAATTGCACCTGCGCGCGCGTCAGCTTGGCGGCGGGCAGGTATTTGTTCACCAGCGCCAGGAAAGTTTCGATATCGCCTTCGCTCACCGCCACCGTGGCGGGATCGCCGCGAAATTCCGTATCGGTGGTGCCCAACAGCGTGTGGCCGCGCCAGGGCAGGACAAAGAAATGTCCGCTGCCCGCTTCCACCGTCAGAGCAGAATGGCTGATTTCCGGCAACAGCAGATGAATGCCCTTGGAGCGCAACAATTTGTGCTGCGCCGGCTTGCCCGTGGCATGTTCCAGAAACAGATCGGCCCAGGGCCCCGCCGCCACCAATGTCTGTTTGGCGCGGATGTCGAACACGACATCGCTCAGCGCATCGCGCACGGTACAGCCAATGACGCGCTTGCCCTGCATCAGCAGCTTGTCCGCCGCCAGGTGATTGGCCAGCGCGGCGCCGTGCACCTCCGCATCTATCAAACATTCTAGCGCAATGCGCTCGGGGGCATACATCTGGGCGTCGTGATATTCGAACGCGCCGGAAAACCCTTCGGCCTCCAGCACCGGCTCGCGCGCCAGCGCTTTGCTGCGGCCAAGGAAAAAATGTCCCCGCATATGCTGTACCGGCTCAATCCCCCGGTTGCGGTCAAAAGACAGAAGATCATAAAGCGTCAGTCCCGCGCTCAGGGTCAGTCGTTCGCGCAGGCCATTGTTGACCGGCACCAGAAAGGGCAGGGGCCGCAGCAGATGCGGCGCGATACGCTGCAGGTTGCGCCGTTCGCGCAAACTCTCGCGCACCAGCGCGATCTCCAGGTTTCGCAGATAGCGCAGACCGCCATGCGCCAGCTTGGAACTGTGCGCCGAGGTGGCGGCGGCGAAATCCCGCGCTTCGACCAGCGCCACCTTTAAGCCGCGCATCGCGGCATCGCGGGCCGTGAAACAGCCAGTAGCGCCGCCGCCAATAATCAGCAGGTCAAAATTTTCGTTGGAAAGCCGGGTGAGGGCGCGCTGCATGCGCGCCAAAGCTAGGACGGAGATACCAAGAAAGCGAGGTGCTTACTTTATCTTGCCTTCCTTGAAGAGGACATGCTTGCGCAGGACCGGATCATATTTCTTGATCGAAAATTTCTCGGTCATGGTGCGGGTGTTCTTGCGGGTGACATAGAAAAAGCCGCTTTTTTCTTCGCTGTTGAGGCGAATTTTGGCAGTGGTGGGCTTGGCCATGGCGGGCTCCAAAAGAACAATTGAGAGGCGGGGTAATGAAGCAGCCGCCTCTTTCTGTCAAGCAGAACCAGCCAAAGGGCTGAATTTTATCGTTTTTTCGGTGTAAATCGCTGTCCGGGACGGCCCCGCCCGGGCTTGCCGGGCCTATGGGTCCGGGCCGGACTCGCATCGTCCCCAGCCAGTTCAAAGCGCAGGCCGCCTGTGACCGGGGCCGCCTCCATCAATTTGACACTGATGAGATCGCCCAGCCCATAGCTCTTGCCGCTGCGTTCCCCCACCATCGCCTGGCGGCGTTCGTCATGGCGGAAATATTCGGCTCCCAACGAACGGGCAGGCAAAAGCCCTTCCGCACCGGAATCCTTCAGCCGCACAAACAGGCCGAACTTGATCACCCCGGTAATGCGCGCCTCGAAGGTGGCGCGGAGATGCGCCTCCATATACGCGGCGACGTAGCGGTCGGTGGAATCGCGCTCCGCCGCCATGGCCCGCCGCTCGGTCATGGAAATGGCCGCGGCGATCTCCGGCAATTGCTTGATCTCGCGGTCTGTCAATCCGCCACCGCCGCCCAATCCCAACCCGCGGATCAAGGCACGATGCACGATCAGATCGGCATAGCGCCGGATGGGTGACGTGAAATGGGCATATTTGGCCAGGTTCAATCCGAAATGGCCGATATTGGCGGCGTCATAGATCGCCTGGGCCTGGCTGCGCAGCACCACATCATTCATCACCGCTTCATGCACCGTGCCCTTGGCGCCGGCCAGAATGCGGTTGAAGATGCCAGGCTGCATCACCTGGCCCTTGGCGAAGTTAATATTCAGGGTACGGAGGAAATCGCCAAAGGCGAACAGTTTTTCCTTCGAAGGCGTATCATGGATACGGTAGATCAGCGGCGTGCGCGACGCTTCCAGCGCCTCGGCGGCGGCGACATTGGCCAGCACCATGCATTCCTCGATCAGCTTCATCGATTCCAGCCGTTCGCGATAGGCAATGGAAGCAACCTTGCCGTCCGCGCCCAGCACAATGCGCCGTTCCGGCAAATCCAGATCCAGCGGGCTGCGCTTTTCACGCGCGATGGTCAGGGTCTGATAGGCCGTCCACAAATCGGCCAGAGTCTTTTTCGCCACCGCGCTCATGTCGGCATCGGGATGGCCGTCAAACGCCTTCTGCGCCCGGGCATAGGTCAGCCGCGCCGCCGAACGCATCACGCCGCGCAGGAATTTGTGGGCGATCTTGCGCCCTTGGGCGTCGAACACCATGCGCGCCACAAGGCAGGGCCGGTCCACACCTTCCTTCAGCGAACACAGATCGGCGGACAATTCTTCCGGCAGCATCGGCACAACGCGGTCCGGGAAATATGCGCTGTTGCCGCGCTTCAGGGCTTCCTTGTCCAGCGCTGAGCCCGGCGTGACATAGTGGGCGACATCGGCAATGGCCACCAGCACGACATGGCCGCCCTTGTTCTCCGGGCTGTCATCCGGTCCCGCCCAAACCGCATCGTCATGGTCGCGGGCATCTTCCGGATCAATGGTGACGAGGGGAATGCCGCGCAAATCGGTGCGGCCTTCCGGCGTAATCGGCTGGGCCGCTTTGGCCTCGTCAATCACCTCCTGCGGAAATACCGTGGGAATGCCGTGGGCATGAATGGCGATCAGGCTGATGGTGCGGGGGCTGTCCATGCTGCCGATGCGCTCGACAACTTTTACTTTGGGAAATCCCGCAACCTTGCGGCCGACCAACTCGCACAGCACCAACTCATTATTTTTGGCGTCCTTGGCATCGCGCTTGTCCAGCGCATATTCGCCGCGCGCCTTGCGCTCCACCGGCATGACGCGAAAGCCATTTGGCGCTTCGCGCAGCACGCCCAGAATGCGCTCCGGCCCGGATTCATTTTCCAGGCGGCGGATCATGCGGGCTTCGTAAGTGTCTCCATGTTTTTCCAGCCGCGCCAGCAGGCGCGATCCGGGGCCCATGGCGCCCCCTTCCTTGGGCGGGGTGACATAGATCAATGGCGGTGCGTCATCGGCCTCCCAATTCAGCGGGCGGGCCAGAAGTTCGCCATCGCCGTCCACGCCAGTAATCTCCAGCATGCTGACTTCGGGTAATTCGCCCTGCTTGGTGAAACCTGTTTTCGGTTTGCCGGCGATGACGCCTTCGACCTCAAGCTCCTTGAGCAGGCGCTTGAGCAAAATACGATCCGAACCCTTGAGCCCGCTCAGATGCGCCAAATCGCGCTTGGTGGCGCCGGGGTTGGCGGCGAGCAAAGCCAGCAGCCGGTCTTTGTCGAGCTTGGGCGCGTTTGCCGGGGTCTTGCGGGCCAACTATTCGCCCGCCACCGGTTCCGGTTTTTTCTTGGGCGCCGCCTTCTTGGCCACGGCCTTCTTTTTCTTGGGCGCAGCAGTCTTGCTCTTCGGAGCTACGCTCCCGGCAGGCTTCTCGGCTTTGGCCTTCACTTCGGCTTTGGGCTTCACTTCGGCTTTGGGCTTTGCTTTCGCCTTCGGTGCGGCGCGCTTTTTCTTCTTCTTGCCGCCGCCCTTGGCAATGCGCTCGGCCAGCAAGGCCTGCGCCTGTTCCAAAGTCACGGCCAGCGGATCACTCGCTTCCGGAATGGTGGCGTTGGTGTCGCCGTCGCTGACATAGGGGCCATACCGGCCCTTTAGCACCTTGATCGCGACGCCGTCGGTACCAGCGCCCAATTCTTTCAGAACTTCCGGCCCGCGCCGTCCGCCCTTGGCCTTCTTCTCAGCCAGGATGGTGACGGCATGGTTGATGCCGATATTGAAAACATCTTCCGGCGTTTCCAGCGACGCATATTTGCCGTCATGGGCGACATAGGGCCCGAAGCGGCCAAAATTGGCCGTGATCATCTTGCCATCTTCGGGGTGCGCGCCCACTTCGCGCGGCAGCGACAACAGCTTCACCGCCATCGCCAAATCCACTTCGGCGGGATCGGTGCCCTTGGGCAAACCGCTGCGCTTGGGTTTCTTGTCTTCGCCCAATTGCACATAGGGCCCGAAACGGCCCGAGCGCAAAGTCACCATGGTCTCGGTATCGGGGAACAGGCCCAGCTCGCGCGGACCGGCATCGCCTTCGCCCGGCTTGGCGCCGATCTGGCGGGTGAATTTGCATTCCGGATAATTGGTGCAGCCGACAAAGGCGCCAAAGCGCCCCAGCTTCAAATTCAGGCTGCCCTTTTCACAGGACGGGCATTTGCGCGGATCAAGACCGGGTTCGCCCATCGGGAAGATGTAGGAGCCCAACACCGAATCCAGCTCGTCAATCACCTGACGAATCTTGAGATCCTTGGTGCCGCCCACGGCTTCCGAGAAGCCGGTCCAGAAATCGCGCAGCAGTTCCTTGTAATCCAGTTCGCCGGCCGAAACCTTGTCGAGCTGTTCTTCCAGGTCGGCGGTAAAATCATACTCGACATAGCGCTTGAAGAAGCTCTGCAGGAATGTGGTGACCAGCCGGCCCTTGTCTTCGGGATAAAAACGCCCGCGATCCTGCCGCACATAGGCGCGGTCGCGCAGGGTCGAAAGAATGGTGGCATAGGTCGAAGGCCGGCCGATGCCCAGCTCTTCCAGCTTCTTGACCAGGCTGGCTTCGGAATAACGCGGCTTGGGTTCGGTAAAATGCTGCGCCGAAGTGACATTCTGCGCCTTGGCGGCATCGCCCGCCGCGACCTTGGGCAGCTTGGAGCCTTCTTCGTCTGAGCTTTCGTCCTGGCCTTCCTGGTACAGGGTCAAAAATCCGTCGAACAGGGTGACGGTGCCGGTGGCACGCAGGGTGATCTTCTTGTCGGCCGAAATCACATCCACCGTGGTGCGTTCCTGCTCAGCGCTTTCCATCTGACTGGCGACAGCGCGCTTCCACACCAGTTCGTAAAGCCTGGCGGCATCGGCATCGAGATATTTGGCCACCTCTTCCGGCGTGCGCGCGAAACTGGTGGGGCGCACGGCTTCATGCGCTTCCTGGGCGTTCTTGGCCTTGCTGGTATAAACGCGCGCGGAGGAGGGGACGTAACGCGCGCCATATTTCTCACCGATCACCTGGCGGGCTTCGGCCACGGCTTCCGGCACCATGATAATGCCATCGGTACGCATATAGGTGATGAGGCCGGTGGTCTCACCGCCGATCTCCACGCCTTCATACAACCCTTGTGCCACCTGCATGGTGCGTTTGGCATTGAAGCCCAGCTTGCGCGAAGCTTCCTGCTGCAAGGTCGAAGTGATGAAGGGCGGTTGCGGATTGCGTTTGACCGGCGTGGCTTCGACGCTGTCGATGGTGAAGCTTTGCGCCTTGATCGATTCCACCGCGCGGGTGGCATCGGCCTCGTTGGTCAACGAAAGCTTTTCCAGCTTCTTGCCATCCAGCTGGATCAGCCGCGCCGGGAAGGTGCCCGCGCTGGCCTCGACATCGGTTTCGATGCTCCAATATTCCTGAGGCTTAAAGGCTTCGATTTCGACTTCGCGTTCCACCACCAGGCGCAGCGCCACCGATTGCACACGGCCCGCCGAGCGTGCGCCCGGCAATTTGCGCCACAGCACCGGCGAAAGGGTAAAGCCGACCAGATAATCCAGGGCGCGGCGCGCCAGATAGGCATCCACCAGTTCCTGGTTGATCTGGCGGGGATGGGCGATGGCTTCGAGGATCGCCGATTTGGTGACGGCGTTGAACACCACCCGCTCGACCGGCATTTTCAGGGCATGCTTTTCCTGCAGAACCTGAAGGATGTGCCAGCTGATGGCTTCGCCTTCCCGGTCCGGATCGGTTGCCAGGATCAACTTGTCGGCGCCTTTCACGGCGCTGGCGATGTCCTTCATCTTGGACTGGGCGCGGGCGTCAATCTCCCAGACCATCGAGAAATCGTCATCGGGCTTCACCGACCCGTCCTTGGAAGGCAGGTCGCGGATATGGCCGAAGCTGGCCAGCACTTTGTAGCCGGAGCCGAGATACTTATTGATGGTCTTGGCTTTGGCGGGGGATTCGACGACGAGGACGTTCATGCCGGACTTACTTACTTGGGTTCTTGGGGGGAATTTGGGGCACTTATCTGGGGCTGGCTGGGTCCTGCGACAAGACCGGGCCGGAAAATGGGGCTTTTCCGGCGCGGCGGGCGGGACACTGATAGAAGCCGAACGCGCCTGTCAACGCTGGGCCCCTCCGGGGTATGCAACTTATGATAGAAATTTAGCCGAAATATCGCAATTGCGTAACTTCAAGCTGTATCCAAAAGCCGGGAGTTAAGCGGGAAATCCTCAGTTCACGGACCAGGACACGAGATTTCCTGGATGGCGGTGGCATCGCCCCGCCAGTTCCAGCTCCAGCAGCACCGTCAAAACCACCCCAGCCGGGCCGCCGGTCAGGCGAATCAGCTCATCCACCGGAATCGGGGCGGGCCCCAACACCTCTTCCACCGCCTGCCGCACCCGGTCCGCTTCCGCCTCCAGCGCCGCCCCATCGGGCAGGATGTCCGGGCCGCGGCCTTCCGGTTCCCGGAAGTCGCCGCCCAGCATCGGCGCGAGCACCGCCAGCACATCTTCGGCGCTTTCGGTGAGGGTTGCGCCTTCACGGATGAGCCGGTTGGCGCCTTTGGCGCGCGGATCCAGCGGCGAACCCGGCACCGCGAAAATCTCGCGGCCCTGTTCCAAAGCATATTGCGCCGTGATGAGGGAGCCGGAGCGCTCCGCTGCCTCCACCACCACCAGCCCGCGCGCCAGTCCCGAGATCAGCCGGTTGCGGCGGGGAAAATGCCGTGCCTGCGGCTGCTCGCCCAGCCGCATTTCGGAAATGACCGCGCCTTGTTCACGAATGGCGTCATAGAGTTTCTGGTTTTCCGGCGGATAAATCACATCCACGCCACCGGCGAGCACCGCCACGGTGCCGGTGGCCAGTGCGCCTTCATGCGCCGCCGCATCAATGCCGCGCGCCATGCCGGACACCACCGCCAGATTGGACGCCGCCAATTCCTGCGCCAGGACAAAGGCGAATTTGCGCGCCAGGGCCGAGGCGTTGCGCGCGCCCACAATCGCCACCATTTCGCGTTTCAACAAATGCACGCTGCCCAGCACGGCAATGACGGGCGGCGGCGGCTCCAGCGCCGCCAGCCCATGCGGATAATCCGGTTCGCAGGCGGCGATCATCCGGCCGCCAAGTTTGGCGAGCCCTTCCAATTCCCGTGCGCTGTCTTCTTCCGGCGGCAAAATGAAATTCTTGCCGCCGCCGCGAGCCGCCATCCGCGGCAACTCCGCCAGCGCCGCGCCGGCGCTGCCGAAGCGCGCGATCAGGCCGGCAAAGGTGACCGGACCGACTTGCTCGGTACGCGCCAGTCTGAGCCAGGCGCGGCGCTCCTTGTCGTCAAGCGTCCGCACCATCCGCCCCGATTTTTTTACCACCGATACGCGGTTCCTCGCCGCGTATCAGACGATGGATGTTGGCGCGATGCGCGATGAAGACGAGGGCAGCCAGCACAAGTGCCAATATTATTTCATGAGTATTGCCGAACAACGACATCCCAACCGGCACCGCCACTGCGGTAGCCAGCGCCGACAGGGATGAAATGCGAAAAGCGGCAAGCATGACAAGCCACGTCGCCAGCCCCAGCAGCGCCACGGGCCAATTGATCGCCAACAGAATGCCAAACGACACCGCGACACCCTTGCCGCCCTTGAAGCCGAGCCATACCGGATAGAGGTGCCCAAGAAAAACTGCGAACGCCGCGAGCAGCGAGGCGTCGGCGCCCAACAGATAGCGCGTCAACAAAACCGCAAACGCGCCCTTGGCCGCGTCGAACAAAAGCGTCAGCGCCGCTGCCCATTTCTTGCCGGTGCGCAGCACATTGGTGGCGCCAATACTGCCAGAGCCAATCTTGCGCACATCGCCCGCGCCAGACAGAAACCCGAACAAGAGTCCGAACGGAATCGACCCCAGAAAATACCCCAGGGCCAGGGCGGCAAGCGCGGTGGTGAGGGGCAGGGGCGCCATCATGGCGGGAAAGATGACAGGCTTTAAAACTTAAATCTATCGGGAGAAAACGCACTCGCCGGCGACAAATGTCATCTGCGCCCGGCCCTGGAATTTGCGGCCTTCAAAGGCGGTGTTGTGCGCCCGCGAATGCAGCGCGCGCTCATCCAGTACAAAAGGCTCGCCGGCATCCAGCAACACCAGATCGGCAGCCGCGCCCTTTGCCAGGGTCCCGGCATTCAGCCCCATGATCTGAGCAGATGCCCAGGTCAGCGCCTTCAGGATATGGCTGATGCTCACGTCGCCGTCATGATGCAAGCTCAAAGCGGCGGGCAGCAATGTTTCCAATCCCACACTGCCGAAGGCAGCGGCGCCAAAAGGCTGGCGCTTGGTATCGGCGCCCTGCGGTTCGTGGCTGGAGACAATCACATCAATCACGCCGGATGCCACACCTTCGACCATTGCCGCGCGATCCGCTTCGCAGCGTAGCGGCGGCTTGACCTTGCGGAAGGTGTAATAAGAACCGACATCCAGTTCGTTCAGCATCAGATGATGCGCCGAGACACCGCAAGTGATCGGCAAGCCACGCGCCTTGGCGCCGGCAATCGCTTCCAGCGCCGCGCGGGTGGAAATCTGCCCAAAATGATAACGCGCACCCGTCAGCTCGACCAACCGGATATCGCGCTCGACAATGATCGCCTCGGCCAAGGCCGGCGCCGCCGGCAATCCCATCCGCGTGGCGAATTCGCCTTCCGTCATGGCGGCGCCTTCGCTCAAATCCGGATCTTCCGCATGCCCCACCACCAGTGCGCCAAAGGTCGCGGCATAGGAGAGCGCCCGCCGCATCACCCGCGCATTGGCCACGGTACGGTCGCCATCGGTAAAGGCCACCGCGCCCGCTTCCATCAGCAGGCCCATTTCGGTCATGGTCTCGCCCGCCAGCCGCCGCGTCAACGCCGCCATCGGCGCCACGCGTACCTTGGCTGTGGCAGCCGCGCGGCGCTTGATGAAATCCACCAGCGAGGGCTCATCAATCACCGGATCGGTGTTGGGCATGGTGACGATGGTAGTGACGCCGCCCGCCGCCGCCGCCTCGCTGGCCGATTGCAGGCTCTCGCGATGCTCGCTGCCCGGCTCGCCGGTAAAGACGCGGCAATCAATCAACCCCGGTGCCAGGATCAGCCCCCGGCAATCCATGATCTCCGGATCATTCTTGTCGGCATCGTTGAACAGCCGCGGCCCGATATCGGCGATCTTGCCATTCTCGACCAGCAGCCCGCCCTTGGCATCCAGCCCCGAAGCCGGATCAATCAGCCGCGCATTGCGGAACGCAATTCTTTTCCCGTTCATGCCAGCCCTCTCGCGAGAGCATCCAGCACCGCCATGCGAATGGCGACGCCCATCTCGACCTGTTCGGAAATCAAACTCACATCCAGGTCATCGGCGATGTCGGAAGAAATCTCCACGCCCCGGTTCATCGGTCCCGGATGCATGACCAACGCGCCCGGCCTGGCATAGCCCAGCTTCTCGCGGTCCAGCCCATAGAAGCGGAAATATTCCCGCGCCGAAGGCACAAAGGCCCCGGTCATCCGTTCCAGCTGCAACCGCAGCATCATCACAATATCTGCGCCCGCAAGCCCCGCCTTCATGTCGGTGAAAACCTCCACGCCGAAGCGCTCGACATCGCACGGCAGCAGGGTGCGCGGCGCCACCAGCCGCACGCGTGCGCCCATTAGCCCCAGCAGCCGGATATTCGACCGCGCCACCCGCGAATGCAGGATATCGCCGCAGATCGCCACGGTGAGATTTTCAATTCCACCCAGCCGCCGCCGAATGGTCAGCGCATCCAGCAACGCCTGGGTGGGATGCTCATGCTGGCCGTCTCCGGCATTGACCACGCTGCAATCCAGCTTGCGCGACAGCAATTCCGCCGCGCCGCTGTCATGGTGGCGCACCACCAGAATATCAGGCCGCATCGCGTTCAAGGTGCTGGCGGTATCAATCAAGGTCTCGCCCTTGGAAACCGACGAGGTCTTGACGCTCATGTTCAGCACATCCGCGCCCATCCGCTTGCCCGCCAGCTCGAACGAGCTTTGCGTGCGGGTCGAGGCTTCGAAGAACAGATTGATGAGGGTGCGCCCCTTGAGCAGGGCGCTTTTCTTCTCGCCGCTGCGGTTCAGCGCGACATAAGTCTCGGCCAAGTCCAGCAAGGCGGTGACTTCGGGCGCAGAAATTCCTTCGATCCCAAGCAGATGGCTTGATTTCAGGATCGGAGCTAGCGTCGCGGATGTCATTAAAGTGGGCCTTATAGAGGTGGAAACCTGCTCCGGCAAGCGGACTTTGGCAACGCGGTTAAGCCGCCATTTCCTCCAATGTACGCCCCGCCGGTTCGGGCAGGAACAGGATGGCCACCAGAGTTATGGGGATAGTGCAAAGAAGTGTCTGGATCGCCGGGCCATGGCTGTGGAAATGATCGAACAGCCGCCCCTCCAAGGTAAGGCTTACCGCCCCCATCCCGATATAGACGACGTAGCGCAGCCCCGAAACCGTGGCGCGGTAATGGGTCGGCACGATCTCAAGGGCGAAGCCCGATATCATCGCCTCGCCGCAGAAGAACCCGAAGAAGGACAGGATCCACAATTCCGGCATCCAGACTGCGCCGACGCCGCTGTAGAAAAGATAGAAACTGAGGCCCGCGATGATGGCGATGGCAAAGGTCACCGGCTTGCGCCCCACCCGATCCGAAAGCCGCCCCGCCAGGATCGCCAGCCCCAGCCCGACAAAACCGCCCGGTACGAACAGCAGGGTCACATTGCCGGGGGAGTAGTGATAAACGTCCTGCAGGTATTTGGACGACAGAACACTGGCAGGCCCCAGCGCAAAACCGAACGCCGCCGCTGCGATCACAATGGCCACGATGCGCCCGGGATATTGCCGCGCCATGTCGCGCAGCAGCGCCAACGCTGCCGTGGTGCGGGTGGAAAAAGTCTGAAAGCCCGCCTGCGCCGCAAAACGCTGCGTCTCCGGCAGGTTGCGGCGCAGATATGCGACCAGGAATATCGGCAGCGCTCCGATGACATAGATCGCTCGCCAGCCATAGGGCAGGAAATTCACCAGCGCGAAGACCAGCGACGCCAATCCCGCGCCGGTATAATCCATGGCGCTGAGGGTGCCGTTGGCCCAGCCGCGCGCGCTGGCCGCCACTTCTTCGGCAATCACCACAAAGCACAGCATCTCTTCGGCATAGCCAAAGACGCGGGTGAGAAACTGCGCCGCCACGAATTGCCCGTAATTTGTCGTCGCGGCCGTCAGCAAGGTGAAGATCGCCTGGCCCAGAATGGTGACCAGCAACAGCCGCCGCCGTCCCACCAAATCCGCCGACGCCGCCACCAGAAGCGCGATCAGCGCCGCCACCCGGAAATAGGCCACCGTCATCCCAACCATATTCTCGGGAATGGAAAGGCTTGCCTGAATCTGCGGAATGGCCAGGCCGAAAATATTCTGGTCGAAACCGGCAAACAGGGCCGCCGCGCCGACCAGCAGGAAAATCCGCTCCTGCCGCCACACCATAGGAACCGGTGGCCGCAGCCCGGGCGGCAGCCAGAGGAACCGCGCGGGGGCATTGTCATCTCTCATCGCCTGAGCCGGTCGAGCGCAATCTGCAGGATGTAAGCCGCCGCCATCTTGTCCACCACTTCGGCGCGCCTTTTGCGCGAGGTATCGGCCTCGACCAAGGTGCGGGTCACCGCGCTGGTGGAAAGCCGCTCATCCTGAAATACGAGGGGCAGGGGGCTGTGGTTCACCCAGTTGCGGCCAAAGGCCCGGACCGACTGGGCCGAGGGGCCATCCGTCCCATCCATGTTCAGGGGCAGGCCCACCACCAGACCGCCGACCCCCTGCTCACTTATTATAATGTCCAGCTTGGCGGCATCGGCGGCGAATTTGCCCCGTTTCAGGGTCTGCATCGGGGTGGCGACGGTCAGCAGCCGGTCCGACAGGGCCAGCCCAATGGTCTTTTCCCCCAGATCCAGCCCCAGCAGGCGCAGCCCCGGTTCAAGGCTCAAAGCGGCCATGTCCATTACCGCCATGAAAATCCGCCCTTTTCCTTGCCAGTGCCGCCCCTGATTGCTAGCAAGTTCGCGTCTTTCTTACAAAGCAGGAAGCTTACATGTCCGTCGATAAGGACACTGTGCGACGCATCGCCAAACTGGCCCGCCTTGCCGTGCCCGATGAGAATTTGGCACCGATGGCCGACGCCCTGAACGGCATTTTCAACTGGGTTGAGATGCTCAACGAAGTGAATGTCGAGGGCGTGCCGGCCATGACCAGCGTGGTCGCCCAGAAGCTGAAATGGCGTGCCGACGTGGTGACCGATGGTGGCAATGCCGAAGCCTTGATGGCGAACGCCCCCGACCATGAAGGCACCTTCTTTGTCGTGCCCAAGGTGGTGGAATAATGTCCACGTCTTTCACGCTGGCCCTGGCGCGCGACGCCCTAAAGGCCAAGAAGATTTCCTCCAAGGAACTGACCCAGTCCTTCGTCACGGCAATTGAGCAGGGCCGCCCCCTCAACGCCTATGTCACCGAGACCCCGGAAAAAGCGCTGGCGATGGCCAGCGCCTCTGATGCCAAATTGGCCAAGGGCGAAGGCGGCGCGCTGGAAGGACTGCCGCTGGCGATCAAGGATCTGTTCTGCACCAAAGGCACGCTGACAACGGCGGGAAGCAATATTCTCGGCAATTTCGTGCCGCCTTATGAATCCACCGTGACGCAGAATCTGTGGAATGCCGGCGCCGTGATGCTGGGCAAGACCAACATGGATGAATTCGCCATGGGCTCGTCCAATGAGACCTCGGTCCATGGCCCCGTGTTCAATCCCTGGCGCGCCCGCAACTCCAACGCCAATCTGGTGCCGGGCGGTTCGTCCGGTGGCTCGTCCGCCGCTGTCGCCGCCGATCTGTGCCTGGCCGCCACCGGCACCGATACCGGCGGCTCGATCCGCCAGCCCGCCGCCGTCACCGGCACCGTCGGCCTGAAGCCGACCTATGGCCGTTGTTCGCGCTGGGGCATCGTCGCTTTTGCCTCGTCGCTGGATCAGGCCGGGCCCATGACCAAGACGGTGCGCGACGCCGCCATTCTGCTGGGCAGCATGGCCAGCGTGGACCCGAAGGATTCCACCAGCGTGGATGTGCCGGTGCCTGATTATGAAAAACTGCTGGAAGGCGGCATCAAGGGCCTCAAGGTCGGCATCCCCAGGGAATACCGCATGGACGGCGCCCCGCCGGAAATCGCGGCGCTGTGGGACAAGGGCGCCGATTGGCTGAAGGCCCAGGGCGCTGAGATCATCGAAGTCTCGCTGCCCCACACCAAATACGCGCTGCCCACTTATTATATTGTCGCGCCGGCGGAATGTTCCTCCAACCTGGCGCGCTATGACGGGGTGCGCTTTGGCCGCCGCGCGCCAAATGCCCGCGACATCACAGACCTGTATGAGAAAAGCCGCGTCGCGGGTTTTGGGGCCGAAGTTCAGCGCCGCATCCTGATCGGCACGTATGTTCTGTCGTCGGGCTATTACGACGCCTATTACGCCCGCGCTCAGAAGCTGCGGACCTTGATCGCCCGCGACTTCACCCAGGCTTATGAAAAGTGCGACGTGCTGCTGACCCCGGCAACACCGGGTCCGGCCTTCCCGGTGGGCGACAAGAGCGACGATCCCGTCGCCATGTATCTCAACGACGTCTTCACCGTCACCGTCAATCTGGCCGGGCTACCCGGCCTGGCCGTACCCGCGGGGCTGAGCGAAACCGGCCTGCCGCTGGGCTTGCAGCTGATCGGCAAGGCGTTCGACGAAGCCACGGTGCTGCGCGCCGGGCTCGCCATCGAACAGGCCGCCGGCTTTACCCACAAACCCGCCAACTGGTGGAAAGTCTGATGAACGCTCCCGCTGCGAACAAATTCATCAAGGGCCAGACCGGCGATTGGGAAATCGTCATCGGACTAGAAGTTCATGCCCAGGTCACGTCGAAATCCAAGCTGTTCTCCGGCGCCTCAACCGAATTCGGCGCCGAGCCGAACAATCAGGTCAGTTTTGTGGATGCCGGCATGCCCGGCATGCTGCCGGTGATCAATGAAAAATGCGTCGAGCAGGCGGTCCGTACCGGGCTGGGCCTCAAGGCCAAGATCAACCTGTCCAGCATCTTCGACCGCAAGAATTACTTCTATCCCGATCTGCCCCAGGGCTATCAGATCAGCCAGTACAAGAACCCCATTGTGGGCGAGGGGGAGGTCTTTATTGACCTCAAGGACGGCAGCAATGTGCGCGTCGGCATCGAGCGGCTGCATCTGGAACAGGATGCCGGCAAAAGCCTGCATGACCAGAATCCCGACAGCTCCTATGTGGATTTGAACCGTTCCGGCGTTGCTCTGATGGAGATTGTCTCCAAGCCAGACATGCGTTCCTCGGAAGAAGCCGCGGCTTTCCTGAAGAAACTGCGCGCCATTGTCCGCTATCTGGGCACCTGCGACGGCAATATGGACGAAGGCTCGATGCGGGCCGACGTCAATGTCTCGGTCCGCAAGCCGGGCGGCCCGCTGGGCACGCGCTGTGAGATCAAGAACGTCAATTCCATGCGCTTCGTCGCGTTGGCGGTGGAGTATGAAGCCCGCCGCCAGGTCGAGGTCATCGAGGGCGGCGGCACCATCAAACAGGAAACCCGCCTGTTCGACAGCAAGCTGAATGAGACACGTTCCATGCGCTCCAAGGAAGAAGCGCATGACTATCGCTATTTCCCCGATCCCGACCTGCTGCCGCTGGTGCTGGACCCGGTCTGGGTCGCGGCAATCGAGAAATCCTTGCCCGAACTGCCGGATGACAAGCGCGCCCGCTTCATCGCGGCGGGCCTGTCGCCCTATGACGCCTCGGTTCTCACCGCCGAACGCGAGTTGGCCGACTATTACGAAGAACTGGCCAGGGGGATGGACGCCAAGGCCGCCGCCAACTGGCTCAACAATGAGATATTGGGCCGGCTCAACCGCGATGGCCTGTCCATTGCTGATGTGCCGGTGAGTGCGGCTGCGAACAACGCCATCGTGGCGATGATTTCCGACGGCACCATCTCGGGCAAGATCGCCAAGGACCTGCTCGACATCGTCTGGACCGAGGGTGGCGACCCCCGCACCGTGGTCGAAGCCCGGGGTTTGCGCCAGGTGACCGATACCGGCGCCATCGACGCCGCCATTGAAGCCGTGATCGCCGCCAATCCGCAGAAAGTGGAAGAGGTGAAGGCCAAGCCCAAGCTGGCCGCCTGGTTTGTCGGTCAGGTGATGAAGCAGACGGGCGGAAAAGCGAATCCGGGGGCGGTGAATGACGCTCTCAAAAAGCGACTCAATCTCCCCGACGAGGGGTGATTCGCACAAAATGCGCAAAACCGGCCAAATCACTGGCCAAATTCCGTTTTTTCGTCTGTGTACGGAATAACGGATATAACCCAATGAAATAAAGGGTTATACGCATTTCAGCAAAAACGGCCATTTTTGAAAGTCAAGGAAGAGTTGCATTACCAAATGCAAGTTTTCATATTCGTCTTGTTTTGGGGGGTGACCTCAGTCGCCTCAGACCAAACAAACACATGAGGAGTTGATCATGGCTGCCAAGAAAAAGGCCAAGAAGGTTGCGAAGAAGAAGACCGTGAAGAAGAAGAAGAAGAAGTAGTTTCTTCTCGGATCGGTTTTATGCCGGTCCAACGGTCACGGGCACCCCTGATGTTCAGGACGTACCCGATGAACAAGGCAAAGGCCGCGGTCTCCGGAAGGATATCGCGGCCAAGCCCGTTCTGGGGTGAGGGGCGGTTCGCCGAAGGCGAACGAAATGGTCCTGCGGACCATTTCGAGCAACGAACGCCCTGAGCACAAGCGAAGGGCCGGGGCGTTCTAGAGACATGGCAATCGGCTTGGCCTAGGTTGGCGGACCCCAAGCATCCATCGTCAGAGGCCTTCATGCCCAAGAAAACCGCCAAAACCTCCAAAGCTGCCAAGTCCGCGCCGTCGTCCAAGGCCCCGGCGATCGAGCTTTATTATTGGCCCACCCCCAACGGCCACAAGATCACCATCCTGCTGGAAGAACTGAAGCTCCCTTACGTCATCAAGCCGGTGAATATCGGCGCGGGTGAGCAGTTCGCCCCGGCTTTTCTCAAAATCTCGCCCAACAACCGCATGCCGGCGATCATTGACCCCAGGGGTCCGGGCAAAAAGCCCATCGCGATCTTCGAATCCGGCGCGATCATGCAGTATCTCGGCCGCAAGACCGGCCTATTCTATCCCACGGACGAACGCGCGCGGACCCAGGTGGAGGAATGGCTGTTCTGGCAGGTGGGCGGCCTGGGCCCCATGGCCGGCCAGGCCAACCACTTCCTGAATTATTCCAAGGAAGACATCACCTACGCCAAAAAGCGCTACACCGACGAAGTGCACCGCCTGTTCGGGGTGATGAACAAGCGCCTGGCCACCCGCAAATACCTGGCCGGTGCCTATTCCATCGCCGACATGGCCTGCTTCAGCTGGGTCAAGTCCTCCACCCGTTTCCAGCCACTGGACGAATTCCCCGCTCTCGCCGCCTGGATGGAGCGCCTGGGCGCGCGCAAAGCGGTTCAGCGTGGCATGGCGGCGGGCGCCGAATTGCGCAAGCCGATGACGGACGCCGAAAAGAAAATTCTGTTCGGCCAGCGCGCCAAGTAACGCCGCGCCAGGCATCTCCAGGCTTTGCGGGGATTTTCTATCCGCGCGTTAGGATGTTGTTCACCACGCCTAACCGGTCTTAGCAATTAAGACTAACCGGCGTTTACCGCGTCTTAGTTTCTTCGGCATCACCATGACCGCGACAATTAGTCATGGAAGGACGAAGTCGTGGCTTGCATCGATATGGATTCACTTGCGCAGTATGAAAGCGAGGCCAAGCTTGGCCGCGCCGATGCGCTCTACAATCTGGGGTTGGCGTATTCCACCGGCCAGGGCGTGGCGCAGGATTACGTCGTCGCCCACAAATGGTTCAATCTCGCGGCCCAGCGCGGCAGCGACATTGCCAAAAATTGGCGCAACCAGATCGCCGAAGAGATGAATGCCGGCCAGATCGCCCAAGCTCAGAAGCTTGCCTGCGAATGGCTCAACATCTTCCGGTAATTTAGTTCGTCTTTGATTTTGCGGGCGCCGCCATCGGCGCGCTCAGCACTGCCGCCACGGGCGTGGCCGGCGCATACAGGTCGCTCAGTATCTGAAGCGGCACATCCTTCCCCGCCAGTCGGGTCCGATACACCTCGGTATTTTCCAACACACGCTGCACGTAGTTGCGGGTCTCGCTGAACGGGATCTGCTCGATGAAGTCCAGTGGGTCCGCCGCACCATTGCGCGGATCGCCGAACGCGCTCACCCAGCGCCGGGCATTGGCGTCACCCGCGTTATAACCCGCCGCCGCCAGCACCAGCGAGCCGTTCCAGGTGGCGATATGGCCGGACGCCTCGATCATCCCCAGTTCGATATTGTAATCCTTGTCGCTGAGCAGATCCGCGGGCCGATAAGGCAGCCCGGCAAGCTTGGCCGATTTCCTGGCCGAATCCGGCATCATCTGCATCAAGCCGCGTGCGCCGGCGTTGCTCACCGCATAGGGATCAAATTCCGTCTCCTGCCGGATCAGGCCCAACACCAAAGCCGGGTCAGGCGGCGTGGTGGATGCCTTGTAGGGCGGCAGCGCGATCAGGGGATGGGTGAAATCCAGCATCGTTGCGCCGGCGTAGCTGGCCTCCTTGGCCAGCCGCACCGCGATCTCGGGATAGCCCCACTCGGTCAGGCTCTGCAGAAAGGCCTTGATGTGCCGGGGTGAGGAATAAACCTGGGCATCCGCTTCGGCGAACAGAAGCAGGTCCCTGGCCTGGCCCAGATCGGCCAGCACCCGGATCTGCGGCATCAGGGGGTCATTCTCGATCTCGCTGCGGGCCGCGGCCACGACATCGCTGTCATTGACGTGCAGCAGCGGCGCCGCCTGGGTGCGGGCGAGGGCAAGCTGGCCATAAAAAGTTTCGGGATAGACTGCCGCCAGCCGGTAATGGCTGATGGCCGCCGCCGTATCGCCCATCGCTTCATAGGTTCTTCCCAGCCAATATTCCGCCCGCGACTTGCTGAGGGGGCGCGAGACATTGGCGCCCAGCCGCTGAAAATAGGGCAGCGCCCCGGCTGGGTCCTTCAGCAGCCGCAGATCAATAAAGCCCCCCAGGAATTGCTGATCCACATAGGCATCGCCCACCGGCAGGGCAGCATGGTCCACCAGCGCCAGCGCGCTCTTGGTGTCGCCGCTACGCAGCGCATCTCGCGCCTCCACATTCACTTCCGCCCACCAGCGCGCCGTATGGTCCCGCGCCAGGATGGCAGGCACCACCCGCAGCAGCATGCGGTGCGCGTCATCGTCTTTGTGCTCAAGGCGCAGCGCATGGGCCCAATCAAACATCAGACCCGGATCGCTTGAGCCGGACACTGCCTCCAGCGCCGCCTTGGCCGATTTGGTGCCGCCGCCCAGCAGAATGCGCGCCCGCGCCACGGCAGCGGTCTGCGCGTCCACCCGCGACAGCTCCCGCCGCGCTGCGGTGGTTTCGCCGCGCCATAACAGATTGTCCAAACGCGACTTGTCGCTTGGCGGCGTCAGATAGGCCGCGTCATTGGCAAGAATATCCGCTTCGGTTGCGTCATCGAAACTGCCATCCGCCCAGCCGCGCGCGATCAGCGGGCCGCCCTTGGCGATCTGCCCGGTCGCCACCAGCGCCTCACCGAGGCGAATGCGGCCCAGCGAGGAATTGGGCGTGCGTGTTTCAAACCAGGCGACAGTTTGTGCCGGGGTGAGGGCAGGGGGCGTCACGGCATCGGGGACAAGCGCCGCCTCGGCCCGCGCCTGCAAGGTGCCTTTGAGCGGCCAGGCGGCGGCAAACTTCATCACCGCGTCTATGTCGGTGAATTTCGCCCCACTCTTGCTGTCCAGCGCATAGCGCCATTGCAGCAGCTGGCGCGCGGTGGTGTCTTTGCCCTGGTCTCCCAGCGCCAAGGCGCCCGTCCAGTCGCCCTTGGCGGCGGCGGCAAAGGCGCGCTGGAACAGGTCATGGTCGGCAGGCGACAGGACAGGGATGGTGCTGGGCCGCGCCGCCGCAATTCCCGCATCGCCCGCGGTGCTATCGGGGATCGGCTGCATCATGACGACGCCCGCGCTCTGGGCCAAAGCCAGAACGGGAGCGAAAAGTCCTGCGATAAGCGCAATATGCTTGACGGCCATGAGGCGTGGATACTTGTTGAATCCGCCAGATCAGCTTAGACGGTGGCTGCCCAAAAAGGCCATAATGCCGGGGGTTTAATTTGAGGATGGAACTGCCATGACCAGTGTCGCGGCGCGCATTCAAGGCTCCATGCCGGCTCTTGTCACGCCCATGCGGGACGGCAAGGTCGATGAGCAGGCTTTCCGCAAATTCGTCTCCTGGCAGATCGAACAGGGCAGCCACGGCCTGGTGCCCTGCGGCACCACCGGGGAATCGCCGACCCTCAGCCATGAGGAACATATGCGGGTGGTGGAAATCTGTGTTCAGGAAACCGCGGGCCGGGTTCCGGTGATCGCGGGCGCCGGTTCCAACTCCACCGACGAAGCCATCGCGCTGACCAAACACGCCAAGTCCGTGGGCGCCGACGCGGTGCTGCACGTCACCGGCTATTACAACAAGCCTTCGCAGGAAGGGCAGTATCGCCATTTCATGGCCGTCGCCGATGCGACGGACCTTCCCATCCTGCTCTACAACATCCCCGGCCGCGCCATTGTCGATATTTCGGTTGAGACCATGGCGCGTCTGGCCAAGCACCCCAACATCATCGGGGTGAAGGATGCCACCGCCAACCTGATGCGGCCGACCCGCGAGCGCAATGCCTGCGGCAAATCCTGGCGCCTGATCTCGGGCGAGGACGGCACCGCGCTGGGCTACATGGCCCATGGCGGCCATGGCTGCATTTCCGTCACCGCCAATGTCGCGCCGAAACTCTGCGCCGAGTTCCAGGATGCCTGCCTGCGCGGCGCTTATGACCGCGCCCGCGAGTTGCAGGATAAATTAATGCCATTGCACGACGCCATGTTCTGCGAGCCGTCGCCCGCGCCCGCCAAATATGCCGCTTCGCTGCTGGGCCATTGCACCCCCGAAGTGCGCCTGCCGCTGGTCGAACTGACCGAAGCAGGCCGCGTCCAGGTGAAAGCTGCGATGCAGGGCCTCGGTCTGCTGAAGAGCTAATGGCCAAGAAGAAAGAAGACAGCTTCAAGATCATCGCCGACAACCGCAAGGCACGTTACGCCTATGCCATCGGCGAAACCCTGGAAGTCGGCATCATGCTGGTGGGCTCCGAGGTCAAATCCTTGCGCAGCGGCAAAACCACCATCGGCGAAAGCTATGCGCACGCCAAGGATGGCGAGCTGTGGCTGGTGAACTGCTATATCCCCGAATACACCCAGGCCAGCCGCTTCAACCACGAACCCAAGCGCACCAGAAAACTCCTGGTGCACAAGCGCGAAGTGAATCGTCTCTCTGCCGCCATCCAGCGCGAAGGCATGACCCTCATTCCGCTCAAGCTCTATTTCAACGCCGTGGGCCGCGCCAAACTCGAAATCGGCGTCGCCAAAGGCAAAAAACTCCATGACAAACGCGAAACAGAAAAGAACCGCGACTGGCAACGCGACAAAGCCCGGCTGATGAGAGATAAAGGGTGAGAAGCGGTTTGCCGTAGGCAAACGAAATGGTCCGCCGCACGACGCTGGCGCTAACGGCCCATTTCGAGCGACGAACGCCGCGAGCTTGAGCGAGCGGCCGGGCGAAAACGCTGTCCCCATCGCCCTCTCACCATGGGCCTGCTTGACCCGCCCATCCGCCGCACGCCCGGCTAGCCCAGCGCCAGTTGCTTTGCTTTGCCCACCACGTCCTCAAACATTTCCGTGGTCAGCCGGCGCGTGTTGGTATTGTAGCGCGAGCAGTGATAGCTCGAAATCAGCTTGAATTTCCCCACATCATAAACTGCGCCGTGCTTGAAGGGGTGCGCACTGATCTTCGCGCCCAAGGTCGTCAGCACGCTGTCATGCGCGATCTTGCCCAGCGCCAATATGACTTTCACATTCGGGAGCACTTCCAGTTCCGAGATCAGAAACTGGCGGCAGGTCTTGATCTCGCTGGGCTCGGGCTTGTTCTGCGGCGGCACACAGCGCACGGAATTTGCGATGCGGCAATCCACCAGCTCCAGCGTGTCATCGATGCGCTCGTCGTAAATGCCCTTGGCCAAGCCATGCCCCAGCAAGGTGGCGTAAAGCAGGTCGCCCGCCCAGTCGCCGGTAAAGGGCCGGCCGGTGCGGTTGGCGCCTTGCAGTCCCGGCGCCAGCCCTGCGATCAGCAGCCGCGCGCCCAACGGTCCGAAGCTGGGCACGGGCGCGTTGAACCAGTCCGGATGTTTTTTTTGATTGTCCGCCCGGAAAGCCGCCAGCCTGGGACAAAGCGGACAGTCATGCGGCGGCGCGGCGGGCGTTTTCATGGGCCCGAACTAAACGTTGACCGAAATCCTGTCTAGGCCGCCCCTCTAGGCGGTCTGGAATTGCGGCGGCTTGGCGCCGTCGCGCGCGATCTGGGATTTCAGTTCGTCCAGTTCGATGAAATTGTCGGCCTGGCGGCGCAGTTCGTCCGCCACCATGGGCGGCGAGGTGCGAATGGTGGACACCACGCTCACCCGCTTGCCGCGGCGCTGTACCGCCTCGACCAGGCGCCGAAAATCGCCGTCGCCGGAAAAAATCACGACATGATCCACGCAGGCCGACATTTCCATCACGTCAATCGCCAGCTCGATATCCATGTTTCCTTTCACGCGCCTGCGGCCCTGCGCGTCGGTGAATTCCTTGAGCGGCTTGGTCACCACCGAGAAGCCGTTATAATCCAGCCAGTCCACCAGCGGGCGCAGGGGCGAAAATTCCTGGTCTTCCGCCACGGCGGTATAATAGAAAGCGCGCACCAGCGTGCCTTTGCGGGCGAACACTTCCAGCAGGCGTTTATAGTCTATGTCGAATTGCAGGCCCTTGGCCGCGCCGTAAAGATTGGCGCCGTCAATAAAAAGCGCGATCTTCTCGCTGGGATAGAAAAGCATATGACCTCCAATAATTTCGATGCGCCAATGCCTGCCCTGATAGGCCTAGGCGCCAATATTCCGTCCCAGGCGGGTCCACCCGCCAAAACTCTCAATGCTGCCCTGGCGGCCTTGGCCGGCGCAGGGGTCGAAATCACCGCGGTCTCACCATTCTACGAAACCGAGGCGTGGCCGGATCCCGGCGACCCGAGGTTCCTGAATGCGGTGGCCGCGATTCGGGCCCGCCTACAACCCTTTGCGCTGCTGACACTTTTGCACGAAGTCGAAACGGCTTTCGGGCGTAAGCGTTCCGTTCCCAATGCGCCGCGCAGCCTGGATCTGGATCTGCTGGATTATGGCGGCATCATTCTGGATGGGCCCGTCATCCTTCCCCATCCGCGCATCGCAGAGCGGCGATTTGTGCTGGAACCTTTGCATGCCGTGGCGCCGGGCTGGCGGCATCCGGTTTCGGGACTGGATGCGGGCACAATGCTCAAGAGCCCGCGCAGCAGAGTTCCTTGACCAGAACGTGAGGCCCGTGCTAACGGCAATGCAGCGTTCGGGGCGCTTAAACAGCGCATTTGCAGCAAAAAAGAACGCGGGGAGGCAGCGAAGTGACATTCCGTGGACGCAATACTTATGTCCTCGCGCTGGTGCTGGGCCTTCTGGCGGTTCCCGCCGTCGCCGCTGATGTGCAATACGCCACCGCGCTCGATCCCGTCGCGTTCGACAATTCCACCGTCAAGAACACGGTCGGCATCGGCATGGTCACGGGAACTTTGTCGGGCAGCACCCTGACGGTGTCCGGCACCTATTCCGGTCTTTCTTCAGCGGCCACCGCCGCCCATCTGTTGCTCGGGCAGGGCTATGGCATATCGGGCGGTCCCACCGGCGGCCTGGATGGTGCGCCTGTGGGCGATCTCGCTGTCAGTGGCGGCACCAACGGCCAGATCACCGGCAGCCTCAAGCTGAACGCCGCCCAGGTCAAAGCGCTGGGGCAGGGCGCCGTCTATCTGCTGATCACCAGTACCAATGCGCCCAAGGGCAATCTCTGGGGCTGGCTGCATCTTCCGGACAATAATTAAGAAGGACGCGTCCATGTCTCGTCTTGCCACACGTCTCGTCCTTTCTGCGGCCATTATTGGACTGGGCGGCGCTTATGCGCTGGCGCAGACGGGCACCGGTCCCTTCACGCAAGCCCAGGTCACGGCAGGCCGCGCCGACTTCGCCGCCAATTGCGCCGGCTGTCACGGCCCCGCTTTGGCCGGCGCCGGTGACGCGCCCGCTTTGACCGGCGCCACCTTCAACGGCTCCTGGGCCAACGGCACCACCAAGGAACTGTGGCAGTTCATCTCGACCTCGATGCCTTATGGCAATGCCGGCAATCTCAGCGCTGACACCTACACCAACGTCGTCGCTTATATTCTGGCCGTGAACGGCGCCAAGCCCGGCGACAAGCCCTTCACCAAGGACAGTACCCCCGTAAAGATCAGCACCATCGCCAATGGCCAGGCCGTTGCCGCCGTGCTCACGCCCCCCGCCGCCGCACGCCCTGCAGCCGCGACACCTGGCGCCGCCCCCGCCGGCGAAGGCGAAGCCCAGGGCGATGCCCGCGCCCCCGCCCGTGGCCGGGGCGCACCGCCCTTCCCGCTGGGCCAGACCGTCCAGGGTACCGTCAAGAATTACCAGGATGTCACCGACGACAATCTGGTGCATCCGTCCGACAATGACTGGCTGATGGGCCGGCGCACCTATCAGGGCTGGAGCTACAGCCCCCTGAAGCAGATCACGCCCGACAATGTGAACCAGCTCCAGCTGCAATGGTCCTGGGCGATGAATCCCGGCGGCGCGGTGGAAGTGACCCCCATCGTCCATAACGGCATCATGTTCCTGTCGAACACCTCCAACACTGTCCAGGCATTGGACGCCAAGACCGGCGAATTGATCTGGGAAAACCGCCTCGGTCCTGTCTCGACCGTCGCCTATGGTGGCACCCGCAGCATTGGCCTCTACAAGGACAAGGTGTTCGTCGCCACCACCGACGCCAAGATTCACGCCCTCGACGCGCGCACCGGCAAGACCGTCTGGACCACCACCATCGACGTGCCGCCCAAAAGCGAAACCGGCGGCGTGACCATCATCAAGGGCAAGGTGCTGACCGGCCTGATGGGCTGCGATAATTTCTCCAAGACCGGCTGCTATATCAGCGCCTACGACACTGAAACCGGCAAGCAATTGTGGAAATTCCAGACCAACGCCCAGACCGGCCAGCCCGGCGGCGACACCTGGAACGGCATTCCCGACGAACTGCGCGGCGGCACCGACACCTGGATCGCCGGCACTTACGATCCCGAACTCAATACGACCTATTGGGGCGTGGCCCAGTCCAAGCCCTGGATGCGCGCCAGCCGCGGCACGGGCGGCGCCTCAACTCTCTATTCCAGCTCAACCCTGGCGCTCGACCCCGACAGCGGCAAGCTGAAATGGTATTTCCAGCATTCGCCGGGCGAGAGCCTCGACCTCGACGTCGTGTTTGAGCGCCTCTTGATCGATCATGGCGACCAGAAAACCGTCATGACCATCGGTAAGGACGGCATCCTGTGGAAGCTCGACCGCGTCACTGGCAAATATCTCGGCCTCAAGCAGACCGTGTTCCAGAACGTCTTCTCCAAGGTGGATGAGAAGACCGGCAAGGTCACTTACCGCGACGACATCATCGGCCAGAAGACCAACCAGTATTACGCCTCATGCCCCGGCCCGGAGGGCGGCCATGACTGGCCCGCCACCAGCTACAATCAGCCCACCGACCTGCTGATCATCCCGGAGAGCCAAAGCTGCGTGATGATGATGGGCCGCGACGTGGACAAGAAGATCGGCGGCGGCGGCACCGCCGGCTCGCAGCTTTTCTACTTCATGCCCGGTACCAACCAGAATATGGGCCGCATGTTCGCCGTGAACACCACCACCATGCAGACGGCCTGGACCTGGCAGCAGCGCTCGCCATTCCTCTCGGCCGTGGTCTCGACCGGCGGCGGCGTCGCCTTCGTGGGTGACTTCGATCGCCACTTCAAGGCGATGGACGTCAAGACCGGCAAGATCCTGTGGCAGACCCGCCTCGGCCAGACGGTCGAGGGCTATCCCGTCTCCTTCGCCATGGACGGCAAGCAGTATATCGCTGTCACCACCGGCACCGGCGGCGGCAGCCCGGAGCAGAAACCCTCCACCCTACTGACCGATGTCCATCGCCCGGTCGAGGGCAATGGCCACCAGGTTTACGTGTTCGCGCTCCCCGGCTAACGCCGGGGAACGGGTGCACCCTTGCAGGAATCAGCCCTTTTCTGTTATGCGGGCCTGAATTCCCCCTATGGCATCGCGTTTTCACTTCAATGTTTTGCCATAACCGGCTGATCCGAAAAGGACTTTCATGGCTCGCGTGACCGTCGAAGATTGCGTCGACAAGATCCCCAACCGTTTTGATCTGGTTCTGGCCGCGGGTTTCCGCGCGCGCCAGCTGTCCGGCGGGGCGGAACCTCTGCTGGAGCGGGACCGTGACAAGAACCCCGTCGTGGCCCTGCGCGAGATCGCGGCCAAGGCCCTCAAGCCCGACGAAGTCAAAGAAGAGTATATCCGCTCGCTCCAGAAGCACGCCGAAGTGGACGAGCCGGAAGAATCCCGCCCCGAGGCCGACGACCGCGAGGATCCCTCGCACCGCCAGGTCACCGAGGAAGAACTGCTCCGTGCCCTTACCACCGAAGCCCAGCGCCGCGCCGAGCCGCAGCCTGAGCCGGAAGCTGACTACGAGGAGTAGTCCCCGTCACAGCCATTCGCAAAAAGCCCGGCCAAAAGCCGGGCTTTTTCCGTTTTAGGTTCTGCTTCAGCCCATTCGTGCCTATATTTATGGGATGAACCCGCCGACCCCCGTCATCGCGGCTGAAAAAGTCCCGGACAAGTCCCCGCCTGCGCATGTGCCTGCCAGGGGCCGCCGCCGGCTGATGCGCCAGACCGACCTGGTCGAGCGGGTCCAGGCCTATGACCCCACCGCCGACGAGGCGCTGCTTAACAAAGCCTACGTCTATGCCATGACCGCCCATGGCAAGCAGTTCCGCGCCTCCGGCGATCCCTATTTCGCCCACCCGCTGGAAGTCGCCGCCATCCTCACCGAGCTCAAGCTCGACGTCCCCACCATCGTCACCGCGCTGCTGCATGACACCATCGAAGACACGCTGGTCACCTACGAAGACGTGCAGAAGAATTTCGGCGACGAAATCGCCGGCCTGGTGGACGGCGTCACCAAGCTCTCCCAGCTCGAAGTCTTTTCTGAACGCACCAAGCAGGCGGAAAATTTCCGCAAGCTGATGCTGGCCATCACCGGCGACATCCGCGTGCTTCTGGTCAAGCTGGCCGACCGTCTGCACAATATGCGCACCCTCGGCTACATCGAAAAACCGGAAAAGCGCCAGCGCATCGCCCGCGAGACGGTGGACATCTATGCCCCGCTGGCCGGCCGCATCGGCATGCAGAATATGCGCGAGGAACTGGAAGACCTCGCCTTCGCCGAACTCGATCCCGAAGCGCGCAATTCCATCGTCACCCATTTCGCCCGCCTTGACATGGTGGGCGGCGACCGGGTTGGCCGCATCGCCGACCAGATCAAGCGCAAGCTGGCCGAACATGGCATGGAGGCTTGGGTCTATGGCCGCGGCAAGCGGCCTTTCTCCATCTGGCGCAAGCTGCAAACCAAGAAACTGAATTTCGAACAGCTCTCCGATATTTTCGGCTTCCGCGTCATCGTCAAAAATCCGGAAGACTGCTACCGCGCGCTGGGCATCATTCATACCAACTGGCAGATGGTGCCGGAACGCTTCAAGGATTTCATTTCCACACCCAAGACCAACGGCTACCGCTCCATCCACACCACGGTGATGGGCCCGGAAAAGCAGCGCGTCGAAATCCAGATCCGCACCCAGGATATGCACGACATTGCCGAGCGCGGCGTCGCCGCCCATTGGCGCTACCGCGAGCATGTCCCCGAACACGACGGCAAGGACAGCGTCGCCTATGGCTGGCTGCGCGACATGGTGGATCTGCTGGAGCGCGGCGACAGCCCCGAAGAGGTGCTGGAGAATTCGCGCCTCTCCATGTACCAGGATCAGGTTTTCTGCTTCACGCCCAAAGGCAGCCTCATCTCTCTGCCGCGCGGCGCCACGCCGATTGATTTCGCCTATGCGGTGCACACCGACCTGGGCAACACCGCCGTCGGCGCCAAGGTCAATGGTGGCCATGTCCCGCTGCACACCCCGCTCAAGAATGGCGACCAGGTGGAGATCATCACCACCAAGGATTCCACCCCGTCGCCATTGTGGGAGCAGTTCGTCGTCACCGGCCGCGCCCGCGCCGAAATCCGCCGCTATCTGCGCCACGCCCAGCGCGGCGAACATGTGAAGTTCGGCCAGAAAATCCTGGAAAAGACTTTCGCCGACCAGGGCGCCGAACTGACGGAAAAGGCCATCGGCGAAGTGGCCAAGAAACTGCGCCTGGCCAAAGCGGAAGATGTTTATGCCGATGTCGGCCGCGGCGCGCTGCGCGGCACCGAAGTGCTGCAGGCGGTGTTCCCCGAACTCAAGCGCGCCCGCGTCGAAAGCCAGGGTTCCGGCGCCGTTCACCCGATTTCCATTCGCGGCCTGACCGAAGGCATTTCCTACAAGCTGGCGCAATGCTGCCATCCGCTGCCGGGCGACCGCATTGTCGGCCTGATGATTCCGCGCGAGGGTGTCCTGGTCCACACCATCGACTGCGCCGAACTGGACAAGGCGCAAAGCATGGACGACTGGCTGGATGTGGGGTGGGGCCAAAATGCCGTCGACGGCCTGTCCGTGGCCCGTGTGCTGGTGCGGGTGAAGAATTCGCCGGGCAGCCTGGCAGCGGTGATGACAGTGATCGCCGCCAATGGCGGCAACATTTTCAACATGAAGGTGCTGGAGCGTAACCCGCTATTTTTCGAATTCATCATGGACATCGAAGTGCGCGACGTGGCGCATTTGCAGAACATCGTGGGTGCGCTACGGGTGAATAACGCCGTCGAATCGGTGGCCCGTGTCCGCGAAGCGGAAGCCGCGCCCTGATATTTCAAAATTCAATTTGGTGGAGTGACATGAAAGTCGAACAAGTCCTTGCGGAATTCAAGAAATCGGGCGCGCTGCTCGAAGGCCATTTCATTCTTTCCTCCGGCCTGCACTCCGACAAATTCCTGCAAAAGGCGCTGGTCTTCCAGGACGCCAAACGCACCGCCAAATTGTGCAAGGCGCTCGCCGCCAAGGTGAAGAAGGAAATCAAGGAAGACATCACCGCCATCGTCTCCCCGGCGGTGGGCGGCATCGTGCCGGGCTATGAAATGGGCCGCCAACTCGGCCTTCCCGCCATGTATGTCGAGCGGGTGGACGGCAAGTTCGAACTGCGCCGCAACTTCACCCTGAAAAAGGGCCAGAAGGTGCTGATGGTGGAAGACATCGTCTCCACCGGCGTCTCATCGCGCGAATGCATCGCCGCCATCAAGGCCACCGGCGCCAAGGTTGTCGCCGCCTGTTGCCTGATTGACCGCTCCGGCGGCAGCGCCAAGGTCGGCGTGCCGCTGATCGCGCTGGCGGAATGGAAGGTTAAAGCGTGGCCCGCAGACAAGCTGCCACCGCATCTGAAAAACATTCCCGCCGTTAAACCCGGCTCGCGCGGTCTGGCATAAAGGATATGCGGTGAGCCAGCTGCGACTCGGCGTCAACATCGATCATGTCGCCACCGTGCGCAATGCGCGTGGCGGCGCTTTCCCTGATCCGGTGCGCGCGGCCATCCTGGCGGAACAGGCTGGTGCCGACGGCATCACCGCCCATCTGCGCGAAGACCGCCGCCATATTTCCGATGACGATATTGCGCGCCTGACCGCAACGATCAAAATCCCGATCAACCTGGAAATGGCCGCGACAGACGAAATGCTCGCCATTGCGCTCAAGGCCAAGCCGCATGCCGTCTGCATCGTCCCCGAAAAGCGCGAAGAACGAACCACCGAAGGCGGCATTGACGTGCTGGGCCAGTTCGCCCGCCTCCAGCCCATCGTCGCGCAGCTTGTTGCCGCCGGCATCCGTGTCTCCATGTTCATCGAGCCCGACCGCGAGCAGCTTGATGCAAGCCGTTCTCTCGGCGCCCCGGTGGTCGAATTGCACACCGGCGCCTATGCCAATGCCCAAGGGGCCGAACGCGAGAAACTGCTGAAGCATATCCATAACGCCGCCGAATTCGGCGCCGATCTGGGCCTGGAGATTCACGCCGGCCACGGCCTGACCTATGACAATGTCAAAGCCGTCGCCGCCATTCCCCATATCCGCGAACTCAATATCGGCCATTTCCTGGTTGGCGAGGCGATCTTTGCCGGCCTGGCAGAATCGATCCAGAAGATGCGGGCCCTGATGGACGAGGCGCGCCAATGACGCCAGCACCGATCCTCACCCTGAGCTTGTCGAAGGGTCGACCCAAACAATGATCCTGGGACTCGGTTCCGACCTCTGCGATATACGCCGCATCGAGAAAACCCTCGAACAACATGGCGAGCGTTTCATCGCCCGCCTTTACACGGACATTGAGCGCGCCAAATCCGAGGGCCGCGCAGGCCGCGCCGCATCCTACGCCAAGCGTTTCGCCGCCAAGGAAGCCTGCGCCAAGGCGCTGGGCACCGGCCTTAACCATGGCGTCTATTGGCGCGATATGGGTGTCGTCAACATGCCTGGCGGCAAGCCCACCATGGCGCTAACCGGCGGCGCGCTGGCGCGGTTGAGCGCGATCACGCCGCCCGGATATCGCGCCCAGATTGATCTTTCCATAACCGATGATTTTCCCATGGCCCAGGCCATCGTCATAATCTCGGCAGTGAAATTGGATTAACAAGTATATTCTTGACAGCTTGGGCGCTTGCCCGGCTTCTGTCGCAGCCAAACACATTCGAAGGCCCCGTGTCCGACATCAAGAGCCAAAGCAGTGCACAGGGTGAGTCCTGGACCGAGTTGGCCAAGACCGTCATTTATGCCGGCCTGATCGCGGTGGTGATCCGCACCTTCCTGTTCCAGCCCTTCAACATTCCCACTGGCTCGATGGAAAACACACTGATGGTCGGTGACTATCTGTTCGTGGAAAAATTCGCATACGGTTATAGCCGCTACACGCTCCCCTTTGGCGGCTGGCCCTTCGGCTCTTCCCTGCAGGGCCGTTTCCTGGAACGTGCCCCCCAGCGCGGCGATGTCGTGGTCTTCAAATTTCCCCAGGACAACGAGACCGACTTCATCAAGCGCGTCATCGGCCTGCCGGGCGATCGCATCCAGATGATTGACGATATTCTCTATCTCAACGGTCAGCCGGTGAAACGCGAGCGCGTTGCCGATTTCACCGGCAATCTCGACGGCGTGGACGGCCACTGGCCGCAATATCGCGAGACCCTGCCGGGTGGAAAAAGCTACGTCACCATCGACCGGGAAACCAACGGCCCGCTCGACAACACATCCGTCTTTGTGGTGCCGTCAGGCCATTACTTCATGATGGGCGACAACCGGGACAATTCCGATGACAGCCGGGCCGAGGTGGGTTACGTCCCGGCTGAAAATCTGGAAGGCAAAGCCGAATTTCGCTTCTTCTCACTCGACGGCAGCGCGCGGTTCTGGGAGTTCTGGAAATGGCCCTTTGCGATCCGTTATGCGCGGTTGTTGACGCCGATTGACTGAGTTGCCGGGCGATCCCGAAATATCTCCTTGACAGGTCCCATGGCCCGCACCAGAACCCGAGGCCATGGCCGACATCAAAGCCCCCAACAAACCCGCCGCGCAGGGCGAATCCTGGACGGAACTGGCGAAGACCGTCATTTATGCCGGCCTGATCGCAGTGGTGATCCGCACCTTCCTGTTCCAGCCCTTCAATATTCCCTCCGCCTCGATGGAGGCGACCCTGCTGGTGGGCGATTATTTGTTCGTCGAGAAATTCTCCTACGGCTATAGCCGCTACACCTTTCCGTTCGGCGGCTGGCCGTTCGGTGACGGGATGCAGGGCCGCTTCCTGGAGCGCAAACCCCAGCGCGGCGATGTCGTGGTTTTCAAATTTCCCCAGGACAATTCCACCGACTTTATCAAGCGGCTGATCGGCGTGCCGGGTGACAAGGTCCAGGTCCGCAACAGTCTGCTGTATCTGAACGGCAAACTGGTGCCGCGCACCAGGGTCGAAGACTATGTCGAGATGGTGGACGGTGCGCCGCATCATGTGCCGCAATATCGCGAGACCTTGCCGGGCGGAAAAACCTATCTCACCCTCGACCGCGATCCCGATGGCCCGCTCGACAATACCGGCGTCTTTGTCGTGCCGCCGGACCATTACTTCATGATGGGCGACAATCGCGACAATTCCGACGACAGCCGCATGGCGGTGGGGTACGTGCCGGCCGAAAATCTGGAAGGCAAGGCGGAGTTCCGCTTCTTCTCGATCGACAGCAGCACCCCCGCCTGGCAATTCTGGAAGTGGCCGCTGGCGATCCGCTATTCGCGGCTGCTGACGCCAATTGAATAATTTGGACGCGCTCGAAACAAAACTCGGCCACCATTTTTCCGATCCGGAACTTCTCAAGCGCGCGCTCACCCATGCCAGCGCGCACGCCACGCTTTCCAATGAGCGGCTGGAATTTCTCGGTGATCGCGTATTGGGCCTGATTATTGCCGAAAAGATTCACACGCTTTACGCCGATGACGCCGAAGGCGCCCTGGCGCTGAAATTCAACGCGCTGGCGCGCGGCGCCGCCTGCGCCCGTGCCGCCGAAGCGGCGGAATTGTCGGAACATATCATCCTGGCGCAGTCCGAACGCGCCAGCGGCGGCCGCCAGAAGCCCGCCATTCTGTCGGGCGCCTGCGAGGCCGTGATCGCCGCTCTCTATCTCGATGGCGGCATGGCGGCCGCGCGCAATTTTGTCGAACGCTACTGGTCGCCCATGTTTGAAAGCCTGGGCACCGATATGCGCGACGCCAAGACCAGGCTGCAGGAATGGGCCCAGTCGCCGGAACGCTTCAAGGATGGCCGCGGCGGCGCAGCGCCGGTCTATACCTTGATTGGCCGCAAAGGCCCCGACCATCAGCCGCGCTTTGTGGTGGCAGCCGCCGTCGAAGGTCACGCGCCCGAACAGGGGGAGGGCGGTTCCAAGCGCGAAGCCGAACAGGATGCCGCCGCCAAGCTGCTGATGAAAGTGGAAACCACATGACCCATTGCGGTTACTGCGCCATCATCGGCGCCCCCAATGCCGGCAAATCCACGCTCACCAATGCGCTGGTGGGCTCCAAGGTGGTGATCGTCACCCCCAAAGTCCAAACCACGCGCATGAACGTCAAAGGCATCGCCATCTCCGGCGACACCCAGACCGTGTTCGTGGATACGCCCGGCATCTTCAAGCCCCGCCGCCGTCTGGACCGCGCCATGGTCGGTGCGGCCTGGGCGGGCGCCGAAGATGCCGATGCCATCCTGCTGGTGGTGGATGCGGCGGACCTCACCGCCAATGCCAACAGCCATGCCGCCAACGACACCCACGCCATTCTCCAGGGCCTCAAAAGCCACAAGAAAAAAATCGCACTGGTGCTGAACAAGATTGACGGCATGAAGCGCACCGATCTGCTGCCGCTGGTGGAACAGTTCCACGCCGAAGCCGTTTTCGAGGATGTCTTTCTCATCTCGGCGCTGAAGGGCGAGGGCATCGAAGAGATCGCCGCCTGGGTCAAGGCGCGCATGCCCGAAGGCCCCTGGCTCTATCCCGAGGACCAGTTCACCGACATTTCCTCCCGCCTGCTGGCGTCCGAAATCACCCGCGAGAAAATCTATCTGCGCCTGCATGACGAGCTGCCTTATTCCAGCACGGTCGAGACGGAAAGTTGGGAAGAACGCCCCGATGGCTCGGTCAAGATCAACCAGGTCATCACCGTGCAGCGCGATGGCCAGAAAGCCATCGTCCTGGGCAAGGGCGGCGCCACCATCAAGCTGATCGGCGAAATGGCGCGCAAGGAGCTGGAAGAAATTTTCGGCCACCGCATCCATCTGTTCCTGTTCGTCAAGGTGCGCGAGGATTGGGCCGAAAATCCCGAGCATTACGAACAGATGGGTCTCGAGTTTCCACGGGACAAGTAGATGGAATGGAGTGACTCCGCCATCGTCCTGTCTGCCCGCGCCCATGGCGAGAACGGCACCGTTCTCGATGTGCTGACGCGCGAGCATGGCCGCCATGCCGGCCTGGTGCGCGGCTCCAAGAACCGCGCCCTGCTGCAGGGCGGCAACGGGTTGATGGTGCATTGGCGCGCCCGCCTTGCCGAACATCTGGGGAGTTTTACTTTGGAACTGGCCCAGGCCCGCGCTGGCGCGCTGATGGAAAGCCGCACCGCGCTGCAGGGCCTCAACGCCTTCACCGCCATGGCGGGCGGGGCGCTGCCGGAACGGATCGCCTATCCTTTTCTGTACGACGCCGCGGAAATTCTGCTGGGTGCGATGATGGAACAGGATTTCGCCCATTGGGGCCCGCTCTATGTACGCTGGGAAGCCGGCCTGCTGGATGCACTGGGCTTTGGGCTCGATCTCAGCCAATGCGCCGCCACCGGTGACACCGCCGAGCTGATCTATGTTTCACCGCGCACCGGTCGGGCAGTCTCGCGTGAAGGCGGCGCCGATTATGCCGGCCGCCTGCTGGCGCTGCCGGAGTTCATGCTCAGTTCCGCCAACGCCCCCGATCTCGCCGCCACCCGCGCCGGGCTTCTGCTCACCGGCCATTTCCTGGCCGAGCGCGTCTTCGCGCCCCAGGGGCGCGAATTGCCGCCCGCCCGGGTGAAGCTGGATTCACTTACATAGATTCCCTGACCCTGCCGTCCCGCGAATCAGAATAAAAGTGCCCATGGGCGTTCCCGTAAAACCTGATGACATTCGTTCCGAAAGGCTGTCCACGGCCTTGGCCGAGCGCTATCTCGCCTATGCCCTGTCCACCATCACCCAGCGCGCCTTGCCCGATGTGCGCGACGGCCTCAAGCCGGTGCATCGCCGCCTGATGCACGCCATGCGCCTGCTGGGACTCAATCCCCAGGCCGGCTTCAAGAAATGCGCCCGCGTGGTGGGCGATGTCATCGGCAAATATCATCCGCATGGCGATCTGGCGATCTATGAGGCGCTGGTGCGCCTGGCCCAGGATTTCGCGCTGCGCTACCCTCTGATCGAAGGCCAGGGCAATTTCGGCAATGTGGACGGCGATAATGCCGCCGCCATGCGTTACACCGAAAGCCGCCTCACCGAAGTGGCGCAGGCGCTGCTCGACGGCCTGGACGAAGACGCGGTGGATTTCCGCGCCACCTATGACGGCGAAGAAGAAGAACCCATCGTTCTCCCCGCCGCCTTCCCGAACCTGCTCGCCAACGGCTCCTCCGGTATCGCCGTCGGCATGGCGACGTCCATCCCGCCCCACAATCTGGGCGAACTCTGCGGCGCGTTGATCGCGCTGATCGAAAATCCCAATGTCCAGGACCGCACCTTGCTCAAGCATGTGCGCGGTCCCGATTTCCCCACCGGCGGCATCGTGGTGGAAGACCAGGCCAGCATTGCCGAAGCCTACAAGACGGGTCGCGGCGGTTTTCGCCTGCGCGCGGCTTGGGAAAAGGAAGAAGGCGCCCGCGGCGTCTATCAGATTGTCATCACCGAAATTCCCTACCAGGTGCAAAAGGCCAAGCTGATCGAGCGCATCGCCGAATTGCTGGAACTGAAAAAACTGCCGCTGCTCGACGATATCCATGACGAAAGCGCCGAGGATATCCGCATCGTCCTGACGCCCAAGAACCGCACCATTGATCCCAGCCTGCTGATGGAACAACTTTTCCGCCAGAGCGACCTGGAAGTTCGCATCTCCCTCAACATGAATGTGCTCAACCATCTGCAGGTGCCCGGCGTCATGAGCCTGCGCGAGGTGCTGCAGGCCTTCATTGACCATCGCGGTGTGGTGCTGGAACGGCGCTCCAAATTCCGCCTGGAGAAAATTGCCGCGCGCCTCGATGTGCTGGAAGGCTATCTTGCCGTCTTCCTCAACCTCGACAAGGTCATCAAGATCATCCGCACCGAGGATGAGCCCAAGCCCAAACTGATGAAGGCCTTCAGCCTCAATGAGAACCAGGCCGAAGCGATCCTCAACATGCGGCTGCGCGCCTTGCGCAAGCTGGAAGAAATGCAGATCCGCGGTGAGCATGACGCGCTGACCAAGGAAAAAAAGGAACTCACAAAGCTGCTGGGCTCCGACAAGCTGCGCGACGAAAGGCTGATTGCAGAAGTCCGCGAGATGGACGCCAAATTCGGCGGCAAGACCAAGCTGGGCAAGCGCCGCACCGAAATCGCCGGCGCCAAGGACGTCGAAAGCTTGTCGGCCCTGGCGGAAGAGGCGGTCGAACTGGCCACCGCCATCGAAAAAGAACCCGTCACCATCGTCTGCTCAGACAAATTGTGGCTGCGCGCCCTCAAGGGCCATCAGGAACAATCCTCCGACGACAAATATCGCGAAGGCGACAAGGCTCGGTTCTGGATCCACGCCCAGACCACCGACAAATTGATGATGCTGGGCACCGATGGCCGCTTTTTCACCTTGGAGTGCAGCAAGCTGCCCGGCGGCCGCGGCAATGGCGAAGCGATCCGCAGTTTTATCGACCTGCCGCCCGAGGCCGACATCGCCGCCATGTTCCTGCATGTGCCGGGGCGCAAACTGCTCATGGCTGCGAGTTCCGGCCACGGCTTCATCACCAGCGAAGACGATGCCATCGCCATGACCAAAAAGGGCAAGCAGGTGATGAACGTGAAGCCCGGCATCGAGGCGGTGGTGGCGCGTGCGGTGGAAGGCGACCACATCGCCGTGGTGGGCGAAAACCGCAAGCTGCTGATCTTCCCGATTGCAGAAGTGCCGGAAATGGCGCGCGGGCAGGGCGTCTATATGCAGAAATACAAGGATGGCGGCCTCACCGACGCCACCGGCTTTGTCTGGAAAGAGGGGCTCAAGGACGAGAATGGCCGCCTCTTTACGCCGTCGGATCTCAAGGAGTGGCGCGGCGCCCGCGCCCAGGCCGGCCGCATTGTTCCCAATGGCTGGGCCAGATCGCGGAAATTTGCGCCTTAAGTTTGGGGATTAACCAAGCTTTGAACTGTCCCGAAACGAGACAGCTGCAACGGCGTTAGATATAGTCCCTGGGCTCATTCCTGCTGGCGGTCATGTCTTCCTTACGTATTCTGGGTCTCAGTTACCTCGCGACGGCGTCGCTCTTCACCTTGGCGATTTTCTTCTCTGACCATGCCGCGCTGCGCATGGTGGCGAATGAAAATGTGCAGAATGCCGCGCGGGAATTTCAAAACCGGGTGATGGCGCCAGTGCTGCTGTTCGCCCGCCTGGAAGACGAAAAGCTCCTCGACCCGCAAGTGACGGTGCCGCTGGCGGCGCCCGGCCCGAACGACGCCCGCGTCCTGGCGCATGCCGCCGTGCCGCAGATGCCCGTGCGCAAAGTCATCGCCCCGGTTTTCGCCCCGCCAATTGAGCCCACCATCATCATGCCCGACCTGCCCGCAGCGCCCGAGGTGCAAACGCCGGCGACCAACCAGTCCGGTCTGGGCGAAGGCTATGGCGGCTCGGCTTCGCCGCCGCTGCCGAAATTCACCGAGCCAAATACCTTAAGCGCGTTGATGCCACCCGACATCCAGCCGGACAGCACGCTCGGTCCCGCCGAACGCGCCGCCGTCACGGCGCAACTGGCGGATCGGCTGACTCCGGAGATGCTGAAAAATTTTGATCTCTTTCTCTATGTCAGCAAGGCGAAGAGAGGCCCGCTGGCCCAGCGCCTCTATGTCTTCAAAAAGGATTCCAATGGCGCGCTGGCGATAGCCTATGACTGGGCCGCCTCCACCGGACGCGAGCAATATGAGATTTCGCCGGTTGGCGCACACACGCGCACCGACACGCCGGGCGGATTTTACCAGCTCGATCCTGGCCGCATGTACCGTGCCTATCATTCCCATGCCTGGGACCAGTCCATGCCCTATGCCATTTTCTTCAACTGGGAAAATCATGGCGACCAGACGGGTCTGGCGATCCATGCTGCGGTGGGTGATGACATTGCAAAATTGGGCAACCGCGCCAGTGCCGGCTGCGTCCATATCTCGCCCGCGCATGCGCGGCTGCTGTTCAACATGATCCATGCTGATTACCGGGGCCAGGCGCCGCGCTTCGCCTATGACCGCGCCAGCCAGACCATGAGCAATCACGGCGAAATGATGCGCGATGCGCACGGCAATCTGGTGATGGCCAATGGTTATCGCGTCCTGGTGGACATCGAGGATTTCAGCGGCGCAGGCCAGATCGCCGCGTTGAACTGAAAAAGCCCGCTGCGAACAGCGGGCTTTTCGTCAGGCGTGACCGGTAACCAGCCACAGAACCAATATGATGGGCAGCGGAATACCGATGGCCCAGAGAAGAACAGAGCGCATGAAATTTCTCCCGTTCCGTTGACGCTGGTCAGATAACCGGGACGTCAGGAAGAAGTTCCACGCCGGATTTCGTAAAGCGCGATGGCCGCCGCGTTGGAGACATTCAGGCTCTCTACGGACTTTGAGATGGGAATGAATGCCGCCGCTTCGCAATGCTCCCGCACCAGCCGGCGGATGCCGTCGCCTTCCGAACCCAGTACTAGCGCGATATCGCCATTGGGAATGACCTTGGTCAGCGGATCGGCGCCGTCGCCCGCCAGCGCGATGCGCCAGAAGCCATGCTCCGACAAGATGTCCAAGGCGCGGGCAATATTGACTACCTCGACATAAGGCACGGTTTCGAGCGCGCCGGACGCCGCCTTGGCCAGCGCCCCGGATTGGGGCGGGGCATGGCGGTCCTGCACCACCACCGCCGTCACGCCAAAAGCGGCGGCGGTGCGCAGGATGGCGCCGACATTGTGGGGGTCCGATAGCTGGTCCAGCACCAGCACGATGCGGCGGTTTTTGGTGCCTGCCTCTTCCAGCACCGCTTCCAGGTCGGTGATGTGGATCGGCTGGGCTTCCAGGGCGGCGCCCTGATGGACGGCGCCAGCGGGCAAAAGCTTGGAAATGGCCTCGCCCTCCGCCAGCTCGACCCGAACCCGGCTCAGCAGTTCCTTGCCAATGGTCTCGGCGGCCCGGGTGGTCAGGACCGCCCGGCCCAGTTGGCGGCGGGGATTGGCCAAGGCGGCCTGGACCGCATGCAGGCCATATAGCCAGTTCTCGCCCCCCGCCTTGATAGCCCGTGGGTCGCGGCGGGCAGGGCGGTCGCCCTTTTCCGCCCTTTTCACATCGGGCTTGGGGTAGAAATGACGCCGGTCTTTTTGACCGCCTTTATGGGGGGGCTTGGATCGCATGTAGGGCTTATAAAGGAGTATGGCCGGGGGTAAACCTCGAGTGCCAAGATTCCCGGCTTTTCCGCCGAAAGAAGCTATTGACACCCCAGCCTTATTGACCAATAACCCGCGATCCGCAGCCAAAAGTTTGGAGGCTTAATTTCGCTCGTCCGGTACATGCGGACGAGGCTTGTGCGCCGGCCGGTGATTGGGTTTAACCCGTTGTACCAGTTGGAAATACCCAGTTGGAATGGAGGGGTGCCCGAGTGGCTAAAGGGGACGGACTGTAAATCCGTTGGCTACGCCTACGTTGGTTCGAATCCAACCCCCTCCACCAGACGGCCAGGCGACAGACGGCAGAAGGTTATGCGGGTGTAGCTCAATGGTAGAGCAACAGCCTTCCAAGCTGATGACGAGGGTTCGATTCCCTTCACCCGCTCCAAGTTCAGGGCCCCGGGTTTGGGCGTGCAGAAAAGACGAGAGACGAAGGAATTCAGGTTATGGGTAAAGCTAAGTTTGAACGTAACAAGCCGCACTGCAACATCGGCACTATTGGCCACGTTGACCATGGCAAGACGTCGTTGACGGCCGCGATCACGAAGATCCTTGCGGAGTCGGGCGGCGCGACGTTCACGGCCTATGACCAGATCGACAAGGCGCCGGAAGAGAAGGCGCGGGGCATCACGATCTCGACGGCGCACGTCGAATACGAGACCAAGAACCGCCACTATGCCCATGTCGACTGCCCCGGCCATGCCGATTATGTGAAGAACATGATCACCGGCGCCGCGCAGATGGACGGCGGCATTCTGGTGGTTTCGGCGTCGGACGGCCCGATGCCGCAGACGCGCGAACACATTCTTCTGGCCCGCCAGGTCGGCGTGCCGGCGCTGGTCGTGTTCATGAACAAGTGCGACATGGTTGACGATCCGGAGCTGCTGGATCTGGTCGAGATGGAAGTGCGTGAGCTGCTTTCGTCCTATCAGTTCCCGGGCGACGACATTCCGATCATCCGTGGCTCGGCGCTGATGGCGCTGGAAGACAAGAACAAGGAACTGGGCCACGACGCCATCCTCAAGCTGATGGAAGCTGTCGACAGCTATATCCCCCAGCCGGAACGCCCGATTGACCAGCCCTTCCTGATGCCGATCGAAGACGTGTTCTCGATCTCGGGCCGTGGCACGGTTGTCACCGGCCGCGTCGAGCGCGGTATCGTCAAGGTTGGCGAGACGGTCGAGATCATCGGCATCAAGCCGACCTCCTCGACCACCGTTACCGGCGTTGAAATGTTCCGCAAGCTCCTGGACCAGGGGCAGGCGGGCGACAATATCGGCGCCTTGCTGCGCGGTATTGAACGCGAAGGCATCGAGCGCGGCCAGGTTCTGGCCAAGCCCGGTTCGGTTACGCCGCACACCAACTTCACGGCGGAAGCGTACATTCTGACGAAGGATGAAGGCGGCCGTCACACGCCCTTCTTCACCAACTATCGTCCGCAATTCTATTTCCGCACCACCGACGTTACCGGCATCGTCAAGCTGCCGGCGGGTACGGAAATGGTCATGCCGGGCGACAATGTGTCGTGCGAAGTCGAACTGATCGTCCCCATTGCGATGGAAGAGAAGCTGCGCTTCGCTATTCGTGAAGGCGGCCGTACCGTCGGCGCCGGCGTCGTTGCCAAGATTATTAAGTAAGGATTGTTGCAGGGAGTTCGCGGGTCGTCCGCACAGGAGCGTAGCTCAGCTGGTAGAGCATCGGTCTCCAAAACCGAGGGCCGTGGGTTCGAGTCCCTCCGCTCCTGCCAATATTGGAAGAGTTTGAAATGGCCGACGTGATAAAAAGAACGGACGATGGGGACGGCGATGCGCCGGTCGCCGTGCGTCGCACCACGCCGATCGAGTTTTTCAAGCAGGTCCAGCGTGAAGCCAAGAAGGTTACCTGGCCGAGTTGGAAGGAAACATGGCTCACCACCATGATGGTCTTCATCATGGTCGGCCTGACCATGGTGTTTTTCGCGGTGGTGGATTTTGCGCTTCAGTATGGTGAGACCGTGCTGATCGGCGCCCGGAGACTTTCCTCATGAGCGAAGCTGCAACCAAGACCGTGGCTGACGCCAAATGGTACATCGTCCACACCTACTCGAATTTCGAGAAGAAGGTGGCCGAGGAAATCCGCCGCCAGGCCAAGCTGCAGGATCTTGAGGATTTCATCGCCGACGTGATCGTGCCGACGGAAGATGTGATCGAAGTGCGGCGTGGCCAGAAGGTCGCCTCCGAACGCAAATTTCTGCCCGGCTATGTGTTGCTGCAGGCCAAGCTGACCGACGAAATCTATCACTTGGTCAAGAACATCGCGAAGGTCACGGGCTTTCTGGGGCAGAACAACAAGCCAATGGCGCTGCGCCAGGGCGAAGTGGACCGCATCCTCAACCAGGTCACCGAGGGCGCCGAGCACCCCAAATCCACCATCTCGTTCGAGATCGGCGAGCAGGTGCGGGTGGCCGATGGCCCCTTCACCTCGTTCACCGGCACGGTGGAAGAAGTGGACGAGGATCGCAGCCGCGTGAAGGTGGCGGTCAGCATCTTTGGCCGCGCGACGCCGGTCGAACTGGAATACACGCAGGTCGAGAAAATGTGAGTGCCGGCAGGCCTTCCGAAAGGGGGCTTGACGGGTGTTGTAGAATGGTAGTCCCGCGGGAGGAGCCTAAAGCTCCGTTTGAACCGCTAAGCCGCAAAAAGGAGGCGGCGAGACATGGCAAAGAAAGTAACAGGTTACATCAAGTTGCAGGTACCGGCCGGAGCGGCCAATCCGTCGCCCCCGATCGGTCCGGCTTTGGGCCAGCGCGGCCTGAACATCATGGAGTTCTGCAAGGCGTTCAACGCCAAGACGCAGGACCAGGAAAAGAACATGCCGATTCCGGTGACCATCACCGTGTTCTCGGACAAGTCTTTCACCTTCGAAATGAAGACGGCGCCCGCGTCCTTCTTCCTGAAGAAGGCGGCCAAGCTGACCAGCGGCTCCAAGGCCCCCGGCATTACCAGCGCCGGCAGCGTGACGCGTGCGCAGGTGCGTGAAATCGCTCAGGTGAAAATGAAAGACCTCAACGCCAACGACATCGACAATGCGATGTTGATGATCGAAGGCTCCGCCCGCTCGATGGGCATCACGGTGAGGGATTAATCGCCATGACAATTTCCAAGCGTTTCAAGAAGGCCTCGGAAAATCTCGACCCGGCCAAGAGCTATACGGTCGAAGAGGCAGTCAAGCTGATCAAGTCGCGCGCCACCGCCAAGTTCGATGAGACCATCGAATTGTCGCTCAATCTCGGTGTCGATCCCAAGCATGCCGACCAGATGGTGCGCGGCGTGGTTTCGCTGCCGTCGGGCAGCGGCCGCACCATGCGCGTCGCGGTGTTCGCCAAGGGCGCCAAGGCCGATGAAGCCAAGAAGGCGGGTGCCGATCTCGTCGGCGCCGAAGACCTGGCCGAACAGGTCAACAAGGGCGTGATAGACTTCGACCGCTGCATCGCCACGCCGGACATGATGGGCATTGTCGGCCGTCTCGGCAAAGTGCTGGGCCCGCGCAATCTGATGCCCAACCCCAAGGTCGGCACCGTGACCATGGACGTTACCCAGGCGGTCAAAGACGCCAAGGGCGGCGCGGTGGAATTCCGCGTCGAAAAGGCGGGCATCGTCCAGGCCGGCGTCGGCAAGGCCAGCTTCACGGAAGATGCCATCGTGGCAAACGTCAGGGCTTTCATCGACAGCGTACTCAAGGCCAAGCCGACGGGCGCCAAGGGTCACTACATGAAGAAGATTTCCATCTCCTCGACCATGGGGCCGGGCGTGAAGATCGCGCTCGCTTCGGTCGGTGCCGGTGGCGTGCAGGCGTAACGCGTTTTTTGAATTCCGGCGGACGATCGCCGGGAACTGTCCGAGACTGCTGGAGGCTTCTCTTTCAATCGAAAGATCGGCCTTAAAATTCTCCAGCATAGACAGGGAATGAACCGGATTTCGGAAAGTCACTTTCCGCAACTCGGGTTTGGACCCTGGGGCAGCAGTCAGCAACAGGGTAATCGCGCGGATCGTCCCGCGGGATTGCAAAGGAGAGCAAAGTGGAAAAAGCCAAAAAGGCGGAAGTCGTTGAAGACCTGAATGGGGTCTTCTCGAATGCCGGCTCCGTGGTGGTCGCCCACTATTCCGGCATGACGGTGGCTCAGATGAGCGATCTTCGGTCCCGCATGAATGCGGCCGGGGCGTCGTTTCGTGTGGCCAAGAACCGTCTGGCGGTGCGCGCTCTGAAAGGAACGCCCGTCGAGGGCATCGCACATCTTTTCAAGGGGCCGACCGGCATTGCCATCAGCAATGACCCGATCGCCGCTTCGAAGGTCGCGGTGGCCTACGCCAAGGATAACGACAAGCTCGTGATCCTGGGCGGTGCGATCGGTGCGACGTCTCTGGATGTGAACGGTGTCAAAGCCCTCGCATCCCTGCCGTCGCTCGATGAACTCCGGGGCAAGATCGTGGGCCTGCTTGTGGCGCCCGCGACCAAGATTGCAGGCATCGTTCAGGCGCCTGCCGGTCAGCTTGCCCGCGTTATCGGAGCTTATTCCCAGAAAGAAGCCGCTTAGGCGATCACTGTAAACATCCAAACCCGAACCAAACCAAGGAACTGAAACAATGTCGAAGATCGAAAAACTCGTTGATGAACTGTCCACCCTGACCGTCCTGGAAGCCGCCGATCTGGCCAAGCTTCTGGAAGAGAAGTGGGGCGTTTCCGCCGCTGCACCGGTGGCCGCTGCCGCCGCTGCCGCTCCGGCCGCCGCTGCCGCCGCCGAAAAGACCGAATTCACGGTCGTTCTGACGGATGCCGGCGACAAAAAGATCAACGTGATCAAGGAAGTGCGTGCGATCACGGGCCTGGGCCTCAAGGAAGCCAAGGACCTGGTCGAAGCCGCGCCCAAGGAAGTTAAGGCCGATGTGTCGAAGGACGAAGCTGCCAAGATCAAGAAGCAGCTTGAAGACGCCGGCGCCAAGGTCGAGTTGAAGTAGTAACGAGGCACCAAAGGGTTGAAAAACCACGGTGTCGTGCATATTTCGTTCACCCGCCCCCCTTCGATGATTCGCACATCGAAGGGGTTGGCGGCTTTTGCCATTGGTTTTGTCACTGCTGTTCCCGACCCCGCGGGCAGACACGGCTTTAACGCCGCAAAGGATTCTCAGGAATGACCCTCTCCTTCACCGGACGCAAACGCCTTCGCAAGAATTTCGGCAAGATCGAGGAAATCGCGCAGATGCCGAACCTCATCGAGGTTCAGCGCACTTCCTATGACCAGTTCCTGCAACTGGTGAAGGGCGATGTCCGCAAGGATGAAGGCCTTGAGGCGGTGTTCCGTCAGGTGTTCCCCATCAAGGATTTTTCGGAATCCTCGCTGCTGGAATATGTCGATTATCATTTCGAAGACCCCAAATATGACGTCGAGGAGTGCCAGCAGCGCTCCATGACCTATGCCGCGCCGCTCAAGGTGACCTTGCGTCTGATCGTGTTCGATGTGGACCAGGAAACCGGCGCCAAGTCGGTCAAGGACATCAAGGAGCAGGACGTCTATATGGGCGACGTCCCCTTCATGACCGAGAACGGCACATTCGTCGTCAACGGCACGGAACGCGTCATTGTCTCCCAGATGCACCGTTCGCCGGGCGTCTTCTTCGATCACGACAAGGGCAAGACCCATTCCTCGGGCAAGCTGCTGTTCGCCGCCCGCGTCATTCCCTATCGCGGCTCGTGGCTCGATTTTGAGTTCGACGCCAAGGATATCATTCACGTCCGCATTGACCGCCGCCGCAAGCTGCCGGCGACGACCTTGCTCTATGCCCTGGGTCTGACTCAGGAAGAGATCCTGTCCTATTTCTATTCCAAGATCGTGTTCAAGCGTCAGAAGGACGGCAGCTGGGTCACCCCGCTGGATCCGGTCTGGATGCGCAACGCCAAGTCCAGCTCGGACTGGAAGAATGCCAAATCGGGCGACGTCATTCTGGAAGCGGGCAGCAAGATCACGGTGCGCGGCCTGCGCAAGATGCAGGAAGACGGCATCAAGAATGTCGCCTTCCAGGAAGACGAGATGCTGGGCCGTTTCAGCGCGCTGGACATGGTCAATCCCGATACGGGCGAGATCTATGTCGAGGCTGGCGATGAGCTGACCACCGACAATCTGGCGACCCTGGCCGAAGCCGGCTTCAACGAAGTCGAAGTCATCAATGTCGACACGATTTCGATCGGCGCCTATGTCCGCAACACGCTGGCGGTGGACAAGACCCACAGCCGCGAAGCGGCGCTGATTGACATTTATCGCGTCATGCGTCCCGGCGAGCCGCCGACGCTGGACACGGCCGAGACCTTGTTCGGCCAGTTGTTCTTTGACTCCGAGCGTTACGACTTGTCGGCGGTCGGCCGCGTCAAGATGAACATGCGTATGGGCCTGGATGCCCCTGACACGATGCGCGTCCTGCGCAAGGAAGACATTCTTGCCATTCTCAAGGCGCTGGCGGAACTGCGCGACGGCCGCGGCGAAATCGATGACATCGACAATCTCGGCAATCGCCGCGTGCGTTCGGTGGGCGAGCTGATGGAAAACCAGTTCCGCGTCGGCCTGCTGCGCATGGAGCGCGCCATCAAGGAGCGCATGAGCGCCGTGGATATCGACACGGTGATGCCGCATGACCTGATCAACGCCAAGCCGGTGGCTGCTGCGGTGCGCGAATTCTTCGGCTCCTCGCAGCTGTCGCAGTTCATGGACCAGCAGAACCCGTTGTCGGAACTGACCCACAAACGCCGCATGTCGGCGCTTGGACCGGGCGGCCTGACCCGCGAGCGCGCCGGTTTCGAAGTGCGCGACGTGCACCCCACCCATTATGGCCGTATCTGCCCGATCGAGACGCCGGAAGGCCCCAACATCGGTCTGATCAATTCGCTGGCGACCTTCGCCCGCGTCAACAAATACGGCTTTATCGAAAGCCCGTACCGCAAGGTGGTGAACAAGCACCTGACGGACGAAGTGATCTATCTGTCGGCGATGGAAGAGGCGAAGTTCATGATCGCCCAGGCCAACGCCACGGTGGACGGCCGCAAGCGCCTGACCGACGAACTGGTGTCGTCGCGCAAGGGCGGCAACTTTGTCATGACCACGCCGGACCAGGTGCAGTTCATTGACGTCTCGCCCAAGCAGCTGGTTTCGGTTGCCGCGGCGCTGGTGCCGTTCCTGGAAAATGACGACGCCAATCGCGCCCTGATGGGTTCGAACATGCAGCGTCAGGCCGTGCCGCTGCTGCGGCCGGAAGCGCCGCTGGTCGGCACCGGCATGGAAGAAGTGGTTGCCCGGGACTCCGGCGCCGCCATCACCGCCCGCCGCACCGGCATTGTGGACCAAGTGGACGCCACGCGTATCGTGCTGCGTGCCACCGAAGAAGCCGATCCCACCAAGCCGGGCATCGACATCTATCGCCTGCGCAAGTTCCAGCGCTCCAACGCCTCGACCTGCATCACGCAGAAGCCGCTGGTGAAGGTGGGTGACCTGCTCAAGAAGGGCGACATCATCGCCGATGGTCCCTCGACCCAATTGGGCGAACTGGCCCTGGGCAAGAATGCGCTCGTCGCCTTCATGCCCTGGAATGGCTACAACTTCGAAGACTCGATCCTGATCTCCGAGCGCATCGTGCGCGACGACGTCTTCACCTCGATCCATATCGAGGAATTCGAGACCATGGCCCGCGACACCAAGCTGGGTCCGGAGGAAATCACGCGCGACATTCCCAATGTCGGCGAAGAAAACCTCAAGAATCTCGACGAAGCGGGCATCGTCTATATCGGCGCCGACGTGGTGGCCGGCGATATTCTGGTCGGCAAGGTAACGCCCAAGGGCGAAACCCCGATGACGCCGGAAGAAAAGCTGCTGCGCGCCATCTTCGGCGAAAAGGCCGCCGATGTGCGTGACACCAGCTTGCGCGTGCCGCCGGGCGTCACCGGCACCATCGTCGAAGTGCGGGTGTTCAACCGGCACGGCGTCGATAAGGACCAGCGCGCCATGTCGATCGAAAAGGCGGAAGAAGAGCGCCTGGCCGAAGACCGTGACGACGAACTTTCGATCCTGGAGCGCAACATCTTCGCGCGCCTGTCCGAAATCCTGCTCAACAAGACCGCAGCCTCGGGCCCCAAGGGCATGGCGGCGGACACCAAGATCACCCAGGCCGTGCTGGACGTCATCCCGCGTCATCAATGGTGGCAGGTGGGCCTGCGCAACGAAAAGGCGATGGCCGAGATCGAGGGCTTGCGCCAGCAGTATGACGACAGCAAGCAGCGGCTCGACAGGCGTTTCGCCGACAAGGTGGAAAAGCTACGCCGTGGCGACGAACTCGCCCCCGGCGTGATGAAGATGGTCCGCGTCTTCGTGGCGGTGAAGCGCAAGCTGCAGCCGGGCGACAAGATGGCCGGCCGTCACGGCAACAAGGGCGTCATCAGCCGCATCGTGCCGATCGAGGACATGCCGCATCTGGAAGATGGCACTGCGGTTGATGTGGTGCTCAATCCGCTGGGCGTGCCGTCGCGCATGAATGTCGGCCAGATTCTTGAAACCCATCTGGGCTGGGCCTGTGCCGGTCTCGGCAAGCAGATCGGCGAGATGATGGACAAGGTGAAACGCGACGGCAAATACGAGCCGCTGCGCCGCCACCTCAAGACCATCTATGCCAATGACGAACGCCTGAGCCAGATCGAGGAGAGCGGCCTTGCCGAACTCGCCGAAAATCTGCGCGCCGGTGTTCCGATCGCCACCCCGGTGTTCGACGGCGCCAAGGAAGCCGATATTGTCGAAATGCTCGACCAGGCTGGCCTGACCCATTCGGGCCAGGTGACCCTGTATGACGGTCGTACTGGTGAAAGCTTCACCCGTCCGGTCACCGTCGGCTACATCTACATGCTGAAGCTGAACCATCTGGTAGACGACAAGATCCACGCCCGTTCAATTGGTCCTTATTCGCTGGTCACCCAGCAGCCGCTCGGCGGCAAGGCCCAGTTCGGCGGTCAGCGCTTCGGCGAAATGGAAGTCTGGGCGCTCGAGGCTTACGGCGCCGCCTACACGTTGCAGGAAATCCTGACCGTGAAGTCGGACGACGTGGCCGGTCGTACCAAGGTCTATGAAGCGATTGTTCGCGGCGAAGACACGTTTGAAGCGGGTATCCCGGAAAGCTTCAACGTCCTCGTCAAGGAAATGCGCTCGCTGTCACTCAATGTCGAACTGGTCAACGGGCCGACGTCGTAAGACGCCGTCCCGTCCCTGTTCGCCCGCAATTTGCTATCTGAGAAAGGCTCGTAAATGAATCAAGAGCTGATGAATGTCTTCGGTACGGCCAAGGAAATCCCCACCTTCGACCGCATCAAAATCTCGCTGGCCTCGCCGGATCAAATCCTGCGCTGGTCGCATGGCGAGATCAAAAAGCCCGAAACCATCAACTACCGTACCTTCAAGCCGGAACGGGACGGGCTGTTCTGCGCCCGCATCTTCGGGCCGGTGAAGGATTACGAATGCCTGTGCGGCAAGTACAAGCGCATGAAGTACAAGGGCATCGTCTGCGAAAAGTGCGGCGTCGAAGTGACGGTGCAGAAAGTGCGCCGCGACCGCATGGGTCATATCGAGCTGGCCAGCCCGGTCGCCCATATCTGGTTCCTCAAGTCGCTGCCGTCGCGCATCGGCCTGATGCTGGACATGACGCTCAAGGATCTGGAGCGGGTTCTCTATTTCGAAAACTACATCGTCATTGAGCCGGGCCTGACGCCCCTCAAGGAACGCCAGCTCCTGTCGGAAGACGAGTTCTACAAGGCGCAGGACGAATACGGCAATGACAGCTTCACCGCCGAAATCGGCGCCGAAGCGATCCGCAAATTGCTGATGGCCATCGATCTGGAAAAGCTGCGCGATGAATTGCGCGTGGACATTTCTGAATCCAATGGCGGCGAAAAGCAGAAGAAACTGGTCAAGCGCCTCAAGGTGGTGGATGCGTTCCTGGAATCCGGCAATCGCCCGGAATGGATGATCCTCACCCAGGTGCCGGTGATCCCGCCGGAACTGCGCCCGCTGGTGCCCCTGGATGGGGGCCGTTTCGCCACCTCCGACCTCAACGACCTGTATCGCCGCGTCATCAACCGCAACAACCGCCTCAAGCGCCTGATTGAACTCAAGGCGCCGGACATCATCGTGCGCAACGAAAAGCGCATGTTGCAGGAATCGGTGGATGCGCTGTTCGACAATGGCCGCCGTGGCCGCGTCATCACCGGCGCCAACAAGCGTCCGCTGAAGTCGCTCGCCGACATGCTGAAAGGCAAGCAGGGCCGTTTCCGTCAGAACCTGCTGGGCAAGCGCGTCGACTATTCCGGCCGTTCGGTGATCGTGGTCGGTCCCGAGCTCAAGCTGCACCAGTGCGGTCTTCCCAAGAAGATGGCGCTGGAGCTGTTCAAGCCGTTCATCTATTCGCGCCTGGAAGCCAAGGGTTTCAGCCAGACCGTCAAGCAGTCCAAGAAGCTGGTCGAAAAGGAAAAGCCCGAAGTCTGGGATATCCTTGAAGAAGTGATCCGCGAACATCCGGTGCTGCTCAACCGCGCCCCGACACTGCATCGTCTGGGCATCCAGGCGTTCGAGCCGGTGCTGATCGAAGGCAAGGCCATCCAGCTGCATCCGCTGGTTTGCACCGCCTTCAACGCCGACTTTGACGGCGACCAGATGGCTGTTCACATCCCGCTGAGCCTCGAGGCCCAGCTGGAAGCGCGCGTGCTGATGATGTCGACCAACAACATCCTGTCGCCCGCCAACGGCAAGCCGATCATTGTGCCGACCCAGGACATCGTGCTGGGCCTGTATTATCTCAGCCAGGAACGCGCCAACGAACCGGGCGAATTCCTGGAAGACCCCAAGACCAAGAAGCCGCTGCGCGGTTTCTATGGCGACATGGCGGAAATCGAGCAGGCCCTGTTCTCGGGTCTGGTGACGCTGCATGCCAAGATCAAGGCGCGCTACAAGACTGTGGACGCCGAAGGCAAGCCCGTGACCCTGCGGGTGAATTCCACCCCGGGACGCATGATGATCGCGGACATCCTGCCACGTCATCCCAAGATCCCCTTCGAGCTGGTCAACAAGCTGTTGCGCAAGCAGGAAGTCAGCCAGCTGATCGACGAAGTGTATCGTCACTGCGGCCAGAAGGAGACCGTGCTGTTCGCCGATGCGATGATGGCGCTGGGCTTCCGCGAAGCCTGCAAGGCCGGTATCTCGTTCGGCAAGGACGACATGGTCGTGCCCGCCACCAAGACCAAGCTGATCGACGAAACGCGCCATCGCGTGCGTGAGTATGAGCAGCAATATCAGGACGGTCTGACCACCGACAAGGAGAAGTACAACCTTGTGGTTGACGTCTGGTCGAAGTGCACCGACCAGGTCGCGGCCGAAATGATGAAGGAAATTGCCGCCGAGAAGATTGATCCCGAAACCGGCCGCGTCCTGGAGATGAATTCCATCTACATGATGAGCCATTCGGGCGCTCGCGGTTCGCCGCAGCAGATGAAGCAGCTTGCCGGTATGCGCGGTCTGATGGCGCGTCCTGACGGCTCGATCATCGAAACGCCGATCCTGTCGAACTTCAAGGAAGGCCTCACCGTGCTGGAGTATTTCAACTCCACCCATGGCGCCCGCAAGGGTCTGGCCGACACCGCGCTCAAGACGGCGAACTCAGGTTACCTGACCCGCCGCCTGGTTGACGTGGCCAATGACTGCATCATCACGGCGGAAGATTGCGGCACCAAGCGCGGTGTCACGGTCCAGGCCGAAATTGATGGCGGCCAGGTTGTGGCCTCGCTGACGGAACGCGTGCTGGGCCGCACCACGGCCGAAGACATCAAGCACCCGGAAACCGGTGACGTGATCGTCAAGCGCAACAAGGAAGTGACAGAAGATCTGGCCGAGAAGGTCGAGCTTGCCCATGTCCAGAAGGTGCGTGTCCGTTCGGTGCTGACCTGCGAATTGCCGGAAGGCGTTTGCGGCAAATGTTATGGCCGTGACCTGGCGCGTGGTACCTCGGTCAATATCGGCGAGGCTGTCGGCGTGATTGCCGCCCAGTCCATCGGCGAGCCTGGCACCCAGCTGACCATGCGTACCTTCCATATTGGCGGCGCGGCGCAGGTTGCCGGCCAGTCCAAGATCGAGGCGTCGTATGACGGCAAGGTCAAGATCGTGAACCGCAATATCGTCAAGAACTCCGACGGTGAGCTGATCGCGATGGGCCGCAACATGCAGGTCGTGATTACCGACAATAAGGGCCAGGAACGCGCCACCTCGCGTATCACCTACGGCGCGCGTTTGAAGGTCGATGAAGGCGCCACCGTCAAGCGTGGCGATCGCATCGCGGAATGGAACCCGAACGCGCTCCCCGTGCTGACCGATGTCGAAGGCATCGTGAAGTATGAGGATCTGGTGTTCGGCGTCACCATGCGCGAAGTGTCGGACGAAAAGACCGGCGTTTCGAACAAGATCGTGATGGACAGCCGCGGCACGGGCAGCAAGAACGTGCCCGACCTGCGTCCCACCATCGCCATCTTCGACAAGAAGGGCAAAATCATCCAGATGCCCAACGGTGCCGGCGATGCGCGCTATGCGATCTCGGCCGACGCCATCTTGTCGGTGGAAGACGGTTCGGAAGTCCGGGCCGGCGACGTCATCGCGCGTATTCCCACCGAAGGCGCTAAGACGCGCGACATCACGGGCGGCCTGCCGCGCGTGGCGGAGCTGTTCGAAGCCCGCAAGCCCAAGGAAGCGGCCGTGCTGGCCGAGACCGACGGCTTTGTCGAGTTTGGCAAGGACTACAAGAACAAGCGCCGCGTCATCGTGAAGCCCAAGTCGGATAAGATCGAGCCGACCGAATATCTGATCCCCAAGGGCAAGCACATCAGCGTGCGCGAAGGCGATTATGTCGAGAAGGGCGATTACATCGTCGAAGGCAATCCTTCGCCGCATGACATCCTGCGCATCAAGGGCATGGAAGAACTGGCCATTTACCTGGTCAAGGAAATCCAGGACGTTTATCGCCTGCAGGGCGTGAAGATCAACGACAAGCATATCGAAGTGATCTGCCGCCAGATGATGCAGAAGCTTGAGATCACCGAAGGTGGCGAAACCACCTTGATCGCGGGCGAGCATGTGGACCAGAACGAACTGGACGTGGCGAACAAGAAAGCGACGGATGAGGGCCTGAGGCCCGCCGAAGGCCGCGCCATCCTGCTCGGCATCACCAAGGCGAGCCTGCAGACCCGTTCGGTGTTCTCGGCGGCTTCGTTCCAGGAAACCACCCGAGTCCTCACCGACGCGGCAGTCAATGGCAAGGTCGATATGCTCGAAGGCCTGAAGGAGAACGTCATTGTTGGACGCCTCATTCCGGCCGGCACTGGCGGCGCCATTGCCCGCCTGCGCCATATCGCAACGGAACGCGACAAGGCGATCCAGGCGGAAGCGGCGGCCAATGCGTCGCAGCCCGTGCCGCAGCTGGAAGGTCCGGCTGCCGCCGAGTAGGCGACTGGTAGTTGAAAGAATCAGGGCCGTCCGCGAGGGCGGCTCTTTTTCTTTGATGCCTGCGCTACCACATCCAACGGGAGAAACAGGAGGCGGGGCGTCCGGCCTCGCGTTAGGCTCCCGTCATGGCATTACCCAAGCCCTTTTCCTGGACGCGCGAACAGGCTCGCAGTGGCAAGTTCGACGGCAAATTCCTGATCGGTGTCCGCACCACGGGGATTTACTGTTTGCCGTCTTGTCCCACCCATCCGCCCAAGCCGGAAAACGTCACCTTGTTCCGCACGGAAGCGGAGTGCCTGGCGGTGGGTTTGCGCGCCTGCAAGCGTTGCAGGCCAGACCTTTATTACAAGGGCGAAGACGAGAATGTGGCGTTGTTCGAAGGGTTGGCGGCGCGGGTTCGCAAGAGTCCGGAAGATTTCGCCGATGCCGGCTCGCTGGCCCGCGCCACCGGCGTCAGCCTGACCAAGCTGGCAGACCTGTTTCGCGACCACGCGCATCTGGCGCCGGCCCAGTGGCTGCGGCGTGAACGGGTGCGCCAGGCCGCCGCCGCCTTGCTGACCAACGACGACAAGGTCATGGATATTGGCTATGGCGCGGGCTTTGAAAGCGAGTCCGTCTTTCACCGCCAATTCCTGGCCCATACCCGCATGACACCGGGCGCCTACCGGGCCCTGCGCGGCGGTTCTGTCTTTCTAATCCAGCTTCCGGCGGGGTATCGGGCCAAGGAAATTCTGGCCTATCACGCGCGCGATCCCGAAGGCCTGACGGAGCGCAGTGAAGGCAACAAAATCTGGAAAGCATTGCTGACGCAAGATGGCCCCGCGGTGATGGAATTATCGCTGGAAAAGGAAGGCGCCTGGGTCAGGCTGCAGGCGAACAAGAAGCTTGGACCCGCCAGCATGGCGTTTGTGCATGAGGCGGCGCTGAAGATGCTGGGTCTTTACAACGAGGTGACGCCGTTCGAAACGCGGCATGCCCGCTTCGCCGGCCCTCGAAAGGGGTTGCGTCTGCCGCTTTTGCCGACCGGATTCGACGGGCTGACTTGGGCGATCATCGGCCAGCAGATCAACATCAAATTCGCCGGTGCCTTGCGACGCGAAGTTATCGCGCTGGCGGGTGAGAAGATCGGCGATATGCGCACCCATCCCACGGCGGCGCAGGTGGCTGATCTTGATATTGCCAAGCTGACATCGCGGCGCTTTTCCGGGTCCAAGGCAAAATACCTTATTGGTGCAGCCGAGGCGGTGGCCAAGGGCAAACTGGATGTCGAAGGCCTGCCGCGCGGCTCGGCGGTGGCGGCAGAGAAAAAACTCACGGCCCTGCATGGCATCGGTACCTGGACAGCGCGTTATGTGATGATGCGCGGCGGGTTCGCAGATGCCACCCTGGTGGGCGACAGTGCTTTGGCAACGGCGCTGCAGAAGTTGCACAAGCTGTCAGAACGGCCTGATCAGCAAGGGACCGCAAAATTGATGGAGGCATTCGCGCCCCATCGCAGCTTGGCCACCATGCATCTGTGGACCAGCCTGAAAGAAGCGTCGTGACACGCTATTGGGATGTGATCGAATCGCCCTTCGCGGACTTCGCCGCCTGGGTGGATGAAAGGGGCAGGCTGCTCCGCTTTCATCTGCGCGCCACGGGCGCGGCAAGGGTGGACCCCGGAGCGAAACAGAATGCCAAGGCGCTGGCCGATGTCCGCCGCCAGGTGACGGAATATGCCGATGGCAAGCGCCGGGATTTTGAGTTTGAACTGATGGCTGAGGGACCGGAATTCGACAAGCGCGTCTGGGCGGCGATAAACGATATTCCGTTCGGCGCCACCACCAGCTATGGCGCGGTGGCCCGCGCTATTGGCTACCCCACCAATGCCGCCCGCGACGTCGGGACCGCCACTGGCGCCAACCCCATCGCCCTGATCGTGCCGTGCCACCGGGTGATCGGCAGTGACGGCAGCTTGACGGGCTATGGCGGCGGGCTGCCGCTCAAGCGCAAATTGCTGGAACACGAATTTCGAGTCGCCGGAACGCGATACGATCTGTTCTCCTAGACTTCGAGCCGGTCGTCTGGCCGCGCCACCAGGGCATACAGCACCGGCATCAGGAAGACGCTGATCAGCAGCCGAGTGAAAAGACCGCTGACGATCACCAGCGCAAACGGCTTCTGGGTATCTGTGCCGACACCGCTGGCCAATGCCGCAGGCAGCAGGCCGAGGGCCGCCACAAGCGCCGTCATCATGATGGGCCGAAGGCGCAGGATGGCGCCATGACGCACCGCCTCAGTGATCGGCATGCCTTCGACCCGAAGCTCGTTGACGTAGGAAATATAGACCACTGCGGTTTGCACCGAGACCCCGAACAGGGCGAGGAAGCCGATGCCCGATGAAACAGAAAAGGGTGTTCCCGTCAGCAGAAGGACAATTATGCCGCCCACAGGCGCCGACAACATCACGCCCAGGACGGTAATGAATGGGAATTTGAAGTTGTTGTAGAGAACGAACAGCAAAAGAAATATCAGGAACAAGGTTAGCGGCATGATGACATTCAACTGTGCCCTGGACGCGGTGTATTCGGTATATTCGCCGCCCCAATCCAGGTGATAGCTTTGTGGCAAAGTGACCTTCTGGTTCACCTGCTTGATGGCATCATCCACTGCGCTGGCCAGGTCGCGGCCATCCACGGAAAACTGCACGCCGATATAGCGAGAATTATACTGCCGATAAATGAATGAGGCCCCATTGGTGACCTGGATATCTGCCAGTTCCTTGAGAGGGATCTGTTGGCCGCCAGCGGTTGCCACCGGAATATTGCCGATCTCATCGGGGTTATCCCGGTATCGCTGATCCAGACGAACGACGAGATCGAACTGCTTTTCCTGTTGGACCACTTGGGTGGCCACATCTCCGCCAATCGCCGTGGTGATCAGATTATTGATATCATCGACATTTAAGCCATAGCGGGAGATGGCGGCCCGGTTGATCTTGACGGTCAGACTTGGCTGGCCCAGTTCCCGCACCAGCGTGACATCATGAATGCCGCGTACATTTTGCAGGATTTTCTTGATGTCCTTTCCCTTCTGCTGCAGCACATCGAGGTCGGGGCCGAATATCTTGACCGCCAGGGCGCTTTTCAGGCCGGTTTCGGCTTCGTCAACGGCATCTTCGGCGGGCTGGGTGTAATTGAAGATGATGCCGGGGAACGAGACCAGCTTCTTGTTGACAGCATCAATCAGCGCCGCCTTAGTTCGGTATGATCCGGTCCATTGCGCGTAAGGCTTCAATCCCACATAAAATTCGACATTGAAAAAGCCCGTGGCGTCGGTGCCATCATCGGGCCGACCCAGCTCAGAGGCCACGGTGGTGACCTCCGGAAATGACTGCAATATGTCGCGTATCTGGGGCGTGATCTTGGCCGATTCGTCGTAGGAAATCGTATAGGGCATGGTGGCGCGCACCCACAGCGCCCCTTCGTCCAGATGCGGCATGAACTCCGCGCCCATAAAGGGAATTAACAGCAACGAACCCGCCAGCAGGATAGTGGCGGCAATGGTCGTCTTCCAGGGCCGGGCCAGGCAATAGTCCAAGCCTTCCATATAGCGTGTCTTGATATACTCAAAGGCAACGTTATGCCGTTCCCGAACCCCTTTGCGCATGAACCAGGAACATAAGACCGGCAGCAAAATCAGCGTCACGATCAGAGAACCGATCAGCGCGAAGATCATGGTATCGGCCATGGGCTTGAACAGAACGCCTGACGCGCCGGTCAAGACGTAAATCGGCAGGAAGCTGACAACGATTACCGCAACGGCATAGAACAGCGGACGATCCACTTCTGCTGATGCTTCGCGAACGACTTCAAAAATGTTGAAGGACTTACCTTCCCGTAGCGCAATCTGGCGAAAAATATTTTCCACCATTACCACGGCGCCATCCACCAGGATGCCGAAGTCGATTGCCCCAATGGACAGCAGATTGGCAGAGGCGCCCTGAATATCCAGGCATAAGAACGCGAACAGCAGCGCCAAGGGTATGGTGGTGGCGACGATCAGTCCAGCGCGAACGTCATAAAGGAAAAATATCAAGATCACGACGACAAGAAGCATGCCCCGCAACAGATTTCCTTCGACCACCTGGGTTGTAAGCGTAATCAGGTTCGTGCGGTCATAGTAGGGAACAACTTTGATATCCTTGGGCAGAATATGGTCGTTAAGTTCCTGGGTTTTGGCTTCTACCCGCTTCAGCACATCCTGGGTTTTTTCGCCCGTCAGCAGCTGAATGACGCCCTCGACCGCGTCATTCTGGTTCTTATAGCCAAACTCGCCAAGGCGCGGCGCAATGCCGATGACGACGCGACCAACATCCTTGACGAGGACTGGTGTTCCGTTATTGACCGCCAGCACAACATTACCGATGTCCTCAACCGTGGTGATGCGGCCTTCGCCACGCACGTAATAGAACTGGCCGCCCTGTGAATAGAAACCACCACCGGCATTGCTGTTGTTGGCGGTCAGCGCAGTTTCCACCTGCGCAACCGACAGGTTGGCGCCTGCAATCTTGGCGGGGTCGAGCAGCACCTGGTATTGCATGGTGCCGCCGCCAAAGCCGGAATCACCCGCCACGCCGGGCACTGAGCGGAATTGCGGTTCAATCGTCCAATCTTCGAAAGTCTTCAGCTCCATCGGCGATCGGTCAGGGCTTTGCAGAACATAGCGGTAGATCAGACCGGACGGGGACGACATCGGCGACACCGACGGTGTCACTCCACTGGGAAGAGTGATGCCGGAAATGTTGTTGAAGACCTGCTGCCGTGCGAAGTAGTTGTCGGTGCCATCTTGAAATGTGAGAATAACGTCGGACAGGCCATACAGCGAGATGGAACGGATATTCGCAGTTTTCGGAATGCCGTTCATCCCGAGTTCCACCGGTACTGTGATCAGCCGTTCGACTTCCTCAGCGGCATGGCCCGGCCATTGGGTGATGATTTCGACATTGGGCGGCGAAAGATCGGGATAGGCGTCCACTGGCAGCCGGTCCAGCGAGCGCGTTCCCGCCACGATCAGGATGATTGTCATCAGGATGACGAGAAATGGCTGGTGCAGAGCCATGGTGACGACGCGGTTCATCACCGAAATCTGCCGGGCTTTGGCGGGCCGCTGATGGTTGCTCATTGGTTTTGCATGAATTGCACGAAGATGGCGCCATCCACCACGATCTGCTGCCCGGAATTGAGACCGCCGGCGATGACATATTGATCGCCCGTGCGGGAGCCCAAGGTCACGCGCTGCCGTGCAAAGCTGCCATCGCTTCGCGTGACATAGACGCAGGGCAGGTTTTCATCGTCGCGCAGGACGGCGGACACCGGCGCCAGCAGGCCCTGGCTTTCCTGGCGGGAGCGGATATGCACGCCGACATACATCTGCTTTTTCAGGTAATCGCCGGGATTGTTGACCACGACGCGCACCGCGACGGAGCGGGTGTTGGGGTCCACTTCGGCGGCGATATTGTCCACCGTGCCGGGAAGGGTGCGGGCGGTCGCCTGCACATCGGCCAGGTCGCCATTGTGCACCGCGCCGATATCGGCGTCGAAAATATGCGCCATCACCCAGACTTTCGAGAGGTCCGCGACGGTGAAGACCGGTGTGGTGCCGGCCTGCAGCAACTGGCCAGGCGTAATGTTTTTTTCCACCACGGTGCCGCTGATCGGTGCCCGGATCACGCCTTCGGGGCTGGCGGCGGATTTGCCGGCTTCGACATCCTTGATGATGGACGGGTCCACGCCCAGCGACACCAGTCCCTGCAGCGCCGCATCGCGGTCGCCTTCAGCGCCGGCGGCATCCGACTGCGCCTGTTCTTCTTCGCGGCGGGAAACGCCCTGATGCGCCAGCAGGTCCTTGTCCACGTCGGCCAGGCGCCGGGCATTGCTGGCGGCGGCCAGGGTCTTGCGATAGGTGCCCAAAGCAGCGGCATAGTCGGGTGATGAAACGATGGCCAGCGCCTGGCCTTTCTTCACCTGGTCGCCGGGCGATACCAGAAGGCGCGATACCGGGCCGGAAAAGGGCGCCAGCATCACCGTGGCCTGGTCATTGTCGAAATCCACCACGCCGGTGGTGTCGATGGTCTTGCGGAATTTCGACGACGTTACCGTGACCAGCTTGATATTCTTGCGCTGCGCATCGCTGAGCTTGATGGTGCCGGCGGCGGTGTTCGTTGTCGTGGTGTCGCTCTTGGGGGAGCAACCGGCGATCAGCAGGGCCGCAACCAGCGCGATGCCCGCATGGACATTTCTATTTGTCATTCTTGTCCCCATTCAAGTCGGTGCGATGCCACCAGCCGCCGCCCAGCGCCTGGAATAGCGCCGCTGTGGCGGCATAGCGGCTGGCCTGCGCTTGCAGCAGCCCGATATGGGCTTGTTGATAGGCCTGTTCGGATGTCACCAGGCCCAAGGTGGCGGCGTAGCCGGCCTGCAGCTGATATTGCGTGATATCCAGCGAGGCCTTGGCGGCATCGTCCGCCGCCGCCGCCGATTTCAGGCCATCTGCATCCTGCTGCAACGCTGTCAAAGTGTCGGCGACATTCTGGAACGCGGTCAGCACGGTGCCGCGATATTGCGCGGCGGCCTGATCGTAAGTGCCCCTGGCAGCGCGCTCCTGATAGAGCAGGGTGCCGCCCTGGAAGATCGGCGCCGCCAAAGCTGCGCCGATGCTCCAGAAATCCGTGCCCGGCGTGAACAGATCGCCAAAGGCCAGCGCCGAATTTCCGGCGGCGCCGCTGAGCGTGATGTTGGGCAGGCGGTTGGCGATGGCGATTCCGACCCCAGCGCTGGCGGCGTGCAGATTGGCTTGCGCCTGCAGAATATCAGGACGCTGCGCCACCAGTTCGGCGGGCAGGCTGACAGGAAGATCGGCGGGGAGGGTCAGATCGGCCAGCCGCAAAGTGCTGGGCGGCATCTGGGCGGGGAAGCGGCCGGTCAGGACGGCGAGCTGGTTGTGCAACTGAACCTGTTGCTTGATCAGCGGCGGCAAGGAGGCTGTCGCGGCGGCCAAGGCGGCTTTCTGCGTGGCGTAATCGGCGCCGCTGGCATAGCCCTTGTCCAGCTGGTACTGCAAAATCTCCAGTGCCTTGGTTTCGGCGGCCACCATTTGCCGCGTCGCGTCAACCTGTTCGCGCACGGAGGCTTCCTGGATCGCGGTGGACACCACATTGTTGACCAGGGTGGTGTAGGTGGCGAGCATTGCATAATGCGTCGCCTGCGCCTGAGCATTGGCCGCTTCCACCGTGCGCCGGGTCAGGCCGAAGACATCGGGCACGAAAGAGACCGTGAGCTGAGGCGTGAAAAGATTATAGAGGCTGGAATTGTCCGCCGGGGTGGGCGCCAGCGCGCCCGCCGGCGTCAATTGCCTTGTGGCGTCGAAGCCGAAGCCAACCTGCGGCAGGAACGCGCCGCGCGCCGCCAGGGCGCTATTGTGCGACGAACGCAAGGCGGCGTTGGCGGCTTCCAGATCGGCATTGTTCTTCAGCGCCAGCGCCACCAGATCGTTGATCGCCGGGGAATGGAATGCCGTCCACCATTCGCCGGAAACATCGGCGGCCTCAATAAAGCGCTGGGCATCGCCGCCCAGGACATTGGCGGTGGCGGCTGGCGGGGTGAGGGGCTGGGCGGTGTAGCTGCTGACATTGGGCGCGGCCGGCTTTTTGAAGTCGGGTCCTACCGCGCAACCGGCAAGCAGCAGCAATGCAAAAGATGCACTGACACACTGCAAATGCACTGATGACGTACTGGCCATGGGGTTTTCACGAAATTGAGAACGGAATCCCCCTTGTGAGGGGACGGATCACGAGTCGAATGACTTGAGATCAGCGGCGCGGCGGGGCGCGGCTTTGCCAACTCTGGCTGCGGCGAACCGTGACGGGATCGGGCAGCACAGTTGCGGTGAGGAAAACGATCCAGTCGAGCTGGAGCGGCAGGCTGGCAATGACAGGCGTGACGAACACGCCGGCATGCAGAATTTCCTGGCAGAGGGGGCACGAGGCGGGATCATAGGGATCCACCGGGGCGGGGCCGGCGGGCGTGGTGACATGCACGGTGCGCTGCGCGCCCATGGGCAGGCCGTGAATGTGGGTTTGGACCAGATAGCCCTGCAGCGCGAAAACCAGCAGCGCAAACAGGGTCACAAGCCGCGATGCAGCCGGCTTTCCTGTAATCGCGATGGGTTTGTCAGGGCGCGCCATAGTCCCGCTGATATCTGGACGCGAGAATTTATGCCGCTTCCGGGGGGCAGGCGCAACCGGGCGGGATATTACAAGCCTGTCAAAGCCGGTTATCGGGCCTAGCGCTGCCTTGGACATAGCGTAGCAAATCTGGGCATACACCCAGTATAAACGCAAGTAAGTCTCAAAGTCATATATTTACGCGGTCTATTTTGGGCCGGACAAGGGGCTGGCCAGGGGCAGATCAGGGCGCTTGAAATATCATTACTTTTCGCCGCTTGACCGGTCCCACCCCCGTGGATATATAGCGCCACCTTCCAGGGCAGGCTGTCTGCGGAATTTCCGCAAAAACGCTGTTGGGAAGTCAGTTTAAGAGCTTGAAAAGCGCGACTCAGGGGCGAAAGCCACTCAGTCCTCCGCAAGTTCGGACCGGGCAATGGCGCTCGCGTCCGGTTTTTGGTTTCGCTCAGCCGTGCGGCCGCACGGATGAACAAGAGGAACGAGAATGCCGACAGTCAATCAGCTTATTCGCAACCCGCGCGGCTCCAAGCCGAAGCGCAACAAGGTTCCGGCCTTGCAGAACTGCCCGCAGAAGCGCGCCGTCTGCACCCGCGTCTATACGACGACGCCGAAGAAGCCGAACTCCGCGCTGCGCAAGGTCGCCAAGGTGCGCCTGACCAACGGCTTCGAAGCGCTGACCTATATTCCTGGCGAAGGCCATAATTTGCAGGAACACAGCGTCGTCCTGATCCGCGGCGGCCGCGTCAAGGATCTTCCGGGCGTGCGCTATCACATCATTCGCGGCGTGCTCGACACGCAGGGCGTCAAGGACCGTAAGAAGCGCCGTTCGCTCTACGGCGCCAAGCGTCCGAAGTAAGGGGAACAGATATGTCACGCCGCCACCGCGCAGAACGCCGAGAAATCATTCCAGACGCCAAGTTTGGCGACCTGGTTCTCGCCAAATTCATGAACAGCCTGATGTATGACGGCAAGAAGTCCGCCGCCGAAGGCATCATCTATGGCGCCTTCGATACCATCGCCTCCAAGACCAAGCAGGACCCGCTGGTGATTTTCCACGAAGCCCTGCGCAATGTGTCCCCTGCGCTGGAAGTCCGCTCGCGCCGCGTCGGCGGCGCCACCTACCAAGTGCCCGTCGAAGTGCGCACCGACCGTTCGCGCGCGCTCGCCATCCGCTGGCTGATCACCGCCGCGCGCGGCCGCAACGAACCCACCATGACCGGCCGTCTTTCGGGCGAGCTGATGGATGCCGCCAACAATCGCGGCAGCGCCGTCAAGAAGCGCGAAGACACCCACAAGATGGCCGACGCAAACCGCGCCTTCTCGCATTATCGCTGGTAACTGGACACAAAATGGCTCGCGTCACTCCGCTCAACATGTATCGCAACATCGGCATTGCCGCGCACATTGATGCCGGCAAGACGACGACGACTGAGCGCATTCTTTATTATACCGGCAAGAGCCATAAGATCGGCGAAGTCCATGACGGCGCTGCCACCATGGATTTCATGGAGCAGGAACAGGAACGCGGTATCACCATCACGTCGGCCGCGACGACCTGCTTCTGGAAAGACCACCGCATCAACATCATCGATACGCCCGGTCACGTGGACTTCACCATTGAAGTCGAGCGTTCCATGCGCGTGCTGGACGGCGCCGTCGCCGTATTTGATGCCGTTGCCGGCGTCGAGCCCCAGTCCGAAACCGTGTGGCGTCAGGCCGACAAGTATCACGTGCCGCGCATCTGCTTCGTCAACAAGATGGATCGCACCGGCGCTGACTTCCAGCGCTGCATCGACATGATGATCGACCGTTTGGGCACCCGCCCGATGATCATTACCTGGCCGATCGGCAGCGAAGGCGAATTCAAGGGCATCATCGACATCGTCAAGATGAAGGCGCTGGTCTGGCATGACGAGCAGCTGGGCGCCAAGTTCGACGAGCTCGAAATTCCCGCCGACTATAAGGACAAGTGCACCGAACTCCGCGCCGCGCTGGTCGAGATGGCCGTCGAAGAAGACGACGTGCTGATGGAAGCCTATCTGGAACACGGCAAGGAGCCGTCGGAAGCCGATCTCAAGCGTTGCATCCGCAAGGGCGCCATGGCGTTCCATTTCGTGCCCGTGATGTGCGGCTCGGCCTTCAAGAATAAGGGCGTGCAGCCGTTGCTGGACGCCGTGGTGGATTATCTCCCCAGCCCGCTCGACATTCCGCCGGTCAAAGGCATCGACCCCAAGGGCAATGAAGTCGAACGTCCTGCGGACGACAAAGCGCCTTTCGCCGGTCTGGCGTTCAAGATCATGGACGATCCCTTTGTCGGCTCGATCACTTTCGTGCGCGTCTATTCCGGCATGATCACCTCGGGCACCGGCGCGCTGAATTCAGTCAAGGACAAGACCGAACGCGTCGGCCGCATGCTGCTGATGCACGCCAATTCACGCGAAGACGTGAAGGAGGCCTATGCCGGCGACATCGTCGCCTTTGCCGGCCTTAAGCTCACCACCACCGGCGAAACGCTGTGCGATCCCAACAATGCGGTGATCCTGGAGCGGATGGAATTCCCCGATCCGGTCATCGAAGTGGCGATCGAGCCCAAGACCAAGGCCGACCAGGAAAAGATGGGCATGGCGCTGGTTCGCCTGGCCCAGGAAGATCCGTCTTTCCGCGTCTCGACCGACCAGGAATCCGGCCAGACCATCCTCAAGGGCATGGGCGAACTGCATCTGGAAATCAAAGTCGATATCCTCAAGCGTACTTATAAAGTGGACGCCAATGTCGGCGCGCCGCAGGTGGCCTATCGCGAAACCCTCTCCAAGCCGGTTTCGGTCAAGTACACCCACAAGAAGCAGACCGGCGGTTCGGGCCAGTTCGCCGAAGTGACGATTGAATTTGAACCGCTGCCCGCCGGTGAGGGATTTGTGTTCGAGAATGAAGTGGTCGGCGGCTCGATCCCCAAGGAATTCATTCCCGCGGTCGAAAAGGGTCTGAAGGCGCAAAAGGAATCGGGCCTGATGGCCGGCTTCCCGGTGATCGACTTCAAGGCCACCCTGGTGGACGGCAAGTATCACGAAGTGGACTCCAACGCGCTGACCTTCGACATCGCCGCCCGCGCTGCATTCCGCGAGCTGGCGAGCCGTGGCGCTGTCAAGCTGCTGGAGCCCATCATGAAGGTCGAAGTTGTGACGCCAGAGGATTTCCTCGGCGGCGTGATCGGCGACCTCAATTCCCGCCGTGGCCAGGTACAGGGCACCGACAGCCGCGGCAACGCTCAGGTCGTCACCGCCATGGTGCCGCTCGCCAACATGTTCGGCTACATCAACACACTGCGCTCCATGTCTCAGGGCCGCGCGCAGTATTCGATGCAGTTCGACCATTACGAACAAGTGCCCGCGGCGATCGCGGACGAAGTCAAAGCCAAATACGCCTAATTAGAAATTCAGGAGAACAAAATGGGTAAAGCTAAGTTTGAACGTAACAAGCCGCACTGCAACATCGGCACTATTGGCCACGTTGACCATGGCAAGACGTCGTTGACGGCCGCGATCACGAAGATCCTTGCGGAGTCGGGCGGCGCGACGTTCACGGCCTATGACCAGATCGACAAGGCGCCGGAAGAGAAGGCGCGGGGCATCACGATCTCGACGGCGCACGTCGAATACGAGACCAAGAACCGCCACTATGCCCATGTCGACTGCCCCGGCCATGCCGATTATGTGAAGAACATGATCACCGGCGCCGCGCAGATGGACGGCGGCATTCTGGTGGTTTCGGCGTCGGACGGCCCGATGCCGCAGACGCGCGAACACATTCTTCTGGCCCGCCAGGTCGGCGTGCCGGCGCTGGTCGTGTTCATGAACAAGTGCGACATGGTTGACGATCCGGAGCTGCTGGATCTGGTCGAGATGGAAGTGCGTGAGCTGCTTTCGTCCTATCAGTTCCCGGGCGACGACATTCCGATCATCCGTGGCTCGGCGCTGATGGCGCTGGAAGACAAGAACAAGGAACTGGGCCACGACGCCATCCTCAAGCTGATGGAAGCTGTCGACAGCTATATCCCCCAGCCGGAACGCCCGATTGACCAGCCCTTCCTGATGCCGATCGAAGACGTGTTCTCGATCTCGGGCCGTGGCACGGTTGTCACCGGCCGCGTCGAGCGCGGTATCGTCAAGGTTGGCGAGACGGTCGAGATCATCGGCATCAAGCCGACCTCCTCGACCACCGTTACCGGCGTTGAAATGTTCCGCAAGCTCCTGGACCAGGGGCAGGCGGGCGACAATATCGGCGCCTTGCTGCGCGGTATTGAACGCGAAGGCATCGAGCGCGGCCAGGTTCTGGCCAAGCCCGGTTCGGTTACGCCGCACACCAACTTCACGGCGGAAGCGTACATTCTGACGAAGGATGAAGGCGGCCGTCACACGCCCTTCTTCACCAACTATCGTCCGCAATTCTATTTCCGCACCACCGACGTTACCGGCATCGTCAAGCTGCCGGCGGGTACGGAAATGGTCATGCCGGGCGACAATGTGTCGTGCGAAGTCGAACTGATCGTCCCCATTGCGATGGAAGAGAAGCTGCGCTTCGCTATTCGTGAAGGCGGCCGTACCGTCGGCGCCGGCGTCGTTGCCAAGATTATTAAGTAAGCGGACCGGTTCGAAGGAAGTCACGAAATGCAAAATCAGAATATCCGCATCAGGCTGAAAGCCTTCGACCACCGAATTCTCGACAATTCGACCCGGGAGATCGTCAACACGGCAAAGCGCACCGGCGCGCAGGTGCGGGGCCCCATTCCGCTCCCCACCGGCATCGAGCGTTTCACCGTCAACCGGTCTGCTCACGTCGACAAGAAAAGCCGCGAACAGTTCGAAATCCGGACGCATAAGCGTCTTCTCGACATTATCGACCCCACTCCCCAAACCGTGGACGCGCTGATGAAGCTCGACCTGGCGGCGGGCGTGGATGTCGAAATCAAGTTGTAAGGGAGCGTAAGGTGCGCACAGGCGTCATCACGCAGAAGATCGGCATGACCCGTCTATTCCAGGCGGACGGTACCCATGTTCCGGTCACTGTTCTCAAACTCGACGGCTGCGCCGTCATCAGCACGCGTACCGTGGAGAAGGACGGCTATAACGCCGTTCAGCTCGGCTCGGGATTCGCGAAACCCAAGAATGCCAGCAAGGCCGAACGCGGCCAGTTCGCCAAGGCAGAGCTTGAGCCCCGCAAGAAGGTGGCCGAGTTCCGCATTGACGAAAAGAACATGCTGGAAGTGGGCGATGCCATTCAGGCCGATCACTTTGTTGTCGGCCAGAAGGTTGACGTGCAGGGTGTCACCAAGGGCCGCGGTTTTACCGGCGCCATGAAGCGCTGGAACTTCCGCGGTCTGGAAGCCTCGCACGGCGTGTCGATCAGCCATCGCTCGCTGGGCGGTACCGGCGGTCGTCAGGATCCCGGAAAAACTTTCAAGAACAAGAAGATGCACGGCCATTACGGCGTCGAAAACATCACCACCCAGAATCTGGAAGTGGCCAAGGTTGATGTCGAGCGCGGCCTGATCATGGTGCGCGGCGCGGTGCCGGGCTCCAAGGGCGGCTGGGTTATGATCCGTGACGCCGTCAAGAAGCCGCACAAGGATTTGCCGATGCCTGCTTCCGTCAAGAAGCGCGAAGGCAAGGCTGCTGCTGCGCCGGCTGAACAGAAGGCTGAGGGCTGATCATGAAAACCAAGCTCTTCAATCTCGACAACAAGTCGTCTGGCGATGTGGAACTGAATGACGCGATTTTCGGCCTGGAGCCGCGCGCCGATCTGATCCAGCGCGTCGTGGTGTGGCAGCTCGCCAAGCGCCGTTCCGGCCAGCACAAGGTGCTGACCCGCGCCGAGGTGAACCGCACCAAGAAGAAGATGTACAAGCAAAAGGGCACCGGCCAAGCCCGTCACGGTGCGCGCTCCGCACCGCTGTTCGTGGGCGGCGCCAAGGCCATGGGCCCGGTTTCGCACAGCCACGAATTCGATCTGCCCAAGAAGGTGAAGGCGCTGGGTCTGCGCCATGCCTTGTCGGCCAAGGCCAAGAACGGTTCGATCGTTGTGCTGGACGAAGCCAAGAGCAAGGACATCAAGACCGGCACCTTGGCCAAGCAGTTCGGCAACCTGAATGTCGGCCGCGCCCTGGTGGTGGATGGGGAGTTCGACAAGAACTTCCAGCTCTCGGCGCGCAACCTCAGCAATGTTTCGCTGCTGTCGGTCGCGGGCATCAACGTCTATGACATCATGAGAAGCGAAAAGCTGGTGCTGACATCGGCCGCTCTCAAAGCGATTGAGGCGCGTCTCGCATGAGCACGAATTACGACGTCATTCTCTCGCCGGTGATCACGGAAAAGGCCACGCGCCTGACCGAGTCCAACCAGGTTGTGTTCCGGGTCACCCTGGACGCCACCAAGCCTATGATCGCCAAAGCCATCGCCGACCTGTTCAAGGTCAAGGTGAAGGCGGTCAATACCGTGATCGTCAAGGGCAAGCGCAAGCTGGCTCGCGGCAAGCGGTACACGCGCAGTGATTTCAAGAAAGCGATCGTGACCCTCGAAGAGGGCCAACAGATCGATATTACGACGGGTCTCTAAACCATGGCTTTGAAACAATTCAAACCGACGACCCCCGGCCAGCGCCAATTGGTGCTGGTGGACAGGACCGGCTTGCACAAGGGCGGCCCCGTTAAGGCGCTGACCGAAGGCAAGCACTCCAAGGGCGGGCGCAACAATACCGGCCGCATCGTGGTGCGTTACCAGGGTGGCGGTCACAAGCAGCGTTATCGCATCATCGATTTCAAGCGCCGCAAGTTCGACCAGCCCGCGCTGGTGGAACGCCTGGAATATGATCCCAACCGCACCAGCTTCATCGCGTTGCTGAAGTACAAGGATGGCGAGCTGGCTTATATCCTGGCGCCGCAGCGTCTGGCCGTCGGCGACACCGTTGTGTCGGGCGAAAAGGTTGACGTGAAGCTGGGCAATGCCATGCCGCTGGGCGCCATGCCGATCGGCACCATCATCCACAATATCGAGATGAAGCCGGGCAAGGGCGGTCAGATCGCTCGCTCTGCCGGTACCTATGCCCAGTATCTGGGCCGCGATGCCGGTTATGCGCTGGTGCGTCTGAATTCGTCGGAAGTGCGCAAGATCCCGCTGACCTGCATGGCGACGGTCGGCGCGGTGTCCAATCCCGACCATATGAACGAAATCATCGGCAAAGCCGGCCGCAACGTGTGGAAGGGCAAGCGCCCCCATGTCCGCGGCACCGCGATGAACCCGATCGACCATCCCCATGGCGGCGGCGAAGGCCGCACCAAGGGTGGCCGTCATCCGGTCACGCCTTGGGGCAAGCCGACCAAGGGCGCCAAGACCCGCAAGAATAAGCGCACCACGAAATTCATCGTGCGTACGCGTAAAGGCAAGGCACAAGGGTAAGATATGACTCGCTCCAGTTGGAAAGGCCCCTTCGTCGACGGTTATCTGCTCAAGAAAGCAGACGCCGCGCGCTCGTCCGGCCGCAAGGATGTGATCAAGACCTGGTCGCGCCGCTCGACGATCCTGCCGCAATTCGTCGGCGTGACCTTCGGCGTCTATAATGGCCGCAAGCATATCCCGGTGCTGGTCACCGAGGACATGGTCGGCCACAAGCTGGGCGAGTTCTCGCCCACGCGCACCTTCCACAGCCATTCGGCAGCCCCAGGCGGTTCCGGCGGCGACAAAAAAGCGAAGAGGGCGTAATGGGCAAGGAATCCCGCGCGCGCGTGCTCAAAGACCATCAGGCGATGGCGATTGGCCGCAACATCCGCGTCTCTCCCCGCAAACTCAACCTCGTGGCCCAGACCATCCGCGGCAAGCGGGTGGAGCGTGCTCTGAACGAACTCAGCTTTTCGCCCAAGCGCATCGCCAAGGACGTCAAGAAGATCCTGCAATCGGCCATCGCCAATGCCGAAAACAACCATGATCTCGACGTTGACGATCTGGTGGTGAGCGAAGCCAGCGTTGGCAAGAACCTCGTGATGAAGCGCTTCCATCCGCGCGCGCGCGGCAATGCTGGCGGCATCGAAAAGTTCTTCAGCCAGATCACGATCATTGTCGAAGAAAAGCGCGAAGAAGAGCGGGCCAAGACCGAAGCCAAGAAGGCTGACGGCAAGCCGGCGGCGAAGACATCCAAGGGCAAGGCGCCCGCCAAGAATGCCGCGGCCAAAAAACCGGCCAAGGCGAAGGAGAAGAAGTAATGGGTCAGAAGGTCAATCCGACCGGGCTGCGCCTCGGCATCAACCGTACCTGGGACTCGCGCTGGTATGCGGGCAAAAAGGAATACGGCAAGCTGCTGCAGGAAGACATCAAGATCCGCGCCTATCTGAGCGACAAGCTCAAGGCCGCTGGTGTCTCGCGCGTGGTGATCGAGCGTCCGCACAAGAAGTGCCGCGTGACCATTCACTCGGCACGCCCCGGCGTGGTGATCGGCAAAAAGGGCGCCGACATCGACAAGCTGAAGGCGGACGTCCAGAAATTCACCACCGACGAAGTGCATCTGAACATTGTCGAAATCCGCAAGCCGGAAGTCGATGCCAAGCTGGTGGCCGAGAATATTGCCCAGCAGCTGGAACGCCGCGTCGCGTTTCGCCGCGTCATGAAGCGTTCGGTGCAGACCGCCATGCGCCTGGGCGCGCTCGGCATCCGTATCACCTGCGGCGGCCGTCTCGGCGGCGCCGAAATCGCGCGCGTGGAATGGTACCGGGAAGGCCGCGTGCCGTTGCATACGCTGCGCGCCGACATCGACTATGGCGTCGCCACCGCCTTCACCACCTATGGCACCTGCGGCGTCAAGGTCTGGATATTCAAAGGCGAGATCATGGAACACGATCCCTTCGCCACCGAGAAGCGCCAGGCCGATGCCGATGCCGGCAACCGTCCTGCCCGTGAGCGCGAACGCGCGCCCGCGGCAGCCGAGTAAAGAGAAGAGCCATGCTGTCACCCAAGCGCACCAAGTTCCGCAAGCAGTTCAAGGGCCGTATCCACGGCCCCGCCAAAGCGGGCACATCGCTGAATTTCGGCGCCTATGGCCTCAAGGCCATGGAGCCGGAACGCCTGAACGCACGCGAGATCGAAGCGGCACGTAGAGCCATCACACGTCAGATGAAGCGCGCCGGTCGCGTGTGGATTCGCATTTTCCCGGACGTGCCGGTGTCCAAGAAGCCTGCTGAAGTCCGCATGGGTTCGGGCAAGGGCGCGCCGGAATTCTGGGTGGCCAAGGTTAAGCCCGGCCGCATCCTGTTCGAAATTGACGGCGTGGATCTGGCGACCGCGAAAGAGGCGATGCGCCTGGGCGCGGCCAAGCTTTCGATCAATACCAAATTCATCGCCCGCAGCGTCTAAGAGAAAAACCATGGCGAAAAAAGCAGCAGCAAAAACCAGCAAGGCCAAGAAGGTCGCGTCCTCCAAGACTGCGTCCAAGGCCGATGACTTTCGCGCCAAGAGTGGCGACGAGCTGGGCACCCAGTTGACCGGCTTCAAGAAGGAGCAGTTCAACCTGCGCTTTCAGCGCGCCAACGGCCAGGCCGAGAATACCGGCCGTATCCGCGTGCTGCGCCGGAATATCGCCCGCATCGAGACCATTTTAACCGAGCAGCGCCGCAAAGCGGCGAAGGCTTAAAGAGAGCGACAATGCCCAAACGTATTCTGCAAGGCACCGTGGTCAGCGACAAGAACACCAAGACAGTGGTGGTGAAGGTCGAACGCCGCTTCATCCATCCGGTGATGGGTAAGACCGTGCGCCGCTCGAAGAAATATCATGCCCATGACGAAAAGGGCGAGTTCAAGACGGGCGATGTCGTCCGCATCCAGGAATGCCGGCCTCTGTCGAAGCTGAAGACCTGGGAAGTTCTGGAACGCGTCGGAAAATAAGCGCCAATAGCGCAGCGGAGTAGTTGTTATGATTCAAATGTCCACCGAGCTAGAAGTCGCCGATAATTCCGGCGCCAAGCTCGTCATGTGCATCAAGGTGCTGGGCGGCTCGCATCGCCGTTATGCCGAAGTCGGCGACATCATCGTGGTGTCGGTCAAGGAAGCCATTCCGCGCGGTCGCGTGAAGAAGGGTGAAGTCCTGAAAGCCGTGGTGGTGCGTACCGCCAAGGGCGTGCGCCGTTCCGATGGCAGCCTGATCCGCTTCGACGGCAACGCCGCCGTGCTGGTCAATGCCCAGGGCGAGCCCATCGGCACCCGCATCTTTGGACCGGTGACCCGCGAACTGCGCAATAAAGGTCAGATGAAGATCATTTCGCTCGCCCCGGAGGTTCTGTGATGAGCAACATTAAGAAGGGCGACAAGGTCATCGTGACCACCGGCCGCGACAAGGGCAAGAAGGGCGAAGTGCTCCGCATGTTCCCCAAGGAAGAGCGCGCGCTGGTCCAGGGCGTCAATGTGGTCAAGCGCCATCAGCGCCAGACCCAGACGCAGCAGGGCGGTATCGTGAACAAGGAATCGCCCATTCATCTTTCCAATCTGGCGCATGTGGACCCCAAGTCGGGCAAGGCCACGCGCGTCGGTTCCAAGACGCTGGGCGATGGCCGCAAGGTCCGCTTCGCGAAGAAGTCCGGTGAGGTCATCGATGTCTGAGGCAGGCGTTAACAGCAAGAACCCCGCGGAGGCCGCAAAGGCCGAAGCGAAGGCGAACAAGAAAGAGCGCCGCGCGGTCAATGCCGGCACGCAGGTTGGCGTCGGTGAGCGCGCGACGGAGAAGGGTTATGTGCCCCGCTTCAAGCAGCGCTACAACGAAAAGATCAAAGCCGATCTGATGACGAAGTTCGGTTACACCAACGCCATGCAGGTGCCGAAGATCAGCAAGATTGTGCTGAACATCGGCGCGGGCGAAGCGGCTTCGGACTCCAAGAAGATTCAGCAGGCGCTGAACGATTTGACCGCCATCGCCGGCCAGAAGGCCGTCGTGACGCGGGCCAAGAAGGCCATCGCCCAGTTCAAGATCCGCGAAGGCTTGGCGATCGGCGCCAAGGTCACCCTGCGCGGCGATCTGATGTATGAATTCATGGACCGCCTGATCACCACGGCGCTGCCCCGCGTGCGCGACTTTCGCGGCATCAACCCCAAGAGCTTTGACGGCCGCGGCAACTACGCCATGGGTCTGAAAGAGCACATCGTGTTCCTGGAAATCGACTACGACAAGACCGAGACCGTTTGGGGCATGGACATCATCTTCAACACGTCTGCGAAGACCGACGACGAAGCCAAGGCGCTTCTCGAAGGCTTCCAGTTCCCCTTCACGACGAACTAAGGCGCCCAGACACCATGGCGAAACAAAGTCAGATCAACCGGAATAAGAAGCGCGAAAAGCTGGTGGCCCAATACGCTACCAGGCGCGCGGACCTGAAGAAGATCGCGGACGACATGAAAGTGTCGGCTGAAGATCGCTTCGCTGCCCGCCTCAAGCTGGCAAAGCTGCCGCGCAACTCGTCCAAAGTGCGTATCCATCACCGCTGCGAACTGTCGGGCCGTTCCAAGGCCTATTATCGCAAGGTCAAGCTGTCGCGTATCGCACTGCGCAGCTTGAGCAATTTCGGCCAGATTCCCGGCATGACCAAGGCGAGCTGGTAAGGAGACACCATGATAACCGATCCCATTGGCGATCTTCTGACCCGCCTGCGCAACGGCCAAATGCGCCGTTCGTCCAGCATCCGCTCGCCCAATTCGCGTCTGCGCACCCGCGTTCTGGATGTGCTGCAGGAAGAAGGCTTCATCCGCGGCTATGCCGAAGTCGAATTCAAGGGCCACAAGGAACTTGAAATCGAACTGAAATATCACGAAGGCGAGCCGGTGATCCGCGAACTCAAGCGCATCTCCACCCCGGGCCGCCGGGTCTATTCTTCCGTCAGTGAACTGAAACCGCATCGGCAAGGTCTTGGCGTCGCCATCCTCTCCACGCCCCAGGGCGTGATGACGGACAGTTCGGCGCGCGAAAAGAATGTCGGCGGCGAAGTTCTCTGCCAGGTCTTTTAAGGAACGAACGCTATGTCTCGCATCGGCAAGAAACCCGTTCCGCTACCCAAGGGCGTCACCGCCTCGGTGGAAGGCCAGACGGTCAAGGTCAAGGGCCCGAAGGGCGAACTCAGCGTCAAGCTGGTTCCCGAGGTCTCCGCTTCCGTGGGCGATGACGGCATCACCGTCACGCCTGACAAGAACCAGGACAAGTCGGCCCAGATGTGGGGCCTGTCGCGCAGTCTGGTCAGCAATCTGGTCACCGGCGTCACCACCGGCTTCTCGCAGAAGCTGGAAATCCAGGGCGTCGGTTATCGCGCCGCGGTGCAGGGCAAGATCCTGAACCTGCAGCTCGGCTTCAGCCATGACGTGCCCTACGCGATTCCGGAAGGCATCACGATCGTGACCGAAAAGCCCACGATGATCATGATCACGGGCACCGACAAGCAGAAGGTTGGCCAGGTGGCCGCCGAAATTCGCAGCTGGCGTCCGCCGGAGCCCTATAAGGGCAAGGGCGTGCGCTATGAAGGCGAATATGTCCGCCGCAAAGAAGGCAAGAAGAAGTAAAGATGACCAACGCTCTCTTCAAAAAGCGCCAATCGCGCACCCGCTACAAGATTGCCAGCAATGGCACGCGTCCGCGGCTCTCGATCTTCCGTTCGGGCAAGCACATCTATGCCCAGGTGATCGACGACCGTCAGGCCGTCACCGTTGCCTCGGCCTCGACCGCCGAAAAAGAAGGCAAGGGCAAGGGCTACAATGTCGAGTCCGCCAGCGATGTCGGCAAGAAGATCGCCGAACGCGCGCTCGCCAAGGGCGTCAAGCAAGTCATGTTTGACCGTGGCGGTTACATTTATCACGGGCGCGTCAAGGCGCTCGCAGACGCGGCCCGCGAAAGCGGTCTCGAGTTTTAAGTTGAGGAACGAATAGATGGCCCGTGAAGGACAACGAGACGACAAGCGCGGACGCGGCGGACGTGACCGCGAAGAGCGCGATAACGAGTTCATTGACAAGCTGGTGCACATCAATCGTGTCGCCAAGGTCGTGAAGGGCGGTCGCCGGTTCGGCTTCGCCGCGCTCGTCGTCGTCGGCGACCAGAAGGGCCGGGTCGGTTTTGGTCATGGCAAGGCGCGCGAAGTGCCGGAAGCCATCCGCAAGGCGACCGAAGCCGCCAAGCGCGCTTTGGTCAAGATTCCGCTGAAGGATAGCCGTACTCTGCATCACGAAGTGCGCGGTCATCACGGCGCCGGCAAGGTTATTCTGCGTCCGGCGCCGGCCGGTACCGGCATCATCGCGGGCGGCCCGATGCGCGCCGTGTTCGAGGCGCTGGGCGTGGGCGATGTCGTGTCCAAATCGCTGGGCACTTCCAACCCGTACAACATGGTGCGCGCCACGTTTGACGCACTGAAGAACCAGCAGAGCCCCCGCATGGTGGCCAATCGCCGTGGCCGCAGCGTTGCGGAAATCTTGGCCAAGCGCGAAGGCGCTGGCGCCGAATCCGCGGCATAAGGAAGACAAGTCATGGCCGAGAAGAAAACAGCCGCCAAAAAGGCAACCGGGAAAACGGTAACGGTGCGCCAGATCAAGAGCGCCAACCGCAAGCCGGAAATCCAGGCCGCGACGTTGCGCGGGCTGGGCTTGGGCAAGATTCGCCGCGAGCGCACCCTGGAAGACACGCCGTCGGTGCGCGGCATGATTCATTCGATCCGGCATCTCGTCGAGATCGTGGAAGACAGCAAGAAGTAGCTGGGTGGCCCGCGTGCGCTAGGCGCTCGCTGGCCGGCCATGGAGAGAAAAAATGAAGCTCAACGAAATCAGCAACAACCCGGGTGCCCATAAGCACAAGCACAAGGTCGGCCGCGGTTCCTCCTCGGGCCTGGGCAAGACTTCCGGCCGCGGCGTCAAGGGCGCCAAGGCCCGTACCGGCACCAAGGTGTATGGCTTTGAAGGCGGCCAGATGCCGCTGCATATGCGTATGCCCAAGCGCGGCTTCAACAATATTTTCGCCAATGATTTCTCGGAAGTGAACCTGAACCGCATTCAGGCCGCGATTGACGACAAGCGCCTGAAGAATGACGGCAAAATCACCGAAGAGGTGCTGCGCAAGGCCGGTCTGGCGCATAAGAGCAAGGATGGCGTGCGTCTGCTCGGCAAGGGCATCATCAAGGCCAAGATTGATATCGAAGTTGCAGGCGTGTCCGCTGGCGCCAAAGCTGCCATCGAAAAGGCTGGCGGTACGGTCACCACCACTTTCGTCAAGAAGGTCTATCTCAACAAGAGCGGCCAGCCGGGCAAGCGCCAGAAGCGCCGTACCGACGCAGAAGCCCAGCGCATCGCGCGCAACGGCCACGCCTAAAGGCTCAAAATCGTGCCCGGACGGCTCGTAAGTCGGGGGCCTGGCGCTATATAAGAGTGAGCCGGGATTCTCCGGCCGTGGAGTCAAAATGGCATCTGCAGCCGAACAACTGGCCGCCAATTTCAATTTTGGCAATCTGGGCAAGGCTCATGAGCTGCGCTCGCGCATCTTCTTCACCCTGGGTGCGCTGATCGTTGCCCGCCTGGGCACCTATATTCCCATGCCCGGCATTGATCCGGCCGCCATCGCCCAGCAGCTGCAGCAGCAGGGCGGCGGTTTGCTCGATGTGTTCAACACATTGGCCGGCGGCGCCGTCAATCGCATGGCGATCTTCGCCCTGGGCATCATGCCTTACATCTCGGCCTCGATCATCATCCAGCTGATGACCACCGTGTTTCCCGAACTGGAAACGCTGAAGAAGGAAGGTGAGGCCGGGCGCAAAATTCTCAACCAGTACACCCGCTACGGCACCGTCGGTCTGGCCATGATCCAGGCGTATGGTATTGCGGTGGGGCTGGAGCATTGGGGCCACGCCGTCATCAATCCCGGCTATTTCTTCCGCATCTCCGCCATGATCACCCTGACCGGCGGCACCGTTCTGCTGATGTGGATCGGCGAGCAGATCACCAGCCGCGGCGTCGGCAACGGTATTTCGCTGATCATCTTCGCCGGTATCGTGGCGCGCTTTCCCGCCGTGATTGGGCAGGGGCTGGAATCGGCGCGCACCGGCGCGGTCAACCCAATCCTGCTTTTGGCTTTCGCCGCCTTCACCGTAGTGCTGGTCGGCTTTATCGTTTTCATGGAGCGGGCGCAGCGGCGGCTGTTCGTCACCTATCCCAAGCGACAAGTCGGCAACAAGGTCTATGGCGGGGAAAGCTCGCATCTGCCGATCAAGCTGAACGTGTCGGGCGTCATTCCGCCGATCTTTGCCAGCTCGATCCTGCTGCTGCCCACCACCATTGCCAGCTTTAATGCCCAGAATCTGCCGGGCTGGCTGCAGACCCTCATCACCTATATCAGCCGTGGCCAGCCGCTTTATCTGCTGCTCTATGGGCTGCTGATTTTCTTCTTTGCCTTCTTCTATACCTCGATCGTTTTCCCGCCGGACGAGACCGCCGAAAATCTGAAGAAGTATGGCGGCGTGTTTCCCGGCATTCGTCCCGGCAAGAAGAGCGCCCAGTTCATTGACTATACCGTGACCCGGATCACCCTGATCGGCGCCGCCTATCTGGCTTTCGTCTGCCTGATCCCGGAATTCATGTTCTACAAATACAATCTCAGCTTCTCGCTGGGCGGCACCTCGATCCTGATCGTGGTCAGCGTCACCATGGACACGGTGGCGCAGATCCAGAGCCATTTGATCGCGCAGCAATATGAAGGCCTGATCAAGAAATCGAAGCTGCGCGGAGCACGCAAGTGAATCTGGTTTTGTTCGGGCCGCCGGGAGCGGGCAAGGGCACACAGTCCAAGCTGCTGACCGAAAAGCAGAACCTGCCGCAGCTTTCGACGGGCGACATGCTGCGTGCTGCCATCGAGGCCGGCACGCCGCTGGGCCTGGCCTGCAAGGCGCTGATTGCCAAGGGCGAGCTGGTGCCGGACGAGACCGTGGTCGGCATCATCGCGGATCGCTATGACCAGCCCGACTGCAAGAATGGCGCTGTGTTCGACGGTTTCCCCCGCACCGTGCCCCAGGCTGAAGCCCTGGACAAAATGCTGGCCGAACGGGGCCGCAAGATTGACCTGGTGCTGGAACTGAAGGTGGACGACGCCGTCCTGCTGGCCCGGGTGGAGAGCCGTATCAAGGCCGGTGGCGTGCTGCGGTCTGACGACACCCCGGACACCCTCAAGCACCGCCTGGAGGTCTATTACAAGAACACGGCCCCCCTGATCGGCTTCTATAAGGCCCAGGGCAAGCTCAAGACCCTGGACGGCATGGCCGCCATCCCCGAGGTCACCCGCCAGATAGACGCCGCCCTGGATGGGGTGGCCGCAAAAGCTTGATTTGAGCGCCTGCGGCATTATTTCCTGCCCAGCAGTTGACGGCAGGGGGTCCATTCCTATAATCCGCGCCCTCGCGACAGTTTTTCCTGTCATTTCCAGCATTTTGGGGCGTTTTGGCGCTTCTGCACATGCCGGGTTTGGAAGAAGCGCCGGCGCGATGTAATTTTGTAATAATATCAACGGCTTAAAAAGCCTGGAGAAACCACCAGTGGCACGTATCGCCGGCGTCAATATCCCGACCCAGAAGCGAGTCGAAATCGGCCTGCGCTATATTCATGGCATTGGCCCGATGACCGCCAAGAAGATCATCCAGCAGCTGGGCATTTCGCCGGAGCGCCGGGTGAGCGACTTGACCGAATCCGAGGTCATCCAGATTCGCGAAATCATCGACCGCGACTTTTTGGTGGAAGGCGATCTGCGCCGCGACACCGCCATGAACATCAAGCGCCTGATGGATCTGGGCTGCTACCGGGGCCTGCGTCACCGCAAGAGCCTGCCGGTCCGCGGCCAGCGCACCCACACCAACGCCCGTACCCGCAAAGGCCCTGCCAAAGCGATCGCCGGCAAGAAGAAAGTGACCAAGTAGTCCCATGGCTGATGACAAGAAGGCCGGCGGCAAAGCTCCGCGCGCCCGCAAAAAAGAAAAGAAGAATATCGTGGTCGGCGTGGCGCATGTCGCCGCGACCTTCAACAACACCATCGTCACCATCACCGATCCGCAGGGCAACGCCATCAGCTGGTCGTCGGCTGGCATGATGGGCTTCAAGGGCTCGCGCAAATCCACGCCGTATGCGGCGCAGATGGCCGCCGAAGACGCCGCCAAGAAGGCGATCGAGCATGGCATGCGTACGCTGGAAGTCGAAGTCTCGGGCCCCGGCTCGGGCCGCGAATCCGCGCTGCGCGCGCTGCAGGCCGTGGGCCTGGTCGTCACATCCATTCGCGATGTGACGCCGATCCCGCACAATGGCTGCCGCCCGCCCAAGCGTCGTCGCGTCTAATTGAATTCGGACTTGGAATAACCCGTCGAACGTATGGGCATGGTCCGACATGCCCGGGACACGATGAGGAAAATACATGTTTCAGAAAAACTGGCAGGAACTTATCAAGCCCGGCAAGCTCAAGACCGAAAGCGGTCATGACGCTGGCCGTCTGGCCACCATCACCGCCGAACCGCTGGAACGCGGTTTCGGCCTGACCCTGGGCAATTCGCTGCGCCGCGTGCTGCTGTCCTCATTGCAGGGCGCCGCCGTCACTTCGATTCAGATCGAAGGCGTGCTGCACGAATTCTCATCCATCCAGGGCGTGCGTGAAGACGTCACCGACATCGTGCTGAATGTGAAGCAGATTGCGCTGCGCATGCATGCCGAAGGCCCCAAGCGCGTTTCGCTGCGCAAGCAGGGTCCGGGCGAGGTCAAGGCCGGCGACATTCAGGGTTCGTCCGACATCGAAATTCTCAATCCCGAACTGGTGCTCTGCACTCTGGACGAGAAGGTGGATTTCCGCATGGAGCTCACCATCGCCAGCGGCAAGGGCTATGTCCCCGCCGACCGCAACCGCCCGGAAGATGCGCCCATCGGCCTGATCCCGGTGGACTCGCTGTTCAGCCCGGTGAAGAAGGTTTCGTACAAGGTCGAGAATACCCGCGAAGGCCAGATCCTCGACTATGACAAGCTGACCCTGTCGGTCGAAACCAATGGCGCCGTCACGCCGGACAATGCCGTGGCCTATGCCGCGCGCATCCTGCAGGACCAGCTCCAGGTCTTCATCAATTTCGAAGAGCCGCGCGAGCGCGTCACCGAAGAAGCCAAGCCCGACTTGGCTTTCAATCCGGTGCTGCTCAAGAAGGTGGACGAACTGGAATTGTCGGTGCGTTCGGCCAACTGCCTGAAGAACGACAACATCGTCTATATCGGCGACCTGATTCAGAAGACCGAAGCCGAAATGCTCCGTACACCGAATTTCGGCCGCAAGTCGCTGAACGAGATCAAGGCTGTGCTGGCCGAAATGGGCCTGCATCTGGGTATGGAAGTGCCCGGCTGGCCGCCGGAGAATATCGAAGACCTCGCGAAACGTTACGAAGACCAATACTGATTTTTTCAGAGAAAGTAGTTCGCCATGCGCCACGGCAATCAAGGACGCAAGCTCAACCGCACCGCCTCGCACCGCAAGGCGCTGTGGGGCAACATGACGGCTGCGCTGATCAAGCATGAGCAGATCAAGACCACCTTGCCGAAGGCGAAAGACCTTCGCCCGGTGATCGAAAAGCTGGTGACCCTCTCGCGCCGCGGACCCACGGATCTGCACGCCCGCCGCCAGCTGCTGGCCCAGATCAAGGATGCCGATCAGGTTACCAAGCTGTTTGAAGTGATCGGTCCCCGCTACAAGGGCCGCCCCGGCGGCTATACCCGCGTGCTCAAGGCCGGCTTCCGCCATGGCGACAATGCGCCGATGGCGATCATCGAGTTCATCGACCGCGATGTGGACGCCAAGGGCAAGGATTCCGGCCCGGTGGAAGTCGCTGACAACGCTGATGACTAAACGGTTCGTAATGCGACACTGAATCAAGGGCGGCAGCGATGCCGCCCTTTTTCATTTTACCTGTCCGTATTGCCGGGCCAAAATTTGTCCCTATTTCTCCCTTAGATGGAGATGGAGCCAAAAGGTGAAGCCATGAAAACAATACCGATCTGGATAGCCGGCGTTCTGGTCGCGGCAGGTGTTGCCGCTTACGCCGTTCCGGCGTTCACCCAGGCCGCCCCGCCGCCGACCCGGCTGGCGCCGCCGCCCGTCAAGGCGATGCCGGCCGCGCCTGCGTCGATGGGGCAGGTGCAGCTGACCTTCGCGCCGGTGGTCAAGCGCATCGCGCCCGCGGTGGTGAATGTCTATGCCCGCTCGGTGGCACAGGTTCAGGTCAATCCACTGTTCAACGATCCGCTATTCGCGCAGTTGTTCGGGGCTTCGCCCGAAATGCGCCAGAGGGTGCAGCAGAGTTTGGGCTCGGGTGTCATCGTGCGCGCCGACGGACTGATCATCACCAACAATCATGTGGTGGAAGGCGGCACCGATATTGTTGTGGCGCTGTCCGACAAGCGGGAGTTCAAGGCCAAGGTGCTCCAGGCCGATCCGCGCACGGACCTGGCGGTGCTCAAGATTGACACCAAGGGCGAGCGTTTGCCGGTGGTGCCCTTCGCCGACAGCGATCAGGTGCAGGTGGGCGATCTGGTGCTGGCGATCGGTGATCCGTTCGGCGTCGGCCAGACTGTCACCATGGGCATCGTCTCGGCGCTGGCCCGTACCCAGGTTTCCGCCAGCGATTATCAATTCTTCATCCAGACGGATGCCGCAATCAATCCGGGCAATTCCGGCGGCGCCTTGGTCACCACCGACGGCAAGCTGGCGGGCATCAACACCGCCATCTATTCGCGCAGCGGCGGCAATATCGGCATCGGTTTTGCCATTCCCGCCAATCTGGCGCGGCGTGTGGTCGAAGGCGTTGAAGGCGGCCAAGGCGTTCGCCTGGCGTGGATCGGCGCCACCGGCCAGCCCGTCACCAGCGCCATTGCCGGCAGTCTGGGCCTGCCCAAGCCGGGCGGCGTGCTGATCAAGGACGTCTATCCCGATGGGCCGCTGGCCAGGGCCGGTGTCAAGACCGGCGATGTCGTCGCCTCGGTGGATGGCGCGGCAGTGGACGATATGCAGTCGCTCAATTACCGCATCGCCACCCACCGTCCGGGCGAGGCAGTCAAAGTGCATGTCGAATCCGGCAAGGCCGTGCGCGATGTGAGTGTGACCCTGGCGCTGCCGCCGGAAAATCCGCCGCGCGAGGCGCTGACGATTTCCGGGCGCAATCCGCTTAGCGGCGCGAAGGTGGAAAACCTTTCACCGGCCGCTGCGCTGGACTTGCAGATGGATCTTCTCGCCAAAGGCGTGGCGGTGGTTTCGGTGGATGAGAATTCACTGGCGCAGGGGCAGGGGTTCCAACCGGGCGATATCGTACGCAATGTGAACGGAGCCAATATCAGCAGGGTTGCTGATCTCACGCGCGCTCTGAACGCTGTTCATCGCTGGGAACTTGTGATTGAGCGCGGCGGCCGCCGCGTGTCGCTGGCGGTAGAAGAATGATTCTGCGTTACCGTTTGTTACGCCAATCACTTTTTCATTTGTAACGCGACCAATGGCATACGCCGTGCGTTGATGTCTGCACTGGGGGGCACGACACAACACGATATAAAAGGGTGTGCCCAAAATGAAAAAGTATCTGATCGCCGTTTCTGCTTCTGCAATTCTTCTCAGCGCCGGTGCGGCGCAGGCGCAGATGTTCGATAATATGTTCGACGACAGCTATGTCTCGGTGCTGGGCGGTTGGGCCTCGCATCCCGGCTTGTCCCTGGGCGCAAATCCCCACGCCAACGTGAATGACGGTTACAATGTCGGCGCCCGCGTCGGCACATGGCTGGCCGCCGTGCCGAATGTCACCTTCGACGTGGATTATTTCTACAACCGGGGTGACTATGCGGGCACCGGCGCCCATCTCAACTCATCAAGCGTGATGGGCGACCTGCTTTATCATGTGCACACCGATTCACCGCTCAGCTTCTATGGCGGCGGCGGTCTTGGCATGGTCAATGATGATTTGAGCGGCAACCTGCATGGCAGTTCCATCGTGATGGGCTGGCAGGCGCTGGGCGGGGCCGAATTCGCGCTCGGCCCGCAGACCTCGCTGTTCGCCGAATATCGCTACCAGAATGCCCACGACGCCAACATCGCTGCGATCAAGAATGTGGGCAATACCAGCAACAATGTCTCGGTCGGCGTGAAATTCAACCTCTAGGAAATATCGCTTGAAAGCAGACGCCCCGGTTCACGCCGGGGCGTTTGTCTTTATACTGGCCGCATGAGCGATCTTTTTGAATCCGGCGGCCTGGCAGAGGACGCGCCGCGCCCCCTGGCCGACCGGCTGCGGCCAAAATCGCTGGCCGAAGTGGTGGGGCAGGAACATCTGCTGGACGAAACCGGCCCCATCGGTCGCATGGTCGCCGCCCGCACGCCCCATTCCATCATTCTGTGGGGGCCGCCCGGTACCGGCAAGACCACCATCGCACGGCTGCTCTCCACGGCCTTCAATCTGCATTTCGAACAATTGTCGGCGGTGTTCAGCGGTGTTGCCGATCTAAAAAAAGCATTCGAGGCGGCGCGCACCCGCCGCAAGGTGGGGCAGGGCACCTTGCTGTTCGTCGATGAGATTCATCGCTTCAACCGCAGCCAGCAGGACAGTTTCCTGCCCGTGATGGAAGACGGCACTGTGGTGCTGGTGGGCGCCACCACCGAGAATCCGTCTTTTGAGTTGAACGGCGCGCTGCTGTCGCGCGGCCAGGTGCTGGTGCTGCGGCGGCTGGACGATGCGGCGCTGGAGAAATTGCTGCAACGGGCCGAAGCCCATTATGGCGAGCCGCTGAAGCTCGATCCCGATGCCCGCGCCAGCCTGCGCGCCATGGCGGATGGCGATGGCCGTTACCTGCTTAATCTGGTGGAAGAAGTATGTGGCCTGAAGATCGCCAAGCCGCTGGATTCTGCCGGGCTGATGGCGGCGGTGCAGCGGCGCATGCCGCTTTACGACAAGTCGCGCGAAGAGCATTACAATATCATTTCAGCGCTTCACAAATCCATTCGCGGTTCCGATCCCGATGCGGCGCTTTACTGGCTGGCGCGCATGCTGGCCGGCGGGGAGCAGCCGCTATTCATTGCCCGCCGGCTGGTGCGCGCGGCGGTGGAGGATATCGGGCTGGCCGACCCCCAGGCTGTGCATCAGGCGCTGGCCGCAAAAGATGTCTATGACTTTCTCGGCTCGCCCGAAGGCGAACTGGCGCTGGCGCAATGCGTGCTCTATCTGGCCAGCGCGCCAAAATCCAATGCGGTCTATGTGGCGCTGGGCGCGGCCAAGCGGGCAGCGGAGGAACATGGCTCGCTGATGCCGCCCGCCCATATCCTCAATGCCCCGACCAAGCTGATGAAAAATCTGGGCTATGGCAGCGGCTATCAATATGACCATGACGCGGAGGACGGCTTTTCCGGCCAGAATTATTTCCCCGACGCCATGGCGCGGCGGCAATTTTATGCGCCCAAGGAAACAGGGTTCGAGCGTGAGATTGCCAAGCGGCTGGATTACTGGTCAAAACTGCGCACGAAGCGGGAAGAGGGCAAGTAGATGCGCGGAATGATCCTGGCAGCGGTGGGCGTGGGCGGCGCCATCGGATCCATGGCGCGCTATCTGCTTGCGGGTTTTGTGCAAAGCCCCAGCTGGAACGGTTTCCCCTATGGCATTTTTATCGTCAATGTCACCGGCGGCTTTGTCATGGGCCTGCTGGTTGAAGGCATGGCGCTGAAGTTCAATGTCTCGCCCGTGACGCGGGCTTTTCTCACCACCGGTGTCATGGGCGGCTACACCACCTTTTCCACCTTTTCGCTGGAAGCGGCCATGTTGATCGAGCGTCATGCTTATGGCCAGGCCGGTGTCTATATCGCCGGCTCGGCGCTGCTTTCCATTATTGCCTTGTTCGCCGGTTTGTGGCTGATGCGCGTCCTATATGCCTGAACAACGCCAGATTGCAGAAGATGACGACGGTATTCGCCTGGACCGCTGGTTCAAGCGGCATTACCCGGCGCTTACTCATGGGCGGCTGGAAAAACTGCTGCGCAAGGGCGAAGTGCGGTTGGACGGCAAGCGCGCCAAGGCTGCTGATCATGTGGCCGCGGGCCAAACCTTGCGCCTGCCACCGCAAGTCATCCACGACAAGAGCGAGCCGCGCGTCAAAACCGTGCAGACGGTCAAGACCAGTTTCAAGCTGGAAGACACCATCCTTTACATGGACAAGCATCTTTTTGTTTTGAACAAGCCGTCGGGCCTGGCGACGCAGGGCGGCTCCGGCTTGAAAGAGCATGTCGATGGCATGCTGGACCAACTGGCCTATGAAAAAACCGTGCGCCCCAAGCTGGTGCATCGGCTCGACAAGGACACGTCCGGCGTCTTGCTGATCGCGCGCACGGCACAAGCCGCGTCCGGACTGTCGGTCGAACTGGCGCGGCGCGATGCCAAAAAAATCTACTGGGCGCTGGTCAAGGGCGTGCCGGAACAAAGGCGCGGCTTGATCAAGGGTGCGCTGGCCAAGGAAGGCACGCGCGGCAAAGACGAGCGCATGGAAATCAGCGAAGACGAAGACGCCAAATTCGCCCTGACCGAATACGCCGTGATGGCAACCGCCGGCAAGGACTATGCCTGGGTGGCAGCCAAGCCGGTGACGGGGCGTACGCACCAGATCCGCGTCCATCTCGCCAGCCTGGGAACGCCCATCATCGGCGATTTCAAATATGGCGGCGTGGACGCGCGGGGCAGGGGCGCCATTCCCGACAAGCTGCATCTGCATGCCCGCACAATCGACATTGCGCGGCCGGACGGTGGCCGGGTGCAAGTCAGTGCGCCCTTGTCGCCGCATATGTTGAAGACTTGGGCCTTGCTGGGCTTTGACCCCGAAGACACGCGTGATGCCTTTCCGCCGCAAAAGACGAAGAAGAAATGAAGCGTTTTTATAAAGTGGTGGGCGTGGATCACACGCAAGAGGGTTTCCGCATCTTGCTGGACGGCAAGCCTGTGGCGACGCCAGGGCGCCGCACCTTGCTGCTGCCGACCCAGGCACTGGCGCTGTTGATCGCCGAAGAATGGCGCGCCCAGGGCGAAGACATAATGCCCATCTCCATGCCCATGCTGCGGATGGCCAACACCACACAGGATGGCATCGGTGCGACTCGCGACGCGGTGATCGCCGCCATCTTGCGTTTCGGCGAACATGAACTTCTTTGTTACCGCGCGCAGAGTCCGGCAGAGCTGGCGGCGCTGCAGGCGGCGGAGTGGGACCCCATGCTGGAATGGGTGTATTCGCGCCATGACGTGCGACTTGCGACCACCATTGGTGTTGTCCACTTCGAACAGGCGCCTGAAGTTCTGGCCGCGCTGCGTGAGGCCGTCGCCGCTCATAGCGATTACGGTCTCGCGGCCCTGCATGTGGTGGCCTCCATCACCAGCTCGCTGGTGCTGGCCCTGGCCTTGGCGGAAGGCGCCATCAATCCGGCGCAGGCTTTCCAATTGTCGTGGATCGACGAGACTTATCAGGCCAGCTTATGGGGCGAAGATGCAGGGGCCGCCGCGCGGGCGCGGGGCCTGGCGCGGGAAATGGACGTGGCGGCGGCTTTCCTGGCCGCGTCGCGGGCTTGACGGGTTCCCAAGTCCCACACAGTCTGCCCCTTATGAAAGACGTGCTGGAAGAGCTGGAAAAGCGCCGCGCCCAGGCCAAGCTGGGCGGCGGCCAGGCGCGCATTGACGCCCAGCATGCCCGCGGCAAGCTGACGGCGCGCGAACGGATCGAATTGCTGCTGGATGGCGGCAGCTTCGAGGAGTTCGACATGTTTGTCGAACATCGCGGCACAGAATTCGGCACCGAGAAGAACCGCATTCCCGGCGACGGCGTGGTGACCGGTTGGGGCACGATCAATGGCCGCATGGTCTATGTCTATGCCAAGGACTTTACGGTGCTGGGCGGCTCGACCTCGGAAACCCATGCCCAGAAAATCTGCAAGATCATGGATATGGCGATGCAGAATGGCGCGCCGGTAATTGGCTTGTTCGACAGCGGCGGCGCCCGCATCCAGGAAGGCGTGGCGGCGCTGGCCGGGTTTGGCGAAATCTTCAAGCGCAATGTCATGGCGTCCGGCGTGGTGCCGCAGATTTCCGTCATCATGGGGCCGTGCGCCGGTGGCGATGTCTATTCGCCCGCCCTGACGGATTTTGTCTTCATGGTGCAGGGCACGTCCTACATGTTCATCACCGGCCCGGAAGTCACCAAGACAGTGACGCATGAAGATGTCACGCCGGAAGAACTGGGCGGTTCCAAGATTCACACCACGCGCTCGGCGGTGGCCGATGGCGCCTATGTAAATGACATCACCTGCCTGGAGGAAATCCGCCGGCTGTATGACTTCCTGCCGCTGAACAATCGCGATGCCGCGCCCAAATGGCCGGTAGAAGATGACCCGCACCGCGAAGACCTGTCGCTCGACACGTTGGTGCCGGACAATGCCAACAAGCCTTATGACATGATGGAGCTGATCCGCAAGGTCATAGACGAGGGGGATTTCTTCGAGATCGGCGAGGCCTTTGCCCGCAATATCATCACCGGCTTTGGCCGCATCGAAGGTTCAACGGTGGGCTTTGTCGCGAACCAGCCCATGGCGCTGGCAGGCGTGCTGGATTCCGATGCCAGCCGCAAGGCGGCGCGGTTTGTGCGCTTCTGCGATTGTTTCAACATCCCGCTGGTGACCTTTGTGGACGTACCTGGTTTCATGCCCGGCACGGCGCAGGAGCATGGCGGCATCATCAAGCATGGCGCCAAGCTGCTGTTCGCCTATGCCGAAGCGACCGTGCCCAAAGTGACGGTGATCACCCGCAAGGCTTATGGCGGCGCCTATGACGTGATGGCGTCCAAGCATATGCGCGCCGATGTGAACTACGCCTGGCCCAGCGCCCAGATCGCGGTGATGGGTCCCAAGGGCGCGGTGGAGATCATTTTCCGCAAGGAAGGTCCCGACGCCATTCCAGCGCGGGTCGCGGAATATGAAGACCGCTTCCTCAACCCCTTCATCGCGGCGTCACGTGGCTATATTGACGATGTGATCCGTCCCCATTCCACCCGCTGGCGCATCGCCCGGGCGCTGCGCATGCTCAAGAACAAGCAGGTGGCGCAGATCTGGAAGAAGCACGACAATATCCCGCTGTGATGCAACGCAAGCGTCCGCTGCAGCGGGAAGCCGAGATTGAAGATCTGCTCTGGTTGCGGCTGCGTGGCTTGAAAGAGCAGGGCTGGAATTTTCGCAAGTCTGGGCACTTCCGCACCTTCCTGCTGCAATTTGTGGATCATGATGCCTTGCTGGTGGTTGAGCTGGAGGATGGCGCGCGCAGCATAGTGCGGGACCGGCTGTTGGCCGGGGCGGGCTATAGCGTGCTGCGCTTTGATCGCGACGAAGCAATCGCAGATCTGGATTTCGTGATGGATCGGGTGCTGGCGGTGCTGCGGGACCGTGCCTAGCATCATTTTTCCAGGATGGGACGCGCCGCCAGTCGCGCCACTTTTTCGGCGGCGTGCTCGATGTGCGCTAGTCGGCGGGCCAGGGCGGCCATTGTCGCGTTTGCGGTCATGCCCGACAATCTCTCTCGCGGCGGTGCGGCGGCAATCGTGCCGGGCTGCGCATCCGGCGACAGCAGCGCCAATACGCGGAGCCGTGCCGCGTCAATTTCCTGCGCTGCGCTTTCTCCCAGGGCTGGACGGCGCAGCTTGACCAGCACCGGCATGGAGGCAAGGTCGGAGGCCAGCAGATAATTGGCGCCCAGCAGTTCGGTCAGCGCCGCCAGCACGCGGCGGTGAATGTTGGGTTCATCGGCCAGCCGGCGAATGGCGCCCGATAGCTGCGCCACGGAATCCAGCGCTTTTTTGCGCGCCAGGCGATAACGCTGGGTGGGGGTGGACAGGCGCAGCGCCGCATCGGCAAAGGCGCTGTCAGCGGTCAGCAGGCCGCGCACGATGCGGGGCAGGTCGCTTTTCTCCCAATAGGGCAACAGAAAACTGAAAGCCCAGCTCAACGCCGCGCCGATCAAAGTATCCACGATGCGTTCGAAAAATTGTGGATGGTCCAGCGGCGCGGAGAAATGCAGCAGCAATAACGATGACACAGACGCGGCCACGGCGGTGACGCGGTATTTGACGGCGCCATAGGCATGGCTGACCCCAACCGCCACCACGATGGCGGCCAGGCAGGCGAGGACCGGAAGCGTGTAGATCAGCGCCACGGCAATGGCGCAGCCGATCAAGGTGCCCGTGACACGGTCCCAGCGCCGCTGGCTGGTGACGCTGTAGTTGGCCCGCATGATCAGGGCGATGGTGAGCAGTACCCAATTGGCGTGGGCGAAGTGGGGAAAGATCAACGTCAAAGTAAGGCCCGCCGTCATCGCCAAGGTCAGCCGGATAGCGTAGCGCAAGGCCGGGGCCTTGAAATCAAGCTGACGCCGCAGCACGTCTAGCCCGTGCGGCACCGGCGCGCGAAAGGCATTGAGGTCCAGATCGGCGGCCAACTGGGAGGGCGGCGTCTTGCGGTCCAGCGCCGTCGCCAGGTTTTTGACATAGGAGTCCGCCAGCTTGAGCTTGACGGCGGTGGCGGCGAAAGCCGCGTCGGTGACGGCGTCTTCGGATGTCTCGACCAGCGCCGCGATCAAGGCATCGCATTCCTCGTCATGGCCGCGCGCCGTCACGTCGGCATGGCGGCGGCGCAGCGCCAGGGTCAGGGCATCCACCTGTTCTGCGATGTGCAGCAGCAGGGCGTTGATGCGCCATTTGATGTCGCGGCGGTTCGAGCGGCGCAGCAATTCAAAATCGGCATCGCTGGACAGCATGGTCTCGAACGCATCCAGCAGCGCGATCAAGGTGTCGATGCGCTTGAGCTGCACCGGATGGCTGCGGCGGGCGAACAGGGCATCGCGCGCTGATTGCAGCCTGTCCACCAATGCGGCATGGGCGTCAATCAGGCCATGAAAGGCTTTGGGTCCTTCGGCATCGGGATTGTAGAGTGCCGCCTTGGCGCGCAGGTAAGTGGCGAAGGCCCGCATTGCTTCGGCCAGCAATAGGCGCCGCACCCGGTCGTCAAAGGTCCAGGCAAAGAGGCCGCCATAGACCGTGTAGAGCGCTGCGCCCAATGCGGTGAGCGCCAGATGGTTTGCCGCATCAGCCGGGGTGGTGAAATGCTGGCCCATGGCGAAGACGAAGGCCAGCACGGCGGTCATGGAAAGCGTGAGTGCGCGTTTGCCGTAAGCCGAGATCAGGCCTGTGAAGAGGCCAGTGAACGCCGTCGCGGCGATGACGCTGAAGGGATAGAAGCGCGCAAAGGATGCGAGGGTGGTGAACAGGATCGCCAGCGCCAGCGCGAAGCTGAGCACCCAAGGTTTCTGGCGCAAGGGATCGGGCTGATCGGAGATCGAAACCGCCACTGCGCCGGTGGCCGCCGCCACGGCAGCCGTAAAGCCGCCGCCCCAGCCCACCAGTAGGCCGGTCAGGCCCACGCCCAGCGCGACGGAAAGGCCATTTTCGATATGCACACGAAAAACCGCCAGCGCCAGATTGCGCGGGGTACCCGGGATCAGGGCATGGGGCATATTCGGCATTTCCATGGGCGTACAGCGGTTTACGCCGCCGCCGCAACCCCCTAAGTTTCCGGCCCGCCCGCTTTTGGTGCAGCCCCCTGTTCGGCAAAACATGTTTCGCAAGATATTGATCGCCAATCGCGGCGAGATCGCCTGCCGCATCATCAAGACCGCCCGCCGCATGGGCATCGCGACCGTGGCGGTTTATTCTGAGGCTGACCGCCACGCGCTGCATGTGCGCATGGCAGATGAGGCGGTGGCCATCGGCCCGGCGCCGGCCACGCAATCCTATCTTTCCATGGATCGGATCATAGAAGCCTGCCGCGCCACCGGCGCTGATGCGGTGCATCCGGGCTATGGCTTTTTGTCAGAGCGCCCGGCCTTTGCGGAAGCCCTGGCCAAGGCGGGCATCGCTTTCATCGGTCCCAATGCCAAGGCCATCGCCGCCATGGGCGACAAGATCGAATCCAAGAAGCTGGCCAAGGCCGCGGGTGTCTCCACCGTGCCAGGCTTTGCCGGAGAAATTGCGGATGAGGCCCATGCCGCAAAGCTGGCCGCCGAGATCGGTTATCCGGTGATGGTGAAAGCCTCGGCGGGCGGCGGCGGCAAGGGTCTGCGCGTGGTGCAGCAGCAAAGCGAGCTGGCCCAGGCCATCACCTCATCGCGCAGCGAAGCGCTTGCCAGCTTCGGTGACAGCCGCTTGCTGATCGAGAAATTTGTCAGCGAGCCGCGTCATATTGAAATCCAGTTGATCGGCGACCGTCACGGCAATGTGCTGCATCTGGGTGAGCGCGAATGCTCCATCCAGCGCCGTCATCAGAAAGTGATCGAAGAAGCGCCGTCGCCGCTGCTGGATGAAAAGACCCGCGCCGCCATGGGAGCTGAGGCCGTGGCGCTGGCCAAGGCGGTCGGTTACGACAGCGCCGGTACTGTCGAATTCATCGTGGATGGAGCCAAGAATTTCTATTTCCTGGAAATGAACACGCGGTTGCAGGTCGAGCATCCGGTGACGGAAATGATCACCGGTCTCGATATTGTGGAACTGATGATCCGGGCTGCGGCGGGCGAGAAACTGCCCCTGGCGCAAAAAGACGTAAAGCGCGATGGCTGGGCCATCGAGGCGCGTGTCTATGCCGAAGATCCCTATCGCGGATTCCTGCCATCATCGGGCAGGCTGGCGCGCTATCATCCGCCGCAGGAGGAAAGCCGCGACTGCGTCACCATCCGCAACGATACCGGCGTGGCCGAAGGCGGTGAAATATCGGTCTATTACGATCCCATGATCGCCAAGCTCGTTACGCACGCGCCAACCCGGTCCCAAGCGGTGGAGGCGATGGCGGCGGCGCTGGACCGGTTTGAGATTTCCGGCATTGCCAGCAACCTGCAATTTCTTGCCGCCATCATGCACAATGTGCGCTTTCGCGATGGCCGCTTGACCACCGGCTTTATTGCCGAGGAATTTCCAACCGGCTTTCATGGCGCGCCGCTGGGCGATGCCAACGGCTTTATCGCCGCCGCTGTGGCGGCGAAAATCCTGCGCACCCAACGGGCCGGTCGCATCTCCGGCGCGCTGAATGGCGGACATGCCTTGTCGGACAATTTCACGGTCACGCTAAATGGCCGCAATCACGCTGTTACAGATGCCCATCTGCAAGTGGGCAGCCTGCATCTGGTGATTGACGGGATATTGCTGGAAGGGGTGGTGGATTATTTTCCCGGCCGCTCGCTGCTCAAATTGATTACGGGTGGCCGCGAAACGCTGTTCCAGATTATGCGTGAGGCGGGTGGCTATAGTCTGTCTCAGGGCGGGCGGCAGCTGCTGGTGACGGTGCGCTCGCCGCTGGCCGCCGAACTGGCGACCCTGATGCCGCTCAGGCCTCCGCCGGACAGTTCGCGCCAGCTTCTCAGCCCCATGCCGGGCCAATTGCTGGCGCTGCCCGTCAAACAGGGCCAGGCTGTCAAGGCGGGCGAAGTGCTGGCCGTGGTCGAAGCGATGAAAATGGAAAATGTCCTTGTCGCAGAGCGCGACGTCACCATATCAAAGCTGCATGTCCGGCAAGGCGACGCGCTGGCCCGCGATGAAACCATCATGGAATTTCAATGAGCGAAGATGAGATCACAACCTTGAAAGTGCGCGTCGAAGGCTTTGTCCAGGGCGTGGGCTTTTGCGATTTCCTGCACATGGCGGCGGACGCCAACAAATTGCATGGCTGGGTGCGCAATCTCTCCGATAGTGCGGTGGAAGCGCTGGTGTCCGGCCCCACCAAGGCAGTGGAAGCCTTTGTCAGCGCCGCCACGCGCGGGCCGCAAGGCGCCAGGGTCACGGCGGTGGACTTGGATGTGTGGGAGCCGCCGGCCGAAAAGGGCTTCAAGCGGCGCGATTCCGCCTGAGGGTCAGCCGAAGATTTTTTCGAAAGACTGTTTCAGCGCCGCGTCCGCGTCCGCCATTGTTGCCTTGAGGCCAAGATCGGCCAGGCTGGTGACGCCATGCTCGCGCACGCCGCAAGGCACGATGCCGCTGAAATGGCTGAGGTCGGGGTTCACGTTCAGCGCCACGCCGTGAAACGTCACCCAATGGCGGATGCGCACGCCCAGCGCGGCGATCTTGTCTTCGCGATTTTTTCGCGCCACCCAGATGCCGACGCGCCCGTCGCGGCGTTCGCCTTTGACGCCCAGCAGCGCCAGGCTTTCGATCAGCCATTGTTCCAGATCCCGAACATATGCCCGCACGTCCGGATTGCGCTGCTTGAGGTTGAGCATGACATAGCCGACGCGCTGGCCGGGCCCGTGATAAGTGAACTGGCCGCCGCGCCCGGTGCGATAGACCGGGAAGCGGGCATCGAGCAGGTCGGCGTCATTGGTGCTGGTGCCGGCGGTGTAGATGGGCGGATGCTCCAGCAGCCAGACCAATTCTCTGGCCTCTCCGGCGGCAATACCGTCCGCCCGAGCCTCCATTTGCGCCAGCGCCTCAGGGTAAGGCACCAGCCCTTGCGCGGTTTTCCATTCCAGTTGGGGTCTGACGGGGGCGTCCAAAATTAAGCTTTCCGAAACCATGATGGGGCACCCTTGGCCCCTCTGATCAATGTAAGGGTGCACGGCATGGCTTCCAACCTGGATAATGTGAAGGTCGAGATTTCGGTGGTGCTGGGCCGCTCGGTGATCCCGATGCACCAGTTGCTGCGCATGGGCCGCGGCGCCGTGATCGAGCTGGATACGCACCAGGACGATCCCGTGACCATCCTGGCCAACGACATGCCGGTGGCGAAGGGCGAAATCCAAATCCAGGGCGACAAGATCGCCGTGTCTGTGGTGGATCTGATCCAGGGTTACTAATCACAATAGTTACGATGTAGAACTTTTTATTCTCCACTACATTATTGCATTTTAGCCCCCCCGAGAATACCTCTCTGGCCTGACATTCAGGCCGGGTGGCATGCTTCCGCTTGTTCTCAATCCCCATTTCATAAAGGTCGGTCTTGCCGGGCAGGGCGAGGCCCTGGCGCGCCGTGCGGCGCTGTTGGCCGAGGCTGGGGTTGAAGCGCGGCTGCTCTCGGCGGACGTTTCTGACGCTGTCCTGGAGCCTCTGCAGCTTCTGTTCGTGGCGGGCCTGTCTGAAGGCGAGTCACAGCATCTTGCTGGCCGGGCGCGAGCCCTGGGGCTGCTGGTCAATGTCGAGGACGTGCTGCCGCTATGCGATTTCCATGTTCCGGCGATTGTCCGCCGGGGCGAGCTGCTCCTGACCGCCTCGACCGGCGGCACGGTGCCGGGGCTGGCGCGGCGCCTGCGCGAATGGCTGGCAGATGCGTTTGGACCGGAATGGACCGCTCGCCTGAACGATTTGTCCGCCGCCCGCGCCCGCTGGCGCTCGGCGGGGCATTCCACCGCGGATGTTTCCCAAAAAGTCCGCGACCTGATTGATGAGAAGGGCTGGCTTTGAACAACGTCACGGTCATAGACGCCAAGCGCGGCCTGATGCCCCGGGCCTTCGATCGGGCCGGTGGCGGCGCCGCCGATGCGGTGGTCAAGGCGCGCCTGGCGGCGTTGCAGGACAAGGCCGCAAACCGCGATGCGCACGGCATTCTGGAATTGGCGCTGAAGGAAGAATTTGCCGGCAAAACCGCCGTGGTGTCGTCGTTCGGCGCCGAATCCGCCGTGCTGCTGCAGCTGGTCGCCGAGATTGATCCCAATACGCCCGTGCTGTTTCTCAACACCGGCAAATTGTTCGGCGAGACATTGCGCTATCGCGATCGTCTGCAGGACATATTGGGGCTGGGCGATGTCCGCAGTCTGGCGCCGACCCTCCAGCAGCGCGAGAGTCTGGACCCTGACGGCGCGCTCTGGTCCAAAAGCACCGATGCCTGCTGCAATTTCCGCAAGGTGATTCCGCTCGCGCTGGCGCTGCAACCTTTCGAGGCTCAGATCACGGGCCGCAAGCGTTTCCAGACCCGCGAACGCTCCGATATGCAGCCGGTGGAATATTTCGACGGCCGCTTTCGCTTCAATCCGTTGTGGCAATGGAATTTGGCCCAGCTGGAAGCCTATGCGCAGGCGCATAACCTGCCGCGCCACCCTCTGGTCGAGGACGGCTATCCCTCCATCGGCTGCATGCCCTGCACCCGGCGGGTCCAGGCCGGCGAGGATTACCGGGCAGGCCGCTGGGCCGGCTCCGACAAGGACGAATGCGGTATTCACCTCACCGACGGCGGCGGCATCTGAGCCGCTTGTTTTAAGTGGACAGGGTTGCTAAACCCGCCGCCTACCAGCTTTTTCCTGACTGTGCGGTCGTGGCGGAACGGTAGACGCACTACCTTGAGGTGGTAGCGGGGCAACCCGTGGAAGTTCGAATCTTCTCGACCGCACCAGCTTTCGCCATCGGCCCGCAATCGCCTGATGTTGCGAACCGCGTTCGCCGAACAAAGCCGGCCCGCTTTAAAGCAAGCTTATCGCGATGCTGACCGACTTGCCCAAGACTGCGATCACCATTGCAAGCACGGAAAATCTGCTGAAAAGCGTGATGTTTTTCGACCATGCCGAGGGCGCCGAAAACGCCATGGCATATCCAACATGTCTATGGAATTCGTGGTCTCGCGTCAGCATGAATGCTCCCCGATTCTGCCAGCTAACGCACAGTCTAGATTTGAGTTCCTAAGGGGCGCTCAAGCCAACCGCTAAAAAGCCACCTTCTCGCAGGACACGAGCCACATCCTGGTTTGATGAGAAATTGGGCGTTCGCCGTTGTGCAGTGCAAGATGAAAATGCCGTGGCTTGGGCCTCGCGATGACATTGCCAACCCCCGTTCGGCATGGAACTGTCAGCGGAATAGCGAGCGCTTCGCAGTTAGGTGCGGCTCCCCAATGGGTCCCGCTCAAAAAATTCGGGAGGAAAACCTATGTCCAGTTTCAAGATATCCAAGGGCTTGTCATCTGCTTCGGCGATCGCCTTGGTACCGTTCCTGTTCATGGGGCAGGCCGGCGCGCAGACCGCGCCGTATGGCCAGCCTTCGACCGCCAAGGGCGATTGGCCCATGTATTTTGCCGATCCGTCGGGATCGCGCTATCTGCCCTTTGATCAAATCAATGCGTCGAACTTCAACAAGCTGGAGGTCGCCTGGCACTTCAAGACCGATCAGCTCGGCGCGCATCCCGAGTTCAAGCTGGAAGGCACGCCGATCGAAGTGAACGGCACCGTCTATACCACCGCCGGCTCGCGCCGCGACGTGGTTGCGCTGGACGCCAAGACGGGCGAGCTGAAGTGGGTCTATTCGCTGAACGAAGGATTGCGCGCTGCCTTGGCGCCGCGCCAGCTTTCGGGACGCGGCGTGTCCTATTGGACGGACGGCAAGGGCGATGACCGCATCATCTATATCACCACGGGCTATCGGTTGGTGTCGCTGAACGCGCATACCGGCCAGCCGATCCAGTCTTTCGGCGAAAAAGGCATAGTGGATCTGAAGGTCGGCGCTTATCACGGCGTGCTCGGCAAGCCCGGTGAATATCAGCAGATCGACCTGGTGACCGGCGAAATCGGCTTGCACACCACGCCGACCGTGGTGAACAACACCATCCTGATCGGCTCGTCCTTCAAGGAAGGTTCGCAGCCGCTGGAGCAGAACAACACCAAGGGCCTGACCCGCGCGTTCGACGCCGTCACCGGCAAGCTGATCTGGACCTTCCACAACATCCCGCAAAAGGGCGAGCCGGGTTATGAGACCTGGGACAAGAATTCGGCCGACTTCAACGGCAACACCGGCACCTGGACCGGCATCACCGTTGATCCGGTGATGAACACCGCCTTCCTGCCGATCGAAGATCCCACCAATGATTTTTATGGCGGCCCGCGCACCGGCAACGATCTGTATGGCGACAGCCTGGTGGCCGTGGACCTCTCCACCGGCAAGCTGAAATGGTATTTCCAGGTCGCCCATCATCCGATCTGGGACTATGACCTGTCCTCGCCGGCGCTGCTGATTGACGGCAATGTTGATGGCAAGCCGCGCAAGCTGGTGGCTTTGCCGTCGAAGGAAGCCTTCCTCTATGTCTTCGACCGCGAGACCGGCAAGCCGATCTGGCCGATCAACGAAAAGCCGGTGCCACAGAGCAATGTGCCGGGCGAGAAGACTGCCAAGACGCAGCCTTTCCCGACCCGGCCGGCGCCGTATGCGCGCCAGTCCGTCGGCACCGACGACTTGATTGACTTTACCCCCGCCCTGCGTGCGCAGGCCGTCGATATCGTCAAGAAATATTACAAGATGAGCCCGATGTTCGGTGCGCCCGTCGTCAGCAAGGTGGGCGGTCCCTATGGCACCTTGCTCATCGGCAATGGCGGCGGCGGCACCAACTGGCCAGGCGCCGGCTTTAATCCGGAGACCCATGTCGTGTTTGCACCGGCGGCCAATGCCGGCGTGGGCGCGGTGGGCCTGGTCGAGCCGCCTCCGGGCCTGACTGACAACAAATATCTCGCTGGCACTGCGGGACAGCCCTTCCGTATCAATGGCGGTCCGGGCTTCGGTTCTTCCTCCGACGCGCCCAAGGTCAGCGTGGACGACCAGAGACTTGCCGCCGCCTTGGCCGCACATCCGCAGGTCGCCGTCGAAGCGCCCCCGCCGCGCGCGGTGGGTGGCCTGCCCCTGGTCAAGCCGCCTTACGGCTTGCTCACGGCGATCAGCGTGGACAGTGGCGATACCTTGTGGTCGGTGCCCAATGGGGACACGCCGGATGAAATCAAAAACGATCCGCAGCTCAAGGGCATGACCATCCCGCGCACCGGCCAGCAGGCCCAGGAGGGCGTTGCCATCACCAAGTCTCTGGTGATCCAGGGTGATGGGCTCTACTCGACGTCGAATGGCCACCCGCGGGGCGCCTATCTGCGTGGCTATGACCAGAAGACGGGCCAGGAAGTGGGCGCCGTGTGGATGCCCGCGCCGCAGAGCGGGTCGCCCATGACCTATAGCTATGATGGCAAGCAGTACATCATCGTGGCGGTCTCGGGCGGCAATTATTCGGGCGATTATCTGGCTTTCAGCCTGCCCACCGGCAATTGACTTGAGAACGGCAGGCCGCATACTTTCACGGGGGAGCGGCCTGCCGGTTTGTCCGGCGATTTCAAGGATATAAAGATATGAAAATGCGTTTCTTTGCCATTGCTGCCTTTGCGGCGGCGACGGTGGTCGCGGGTACGTCCGCGCTGTATGCCCAGGGTATGACGCACTCTATCTGGGATGGTGCTTACACCAACGACCAGGCCGACAAGGGCAAAGCCCTGTTCAACGACAATTGCGCCAAGTGCCATGGCGGCACCCTGGACGGCAACGACGAGATTCCGGCCCTCAAGGGCTCGCACTTCATGGCTGACTGGGAATCCCAGAGCGTGGCCGACCTGATCAACCGCGTTCACAGCACCATGCCGATGGATGATCCGGGCAAGCTCAGCACGCCCAGCGCCACCTTGGTCGTGTCGTTCCTGCTGCAGCAGAATGGCTTGCCTGCGGGCAGTGCTGAACTGAATGACGGCTCGGCGGCCACCACCCGTATTGATGCGGTCAAGCCGGCCGGCAAGTAGCAGCCCTTTACAAATCTAAGGCGTGCGCTCCATCACGGGCGCCGCCTTAGTCTGTGTGAACGGGGCTTGTGCGAGCGGTGCCGGTTCACAGGCATAGCGATAGCCAAGATATAACGGCGTCTCCTCGCTTACGAGCGCTTCGCAATGGGTGTTCGCCGGCGGTGTGACGCAAAACATCACTGGCTCGCTGCGGCTGCTGCAGAAATCCGGATCGCCGTCCGCACCGGCAACCGGGTATGGAAAAGCGGCGGCGGCCATGCCGCCGGCCAGAACCCATATCGCCGTGATGGCGGCCAGCGAAAAGCGACCGGTCATGCTGCTGTCCTTTCGGGGCGGAACTCTTATGGCGAAACCGGGGATTGTCCAGCGCGGTGCTTGACGCGGCGGCGGGGGTTCGCCAAAAAACTTTCATGCTGCATCTGATCAAGCTGTGTGTCGGCGTCGAAAGCCTGGAAGAATTGGCCCGCTGGCAGAAACAGCGCCTGGCGGAAAAGAAGAAGAAAGGCCAGAAGCCCGAGCTTGTGCATATCACCCGCCAGACGCCCAAGCGGGCCGAGGAATTGCTGGATGGCGGTTCGCTTTACTGGGTGATCAAGGGCCAGATCGCGGCGCGGCAGAAGCTGATCGAACTGCGCCCCGTGACGCGCAATGGCGTCGCCCATTGCGGCCTGGTCTATGACAAGAAACTGATGCCGGTGATCCGCCGCTCACGCGCCGCCTTTCAGGGCTGGCGCTATTTCGATCCCGCCGATGCGCCCGCCGATATCGGCGCTATCAAAGGCGCCAAGGGTCTGCCCGAAAAGCTGCAGCAGGAGCTTGCGGCGCTGGGGCTGCTCTAAGCGACCGCCATATTGTCAATCAGCCGCGTCTTGCCGATACGCGCCGCCACCAGCAGCCGGGCCGGCGCCTGCAGTGTGGTCAGTGGCGCCAATGTCTGTGCGTCGCGCAGGGCGACATAATCCACGCTGTCAAAGCCAGCTTCCTTGATCGCCGCGGCGCCGTAAGCCTGCGCTTCCACCACGCCTGTGCCGCGGGCGATGCGGCTGATGACATCCTGCATCACCCGGTTGAGCTGTGCGGCCACCAGACGTTCGGGTGGGGTCAGATAGGCATTGCGCGATGACATGGCCAGGCCGTCGGCTTCGCGCGCGATGGGCACGGCAATGATTTCCACCGGCAGGTTCAGGTCCTGCACCATGCGGCGGATCACCAATAGCTGCTGATAATCCTTTTCCCCGAACATGGCGTAATCCGGCGCGGCGGCGATCAGAAGCTTGGCAACAATGGTGGCGACGCCGTCGAAGAAATGCGGGCGGAAATCCGTCTCCAGGCCCATCGCGGGGCCCTTGAGCGAGACCGTGGTGGCAAATCCTTCCGGATATATTTCCCGCGCGAAGGGCGCGAAGATCAGGCTGACCTGGGCCCGCGCCAGTTTTTCGCGGTCGCCTTCCAGGGTGCGCGGATAGGAGTTGAAATCTTCATGCGGCGCGAACTGGGTGGGGTTCACGAAGATGCTGGCCACGACATGCGGCGTGCGCTGTTTGGCGGCGGCCACCAGCGCCAGATGTCCGTCATGCAGCGCACCCATGGTCGGCACCAGCGCGACGCCGTCCTTGCGCAAAGGTTCCAGCGCGCGGCGCAGATCGGCCACCGTGGTGGCAATGGCAGGAAGCATCATTTAGCGCGTGACGACGGCGAAACAGCTTTGGCCGCGCTGGGTCAGCTGGCCGCAGACATTGCGCGCTTCGGTTTCGGCATAGGGGCCGAAGCGGGCGCGGTACAGGGTATGGCCATTGGAATATTGGATCGGCACAACCAGATGCGCCGCCTGGCCGATAATATCTTTCGCCTTGCTGGCGTAGCTGTTGAGCTGGGCGCTGGCGAGGGACTGGTTGGCATAGGCGCCGACCTGGATGGTCCAGTTGTGGCCCGGCACGCCGGGTTGGTCCGCATCGCCTTCACCGATCTGGGGCCGCAGCGCGGGGCGGGTGGCCGGTATTGCCGCCGCCACCTGTACCGGTTTGGCCGGAACGGCGGGCGCGGCTTTCGCCTTGGCTTGCGGTACGGCTGCCGCCACCAGAACGGGACGGGCTTGGGGAGGCTTGGCGGGAACCGCCACGGCAACCAGTGGCGCCGGCTTGGCGGCGGCAGGCACAGCCGCCGCAGGGGCCGGTGTCTCGGCATGGATGACGGAGAAGCTTTCGTCCGGTGCGCGGTGCGCCTCGGCAGCATCTTCATCGGTGTTGGCGGGCAAGGGCGCAGGGACCGCCGAGATGGCGGCGAACTGGGTGGGCGTGCCGGCTGCCGGCGCCATGGCAAAGCCCACCACCGTCGTCGGCGGCGGCGTGGCGCTGGCCACGGCCTGCCAGGGCACGCTTGCATGCGCCACCATGGTCGGCTCCGCGGCGATCTGTGCGAATTCGGTGTCCATCAGATGCATCATTTCCTGATCGCGCCGCACCGCCGTGCGCCCGCCCAGCACCACGCCGATCAGATGGACGCCGTCGCGCACCACCGACGAGGTGAGATTGAATCCGCTGGCGCCGACATAGCCGGTCTTGATGCCGTCGGCGCCGGCATAGCGCCCGATCAGATTGTCATGCGTTGGGTAATAGGTGCCTTTGTAATTGAAACCGGAGGTGCCGAAGTAAGGGAAATATTGCGGGAAATCATAGGCTACATGACGGGCCAGAACTGCCAGATCCGATGCAGTGGTGATCTGCAGCGGGTCGGGCAGGCCCGAAGCATTGTGGTAATTGGTTTCCTTCATGCCCAGTTCGCGCGCCTTGGCGGTCATCATCTCGGCGAAATGCGATTCCGTGCCGCCCAGCGCTTCGGCGATCACGACCGCCACATCATTGGCCGAGCGGATCACGATGGCGCGGATCGCAGTGTCCACATCAATGGTCTGACCATGGCGCAGCGATAGCTTGGTGGGCAGTTGCTGCTGGGCATGCACCGACACCGGCATCTGGGTCTGCATCGTCATCTTGCCGGCCTTGAGCGCCTCGAACAGCAGATAGAGCGTCATCATCTTGGTCAGCGAAGCAGGGTGGCGCTCCAGCGTCTCATTGCGGGCGTAGAGAACCTTGCCGGTGGCGCCGTCGATAATCAAGGCGGCGTCCTTGTCCGGATCTGTGGCGCCGGCGGGCATGGGTGTAATGCGGGCATGGACACCGTGGATGGCGACCATGGCCGCGCGGTGCCGCCGGGGCGCCGCCTGGGCCGGCTGTGCCGCCGTGATCAGGGCAAGCCCGGCCAAAGCCGCCAGGACCAGGGTCTTGGCGGAAAGGCGTTTGTGCGGCCGGTAAGACTGCTCCAACGAAAGTCCCCAGTGATTCCAAAGGGCCCCAAAGGGTCAAAAAACCAAATTGCAGCCCCCGGCGCAAGGGTCAAGGACGAATCCCCATTGATTTACGGACGTTTAGGTGCGTCTGCGAGGACCCTGCCAGTCGTAAGGATTATTTTTGTTGCGATGCAACAAAAGCTCTTGACGGTCCCGGTAACCATTGGCATATAGGTCATGTTGCAGTGCAACAGGCCGATCCGGCCGTCAACAGTTTCAGCAGGGAAAGGTATAACATGAGCAAGGCTAAGACGGCCGCCGAAAAGACCACCGCATCGGCCGGTACGACATTCCTCAACGGCGCCGACGCGCTCAAGGCCGGCTTCGAAAAGGCCGCCAAGAGCTATGATACGGTTCTGGGCTACAGCAAGGACACTGCCGAAGCCTACATGAAGTCCGCCACGGTTGCGGGCAAGGGCTTTGAGACCATCAACAGCGAGATTTATTCCTACTCCAAGGATGCGATCGAAGACTCCATCACCGCCGGCAAGGCGATCCTGGGTTCCAAGTCCATCCATGAAGCGTTTGAGTTGCAGACCGATTACGCCAAGTCGGCGTTTGAATCCTATGTCGGCGAACTGACCAAGGTCTCCGACCTTTTCACCAGCACCACCAAGAGCATTTTCGCGCCGCTGCAAGGCCGTGCGCAGGCCTGGGTGGAAGTGGTTCAGTCGGCGCGCGCCGCCTAAACCCTTCTGACATCCATGTTACAAAAGGCCCGGAGCAGTGCTCCGGGCCTTTTCATTTGGTTCGGGAGTAACCATTTGCGCTATTCTGCGCTTTGGTAAGGTGCAAATCATGGTTTACACTGGGGCGCGGCGCAGACATTGCCAGGATGAAGGACACCGGAGACAATAACGGCGGCAAGGGCAAGGATGGTACCGGCACCGGTATCGTCACGAAAACACGCGCCAAGGTCAAAAAGCCGTCGCTCTACAAGGTGCTGCTGCTGAACGACGATTACACTCCGATGGAGTTCGTCGTCCATATTCTCGAGAAATTCTTCGCCAAAAACCGGGAGGACGCGGTTGAGGTGATGCTGCATGTCCATCGTCACGGTGTGGGCATATGCGGGGTGTTCACCTACGAGGTGGCGGAAACAAAAGTGGCGCAGGTCATTGAATTTTCCCGCCGTCATCAACATCCTCTACAATGTACGATGGAGAAGGAGTAGCGACTCGATGCCCTCACTTTCGCGCAGTTTGGAAACGGCCCTGCATCACGCCATCAAACTCGCCAGCGACCGGCATCATGAGTACGCCACGCTCGAACATCTGCTGCTGGCCCTGATGGATGATGCTGATGCCGGCCAGGTCATGAAGGCCTGCAATGTGGATACCGATGCGCTGCGGCGGGCGGTACAGAAATATGTTGATGAGGAACTCATCACTCTGGTGATCGAGGCGGGCGAGGAAGCCAAGCCCACCACCGGCTTCCAGCGCGTGGTGCAGCGCGCCGTGCTGCATGTGCAGAATTCTGGCCGCGACGAAGTCACCGGCGCCAATGTGTTGGTGGCTTTGTTCACCGAGCGCGAAAGCCACGCCGTCTATTTCCTGCATGAGCAGAATATGAACCGGCTGGATGCGGTGAGCTATATCAGCCACGGCATCGCCAAGCGCCCCGGCATGACCACGCCCAAGCCGGCGCGCGGCGCCGCCGATGAGGAAGAAGAAGCCGAAAAACCCAACAAGCAGGGGACGGAGGCGCTGGAAGCCTATTGCGTCAACCTGAATGAGAAAGCCAAGTCGGGCCGGGTGGATCCGCTGATCGGCCGTGCCGCCGAAGTGGACCGCACCATCCAGATTCTTTGCCGCCGCCAGAAGAATAATCCCCTGTTCGTGGGCGATCCGGGCGTCGGCAAGACTGCCATCGCCGAAGGCCTGGCGCGCAAGATCGTCAATAATGAAGTGCCCGAAGTGCTGCGGGGCGCGATCATCTATTCGCTCGACATGGGTTCGCTGATTGCGGGTACCCGCTATCGCGGCGATTTCGAAGAGCGGTTGAAGACTGTTGTGAAAGAGCTGGAAGGCGTCAAAGGCGCTATTCTGTTCATTGACGAAATCCACACCGTGATCGGCGCGGGCGCCACCTCTGGCGGCGCCATGGATGCCTCCAACCTGCTCAAGCCGGCGTTGGCGGCGGGTATCCTGCGCTGCATCGGCTCGACCACTTACAAGGAATATCGCCAGTATTTCGAAAAGGACCGCGCCCTGGTGCGGCGCTTCCAGAAGATTGATGTGGCCGAACCGACCGTGCCGGATTCGATCAAGATCCTGATGGGCATCAAGTCCTATTTCGAGGATTACCACAAAGTGCGTTACACCGCCGATGCCATCAAGGCGGCGGTAGAGCTATCGGCCAAATACATCAATGACCGCAAGCTGCCTGACAAGGCGATTGATGTGATCGACGAAGTCGGCGCTTCGCAGATGCTGCTGCCGGAAAACCGTCGCAAGAAGGTTATCGGCGTTAAGGAAGTGGAAGATGTCGTGGCCAAGATCGCCCGCATCCCTTCCAAGTCCGTGTCCAAGGACGATACCGAGGCGCTCAAGACACTCGAATCCGATCTGGAGCGGGTGGTCTATGGCCAGAACAAGGCGATCTCGGCTTTGTCATCTGCGATCAAGCTGGCCCGTGCCGGATTGCGCCAGCCGGAAAAGCCCATCGGGTCCTATCTGTTCTCCGGTCCCACTGGCGTCGGCAAGACCGAAGTCGCCAAGCAGCTGGCGAATATATTGGGCGTGGAATTCCTGCGCTTCGACATGTCGGAATATATGGAGCGCCATACCGTCAGCCGGTTGATCGGCGCGCCCCCGGGTTATGTCGGCTTCGACCAGGGCGGCCTTTTGACCGACGGCGTGGATCAGCATCCGCACTGTGTGCTGCTGCTGGACGAAATTGAAAAGGCACATGGCGACCTGTTCAACATTCTTCTGCAGGTGATGGATCACGGCAAGTTGACCGACCATAACGGCAAGAAGATCGATTTCCGCAATGTCGTGCTGATCATGACCACCAATGCCGGCGCTTCGGACGCCGCCAAGGAAGCCATTGGTTTTGGCCGCGGCAAGCGCGAAGGCGAGGATGAAGAGGCAATCAAGAAGCTTTTCACGCCGGAATTCCGCAACCGCCTGGACGCCGTCATTCCTTTCGCGCCCCTCAGCCGCGACACCATCGACAAGGTGGTGGAGAAATTCGTGCTGGAACTGGAAGCGCAACTGGCCGACCGCGACGTTACCTTCGACCTGACGCCGGAAGCGACGCGGTGGCTGGGCGAGAAGGGCTATGACGATGCCTTTGGCGCAAGACCGCTGGCGCGCGTCATCCAGGAAAACATCAAGAAGCCGCTGGCCGACGAGATTTTGTTCGGCAGACTGAAGGATGGCGGCACGGTACGGGTGTTGCTGGACCGCGAAACGGACAAGCTGGCGTTCGAGTTTATCCCGTCCGCCGAGGCCAAGCCGCGCGCGCCCAAGTCCAAAGGCAAAAAACCTGCGGCTAAGGAAGACGTCTAGGGCTTAGAGCGACTCTTCGTAATGCTCGACGGCGGGCGGTGAGGCGAAGAACGGCCCTAAATGTTTGCGCCATTCGGCAAAGGCTTCGGATTCGCGAAAACCTTTCATATGGTCTTCGACCGTGTTCCACCAAACCAGCAGCAGGTAGCTGTCCGGGGTTTCGACGCCGTGGCGCATTTCCAGTTTCTGAAAACCCTTGGCGGCTTCGATAAGCGGCCGCACCAGCGTGAAGGCGGCTTCAAATTCCTTACGGGTGCCGGGCTTGATGGCGAAAATGGCGCGTTCGAGGATCATAATAAGCTCCGGATTTTGGCCGCGATGGGCTCCAGGGTTTTGCTGTCCACCATGTCGCGCGCGTGCAAATGCATGTCAACACCGCCATGGCGGGGAATGACATGGAAATGCACATGAAAGACGCTTTGTCCGGCGGCGGCGCCATTCAGTTGCGCCAGCATGATGCCGGGTACGCCCAGGGCTTTTTTCACTGCGCTGGCGATCTTCTGGGTGGTGGCGATCAGCGCTGCAGCGCCTGCCGGTGACAGGTCATGGATATTTTCCGCTGCCTCCTTGGGAATGACCAGGACATGGCCTTCGATCTGCGGCATCACATCCATGAAAGCCAGAGTCTTTTCATCCTCGTACACTTTCACGGCTGGAATTTCGCCTCGCAGGATTTTGGCGAACACATTGTTGCTGTCATAGGCCATTGACGTCTCCCTTCTTGAACGGGCTTGTCGCTGCCAGTTCCTCGATATTTTCGGCAATTGCGGCGCGTTCCTGCGCCAGATAGGCATCCACCGCGCGGGCGAGGCCGGGGTGAGTGATATAATGGGCGCTGTGGGTTTCCTCAGGCACATAGCCGCGCAGCAATTTATGCTCGCCCTGTGCGCCCGCTTCCACCTTTTTCAGGCCGTGCGTGATGGCGAAATCGATGGCCTGATAATAACAGGTTTCGAAATGCAGGAAGGGCAGGTAGCCGCTGGCGCCCCAGTTGCGGCCGAACAGAGTGCCGTCGCCGAACAGGTTGAGCGCGCCGGCGATATATTGGCCGTCCTGCCGGGCCATGATCAGCAGGATCTGGTCCGCCATGCTGGCGCCGATCCGGCTGAAGAAATCGCGGGTGAGATAGGGGGTACCCCATTTGCGGCTGCCCGTGTCCATGTAGAATTCAAAAAACTGGTCCCAATGCGCTTCTGTGATCATGGCGCCCGTGAGATGTTCGAATTCCACGCCGGCCTCCCGCACGCTGGCGCGTTCCTTGCGCAGATTTTTACGTTTGGCGGATGACAGGCGGGCGAGAAAATCCCCGAAATCGCGATAGCCGTCATTTTGCCAATGGAACTGCCGGTCTGTGCGCAACAGGTAACCGGCATCACCCGCAGCGCGCCACTCTGCGCCGGTGAGAAACGTGATGTGCAAGGAGGAGGCGCCAATCTGCTTGACGATTTTCTTGCCGGTTTCCAGCAGCATGGGCATGGCCGCTTTTGCGCCAAGCAGCCGCGGCCCCGTTACCGGTGTGAAGGGCACAGCGCATTGCAGCTTGGGATAATAGTCGCCGCCCGCCCGCTCCAGCGCGTCTGCCCAGGTATGATCGAAAACATATTCGCCCTGGCTGTGATTTTTCAGATAGAGCGGCATCAGCCCTTCGACCGTGCCATCTTTTTCCAGCACCAGATGGCAGGGCTGCCAGCCTGTCGCGGCAGTCGCTGAACCGGATTCTTCCAGCGCCGCGAAAAAAGCATATTGCGTGAAGGGATGCGGGTGGCCGCTGCGCTGCGGGTTGGCGCAAGCGTTCCACGCGGCGCGGCCGATTTCGGCGGCGCTGGAGGCGAGTTGCGCGCGGTATTCGCTCATGAAATCTCGAAAAGACCTTCCACTTCCACGGCAACGCCGCGGGGGAGGGAGCCGGCGCCCACCGCGGCGCGGGCATGGCGGCCACTATCGCCAAAGACCTGCACGATGAAATCGGAAGCGCCGTTGGCGACTTCCGGTTGCTGGGTGAAATCGGGTGCCGCATTGACGAAGACGCCCAGGCGCAAGCAGCGCGTCACCCGTTCCAGATCGCCACCGCAGGCCGCCTTCAGTTGCGCAACCAAATTGAGGGCGCAAAGCCGGGCAGCGGCCTGGCCGTCTTCCAGCGAGATATCGGCGCCCAGCTTGCCGATATAGTGCGGCTTGCCGTTCGCCAGCGGGATCTGGCCGGAGATCACGACCAGCTTGCCGCTGATGGTATAGGGGACATAGCTGGCCACAGGCGCTGGCGGGACGGGAAGCGTGATGCCCAGTTCGCTGAGGCGTTGTTCGATGGTCGGCATGTCGGGTTCCTTGTTGCTTATATGACCCCAAGCGCCGGGCTTTTTCCAGTGACGTCAGCGGCCCCAGTCTTCAGCGTTTAAGCCTTCAGCGTTTGAGGCCGCGGCCTTTGCCCACGGATTCGCCGCCGAACTTGGCGCGGATCTTGTCCATCGCCCGTTCCGCAGAAGCCCGCTTGTCATTGGCCGGATCAATCGGGCTGCCCGGATCGGCCTGGGCGCCCGGTGTGAGGTTGGACAGGCCGACACCCAGCAGGCGAAAGCGCACCCCGGTGGCTTCGCGCTTGAGCGCCGCCCGCGCCACCCGGAAGATGCGGTCGGCCAACTGGGTCGGCGCATCCAGCGAAACGCTGCGGGTGCGCAGGCGGAAATCGGCGGTCTTGAGTTTCAGGACAATGGTGCGGCCGGCCAGATCATGGGATTTAGCGCGGGCGGAGACGCGTTCGGCCTGCCGCCACAAAATCTTCTCCAGCTCCTCCAGACGCGACAGGTCTTTATCGAATGTGGTTTCAGACGAGATGGTCTTCATCTCGCCGCCGGGATCCACGGCACGATTGTCCTGGCCCTGCGCAACGCGCGCCAGCCACAGGCCGGTGGCGCCATAACGATTGGCCAATTCGCGCAGATCGGCATCGGCCAGGGCGCCGATGGTGGCGAAACCGTCGCGTTCCAGTTTGGCCGCCAGCACCTTGCCGGTGCCACGCACCACCGAGACCGGCTTGTCGCGCAAAAAGGACTTGGCTTCCGCCTTGCCGATCACGGCAAAGCCGCGCGGCTTGTCAATTTCCGAAGCCAGTTTGGCGAGGAATTTGTTGTGGCTGAGGCCGATGGAAACCGTGATGCCGATGTCTTTTTCGATCCGCGCCGCCAACAGAGCCATGGTGCGGGCCGGGACATGGCCCTGCATTTTTTCCGTGCCGGACAGATCGAGATAGGCTTCGTCGAGGGACAGCGGCTCGACCAGCGGAGTCAGTTCCTGCATGAAGCCGCGAATCTGCTTTGCCACGGCGGCGTAATGGCTGTGGCGGGGTTTCAGCACGACAGCCTGGGGGCAGAGCTTTTTGGCCTGGAACATTGGCATGGCGGATCGCACGCCATATTTGCGCGCGATGTAGCAGGCGGTGGAGACCACGCCGCGCACTTCGCCGCCCACGATCAGCGGTTTGTCCTTGAGCGAGGGATCGTCGCGTTTCTCGATGGCGGCGTAAAAGGCGTCGCAATCCAGATGCGCGATGGAAAGTTCATTCAGTTCCGGATGGGTGAGGATGCGGGTGCTGCCGCAATCGGGGCAGAGCGCATCCGGCGCGGCATCGCCAAAGCAGTCGCGGCAGAAGGCCGGCCATTTCATTTGGGCGCCAACCACGCTGCGCCCCGCACGCCGCTGGAATCGCCATAGCGGTTTTGCAGGATTTTCGGCGGGGCTTCCGGTTCGAAGGCATAACCTTCCACCAGTTTCGGTAGATCGCGATAGAGGCTGGGAATGTTGGAGAGGCCGCCGCCCAGCACAATAATGTCCGGGTCCAGGATGTTGACCACCGATGCCAGCGCGCGCGCGAAGCGGTCGGTAAAGCGCGCCATGGCGGCGCGGGCCTGTGCATCATCCGATATGGCAATTTTGTCCGCCGCCAGTTGCTGGCCGCCAAGACGCGCATGGTCGGCCGCCAAGCCGGGGCCGCTGACCCAGCTTTCGATGCAGCCGCGCTTGCCGCAAAAGCATTGCGGCGCTTCCGTGAGTTCCGCGGCGCTCATGCCTGGCAGGAAATTGTGGCCCCATTCGCCGGCAATGCCATGCGCGCCTTGCAGAACCTTGCCCTGGACAGCGACGCCGCCGCCCACGCCCGTGCCGGCGATAACACCGAACACGATGGCTGCGCCCGCGCCGGCGCCATCTGTCGCCTCTGACAGGACAAAGCAGTTGGCGTCATTGGCCAGCGTGACCTCTCGCCCCAGCGCCGCCGCAAGATCGATCTGCAGCGGTTTGCCGTTCAGCCAAGTCGAGTTGGCGTTCTTGATCAGGCCATCCCGGCCGACCGTGCCGGGAATCGCTACGCCGATGCCCTTTTGCCGTCCCAGCCGGGCTTCGGCTCTTGCGGCCAGTTCCACCACTGCCGCGATGGTGCCGGGATAGTCATGCCGGGGGGTAAGGGATCTTTCGCGGAATATTTCGGCCCCGGCAGAATCCAGCGCCACGGCCTCGATCTTGGTCCCGCCCAGGTCAATTCCGACGGGCATCAGGCCTCCGGTTCCAGCAGGCGGCAGGCGCGGTGCAACTCCGTTACCGAGGTTCCACTGCTTTCGCAGAAAGCCAGCAGAAGGTCCTCATGCGACAGCAGAAAATTCAAAATCGCTATCGCCAGGCCCGGGCTGCCTGCGGCTTCCCGCAGGTCCGCCGCATCCACCCCGGAGGCGGCCAGAAAGCGCGTGATCCCGCCCTCATCGGCGGCGAGCCAGGCAAGGGCTTCCAGAGCCAGTATTTCCGCCCTTTCCGGGCTCAAAGCATGGGGCATCGTCAAGACGGCGTTAAGACCTTCTCCTTAATACTGCGCATCCAGGGAAATCTGCCATCCCCAAGGGCTGACATCATGCCCAGGCCGGAGACTGAAGTCATGGACGCCAAGACCAAAACGGTTCTGATCGTGGAAGACAATGAGCTCAATATGAAGCTCTTCCACGACCTGCTCGACGCGCATGACCTGCATGGCTCTTTTTGTACCAAGCGAATTGATAGAAATTGGCTTGGAAAGGAGCTTGAACATGGCGAAGAAGAGACCGACGCCGGAGCAGATAGTGACGCTGCTTCGGCAGATTGAGGTG